>Ga0185299_10000009_pt1 | contig 659201 bp, 594 predicted proteins | sample PaiPotPPA55metaG_FD_128002 | JGI IMG/M metagenome (GOLD analysis project Ga0185299, IMG submission 128002) | Iron sulfur acid spring bacterial and archeal communities from Banff, Canada, to study Microbial Dark Matter (Phase II) - Paint Pots PPA... ...
GCGACGGCGGCGGAAGCGGCAACGGCAGCGGATCCGACAGCAACAGCGGTGGCGGCAGCGGAGGCGGAGGCGGCAGCAGCAGCGGCAGCGGATCCGGCAGCGACAGCACCGGAACCGGCAGCGGAGGAAGCAGCACCGGAACCGGCAGCGGGGGCGGAGGTTTCAGCGCCGGTGGGTTATCGAGCGCAGGGTTCTCCGCCGGCTCCTTGGGCTACAACAGCTCGGCCTCGTCCCTCGGCATGAGCGGCCTCGAGAGCGCGTTGAGCGGCGTCTCCGGAGCGTTGGGGACGCTCGCGAACATGCTGCAGAACATGGGTTCCGGCGCGTCCGGTTCGCTCGGATTCTCCGGAGTGCGGGGCATGAGCGGTCTCTGGGGCAGCGGAAGCCTGCTCGGATTCGACACCAACCCGGCGGGTTTCGGTGGCGGCGCCGGCACCGGCGGGGGAGGACAGAGTCCGCTCGCGGCCTCCCTCGACGAGTCCAAGCTGTTCCCCCGCGCGGCCAGCGCCACGAGCGGCGCGATGGACGTACCCGCCGAGGGGACCGCCACCCGGGCGGGCCTTGCGGAGCCTGCCGCCGGGCAGGGTGGCGGCTACCCGATGGGTGGTGGCATGGGCGGCGGCCAGGCCGGTCAGGGCGGTCAGCAGAAGGAGCGCAAACGCGCGCCCTATCTGGACGGTAAGGAACATCTCGAGGAGGCCGTCGGCGAGGACCCACTGTCCGTGCGCCCCATTATCGATCGCTGATCCGCACGCGCACCCCGTCCCTCTGTTCCCGAATGTGAGCCTCCGCCATGCGATTCCACGTCGTCAACCAGCCCAATACGCAGACCACCCAGTACTACCAGCCGTGCGCATACACGCAGAAGAACCGTCGCTTCGCGACGATGATGACCCGGCTGGGTCACGAGGTGTTCCTGTACGGCGGCGAGGAGAACGACGCGGAGTGCACCGAATTCGTCACCCTCGTGACGAAACAGGAGCAGGCCGAATGGTTCGACGACTTCGACCCGTACAAGCAGCTGGCCAATATGACCTGGGATCAGCGCGCCCCGCACTGGGTGGCCTCGAACGATCGCGCCATCACCGAGATCGCCCAGCGTCAGCGGGACGGCGACTTCATCTGCATCCTCGGCGGCACCTGCCAGAAGCCCATCGCCCGGACGTTCCCGGAGTTGATGACCGTCGAATACGGCATCGGCTACAGCGGCGTGTTCGCCAACTACCGGGTCTTCGAGAGCTATGCGTGGATGCACTCGGTGTACGGCTCGCGCACCACCGTCCCCGGTGTGATGAGCGCCCGCGGCCGGTTCTACGACACGGTGATCCCGAATTACTATGAGGTGGAGGACTTTCCGTTCTCGGCGGAGAAGGACGACTACTTCCTGTTCATCGGCCGGCTGGTGGAGCCCAAGGGTATTCAGATCGCCATCGACACCTGCGAGCGGCTGGGCGCGAGGCTCGTGGTGGCCGGGGCGGGGCAGGCGCCGCTGCCGGAGGTCGCCGAATATGCCGGCGTGGTCGATCACGTGCGCCGCGGCGAGCTGATGAGCCGCGCCCGCGGCGTGTTCGTGCCCTCGCTGTATCTGGAGCCGTTCGGCGGCGTGCACGTGGAGGCGATGCTCTGCGGAACCCCGGTGATCACCACGGACTGGGGTGTTTTCACCGAGACCGTGCAGCAGGGCGTGCAGGGTTTCCGCTGCCACACGCTGCGCGAATTCTGTAATGCCGCCGAATCGGTGGACAAGCTGGACTATCGGGGCATCCGCGAGTACGCGATCTCCCGTTTCTCCACCGATGTCGTCGGCCCACAGTACGAGACGTACTTCGAACGCCTGGAGTCCCTGTGGGGCGATGGGTGGTATGCCGCGTGAGCGACGACAACTCCGGCGGCAGCGGCGCCTCGGGCAGCGGCGGCGGGGCCCTGACCACCTTCGGCAGCGGCTCCAATGTCGTCGAGGTCCGGCCCGATCTCCTGATCTCCGATGGCAAGAAGCTGGCCTCGCTGCCGGAACTGGTGGGCGGCATCTTCGACACCCTCACCTCACTGAACAACAACCTCACCGCGCTGGGCCAGCCCTGGGGCGACGACAAGACCGGGGAGCAGTTCTCGCAGGGCGCCTCGGGCTATCTGGCCGCGCTGAGTTCGCTGGTCGGGAACGCGAGCACGGGCGACGACGCGTCCGGTGCGATTCCGATCTTCGGGGAGATCCTGGTCGACTACGGCAAGACGATCCAGACCGCGGGGCAGGCGTTCGCGTCCGGCGACGACCTCTATGCCGAATGGATCCTGAAGAACTACGTCGACGAGGACGCCTCCGGCGATCCGGGACAGTACTCGGGCCAGATGAGTTCGATTCCCGATTCGGGCGGCGGCTCGACCGGCCCGAAGGACTATTCTTACACCGGCGGTGGCGGCAATTCCGGTGGTGGTGGCAACTCGGGTGGTGGTGGCGATTCGAGCGGCGGCGGCGATTCGAGCGGTGGCGGTGATCTCGGTGGCACTGGATCGGCCGACGGCGCCGGGGGACTCGGTGACGGGTCGAGCGGTAGTGACACCTCCAGCGCTGCGCCTACCACCTCCGACCTCTCGTCCGACGGCGGCGCGACCGGGCCTCTGGATCCACTCGGTGCGTACGCCCTGGGCCCCAGCGGCGCCGTCCCCAGCGGAGCGTTCGACCCGGCCGACGAATTCGACTCCGCCGGCGGACCTCTCGGTGCCGACGGGCCGAACAGCTATGCGGGGGGCTCGAATTCGGGCCTGAACACGACACCGAACGGGCTGGGCCGCTCGCCGTTCCAGGGCGAGCAGCTCGCCTCGAAGCTCGGCGCCCAGGACCTCGGTACGCGCGCGGGTGGCGCGGGTGCGGGCATGATGCCTGGCATGCCAGGTGGTGGCCTGGGCGCTGGTAGCAAGGGTAAGGACGACGAAAAGGATAAGCGCCGGGACCGGCGCCGGGGAACCTCGCCGAGTGTGCAGATCGAATCGAACGACGACGAGACGCCGCGGCAGCCCGGCGACCCGTGGGAACGGTCCGGCTGGACCACGGGTGGTTCCTGACACATGACCCTGCCTCCCGCCGTCCCGCAGGGCGACATCGATCTGCCCCAGTGGCTGCATTGGGCGGCCACCATCACCGGCAGCACCTGGCCCAAGGGCAGCGAGGGCGGTATGTTCGCGCTCGCCGACGAGTGGAACAACGCCGCGACCGCCCTGAACAACCAGGTGCAGGGCATCCAGGACATCGTGAACGACATCGTCCAGAACGCGTATCCGTCGGTGTCCGACGTGGACGCGACGATGGTCAAGACGCTCAAGGATCTGACCGACCCGGCGAGCAACAACTCGCTGCCTTCGATCATCACGTCGATGCAGAGCATCGCCAGCTCGTGCAACAAGGTCGGTTGCTCGATCCAGGAAAACAAGATCATGACGCTGTTCGCCCTGGCGCAGCTCATAATCGACCTCATCCTGGAGTTGAGCGATCCGTTTACGGCAGGGGAGGGGCCCGCGACGGTCGGCCTGTTCAAGGCCATCCTCGCGTACGCGAAGAAGCTCTTGGAAGATGCGGTGCTCGCAGCCATCGAGGGTGCGGTGTCGCAGGGGCTGCTGGATCTGGCCATCCAGCTGGGGCAGATGTGGGGCGAGCACCGCCGGGACAGCGTCGACCTGAAGGAGCTGGAGGCCAGCATCGCCGGCGGTGCGCTGGGCGGCGCGCTCGGTAGCGTATTCGGCCATGCGGCGGGCGGGTTGTTCAAGTCGCTGGGCAAGGCGGTGGCGCCCGGCGCGGTCAATAGTACGGCGGGAAATCTTTTCAAGCACCTGGTCGTCGGCGGTGCCGGTGGCCTGGGCGGCATGGTCGGCGGTGGCCTGGGCAACGAGTTGGTCTACGGCGGCCCGTTCGAATTCAATCCGGACGGTGCGGCCGCCGGTGTGCTCGGCGCGCTGGGCGGTCTCCGCCGTCACGGCGGCGGGGATGATGCCGGCATTCATATCGAGGCGAACGAGCACGAGAACGTCCCCACGTCCACGCCCAAGCTGGATACTCCGCCTCCGCCGGCCCCCGAGGCGACGGGTAAGCCTCTGGAATCCGTTGGCGATCAGCAGCAGACGGTCGATCAGAATCAGTCCCTCGGCGACGCCGGGAATTTGCCCACCGGGGACGGGCAGCGGCCGGCGGACAGCAATTCGTCCTCGACGACGAACACCGAGGGGCAGGGCTCGGGCACGTCGGGATTGTCGGGGTCGCAGAACCACGACTCCGACCAGAACCCACAGAACAACTCGTCTTCGAACGGGGCCAGCCAGCAGCAGCCCGGCTCGCCGGTCGAGTCGAACAACGTGGGTGCGCAGGACAATCGGGCGAATCAGGTCGCCGGCGATCAGGGCAAGGGCGACAGTCAGCCTCCCGGCGCGCAGTCACCGTTGTCGTCGAAGATCGACCCGACGAACACTTCCCGCGTCACCGATTCGAACGATCGATCGCAGGTCTCGGACAGTTCGAGCGGTAGCGCGTCCGTGGACAAGGGGCCGCTGGCGGGCGCGGGCAAGACGGAGCCGATCCAGAGCCCGGTCGCGGGGAAGAAGCAGGACCCCGTCGCCGATCCCACCGGCGACCCGAAGAAGGTCGAGACACCGACGTCCGAACCGGTGCGAGATCAGCCGAAACCGGAGACATCGCGGGCGGATAATTTCACTCCGGACAATACGAGATCCACTGTCCCGGAACCGAAATCGACCGAGCCGAAGAACCTCGAGGGGGGTGGCGCCGGGACGCCCGGCAAGGGCGAGACCGGCCAGGATGCCGCTGGTAGGGACGAGAGGGGCACGCAGGACAAGGGGAAGCCGGACCGGCAGTCCGCGGGCACGAAGACGGAGGACCCGAAGGACCCGAAGAGCCCGGAGCCGCCGTCGAAGTCGAAGGACGACAATAAGGGCGCGGGCGACGCGAAGGACGGCAAGCCCCACGACCCCGCCGCGGCGAAACAGAAACCGGCGCGGCCGTCGAACTGGATCGAGCGCATGAACCAGATCCAGGTCACCGTCGACCGCGATCTTTTCAAATCGTCGTGGCCCGGATGGGGACGATTCCTGCTGGGGTGCGCCGGCCTGCACTCCTTCGCCAGATTCCACGACGTGATCAAGGCGCACGGCCACCTCGCAGACCGCCCCGAAACCCCGCCACCGGTGCGCGCCAACGACGTCGGCAACGACCTGAAGATCGCCAAGAAGCACGGCACCGACGAGGACGGGTACGACAAGTCGCTCTCGCACGGGGTGCGCCGGTTCACCACGCAGGAGGCGCAGGACCATTTCGTGCCGATCGCCAAGGGCAACAAGCTGCTGCACGACGCCGAGGGCAATCGGATCGACACCGGCTTCGACGTCACACGGCTCGTCGGTAAGAAGCACTGGTTCCGGGCCGAATCGGAATGGCTGCTCGTCGCGCCCCACGACTTCGAGAAGAAGGGCGGGGTGTACCTCGCGCCCGGTGACGGTACGACGATCACGCACGAGTCGTTCCACAACACCGGCCCGTACGCGGTGGCGACTGTCAAGGTGCGCAAGGGCGAGATCGTGTCGATCACCGACAAGTCCCAGACCTATCACACCCGCCGCAAGATCGGCGACGGCGAAGTGGACTACTACAACTCCGCGCGCCTGCGGCACGTGTTCGAAAAGTTGCTGGGTGAGGACGGCTACAAGGAGATCGAGCATCTCGACCGGTTCGGCAAGAAGTATTCCCCTGAGGCCAAGGACAAGTGGCTTCCGCACGATCCGCCGTCGGAGAAAGCGAAGGATTCACCGAAGGGCGAGTCGTCGGGCTCCGCATCCGGCAAGGCCGACAAGCGAAAGCCGCCCAGGTCGCGATTCGGCCGGTTCCTGGACAGATTCAAGAAGGAGAGCGAATCCAAGGGGCCGTCGTTCAAGATCGACCCGGAGGTCGTCAGTCGCCTCCAGAAGGAAAAGGAAAAGTTCGAGCTGGAGCAAGAACAACTGCAGAAGAAGGTCGACGACACACGCAAGACCGTCGAAGAGACCGAGCACGATCTGCTCGAGGCCAAGAAGACCGACAACCAAGATCTCATAAAGCTGGCGCAGGACGCACACGATCACGCGGTGGCCGAGCATCTAGAGGCGACGAATGCCGCGCACCACACGCTCGATGCGGCGTTGGAGCAGGCGACGCAGGAGTACTACGCGGCATTGCGGCCCGGATCGGGCGTCGGCGACGATGCCTACGTAGAGCACTTGTCCGAATCGGACTTGAAGGATGCGGAGCGTATTCTGGATGATTTCATGGCTCGCGAGCTGTCCGATGAGCCCGACGGGATGCTGGGCGGCAGGCCGTTGCGCGATATGCTGCTGTCTTCTTCGGAAGACGATGTGCTGGCTGCGCAGATCGAGATCGTCCGCCAGGGCGAGCTGACTGGCGATGGTGACGGCAACATCATGTATCCCGAGCAGATCGCCGCGATGAAAGCGTTGCAAGGTGCCCAGAGTGATGGTTCCCGGTCGTATAACGCGGTGATCAATATGGAGGCGGGACAGGGTAAAACGATGGTCGCGATCGCCCATGTGGCCCGAATGGCATTCGAGCACAAGGCCGTCCATTATCAGCTCTCTCAGGAGATGCTCGCCAGCCGTGCCTTCAAGGAGGCGATCGACGCATACAAGGCGATAGGTCTGGATATCCGCATGGTGGATTCCGATAAGCCGGAAGAGCCGCCGAGTAACAAGTTCGGGACCGTGTATGTCGGTACGCCTAAAGATTTTGCGTTCTCCACCCTGAAGGGGCATCCGGTTCCGGGCCGGCATCTCTTCGGCGACGAAATTGATCAGACCTGGATCCTCGACAGGGCGACGTTCATCCTGTCCGAGGGTGGTAACCGTGAGGCTAGTGACGAGGTCAAGCATGCTGTCGAGGGCGCTCGCGATTTCCTCACCGATATGCTGGACAAGGGCGCCCTGACCCACCGGGATTTCGGTCGCATCACCGACCGGCCCGGTGGCCCGGCGATGCTCACGCCCGAGGGGAAGGGGAAGGTTGCAGAGCTACTGGGAGTCGATCCCAGCAAGGCCGATGATGTGTTTCGCCGAGTCAACATGGCTGCCACTGCCAAGTGGGAGTATGTCAAGGGCAAGCACTACATCGTGTACAAGGGCAAGGTCGTCATTATCGACCAGTTCAGCGGCGAACCGCTCGCCGATCCCACCGAGTCCACCGAGAATCGTTGGAACGGTGGGCTGGCACAGTCCATTGAGGCCAAGGAGATTGCCGAAGGGAATGAGGATGTCCGAATACGCGATGATTCCGATTCCGATTTGGGTGAGGTCAAGACTCTTACCGGCGATGTATTCTACGGCAAGAAAACGTACGACGGGAAGGGCGGTCTGTCCGGTACCGTAAAGGAATTCGCGGACGTACTGCACGAGAAGCACGGTATCGAGAAGGTCGTGGTCATTCCCCCGCACCACGAATCCGGCCGGACGTCTGCCAGAGACGGAGACACGATCACCCATGGGCTGAAGGAGCACGTCGACACGATCGTCGACAGAATCATCGAGTTGCATGAGACGGGTGCACCGGTGCTGGTCAACGTTCATGAGGATCACCTCGTACGACGCATTGTGGACGAGATGAAGGCCCGCAATTACGATCCCAAGTGGATCGATGCCACACGTCGGCTCGAATGGACCGAGGATGCGGGATCGAAACAAGGCATGCAGGAGCGGCTGGAACGTGAAATTATTAAAGAAGGCGGTGAATCGGGTGCGATCACCATCGGTACTGGACTGAACCGTGGCGCGGATATTAGACCGATCCTTAAGTTGAGGCAAACCCTCGGCATGCGCTCGATTATTACCGGCCACTCCGAACATGAGGTCGTCGATATTCAAACCAAAGCTCGCGTCGGCCGCCAGGACGACAAGGGTACCTATGAGTTCATCGTCGACGCGGACAGTCCCCTTTACGCACTATCCGACAATCCGGACGTTCAACATGCGGTTATCCAGTACAAGAAGGCTGTCGAAGATCATAAGCAGGCTCTCGAAGAGCACAACATCGAACAGGTCGACAAGACGCAGGGCGACCTCTCCCGAGCCAGCAAGAAATTGAGCGCTCTGGTGGCGCCGATTCAGAAGGCGGCCGCGGATCGCATGCGCAGGCAGTTGGGGGTGTACGGCCCGCTCACACACCCGGCCAACGCTCCGCCTGGTGCCGGTAACTCCGCTCTCGAGCAACCAGGCCACGTCCCCAAGAGCCCTGTCGTCGAGAACAACTCCACGCACAACCCTTCGCATTCCGCGCAAGATACGTCGGAAACCTCGCAGTCGCACGATGTTTCGAGCACGGGACACACCCGTGCACACGTGACACCCGTGGTCTCCTCGCCGCTGGACGACGAGAACCGGCTCCTTGGCTACGGACCGCCGAGGGGCTCGGCATCGCTGGAACCCGAGCTGTCCTGGCTGATGCAGCATGCCGGGCCTGGGGAACGGACCGCGACCGCGCCGCTCTTCGACGGCCTGCCGCAACCGGGGGACGTGAAACAGGGCGCCCTGAACGACTGCTATCTGCACGCACCGCTCATCGAACTGGCGGATAGTCATCCGAAGTGGTTGAAATCGCTGTTCGAAACCGATGACGGCGGCCGGGTCGGGATGTGGTGGCGCGACGAGAAAACCGGTGAATGGGAGCTCGTGCAGAGCGATCTGACATTCCCGGTGGCGGAGGGCGGCAAGCCGATCTACGCCGATTTCGGCACCGTCTCCTGGGTTGCGGTCGCCGAGCAGACCTATGCGATCAAATTCGGCGACTGCGACTACGCGAATATCGAACTCGGCAATTCCGGCGTGGTGACCGAGCGGCTGCTGCCGCCGGAAGTCACGGGTTCCTTCGGTCAGCAGATGACCGTGCGCGGCGCCGACAATCTGCACGAATTCCATCCCCTGCGCCTGGGGCCGGACGAATTCCTGGACCGCTACGGCCACACCCCAGCCGCGCGCGCGATCCTGGCCATGGCCGACAATTGGGAGCAGGACCTGCGCGGCTGGGCCGATTCGTTCGACTCGGCCGGCGCCGTGAAGGTCAGTGGTCCGCCATCCTGGGCCCCGCTGGGTGCGGCGTATGTCAAACCGGACAAAGTCCCGATGACCGCGCGTGAGGTCCAGGACTGGCTGCTGGCCAACAATCCAGCCACCTCGCAGGGGCTCCGGGATGTTGTGTACCGGAATATCGAATCGGTCTTCCGTGATCAGCAGCTCACCGAAGAGCAGATCGAGAAGATCAAGAAAAACCTCGACGGTCTGATCACGGAGATCGCGGGCGACCTGAATGCGGTGGAGTCCGCCGCGCCCCTGAAACAGGGCCAGCTCCCGATCGTGGAACATGTTGTTGCCCAAGCGCTCTGGCTAAAGGCCCGGGGTGACACAGTGACATTCTGGGGCCGGTCCACCGCGGGTGTGCCCGACGGCGTATCCCACCCGGTGACGGGGGTGCGGTCCGCGCACGCGTACACCTTCGGCGGCCCGCTGCGGGGTAGCGCCGGCCAGACGGTGGGTGCGTGGTTCATCGATCCGACGAAATACGCCACCGACCCGGCCCGGGTGGTCGAGGTGCCGTTCGAGCACATGAACCACTTCGCCGGTATGTCGTCCGGCGGCGTCGGCGGATACACCCTGCATCGCGACGCGGACCTCCCGCTCACCGAGATGAATCCCGCGCACCGTCCCTCGTCGACCACAAATGAGGCGTCCGCCAGGATCCGGCAGGCCCGCCAGGGCATGCGATCGGGGGCGCAGCCCACCTCGGCCGGCATCATCGGCCACATCTACGCCGCCTTGCGTGCTCGGCGGACGGCGCCCGGCCCGCTTGCTACCATCGCGACGAATATCGATGGGGCGCAGTCGAATAGGCTGGGTCATCCGTCGGAGCGGTTCGATTCGCTCACTGAACCCGCAAACGGCGCGAACAGTCGTATGGCGCAGGACAACTCGAGTTCTCTCGCGCCGCCGGTTCCGGTGATGCACCCGCGGCAGCCGGCGGCTCGTGTATACGAACAATCCGGATTGAGCCCGGCAGCCAGAGCGAAGCGCAGTGCGTTGCAGGTCACTCCGAGCGGTGAGATACCTCGCTGGGCATCGGATTGGCGGCATATGACGCCCGATGCGCGTGCGAACCTTTGGCACGCCTCCATGGCTCTCCCCGCCGGTGGCGTGGACCCCCTGGAGGGTCTACCGGATGCGTTGGAACTCAAGAACCTCGTCCACCGAACGGCGCCCGGCGGGGACCTCGCGGGCGCGACGCTGTCCCTGAAACAGCTGAAAATCGCTGTGGCGACCGGCACCCTCGACCACACCCGCCTCATCGCCGACACCCAGGTGTTGGCCCGCGAGACTGCCGAGGACAACGCGGCGTGGTGGCGCGGTTTGTCCAGTAACCAGCGGCAGATTCTGATGGAGTTGTATCCCGAGCGGATCGGCAACGCCGACGGAATTCCGCCACGCGCCCGCAACGCGGCCAACCGGATCGCCTTCGAACGCGACCTCGCCGCGCTGAGCGAGCTGCGAGGCTCGCTCACCACGCAGCAGCGGGCGTTCCGGAAGAACGTGCGCAGCCTGGACGATGCGCTGCGGAAGATCAGGGCGGAAGCCGCGCAGTTGCCGAACCACCCCCCGGTTCGGCTACTGTCCTACGACCCCAACGCCTTCCGAGGCAAGGGCCGCATCGTGGTCACCCTCGGCGACCTGGACACCGCCGAGGAGGTCACCTGGCACGTGAGCGGATTCTCCGGCCGGCTCTCGCGGTTGTACGACGGCTGGAGCTGGGTGCACAACCTCTTCCGGGAGACGGTCTCTCCCCATGCGGGGGGTGCCAGCGGGCGAAGCATGGCCTCGGTCATGTGGATCGGCTACGACCATCCCACAGTGCCGACGGAGGTCGCCACCCCGGACCTGGCGAAGGCCGGCAGTGTGCTGCTGGCCCGCGACATCGCGGCCTTCGACTCCTGGCGCCGGACCCGCGAGAATCCCCGGCCGCGCACCCATCTGATCGCGCACAGCTACGGCTCCGCCATGACCGGCTGGGCGGCAGCGAATCACCAACTGCAAGAGGAACTGTCGAGTATCACACTGCTCGGTTCGCCCGGCGTCGGGCCCGTCCGCCATGCCTCGGAGTTCGGGGTCGGAGAGCACGTCTATGTCGCCTCCTCCTCGTGGGACGTCGTCACCCAGCTGGGCAAAGCCAGGCAGGGATTCCGCAACTGGTTCTCCGCCGTGCCCGGACTGGGCATCGACCCGTCCACCGAGAATTTCGGCGCCTACCGCCTGCACACCGGATATGTACGCGGCGCCGTGCAATTCCCGAATATCCTTGCGCCGCACACTCTCTACCTGGACACAATCCCAGGACCCCGCGGTCGCAGACCCAATATGGTCCTCAGGTCCCTGGGCCGCCTTATCAGAGGGGCGGTCGGCGCCGGCAATCCCAAGAGCCCGCGTCGCAGCGCACGGCCGATCGCGAACCTGGCTGGGGTGCAGGATGGTTCGACCGCTGTGCCGCAGGGTCCGCCCCGGGACGCCGCACTGGATAGCCGAATTACCCAGTGGATGAACGGTATCGAACAGAGCCAGGGAGCGGCCGAGGAACCGTCGACGCCGACGGAGCGAGTCGAGCTGTGGCGGAGTGATGTTCAGCAGGCGTTCGCGGACGAACTCCGGGGAGATTCACCCGGCTCTTCATACAATGGCGAGTCCGAGTCCGAGAATCTCACACTCGAGCTGGCGGAGTCCGCCGCCGCGAGTCACGAATCCGATGACAGCGATGCCGATGAGGATGACTCTGATCCGGTCGATAGGTCCGTCCAGAAGAAACAAGTTCGCTTCGCCGACGGCAACGGCGAGGTTCGCGTCTACGACCCCGCTGCCCCGCTCCAGGAGCCCGCACACGTCGAGGACAGCAGCGTCCCGGAGACACCGGTTCAGGACTCCACTGGACAGACCGATTCCACGCCGCCCCCACCGGGTTTGGGCCATGTTGTCCGGAATTTCGGCAACCAGCGGAACGGCCACACGGATCTGGTCCACATCATGCCGATTCCGGAGACCACGCTGCGGGAGCTGCGCCGGCACGTCATCGACGAGGTGGAGACCAACGGCGGCCAGAACGACAGGGTCCAGGACGACGATTTCCGGGACGACCTCGAGCGGAAGCTGACCTCTCGCTTGGGCGTCGCCGAGTGGGACCGCCTGCTGAGCGAATCGGGCCTACCCCTTGGCGTGAAATACCAGGGCAGCCCGTATTCGGCCTTCCTGCGTCTGACCCTGCATGCCCGCGACTCGCAGCAGCCGCTGGAAAACACGGGTCCGGCGGTGAGCACTCAGCGGTGGGCGGCTGGACTCGCCGAGTCCAGCGACAGCGTCAGCAATCACGACCTGCGATCCGGGTCGATTCCGTTCTCGGACATGTTCGATCTGTTCGACCAGGTGCTAATGAATTGGGGCCTGACTCCGCAGCTCAACGCCACCCACAACCAGCTCTCCACCGCCGTGTCCGTCTTCTCGACGGTTCAGTCGATCATCAAGAAGCGCAGTACGGACGCCCACGCCAAGGCCTTCGACTTCGAGATGCGGTGGGAGATACGCCGCAACACCGACGGTCAGGATGGTGTGCTCGCATCCGACATGCCGGAGAAGACCGACTGGAAACCCCTGCCCGCGGTGCCGGACGATCTGAGGGCCTGGTTCCCGCAGCACCTGGCTGACAGCATCGAGATGCCGACGGCCGATGAGAGCCGGCCCGAAACCGTCCCCGTGCCGTTCCAGCTCGAGAAGGACGAGAGTGATGCCACCGTCTCGGCATCGCACAGCGATCCGAAGAAGAAAGAAATCTCCCTCGAACAGGTCCCCTTCTACGGTCCGCTCGACTTCCCACATCACGACCGGTTATTCGCCGATCTGATGGCAGGATTCCCCGATCGCGTGAACGGGATCTCCGAGGGGTCGGCCGTAGCACTGCGGGAATTCTTCGGCCGCAATTTCCTCGCCAATACCCCGGGCGCGCACGGCGGTTCGATGCAATCGCCGACCCTGAAGACACCGTCCGGTACACCGCTCGGGTTCTTCAAGGTGAAGGTCCGGGACTTCCATGGCGGGAAGGAGCTCACCGCCCCCACGATGAAGGGGGGCTCTCGGCTCGAATACAACGTGCTGCGAGCTTTGCGCACACAGGGAAATTCCACGGTCAGCAATTCCCTCGGCCTGTCCCTGGCGGCGTCTCTTGGTCTGGGAAAGGGTAAGTCCGACAAGGCAACCGGCTATTCACCCATCGGCGCGACAATCACGCCGTTGAAACTCGGGGCCAGCTATCAGAACAGTCATTCCCTGACCTACGGCGGCCGGGCCTACACCTCGCGTGCGCTGCGCCTGGTGGCGGATCTGCTGCACACGACGCCGGAGATGGCCGTCGAGGTCACCTTCGTCCGGCCCGACGGCACCGAGGTCACCCCGCTCGCGGGCACCCCCCTAGGCGGCGGGAACAACTACCCGGTCAACATGCTGGTGCCCTCGAAGCAGAGCCTCGGCAAAGCACCGGACCAAACCAGGTACCTGCGTCCAGACGTCCTGCATCTGCAGCAGCTCGGCCTGATGGTCACCCCGCTCGAGGTCAAGATCCCCGACGAGGTGTTCACCGAGGTCAAGGAGGTCTTGTCCGATCGCGGGTTCCTCCCACCCAATCGCGACAATTCGACCTGGGGGGACTGGTTCGAGTCGAACTCCAGCAAGAATCAGCGACTGGAGAATGTCCGCAAGTTCGAGCAGATGAGCGGTCGGCTGGGTCTGCTTGCGGAGGCGGACGAGATGATTCAGGGCGGCACCCGAACCGTCTTCGAAAAGTCCAATCTGACCGATACCGAACGCATTACCGTCAAGATCATCGCCGAGCGCATCTACGACGACGAGAAGGCGCCCCATCAAGGCGTCACCCATGACTGGTCGATGCCCGACGTGCAGACGATGAATTACACCGGCATCATGATGTCCGGCGGAGAACAGTCCTCGAAGGCGCCGCTCGCGTGGGATGTCGGCGCCAGTGCCTCGCTGACCAATCCGTTCAACGCGAAGCACAGCGAGGTGATCGCCAGCCTCGGCGGGTCATATGACCGTACCGGCAACGAGACAACGACCGAGGAATTCGACACCGGCTTCGGCGAGGAAAACTACACCTACAGCCCCAAGAACAACACCCCCGAATCCGGCGTCCAGCTCTTCGGCGTGCCCACTCGCTACCGCGTGGAGATCACCTACAGCCACGGACCCAACCCGAACACGATCAACGCCGACGGCAGCATGCACCTGGCCGTCCCCACGTATCTCACCACCACCGACGACAAAGCCCACAGCGTGCCGCTGCCCGCACACACCGTGCGCGAGCATCCCGACAAGGACAAGATTCCCGACGAGGACGCCCGTCGCCTCGCCCTGCCTACCGCGAACCATGGGGCCGAGAAGGAGCTCGCCGACGGGGTCGGGATGTTGCCCATCTCCGCTGTCATCTCGGGCAACCCCGTCTCCAAAATCCTCCAAGACGTCACGTTCGACATGATCGGCTCCATCGAACGGGGGGCCGATGCACCCGACCTGAGGCTGCCCGGCGGTTACCCTGTCGAGGGCGACCATCAGACCGAAACACCGATCACCGAAATGTCCACCACGGTTTCCCGGCCGCGCTGGATCCCGAACACGGGCTCGTTGTTCCGGTACTTCCGGCCGCGCAGGCCCGAAAACGAGGACTACGTCCTACCGCGCTGGAACCCGGCCTCGGGCTCGACGTCCCAGCCGCAGGCCGCCGCCACCACCGAAAATACGAGCGCGGCAATCGATTCCACCGACTTGGTCGGCCCGATCACGCATACCGAAAGCACGGATTCGTCCGAGGCGACGCACGACGTCCCGGAGGAGGGTGGCACCGCCGAAAATACCCCGCAGGGCTGGGGTTCCTGGGCCCTGAACAAGGCCGTCGGCGCCGGTAAGTGGGCCTGGCGCAACGCATTCGGTGACGCGGCCACGAATCCGACGTCGACGGCCTACTCGGTCATCCACGCCTCGCTCTCGCCGCACCACATGAGCTCGTACGCGCCACTGATCTTCCGCGACTCCTACCAGTTCGAGGTCCCGGTCCCGGGCGGCGTGGCCGGCACGGACTACAAGATCAAGATCAGGGGCTATATCAACAACATCCGGGTGCAGGAACCGGTGGCGATCGATATCGAACGCGGGCTCGAGGCCACCAATGCCGCGGTGCGGACCACGGCCCGTAACCGCGGCAACCAGAGCGCGGTCACCGTGCAGGGCACCTATGGCGACAAGTCCGACCCCAGCTACCGGCCCAGCGGTGGCTGGCAGGGCAACACCTCCAGCTCGACAAACACCACCGCCAGTGGCGCGACCGATACCCTGCGAGTCACGTCCGACTACGGCGGCAACGGGGTGCACCAGTTCACCGCGGACGCGCACTACGTCGTCACCGTCGAGGCCGGTACCCGCAACATCATCAACGGCATCCTGCGCCGCGGGCCGCATACCACCCGCACGCGCGTCGCCGACATTCCGCAGCGGCTCAACTTCTTCCTGGTCGACAACGACCTGCACAACAATCCCGCGCTGCAGGCCCTGGTCGAGCAGGCCGCCCGCGACCGCGGCGAGGAACCCAAGGTCGCCGCGAAGCAGGAACCGACTCGCAAGCTGGGCGCCACCTATACCGAGAAGCTGAAGGGCACGGACCAGGCGAAGGCCAAGATCGCCTTCGGTGGCGTCACGGAGGTCATCTTCGACAGGCGCAGCGCCTTCGAGGACGCCGCGACGAATCTCGTGGAGGAGATATCGCCCGGTGCCACCAAGGTCGGCTCGGCCAACTTCCACCCGGGTGTCGGGCCACTGATCAACCAGCACACCACCAGCTTCGGCGTGCGGACCCTGGCCAACGCCGGATCCGAGGGCAGCTACTCGTTCCACTTCGTCGACCGCTCCGACCTGTTCGGCCCGCGCGTGGTCGGTGTCACGTTCACCCAGCGCCCCCGGACCGGGGTGGACCTGGGCGCGCTGCGCGGCAGACTGGTCCCCAGGTCCGCCGCACTGGACAACGTCCATCGCCACGACCGCGCCGATGGCAACGCCCTGATCGAGCCCGGCGTCACCGGTGTCGGCACCAGTAACACCAGCAGTCAGCAGCTCAGTGCCACCCTCCTCGCCGGCCAGGTCGAGAAGCAACGTCCCGTACTCAGCGTCGCCGTGCAGCGTTCGGGCACCGACAGCGCTACCCAGAACTCCAGCCGCGGGCTGAGCGCCTGGGAACGCAGTAGCGACGAGCAGTACCAATTCGAGGTCCCGACCGAGTATGTCGTCACGGTGGACTGGCGCCCCATGACCGAGACCGCGTCGAAATACCTGGCCAACCTGGTCGGTGAGGGCCTCAGCCACATAGGGCAGGGCCTCGGTTACGTCGGACAGCTCATCCAAGCCGGGCAGTGGGCGGGAACGTTTACGAACGTGGACCCCACGCAGCTCCCCGCCCCGAGCTCCCACGCCAAGTCCGCCACCGCAGCGGCCCTGTCCCATCTCCGTCTCCACAAGATCGACACCGAACTCGCCCCGGAGTTTGCCACCGAAGACACCCCCGCCCCGCGCGTTGTCCCTCGCACCACACCCCGCATCTACGGGTTCGACCCGTCGGTCCCACCGAAACTCCGTTGGACTCTCGACAGCATCATCGAGTCGCCCGCGGCCGAGAATCCCCAGAACACCGACCTGGAGGCGAACCGCCACGGCGCCGACGCAGTACCCGACAACGTGCAGACCCTGCTGTCCGTCGACAACTGGGTGCCCAAGCTCCCGTTCGTGATCTACGACTTGAACGCCGCGAAGGAATTCGGCCAGGCGCTGCTGGCCGTGGACCCCTCGTTGCGGGCCAACGACAAGACTCGCACGTCCGAGGGCATGAATACCCGCCTGAACACGCTGATTGCCAGCAACCGCCATACCCCCTTGGCACCCGAGGCCACGGCACCCTTCCTCAACGTCGAGGCGGCGGCCAGCGACGACGACATGCCCCGGCCGCAGCCGCATACTCGGGGCACCACGGTCACCGGGATCAGCGTCAGGGTGAGCCTGTACTCACCCCGCGCCGAGGACGACACCACCTCGATCATCGCCGACCGGTTCGAATTCTCGAACGACAGCTTCCAATCCCAGGAGAGCAAATCCACCACCGTCGCCCCGACCTTCACCCCGTCCGGCCCCACTTCCGCGGACGGCGACCAGCGCGGCGGCATCTCCGGCTTCCCCCTCGGCGGTGAGAGCGCCACCAAGGGCGGGGCCGGCGGAACCGGCAGCGTCCGGCGCACCCTCTGGCGCCAGAACGCACCGCACGACGGGCACCGCCTGCGGGCCGTGGCCCTCATCGAGGTCCGCGGCCCCAAGGGCACCGTCTGGCTCACCAGCGACGTCGTCGGCCAGTTCCAGGAGACGCCGCCAGCGTGGGCAAATGTCCTGCCCCCCAAGGACCTCCACGACGTACCGGCTGACAAACCCGAGGCGCCCCTCACAGAAGCTGCGGTCGAAGAGCCCGTCGCATCCGAGACCGAACAGCAGCCGAAACCAACCGACACCCAGAAGCAGCCGAGCACCAGCAAAACTGCGGCCGATACGGTCGCGCAGGCTTCGCCGACCGGTGTGCGACAACGGGGTCGGCGAGCACCCACCGTGGCGCGCATGCCCGCACCCGTGGGCCAGGTGTGGGAATCCATGCCCACCGACGGTGATTGCTTCTTCTACGCCCTCGAGCGCGTCGTCTACCCGGACAACCCGCCCACTACGCCGGCCGAACTCGATCAGCGGATTCGTGACCTGCGCGCGCTGGTCGCCGACGAACTCCGCACGAACGCCGACCAGTACTTCATCCAGTTCCACAACCTCCTCTCGGCCGCCGCGGTAGCCGGTGCCAGAGACCTCGAACCCAGAGAACTGCAATCCCTCCTCCAGTCAAGGGCCCAGCTCCAGCTCCGGGATCGGTTCAACGAACAGATCGAGGCAATAACGAAGCGGACAGTCTGGCGAAACGCGGTCAGCCACCTGGTCCCCCAAGCTGCCGCCGTCGCACTCGCGGGCCTAGGGCGTCGCCTGCGCGTACAGAACGAAGAACTCAGAACAACCGCCGGATGGACCCTCGGCGAGGACACCACCGCCACCCCCGACGCCACAGTGTTGGTCCACGGCAGCCACTACTACCTCGCCGTACCGACCAGCGGCCAGTTCGCGCCCCGCCATACCGGGGCGCACGATGGTTCGACTGCTGTGCGTCCGGAATCCGATGGCGGCAACCCGGCGTACGATCTGCTCGAAGAGTACTTCGCCCACTCCAATGACGAACAACGCATCGACGATCAAGCCTCCCAGATCCTGGACGATTTCGACTTCTCCGAGGTCCAGGCTCCCGGCGCTACCGAATCGTTCGCGCCCCACGGGTACGACGACGTCACCTCCGAGTCGGATTCCGAGCACTTCGTGGACATCCCCCTCGACAGCGAGTCGGCGCAGCACTCCGAACCGGCCACTCCCACCAGCCCGGTGATCCAGCCTCGCCGCCTGAACACCCTCCGGTCCGTACTCGGCTTCAACGAGGAGGATGCGGACGATACCCAACCGGCCATCGGTCAGTCCGAGGCCTCCAGCATCGCGCCCCGGCGAACCGAACCGGCCGTGCACGACGGCACCGCCCAACACGCGACCGTCACGAACCAGCAACGTTCCACCGCAACCACACCCGACTGCCTCGTCGACACGCTCACCGCCATTGCCGACGATCTGCCCGGCGCTCCGATCCGCGTACCGCAACAACCCGCGTCCCTGCCCGGCCGCTCACTACCGGAGCTAGTGGAGGCGGCCGGCGGCGAACTCCACGGCTACCCCGACGTCGAACGAATCGCCATACAACTCGGCATCCTCGGGCCCGGCGCACAAGCACTGGTCGTCGCCGTCCACCACACCCCCAATGCCAACGGCATCGGCGCACACGCCTACCGGATGATCAACCGAGACGGCACCATCGTCGTCCACGACACCGCCGACCCCACCCACACCCGCCCCGGACAACGCACCGCAGCCAGCGTCCACGCCGTCCTCTACACCTCCGCCGGCAAGATCGGCCACCCCGTCCTCCTCGGCGATGAAGACATCCCCGCATTCCCATCCGACACCCGCATCGGCGCACTCGCGGACCCGGCCGATCAGCATCCGCGAGGAGTCGCCGCCCGAATTCAATTGCCGGATATGCCGGTCACCACGGCCGCGGGCGTGGTGCTGACACCTCATCCGGGTGGAATTCTGCAAGTCAGTTCGCTTGATACGTCGGTCTACGACCCGCGCCGGTTCTTTCAAATCGAGGTGAGTGGAGCGAATGGGACCACAAGCCGGATGTCCCAAGCCGAATTGACTGCCGCAGGGTATGTATTTGATGCGTCTCGGGGATGGTATGCGCGGAAGGTGACCTTGCTCAGTGGATCGGCGCTGTTCCAGCACGAGCCGGTTCTCGTCGACCGACCGAATGAATACCCGGGTTGGGTGCTTCTGTGGAGCGCCGGTCAGGGGCATTGGGCGACGGAGCTCGAGGCTCAATCGTTGGGGCTGCTCGCACCACCGATGCGGGGTGCGAGCCCGGATCCCCGCGTGGTGGCAGCTCACTTTGCTGCCCATATACCGATTCCCTTGCCCCGGCCCGGTGCGTGGAGCGACGAGCAGCCGCTGATACCGCCTCGCCGTTCAGGAACGCTTGCCGCACGGCGGCTTGACGGTCCGGTGGTCGGGGATCGCGGTCCGGTGCCTGAGGATTTGCGCACTCTTCCAGATTGGCCGGTCGTCAGGCAGTTGCGTGCTTATGCCGCCGTCCCGGGGGCCATCGCAAGCATGGCGCGTCCCGTCACCGCCGCCGGCACTGGCGAGGTCATCGGTCTCGACGTATTGCTGACGGTGCAGGGGGAGCCGCGGTGGGTGCGAGTGGATCGTTCCACCGTCATGCCGTTCTCCGCGGGCGGGACGGTTCCCAGCTGGCCTCTTCTGATTCTCGAGGCGCATGCCGCCGTGCAGGCTCTCGAGGCGAGTGTCGGTGCACCGGTGCGCAATCCCGGTCCGCCGATCCCGTATTATTCCCGACCTGACCGGACTGTCCGGCGGTTGTTGCTGGAGCAGCCGTTCTCAGATGCGGACGAGCAGTCCTCGCCAACTGAGGGGAATCAGGGCGGTGCCGGCGGAAACGGCGCGGGGCTGCTGGATGATTCGTGGATGTCGGAGTTCGTCCCTACTTGGGATGAGCCGGCGGCGGATCTGGATGACGGGTTCCAGGCAGCTGCCGACGCGAATAACGCGGAGACAGTGGAGGATCCGTTCCAGCAGGGATTCACGACCGAGTGGGATGCAGTACCGGAGACCACCGTGGAGCAGGAGACGCTGGTCGAGATGCCGGCCGCGGTGGTGACGATCCCGGCCGGCGGCATCGAAATCGCCGCCGACGGTGAGTTCGAAGCCGTCTCGCTGCCGGCCGGGGCTCGCGTCGCCGTGAAGTGGGACGACGCTGAGCCGGGTCGGCTGTTGATGGATCCCGCGCCGCGCGCACTCACGGGACCCGGCTATGTTCCCGTGGACGCCGGGAAGCTCGCGAGCGTCATGCCGGAGATAGTGCGGGTGGAAGGCCCGTTGTTCGGACCCGAAGGGCCAGACCCGAAGGACGTGCGGCAGGGCGCGGCCGGAACCTGCTACCTGCACGCCGTCCTCCTCGATCTGGCGGTGAACCATCCGGACTGGCTCACGGGCGCGGTGGAAAAGACGGAGAGGGGCACCTACCGGGTGCGGTTCTTCGATCTGCAAGGGAATGCGATCTGGGAGGAGGTGGATGGGCGTCTCTATGCCGTCAACGGCAAGGTAGCGTACGCCGCGCACGAACCGGATCAGGTGCTGTGGCCCCCGATCATAGAGAAGGCGGCGGCACAGCGCTTTGGCCGTTCGGCCGGATATGCGGGCATTGAGGGTGGCTACGGAGAACTGATCGCGCAGTCGCTACGGCCTCCGGTGCAACCGCGGAACGAGCGCGGCATGCCGATTGAGCGGTCCGTTGGTGGCATCGCCTTCGCGCATCCGATGACGATGGGCCGCGACTTCCTCGCGGATCTGCTCGGCAGTGACGAGGCCGCGCGCGAGGTACTGAATCTCGAAAGCCTATGGCGTGAGAGCCTTCCTACGGGTGTCGGCTATGTCTGGGACGACGAGACTCGCGCGTGGACCGAGACGCGCATGCTGGGGCCCAGCAGGGGCCGGGTATTGCTCGGGGCCGACGGATTCCTCGCGTTCGTATCCGAGCATCTGGGCGACACGAAGACCGAGCAACTGGCCCAGCCGCTGGCCCGGTTGCGTGAGTACATGGAGGCGTGGGAGTCACTGGAACCGTTGCCGGATCCGGTGATGTCCCACTGGATGGGCGACCGGATCCGGTACGCCATCAGCCAAGGTGACACGGTGACCGTATCTGCCCACGGCAGGTCGGGCCGACACCTCATCTTGAACCACGCCTACGCGGTGGGGAGCTTCACCACCGGCCCCGACGGCCACCTCACAGCACTACACCTGCTGGACCCGCACGGTCACGAAATCGTGCTCGCCGCTGCGCATTTCAACGAAATTACATCGGTATCCACTACCGGGATGGGGACGTGGGCCCTGCACGGCATCGATAAGATGCTGGTCTCGCGCGCGAATGTCGCCACTTCGCGACCCGCCGCCGTGGCCGAAATTCCCTCGTCCCAGGCCGAGCTGTCCGCAGAAGCTCCGGCAACGATTCCTCCAGTAGCCGAAACCCGATCGGCAGCCGCGTCGTCGGAGCAGACCGGTGTGGGGAGTGGCCAGCAGCACACGCGGACCCAGCGATCGAACACGCTCGACGTGGTCGGCCGTCGGATCCGGGCTGTGCTCAGGCTCGGCCGTCACAGTCGGCCAGGTTCGGAGCCCGGAGATCGGGAGGTGCAGTTGCCGGGTGCGGAAGTGCGCGCGGTACCGCGCGGGTCGGCACGGCGATTCGCGGAAACCAGCGGTAGCGTACGCAGTTGGTTCAGGCGAGCCAGGAATGCGCGCCCCGATGGCCAGGTCGATGGAAATAGGCGCGCGTCTGCGGAGAATAGGCAGGTATCCGCGGAAATACAGGCCGCTGATGTACCGACCACTACGGTGGCGGACATCCGTGCGAGCCTCGAGGCGCGGAGCGATCAGCCGTTCGATGTGGACGATCCGGCGATCGACAGGAAGAAGGTGCATAGGATTCTGTCGTATTTCTCCGGTGAGGCTCCGATCCATGCGGCGACCATGTTGCTGGATCCGGAGGCGAAAATGGAGATCTATTACGACGGCCGGTATTACGTTGATGCCAACCGGGAGTCGGCGGTCAAGGAAGGCATGGTGAATCCCGAGGATTATGTTGATTTCCTGAAGCCGTCGAACCGGTCGACCGAGCAGAAGCTGGCTGATCTGGTCTGGCAGGGCTGGAAAGCGGCCGATGGGATGCGCAAGGACCTGCTCTCGATGGGGATCACTCCGGATCGGATCCGGTTGATCTACACGAACAGCGTCGATGCCGATCCGATCAAGAAGCATGTCAGCGACACCCACAAGACTGTTGCCGAGGCCTTCCACGACGACAAGGCGAATAGTCGGGGCATGCTGCGCAAGAAGGTTTTCGCGAGCATCGGTGCGGATCGACGGAGTGAGATCGAGCAGAAGCTCGAGAACCACTTGGGTGTGGGCAGCGAGAAGGTTGCGCTGCTGTGGTCGCGGCAGTCGGGGATGACGCCGGGAGGTGCTTATCCGGAGTTGGATATGCCGAATCATTTCTTGCGTCAGATTGCGGAGAAGTTGAAGTCCGAGGGTCGGCGGGTGGTACTCGTCGGTGACGATCCGGGGATGGCTGTGCGCAACGAGATTGCGGGTAACGCGCAGGGCTCGAACCCACGCGACCTGGTGAAATTCTGGGGAACGCTCGACCTGACAGGCCGTGCTGAGCAGCTCTATGCGCTGGATCTGTTGCGGGAGAAGCATGATGCGGTGGCGATCGGCATGGAAAGCGGTGCGATCGAGATGCCGGCGATGCTCGGTATGAAGACGGTGTATCTCGAGCGTGATTCGATGCGGTTCGACAAGCAAACCCGGTGGACGTATGTATCGGGTGCTCGGACGGGTGACCGTACGGTGTTTGAGAATGGGTCGTTGCATGTGCAGGCGGTGTCGGGGCCGGTGCGTAGTTGGCGTCGGCAGCAGTTCGAGGCGCCGACGGAGTGGGGGTTCCACGCGGCTCGGTTGCAGCGGTTGGTCGACCGTTATGGCAACGCGTCCGGAGAGTCGGAACGGGATCGGATCGCTAAGGCGATTGTTGCGGCGATGGGTGAATGGTCGCACCATATTGCTTCTTATGAGGCCGACGTGGTTGCGGCCGGCGACAGCTCGAGCTACAAGGCAGTCGTGACGCCCACCAAGATCACGGCGGGAACCCCCGGTGGCATCGATTGGATCGCGCACTCCCAGAGACTGCAGGGCGCTTTGCAGCGTGGACTGCAGGCTTACGCGAATGCTGTCTATCCCGGCCCCGGTCCAACCGGAGAAAGGTTGGTTTGGGAAATATCGGCCGAGGAAAAGACGGTGCAGGAAATTGTGGTCGACGTGGCGAGTGTTGTGGCCGAACTCGGCAGGGATTTGTCGGACGAGATGGGGCTGACCGACCATGAACTGGGCCGGATGGTGGCGCAGATCGAGGCGATGAAGACCGCGGCCGTCGGGCACTCCCCGGCGTCGACCTGGAAGCAGATCGAGAAGGACTCCAAGGCGGATCGCGCCGATGAGATTGCTGGCGGTCACGAGCGGAACGCCGGTCCGTTCGGGCTGAAGACCGTCGGAATCGCCGGTTTACCGCGACGGACAGCCACCGTAGTCGACGATCCCACCGACCTCACCGCGAACGAATTGCCGTTAAATGCAGTCGTCCGTTTCGGAAAGAAGTCGATGACTGCGACCGTCGGATCGGATGGGACCGTGATAGTCCGTGAGCCGGTCGCAAGTGGCCCGCCTCGCAGTTACAAGAGCGACATCGTTGGGCTGATCGGAATGATCAAGCAGGCGCCCCTCGGGTCCGTCACGATCGAACGGCGGCTGAGCGGCGGTGCGACCGACACTTCGGCGGCGGAGAACAGGCAGGTATCCGCGGAAATACAGACCGTTGACGTACCGACCACCATGGTGGCGGACATCAGCACCGATCACTTGCAGCCTACGTCGACCCCGGTGCGGCGGCAGGGCAACCGATCGGCCGTCCATGATGGGATCCATGCACCGGCCGAGCATGTCTGGGAGTCCATGCTCGCGGACGGTGACTGCTTCTTCTACGCCATGGAGCGCGTCTACTACCGGGACAACCCACCCGTCACATTGGACGAACTCGACCAGCGGATCCTCCACCTGCGCGCGCTGGTCGCCACCGAACTCCGCGCGAACGCCGACGAACCTAACGGCTACTTCACACAGTTCAACACCGTTATCGACGCCGCCCAGGTCGCGCCCAACGGCGAATATCTCCTGCCCGAGGAACTAAAGACCTTGCTCGCGGCGCGGGTGGCCTTCACCCTCCAAGACGAATTCCACCGGCAGATCGGGGATCTGACCGGACCTAGGATCTGGGAGAACGCCGCCAGCCACCTGGTCCCCAGCGCCGCCAGCGCCGTGCTCCGCCGCCAGGGGATTCTGCTGGGTCTGCGCAGCGAGGCGTACAGCTCCAGCACGGTGATCCTCGGTGAGGACACCACCGCACCACCCGACGCCACGGTCTTGATCCACCGAGGGCACTACCACATCGCGGTACTGGCCGACCCCCAGTCCGCGGCGCAGGTCGATGACACGCCGGACCATTCGTCCTCGAGCGGGCTCCCGACGACGCACCCGCCCGCTCGGCCCTGGACCGAGTTCGAGGAGCTGCTCGGGACGAATTACCAGGAGCCCACCAAGACCTCGTTCGGGAAGTCCACGATGGCCGCCTCCACCGTCGCATTGCTGGGCGACGAGTCCGGCGCACGGTACCTCTGGCTGCGGTCGACTGGTGACCTCAACGCCGTCGATGGCAACCCTGTCACCGCGACTCTGCAGCACATCCTGGACAGTCCCGAGATCACCGTCATCCGCACCCCTAACCTCACCGATACCACCGATGACATCGGCACCACCCCGACCACCGACACCGAGTCGATCAGCGATGAGCTGTCCGGCGACGATCCGGGAAACCACCCCTTCCGTCCGAGTACCGGGACGCCCTCGTCCACGAACACCGTCCGTTTTACGAACCTCCGCGACGACGAATCGACCAAGAATAGGCAGGTATCCGCGGAAATACAGGCCGTTGATGTACCGACCACTACGGTGGCGGACATTCGTTCGAGCCTCGAGGCGCTGAGCGATCAGCCGTTCGATGTGGACGATCCGGCGATCGACAGGAAGAAGGTGCATAGGATTCTGTCGTATTTCTCCGGTGAGGCTCCGATCCATGCGGCGGCGATGTTGCTGGATCCGGAGGCGAAATTGGAGATCTATTACGACGGCCGGTATTACGTTGAGGCGAACCGGGAGTCGGCGGTCAAGGAAGGCATGGTGAATCCTGAGGATTATGTCGATTTCCTGAAGCCGTCGGGCCAGTCGACCGAGCAGATTCGGGCTATACTGGTGTGGCAGGGCTGGAAAGCAGCCGATGGGATGCGCGATGATCTATTCTCGATGGGGATCGATAAGAAGCGGATCCGGTTGATCTACACCGACAACCTCGACACCGCCAAGATCAAGAAGCATGTCAGCGACACCCATAAGACTGTTGCCGAGGCCTTCCATGAGGCCGAGGTGGAGAATCGGATCGTGCTGCACGACAATGTCTTTGCGAGTATCAATCCGAAAAGGCGGCACGAGATCGAGCAGAGGCTCGAGGAGCACTTGGGTTTGGGCGGTGAGGAGAAGGTCGCGTTGTTGTGGTCGCGGCAGTCGGGGATGACGCCGGGAGGTGCTTATCCGGAGTTGGATATGCCGAATCATTTCTTGCGTCAGATTGCGGAGAAGTTGAAGTCCGAGGGTCGGCGGGTGGTACTCGTCGGTGACGATCCGGGGATGGCTGTGCGCAACGAGATTGCGGGTAACGCGCAGGGCTCGAACCCACGCGACCTGGTGAAATTCTGGGGAACGCTCGACCTGACAGGCCGTGCTGAGCAGCTCTATGCGCTGGATCTGTTGCGGGAGAAGCATGATGCGGTGGCGATCGGCATGGAAAGCGGTGCGATCGAGATGCCGGCGATGCTCGGTATGAAGACGGTGTATCTCGAGCGTGATTCGATGCGGTTCGACAAGCAAACCCGGTGGACGTATGTATCGGGTGCTCGGACGGGTGACCGTACGGTGTTTGAGAATGGGTCGTTGCATGTGCAGGCGGTGTCCGGGCCGGTGCGTAGTTGGCGTCGGCAGCAGTTCGAGGCGCCGACGGAGTGGGGGTTCCACGCGGCTCGGTTGCAGCGGCTGGTCGACCGCTACGACAACGCGTCCGAAGCGCAGCGGGATCGGATCGTCAAGGCCATTGTTGCGGCGATGGGTGAATGGTCGCACCATATTGCTTCTTATGAGGCCGACGTGATTGCGGCCAGGGACTCGACCATCGACAGCCCGAGCTTTGAGGCAGCCGAGACACCCACCAAGATCACCGCGGGAACCCCCGGCGGCATCGATTGGATCGCGCACTCCCAGAGACTGCAGGGCGCTTTGCAGCGTGGACTGAATGAATACGCGAATGCTGACCGGGAAATGCGGGTCGATCTGGCGCGCGGTGTGGCTGCCCTGGGCGAGGCATTGTCGGACGGGATGGGACTGACCGACCATGAACTGGACCGGATATGGGCCCAGATCACGGCGATGGAGTCCGCGGCCGTCGGGGACTTCGAGGTGCCGACCTGGAAGCAGATCGAGAGGGACTCCAAGGCGGATCGCGATAATGAGATTGCCGGCGGCCACGAGCGGAACGCCGGTCCGTCGGAGCTGAAGATCGCCGACCTGGACGCTGAATTCAACGGCTAGAGAATATCGAGATAGTCACTCGCGGTGCTGTCCTCGACCCATCGCGCACCGCCAGACTCCCCGCAGGCGTCGTGTGGGAGGAGATGCCGCGCAACGGTGTCTGCCTGTTCGAAGTTCTCGTCAGGGTACCCGAACGGCATTCCGTTCATGGTGGTCCCGCCTCCCGGGACATCGGCGTCATGAACCGGGCACAGATCACGGGCTACTCGCGCTGGACCCGGCTGCCGCTGGTCTATCTGCCGGTTCGACGACGCGGCGAGCTCATCGGTCACCTGTGGGCGTCGAGAGGCTATAACGCAGCAGGTTTCGAACGCCGCCTCGCGGTGGCGGGCGACGACCTGGACTGCGTAATTGCCTGGGAGGCAAGGCTGAACGGCGCGGCGGCCCGACAGCTTGGCGTGATCCGAACCGGCTTCCCCGACAACAAACGGCGACGGATCGATGGCGGGGCGGGCGAGCGACAGTAGCGGGGCGGTAGCTTTACCGCACCGGCGTGCAGATATGCCCGGATGAGGACGTAAAGGGCGATCATGACTCTCGGGATGAGCCGTTCGGGCCGCACCGCCGAGCGGGGCAGGACGGGGCTGCGGCTCGGCCGCTGGCATCGTGGACTGGTGGTGGCGGTGTTGTGCACCATCGGATTCATGACCAGCTTCGACACCGCCGGGCACGCCATCGCGGTGCCGACGCTGCTGCAGGAGCTGGGGGACCGGCCCGTAATGCACACGTCGATATGGATTCCGAAGGTGTACGTGCTGGCGTTCACCGCGTTTCTCATGATCGGCGGCACGCTCGCGGACAGGTTCGGAGCCAAGCGCGTCCTGCTCGTGGGCGGTCTGTTGTTCGTCGGCGGCACCGCCACGCATATCGTGCTGGCGACGACCTCGATCCCGCTGGTCGTGGCCCGGGTGTTCATGGGCGCGGGCGTCGCCGCCATGTTCCCGGCCGCGCTGTCCATTCTCACGGCCGTGAGCGGTACCGCCCCCGCGCGGGCCAGGGCCGTCACCCTGTGGTCGGGTTCCTGCGCGGCGGGTGTGACCGTCGTCCCGCTGGTCAGCGGCCTGATTCTGAACAACGTGTGGTGGCCGAGGGTGATCGGGTCGGTCGGGCTGGTGGCGATGCTGATGATGATCGGGGTCGCCGTCCTCGTCCCGGCCACACCGGCGGATCCGGAGTTCCCGGCGGACTGGCCGGCCACAATCGCGGTGACGCTCGGTGTCGGGCTCGTCACGTTCGCCCTGATACAGGCACCGGATTGGGGATGGAGCGCGCCACCGGTCGTCGGAACATTGGTGGCCGGGATCGTGATGTCGGTGGTGTCCGCGATCATCCGACGCGGTGGCACCATGCCGCACGATCCCTTCACACGGGCGGATCCACGCGTCCGGCCGGCCATGTTCGCGCTGGGCACGGCCTGGTTGGCGCTGTTCGGGATCGTGTTCCTCATCGTGCAGTATCTGCAGGCCGTGCGCAGCCACTCACCGATATTCGCGGGTTTGATCCTGTTCCTGCCGACGTGCGGTGCGTCCGTGATCGGCGCGAAGCTGGGGTCGGCGGCGCAGCGCCGGTTCGGGGCGACCGCCGCGCTCGTCATCGGCTTGACGGCGGTCCTGGACGGCCTGGCCATCGGTCTCACCGCCGACGCCCGGGGCGACCTCGTCCCGATCGTGGCCATGGCGACGGTCGCGTGTGTGGGTTTCGCCATGGTGCTCAGCGTCGCGCTCGATGCGGTGAGTGCGGCCCTCCCGTTGTCGCCCAACGCATCCGCCTGGGCGGCGATCACGACCGCGGTGCCGTCCAGCGGACTGTTCGGTTTGGCGATCGTCGGCAGCACGGTCGATCGCGGCTATCGCGCACACCTCGTGGTGCCGGGAGAATCTCTGCCATTCGTTGGCGCCGCCCTCAGCCGGGACTCGCTCGGCAAGGGAGTGGCGATTGTCGCCTCCGCGGAAGAAGGGGACAGGCGACAGCTCGCCGAGGTCGTACAGAACGCGTTCCTGACAGGCTACCGGCACGGCCTGCTGGCGACCATCGCCATCGTCGCCGCCGTGATGGCGGTGGTACTCGCCGCGGCCGCCCGCTCGAGGAGGCGGGGATGAACTCGATGATTCGGCCGTTCGACGGCCTGTGTGACGGCGCCTCCTCGAGGCTCCCGTACTGTTCAGATGGCGTCTGGACTGCGGAAGGAACCATCGAACGTGCGTGGTCGTCTGCTGATCATGTTCACCGTGCTCGCTGCGATCTGCATGAGCCTTCTCGCCGTAGGGATCGGCGCGGAACTGGCGGCCAGTCTGACCCGCGGGCTGATGATCGAGCGCATCGAGGACGCCAACCACTTCGCGGCGTTGTCCGCCGGTAATCCGGTCACGGTGCAGGATGCGGCCCGGAACTATCACGACCGCACCGACAACGGTGTCCTGGTGATCGACGCCGGCGGCATCGTGGTAAGCGATGTCGGAGTGGATCGGCTGGATCCGAAAGTCGCCGACGTCATCGAACGCTCCCAGCGGTTCGAGTCTCCGCCGCTGTCGCTGCCGCGGTCGCTGCTTCCATGGAGTTCGAATATGTTCCTCGTGGCGGAGCCTCTCGGGCCGCCACCGAGGGCCGGCGGGATCGTCATCATCGTCGTATCGACGGCCGCGACCCGTAGCGCAATCGCTGACGGCTGGATACAGCTGGCGTGTCTCACCGCCACCGTACTGCTGGTATTCGGCGGTCTGGCACTGCTGTTGTCCGGATGGATACTGCGCCCGGTATCCGAACTGCTGCGCAAGGTCGGCACCTTGACAGCGACGCTGCCCGCACCGGAGGGCGGACCGCCGCGGGCTCGGACCACAGACGGTGGCCCACCGGAAATTCGGGAGTTGGCGGATGCGGTCGAGGCGATGACATCGGCGGTGGCCGAGTTGGCCGCCACGGAGCGGCGGCATCTGGCCGACACCGCGCATTCCATGCGTAATCCGCTCGCCGCTCTGGCGGCTCGGCTCGAGACGCTGCGGCCCCAGATCGCCGGTGGCGGACCGGCCGAGTCGACTTTCGACAGCGTTGCCGTAGAGGTGGATCGGCTGACGGGACTGCTGGACGAGCTCCTGGCCGGCGCGGTGGTGCAGGCGCGGCACACGACAGCTGTCGCGGCAACCCCCGAGTGGTGTGATGCGGTGCGTGTGGCGGTGGACCGGGTCGAGGCGTGGCGCGCCGCATTTACCCGCGCCGATATGGCTGTGCATATCGAACTCTCGGTTCCGACCGCCGCAGCGATGGTGCCGGCGGAGATACTGTGTCGGCTCCTCGATGTCGCACTGAGCAACTCCTCGCGTTACTCCGGCGCCGGCACGGACGCGACGGTATCGGTATATCTCGAGTCCGATGCTGTGGTGGTGTCGGTGCGCGATACGGGGATTGGTGTTCCTGAGGATGAAATCGACAGGCTCACCACTCGATTCTTCCGCGGAGCGGCCGCCGCTCCAGGCGGTTCCGGGCTGGGCCTGCCGATCGCCGCGACTTTGGCTGCCCGACAGGGCGGACTGTTCTTCATCGACGCCGCGGAACCGCACGGACTGGTCGTGACCGTCAGCTTCCCCGCGGTGGCCGGCGGTATGGAAGGCCCTACGGACAACAGTCTTACGGGATGGTGAACAGAAGGTTCGTCGCACGGGTGTTGGCCTGGCCCAAGCGACGCCTCTCTCGTAGTCTCCCGACCGTAGTGTCAGCTTCGGAGTGAGGATGTATGCCGCGAATTGTGGGCAGGCGCGCGGACGGCGCGGTCGTCGTCGGCGTCGGCGGCGTGTGCGTGATGGTCGAACCGGACACGCTGGACGACCGGGGCCGCTGGACGGTCGCCGCGGGTGCGGCCGAGATCGGTCCCGTCTACGTGGCGGCGGGGGAGCCGGGCGTGGTGGCGGCCGACGACCCGATGCCGCGGGACATGCTGACCGCCGCGCACGTCGAGGCGATTCTGCGCTGGGAGGTCGGATTCGTCGAGGGCGTGCCGGGCGATCCCGTGCGCCCGGGGCTGGGCGCCGAGTCCGAGCTGTATCTGCGCTATCGGCCCGATACCGGTGATGCCTATCCGAAGATCGTTGCACTGCACACGGATCCGATGTTCGCGCGCGGTCCGGACGCCGCCCCGATGCTCGACCTCGCCGAACTGCCGGCGCCGGATGCCACGACGCCGGAGGCCACCGATGGACGAGCCGGAGACGCCGATGTCCTCGAATTCGGCGACGACTACGACGACCTCACACCGCTGCACCAGTTCTGCGCGTCCATGGCCTACGTCGAGGATCTCTCGGGCAAGGATCTCGTCGCCGATGCTGCGCAGGACCTGATCGACCGGGTCAGCTACGCCCCCACCGTCGCGGAGTTCTATCCGGCGCTGGCCGACGCGGTCGCCGCGGCCGACCTGCCGGACGACATCGTCGAACTGACCGACGGTTTCGGGCGCGAGGAGATCCTGGACTTCCTGGAACGCGTTGTGGCCGAGCTGGATCGGCGCCGCCCGTGGCCGGACCCGGCTCTGATGGCGGTGGACCCGCAGCAGTGGCCGTCGATCGGTGCGAGCCGACCGATCGGTTGGGTGCACATGTTCACCGACGAACTCGAGTGGGCGCTGAAGGAGAGCATCGGAGATGTCCCCGACGACGATCTGCCGTTGCTGGTGCTGCGCCTGCGCGGCGGCCAGCTGGTCGCGCTGGTCGGCGAGGATCCCGATCCGGAACGCTTCCTGGTGCTGCTGCCCGAGCTCGACGGCCAGCGCGAGCCGCGCGAGGTGATCGACTACCTGGCCCGGTATGCGGGCCTGGAGGTCTCGACCGACGGTCTGGACGACATACTCGAGGAGGTACCGACGCCGTGATACAACCCGAAAACCAGAAGCTGGCCGAGGCGACCAGCGAAATGATCGATAACATCCAGGAGGCCATCGGCCGGATCGCCGACACCCGCCGCCTGCAGCAGGCGATGACGGTGACGGCGTCGGCCGAGCACGGCCGGATCACCGTGACGGTCGACGCGACCGGCTCCATCACGCGCACCGTATTTTCCGACGACGTCTCCGATTTGCCGTACGGCGCGATCGCCCGTGGCATCGTGGCCGCGGCCCAGCATGCGGCCGCAGAGTCGCGGCGCCGGCGGGAGGAACTGATGGCGCCGTTGAAGGCGCTGCGCGCGCGCATGCCGACGGTCGAGGAGCACCTGCCGGGGATGACGGTGCTGGCAGGGCTGCGCGCCGAGATGCCCCAGCCGGTGCCCGCGCCGCTCACCCCGCCGTCGGAGCGCGAGCAGTACTCCGGCCTGGACTACGGCGACGACATGGAACGCCAGGATCCAGCGCCCCGCATCCTGGATCGCTGAGCTCGAGGACAGAAGGAGCCCCCGTGGCCGAGAACGAAATCGACAGTGCCATAGCGGATTTCCGGGCGCAGGTCGCCAATATCACGCGCCTGCGACAGGAGCGCGCCCAGCTCACCGCCACGGCCACCGCCGCGCACCGCCGGGTGAGCGTGACCGTGAACGCCGACGGCATCGCCATCGACGTCCGATTCTCCGGTGCCATCGACGATCTGAGCTACGACGAGATTGCCAACGCAGTGACCGAGGCGTCGCGGCAGGCCGTCGCCGATATAGCGCGGCAGAAGGCGGGCCGGAGCGTCTCCGTTGATGCCGAACAGGGTGTGCCCGATATCGGTTCCCTTGGCACCGCATTGGATTCGCTGCGCGACATACTGCGCTGAACGTTGCTGCCGGACAGCATCCGTCCGGTATGCGGTCGAGCGAGCCGCGTGAATTCAGCTGTGCTGCGGGCGATCTACCACACGGCGCATATCCGGCATGAAGGGCGACCCGTGCGCGGGACCGGTGATTCGTTCAGGCTGAGTTCGACCGTAGGGCACGCCCAGTTCAAACTCGTACGCTTGTCTAACTGTAGCAAATAGACAGCAGATGGTCTTGGACGAAGGGTAGTGAATCGCCGGTGTCGCTGTATCTTCCGCCGCAGTGGCGGTGGCTGGCCTGGGTGGCGGGCACTACCTGGCCGGACGGCGACGAGGACCGGATGTGGTCCGACGCCGCGGCGTGGAAGTCCGCGAGCGATGCGGTGCGTGAGCTGCTAGGCGATGTGGACAGCGCCCGGGACGCCACCCTGGCCGCCTATCCGAGCGGCGACGGCGCCGCCAAGATGAACGCGCTGTTCGACGGCCTGTACGACGGCGACGGCTCGGTGAAACAACTCGCGGACTACCTGAACCAGATCCACGATTCCTGCTTCGACATGGGCACCGAACTGCAGGACACCAAGCTCACGATCATCCTGTCGCTGTCCTGGCTGGCGCTGGAGATCGCGTGGGCGTTGGCGTTCCCGCCGACGGCCTCGGCGGTGGAGGCCGCGGCCATCTCGAGCACTCGCTCGGTGCTGCGATTGACCGAGGACGCGACGCTGGACGCCGTCAAGGTGGCCGCGGGGCGGCTCGGCGCCTTCACCGGCAAGGGGCGACTGTTCTGGAAGTCACTGGCCCGCGGCGAGTTCGTGCTGCCGTCGGCGAAGGGAGTCGCCAGCTATAGCATCAAATTGGCCGAGACCGCGGTCACCTCGTTCGGGATGGACGCGGCGGTGCAGCTGGGTCAGATGGCGGACGGCAAGCGGCGCAGCTTCAACTGGGCCGAGGCCGGGCTGTCGGTCCTGGGGTCGGCCGCAGGCACCATTCCCTCCCGCGAGTTCGCCCGGTACCTCGGCATGGGGATCGACAGACTGGCGGGCGATTCGCTGGCCAACGGGTTCGGTCGCACCGGGCGTGCGGCACTGATCGGCGCCAGCGCGGGCGTGGTGGGCTCGGTCTTCGGCAACACGGCCGTGGGCCTGGCCACCGGTAACTTCTCCAGCCTGAGCAATCCCTCGAGCTGGGTGGGCGGTATCTCGCGCGGTGCCATCGTCGGCGGCGCGCGCGGCGCAGCGCTGAAGACGACGCCGATCTCGCCCGATGATATCCGCTACAACCTGTGGGGTAGGGGCCGCGGCGAACTCAAATATCTGCCGTCCGACGGCTCGGTGACCGACGTGCCGGGCGGCCGGCTGCCGAAGGACACCTCTGCGCCGGTGGTGGCCGAGCCGGTGAACGAGGAGGCGGATGTCCAGGCCGGCACGACCGAGGGCGAATCGGTGAACGGCTCGAATCACACTGATTCCCAATCGGATTCGGAGTCGATGAACTCGGATCGCGGTGTGTACGGCGCGTCGGATCTGGAGTCGGTGAATTCGAATCGGGGTACGTATGAGGGCTCCGATGGCGAGTCGATGGATTCGGAGTCGTTGTATTCGTCGGACGGTGGGCATAGCGGCCCTGATCGGTCGTCGATGTTCTCATCGGGGAACTCGAGTCACGACACGGTGAATTCGATCATCGACAAATATGGCGAGTCGGGGAACTCCCATCGAGCGTCCACGGATTCGTTCCGGGACCTCGGCGGTTCGGATACGGACTCGATGGTCGGCTCGATTCGCGGTACGCCCCGGCCGAATTCGGGTTCGATGGACTCCGCCGCCGGCGTCGGGGCGGGCGGCGATCACGAGGCGAACATCTCGGCCCGGAGCACCGACGACGACTCGCCCGCGCCCCCGCCTGGCCGGAAGTATCCCACTGCGCCACTGCCCGACCAGTCCGGCTTCCTCGGCAAGGGCACCGACATGAAGTCGAAGACCCGACCCAAACGGGAGCCGGAATGGGAGGAGCCGCCTCAGGGCTACCAGGCGAAATCCGCTCCGGGAGAGCCGTTCTGGCTGCCCGATATCCCGTGGACGCCGCCTGGTGGCGGTGGCAAGGGCCACCATCATCACCATCCCGGACACAAACATCCGCCGAAACCGTGAAGGACCGAGGGAGATAACGCATGTCCAGCCAGATCGAGATCGACCCGACCGAGCTGCAGGCGGCCGCCGGGTGGTCGAAGTCCATCGCCGACGCCATCGGCGCCGCGCAAACCGCTCTGCAGCAGACCCTGACTGCCAACGGAACACCTTGGGGCAGCGACAGTTTCGGCGATAAGTTCGCCAAGGGCAACCAGGGGTACGTGTCCGCGCGTGACGGCCTGCTCGAGGGCATGACCGACCTGGCCGGGACGTTCGCGCAGCTCTATCAGGGACAGCTGGACACCGCGCTCTCCTTCGCCGCAACCGAAAGGGTTCAGGTCAAGCGACTGGCGGCCGTAGGCTGACCGGCGTGCCCTGCGGCGGGTTACTCGCGAGTGGCGGTAGGTGAACAAGCGGTGTGCGACGGGCACACGCGGCCTGTTCCACCGCGTCCGCGCCCGTCGCCCGATTGTGCGTGAATAGCGCGTTGTCCTGCGCGATCGTCCGGCCGAGATCCCCGGGCCGGGTCGTCGTCCACATGAACGCCGTACAAACAATCATCCCTGCCGGATTTCGAGCGATACCCATCGGCGGCGGTGTGCCTAGTCTTCGAAGCCGAGGAGGTATCGAGGAAGGGTGAAGTAGGTGTGTTCCGCATCGCCACCGGTGGTCGCCGAGAATGATTCGATAGGTTCTATTGTCAATTTAAATACAAACTTCTCAAGAAAATCTAAAGATTCCTAGGGAATTATCGAATTCTCCAGTCCTTCATAAATATTTTCACCTGGGTTGAACCCGGATGAAAATTATGAACATAATTCGGTATACGGCGTTTATGTGGTGCCGACCCCACCACGGCGCCGGGTCACGACTATGGAGAGGCTGGTCTTCCCGTGCCGGAATTGGACAAGCGTGCAGACAGGAACCGTCGCATTGCGCGATCGGTCCCCGCGGCCGAGCGATCTGCGTCTCGGCAGTCGGCCGAAGAGGTGCTGCAGCGCTCACATCTCGAGCGCGCACAGCTCGAGCAGGCACGCCTGTTCCATGCCACGCTTCTCGATGAGGCGCAGCTCTTGCAGGAGGAGATCCGGGTGTTGCAGGAGGAATTGCGGGAGATACAGCGAAATCTGGGAGGTCTGCGCCGCCGGTTCCCCAGCTTGGCGTCCGCACCCCGGCCCACCGGCTATCTGGAGTCCGTGCCCCAGGCCGGCGTGCGGCGAGGTAGCGCCAGCGCCTGATATCCGGTACCACGCGGAGCCGCGGGCCCTTTCACCGACCGCCGCCCGTCCGACCGGGCGGTGAGTCCGCGCCGCCCTGGTCGCCCTTGCGTCCACAAGTTGCCGACGATTCGTTTAGCATCTTGGTTGCCAAGGGTCGGAAGGGTAGTGCGGTGGTGCGTGTGGTGTTGGTAGAGGACGACGAAGGTGTGGCCGGAGCCGTCATCGATGGGTTACGAGCACACGGGTTTCCGCTCGTGGACCATCTTTCCGAGGGTTTGGACCTATTGACCTCGCATGTCGGCTACGACGCGGTGATCCTGGATCTGGGTCTGCCCGATGTCAGCGGGCTGGTCGTGCTGCGCCAGCTGCGCAAGGTGAGTTCCGTTCCGGTGGTAGTGCTCACTGGCGTTAACGACGAGTGTGCTGTGGTGGCGTGCCTGCGCGCCGGCGCGGACGACTTCGTGGTCAAACCGCCCCGCGTGGGTGAGCTGGCCGCGCGTCTCGAGGCGGTCACGCGGCGTTGCTGCGCCGGCGCGGGGCCGGCGCCCGTGGTCGTCCTCGGCGATATCCGGGTGGATCCGCTCGCCCGTACCGTGGACGTGGCGGGCGTGCAGATCGCGTTGACCCAGAAGGAATTCGAGCTGGCCCGGGTGCTGGCCGAGCGGGCAGGCGCCGCGGTGAGCAGGGACCGGATCATGGAAGAGATCTGGGGCGAGACGACCCGGTCCGTTTCTCGCTCACTCGATGTCCACATGGGTGCGCTGCGGGCCAAACTGAATCGTCCCGGCCGGATCGCCACGATCCATGGCTTCGGCTACCGGTGGGTGTGCTGAGGTGAGTAGCGGCGCTCAGCGGTGTGCCCGGCGATAGGCCTGGGCGGCGCCCGGGTGCAGGCGAACCGGCCAGGTGTTGATCAGTGATCCGTCGTCCATGAACTGGGAGCCGGTGGAGCCGTCGAGCAATTGATGCGAGTGTTGCAGCAGCAGGTCGGCCAGACTCTCGACGGCGAAGTCCGGCACGTGGCGATTCACCAGCAGCAGGGTGGAGATGCCGACGAGGTGGTACTCGACGGGGAGCTGGTAGACGGTCTTGGTGATCCCCACCCGGTCGTACAACGTGGGGTAGGTCGCGCGCAGCGGTGCGATCACGCTGTCCAAGTCCACAAGCCGTGCGGTGTACGGGATTCCCAGTTCCGGCGTGGGGATCGCGCCGATCCAGATGATCGCGTCGACGGAATGGTTGCGCAGCGCGGCCACCGACTCTTGTAGCGGGAGGTGCGTCACCTCGACATCCGTGCCGGGGTGTAGCCCGGCGGCCTGCAGGATCCGGGTGCCGGTCAGCGCGGCGCCGGATCCGTCCGCGCCCGCCACCACCCGGGCACCGCGCAACTGGCCGACATGCCTGACCGGGCTGTCGGGCCGGACGACGACCTGTACGTAGTGCTCGAACAGTTTGGCGACCGCGCAGTATTTGGTCTCATGCCCGGTGATCGCGTCGGTGAGTACCATCGCGGCGTCCACGTGGTGCTGGGTCAGCAGGTGCAGGTTCTGCAGCGAGCCCGCACTGCACACCGGCTGGATGCGCACCGCGGCGCCCGCGGCGGCGGCCACCAGTTCGTTGTTGAGGACGTCGGTCGGGCCCGCGGGGCCGGTGGCGATCCGGATCAGGTACGGATCGGGGGCGGGCGGCCGGGCGGTTAACGGCGCGCCGATCGCCGCGGTTGCGGTGCCCACGGCCAGTGTGAGCAATGCCCGGCGGCCCATCGTGGGGGATGCATTCGCCGTATTCACGGTGTGCTCGCCGGGTCTTCCATGGGCATCGTGACGCGCACGGTCAGCCCATGCGGGCTGACCGGCTCGATCAGCAGAGTTCCGCCGTGCCGGTGTGCCAGGGCGGCGGCGATCGTGAGCCCCAGGCCGGAGCCGCCCGTAGCCGCGCCCCGGCCGCGGAAGAAACGCTCGGTCAGGCGCGCGATATCCGCCTCGGATACTCCGTCTCCGTCGTCGGTGACCGAGACGACCACCTCGCCGGTCGGGCATCGCACGACCACCGACGTGCTGGCGTCCGGCCCGGCGTAGCGGCACGAATTGCTCAGCGCCACATCGAGAATCTGGATCAGTGCACTCTGCGGGAAGGTCGTCTCGGCCGCGGCGGACCCGGCCTCCAGGGTCAACGTCCGCCCGTCCTTCGCGAAGGCCGAATGCCACGCGTCCACCCGATCCGCGGCGGCGACGACCGCGTCACAGCCGGGCTCGACGGTGATGCTGGCGCGGCCGAGCTGGGAGTCGGTGGGAGTCTCGGCGACTGCCAGGGCCAGCAGGCCGTCGAGCAGCCCGGACAGCCGCCGCACCTCCCGCACCGACCCCTGGAAGCCGACCTCGGCGGCGGCGGGCACCAAGAGCTCCATCGATTCCAGCCGAACGGCCAACGCGGCCAGCGGATTGCGCATGGCATGCGCGGTATCGGCCACGAGCTGCCGCTGTGCGTCGACAGAATCGGCCACCGTGAGCGCCAGGGTGTCCACCGAGCAGGCCAGCGCGCGGATCTCCGGCGGACCGTTCTCCTTACGAGTCACGGGGCGATGGCCCCCGCGCGGTATGGGCAGCGCGGCGGTGAGCACGCCCACCGTGGTCGACAACGTGTCCAGCGGGTGCAGGATCCACCGCGCCAGACGCAGCGCCAGCACGGTGAATGCGGCGAGCGCGACCAGCGCCCCGGCCGCGATGCGGGCCCACCCGGCGGTGATATCCGCGCGCGCGGCGCTGGTCGAGGCGACGATCAGTACGGCGCCACCCATCTGCTCCGCTTCACCCACGTGCCGGGCGATCAGGATATGCGAGGGCCCCCAGGGCCATAGGGCGGTCGCGGGATGGGGCAGCTCGTTGGCGCTGGCCTCGGTCATGGCCTGCTGCACCGCAGGATCGTGCAGGTCGACCCCGGCGTTGTACCGCACCCGGCCCAGGCTGTCCATCGTCACCACGCCCTCGCCGTATAGGTCGTGGTAAAGCGTGGCCTCCTTGGGCAACTTGGCGTTTTTGCTGTTCATCATGGTCGCGAACCGGTCGGCATCGCGCGTGCGATCCAATACCAGCTCCCAGGTCCGGCCGGCGGAGATCGCCTGCGCGAATGGAAGGGCGAACCCCGCTACGGCGATTGCCGCGAGCAGGAGCAGAACGGTTAGCAGTCGGCGACGCATGGGCCCGCGATCATCGTCTTGCTCCGAGCGGTGCGATCGGCCGGGGCATGACCGACCCGCTCCGCACCCTCGTCATCCCCGACGATTACCGCCTGCACCGTCGCAACACCTTTCGATCCAACCACGCAGGACAATAGCCATGCGAACGTTCAGAGTCGAATGGTCACCCGTTGTCTATCAGTGCGTCGCCCGGCAGTGGGGCGTCCCGGCCAGTGCCAACAGCAGCCCGAGTCGGACCGGCCGCGTCACATTCCATCGCTCCCGGGCATAGCCGCGCCCGTCCCGTTCTGTGAACTGTCGGTGTCCGATCGGTGATCCACCCGGCCTCCGGTCGAAAGACTCGCTCTGGCGTGCTTAGGTACCAACCGGTGATGGGTTGAGTGGTAGGAGTCATATGTTGTCGGCCCGCACCCTGATCTCCTGGAGGTACACGCTGTATGACCGCCGCAGCTGGTGTCAACGAGCTGGTCATCGCCCGGCATAACGAATCGCTCGACTGGGTGCTGGAGGTTCCGGACGACTATCGGGTGCACATCTACAACAAGGGCAGGCACAGCGTGCCCGCCGCGGTACTCGAGCGCGCGGAAACCTATGTCTCGCTGCGCAATGTCGGGCGTGAGTCGGACACCTATCTGACCCATATGATCGATTACGGTCCAGGCGCGGCCGAGTTCACGGTATTCAGCCAGGGCGACCCCTTCGAGCACAGCCCCGATTTTCTGCAGCTGTTGTCGACTCACACCACGTGGTCTGATGTGCAGGCGCTGTCGTGGTGCTGGAAGGAGTCGATCGCGCACCCGCCGGCCACGCTCTTGACTCCCGAACGCTCGATTGCCTCCGGCCTGCGGGTGCGCGAGGAACTGTTCTCGCTCAACACCTTCAATGCCCTTGAATGGGTGGATGCCGGCGCCCTACGGATCGGACAGGAGTATCGGTCGTTGCATCGGCTCCCCGATGGGACGAATATCAGCGCCCATTTCCTGGACATGTGCGAGCTGCCGGAGGCCGCCGCACTCGCTGCCGGGCACCTGGTCGGCCGCTTCTCCTACGGTGCGGTGTTCGCGGTCCGCAACCACCTGATCGAGAAGCTCCCCACCCGGGCACTGATGCGGCTGCGGCAGGCGGCCATCGGCCCGGACGTGCACGGCTACTTCTGTGAACGCCTCTGGCTGCATGTCTTCGGCGAGGCGTTCCTGTTCCCGCTGCAGCTTCCCGAGTATGTGGCAGCACCCGGACTCGAGGACCTCACGCATCGGAGGTCCGGGGGCGTGCACTCGAGCGGAGAAGCGTACGCGAAGGAGCCGACCGCCGTCTGTATCACCATCGACCGGCCTGCGCCGGGTTTGGCGACGTGGCTTGCGTATCACACGGCCAGGGTGGATCTGATCACCGTCTACACCGACGATCCTGTTGTCCGCGAACAGGTCCAGGAGCTGACCACGGACCAGCGCGTGATCGTCTGCGCAGGTGCTGAACTCGTGGACAGTGATGCGGGGGACCGCGAGACCGCCAATATCCGTGAGGCCGTGGCGCAGGCGCGGGCAGCGGGCATGACATGGCTTTTGCCGCTGGGCCTCGATGAGCTGTTCTACGACGAAGGGCGGCGGCGATGGCAGATCGCCGGAGCCGGCCAGGTCACCTTCCTGTGTCACGAGGCCGTGCCGGCGCGTCAACCGGTGGACGATCCCCTTCGCACCTGCACGGTGTTCCGTGTCAACGGCCGGTCCCCGTTCCTGGATGCGCGGCCCGGGCGCAGCGCGGTCCGGTTGGGCCCGCAGGTCACTCCTGCGGACCGGCACGGTTTCACCGGGTTCGACGGCGCGAGCAGAACTGTTACCGCGCCGGTGATTCTGCGCTATTCGTATCCGTCCTTCGAGAGTTGGATGGAACGGGCGGCGGCGGTGGCCGAAATCGGGGGTGAACAGGCGCGACAGTTCGCCCTGCACTCCCGGGCGCTGTTGCAGGTGGCCACGGCTCACCGCAGGCTGGAAGGGGCGCGCGCGTGTTTTGAGGCCGAGATCCCGTCCGACAACATGATCGACCTGATGGTGCGCGAGGGGGAGTTGATGCGTATCGATCCGATATGCGTCGGCTAGATCCGTGACGACAGAGGACGAGGTGACGTTGCCCGATATATCGAGTCTGTCCGAGGATTGGCTGACCGGCCACGTATTCCAGTTCGAGGTGGGCCCGGACCGGATCGTGATCACCCGCGGCCTGCGGTTCGATCCCGGCGGGCGCATCGGCGGCTACGTGCATCCCAACGAATCGCGCTGGCGCCTCGAGGGGGACCGGCTTATCGTCCTGAGCAGTGACGGCGTCGCCAGCTGTGTCGCGCGGATCGGCCGGCGCGCCGATGGCGGGCTCGAGTTCTCCGGGCCCTTCCTGCTGGGGAGTTCCGGCGACTGTCACTATTTCCGCCCGATCGGTGGGCTGACGGATCGGCGGGTCATCAAGACGTTCGACCTGTTCGATACGCTGATCGCGCGCGAATGCGTTTTCCCGCCAGCCGTTTTCGACGCAGTTGAGCGATGCAGCCGGGTGGCGGGCTTCGCGGAACTGCGCCGGGAGGTCGAGGGAAAGCTGTGGGCGCAAGGCGATTACAGTCTCGACGACGTCTACACCGCTCTCGCCGCACGTACCGGCTGGCCGAGTTCGCGCATCGACCAGTTGAAGATGCTGGAGCTCGCGGAGGAATGGGACACCATTTTTCCCATTGCGGAAACGGTTCTCCTGGTCGGCCCGGACGACATGATCGTCTCCGATATGTACCTGCCGATGTCTTTCCTGCGCCGGGTGGTGGACGAAAAATGCGGCCTGCCCGGAGTGGCGATGCATGTCGAGAATCACGGTAAACAGCACGGCAAGATCTGGCCCAAACTTCTTGCGAAGTACCGGATCGAGCGGCATTACGGGGATAACGAATTCGCCGATATCGCCCAGGCGCGCAGGTGGGGTATCGACGCGGAGCATGTCACCGTGTCGAACCTCTCGCGCGGCGAGTCGATCCTGATGACGGCCGGGCTGGAGGGGTTCGCCCGGATCGTCCGGCGCGCGCGCCTGTCGACCACGGCCGCGTCCGGGCCGCTGCGTCAGGCACACATGGCGCAATTCGATGTCAACATACCGTTTTTGATCGTCGCCGGTATCGCCCTGCTCAAGCATGCCGAGCGGACCGGCGCGGACACCCTGCTCATGTGCGGCCGGGATTGCAATCTGTGGGTCGATCTCGTGCGCTGGCTGGCCGGTTTCGCCGACCGCAAACTGGCGATTAGATACTTCCCCTCCTCGCGGGAGTTGTTCAACTCCGAAAACCCTGTCTACCACGGTTGCTTCCATCGCCTGCGCGGCAACCGCACGATCCTGGCCGATCTGGGGGGCAGCGGCCGCACGCCGACACGATTTGTCTACGACGCCGGTGCGCAGGCGGACACCAAGATATATCTCGCGCTGAAATCCGATCACGGCCCGGCGCCATCCATACCCGCCGACCACGGTGTCGATCTCAGCTTCCTGATCCCGCACGGCGACAAGCAACTGCTGTTCGAGAAGCTGAACGCCACCACCGAATTTCGGGCGATCGATGCCGATTTCACCGGCTGCGAATTCGATATCGTTCGTGATACGCACTCGCACGAGGGCGGCGTCCGGGTCGTTGTCGAGGCGATGCGGGAGGCGTTCACCGCGGCGCTGTCCCTCTTCCACGCCTCCACACTGACCGGATCACTACGCGACTACGACGACGATCGACTGTTCCGGGCCGCGCGGGAGATCGCCGATTCGGCCGCCCGGTACGAGCGCGTCGTGCAGGACATTCCGGAATGAGGCGCGTGCGGACGCCGGCTCCTCACCGAACGTGGCTGCCGCCGCTCGGATCTCGCTCGTCGAGCACCGTGTGTGCGACCGTCGCAGCCAGGGTGCACTGCTGAGAAACGGTTTTCACCGCAGGGGCGCCCGCGGGGAGCTGCTGGGTGAGGGTGATCAGCAACGGCTTAGCGGAACCTGTGTCCACGGCGAGCATGCAGGCGGTCTTCGTGACGCCGCTGTCCAGTCCGGCGCGCCACTGGCTGCCGACGCGAACCGCGTAGTACCGGCTGTCGAGGATGAAGCGCTCGAACAGCTGGGCGCCGGACTTGTCGACCGTCATCGCGGTCAGGCCGCTGCCGTCGTCGTACGGATAGGTGCGTCGCCAGAAATCCCCGAACGGCGTTGCAGTGGTGAGGATTGCAACCACATTGCCGCTGGTGGCCCAGCAGCCGTGGCGGGGCTCCATCGGCGTGGCCTCGGCGTGGGCCGGGATGTCGGCGGCTGCACGCATCCGCGGGGTGAAGGCGGTGCATTCGGCGCCGGGTGCGAGCACGGGTGCGCGGTCGGCGGGGAACACGATGTCGTCGTCGTGGATCGCGGTCGCCGGCAGCGTCGCGGCCCTGCTGCCGGTGGTGCATCCGCTCATCGCTGCCGCCGCAGCGAGGACGATCGCGAGCACGGCCCCTATCGAGGGCGGGAATCTGGGGGCCATCGCGCCCAATCATTCACTACGACGGGCGATCGGGGCCTGGCAGCCCGGACCTGATGCATGGTTCCCGGCGCGGCTCAGGCGGCCCGCTCGTCGTGGACGAACAACGCCAGCGCGGCCACCAGCAGCGCCGCGGGTATCAGCACGGCATAGGTGTGCAGCTGCATGGTCAGCACGGCGCCCGCGCACGCGCCGACGAGGAACGCCAGCACGATCGCCCCGAACCGCCAGGCCCGGCGCGCGGCTTCGCGGTCGCGGGAGATCACCGCGGCGTACGCGTTCTGCGTTGCGGTGCGCAGATTTCCGGTGGTCATCGTGGTGCTGTAGGAGGTGTCCACGAGCGTGCGGAACGTGGTCACCTGCACCGACGAGACGAACGCCACCAGCAGCGTGGTCACGGTCGGCGCATCCCCCGGCAGCAGCGCAACCGCGATCAGCACCACTATCTCCAGCACCACCGCCACCCGCGCGGGCCACCGCAGCACCGCCGCCACCCGAGGTCGCTGCAGCGTCTCCGCCACCACAACCCCCACGATGAACGCGATAATCGGCGGCACCCGCTCGGCCGCATGCCACCAATCCCGCTGCGCCGCAGAAATACCCAGCAAAACGATATTCCCGGTCTGTGCATTGGCGAACACCCGGTAATCCACAAAGGTATACGCATCCAGCGCACCCCCCACCAGCGCGAGCAGCAGCCCCAGCCGAACCGACCGCGCGGTGGCCAGCTTCGCCGGCTCGGATGCGGAGAAATCGCCCTCTGCCGCCGTCACTGTGTCGATCACCTCGACTTCTGCTCGCTGCCCTCGTGAAATGCCACAATAACTGATCCGTTACCCGCCACCGGCGACTCAGGGAAGTGTCGCCGAAGTAGAGTCTGAGCAACTCTTTTCGGCCCTGAGCACGCGCTACAGGCCCTTGCAGAAGCTGATCAGTGCCGAAAAGGTTTGCTCAGTCGCCCTCAAAGATCCTGACACTCTCCGGGGTTGTGCTCGTGCAGCCTCTGGCCCGTACCGGTTCGGCGGTGCGGACCTACCCCCTGGCGCGTAGCGGGTCCGGTGCGCCCAGCAGGTCCCATCGGTTGCCCGATATGTCAAGGAAGACGGCGACTTGGCCGTACGCCTCGGTACGGGGCTTGGTGACGAATTCGACGCCCGCGGAGGTCATTCGGCGGTACGCCGCGTCGAAGTCGTCCACTCGGAGGAAGAATCCGACACGACCGGCGACCTGGTTACCGATCGCGGGCAGTTGCCGGTCGCCGTCGGCTCGGGCCAGCAGAATTCCTGTCGACGCCGCGGGTGGGCGAACGACGACCCACCGCTTCGGGCGGCCGTCGTTGGTCAGCGAGGGTGAGTCCTCGATCAGGTCGAAGCCGAGGGTCTCGACGAAGAAATCGATGGCCGGGTCGTAGTCCGCCACCACGATCGTGATCAGTTCCAGGTGCATAGAGTGAGGGTATGGCGCGCAGATCATCCATGCCGCCAGCTGCGAGGTCACCGTCATCGCTGCCACAACGGCATCGGTAGCGCCGCGCAGGCGTTAGAAATTCAGTGCCGGAACCGCGATCTGGCCGGCGGAATTCAGGAAACCCTGCGCTTATGAAATTGTTGGTTCCGTGCAGAATCGAAACCGGTGGCTCCAGGCGGGAGCGTGGACGGAAGGGTCGGAATGTCGCAACTTCGGGTAGCTGTCGTCGGATACGGGCTGGCAGGGGCGGTATTCCATGCGCCTCTGATCGCCGCCGAGCCGCGCATGCGGGTGTCCGCAGTCGTGACCTCGTCGGCCGAACGCGCGGACCAGGCGCGGCGCGAGCATCCGGGCGTGCGGGTGCTGGCCACCGTTGCGGACCTGTTCGCCGATCCGTCGGGAATCGATCTGGTGGTGATCGCGACGCCGAACCGCAGCCACGCCTCGATCGCACTGCAGGCGATAGCGGCCCGGATCCCGGTCGTGGTGGACAAGCCGTTCACCGTGACCGCGGCCGAGGCCGAAGAGGTGATCGCCGCCGCCGACAAGGCCGGGGTGGTGCTGTCGGTGTTCCAGAATCGGCGCTGGGACAACGACTTCCGCACCGTCCGGACCCTGGTCGAGAACGGGAGCCTGGGGGAGGTGTGGCGGTTCGAGTCCCGGTTCGAGCGGTGGCGCCCGGCCATCAAGGGCGGCTGGCGTGAGGTCGGCACCGCCGCCGATGGCGCGGGTAGTCTCTATGACCTCGGGGCCCATCTAGTCGATCAGGCGCTGACCCTGTTCGGCCCGGTCACGGACGTCTATTGTGAGCTCGACCGGCGCCGGGCCGGGGTACAGGCCGACGACGATGCGTTCATGGCCCTCACTCACGCTGGCGGCGTCCGATCGCATCTGTGGATGAGCGCCGTGGCCGCACAGCCGGGCCCCCGCTTCCGCGTCCTGGGATCGGAAAATGCCTACCTCACCTACGGGCTCGATCCGCAGGAGGCGGCGCTGCGCGCGGGCCGCCGCCCGGACGATGGACAGCCTTGGGGCACAGTGGAACCCGCCTCCTGGGGCCTGCTCGGAACGGACGGCGATACCGCGCGGATCCCCAGCGAGCCCGGCGACTATCCGGCCTTCTATCGCGCGATCGCCGCAGCGTTGTACGACGGCACCCCCGTCCCGGTGGATCCCCGCGACGCGCTGGAAACGCTGCGGATCCTCGAAAAAGGAATGAAGGTCGCCGCCGGCTCCCGCTGACAAGGCGGCGCTGGCCCGCAGGATATTCGAGCGGTGGCAGACGGTTTCGCGTGCCGATCAGCCCTGGTTGACGACGTTGCCGATTCCGGAACTGTCGATTCGGGGCGCCCCGGAATGGTAGGTGACCCTGCCGTCGATACCCGACACGGTGATGGCGTCGGCGGTGTCGACGGTGACGACGTTGTCGTTGCCGGAAACGATGAGTCCGGCGCAGTGGCCCTTGACGGTCACGGTGTTGGAGTTGCCGCCGACGGTGAGGTAGCCGTTGTTGCAGTTGACCGTCTTCGTCCTGCTGTTGCCCGATACGCGGGCGCTACCGCCGGATGCGATATTGATCGTCCCCGCGACAGTGGTCAGGTGTGTGGCGACACCCGCGGGGATGGCGGCGGCGACCGCCAGCCAGAGGATGACGATGAGTGCCCACACGGCCATCCCGACCTTCAGGCGCGGGCGGATCGCGCCGACCCAGTCGCCTGCCGCGTCGCGGTCGAGGTCGTAGGCGAAGGATGTTACGCACAACGCGCGCAACGGGTTTCGCTGATCGGCCAGGATCACGCCGTTGGTGTATACCCGTCCGCGCACGACGAGCTCGCCCGCGGTGCCCGCCAGCGTGTAGCGAATCCGGGTCGCGGTACTCGGCCCGCTGTACAGCGGGCGCGTCACGTGCCATCCGTCCGCCACGGGCAGTGGTGCGTTGTACCACGTGGTACCGCTGTAATACGAACCGCGGGAAACGATCTCGGTGCCGGTAACCGTTGCGACCTGCCCCCACCGGAGCAACGCGATCCGGGTTCTCGCGGTGCGGAACTGGAAGGCATAGATCAGCACGACCGTCAAAACCGCCGCCACGGTGAACGCCACGGGCACGGGGATCCACACCGCGATGGGCGTGACCGCGACCATGAACAGGATCCATACATACCACCACCTGAACGGCGACACCTCTGCCATCAGGAAGGCGGCGGGAACCTTGCGTGGAGCGCCGGCGAGCCGGTTGTCGCGCGGCGCCGCGGCGGGTGCGGGCGCCGGGCGGCCGGAGATCGGCATGGCGTCGTTGACGTCGATGCTGTCGTTGATCGGCCGCTGCTGCCGCGTCGCCTTCGTCGCCTCCGCGAGCTGTCGCTGCAGCTCGGCGATCCGCTGCGTCTCGGCGAGCTGCCGTTCGAGATCGGCAATACGCTGCTCGGGGTCTTGGGGCTCCACCGATATTATGGTATTTCGCCAGGCCCTCGGGCACGGGGTCTCCGGGACCATTGCACCGCCTGAATAACGGTGACCAAAGGCCCTGTGAGACGGGGCCTTTCTATGCCGTACGCAGCCGCGCTGCGGCCGAGCCGGCGGCAGGGAACCGTACGACTCGGCACCGGGCAGATAGGCTGACGGCGACCTGCTCGGACGCTGCCCGCCCGCGGCCCGTTCCCCGGGACGCCCGCGGCCGGTGTCGCCGATCCGGCCCGGATGCTTCTGCGACGAATTGAGGACCGCTCATGCCCGAGACGACACTGTTCGGTGACACCGAAAATTCTGACGTCGCTCGTGTCGTGAAGGCCGAGCGCGAGATCCAGGCCGATCCGGCCGACATCTTCGAGCTGATCGCCGACCCGGCCCAGCAGCCGCGCTGGGACGGCAACAACAACCTCGCCGAGGCTGCCGAGGGGCAGCGGATCCACGCAGTGGGTGACGTCTTCCGGATGGGAATGCAGAAAAAGGGCTCGATTCGCGACAACCGGGTAGTGGAGTTCGAGGAGGGCCGGCGCATCGCGTGGCTGCCCTCCGCACCCGGCGCAGAGCCGCCGGGTCACCTGTGGCGCTGGGAAATCGACCCCCTCGGCCCGGGTAAATCCCGCGTAACCCACACCTACGACTGGTCCAACCTGACCGACCCGACCCGGTTGGAGCGAGCGCGCGCCACCACCGCCGACTGGCTGCAGGCCTCCCTCGACCGGCTCGCAGACCTCGCCGAGCAGCGCTGAGGATTTTTGCCGCTCCGCGTCCTAGCCGGCGCGCGTGGTGTTGAAGCGGTCCAGGAGTTCCTGGCAGGCCCGCCGTTCGGCGACCAGCTCCGGATCGTTGTCCCGATAGAGTTCCCCGCGCAGCATGCGTTCCTTCTGTGTTGCCATGGAACGATCTTGCTCGCCGCCGGTCACTGCTGCGGTCCGATGCGGTCGAGCAGCCAGCGCGACCCGACCGTGTGTGCGCCGAGCGCCTCGACGCGGCCGCGCAGCCCCCGATCTGCCGTCACGACGGTGACCGTCGCACAGTCGCCCGTGCTCATCGCCGAGGTCACCACGGCAACGATGGCGTCGTCACCGGACCCCGCCGCCGTAACCACGCGCAGCCCGTCGAAACGGGGGGCCTCAGGACCGGCGACGGCGGCTCGCGCGGCCCCCTCCAGAACGACAACTATCTCCGACGGCTGTGGCAGCTGCTCGTGCAGCCCAGCGGATTCCGCCAGCAGTCGCCGTGCCGCCCCGGCCCGATCCCGCCACCATCCGTCGGGCCGCGAACCGACGACGTTCGCGGCATCCACCACGATCAACCGCACCCTCTGGTCCGCCACCCGTCCACTGTCCTCCGTCCGGACAGGCTCCGGCCATCGGGGATGGTGGCGGCGGATAACCGGAAGGCCACGGCCCCGAAACGACGCCGTGACTAGTTCTCCGGTGGGTAATGCGCGATTGCGGTGCGGCAACGGCTATCCCGATCAGTCGGCCTTGAGTGCCCACAGCAACCTGGCAGCCTCGGCGAGCACCGATTCTAGTGCGTCGTCGGGGTTTTCGGCGCGGCCCAGGAGCATGCCGCCCTCGCAGAGGGCGCCGAAGAGTAATCGGCAGCGGATGTTCAGATCGCCCGGGATCAGGTGGCCGTCGGCGGCGGCCGCGGCCAGGCCGCCGGCCAGTACCCGCAGGACGTGGTCGGATTCGATTTCGCGCACGGTATCCCAGCCGAGCACGGCCGGGCCGTCCAGCAGGGTGATGCGGCGGAAGCCCGGTTGCAGGCAGCGTTGCAGGAAGGTGGTGCAGCCGCTGACCAGGGCGGTCCAGGAGTCCGGTGCCTGGGCCGCGGCCTGTTCGAGTTGGCCGGTCATCCACTGCTGTTCGATGACGAAGACGGCTCGGAACAGCGCCGGTTTGTCGGTGAAGTGATGGTAGGCCGCGCCCTTGGTCATCCCCGCGTCCGCCGCGATGGCCTCGATCGTGGTGTTCGCATAACCGTTGCGGCCGAACAGGGTTCGCGCGGCGTCCACCAGGTGGGTGGTCGTCGCGTCCCTGCGCTCGGCCTGGGTGCGGCGTGCAATCACATTCTCAATGTAGATCTCTCGGCTGCCCGGGCTACGACCGGGCGGCAACTTACATACTCCGGGTATTGACTTACGTACCCGGGGTATGGAACCGTAAACATACATACCCTTAGTATGGAAGTTGATCTACATGACGATCTACGCCATCTACGGGGCCACCGGTCACACCGGCCGCCTCGTCACCGCCGATCTTCTCGCCCGCGGCAAGGAGATAATCCTGTCCGGCCGCGATCCGGACGCCCTGGCCGCGCTCGGTCATTCCCGTATCCACCCAGCCGCCGTTGATGACCCAGTCGCCCTGCGCGCCTTGGCCGAGTCGGCCGATGTCGTGATCAATTGTGCGGGCCCGTTCGCGGCCACCGGGCTGCCGGTGACCCGCGCCGCCATCGAGGGCGGCGCGCACTACGTCGACCACTCGGTCGAAATACACCACGTGCGAGAGGTTTTCGACACCCTCGCCGATCCCGCCCAGCGCGCCGGGGTGACCGTCCTGCCCAGCGTCAGCTTCTATGGCGGGCTGGGCGACCTGCTGGCCGGGGCGGTGGGGCGGACCGTATCCGACATCGATCGGGTGACTGTGGCCTATTCGGTCACCAACTGGAAGATGACCCACGGTGCTGTGGAGACCGCCCGGTTGCTGTTCGCCGGCACCGAACGCATCGGCTTCGAAAACGGTGAGCTGCAAGTCGGTTTCGTCGAACCGCGCAACGCGGTATTCGCCTTCCCGCCGCCGCTTGGTCCGCGCGCGATGATCGCGCCGGTGCCGTTCCCCGAGCCGCTGACCGTGCCCCGGCACACGCCCGCCCGCAGCGTGGAGGCGCAGCTGACCTCCCGCACGTTCGAGGAGGAACAGGCCTTCACCAGCGAGCAGGTGGACGGCGCGGCGCGCGCGGACAGCGAATTCACCGTTGCGGTACAGATTCTCGGCGCGCGCGACACGGCCGCGGGGCAGCTGCACGGTCACGATCTGTGGCGGGCGGCGGCGCTGGCGTCGGTGGAGGCCGCGGTGCGGGTCGCCGGTGGTGCAGCCAAACCCGGAGTAGCCAGTCCCGCAGAGGCTTTCGATGCCGTGGACTTCCTGCGTGCGCTCGCCGAGCGCGGCGCCTTCACCCTCGATCTACCCACTCGACGGTAGGAACCATCATGGAACCGATTCTCGTCACGGGCGCCGGTGGCGGCCGCCAGGGTGCGACCGGACGCGCGGTCGCGGAGGCGCTGCTGCGCGCGGATCGCCCGGTGCGCGCGTTCGTGCACTCCGACGACGCCCGTGCCGCCGAGCTGAAGGACCTGGGCGCCGAGGTGGTGGCCGGTGACCTGCGCGAAATCACCGCGGTGCTGCCCGCGGTGCAGGGCGTGCGGCGGGCATACTTCACGTACCCGGTGACCGCGGGGATGCTCGATGCCGCCGCGGCATTGGCCGCGGCCGCACACCGCGAGGGGCTGGAACGGGTCGTTGCGGTCTCGCAGCTCGGTGCGGACCCGCAGGCCGGGACCCCGCACATGCGCAGGCACTGGGTGGCCGAGCAGGTGCTCGATCGGGCCGGTATCGGCGCAACGCACCTGCGCGCCGCGGTGTTCTACGAGAACCTGCGGGTCGTGATCGGCGAGCGCGGCGAACTGGCGCTGCCGCTCGGCTCCCCGGACACCGTGTTACCGCTGATCGCCGCCCGCGACGTGGCCCGGGTCGGCGCCGGGCTGCTGCTCGAACCGGACCCGGTCGAGCCCGTGCACTGGCTGGTCGGAGAGGTGATGACAGTCGGCGAGGCCGCCGCGGCGTTGGGCGTGCCCTACGTCGAGACGGATCCGGACGAGTGGGCGCGGGCGGCACCGGCGAAGTACCGCGACGAGGTCACCGTGGAACACCTCTCACATCTGTGGAAGCTGTTCAAGGACATCGGATCCGGACACAACCTGTATCAAGTCACCGAGGCTGTGCAGAAATTCGGCGGAAAGCCGCCGCTTACATTGCGCGAGTTCGCCTCTCAGGACTGATCCCGAGCGGCGGCCCCGATAACCCGGTCGGGAGCGGTCCGGCCCGGTCTCCAGGAGACTGAGCACCCCCTCTCGGCGCTGCGCACCCCGTGTGGCGGCCCACAGCGTTGACAGTGGGTGCTCAGTTCGCGGACTTCGGGGCGGCGGGGCGGTGGGGCTGTTTCCAACGGCGAACGCCCCGGCGATGCCGGGGCGTTGCTGTGTAGTTGTGCTGGTGGATTAGCCGAAGGAGCCCGTCCACAGGGTGCTGGTGAGGCCGTGGAACGCGGCGCTGCCGGTGCCCAGCAGGCCCGTCAGTGCGGCGCTGCCGGTGTCGATGATGACTGGAATCATGGTGTTTCTCCCTCTTGCGTCGGATGTGTCTCGGTCGGCGGACCTTGCGGGCCTCGACCTGCAATCAGTATTTGCAGTGAGACTGCAATAAAGCTAGATATTTGCTGAGATTCGCCTGAGAAGTGATGTGTTCCGCGTCACGGCATTGTCGATAGAGTGGCGGCACAGCGTCTGAATGGAGCCGTCATGTCCCCGAAGGATCAGAGCAACGACCCCGGCCTGCCGAATCTGTTTCCGGCACTCGTGGATAGGTGGCAGGCGAAGTACATGAACCCGCTCGTGCGGCCGATGGCGCGCTATCTGCCCGCGTTCGCGGTGGTCGAACACCGGGGCCGCAAGTCCGGCACGCCGTATAAGACCGTCGTGAACGCCTACCGCAAGGGCGACCTCGTCGCGGTGCTGCTGGGCCACGGCAAGACCGACTGGGTCAAGAACGTGGTGGCCGCGGGCGAGGCGCAGCTGCAGGTTCGGGGCCGCGAGGTGCACATCACCGATCCGCGGGTGCTGCCCGCCGGGTCCGATGCGCAGGGGCTGCCGCGCGTAGCCCGGCTGGGCGTGCGCCGCATGGGTGTCTTCGTCGCGACCATCGCCTGAGTTTTCGTGGCGACCGTCGCCGGATCCCTGACCCGATGCCGCGACACTGGCGTACGGGGCGAGCATCAGCGTCAAGGGCTACACCTGCCTGTCCGAGGAGACCGGCGTGACCTGCCGCAATGACGCCACCGAGCACGGCTTCAAGATTTCGCGAGAAGCTGACAGCATCATCTGAATTTGCCGATTGGGGTGCCGCGGTCGGCTACGCGTTGGGATTGCAGCGATGCCGCGGCGAAGATCACGTGGCGGCGTCGAGGATCATTCCGGCGCGCATGCCGAGTGCGGCGGCCTCGCCGCGGGAGGAGACGCCGAGTTTCTTGAGCAGTGCGGCGACGTGGAACTTCACCGTGCTTTCGGCGATGCCGAGCTCCGCGGCGATGGCCTTGTTGCGCCTGCCCGCCGCGACCAGCGCCAGGACCTCCCGTTCGCGGCGGTTCACCTGTGCCAGTTGGGGTTCCGGGCCGCCGGTGGCAGGCGGGTCCAGGGGGAACCGGATGCTCACCCGGGTGGCCCAGCCCGGCACCGCCTCGATATCGAGGTTCGCCCGCAGCGTGTGCACCCGGCCGGCGAGGTTGCGCCGCAGTGCGGGTGCGTCCAGGGCGGCTCCGGCGCGGTCGCGAATGTCGGCTATCAGTACGTCGTTCTCGCAGCTCCAGGCGATGCGTAGCCGGTCAACGCCGGAATGTCCGGCGAAGGCCAGCACCACGGACCGGGTCAGCGCCCGGGCGCCGGAGGCGACCTCGCCCGGGATCGGCCGTCCGTCCGCGGCCGGGGCGGCGTAGTCCGCGGTGATCCGCTGATGGCGCAGCAGCGGGCCGATCTCGCGGCGTAGGCGTTCGTACGCCGTCGCGGGCTCCTCCTCAGCCAGCTCCCGGTCGGCCGCCCGCCGGGAGCGGACCGCGATGAGCGCCGCCGAGGCCGTATCCGTGGCCGCCGCGCGGGCGTGCGGATCGTCCAGGGTGGGCGAGCGAAGCGTGGCCAGGATGCCGGTCAGCTCCGCCTCGTGCGAGGCGGTCAGCTCGGCGACGGTGCGGGCCCGTTCGGTGGATGCCGCGCGCGATTCGGCGAGGTAATCGGGGCTGGCCTGGGCGACCTGCTGCCGGATGGAGGTGGCCACGATGCCGAAGGCGGCCGCCAGCGGCGCCGGGTCGTGCAACTCGGCGCGGGCGCGGGGGACGAGTACCAGCAGCGTGCCGCAGGGGTCTCGAACCGCCCAGATCCAGTGCTGCGCGCCACCCAGCACCGCCGGACCGGCGTGCGCGTCGCTGGATGTCATGCCCGCCTTGATCGCGTCGAGCTCCTCGACGGTTATCCGGTCCACGAGCTCGGGTGCGCCCGCCACCTTGCGCGGGCGGCCGGTGCATTCGCGGGTGAAGATCACCAGAGCCCGGTGCGGCCAGCGTCCGGACAGTGCGCGCGAGAACCGGTGGGCGATCTCTGCGAGCGGACCGTCGATCACCTCGCGCAGGGCGCACAGCTCCATGGGGCAGAGTGTAGAGCGTGGCCCTCGCCGGAAGGATAGGCCCAACTATCCGTATGGGTAGGTCCGACCGGGTCGGTGCGGGATTACCGTCGGATGTAACCATGCGCACGAGCGCATGGTCGGATGTGCGGATCGCAAGGGAGCTGGCAAGTATGTCGCAGCAGGTACGTGGGGTCATCGCCCGGGCCAAGGGGGCGCCGGTCGAGCTGGTGGACATCGTCGTTCCCGATCCGGGGCCCGGCGAGGTCGTGGTGGCGGTCGCCGCGTGCGGCGTGTGCCACACCGACCTGACCTATCGCGAGGGTGGGATCAACGACGAATTCCCGTTCCTGCTCGGCCACGAGGCGGCGGGGACGGTCGAAAAGGTGGGTGCGGGAGTCGATTCCGTGGCGGTCGGGGATTTCGTGGTGCTGAACTGGCGCGCGGTGTGCGGTAAATGCCGGGCCTGTAGGCGCGGTCGCCCGCAGTACTGTTTCGACACCTTCAATGCCACGCAGAAGATGACGCTGCTCGACGGCACCGAGCTCACTCCCGCGCTGGGTATCGGCGCGTTCGCGGACAAGACCCTGGTGCATGCCGGTCAGTGCACGAAGGTGGATCCCGGCACCGATCCCGCGGTCGCCGGGCTGCTCGGCTGCGGTGTCATGGCCGGACTGGGTGCGGCGATGAATACCGGCGGCGTCGGACGCGGCGATTCGGTGGCCGTCATCGGGTGCGGCGGCGTGGGCGATGCGGCGATCGCCGGTGCCCGTCTGGCCGGTGCGTCGACAATCATTGCGGTGGACCGGGATCCGAACAAACTCGGCTGGGCCACCGAACTCGGTGCCACGCATACCATCAACGCCGCCGAGGTCGACGTAGTCGCCGAAATCCAGGAGCTCACGGGCGGTTTCGGCGCCGACGTGGTGATCGACGCGGTCGGGCGCCCGGAGACCTGGAAGCAGGCCTTCTACGCCCGCGACCTGGCGGGCACCGTGGTGCTGGTCGGGGTGCCGACGCCCGAGATGCGCCTGGAGATGCCGCTGCTGGACTTCTTCTCCCACGGCGGCGCGCTGAAATCCTCCTGGTACGGCGACTGCCTGCCCGAACGCGACTTCCCGATGCTGATCGACCTCTACCGGCAGGGCAGGCTGCCGCTGGAGAAGTTCGTCACCGAGCGCATCTCCATCGACGATGTGGAGAAGGCATTCCACACCATGCACGGCGGTGAGGTGCTGCGCTCGGTGGTCGTGTTGTGAATGAGTGTGCGAGCGAACCGATAACACCGTGTGCTCCGCGCGTAGCGGAGCCGAGCGCCGGCCAGGAGTAGTTGTGAGTGGACAGTTCAGGATCGATCGTGTCGTCACGTCGGGAGTATTCGAACTTGACGGCGGCACCTGGGAAGTCGACAACAATGTCTGGGTGATCGGGGACGACGACGAGGTCGTGATCGTCGACGCCGCGCACGATCGGGGGCCGATCGTCGAGGCTGTCGACGGCCGCAATGTGACGGCCGTGGTGTGCACCCACGGGCACAACGATCACGTGACCTTCGCCCCGCAGCTGGGGCGGGAGCTGCAGGCGTCGGTGCTGGTCCACCCCGGCGACGATCCGCTGTGGCAGCTCACCCACCCGGGTCAATCGTACGAGAAGCTGACCGACGAGCAGCGAATCGCCGTGGCGGGCACCGAGATCCGGATCATCCACGCGCCCGGGCATTCGCCGGGTTCGGTATGCCTGTACCTGCCCGAGGTCGACGCCCTGTTCTCCGGCGACACCCTGTTCTTCGGCGGCCCGGGTGCAACCGGCCGGTCGTACTCCGATTTCCCCACCATTATCGGCTCGATCCGCGAGCGCCTGCTCACCCTCCCCGCACATACCCGCGTCTACACCGGACACGGCGACGCCACCACGATCGGCACCGAGGCGCCGCATCTGGAGGAGTGGATCGCGCGCGGGCACTGAACCCCCATTCGGCCCAGCGAAACGCCGGTTCGATGAGAGGGGCCGGAGGCTCGCGTGATACGGCGAGCCCCCGGACCGGTCCGGTTTCGTCCGCCGTCATTCCGGCATGCTTGTGGCCGGAATCTAAAGGTGTGCAGTGGATCCCGGCCAAGAGCCCGCCGGGATGACGGACGCACCGAACCAGTGGGTGAGCGCGGCGTGCAGCTCGGATGCGGCGGTGTCGGCGGGCTGGTCGAGGGTTGCGGCCCAGGCGATATGGGCGTCGGGGCGGATCAGTAGTGCATCGGCCGGGCGGTCATCGGTTGTGGCCGTGTGGATGTCGATGCGGGGGCACCAGGCCTCGGCAATCGCGCGGAGGTCCGCGCGGTCGGCGAGGTCGAGCAGGACGGGGCGGCCGGGCCGCATGAGGGTGTCCAGGCTGGCGCCGCCGCCGTCGGTGACCAGGGGCAGATCGGGAACGAAGGTGCCGGTCAAGGGGTGCAGGTTGGGATTGGGCATCGGGTAGCGGACATCGGTGCCGCCGACCCAGGCGCCGATCCGGCGCACCGGCTGTTCGTCGGCGAACAGTTCCTGCAGGACCTGCCGCAGGGCCTCGGCGTCGGGATCCTGCGGGCGTCGCAGCGCCGCCTGGGCCCGGGCCTGCAGCATCATCCGTGAGCCGGCGAGGTGGCGCTCGTCGTGATAGGTGTCCAGCAGGCCGTCCGGCGCCCAGCCGTGGATCTGCGCGGCCAGCTTCCAGCCCAGGTTGATCGAGTCGAGCAGGCCGGCGTTCAGGCCGATGCCGGTGGCGGGGAACTGATGAGCCGCATCCCCGGCGAGCAGGACTCGCCCGTCGCGGTATCGCTCGGCCAGGGCGGCGCGGGCCCGGTACCGTGAGAGCCGATGCGGTTCTCCCAGTGGCAGATTCACCCCACCACGTAGCGGGCGCTCATGCGGTAGGGCCCGTCCGGTCCGTGCACATCGATGCTCACCGAGGCGTCGTGGTGGTGCAGTCCGACGATGTCGTGCCCTCGGCGGATCTCTGCGCCGAGTTCGGTCGCACGAATGTCCAGCAGCCGCTCGAGTTTCGGTTGCGCGAACCCCACCGCCTCATACCGATGGTCGGTCAGTGCGAGGTCCACGTGCAGGCCGCCGAACGGGATCTGGGGCGCGTCGTGCAGCCGGGCCCCCGCGGCGCTGAACTGCTCCAGCAGGCCGCGGTAACGCAGCAGTTGCACGATCTGCCCGCTGAAACCGCCGGCCCGGGGGACCTCGTGGATCTGCGGCCGCTTCTCCAGCACCAGCGGCCGCACCCCGGCCAGGCACAGCTCACCGGCCAGCATCAGCCCGGCCGGTCCGGCGCCCACGATGATTACGTCGGTATCGGTCACTCACAACTCCCATTGGTGCAGGTAATAGGTTCGGAAGAGGATTGTGCAGCACCCCCCGGGCCTTGCGGCAAGCCCCGGGGTGCGATATATGTTGAAAGAGGAGAGGGAATGTTCCAGTTTTTCGCGTGTGGCCTAATCGGGCCTACGCGAGGCCTTCCGCGAGACCGCGCAGGATGATGTCCAGCCCGCCCCGGAATTCCTCGTCGGGGGACAGGGCCCGGGCCTGGGCCGCGGTGCGGGTCAGCAGCGGATACACCTCGGCGGAGGATTCGGCCAGGGCCGTGGTGCCGGGACCGGTGATCGAGGCGTAATGCTGGTTCTCCAGATGGCCGACCAGGAAGGCGACGACGGTGCGCTGGGCGATCACCCGATCGCGGCCGGTGAATCCGGCCGCGGTCAGCACCGTCAGGGTGGCCTCGATCCAGCGCATGGTGGCCGCCGAGGATTGCCGGTGCCGCAGGGTCAGCGGCAGCGCCGCCGGATGCGCCGCGACGACCACACGCACCCGGTCCAGCAGGACGGTGATCTGCTCGCGCCAGTCCAGCTCTGGGGGCAGCGTGACATCGATCGGGCTCAGTACGCGGTCCGCGACCAGGATTTCCAGCTTATCCCGGTCGGAGACATAGCGATACAGCGCCATCGTCGCCATATGCAGCTCCTTGGCGACCGCGCGCATGGTAAGCGCAGACAGGCCGTCTCGATCGATCACCGCCAGCGCGGCGGCGGCGAGATCGTCGGTGGTCAGCGAGCGGGGCCGGGGCACGGATTGACAGCGTACAAGATACGCGCATACTGGACGTAAGCGTATCTAGTACTCTTACGACGAGGGGCTTGCAATCCGATGACACCCAAGGCGCACAACGACAGTCGCGGCGTGCACACCGAGGACGACCTGACCGAATTCCTGACCCGCTATCCCGAGCGGATGGCCTTCGGTGACGAGGAACCGGGCAGCGTCCTGGATCGGTGGTTCGCTCCCGGGTTCGTCTTCCGCAACGACGGTCTTGCGCTGGACCGCCAGCGCCTGATCGATCATGTCCGCCCCGCGCGCCGCAATGCCCGCGCGATCCGGGTCGAGGTCCACGCGAAACTCCTGTCGGACACCGGAGTCGCCGCGCACTACACCCTGCACGCGACCATGCGCACCGGCCGGACGCTCTCGACCGAGATCTTCATGGTCGGCGCCCTGGCCGAGGACGGCCGCATCGAGACCGTCGAGCAGCGCACACGCATCCTGGCCACCTCGTGACGAGCCGCGTGCTTGTGGCCGGGATCCACGGCGCTCCTGCAGATTCCGGCCACGGGCCCGCCGGAATGACGACGCCGGGCGGGGGCGGCACGCGCATCGGTCAGTCGCCGGGAATCTCCGACGTGGCGGCGGGCGCGCGGCCCCGCAGCAGGGAGGCGACGGCTCCGATGAGCGCCATGATCGCCGCGGCGCTGAACGCGATCACCAAACCGTGGTGGAATGGCCCGGACACCAGGTGCGGGAAGAAGCTGTGCCCGGTGAGGGTGGCCGCGTTCGCGGCGGGCAGGGTGTGCAGCACACCGCTCGGCCCGAGCAGGTGTTCGATCGGGTTGCTGCCCAGGAACGCGGAGAACAGGCTGCTGACGGGCGGGAGCGAGGCCAGCTGACCGGCGGTGCCCGCGGGCACGCCGTTGGATTGCAGGCCGGTGGACAGGGTGTGCGGCAGCGTCGAGGCCAGTCCGGTGATCATGAGCGAGAAGAACACCCCGATCGACAGCGCCTGGCCCGAATTCTGCAGGGTGGCACGCATTCCCGAGGCCACGCCGCGCTGCCCGGCCGGCACGCTGCTCATGATCGCGGAGGTGTTGGGTGCGGAGAACATGCCCTGCCCGAATCCGCTGGCGAACAGCAGCAGCGCGAACATCGGATAGGAGAACAGCACCGGCAGCGCGATCAGTCCCACGAACGAGACCGCCACGATCAGCAGCCCGGTCGTCGCGAACAGCCGCGCCCCGTACCGATCCGAGAGGTATCCGCACAGCGGTCCGGCGATGAGGAATCCGGCGGTCAGCGGCAGCATATAGATACCGGCCCACAGCGGGGTCGATTCGAACGAATATCCGTGCAGCGGTAGCCAGATGCCCTGCAGCCAGATGATCATCGTGAACTGCAGCCCGCCGCGGGCGATGGAGATCAGCAGGGCGGCAAGGTTTCCCGCGGCGAATGCACGGATGCGGAACAGCGCGAGCTGGAACATGGGTTCGTGAACCCGGGTCTCGATCACGCAGAACGCGATCAGCAGCAGCACCCCGCCGATGAGCGCCGCGTCCACCTTCGGATTGGCCCAGCCGGTGGCATGGTGACCGTAGGGCTGGATGCCATAGGTGATGGCGGCCAGGATGATTCCGAGGCCGACGGTGAACGTCGCGGTGCCCAGCCAGTCGATGCGGGCGGGCTGGCGGGCGCCGATCTCGCGCAGGCTGCGGTACGACCAGATGGTGCCGATGACGCCGACCGGGACGCTCACCCAGAACACCGCATGCCAGTCGATCGCCGCCAGCACGCCGCCGGCCAGCAGCCCCAGGAACTGCCCGGCCAGCGCGGTGATCTGGTTGATGCCCAACGCCATTCCGCGCTGTCGGGCCGGGAATGCGTCGGTGAGAATGGCCGCGGAGTTGCCGGTGAGCATCGCGCCGCCGAAGGCCTGCACCATGCGCCAGCCGATCAGCCACATCGCCCCGCCCGACCCGTGCATCGGGTCCATCGACAGCGCCAGCGAGGCCGCGGAGAAGACCACGAAGCCCGCGTTGTAGATGCGGACCCGCCCGAACATATCGCCGAACCGGCCCAGGGTGACCACCATGACCGCGGAGACCAGCAGATATCCCAGGATCATCCACAGCAGATAGCCGATATTGCCCGCCGCCAGCGGATCCAGGCCGATGCCGCGGAAGATCGCGGGCAGGGAGATGATCACGATGGAGGAGTCCAGCGTCGCGATCAGCACGCCGAGCGTGGTGTTGGACAGCGCCACCCACTTGTAGCGTTCGCCGACCGCCGGGGCTTGAATCGCGGGGGTGCTCATAGTCTTTCGGCTAGCCTTTCCAGCAGCGGTAGTGCATCGAGCAGTTGCGCGCGCTCCGCATTGGTGAATTCCTCCGACAGTGCCCGGTCGATGCGCTGGGTCGAGGCGCAGCGACGATCGTCGATGAGTTCGCGCCCGGCGCCGGTCACCGAGATCACCACGCGCCGCCCGTCGGCGGCATCGGGCGCGCGCTGCACCAGTCCGCGCTCCTCGAGCGCGGCCAGGGTCGTGCCCATGGCCTGGGGCCGCACCCGCTCCAGCTCGGCCAGGGCCCCGGGCGCGGCCGGACCCTGCCGCTCGAGCCGGGCCAGCACCGATACCTCGGCCAGGGTGAGCTCACCCACCGCATGCGCCTGCCGCAGCCTGCGGGCGATGCGCCCGACCGCGATCCGCAGGCGCGCGGCGGGGCGCGCGGTCTCCGGGGCGTTCCCGGGCTCCTTACTCATGGTAATAACAATAGGCTTAGCAGTCTGGACGGACGAAATCGCGCCGGAAGTCGCCCCGTATCCATCGACTCGTGCCGTAAGGAGCAACTCGTTGACCTGTAGTTTTCCCAATTCGCGGGAATGTCCTTCTGCCCGCGCCCGACGATCCGTACCGTACGGTTGCATGGACCACACGCCCGCCACCGAACCCGATCTGGTGATCTCCGGCCGGGTGCCCCTCGCGGACGGCGGCTTCGGGCCCGGGCACGTGCACGTCGCGGCCGGACGCATCGCCGCGGTGGTGGAGGGTGCGGGCGAATACTCCGGCCCGGCCGCGCTGATCGACGCCGGAGCTTCCTTCGTGCTCCCCGGCGCCGTCGACGCCCACGTGCACTCCTACTCGCATGCGGGCGAGGGGTTGCTCGCGTCCACCTCCGCCGCGGCCGCGGGCGGCGTGACCACCATCATCGAGATGCCCTTCGATGCCACCGGCCCGATCAACACCGTCGATCGGCTGGCCGCCAAACAGGAGCTGATCGGCAACGAGGCGGTCGTGGATGTCGCGCTGCTCGGCACGCTGGCGCCGGGCGGCGGCTGGCGCCGGGCCGCGGACCTGGTAGCCGCGGGGGTGGTCGGATTCAAGGTGTCGCTGTTCGACACCGATCCCGTTCGCTTCCCGCGCATCTCGGATGCGGAACTGCTCCCGGTGATGGCGGCGGTGGGGGAGGCCGGATCCACGCTGTGTACGCATGCGGAGAACAACGAGATCATCAAGGCGCTGCTGGCGCAGCAGGACGGCCGCGCATCGGCCGACCCGGGCGTGCACGCCGCGACCAGACCGCCCGTCAGCGAGACCCTCGGTGCGCTGACGGCCATGGAAATCGCTGCGCACCAGGGCAATGCGCTGCACCTGTGTCACCTCTCGCTCGGGCGTTCGGCCGCGCTCGTGCGCTGGTACCGCGAGCAGGGCGTGGATGTGAGCTTCGAGACCTGCCCGCACTATCTGCTGTTCACCGAGCGGGATATGGCCGCGCATCGGGGACGGCTGAAGATCAACCCCCCGCTGCGGGCCGTGGCCGAGCGCGAGGCGATGTGGGACGCGGTGACCAGCGGTCTGGCGACGGTCATCTCCTCCGACCACGCGCCCTGGCCCGTCGAGCTGAAGGATCACGACCGCATCCTGGATAACCACTCCGGCGTCCCCGGGGTGCAGACGCTGGTCGCCGCGACGCTCGGCGAATGCCTGCGCAGGTACGGTCCGGGCAAGGAATTCACCACCACGCTCGCCGCGCTCACGGCCAATCCGGCCCGGCGATACGGGCTGGCGCGCAAGGGAATTCTCGCGCCGGGATACGACGCGGACATCATGGTTCTGACCCCCGACGCGGACTTCCGGATCACCACGGACGCGCAGTACTCCAACGCCGGCTGGACCCCGTACGACGGATACGCCCCGGGCGCACGGGTGAGCATGACGATCTCCCGCGGCGAGGTGGTCTGGTCGGCCGATGCCGGACTGCTTGCCCGCCCGGGCCGCGGCGCGCAGGTGGTGCGATCGTGACCGCCGCTCCGGCGCGTCGCGCGGTCGACGGGAAACTCTCGGCCCTGGACCGCGGGCTGCAGATCCTCGGCTTCGTCCAGGACGGTGGGCCGGTCACTGCCGCGGATATTATTGCGGGCCTGTATATTCCGTCCTCCAGCGCCTACCGTCACATCGGATTGCTCAAGCGTGCGGGCTATCTGGTGGAGATGGACGGCCAGCTGCTGGCCGGTGACCGGATGGCGGACCGCAGCACCGATCGGCGCGTGCATCTCATGGAGTTCGCGAAACCAGTGCTGAACTGGCTGCGCGGGCAGTCCGGGCTCACTGTCGCGCTGACCGTCCGGGCCCATACCGCGGCCCTGTGCCTGGATGTGCGGCGCTCGGGCGGTGGCGCGGTCGCCTATCACCCCGGCGAGATCCTGGCCCTCTACGCGGGGGCGAGCGCGACCCCGCTGCTGGCGATGGCGCCGGTGCCGGTGCAGAACCAGGTGTTGCGGGCCAAGATTCAGCGTTTCACCGCGGCGACCCCGGACAAGGTCGGCCTGCGCGCCGAGCTGGCCACGATCCGCCGCGACGGGTATGCGCTCAGCCGTGGCTGGCTCACGCCGGGCATGACGGCGGTCGGCGTCCCGGTCCTGGTCGACGGCGGTTGTGTCTGCGCGCTGTCGCTGGTCGGGCCCGATCGGGAGCTGTCCGATATCGAACCGGCGGTGCAGTGGCTGCACCGCGGCGCGCAGGAGATCGCTCAGCGGACAACCAGCACCGACGCGACCAGTTGGCAGTTGCCTGACGAGGAGAGGTACTGGTGATGATCACAGCCGCGCGCGGAAAGACATTGCGCTGCAAGTCCTGGCGGGCCGAGGCGCTGCTGCGCATGCTGGAGAACGTCCTCGAGGTCGGCGAGCGACCGCAGGACCTGGTGGTCTATGCCTCCCTGGGCAAGGCGGTCAAGGACTGGCCCGCCTATCACGCGATCGTGGACGCCCTGCGCGCGCTGGAGACCGGCCAGACCCTCGTGCTGCAGACCGGTCGGCCGATCGGCGTGCTGACCACCCATCACGGCGCGCCCCTGGTGGTGTCCGCGGTGAACAACACCGTCGGCCGGTGGGCCACCGAGGAACGCTTCTATGCGCGCATGCGCGAGGACAAGACGATCTGGGGTGGGCTGACCGCGGCCGCCTGGCAGTACATCGGCCGCCAGGGCGTGCTGGGCGGCACCTACGAGCTGCTGCGCGCCGCACTACGGCAGCATTTTCCGCAGTCGCAGACGCACCGGTGGCTGCTGACCGCCGGGATGGGCGGCATGGGCTCGGCGCAGCCGATCAGCGCGAGAATGGCCGGATTATCCTGTCTGACAGTCGAGATCGATCCCATCAAGATCGACAGGCTCGCCGCGGCGGGCGGGCTGGATCTGGTCGCCGCCGACCTCGACGAGGCCCTGGCTGCGATCGCCAAGGCGGTCGAGGCCGGCAGCCCGACCGCGGTCGGGCTGCCGGGCAACGCGGCCACCGTCTTCGAGCAGATTGCCGCGCGCGGGATCGTGCCTGATCTGGTCACCGATCAGACCGCGGCGCACGACGCGCGCTACGGCTATGTACCCGAGGGACTCGACCTGGCCGAATGGAAGACGCTGCGCGAGTCCGCACCCCACGACGTCGAGGCTCGCGCGCAAGGGTCGATGGCCAAGCAGGTGCTGGCTATGCTCGTGCTGCAGGAGGCGGGGTCGGTCGTCTTCGAGAACGGGAACAATCTGCGGGTGCAGGCATCGGCGGTGCTGTCGCACAACGATTCCGAGCGGGCCTTCGACAGGATCCCCGGCTTCATGCAGGCCTATCTGCGGCCGCTGTTCTGCCGGGGCATCGGCCCGTTCCGCTGGGTGCTGTTGTCGGGATCCGAATCCGATCAGGCCGTCGTGGACGAGCTGGCGGCCACGATGTTCCCCGAACGGCCCGAGGTCGCCGAATGGATATCCCTTGCCCGGCAGCATATTCCGCATCAGGGGCTGCCCGCGCGATCCTGCTGGCTCGGATACGGCGAACGTGCCGCGCTCGCGGTGGCCGTCAACGATGCGGTGCGCGCCGGCCGGATCTCCGCACCGGTGGCGTTCTCGCGCGACCACCTCGACTCTGCGGGCATGACCCATCCCAGGATCGGCACCGAGGGCATGGCGGACGACTCCGACGGGGTCACCGACTGGCCGATCCTGGATGCGATGCTGCTGGCCACCGCGGGCGCGGACCTGGTGGCGGTGCACTCCGGCGGCGGCGGATACGCGGGCTGGATGCAATCGGCGGGCGTCACCGTGGTCGCCGACGGCACCCCGGAGGCGGCCCGGCGGCTGCGGCTGGCGCTGGACCTCGACTCGGGCCTGGGCGTGCTGCGGCACGCCACCGCGGGATACCCCGAAGCCGAACGGGCCGTGCGTGATTCGGCCATACCGGGTGCGCACGGACCGGCGTTGCACTGGATCCACTGAGAGACAAGGAAACAGCATGCGTGAACTGACTCGTGACGATGCCCGGCGCGCGGTCCTGGGTGGCGGCGTCTTCGCCTGCGGCGGCGGTGGCTGGCAGCAGCACGGCGAGCTGATGGGCCGCCTGGCCACCGAGCTCGAGCGCCCGGTATTGGCCACGGTCGACGAACTGCCGCAGGACAGCTGGGTCGCCACCGTCACCGCGATCGGCGCCCCGGCGGCCAGGGACTGGGAGATCCGCCCCGTCGACTACGTGCATGCCCTGCAGGAGCTGATGCGGGTCGCCGACGTGCCTATTTCCGCGGTCATCACCGGCCAGAACGGCTACTCCACCACCCTCAACGGCTGGATTCAGTCCGCCGCGCTGGGGGTGAAGGTGCTGGACGCCGCGGGCGATGTGCGGGCCCACCCGACCGGCAAGCTCGGCTCGCTCGGCCTCACCACCCGCGAGGGCTATGTCGCCACCCAGGTGGTGTGCGGCGGAAACCGTTCCCTGCACGGACATTTCACCAGTGTCAACACCGGCCGGGTGGATACCTGCGACGATGTGCTGCGCGATATCTCGGTGCGCACCGGCGGATTCATCGCCGCAGCCCGAAACCCCGTCGAATTGTCCTGGGTGCGTGAGCATGCGGCGCTCGGGGCGATCTCCCTGGCGCTGCAATTGGGTCAGGAGATGGAGCAGGCGGGCGAGGGAGCCGCCGCGGCCGGGCGTGGGGAGGCGGTCACCGCGGCGGTATGCAAGCGCATCAGCGGCGCCGTGATCGAGCGGGGGCCGTTATCTTTCGAGGTCCCGCTGATCACCCGGGGCGGCTGGGATCACGGGACGTTCCGCATCGGCACGCACACCGTGCCCTATCTGAACGAGTACATGACCATCGAGGGGGCGAACGGCCGCGTGGCCACCTATCCGGACACCATCGTGATTCTGCGCGCGGAGGACGGATTTCCGTTGGCGGTCAAGGACGCTCGCGAGGGTATGGATGTCGTGCTGATCAAGGCCGACGCCACCGCGCTGCCGCTGTCCTCCTCGGCGCTGGATCCGGTCGCGGTCGGCGAGTGCGAGCAGCTCATGGGCATCGAATTCCTCCGATACCTGCCGCAACGGGTGGCGTAATGGACGGCCTGGCCCCCGAAATCGACCGGCTGGATGCGGATCTCGCCGCGTTGGCGGAATATCACGATGCGGATGTCCCCGGATGGAGCCGGGAGGTGTTCTCCCCGCAGTACCGGGCGGCCCGGGAGTGGGTGCGCGCCACCATGACCGGGGCGGGACTCGAGGTGCACATCGATGCGGCCGGGAACATCATCGGCAGGCTGGCGGGGCGCGATCCGGCCAAGCCCCCGCTGGTGACCGGCTCTCATACCGACACCGTCACCCAGGGCGGGCGCTATGACGGTGTCGTCGGGGTGCTCTCGGGCATCGAGGTGGCGCGGCGGCTGCGCGAGCGGGGCACCCTGCTGGAGCGGGACCTGCTGGTGGTCGACTTCCTCGGCGAGGAGGCCAACGAATTCGGGGTGTCCTGCCTGGGCTCGCGGGCGATCACCGGCCAGCTGATTCCCGACCATCTGGATCGCACCGACGGCACCGGCATGGCGTTGGGCAAGGCCTTCGAATCCTTCGGGCTCGATGGCGGTGCGGCAACCGGAATCACCTGGGGCACAAGGGGGATCCATGGGTATCTGGAGATGCATATCGAGCAGGGCCCGCTGCTGGAACGTTCGGGCGAACAGATCGGCGTCGTCACCGCCATCGCCGGAATCGACCGGGTGCTCGCACATTTCACCGGTGCCGCCGGGCACGCCGGGACCACCCCGATGTCCGACCGGCACGATGCGCTGGTCGCCGCCGCCGAGGCGGTGCTGACGGTGGAGCGGGTCGGCTGCGGGGCGCCGGTACACGGAGTGGCCACCAGCGGGCGGATCGAGTCCACCCCGGGATCGATGGGCGTGATCACCGACCGGGCGCGGCTGTGGGCCGAGATTCGCAGCGTCGACCCGTCTTGGTTGCACGGAGCGCGCAGGCAGATCGTGGACGAGATCACCGCCGCCGCGCGGGCGCGCGGGGTCACCGTGGAGACCGAATATCTCACCGATCAGGACCCGGTCCCGGCCACCCGCTCGATGCAGGATCTGATCGCCGCGACCGCATCGACGCTGGGCTACACCTGGAAGGCGGTGCCCTCGGGCGCCGGGCACGACGCCGCTCACCTGGCACGACTGGGTCCGATGGGTATGATCTTCATACCCTCGACCGGTGGGTTGTCGCACTGCCCGCAGGAGTTCACCGAGTCCACCGATATCGCCCGCGGCGCGCACGTGCTGGCCGAGGCGCTCGTTGCTCTGGATCGCGTCGATCAAGGACCGGCATGACCACGCAGGAGTCATCGCTTGTCTCGGAAGGTGCCTGATGTTGCAAGAGAATTCGCGTGACTACGCCGACCCGCTGCCCGTTCCGCTGCCGGAGGCGCTGGCCGAGCCGGTGGCTTTGGCGGGCAGTATCGACGCGCTGACCCTGCGGGAGCAGGGGCCGCCGCTACTGCCCTTGCCCCGCAAGGTCAATCGGCACCTGGAGCTGATCCTGGACGGGGATTCGCTGCGGTGGCGGGATATCGTCGCGGTGCTGGAGGCGGATTCGGTGGAGGTCCGGCTCGCGGAGTCGGCACGGGAGGTGATGACCCGGGCGCGGGCGGGCGCGGTCGCTGAACTCGCGCGGGCGGACGCGCCCCGGGTCTACGGCTGGAATCAGGCTCTCGGCCCGCTCAAGGATCGGGCCCTGGCGGATTCGGAGCAGCGGCAGTTCCAGATCAATATCCTGCGTTCGCATGCCGCCGGGGTCGGCGAGCACCTGTCCGCGCCGATCGCCCGGCTGGCATTGATCCTGCGCGCCAACGCCCTTGCCCGCGGTACGGCGGGCATGCGGCCCGAGGTGGTGGACCGGATGCTGGCGGTGATCAACGCCGGCATCGTGCCGCTGATGCCGGAGGTCGGGTCGCTGGGGACCGGCGATCTGCAGCCGATGGCCGCGGCGGGACTGCTGCTGATCGGCGAGCAGATTCCCGCGGGCGATCGCACCGGGGTCACCTCCGCACCCGAGGCGCTGCGCCGGGCGAAGCTGCCGGTGCACTTCGAGCTCGAGGCGGGAGAGGCCTTGTCGCTCATCAGCGGCAGCGCCGTGCTGTGCGCCTGCTATGCGGCGGCGGTGCGGCGATCCGGGAATCAGTTCGATACCTTCCTGGCCTCGTTCGCGCTGTTCTGCGAGGCGACCCGGGCCGAACGGCAGGCCTTCGATCCGCGTATCCACGCCGAGCGCCGCATACCGCAGGAGGCCGCGGCCAACGGGCGGATCCTGGCGCTGATATCGGGGAGCGAATGGATGACCCCGCAGGGCCGGGCGCGCCTCGGCGAAATATCCCCGCGCATACAGGATTCCACCTCGGTGCGCTCGACCCCGCACAAGGCCGCGAGCATGCTGCGCACCATCGAGGAGGCCAAGCGGCAGCTGGTGTGGGAGTCCAACGCATCCACCTCGAACCCGCTGGTACTCCAGAATGCCGACGGCCGTTTCGAATTCGTGGCCGGCGGCAACTGGGACTGCAGCCTGCTCGGGCACTCGGCGCATATGCTCAACGTCCACGTCACCGATATCGCGGTGCTGGCCAAGGATTTATCGGGCCGACTGGGCAACGATCTGTGGAGCTACGGCCTGCCGACGAGCCTGTCCGGCGGCAAGGTGGGGCTGAACTCGGGCATGACGCTGGTGCATGCGGTGGGCGCCTCGCTGATCCCGGAGATGCATGTGCGCTCGACCCCGGTGAGCTCGCTGTCGTTCCCGATCAAGGGCGGGCAAGAGGATCACAACACCATGGCGATGGCCTCGGTCCGCAACCTGGTCTCCAACCTCGACCGCTTCGACGTCGTGCTGGGCGTGCTGCTGCTGATGGCCGCCCAGGGGGTCGACCTCATCGCCGACCGAATGCGCGGCCTGCGCCTGGGCCGCGGCACCGCGCGAGCGCACGCGCAAGTGCGCAGCGTCGTGGAACCCCTTGCCGAGGACCGCTATATGACCGACGACATGGAGAGGGCCACCGCGCTGGTGCGCGCCGGGCTGCTGGCGGGATGACCCGCATGCCGGGCAGTAGGGGCCCGACTGAGCAACCATCTTCGGCCCGGAACAGCCTCTCTAGCGCGCTATAGCGGGTGATCAGCGCCGAAATGGGTTGCTCAGACCTACGTCTGGAGGGACGCGCGGGGGAGGTACGACGCGTTCAGTCGCTGGATGCGGGTCGGTGAATGCGCCGGACTGTGCGGCGAGCACAGCGGCGGCGGCCGCTCGGTCGGGGAGGTTCGGATCGAGCGGAGCGCGCAGCAGGACCAGCTGGTGGTAGAGCGGTGCGGTGGCGGCGATGAGCAGTGCACGCGGGTCGGTGTGGGGCGGGAGCTCTTCGCGCCGGATCGCCCGCTCGACGACGATTCCGCACTGTAGGTAGCGGTCCTCCCATAGTCGCCGCAGTGCCCGGGCGGCCTCCTCGGAGCGGAACGACACCGCGATCAGTGCGGTGGCGAACGACGGCTCCTCGGTCAGGGAATCTTGGATCTCCTGGTTGAGCGCCGCCAGGTCGCCGCACAGGGTGCCGGTGTCGCGGGGGTGCCAGTCCTGGTCGCCCGCCGCGGCGAAGACGTCGCTGATCAGTCCGCCGACATCGTGCCAGCGGCGATACACCGTGGTGCGATGCACCACCGCGCGGGCGGCGACCGTGTCCACGGTGAGCTCCCCGCGGACCCGACCGTGCTGCACCCCATGCCCGATCAGCCGCGGGTGGTGCTGCTGAAACCCCTCGTCACCTCGCCGCTGATCGAAGTCGGGGAGTTCTCCTACTACGACGACCCCGACGATCCGACCGCGTTCGAGACACGCAATGTGCTGTATCACTACGGGCCGGAAAAGCTGATCATCGGCAAGTTCTGCGCACTGGGCACCGGAGTGCGGTTCATCATGAACGGCGCGAACCACCGCATGGACGGCCCCTCGACGTTCCCGTTCCCCACCATGGGCGGTTCGTGGTCGGACCACTTCGACCTGATCACCGGGCTGCCGGGCCGAGGGGACACCATCGTCGGCAACGACGTCTGGTTCGGTAACGGCGCGACGGTGATGCCCGGCGTGCGGATCGGCCACGGCGCGATCATCAGCACCGGCTCCGTGGTCACCGGCGACGTACCCGACTACGGCATCGTCGGCGGCAACCCGGCCCGCCTCATCCGCACCCGCTACGACGACTCCGGCATCGCCCGGCTGCTGGCGGTGGCCTGGTGGGACTGGCCCGTCGAGCACATCACCCGGCACGTGCGGACGATCATGTCCGGCAGCATCGCCGACCTCGAATCCGCCGCCGACGACCTGAAATGAGTTGAACCCCATGCCTTCTCGGCACATTGCGATGGTCGGCATTCCCATCGTCAGCCACGTTCTGCCCAGTCTCGAGATCATCCGCGAGCTGGTGGCTCGGGGTCATCGCGTAACCTACGCCAACGACCCCGCGGTGGCCTACGCCGCGCGGGCTCTGGCCGAAGCGCAGGGTCGCCCGGTGCTGCAATTATCTCCGACCTTCGTGGCCTGGAAAGGCTACGACCAGGAGGTAGCGGCACAGCTGCGGCAGTTGCCGGGCGCCGACGCCTTCCTGGAAAGGTTCGGCCGGTGGCTTGCCGACTGCGGTGCGGCCACCACCGATGTGGACGCCTTCTCCGGCCTGCCCGCGCGGGCACTGGCGCTGATACCCCGCGCGATGCAACCGCATGCGGACCAAGTCGACACCGGCACAGTGACATTCGTCGGCCCCTGCTTCGATGCACGCCGGGGCGAGGGGAGCTGGGCTCGCCCGGCCGACGCGGAGAATGTCCTGCTGATCTCCCTGGGTTCGGCGTACACCCGCCAACCGGAGTTCTACCGTCAGTGCCTGCGGGCCTACGGCAACCTGCCCGGCTGGCACATCGTGCTCCAGATCGGAAAGCACACCGACCCAACCGAACTCGGCGACGTCCCGCCCAACGTCGAGGTGCATTCCTGGGTCCCCCAGCGGGCGATCCTGGCGCGGGCCGACGCCTTCGTCACCCACGCCGGCATGGGCGGCTGCGGCGAAGGACTGCTGGCAGGCGTCCCGATGATCGCCGTGCCGCAGGCCGCCGAGCAGTTCATCAACGCCGACCGGCTCGTCGAACTCGGCGTGGCCCGCCGCATCGACACCCAGGAGGCCACCGCCGGGAACCTGCGGGCGGCCCTGCACGACCTCGTCGGCGACGCCGAGGTCGCCCGCCGCTCGGCGCAAATGCGTGCCGACGCGAGCGCCGAGGGCGGCACCCTGCGCGCCGTCGACCTCATCGAAAACGCGCTCTGACTACGGACTTCAGCGGCTCGGGTGTCTCGTCCGTCTGCGCGGCGAGCACCTCCAGCAACCGATCGGTGAACTCCCATGGCGCGCCGAACATTCCGCCGTGATCACCGGGGAACACCACGGGCCGCAGGCCCAGTCGCTCGGCGAGCAGCACCGCGGTCCGGTACGCAAACTGGCCTTCCGACGTAGTGCCGATCCCGATCACCACCCGCGCCGGTATGGCGCGCAGCGCATCGAGATCCGGTGTGTAACCGGCGAGCGAGTGCCACATCGGGCCGAAGAAAACCGCTAGGTTCGCCGGGCCGAAGAAGGCCGTAAAGTGTTCCCGCATAGCTGCAATCGCGACCAGCGCCGCCGCGTCCGGATCGTCGGGCACGTTGAAACCGGCGTCGGGCAGGAACTTGCCCACGGCCGCGCTGATACCGATGGTCTGCGCGGTCCGGTAGATGTCGGCGTTGTGCGCGCGGTGCTCCTCGGGGTCGGGCAGCAGTTCGGCGATCGGCGGCTCGTGCACGATCAGTGTGTGCACCTGCTCGGGGTGCGCCGCCGCCAGCACCAGACCGGTGTTGCACCCTCCGCTGCTGGCGAACACGTACGCGGGCTCGCCGGTCACCGCGCGCAACAGCAGGTGCGCGTCGTCGGCCTGCGTCTCGACCGTGATGTCCTGGCTCGGATCGTCGAGGGTGGACGCGGACAGGCCGCGCGGGTCATAGGTGAGCACCGTGTAATGCTCGGCGAGCACCGGCGCGACGTCGTCGTAGACCAGCGTGCCCGCCGGCCCGCCCGGGATCAGCAGCAGCAGGGGGCCGGAACCGCGCACCTGGTAGCTCAGGCGCGCGCCGGGGACGTCCAGGGTGTATATGTGGCCGGGCTCCCACGTCGGACCGCCACTCGACTTTCCTAGCTTGTCAGCCACTTCAGGTCCTTCCTGCGGCTGGCGGATTCCCCCCGATGGCAAAGGAATCGCCAGGAAACCGCATCGTGGAGGATGGCCTGGCGTGCCAACGAGTGTCAACCTATGAACTTCTGCCTTACGTTACCGTACCGTTAATAGGCGGTATGTACCACCGAAAGACGGCAGATGATGTTAGGGTCGCTCCCAGGACAGGGAACAGCCCCTCGGCTCCCGATATAACTGGAGAGTTACCGCAGTGGATGCTAATTCGATTACGCAGTTATCCAATCTCGCTATGGCGCTGCGCTTGCGAGTACTCAGCGCGCCGGATCAGCCGGTGTTATGCGACTATTCCCCGAAGAACAAGGACCGCCCCGATATTTGGTATACCGCGACCGAACTGGATGTGCGCGCCAGGGGAATCGCCGCCTGGCTGCAGGAACGGGGCTGAAAATGCGCAGATCGTTCAATGCTCCCGAATTGAGCGCGATGCCGGTTGCTGTGGTAGGGATCGGCTGTCGATTGCCGGGGGACGCCAATAGTCCGGACGCCTTTTGGGATTTGCTGCGCAGTAACGCCAATACTACGTCGGACATTCCTGCGGACCGCTGGCAGTCTTATGCGGAACGGGGCGCTCGACACGCCTCGGTACTGCGGAGCACCGTGCGCCGAGGCAGTTTCCTGAGCGGAATCGACGGCTTCGACGCGGACTTCTTCGGGTTGTCGCCGCGCGAGGCGGAACTGATGGACCCGCAGCAGCGAATTCTGCTCGAGGTGGCCTGGGAGGCGTTGGAGCACGCCGGTATTCCGCCGCGTTCCCTCGCCGGCAGCGACACCAGCGTGTTTGTCGGTGCCTGTACCGACGACTACCGCCGCCGGCTGCTCGAAGATGTGGTCAACATGGACGCCTGGAGTGGCATCGGTGCGGCTCGGTGCGCGGTGGCCAACCGGATATCGCACGTGCTGGACCTGCGCGGGCCGAGCCTCGCGATCGACACGGCGTGTTCGGCATCCCTGGTCGCACTGCATCTGGCGTGTCAGAGTCTGCGCTCGGCGGAAAGCGGCCTCGCGCTCGTGGCGGGGGTGAATTTGCTGCTCTCCCCCGGAGAGACCATCACCCTGGATCTCGCCGGCGCGCTTGCCTCCGACGGACGCTCCAAGGCGTTCGACGCCACCGCCGACGGCTATGGGCGCGGTGAAGGCTGCGGGGTGGTCGTGCTCAAATTGCTGGCCGACGCCCAGCGCGACGGCGACCGAGTGCTGGCAGTGGTCCGCGGTAGCGCGGTAAGCCAGGACGGTTACACCAACGGGATCATGGCGCCCAACGGCGCCGCGCAGCAAGACGTGATGGCACTCGCCTGCCGGAACGCCGGCGTCGACCCGCGGACCGTCGGGTTTGTCGAGGCGCACGGAACCGGAACGCTGCTGGGCGACCCGCAGGAGGCGGCCGCACTGAGCGCCGTGTACGGCGTCGACCGTGCCGACGACGGCTGCCTCATCGGCTCGGTGAAGACCAACATCGGCCACCTGGAGGGTGCCGCGGGGGTGGCAAGCGTCATCAAGGCCGTGCTCACCCTCTGGCATGCCGAGATCCCCGCCAGCCCATTGGTTTCCGTACCGAACCCGGCCATTCCATGGCAGGACAACGGTTTACGGATTGCGACAGCACATACGGTGTGGCCGCAGGCCGCGCAGCCGCGCCGGGCGAGTGTGTCCGGGTTCGGTTACGGCGGCACCATCGCGCACATTGTCCTCGAGCAGGCCCCGACCGAGTCGTTGCCGCCGCGATCGGATGAAGTCTCAGGCCAGCGGATGTTTGTCCTGTCCGCCGCCTCCGAGGAGGCGTTGCGCCGTCGAGCCGACGATCTCATGGGCTGGCTGTCGATGCGGTCGGGTGAGATCCCGCTCGACTCGCTCGGACGCACCTTGGCAATTCGGCGATCCCACCTCGAGCATCGCGCGGCCGTAGTCGCCTCGGGCGAGGCCGATTTGATCGAGAAGCTACGCGCCCTCGCCAAGGACGAACCGGTGGACGCCGCAGCGACCGGCGTACCGCTTGCCGGCCGCGACGCCGGTCTGGTGTGGGTGTTTTCGGGACACGGCTCGCAGTGGGTCGGAATGGGCCGGGAGCTGCTGGCCACCGAGCCTGCCTTCGCCGCGGTGCTGGACGAATTGGCACCGGTGTTCGCCGAGGAGATCGGATTCACCCCGCGGCAGGTGCTGCAGAGCGGCGACCTCGATGAGGTGAGCCGGATTCAAGCGATGATCTTCGCGATGCAGGTCGGTCTGGCCGAGGTGTTGCGAGGCTACGGGGTCACCCCGGCCGCGGTGATCGGGCATTCGGTCGGCGAGATCGCCGCCGCGGTGGTCGCGGGCGCGCTCGACCTGACCGCCGGAGCCCAGTTGAGTTGCCGCCGTTCGAAGCTCTTGCGCCGGGAGGCGGGATTGGGCTCGATGGCCATGGTCGGCCTACCCTTCGCCGAGGTCGAGAACCGTCTGGCCGACCGCCCCGGGCTGTGCGCCGCAATCCACTCCTCGCCCACGTCCACCGTGATCTCGGGCGACCCGGACGCGCTCGATGTCGTTGTGGCGCAGTGGCAGTCGCAGGGCGTGGTGATCCGGCGGGTGGCCTCGGACGTGGCGTTTCACAGCCCGCGGATGGACCAACTGGCGGCCGAACTGGCCGAGGCGGTATCCGAGTTGCGTCCCGCGCCGCCGCGAATACCGATCTACACCACCGCGCTGACCGATCCACGGGCCGTCCCGCTCTTCGACGGTGCGTACTGGGCCGCCAACCTGCGGAACCCGGTGCGACTCGTCGACGCGGTGACCGCGGCAGCCAGCGATGGGTACCGCGCCTTCCTGGAGATCTCACCGCACCCGGTAGTCACGCATTCGATCAGTGAAACGCTTTCCGAGCTCGGGCAGGACGGCGCTTTCGTCGATGCCACGATGCGGCGCGAGGAGTCCGAACAGCAGAGATTGCTGTCCACTCTGGGCGCGCTGCATTGCCACGGTTTCACGATCGACTGGTCCCGGTTGTATCCGGCCGGCACCCTGGTAGACGCCCCGGTGAACCCGTGGCGACACCGGTCCCTGTGGTGGCGCCCGCAGCACAGCGACGACATCGCCTCGCAGCACGACCCGGACAGCCACACGTTGCTGGGCACGGAGACCACCATCGCGGGTAGCCCGATCCGGGTGTGGCAGAGCAGCCTCGACGACAGCAACCGGCCTTACCCCGGCAGCCACAGCATCAACGGCGTCGAGATCGTCCCCGCCGCAGTGTTTCTCAGCTCCTTCTTCGAGGCTGCCGCACCGGACTCGCCACCACCCGCACTGCACGGGATCGCGATGCGCAGCCCGCTGATGACCGCTGAGCACAGGCATATTCAGGTGGTGTGGGATGGCGACTGCGTCCGGTTGGCCTCCCGCGCCGAGAACGCGGACCTGCGGCTCGGCTGGGTGACCCATGCCGAGGCGACGGTCGCGGCGCCACCGGGTGAGCTGTCGGGCCCGCCCGAGCCATCCACCCCGCTGGAAAAGGTCCCGGTCACTCTGGTGCACGATCGGCTCAGCGCGGTCGGAGTCCCATCAACCGGTTTCGAATGGACGGTCACCGAACTCCTGCGCGGCCGTGGTGCATTGCGCGGTACGGTGACCTTCCGGCCGGACGACCTGCCCACCTGGGCGCCCCTGCTGGATGCGGTGATGACCCTCGCGCCTGTCGCCTACCCGGGTGCACCGGTGCTGCGCATGGTCGTCGAGGCGGACGAGATCACCGTGCAGGGCGAGCCACCGAAGTCCGCCGTGATCGACATCGCGGTACGTGCGGACCGTCCGGATGCGGTGGACGTCACGGTCGCCGGGCCTGATGACACCATGCTGGCCAGGATCACCGGCCTGCGGTACGCGGTCATCGGCGCCGAGCATGCCGGCGTCTCCAACCAGCGGGCGCTCGTGCACGAACTCGTGTGGCGCCCGTTGGAGCGCGCGGACGGTTCGGGCTCGGACCGACCTCTGATCGTCGTGAGCCCTCGGGACGAATTGACCGACAACTTGATTGCGCGGGCGCAGGCAGTGGGGCGGACCGCTCGTCTGCTCGCCGACCTCGACCAGGCGGACGACCTCGCCGAGACGGACATTCTGCTGATACTTCCGGTGGCGGCGACGTGGGACGCCGCCGAGGCGCAGATCGGGTTGCTCAGCAGTGCCGCTCATCGGCTGGCCGAGACCGCTTCGGCCCGGATGTGGTGTCTCACAACCGGTGCCGTGCGGACGGGAGTGGTTGCCGAACCCGAGTTCGCTGCGGCCGGTGCGGTGGCCGCCGGGCTCAGCCGCACGGTCGCGGGCGCAGGTCTGATCGACCTGGACCGCCCCGCCATCGCCGAGCCGTCGGACACCGCGAGCATCGTGCTCGACCTGATCGGCTCGGCACCCGACGAGACCGTGATCGCGGTGCGGCAGGGACGGCCGCACGTGCCCAGGGTGGCCGGCGTGGCGGCGCAGCCGGCCCACCCGCCCGCGCCGTGCCGTCCCGAGGGCACCTATCTGGTCGTCGGCGGGCCGACTCCGCTCGGCCTGGCGGCGGCGGATCGACTGGTCAAGCTGGGCGCGAAGCGAATTCTGTTCGCGATGCCCGAGCAATTCCCCGTGCGTGCCCAGTGGGAGTCCGTCGTGGATGAACGGGTGGCAAGCCAGGTCGGCGGCGTGCGGGCATTGGAAGCCCGGGGTGTCGCGGTCCGCGTGGTCGAGCTCGACATCGCCGATCCGGCCCAGGTCACGCTGCTCGCAGATCCGGACTGGCACGGGATGCCGGAAATTCGCGGCATAGTCTGTGTCACAGCGCCTTTCCACGAACCGCGGATCACCGACCGTAGTGCGCAGGAGATGCGGTCGCGCGCCCACGGCCCGTGGTTGCTCCATGAGCTCTTCCCCGTGGGGACCTTGGACTTTCTCACCTTCTTCTCCTCGGGCGAGCAGGTGCTCGGTCTGCCCGCGCTACCGGCGGACGGTGCCGCATGCGCCCTGGTCGACGCTCTTGCGGTGCATCGCGCCGGGCAGGGCGAGCGTGCGCTGAGTGTGGACGTCCTGCCCGACCACGACATCAGCCCGGTCGACGCGGTAGCGGCCTGGGATGTGGCCGATCGACGGGGGCTCGGCGCCTATCTGGTGTTCCGGAGCACCAGGCCGGAACTACTGGAACGCGGGCTGTCCGTGCTGAGTGAACTTGTCGCCGTGCCGGAGGGGCCGGTTGACCCCGCGGAAGAGGCGGAAGAGCTGGCCGCACTCGATCCACAGGAGTTGCTGGACAAGCTCACCGATGAGGTCCGGGCACAGATCGCGAAGGAGATGCGGCTGGCCACCATCGACCTTTCTCCCTCGCGGTCGCTTGCGGAGCAGGGACTGGATTCGATTCTGACCGTCATGGTGCGCCGGCGTTTGGAGAAGCGGTTCGAGTGTCGGCTTCCGGCCACGTTGCTCTGGCACACGCCAACCGTGACCGCCATTGCGGAGCACTTGGCGGAGTTGCTGTCCGCGCGCGGGGCGGATCCGCGATCCAATGCGGCCGTACCGGCGGTCTAGGGCTCGGCCATTGCGGGTTGTCATTCGTGTTGCCGCGGGTCCCGTGGCCGGTGCGCTACCGACCGTGGAGCGGACCATTGGAGATTTGGAGAATCGTCATGCGAATCGGGGACATCTACATCGCAGGGATCGGCTCGGTCGTTCCGCCCACCATGCCGGTGGAACGCGCGGTCGCGGACGGCCTATATCCCGCCGTGGAAGCCGAGGTACACGGGTACCTGGGCGTTGCGATCGCGGGGGACCGCCCGGCGCCGGAGATGGCGCTGGAAGCGGCTCAGGTGGCCGTGAAGCGTGCCGACCTGGTACCGACCGAGCTCGCGTTGCTGCTCTACACCAACACGTGGCACCAGGGGCCGGACGGCTGGCTGCCCCAGGCGTACCTGCGACGACATCTCGTCGGTGGCGGAGTGCCCGCGATGGCGGTCCATCAAGGGTGCGCCGGCATGTTCGACGCGCTCGAACTGGCTTCCTGCTACCTGCGCGCCGAGCCGGCACGGCACAGCGCCCTGCTGGTGGCGGCCGACAACTACGGCACGCCACTGATCGACCGGTGGCGGATCAATCCGGGCGTGATCGGCGGAGATGCCGCGGTAGCTGTCGCACTGTCGACGGAACGCGGTATCGCGCAAGTGCTTTCGGTCTGCTCGGTCGGTGTGCCCGAGGGCGAGGAGATACATCGCCGCGGAGAGCCGATGTTCCCGCCCACCGTGACCCTCGGGCGCGCACAGGATTTCACCGCGCGGTTGAGGTACACCCGCGCCAACGGGGCGGACGGTATTCATCCACTGACGCAGCTGCCGGTTCTCCTGCGCGAACTGGTGGAGAAGGCGGTTTCGGAGGCCGGTATCGAAATCAAGGATCTGGCCAAGGTTGCCCATGAAGCCCACTCCGGTGAGGTGATCGAACACCGGATCATGGCGCCGCTCGGTGTGGACATGGAGAAGTCAACCTGGAACTTCGGACGGCGCATCGGGCACTGCGGTGCCAGCGACCAGTTCCTGGCCCTCGAACACCTGATCGCCAGCGGCGAGGTGGGGCCCGGGGATTACGTGCTGCTGCTTGCGCAGGCACCGGGAGTGGTGATGTCGGCTGCCGTGGTTGAGGTGCTGTGAAATGCGAGTATTGATCAGCACTTGGGGATGGCGCTCTCACTATTATCCGATGGTTCCCTTGGCGTGGGGCTTGCTGGCCGCCGGGCACGAGGTGCGGGTCGCGGGTCAGCCGAATCTATTACCGGCCATCACCGGCTCCGGAGTACCGGCAGTCGCGGTCGGCCCGGAGCTCGATTTCGCCGAGTTGTTTTCCGCCAGCGCAGTCGGCGGCGATCACGATGAGGCCATAACCTCGGACGGTGTGGTCGTGCGCTACGCCGAGAAAACGGTGGATGATCTCGTGGAATTCGGCCGGTTCTGGCGCCCGGACCTGGTGGTGCACGACCCGTTCAACCTGGCCGCGGCTGTGGCGGCGCAGGTATTGGCTGTCCCCGTGGTCAAGCACCTGTGGGCAGGTGACTTCACCGAAATAACCCCGGTGCAGGACGCGGTCGCGACCGGAGATCTGGTGCGGCGGTTCGGAATCGACCGGCTACGCGAGGATTCGGACCTGGTGCTGGACCCGTGCCCGCCGGCGATGCAGTTGCCGCCGGGCCGCTCACCACGCCAGCCCATCCAGTTCGTGCCCTACAACGGCGTCGCGGAACACCCACCGTGGCTGCGGTATCCGCCGTCCCGCCCGCGGGTGTGCGTCACGTGGGGAACCCTGATGTCCGAAATAGATGGTGAGGATCTGTTTCTGGCGCCGCGGGTGGTCGGCGCGCTGGCCGAGCTGGACGTCGAGGTCGTGATCGCCGTTGATCCTCGGTCCCGCCCGCGATTCGGTTCACTGCCGGACAACGCGCGGTTTGTGGATGCGCTCGCACTGCACGTGCTGCTGCCGAGTTGCCAGACCGTCGTGCACCAAGGGGGCGCGGGAACGACCATGACCGCACTCGCCGCCGGGGTGCCCCAGTTGATCCTGCCGGCGGTGGTCGATCAGCGGTTCAACGCCACCCAGCTCGCGGCGGCCGGCGGGGGAGCCATCGGAGACCTCGACACGGTCACCGCGCACGTGCACGACCTACTGACCGAACCGCACTGGCAGGCTGCTGCCAAGAACCTGGCGGAACACAACAAAACGCGCCCCAGCCCCGCGCAGGTTGCCGCCGAACTGCCCGAACTGCTGGCTTTCTCTTAATACGGAGCGAATTAATGAACAAGGTAGCGCAGGCCGCCCTGGAGTATGAGACTCACGGATACGCCATTATCAGAGATGTGGTTCCCCCGGACCTGATCGGCGAGGTGCGGGAACATGTCGATTGGCTCGTGGCGAAGTATCCTGAGCTGCGGCCCGAGCATCTGCATCACCCGTTGGTTCGCGATGACGCATTCTGGTGCAGGATGATCCTGGAGCCTTCATTGCTCGACATAGCCGAGGGGTTGTTGGGGCCGAATATCGCGTGCTTTACGGCGCACTACGTGTGTAAACCGCCGGTCGACGGTCATGCCGTCCTGTGGCATCAGGACGGTGCGTATTGGAAGCTCGATCCGATGCAGGCGCTGACGGTGTGGCTTGCAGTGGACGCCAGCACAACCGAGAACGGCTGTCTCCGCATCATCCCCGGCACGCAGACCCTGCCTCTTCAGGACGTCTCGGAGCGACGTGACGTGCCCAATCTGTTGTTCTCCTCGTGTGAGGAACGGGTGGTAGAGGAAATGATCGAACGCCACGGCATTGTCGATATCGAGCTCCAGCCGGGCGATGTCTCGATTCACCACCCCAATGTCCTGCACTCCTCGGCGGCAAACACTTCCGACAAGCGGCGTTGCGGCCTCGATATCGGCTACATGCCTGCGAATACCCGTCTCGCCAGTGACGGTGTATATCTGAACCCGCTGCTGGCTCGCGGCAATGCCGTACCGAATACAAATACGTACCGCCCACTTCCCGAGTACCACTCGGATAAGACTATCGAATTCGCCGGTTGCGACGACTGGAATCAGAAGGCTCACGCTTTCAACGACGTGAGTGGCGCCAGTTCACACGAGCCTCCGAGCGAAAATCCGCTAGCGGCGGCCCTCCACATGGTCTCCCGGCTCGAGGACAGGACGACAGCCCGGTGAACTATCGATTTTCGTACCCTGTCGACGACGCTGGAGTTGATGATATTGCATCGACTCTGACGACGTACGGGCTGGCCATTGTGACGAACGTGTTGGATGACGACACGGTTTCGAAACTGATGAATACAATAGAACCGGAATTCGGCTCCGACGCTTCGGATCCTTCGGATGGCGGCGAGAAGTATACGGTCCAGGCGGTCCCCGGATTGCTGGGCATCGATCCGATTTACGCCGAGACGCTGCTGCTCAATTCGATGTTCCTGGGTGTCGCGGACCGCATACTCGCTCCACACTGTCACAATTATCGGGTCCAGGTGAGTACCGGCATGCGTATCCCGGCTGGGGGTACGAACCAATTTCTCCACAGGGAAATGGACATCTACCGGCCGTTCCTGCCGTACGACACGGTGCAGGCGGAGTATGGATTGTTTGCAATGTGGGCGGGTACCGATTTCACGTTCGAAAACGGCGCAACGAGGTTAGTGCCCGGAAGTCATCTGTGGGACGAGCAACGGTCGGCGCAGGAGCATGAGATCATCCGTGCAGAGATGCCCAGTGGTTCGGTAGCGATGTGGCTGGGCATGACGCTGCACGCCGGTGCTGCCAATAAAACTCAAAATCCCCGCACCGGCTTCCTCTGCGCCTTGGGAGTCGACTGGCTGGTCCAGCAGGAAAACCAGCTGATCACGATTCCGCCCGAAGAGGCGCGAAAATTGCCGGAAAAAGCCCAGCGTTTGCTTGGATATCAGGCCTCTCCGATGTACGGCTGGGCTCGCGGGAGGACGTCGGACAACCTGCTCGAAGCCGACCGGTCGGCGTCGCGATATGTGAATGCCGGGCTGCACGAATCGTAACCCGGTCGCTGGAGGTGAGGCCCCGCCCTGGCCGTCGACCGGCTCAGCCGGCTGACCCTCGGCGCAAACGCCACCACACCCCTGCTCGAACAGGGACACGCAGCCGCGAACGTCTATGCTCCCTCGAACGCCCGGAAAGCGGCATTGTCGCTCACGATCCCGCCTTTCGGCGCCATCGCTGAACTAGATCAGCGACGGCAGTGGGGTGGCTCAGGTATGGCGAGTGGCTGGTCTCCCACGTCTCTGACATCGAGCATCGAGCAGCGAAGCGGCTGATCAGTGGAGCGGGAATAGTGCGGTCGTTGCGTCCGGAAATAAAGATGGAGGGCGTGTCGTGCCAGCTCACTCGGCTCGGTGTTGCACCGAAGATCGAGGGCGGTTCCGGACGCAGCAGCTCGACTGCGCGCGTGGCCGCGGCTTCGTCAACGTCGCCGTAGAGGTTCTTTCGAGCATCGTCGGGGTCGAGCCGAATCCGGCCATTGCTGTCGGGTGCAAAGGCAAGCCCATTGGCTGACGCACCGGCTTCCTTCGCGACTTCTTCGAGTAGCTGGGCGGGTGATTCACCGACGTCGAGAAGCCAACTGGTCAGGAGGATCAGTCCTGCTGCGCCACGGACCGTTCCGGCGGTTACGCCTCCAAAAGAGTGCCCCAGCACCAGAGGCGGCCGCGGGGAGGCAGCGACAATGTCCTCGACCAGGGCGGTGCTGTCATCCAGCGACAGCTCGTAAAGGTCGGGCACCTCCACACTCACGCCTTGGGAGCGCAGCAGCCCGACGAGGTCGTCGTAGTGAGCCGGTTGATGCCAGGCCCCGTGCAAGACGATCAAGTCGATCATGACCGCAGATTACACTGTGCTCCGAGATTGCCTCGGAGCGTTGATCTTTGGCCGGGCTGTGTGACGTGGTGGCGTTTCGCCGAGGGGCAGCCGGCCTCGGTGGCATACCCATTACCGTGGGCCCGCCGAGCGAGCTCGTACGCGATCTCCGGTTCGTCGTACGATCCCTGGCCGACGACCAGTCCGCAGTAGCCGATGAACTCGCCGCTGTCCCGCAGCTCAGACGGCCGAGGCCGTGTAAGCAGCCAGGAGGTGGTTCGGACGTGTCAACCGACGCGCGGCGCGTATTCGAAAAGCGCTATCGATGTTTCGACGTCGACGTCGCCTCGATCACGGCGTCGACCATCGTCGCGAATGACGGCGGCGTCGTATCGAGGGGGCCGTTTATCCACTGGCGAAGGGCATTTCCCGGCGTCGGCAGCGCGATGATTGCTCCCGGCCAGGCCACTGTCACCGCGGTCTTGAAGAGGTCGGCCGCCTGGCGTGTCAGGTTCTCGGTGGACGCGGGCCGCGCAACGACGAATACCCACAATCGATCTCCGACCGAATAGACCGGCGCCCGCTGACCTGCCAGCAGTTGGTGTATGGCCATACCGAGATCGGCGGTCGTCATCATCGCGCAGACGTGACCCGCGCGCACGGCGAATGCGCCGAGCTGGTGATCGAAGTACGCGCGATAAACCGTATGACGCTCGGCGCCCGCCCAGGATAACGCGTCGTCCGGAGAGGAGTCCGTCAACACCGATCCCATGGTGTCCCTTTCGCTGTGCACTGTGACATGAGAGTGGTTGGTGGAGAAGCTATTTCAGTCCCAGAGGAGCGTGCGACTCCGGTGTGGCGTCCAAGGGGGCACCACCGCCCCTGCGAGGTGGTGCGAACAGCTGCCTTCGATCACTGCGACGGCCATTGGTCATCCGTCGATCGAACGCTGTGTTATGTACCATACCATCAAACTGTGGTACACGCCACAGTGTTTCGAAGGATTGTCACGTTGCGAAGATCCGCGAACGGTCGACGTCCGGCAGTCGGGGAGTCTTGCTGGTGACAGGCGATGACCCTGTCCCGGTGCACGAGACAGGGCCATCCGATCGGTCGTGAAATACGGCTGTTGCTAACGATCGAGTGTTCCGGTGCTGGCGTCGGCGGTGAAGGCATCCCACTCGCCCGGGGTGAACACCAGTGCCGGGCCGGTCGGGTTCTTGGAGTCGCGGACACCGACCATGCCGCCGTCGACGAACGCGACCTCTACACACTCCTTCATTCCAGTGCTGCGACTGCTCTTGAACCACGGGGCCCGGGACAGATCTACGTTCACGAGGCGTACTCCTTAGAGATCCGAAGGATGAGCTCGCGGCTGTCCTTCTCGTTCAGCGCCAATCGGTCGAGATCGGTGCATATTTCACGATACCGCCGAACTTCTTGTGGCTGTTCAAGATACAGATCTCCGAGGTATCCCTCGATGTAGACGACGGGCGGCATTGTCAGGTCCGCCTTCGCATGCCTTGGGAAGTCCAGGATCACGAACGTACCGACGATCATGGCCCGATAGCTCCCCGCAGACCGCGGGATCACGCGGATCGTCACGTTGTTTCGTGTACCGACCTTGAGAAGATGCCTGAGTTGCGCCTCCATGATGCTCCGGCTGCCGGTCACGTTCCACAGGGCTGCCTCGTCTACGAACGCGTCGATCGTCAGCGGCTTGCTCTCGCCGCCCAGCCGCTCTTGACGCCTCATGCTGGCCTCGACGGCACGCTCGACCTCGCTGGTGGGTTTGTTCGGAAATTCGATCCAGATCAGCGTGCGTCGGTAGTCGGCCGTGTGTAGCAACCCGGGCAGAAACGTCGGCTGGTACGACACAATCCGTTCCGCCGCATCCTCCAGACTCACGAACAATCCGAACTCCTTCGGGATCGCATCATCGGAGAACGCCTGCCACCACCCCTTGGACGCGGTCTCCTTCACCAACTCCAACACGACCTGCGTCTGCTGCGAATCGGCCCCATACAACTCACATAAGCGCTCGAGCAGTACCGGATTCAGCCGCACGGTCTGCCCGGTCTCCAGCTTCCATAGTGTGGACCGGGCGACGGAGATGGCCGCGGCGGCCGTCTCCCGGCTGATGCCCTGTTTGGTGCGCATGGCCTCGAGGGTGAGGCTGAGCATGCGGCGGGCGACGTTGCAATCGGTGGTAGCGGATGCCATCTCGTTCCTCCTCGGGCGGATGTGCGGAGACTGCTCGTTTGCGTAGCGGGCCGAAAAGACACCGAAGTATCCAATCCCCTGCTGGCGCAGCTACTTACGGTTCTGTGGCACATGGTAGAGGACCCAGCAATCGAATACAAGGAACAATTCGTCCGCCCTAGCCCGCCGTAATAGGCATCGAATAACAAAGTGGCACAATCAGTTAGAGACATTCCAAACCCGCCGATCCGCCGCCCGACCTCCCGCGCAGCCACCCCTTGGCAACCTCGTGCACCGAGGCCCGGAGCCTGACTGACCAACCCCTTCGGTCCTGAGCAGCCTCTATGACGCGCAGTAGCGGGTGATCAGCGCCGAATAGGATTGCTCAGCCCCACTTCGACGACGATCACGAGGAGTCCGGCGACAGCGGGTGCGTGCTGCTGGATTCGGGTCACAGCATGGGGGTGGATCTGGAGCAAGTTGGCCTCCTCATCCACTTTTCGCTTGCTGGGCGCAAAATTGACCCGGATCTCGTGAAAAGTGGAGGTGCAGGCTAAGACTCGTCAGCAAGGCCTGCCGGTATCCGCACGGAAACAACCGCCCCCGGGTGGCACCGGCGGTGGCGGAGTGAATCCAGGTGGCCATGTGGCCTTCGAGTTGTATTTCACCCCGCCGACGAGTGCCCCGTCGAGGTTCGCGAACTCGAGGTGCGCGTCGCTGAGGTCGGCCCCGACCGGTTCGGTGCCCCGCAGGGTCGTGCCCTGAAACCACGCCCCGGTGCGGACTGCCTGCGAAAAGTCGACGCCGTCGAGATGCGTGCGGTCGAACGACGCAGAGGAGAGCCGGCCAGCTGTCAGCACAGCACCACTGAGGTTGGCATATTCGACAGTCGCGCCGGTCAAGTCTGCCGAGGTCAGATTCACGCCGGTCAGATCGGTACGGTCCAGGTCGGTCCAGGCCAGATTCGCCCTCGCGAGGTTCAGCCCGGTGAGATTCACCCCTGTCAACGACAGTCCTTCGATTCGGGATCCGGACAGATCGACCGGGTGGGTGTCGCGGCGGCGATCGCGGCGGCTGATCACGACGACGGCCGAGGGCCTGGGTGCGGAGCGTTGCCAGGCGCGCGGTCTACAGCGGAAAGCGGCGGCCCGGAGCCCGACCGAGCAACCCTTCTCTGCCCTGGGCAGCCTCTCTAGCGCGCTATAGCGGCTGGGCAGAGCAGAAAGGGGTTGCTCAGACCCACTTCGGCAACACTCCTGGCTCGGGAGGGACCTGCTTGGGGTGCGTCTGTGCTTGGGCGAGGTCGAGAATGTCGTGGACACAGTGGAATCCGCGGAGCAGTACGCCGCGTTTAGCCACTGGATGCCGACTACGGCTCCGGGGTGGGGACACGGACGCGTGGATTCAAGGCGGTGCACCGGATTTTGCGCGCACCCCGTGCGCGTATCGGCCGATTTGCCACGCCCGGATGAAGGTTAGGTGAGACGCTGTAGCAGTTTGCCTTTGGCGAGTTTCCCGGTCGGCGTCCGGGGCAGCTCGGCGACGAATTCGACGGTACGCGGGACCTTGAAGTGCGCGATCCTCGCCCGTAGAAAGCCGGTGAGCTCGGCCGCGAGCTCCGGGCCGGGCGCGGCATCGGCCGCGGGCTGGATGAAGGCATGCACCGACTGCCCCATCTCCGCGTCGGGCACCCCCACCACGGCCACATCCTCGACCTTCGGATGCAGCGCCAGCGCGTCCTCGATCTCCTGCGGATAGATGTTCACCCCGCCGGAGATGATCATGAAGGCCTTGCGGTCGGTCAGGAACAGGTAGCCGTCCGCATCGACATGGCCGATATCGCCGAGTGTCGACCAGTTCGCCGCCCGGGGATGCCGGGCCGCAAGGGTTTTCACCGGATCGTTGTGATATTCGAATCCGGGCAGATCGCGCTCGAAGAACACCGTCCCGGTCTCCCCGGCGGCCAGCTCGGCTCCGTCGTCGTCGCAGATATGCAGGATGCCGATCGCCGGGAGACCGACGGATCCGGGCTTTGCGAGCCACCGATGGGAGTCGATGTAGGTCAGCCCGTTGCCCTCGGTGCTGGAGTAGTACTCCGCCAGAATCGGCCCCCACCAGTCGATCATCGCGTGTTTGACCTCGACCGGGCAGGGCGCGGCGGCGTGGATGGCACAGCGGTGGCTGGACAGGTCGTACTTGGTCCGCAGGTGCTCGGGCAGCTTGAGCATGCGCACGAACATCGTTGGTACCCACTGGCTGTGGGTGATGCGGTACTGCTCTATCGCCGCCAGCGCCGCGGTCGCATCGAATCGATCCATCAGCACGACGGTGCCGCCCCGGGCCTGCACCATGGCGCAGAACCGCAGGGGCGCTGCGTGATACAGCGGCGCGGGGGACAGGTAGACCGTGGAGCGATCGAATCCGAACAGATCGCCGAGCGCCTGGGCGGACGGGTCGGGCTGCTCGTCGATCCGGTAGTCCGGCAGGGCGGGCTTGATGCCCTTGGGTCGCCCCGTGGTTCCGGAGGAGTAGAGCATATCCGCGCCGCGCGGCTGATCCGGTAGCGCCGCGCAGGATGCCTGCGCCAGAATCGCTTCCAGCGGTTCGTAACCGGGCAGCGCACCGCCGAACGAGAGCCGGATCTCGACCCTCGGTGTCGCATCGGCGATGTCCGCGGCCAGCTCGGCCAGCGTCGCCGCGGTGAGCAGTGCCCGGGCGCCGCAGTCGTCGACGATATAGGCGGCCTCGGCCGCACCCAGATGCCAGTTGATCGCGGTGATGTAGAGCCCGGAGCGCATGGCGGCCCAGTAGGCGATGAAGACCGTGGGATCGTTATCGCTCAGCAGCGCCACATGGTCGCCCCGGCGCAGCCCGGCGTCGAACAGCATGCGCGCCAGCCGCAACGAGCCCTCATCGAGCTCGCGATAGGTGATCGTGCGGCCGGTCCCGGCGAGAATGACTGCGGGTTTGTCCGGCTGATCACCGGCGTGCGTTCCCGGGTACATGGAGGGTTCTCCTTCCGCCGTGGCGACGACGCTGATCTGTCGCGGTCGGACCGACCGCGCGACAGGCCATTGCAGACAAGCGTTTTCATTGTCATACGGCCGGGCGCCTGCGGTCCGCAAGATTGCGGATCGAATCTCACTGGCTGGTACTGGGCTCGCCGTCGACCGGACCCATCGCACCCGGCTGCTCGGCGTAGTCACGCTGGCGCACTTGCTGTACGCCCGCCGTCGCGACCTGCGCTAGGAACGCCACCGCGAAAGGATGCTGCCCATGCGGATCGCGATCCCGAGCGTTGTGCTCGCGGGCGGGTCGGTCATACCCGCGCATGAGGGCGGCTGGAGCTGTGTCGAAGTGAGTTGGTTAGTCCGGCCGAACCCCACGTTCGGCCGGATGGCCGGCGGATGGCCCTGTCTCACACGTGTGGCCGGATGCCGGGAAAACCGGTGCGGCAGAGTGGCATCAGTTAGCTTCGACACGCATATGTCCGCCGCCCCCGGAGGTCGTGGGGGTTTTCGGGGCGGCCTTGGTCGTTGTACCACCGGTTGTTTTACCGGTAGATGTCTTACCGCTCGGCGTTGAACCCTCCGGTGACTTCGCGTCCTTCCCCCGTTTGAATGTCAACACCTGTCCCGGCTGGATCAGGTTCGGGTCGGGCCCGACAACACCGCGATTGCTCGCGTACACCTTTTGCCACGTAGTACCCTCCGCGGCAGCGATGTCGCTGAGGTTGTCGCCGGGTTTAACGATATATTTGACTGCATTGTTGACTTCCGCGCGGTACGAATTATAGTACTTCTCCACGGTCGTCATGGCCGTGGCAACCGAGTCCAGAATCAATTTCGTATTGGTGGCTGTGTAATCTTTCGCCTTCAGGTTCGGCGGCATCAATGGATGAGTTCGATGGTGTCAGCGGATACGGCGTGACCACCTGTGATGTCTTGTCCCCGAAGTGGCCTATCATCTCCTGTGTCAACCCCTGGGCGTCCGTGATGGCCGCCTGCACCGCCGGCGGCGCATTCGACGAGTTGACTATGACGCATTCGCCCTTCGCGGGTTTCAATTCCGAATCTGGGCTGGTCTGTAGGACATCATTCTTGTTGCCCGTGCCGCTGTATTCGGTCACCGTGCCGTCGTCGCCGATATCGATGTGCCCCTTCGGGCCCACCGACTGTAGCGCTATGGTTTTATGTGTATTGTTCGGCCCCGAAACGTGGATGGTCGGAGCGACTTTACCGGACACCAGGTCGGGATCATAGCCACTGGGAACCAGCTGCGTGTAACCGTTCTTGTCCGCCGGGTCCAGGGAGAGCGAGCTTCCCAGGTCGTCCGCCGAATCTCCGCCGTCGTCGGTAGCACCCTTGCTCGTCATCGGCTCACCGCTCGGAGTCGTCGGCGGTACCGATCCCGTTGCCGCCGTCCAGATCGGTGTCATCGAAGGATGGCGCCATGTGGTTGCGTAAGGAGATCGCCAGCGCGCTGTGCCCGTCCCCGATACCGCTCACGCCGCGGTCTGACGATAGTTCCCGTGGTACTCCCTCAAGGCTTGTACGCCAGCCGCGCCGGCCACCCCCAGCTCGTCACTCAGTCTGTTCAGGTGTTCCTGTTGCGGGAGTGCCGCCCGATGCAACTCGCCGGACGATTGGTCGCGCAACGTGCTGTGATGCAGCAGTTCATCGTAATCGACCTCGAGCCGCGGAACCTCGTTCGCCATATCAACTAGCTAACCCTCAGTGTGGCGGGCAGTCGCGCGGCCGGTCTGACGTCTCCCGACGGTGTTGTCGCCGACCTGACGCTGTCCCCGGATGCGCTCCAATTATCGCCTGGCATCGACTCGGGATATTGCCAACCACGGGAACACGGCCCGATGTCGAGCACCCCGCCGGCGGGAGGTCACCTCCCGCCGGCGACGCGTCGATCTACACCGTCTCCGTCTGCCGCGCGGCGATATTCGCCTGCACCTGCTGGTTCCACGCCTCGAGCGGGCGGGTGGTGTCGAGCTCGAATTCGAAGCGATCGGTCATCTCCGGCTGCACATCCGCGACATCCTCATAGAACTGCTGATACCAGCGGCGCAGCTGATAGACCGGGCCGTCCTCCTCGCACAGCAGCGGATTGTCGATGCGCGCCTTGCGCCGCCAGATCGCCACGTCCTGTTCGAAGCCGATCTTCACATAGTCCCCGAGGGAGATCGCGGCGGCCATCGCCTCGTCGCCGGACAGGTCCGCGGACTTTCGCACCATGATGCCGTACTGCAGCACAAAGGAATTCGCGTCGATCGGGTAGTGGCAGTTGATCAGGACGGTCTGGCTGTCGCCGTGCTCGTAGTGGTAGGTGAGATCGTCGATCATGAACGAGGGGCCGTAATAGGCGGCGACCGAGGTGGACCCGAGCATCTTGGTCTTGCCGGGCACGGCCAGATCCTCGCGCGAGCCGCCGTCGAAGTACTGGGTGGCGACGTGGCCCTCGAAGACGTTCTTGAAATACGTCGGCAGCGCGCCGTGGATGTAGAAGAAGTGCGCCATATCCACGACATTGTCGATGATCTCACGGCAGTTGGTGTCCACCACCGTGGTGTACCAGTGCCAGTCGGTCCAGTCGTCGCTGCCCGCGCCCTCGATGCGGGGAATCGTGATGTCCGCCGGGGGTTTACGGCCCTCCGCGTCGTGCCAGAGGAACAGCATGCCGTCCTGTTCCAGGGTGGTCCAGGCACGCGTGCGGGCCAGCGGCGGCACCCGCCGGCCGTACGGGATCTGCTTGCAGCGGCCGTCGCCGCCCCAGCGCCAATCGTGGAACGGGCAGGCGATCTCGTTACCCTTGATCTCGCCATCGGACAGGTCGCCGCCCATGTGGCGGCAGTACGCGTCCAGCACGTTGAGCGTGCCGTCCGCGCCGCGGAACACCACGAGCTTGGTGCCGAAGGCCTGAATCGAATGCGGCTTGTCGTCGGCGAAATCCCGGATCAGACCCAGGCAGTGCCAGCCGCGGGCGAACCGGGCTGGCGCCGCCTGCGCCTCGATCTGGCGAATCTCGTCCTGTTCGACTGTCATTAAAAATCACCCTCCTCGGAGTACATGCATGCGGATGTGCGCCATTCGGGGCACCTCGGGGCTGGGCCGATTCCGCACCGATTCGGTTATAACACCGGTAAGAACGATGCCGGGCAATCGCTTTCACTCACCGGACAGCGAGGGCGGGCGTTGCCTGTTATCGCGGCCTGCTGTCGGCGGGGATCTGCCCCATGGCCGCCGACTCCGGCGAGGGCGCAACGGTGGCCTTCACCCCGCGCAACAGCAGGGGAGTGGCCAGCATGACGATGCCCAGCACCGCGAGCGCGGTACGGACACCGGCGATGCTGCCGAGCAGGCCGCCCAGCATCGTCAGGGCGGCGATCGACAGGTTACTGGTCACCGACCAGGACGACAGGGTGCGGGCCGTGACCTCCCGGGGGGTCTGTTCGAGCCGATAGGCGGCGAAGACCGGGTTGAAGATCCCGCAGCAGGTGACCAGGCCGAACTGCACCGCGATGACGAGCGCAAGGCCGGGCGCGCCGCGATGGACGAAGGCCAGGCCGATGATCCAGAATGCCCGCACCACACCGGAGACGATCATGACCCGGTGCCGGCCGAACCGCTCCGCGAGCGGGGCGGCGCTGCGGGCGCCGATCAGCCCGCCGATGCAGGGCGCGCCGAAGGCCAGGCTGTACTGCCACGGCGCGAAGCCGAGCTGCCGGAGCATGAGCAGGGCGATCAGCGGCTCACCGGCCATGATGAGCCCATTGCACAGGTTCGTGTTGAACAGCAGTGGGCGCAGCGCCGGATGGGACAGGATATGCCGCCATCCGTCGAGCAGATCCTTGACGCGCATGCCGGGCTTGGTCGAATGGCCGGGATGCGGTTCGCCCCGGCCGATCGCGGAGATGCCCAGCGCGGAGAGCAGATAGCTGAGCGCATCGACCGCGATGGTGACGACCGGGCCGAAGATACCGATCGCCGCGCCGCCCAGCGGGGGCCCGACGATGACCGAGGTCCAGTTCGTGGCCTCGAATCGCCCGCTGGCGGCGATCAGATTCTCCTTGGGCACAAGCGTTTTCAGATAGGCGCCACTGGCCGAGTTGAAGGCGATCTTGGCGGCGGCGACCAGCACCGACACCAGCAGGACCTGGGCGTAGGTCAGGATTCCCAGGACGTAGGCGACCGGGATGCTCGCCATCGCCGCGAACCGGCCCAGGTCCATCGCGATCATCACCGGCCGCTTGCGGCGCGCCTCCACCCACGGGGCCAGCGGCACCGCCAGCACCGCACCCACGGTCAGCCCCGCCGCGGCTAGGGCCGACACCGCCGCCGGCCCCGCGTGCAGCGCGAGCACCGCGATGATCGAAAACGCCCCGAGCCCGAATCCGGATCCGTAGGCACTGGCCGCGTACGCCGCCCACAGCCACCGGAACTCCCTGCCCAACGATCGGCGCTGCCCACCCTGCCGGCGAAACACCGCGGTGCTGAATGTCATGGGAGATGATCAAAGTCCAGGCCGTCGGGCGACGCAAACAACCCGATGGTCCGCTCCCACAACCAGCAGTTGTGATCGCAGTCTCGGCCCCGTGGCCGTTCGCCTGCTCGGGATTCGCGCCCGGATGTCGCCACCCGTGCATCGTTATTCCGGCGTGTCCCGGCGTCATTCCGGTCTGACTCGCCGTGATTCCGGCCTAGCCCACCGTCATTGCGGCGTGTTTTAGCCGGAATCTGCTGGTATGCATCGGATCACCGTGGATCCCGGCCAAGAGTATGCCAGGATGACGGTCGGGCTCTCGGGATGACGGTCGGACACGGACCTCGGTAGGCCGGGGCGTTTCACCGCGCGCTATGCTTCACAACCATCCGGCGTGCAGGGAGGTGTGGTGGCAGACCTGGATCTGGCGGCCGTGCGGGCCTTCGTGACCGCGGTCGACGAGGGGCAGTTCGGTCACGCGGCGGCGGTACTGGGGATCACGCAGCAGGCAGTGTCCAAGCGTATTGCGAAACTGGAGAGTCAGCTCGGGGTGAGCCTGTTCGATCGGACGCCGTCGGGGAGTGTGGTGAGCACCGCGGGCAAGCGGGTGCTGCCGCGCGCGCGATCCTTGCTGGCGGCCGCGGCCGATACGCTCGCCGCGGCGCGACCGCAGGCCCGGCCGCTGCGGGTCGCGGTGCAGAGCGAGCGCGAGGCGGCGGCCGATTCGGTGCGGTACTACCTGGATCGGCGCCCGGACGCGGATATCGAGCTCGTGATCGGCACCGCCTTCCGATCCGGCCGCGACGCCCTGCTCAACGGCCGCGTGGATGCTACGTTCGCCCGCCCGCACGGCGGTCCGCGCCCGCTACCGGCGGGGATCGGCATCGTCCCGGCGTATGTGGACCCGTTTCATCTCCTGGTCGGCAAGGACCATCCGCTGGCCGGACGCCCGGCGATCACCCCGGCCGATATCGTGCCCTACCCGAGCTGGGCGCCCGGCGCGTCGGTGCCCTCGGAATGGGGCGACTACTACCGGGATTGGACCGAATTCAGCGGGATCACGATCCTCACCGGCCGCGAGCCCGGCGGCGCGCCCGAACGGGAGGACGACTTGGCTCGCGGCTCTTTCAGGAAGTCGGGCGTCCTGGACCGCATCGCCGCCTCGGACTCGCTGTCGATGTTCGCCACCGAAGGTGTGCGCCTGTCGTGGCATCCGCACATCCGCCGCCTGCCGGTCCTGGACCCCACCCCCGCCTATCCCTATGCCCTGCTCTGGTCGACCGCCGATCCCCATCCGGCCATGGCGGATCTGATCGATCATGTCCGGGAGAACTACAACGGAGACGTCCTGGCCGACTGCTGGATCCCGGAATCCGACCGCGCGATCTTCCTGCCGTAGTCGTCACTCGTCATCCGTCATTCCGGCATGCTCTTGGCCGGAATCCACTGGTGCACGGTAGATCCCGGCCAAAGGCATGCCGGGATGACGGTCCCGGTCTGAAGCGGCGACGGGCCCGGTCTCGAGGTGATGGCGGGCCTGGTCTCGGAGTCGTGACGGGCCGGTCTCGAGGTGATGGCGGGCCTGGTTTTTGGGGCGGCGAGGGGTTCGATCCCGAGGTTGTGTGATTGACAGCACATCGCAGGCATGTCACCGTGGCGGGGCCCGGATCGGTCTCGGAGGCGGCCCGGGCGGTGTCGGATCGGAGTGTGTGATGGGGTTTGTAGAGCCGGATCTGCCGGTGGTCGATATGGCGGAGTGGAGTAAGGGGACGCGCGCGGAGCGGATCGCGCCGATGGCGCGGCACTGGGCGGAGGTGGGGTTCGGCACGCCGGTGGTGATGCATCTGGCCTATGTCGGCAAGACTCTGCTGTACATCCTCGGCGGTTGGCTGATCATGCTGTCCACCACCGGGATCGATGGATTCCTCGATATCGGCCGGTGGTGGTCGGAGCCGATCGTCTTCGAGAAGGCGGTGCTGTACACGCTGCTGTTCGAGGTGATCGGGCTCGGCTGCGGATTCGGCCCGCTCAACAATCGGTACCTGCCACCCTTCGGCTCGATCCTGTACTGGTTGCGGCCCAAGACCATTCGGCTACCACCGTGGCCGCGGATCCCGCTGACCCGTGGCACGGACCGCACGCCGGTGGATGTCGCGCTGTACGCGGCGCTGCTGGTGGCCACGGCGGTGGCGCTGTTCTCCAGCGGCACCGGCCCGCTGCCCGCCCTGCACACCACGGTGGGGCTGCTGCCGGACTGGGAGATCGCGCTCGTGCTGGGGCTGCTGGCGGTGCTCGGGCTGCGCGATAAGGCGATCTTCCTGGCCGCCCGCGGCGAGGTCTACGCCCCGATGGCGCTGGGCTTCCTGTTCGGCGCGGACGCCCTGCTCGCGGCGAAGCTGGTATTCATGGTGATCTGGATGGGCGCCGCGGTGTCCAAGCTGAACCGGCACTTTCCGTTCGTGATCTCGACGATGATGTCGAATAATCCGTTGCTGCGGGGAAAGTCGCTCAAGCGCATGTTCTTCGAGAACTTTCCCGGCGATCTGCGGCCCGGCCGGCCCTCGCGGGTCGTGGCGCACGCCGCCACCGCGGTCGAGCTGTGCGTTCCGCTGGTGCTGTTCTTCGTGCACGGCGGCCTGCCCACGGCCATCGCGGCCACGGTCATGGTCTGCTTCCATCTGGGCATCCTCACCGCGATTCCGATGGGTGTGCCGCTGGAATGGAACGTCTTCATGATCTTCGGCGTGTTGACACTCTTTGTGGCACATGCCGATCGGGGTCTGGGCACGGTGGTGCACCCGGTCCCGGTGGTGCTGCTGTTCCTGGTGGTGGCCGGAATCGTCGTGGCGGGCAACCTGTTCCCGCGCAAGATCTCCTTCCTGCCCGGCATGCGGTACTACGCGGGCAACTGGGATACCACCCTGTGGTGCGTGAAAGCCTCGGCCGCGGCGAAGATCTCCGCCAACATCCTGGCCATCGCCAGCATGCCACAGGCCCAGCTCGAGCGCGTCTACGGCGAGGACCGGATGCCGATCCTGATGTATCTCGGATATGCCTTCCGCGCCATGAACACTCACGGCCGCGCCCTGTTCACCCTGGCGCACCGGGCGATGGCCGGCGGCAGCGAGGACGACTACACCCTCACCGACGGCGAGCGGATCTGCGCCACCGCGATCGGCTGGAACTTCGGCGACGGTCACATGAGCAACGAACAACTCATCGCCGCCCTGCACGCGCGCTGCGCCTTCGAGCCCGGCGAGGTGCGCGTGGTGCTGCTGGACGCCCAGCCCATCCACCGCCAGACCCAGCGCTACCGCCTCGTCGACGCCGCCACCGGAGAATTCGAGCACGGATACGTCCGGGTGGCCGATATGGTGACCCGCCAGCCGTGGGCCGACGACGTGCCGGTGCAGGTCTTCCCCTGATCGGTGGTTCGCAGATTCCGGCCAAAAGCGCGCCGGAATGACGGGTTTGGTTCAGTAGCCGGAGGGCCGCCGAGAGTAACACCGGTGTGAGGACTGGGTTGCGAGATTCGCCAATTCCTTGTGCGCGGCAGTAGGTGCGGGCAAGATCGCAACTCCCCGGATGCTACACGCCGGAACTATTTCAGGAGGCCGCGATGACGCTGCACGAGGATGCTTCCTCGCTCACCTCCGATCTTGTTGCTCTCCGGCACGATCTGCATCGGAGACCCGAGGTCGGACTCACCCTGCCGCACACCCAGGAACGGGTGCTGGCCGCATTGGAGCCGCTGCCGCTGGAGATCAGCACGGGCACGGCGCTCACCTCGGTGACCGCGGTGCTACGTGGGCGCCCCGGGGGCCCGGCGGTGCTGCTGCGCGGCGATATGGACGCGCTGCCGGTGACCGAGCGGACGGCGGTGCCCTATGCCTCCGAGACCGGCGACACCATGCACGCCTGCGGTCACGATATGCACGTCGCGATGCTGGTCGGGGCGGCGCACCTGCTCGCCGATCGGCGCGAAAGCCTGGCCGGGGACGTGGTTTTCATGTTCCAGCCCGGCGAGGAGGGCTTCGACGGCGCGGGCAAGATGATCGCCGAGGGGGTGCTCGACGCCGCGGGACAGCGGGTCGTGGCCGCCTATGGGCTGCACGTGTCGTCGGCGTCGGTGCCGGGCGGGGTCTTCACCTCCCGCAGCGGGCCTATGCTGGCCGCCTCGGATCGGCTGATCGTCACGGTGCGCGGCGCGGGCGGGCACGGCTCTGCCCCGCACCTCGCCAAGGATCCGGTACCGGTGCTGGCCGAGATGATCACCGGGCTGCAGACCCTGGTCACCCGGACCTTCAACGTCTTCGATCCGGTGGTCCTCACCGTCGGCATGGTGCGAGCGGGCACGCGGCACAACATCATTCCCGACGACGCGTACCTCGAGGCCACCGTGCGCACCTTCTCCCCGGCGAATCGCGAACGGATGGCCGAGGTGTCGGTGCGGTATATCGAGTCGGTGGCCGCCGCGCACGGCCTCGAGGTCGACGTGGAGTACCGCATCGAGTATCCGGTGACCGCGACGAACCCCGCCGAGACCGATTTCCTGGCCGCGACCGTCGCCGAGGTCTTCGGCCCGGATCGCTTCGCGCGCATGGAAAATCCGCTCACCGGCGCCGAGGACTTCTCCCGGGTTCTGAACGAGGTGCCCGGCAGTTTCGCCATGCTCGGGGCCGTCCCGCCCGGCGTCGATCCGGCCACGGCCGCCTACAACCATTCCCCGCAGGCCACATTCGACGATGCGGTGCTGCCCGACGGCGCGGTGCTGCTGGCCGAGCTCGCCATCCGTCGACTGGAACGGGAGGCGGCCGATGCCTGAGCAAGATCTACGGCTGGTGTTAGAGGAGATCGATGTCCACGCGTGAGCTGTCCAAGCGCGACTTATATCTATTGGGGCCGGTGCTGCCCGCTGCGGCATTGATTCTCACGCCGTGGTTGCCGTTCGTGAACGGGCCGAATCTATGGCTGGGGCTGCCGTCGATGCTGGTGTGGCCGATGGTCTGGCTGCTGCTTCTGGTGCCCGCGCTGGCGGGGATCGAATGGGGCCGCACGCGGTATCTCGAGGCTGCCCAGGACGCGGCGCTGGCGAACACCGAAGGTGGTGAGCTGCAATGAGTGTCACGCTGACCATCACCATCGTGGGGATGATCGTCATCGCGGCGGTGGGATTCCTCGGACGTCGCCGCCCGGCCGCGGATCTGGCCGAATGGTCCGTCGGCGGACGGAATTTCGGCGCATTCACGATGTGGTTCCTGCAGGCGGGGGAAACGTTCACCACCTTCACCTTCCTCGGCATGGCGGGCCTGGCATTCAGCGGTGGCGCGGCGGCGAGCTATTCGCTGCCCTACATTCCGCTGGCCTGTGTGATCTATTACTTTGTCGGGCCGCGGATTTGGCGCCTGGGCCGCAAGCACGGCTACCTGACCCAGGCCGATTTCTACGAGGAGCGATACGACAGCAAGGCCCTGGGCGTGATGATCGGGATCTTCGGTGTGGTGTTCATGCTGCCGTACCTGCAGCTGCAGATCGCCGGGCTGGGACTGATCATCAAGCTGGTCACCCACGACTCCACCTCGAGTACCTGGGGCGAGATCGCGGGCACGGTGCTGACGGCGGCGTTCGTGCTGTGGGCGGGCCTGCGCGGAACCGCGGCCACCTCGTATCTGAAGGACGCACTGATGCTGGCGGCCGTGGCGGTGGTCGTAGTGGCCGTGCCGCTGCACTTCGCGGGTGGGATCGGGCATGCCTTCCACACGATCCAGCACCTGCATCCGAGCAAGCTGACCGTGCATGCCGGCGCGAACGACAAAGTGTGGTGGACCACGAGCATGCTGGCCAGCATGCTCGGTGCGGGATTCTTCACGTTCCCGTTCTCCTGGCCGTCGGTGCTGGCGGCGCGCAGCCCGCGGGCGCTGCGGCGCAACTGGGTCTTGTTGCCGCTCTATCAGGTCACGCTGCTGCTGCCGATCATCGTGGGATTCATCGGAATTCTCGCACTGTCGAAATCGACCTCGGCCAACGGAGTTCTGCTGACGCTGACCAATGGGGCGCTGCCCGGCTGGGTGGTCGGGGTGATCGCGGTCGGCGGTGCGTCGGCGGCGATGGTCCCGGCCTCGGTGATGGTGCTGGGCATGTCATCGATGGTCGCGCGCAATGTGGTGCGCGTGGCGAATCCGCGGATGCAGTTCTACACCAATCACGTTGCGGTGCTGGTGATTCTGGGGCTGGCCCTGGTGCTGGATCTGACTCGCCCGAACGCGCTGGCGAATCTCCTACTGCTCACCTACAGCGGGCTGGTGCAGTTCATTCCCGGGCTGATCTCCGGGCTGCGGGATCGCCCGCTGGTCGGCCGGGCAGCGGTGATGTCGGGTCTGGTGGCGGGGGAGGCGTTCGTCATCTGGGTGACGTTCTGGAAGATCGGCCTGGCGAATGTGAACGCCGGAATCGTCGCGCTCGGGGTGAATCTGGTGGTGGTGGCCGTGGTCGAGCTGGTGGTGCGGCGGCGTGCCGCGCCGACGAGCGGGACGGCCGAGGATGCTGCGGCGGAGGTGCCAGTGGGCTAGCAGGGAGGTGGCGGTGGCCCGGCGTGAACCGGTCGGGCCGGTGCGATCAGCACCGGCCTACCCGGTGAGCTAGATCACAATTTGGTAGCGGGTTCCGTCAATATTGGACAATCGCTTTTCAAACTCTTTGCAGACTCTTTACGATTGCGGCGCCCCTTCCTACGGGGTTCTTCGCGGCTGCTGACGACACCACAGTGCCCAGGCCGCCTCAGCTCCGCCTGCCCTCGATGCCAGTACATGTTCGACCGATGAACCGATCCGGCTGCCCCGGTTCGGCGAAGGAGAATAATGTCCACCGACACCGACTCGGCCCGACGGATTTCGCTCCCCGGCCTCTCGGATGTGCCTGCCCTGCGTGAGATGTTCCGCCACGACCTGCCCGCCTCGATCGTGGTATTTCTGGTCGCCCTACCGCTCTCCATCGGCGTCGCCGTCGCCACGGGTGCGCCCGTGGCGGCCGGGCTGCTGGCTGCGGTCATCGGCGGCGTGGTCGCGGGGGCGGCCGGCGGCCGCGCGCTACAGGTCAGCGGTCCCACCGCCAGCCTCACCGTGGTGGTGGCGCAGAGCATCCAGCAATTCGGCTGGGCGGTCACCTGTTTCATCACCGCCGGGGCCGGAGTCCTGCAGATCCTGTTCGGCCTGAGCCGGATCGCCCGCGGGGCGCTGGCGATCGCGCCGGTCGTGGTGCATGCGATGCTCGCCGGGATCGGTGTGGTCATCACGCTGCAGCAGATACATGTGCTGCTGGGCGGTGAGTCGCTGAGCTCGTCCTGGGCGAGCATCGTCCAGCTGCCCCATCAGGTGCGCTCGGTGCACGGCGGCGACGCGTTCGTCGGCGTGCTGGTGATCGTGATCCTGCTGGGGTGGCGGTACCTGCCGCCCGCGGTGCGGCGGGTCCCCGCGCCGCTGGTGGCCGTGCTGGCGGCAACCCTTGCAGCGCAGGTGGTTCCGACCAGCGTGGCGCGAATCTCGATGCGCGGGCCGCTGTTCGACGATATGGCGGTGCCCGCGCTGCCGTCCGGCGGCTGGGGCACGGTATCGCTGACGATGATCACGATCGCGTTGATCGCCAGCGTCGAGACGCTGCTGTCGGCGGTCGCGGTCACCCGGTTGCGCCCGGGGCTGCGCGGTGACCTCGATCGCGAACTGATCGGTCAGGGTGTGGCCAATGTGGTCTCGGGCCTCGTGGGCGGGCTGCCGATCGCCGCGGTGATCGTGCGGAGCATCACCAACGTCAAGGCGGGCGCCCGGACGCGGGCCTCGACGATGCTCAGCGGCCTGTGGGTGCTGGTGTTCGCGGTGGCGCTGGTCGATGTGGTGCATCAGATTCCGCGGGCGGCGCTGGCCGGGCTGCTGATCGTGATCGGCATGGGGCTGGTGAAACTGGCGCATATCCGGCTGGCCCGGCGCACCGGCGATCTGGTCGTCTACGCGGCGACCGTGCTGGTGGTGGTGTTCGGGAATCTGTTGCTGGGCATGGTGACCGGGCTCGTGCTGGCGTTCGCGCTGCTGCTGTGGCGCGTGGTCCGGGTCGTCATCGCCGCTGATCCGGTCGGCGACGAAGGGCGCTGGCTGGTCACCGTCGAGGGCGCCTGCACCTTCCTGGCGCTGCCGCGCCTGACCGCCGCGCTGGCCCGGGTGCCGGCGGGCGCCGCGGTGACCGTGGAGCTGACCGTCGACTTCCTCGACCATGCCGCCTCGGACGCCCTGCACGAGTGGGCGAGCGATCACGACAATGCGGGCGGCACCGTGGAATTCGCGGAAATGGGCGCCGCCCGCATCGCCGACCTGGCGAGCGGCCCGCCCGCCCGCGGACAGGCCCGCCGGGTGCTGAACGAGACGCTGGGGCCGTGGCGGCGCACCACGCTGGTCGATCCGATCACCGCCGGCATCGCCGCCTACCATCGCGGCCACGCGCATGCGCTGCGCCCGCACCTGGATCCGTTGCGCGACAGCCAGAATCCCGATTCGCTGTTCCTGACCTGTGCCGATTCGCGGCTGGTGCCCAATGTGTTCACCAACAGCGGCCCCGGGGACCTGTTCACCGTGCGCAATATCGGCAATCTGGTGCCCGCGGACGGGCTCGACAGCTCGGTCGAGGCCGCGATCGTCTATGCCCTGGACAAACTCGGGGTGCGGTCGGTCGTGGTGTGCGGGCATTCCGGTTGCGGCGCAATGGATGCGCTGTACCACGGGAAGGTCACCGGGTCCGGCCTGGACGACTGGCTCGCACACGGACGGCCCAGCCTCGACCGGTTCCGCCTCGGGCATCCGGTCGCCGTGGCCGCGGCGACCGCGGGCTTCGGGGAGATCGACCAGCTGGGCATGGTGAACGTCGCGGTGCAGCTGGACACCCTCGCCCGTCACCCTCTGGTATCGCGCGATATCAGAGGGCGTGGGGTGGTGCTGTCGGGGATGTTCTTCGACATCACCACCGCCCGCGTCATCGAGATCACCCCCGACGGGATTGCCGAATTCGACAACGCAGCAACACATCAAGAGCCAGTCACGGCACTGCCGGTCTGAGGGGACCCCGGCCGCGGGCGACGGCCGGACGGGCAACGCCCCGGGCTCGTCGCTCGCTTCGCGGGCGGGTTCCAGCCGGAGAAACACTTCGCCGCTGGGCGCGTTGGTTGTTGCGCAGCGCATCGCGGGGGCATCCGCGGATCGAGGTGAGCTCAGGGGAGCCAGTGCACGGGAGTCACCTCGACGCCGGGCTCGGTCACGGACGGTGAGTTGCGTTGTCGGCGCGCGGTCCGGGGCGTGCTGTATTCGGTAGCTGTCGCACAGCTGGTGCATAGAGTCGATGGATAGTTTCGGGCGATTCCGGCGATTCCGGCGATTCCGGCGAAGCCCGACGGCGGACCGGCATCGGGCCTGGGCCCGGTTCGGCGTCGTGGCGATGTACGCGGTGGGCGTGCCTGCGAGAGGGTGTGGGGCGCTGCGCCTACTCTGGGCGGGCGGGTGTGAACTGGGGGGCGTACCTGCGTGGTCCGGTTGTATTGCTGTCGACCTGAGGCCGCGGGCGTGTCAGTCTGGTGGAAGCACATTCGGTAGATCAGCGGGATCGGAGTCGGATGGAGATGCGGTGGAATCGGCGGTAGCGGCACCTGTGATGGTGCCGGGCGTGAGTTTGACGCGGCTCGAATGGCTGGCCGAGCGGATCGCCGATATGGGGATCTCGTGGGGCACTGGCGATTCCCGGGTCTCCGGCACCCTGTGGTGGTGCATGGCCGCATCGTCGCTGGTCGATCCCATCGCCACCGCGTATGCCGAGGGGCTGCCCGCCCCGGGCTCGGTGTTGGAGCAGCTGCTGTGTGAGGTCCGCCCCGACGGCGGCATCGAGCGAGTCGTGTCCGCGGCGCACCAGGACGGTCGCGCGGATTCCGGCCCGGACACGGACGTGGGTCATGCGCTGCACCGCACACTCGACCGCATCATTCCCGCCGTCGCCGCGGTATCCGGAGCCGGTGTCCCGTCGCTGTGGGCGATCGTCGCCGACGCCATCGGCAACCGGGCCCTGGACGCGGGGGACCCCGAGGCGGGTGCCCGGCTGGCGCGCGAGGTGGCCGGTCGGCTGCCGGTGCCGCGGTTCACCGATATCGGCGGGCGAACGTTCCTGCGGCGAACGTCGTGCTGTCTGGTATACGAGGTGCCCGGCTGCCAGATGTGCACCAGCTGCCCGAAACGACCCGTCGCCGAACGAAACAATCTGCTGGCCGAGCTGGCGGCCGGGAGCTGAACGGGCACCGACCCGAGGTTGAACAGTCAGCCAGGCAAGTCGTCCCGGTCACGATCCGGGGCGACTTGGGCCGGTCCATCGGCGCGTGAGCGGCAGGCTCCCGATAGCATGGTCGCGCCGGGTCGCACAGACGACCGGCTGGAATAGCAACGATATCTAAGGAGAGCGCAGCCGTGACCACCTCAGCCCGCAATACCCCAGCCGCCCCTATCCGGGTGCCGGCCGGGACGACGGCGGGTGCCGCGGTGCGCGAGGCGGGCCTGCCGACGAAGGGGCCCGACACCGTCGTCGTCGTGCGCGACGCCGAGGGCAACCTCAAGGATCTGTCCTGGACCCCCGAGCAGGACGCCGAGGTCACCCCGGTCGCCGCCGACACCGAGGACGGCCGCAGCGTGATCCGGCATTCGGCCGCGCACGTGCTGGCCCAGGCGGTGCAGCAGGAGTTCCCCGAGGCCAAGCTGGGCATCGGCCCGCCGATCAAGGACGGCTTCTACTACGACTTCCAGGTCGATCGCCCCTTCACCCCGGAGGATCTGGCGAAGCTGGAATCCCGGATGAAGAAGATCGTCAAAGGCGCGCAGCGGTTTTCGCGCCGGGTGGTCGATGTCGAGGACGCGCGGGTCGAGCTGGCTAAGGAGCCGTTCAAGCTCGAGCTGATCAGTGATAAATCGGATCCGGCCAAGTCTCCGATTGATGATCCGGAGGTCATGGAGGTCGGCGGCAAAGAGCTGACCATCTACGACAACCTCGATCCCCGCACCGGCGAGAAGCTCTGGGGCGACCTGTGCCGCGGCCCGCACATCCCGACCACCAAGTTCATCCCGGCGTTCAAACTCACTCGCAGCTCGGCCGCGTATTGGCGCGGTGATCAGAGCCGCGAGGACCTACAGCGCGTGTACGGCACCGCCTGGGAGTCGCAGGAGGCCCTCGACGCCCACCTGGCGCTGCTGGCCGAGGCCGAGAAGCGCGATCATCGCAAGCTCGGCCTGGAGCTCGACCTGTTCTCCTTCCCCGACGAGCTGGGTTCGGGCCTGCCGGTGTTCCACCCCAAGGGCGGCATCATCCGCAAGGAGATGGAGGAGTACTCGCGCCAGCGTCACATCGACGTGGGCTACGAATTCGTCAACACCCCGCACGTCACCAAGGGCCACCTGTTCGAGGTGTCGGGCCATCTGGACTGGTACCGGGACGGCATGTTCCCGGCGATGCACCTGGACGCGGAGTACAACGAGGACGGCACCGTCCGCAAGCCCGGCCAGGACTACTACGTCAAGCCGATGAACTGCCCGATGCACAACCTGATCTTCCGGGCGCGCGGGCGGTCCTATCGCGAGCTGCCGCTGCGGCTGTTCGAATTCGGGTCGGTGTACCGGTACGAGAAGTCCGGCGTCGTGCACGGCCTGACCCGGGTGCGCGGCATGACCCAGGACGACGCGCACATCTACTGCACCAAGGAGCAGATGCATGCGGAGCTGACCTCGACCCTCGAGTTCGTGCTGTCGCTGCTCGCGGATTACGGCCTCGACGACTTCTACCTGGAGCTCTCGACCAAGGATCCGAATAAATTCGTCGGCTCCGACGAGATCTGGGCGGAGGCCACCGAAACCCTCGAGAAGGTCGCCGGGGCCTCCGGGCTGGAACTGGTGCCCGATCCGGGCGGCGCGGCGTTCTACGGACCCAAGATCTCGGTGCAGGTCAAGGACGCGCTCGGCCGCACCTGGCAGATGTCGACCATTCAGCTCGATTTCAATCTGCCCGAGCGGTTCAACCTGGAGTACACCGCCTCGGACGGCACCAAGCAGCGGCCGGTGATGATCCACCGCGCCCTGTTCGGCTCCATGGAGCGGTTCTTCGGCGTGCTGACCGAGCACTACGCGGGCGCCTTCCCGGCCTGGCTCTCGCCGGTGCAGGTCGTCGGCATCCCGGTGGCGGAAACCTTTGCCCCGCATCTGGATCGGGTGAACGAGCTGCTGCGCGCTGCGGGCGTGCGGGCCAACGTCGACCGCAGCGACGACCGCATGCAGAAGAAGATCTTCAACAACACCGCGCAGAAGGTGCCGTTCATGCTGCTCGCGGGCGAGCGTGACGTCGAGGCGGGCGCGGTCAGCTTCCGCTTCCGCGACGGCACCCAGGTCAACGGCGTACCGGTCGCCGACGCCGTCGCCACCGTCGTGGACTGGATTGCGCGGCGCGAGAACGCATCTCCCACCGCGGAGGGATTCGCGATCCTGAGCGGTGGGGAATGAGCAGTATGGTGCCACCGGGCGAGATCCGCGATGCCGGGGCCGGTGATCCGGACCGGCTTCAGCGGCTGTGGACGCCGTATCGCATGTCCTACATCACCGGCACGGTCGGCGAGCGCGAGTCCCGCGACGGTGAGGAGCCCGAGGCCGCCGGGCATCCGTTCATCGAGATCCCGAAGATGACGGACGAGGACGGGCTGGTCATCGCGCGCGGCGAATGGGTGTACGCGGTGCTGAACCTGTACCCGTACAACCCCGGGCACATGATGGTCGTGCCGTACCGGCGGGTGGCCAACCTCGAGGATCTCACGCTCGAGGAGGGCACCGAACTGATGGCCTTCACCCAGCAGGCGATCCGGGTGATGAAGAAGGTGTCGCGGCCCGAGGGTTTCAACGTCGGGCTGAATCTCGGTGGCGTGGCGGGCGGTTCGCTCGCCGACCACCTGCACCAGCACGTCGTGCCGCGCTGGGGCGGGGACGCCAACTTCATCACCGTGATCGGCGGGGTCAAGGTGATGCCGCAATTGCTGCGGGACACGCGGGCACTGCTTTCCGGCGCATGGAAGGAGGCGTAGATGAGCTGTACTCGCCCGGTCCGGCTCGTCGAGGCCCACCGTGCACATTCGGGTGTCCTGCGGGGCAGTCGTGGACTGACATCGTGGATTGCTGCTGGTCAGGGGGACTACCGGATGCGGGTGCCCGGCCCGGCACGGAAGGAAGGCACGTAGCGTGCTCAGTTTCTTCGGTCGTGAGACATTCTCGAAAGCGACTGCGCCCCTGGGCAAAGCGCTGGTGAGTACCGGGCTCACGCCCGATGCGGTGACGCTGATCGGCACCGCGGCCTCGATCGTGGCCGCGGTGACCCTGTTCCCGTCCGATCATCTGTTCTTGGGCACGCTGGTGATCTGGCTGTTCGTCATGTTCGACATGCTCGACGGGGCGATGGCCCGCGCGCGCGGCGGCGGCACGAAATACGGTGCGGTGCTGGATGCCTCGTGCGACCGGGTGGCCGACGGCGCGATCTTCGGCGCGCTGGCGTGGTGGTCGGTGTATCACGAGCACAGCAGCATTCTGTTCGCCGCGACGCTGGTGGTCCTGGTGACCTCGCAGGTGATCTCGTACGTGAAGGCGCGCGCGGAGGCCAGCGGCCTGACCGCCGACGGCGGGCTGATCGAGCGGCCTGACCGCCTGGTCATCGTGCTCGTCGGCACGGGACTCACGGGCATGGGCGAAAGCTGGGGCGTCGGCTGGCTGGTCTACGCGGTCTACGTCGCGATGTACATCCTGGCCGTGCTCAGCATCGTCACGGTGTTCCAGCGGGCGCTCGCGGTGCGCAATTCGGCGGGCGCGCGTGATGTGCTGGCGCCGAAGAGCACTGGGGAGTCACCGAAGGATGTGCCTGGTTCGCGCAACGGCGCGTCGGAGGTGCAGAACCCGGCCGAAGCGCCGAGGGGCACGTCCGAGCCCGGCACGGCGACGTAGGAAGTGCACTTGGAAGGCGCGGCTTGTCGTGCGGGTGTGCAGGTGAGGCAGCATGCCGGGCCGGGTGTGCAGGTGAGGCGGCATGCCGGGCCGGGTGTACAGACGAGGCAGCATGCCGGGGCCGGGTGTACAGGAGAGGCAGCATGTCGGTTCGAGCGGATAGGAGGGTCAGTATGACGGATGTGAGGTCCGCGCTCACCGATAAGGCATTCGCCTGGGGGTGGCGGCTGGTGCGTGCGCTGCCCGAACGCAGCGCGCGCCGACTGTTCGATCTCGGCGGCGACTTGGCGGGTCGTCGGGCCAACCGGGCGGCCCGCCGCACCGGTGAGCCGAATCAATTGCGCCGCAATCTGGCCCGTGTCCTCGGTGTGGAACCGGCTTCCGTTCCCGACGAGTTGATCCGCGCGAGCATGCGCTCGTACGCCCGGTACTGGCGCGAGGCGTTCCGGCTGCCCACTATGGATCATGTGGCACTGGGCAATACGTTGCATGTCGAACAGGTGGAAAATCTGGACGCGGCGCTCGCGCGCGGTCGCGGGGTGGTACTCGCGCTCCCGCATTCGGGCAACTATGACATGGCCGGAGTGTGGTTGGTGCAGCGCAACGGCGCCTTCGCCACGGTGGCCGAACGGCTGAAACCGGAGTCGCTGTTCGAGCGCTTCGTGGACTACCGGGTGAGCCTGGGCTTCGAGGTGTTCCCGCTGACCGGCGGTGAGCAGCCGCCGTTCGTGCAACTCGCGGATCGCCTGCGGCACAACGGGGTGGTGTGCCTGATGGGGGAGCGCGACCTCACCGGCAAGGGCGTCCCGGTGACCATGTTCGGCGAACGCACGTGGCTGCCGGCGGGCGCGGCCAAGCTCGCCATCGAGACCGGCGCCGCCCTCATTCCGGTGCACTGCTGGTTCACCGTCGACGAGTCCGGTCGTGAGTCCTGGGGTATGAAAACTGAGGCGCCGCTGGATGTTTCGGGCGGTGTCGCGGCGGCGACCCAGGCCCTGGCGGATCGGTTCGCGGCCAATATCGCCGAGCATCCCGCCGATTGGCATATGCTGCAGCCGCTGTGGGAGGCCGACCTGTCACCCGCCCGCCTGGAGAGAATTGCCGCAGCGCAGCACAATGTCCCGCAGGACAGTGCGCCGTGAGAATCGGCATGGTGTGCCCGTACTCGTTCGATGTGCCGGGCGGGGTGCAGTCGCATGTGGTCGAGTTGGCGCAGGTGTTGATCGAGCGCGGGCATCGGGTCAGCGTGCTGGCTCCGGCGTCCGAGGACACCCGGCTCCCGGATTTCGTGGTCTCCGCGGGCAAGGCCGTCGCGATCCCGTACAACGGCTCGGTGGCGCGGCTGTCGTTCGGGCCTACCGCCTATACCCGGCTGCGGCGCTGGATTGCCGAGGGCGACTTCGACGTGCTGCACGTCCATGAGCCGAACGCGCCGAGCCTGTCGATGCTGGCGCTGAAGGTGGCCGAGGGGCCGATCGTGGCGACCTTCCACACCTCGACCACGAAGTCGTTGGTGCTGAGCACCTTTCAGGGGGTGCTGCGGCCGTATCACGAGAAGATCAGCGGCCGGATCGCGGTCTCGGAGCTGGCGCGGCGCTGGCAGGTGGAGGCCCTCGGCGGGGATGCGGTGGAGATCCCCAACGGGGTCAACGTGCGCGCGTTCGCGCATGCGCCGCTGCTGGAGGGCTATCCGCGCGAAGGCGGGACCGTGCTGTTTCTCGGCCGCTACGACGAACCGCGCAAGGGCATGGCGGTGCTGCTGGGCGCGCTGCCGAGGCTGGTATGCCGCCACCCGGACGTGCAGATCCTGATCGTCGGGCGCGGCGACGAGGAGCGGCTGCGGCGCGAGGCCGGCGAGCACGCCTCACATCTGCGGTTCCTCGGGCAGGTCTCCGATGCGGAGAAGGCCTCGGCGATGCGCAGCGCCGAGGTCTACTGCGCACCCAACCTCGGCGGCGAGAGTTTCGGCATCGTGCTGGTGGAGGCGATGGCGGCCGGAACCGCGGTCGTGGCCAGCGAATTGGATGCCTTCCGCCGGGTGCTGCGCGACGGCGCCGCGGGACGCCTGGTGCCGGTGGAGGATTCGGCGGCACTGGCGGGCGCGCTGAACGAGCTGCTCGGCGACAGCGCGGGCCGCGAGGATCTGGTTCGGGCCGCGAATCAGGTGGTGGGCGAATATGATTGGCCGGTCGTGGCCGAACAGATTTTGCGGGTGTACGAGACGGTCACGGTCGGCGACGCCCGGGTGAGGACCGCGGGATGAGCGGTCAGGCCCGGAGGTGGCAGCGGAGCGTAACCACGGAGGGCCCCGCTCATGCCGGATAAGGACGCAGCATGAGCGGTCAGGCCCGGAGGCGGCAGCGGAGCGTAACCACGGAGGGCCCCGCTCATGCCGGATAAGGACGCAGCATGATCTCTTTCTCCGCGACCACGATCCTGGTACTGGTGCTCATCGTGGCGCTGCTCGTCTCCATCGGCGTGTGGGCGTATTCCACGGCCAACCGCCTGGACCGGCTACACGTGCGCAGCGATCAGGCGCGCCACGCGCTCGAGGCGGCGCTGTCGCGCCGGGCCGTGGTCGCGCGCACCGTGGCGATCTCGATGGCCGGGCCCGCATCGGATCCGGTGACCGCCGAACAGGCCAAACAGCTTGTCGCCCTGGCGGGCCGGGCCGAACTCGCGAACTGGTACACCCGTGAGACCGCGGAGAACCAGCTGGCGGCGGCGCTGTCGGCGCTGGATATCACACAACTGCGCCCGCAACTGGTGGCCGAGCTCGCCGACGCCGAGGCCAGGGTGCTGATCGCGCGCCGCTTCCACAACGACGCGGTGCGCGACACCCTGGCCCTGCGCACCCGCCGGTCGGTCCAGCTCCTGCACCTGGGCGGTACCGCGCCGCTGCCCACCTATTTCGAGATCTCCGAACGCGTCACCGCCGCCGCCACCACCGGCCTGGACGTCGACACGGTGCGCACCTCCGCGCGGGTGGTCCTGCTCGACGACCAGGACCGCGTGCTGCTGATGCGCGGCCACGACCCGAAGACTCCCGACGTGCCGTTCTGGTTCACCGTCGGCGGCGGCATCGAACCGGGGGAGACCCTGCGCACGGCCGCGGTGCGGGAACTCTGGGAGGAAACGGGCCTCGCCCTGGACTCCTCGCTGCTGCGCGGCCCCCTGTGGCGCCGCGTCGCGGTTTTCCCCTTCAACGGCGAGCTGATCCGCTCCGAGGAGCTCTTCTTCGTCACCCGCACAAAGAGTTTCACCCCGTTGGCCGCCAACCAGACCGCCTGGGAACGTCATTGCGTCACCGACAACAAGTGGTGTACCCCGGCCGACATCGCCGCCCTCGACGATCTCGGCGAAACCGTCTACCCCTTCCACCTGGACCAGCTGCTCGCCGAGGCCGCCACGGCGGCGGGAGCCCCGACCGACCCGGAGGTTCGGTCGATCCGGTAGCGGGCTGCTCTCCCCGGCCCAATCGTGCACGGTTGGCATTCGGGTGACAAGAAATGTCGCTCGAGCCCGATCAGTGCACGTTTTGGCCGACCCCCTCGACTACCGACCGCACCTCCGCTCCGATCTCGATGGTGCGGCTGACCGTGCAGAGCTTGTCATGGGACGTGCGAGCGGCGCGGGGCAGGATCTTGCGGGCCCGATCTCCGGCCTCCCCCTCGGGGAAGGTGACCCGGAAGCGAACCTCGAGGTCGGTCATATGGGTGCCCTGATCGTCGCTGACCTTGTTGCCGCTCACAGCAATGCCGAATTCGGTCGGCTCGGCATGGCGGGAGGTCGCGATGTCGACGTCGATGCCCGTGCAGCCGCCGAGGGCGGCGAGCAGCAGTTCGACCGGGGTGAAGTCGGTATCGTCGCCGGATCCGAAGACGATCTCCCCACCGCGCACATTTGTGGCCCGGTAGCGTCCGGCCGCGGTTCGTTCGATCTGCACCGATCGCAGGCTGTCGTCAGTCATGCACCAAGTGGACCATGTGCGGTGGTCAGAAGGTGAACTGGTCGCCGTAGGCGGTGGTCTGCACCATGCCGTGCGGGGTGGAGACGCTGGTCGTCACGAAGGGTACCGCCCCCACCGGGGACGCGCACTGCGCAATGTTGAGTGCGGCGTTGCCGACGGTGAGGTGGAACGGATACTGCGTCTTGTCGTTCAGGACGGCGGTCGCCGTGGTGGCCGAGGTGACCTGGCCGGGCTCCAATGTTGTGGCCATGGTTTCGCTCGCGCCGAGCGAACCGCCGACACTGGGCGCGATGCTTACGGAGGGCGGGGTGTTCAGGGTGACGCTCGGGGAGACCCCGGCATTGAGTCCTTCGTTCGGGGCGATACCCGCCGTAACGCCGCCGGCCACGCTGATACCGCAGCCCAGTAGGAACCCCGCGACGGCCTGACCCGAGGTGATCGGGCCGCCCGTGACGGTGACCGAATAGTCCCCGGATACCTGCGCCGCGTGCGAGAACGCCATCAGATACGTCGGGGTGCGATCACCTGACGGGTTGACGCCGATGTGGTCGACCTCGGCCGTGAGCTGAATCCCCGAGCCGGCGGCCTGGGTGCTGGGCGCGGCGGAGGCGGTACCCGCCCACTGGCCAAGCAGGGCCACGCCGATCACGGTGAGGGTCAACGAGCGTCGCATGGCTGGATCCCGTTCTCGAAGCAGAGTTTTACAACACCGGCACTTCACAAGCAGGTCGAACAGCGAGCTGGCAGCAATCCTAGGCGAGGCGGGCGACGGATCACCGAAGTTTGTGTGCGACAAGCCGTTCGAGTCCGGTATGGGCGTTGTGCACGAATGACTGTGAGGCGCGGCACTTTCCGATATCGTCGACGGCGGTCGGCCGCCGCACACGGCGGTGAACCGTGGCGTGGAGGTGAGGACCGACTATCTCGGCGAGGAGGCGGCGACCTTCTGGGCGACGCTGCTGGTCATCGATCCGGCAGGTTGGACGTAGCGGCGGGGTAACGGAGGCAGGCCACCGGTGGGCCTACCAGTCCAGTGCTACCCGACTGGCTATGAAGTGGCCTGATCGGGCCGCCTAGAATCGTGTCGTTCGATCGTGAATGACCGATTCACCCCAAGACTCAGGAGTTAGCCGTGACGACGCCCGAAACCGCCCCGACGACCGGTACCGCCCGCGTGAAGCGCGGTATGGCCGAGATGCTCAAGGGCGGGGTGATCATGGACGTGGTCACGGCCGACCAGGCCAAGATCGCCGAGGACGCCGGCGCGGTGGCCGTGATGGCCCTCGAGCGGGTGCCGGCCGATATCCGCGCCCAGGGTGGGGTGTCCCGGATGAGCGATCCGGACATGATCGACAGCATTATCGAGGCCGTGTCCATCCCGGTGATGGCCAAGGCCCGGATCGGGCATTTCGTCGAGGCGCAGATCCTGCAGAGCCTGGGCGTGGACTACATCGACGAGTCCGAGGTGCTGACCCCGGCCGACTACGCCAACCACATCGACAAGTGGAATTTCACCATCCCCTTCGTCTGTGGCGCCACCAACCTGGGTGAGGCGCTGCGTCGTATTACCGAGGGCGCGGCCATGATCCGCTCCAAGGGTGAGGCCGGCACGGGCGATGTGTCCAACGCCACCACCCACATGCGCAAGATTCGCGACGAGATCCGCCGCCTGACCTCGCTGCCCGAGGACGAGCTGTACGTGGCCGCCAAGGAGCTGCAGGCCCCCTACGACCTGGTCCGCGAGATCGCCGAGACCGGCAAGCTGCCCGTCGTGCTGTTCACCGCCGGCGGCATCGCCACCCCCGCCGACGCGGCGATGATGATGCAGCTCGGCGCCGAGGGCGTGTTCGTGGGTTCGGGCATCTTCAAGTCCGGCAACCCGGCCCAGCGCGCCGCCGCCATCGTCAAGGCCACCACCTTCCACGATGACCCGGACGTGCTGGCCAAGGTCTCCCGCGGCCTGGGCGAGGCCATGGTCGGCATCAACGTCGAGGACATCCCCGAGCCGCACCGCCTCGCCGAGCGCGGCTGGTAACCGGGCGTCGCAGCCTTCTCCAGGGGCGTCGAATCCGTCGGCCCGCACCTCGACGTCACTGTGCCACCGGCGAATCGGCGACCGGCCTGGCTACCGGTCCCACCGCTCGGTTGCCCGCCGCTGATGGTCGATTGTCTGCCCGCCGCTGATGGCCCAGCTACCAGGCTCTGTCGGTCGGCTTCTGATGCTTGCGAACGGCTGCCATCACACCGTCGAGCAGGCGGCGGGTGGTAGCGGTGTTCGGATGCTCGGCGCCCAGTACCCGGGTGCGATCGTCGAGGGTCTGTTGCAACAGCGCCGCCGCCTGCTCGTACCGGCCCACCGTGTGATACCAGACGCCGAGGTTGTTCCGGCTGATCATGGTGTCGGGATGGTCCGGGCCCAGGACGCGTTCACGGGCTTCGAGGGTGCCTTCGGCAAGGGAGATGCCGTCGGTGTGCCGGTGCGCGTTCATCAGCGCCATCGCTAGATTGTTCTGTGAGGTCAGGGTTTCCGGATGGTCGGGGCCGACACTGCTCTCACGCATGCGGAGGGTGTGGGATTGCAGGCCGATCGCCTCATTGGTCCGGCCGTCGGAATTGTATGCCGCGGCCAGATTGCATTCGGTGGTCAGCGTCAGATCGTGTTCGGGTCCGTGTAGCCGCCGGCGTGCCTCGAGCGTGGCCTCGAGGATGGCGACGGCCTCCTCGGTGCGGCCCTGCTCCAGGTAGGCGATGCCCAGATGGTCGCGGGTGTGCAGGGTTTCGGGGTGTTCGGCGCCCAGCACCCGCTCGCGGCGCGTCAGCGTGCGCTCCCACAGGGCCATTGCCGCACCCTCCCTGCCGATCTTGGCGTAGTTCTGGCCCAGATGATGTGCGGCGGCAAGAGTTTCGGGGTGTTCGGCGCCCAGGGTCTTTTCGCGAAGGCCGTAGATCTGCTCGTGATGGACGGTGGCCTCGGCATGGCGACCGGCCCGAGTGTAGATGACGGTGAGGGTTTTGCGGGTCTCGAAGGTATCGGCGTGGGTTGCACCGAGGGCCGCCACCTGTCCGGCGAGATTCTCCTCGAACAGTGTGATTGCCCTCGGCAACCGCCGACCCTGTCTGCACGCCTTGGCGAGTTCGTCTCGGGCGGTGAGGGTGTCGGGATGATTCAGACCCCGGCTGCGCGCGAGATCCGCCAGATCGAGATCCAGTACGGCGATGGCATCGTCGTACCGTTGGCCCCGCTGGTACATCCGGGCCAGCCGTTGGCGTGCCGCGTGGGTCCGCGGATTCTCCGAGCCGAGGATTCGTTCGAGGCCGTCCACCGCGCGGGCCTGCAGCACTATCGCCTCGCCGTGCCGTTCCTGGCCCAGATAGGTGTTGACCAGCCGCTGCTGCAGGGTGAGTGTCATCGACGCGGTGGGACCGAGTATGCGCTCGTGATCGGTGACGAGGCCCTCCAGTATGGCGATCGCGCTGTCCATTCCGTCGGGTTGTCGGCGATACGCGTCCACCAACAGATGCCGGGTACTTACGGTCGAGGAATGGACCGGGCCGCGAATGCGGTTGTTGCCCTCCACACATCGTTCCAGCAGCACCAGGGCCTCGACGCGCTGGCCGGTTTCGATCAGAGCGCGGACCAGCCAATACGATATGTCCAGGGTATGTGGGTGGTGACGGCCGTGCGCAATTCGGGTCGCGGACACGGCTTCTCGCAGTGCCGGGACCGCCCGCTCGTACTGGTTCGTGTGGAAGGAGCACAGCGCGATCTGCTGTCGCGCGACGAGCAGAAGCGTGGCGGTGTCCTCGGGGTCTTGATTGGTACGGCTGGTCTGCTGCTCGGCATCGGCCAGGAGGCGTTCGTAGAGAGCGAGAGCGTCGCCGAAACGCTTGGCCTCGACATATTCCCCCGCCAGGTGCCGCGCGGCCAGGATGGCGTTCCGGTCTGGAGTTCCCACGCCGTACAGCGCGGCGGCACTCGGTTCGAGCAGGGTGCACGCATCCGCGTGTTCCCCGGTGCGCTCGTGGACGGCCGCGAGTTGTTCACGGGTGGCCACGGTGTCGGGGTGATCGGCGCCGAGAATCCGCTCTCGATCGGTGATGATGTTCTGCAACAACGGAATCGCCAGGGCGGATCGCCGCGCCGACAACAGCGCCCGGGCCAGATGCTGACGCCGGGAGAGGGTTTCGGGATGGTCCTCACCGTGACCGTGCTGGGCCGCCTGTAACGCGGACTCGTAGACGGATATCGCCGAATCAGCGTCTCCGGCAACGTGATGGGCGGTGGCGAGCCCGTGGACGGCCGCCATCGTGCGGGGGGTGAGGTCGCCGTGCAGCCGGGCACGCTCCGCCATCAGGTTGTGCCACAGCTCGATCGCGCGGTCGCCCTGCCCGGCCGCGAGGTAGGCGTTCGCCAGTTTCTCGCGGGCCTGGTCCGCGGCGGCGTGCCTCGGTCCGCCGTCGTCGCCCTGTTCGGCCGTGGTCTGCTCGAGGAGGGTCAGCCGGGTGCGCGCGAGCCACACGGATGCTGCCTGCGCGGCGGCGGATCCGGCGGCGGCGTCCGGTTCGATCAGCGCCTGTGCGGCCGTGAGGGTCTGATCCAGCTCGCCCGCGCCGGTCAGCCGATTCCGCAGCACCGCCGCAACGGATCGATGCATCTGAACCATGTTGCGATCCAGCGAGTATCCGACCAGCGCGGCACGCAGGCAGTTGTCGACGGCCATCTCCACGGATTCGGGTCCGGAGTCGTTGCCCTGCGCCAGTCGGTGCAGTGTGGGCAGCGAGACCCCGCCGGGCGGCAGCACCGCGAGACTCGACAGGACCCGATGCAGCATCCCGTCGATATCGTCGAGCAGGGCCGCGTCCACCGCCAGCGCTACGGCCGCGTCGAGACCGCCCCCATCCAATTCCTCCACGCACCCTTGAAAATTCAGACGTTGTTCGGGATATCGACGGCGCAATCGGATGGCGGCCGTGGTGGCGGCCAGCGCGAGCGGCAGATCGCCCAGGGTCCCGGCGAGCAGATCCGCTCCCTCGGCGTCGTCGAGCTGGGCCCGCCGGCACAGATACTCGACTGACTCGGGACGCGAGAACGGGCCCACCACAACGGTTTCCCCGAACGATGCGGTGCCCGTGACGACGATCCGGGCGTCGCCGCGAGCGGGCAGATACGGTTCCAGCGCGGCGGGATCGCGGAGGTTGTCGAAGACCAGCAGATGCGGCCCCGCGGTGCTCTCGAGGTATCGGCGCACCGACTCACCGGCCGATTCGCCGGATCCGGCGAGGCCGAGCCGATCGGCGACGGCCGCCAGATCCGCATGCATCTCGGCCGCGGATTCCGCGTTCACCCACGCGATGAGCCCGCGATCGGCGGCGATCGCGGCCCGCGCGCAGGCGGCGGCGATCTGGGTCTTCCCGGTGCCCGCGGCCTCCTCCGAGGAGGCCAATACCAGCACGGGGGTCCGATCCACCAGGGACAGCACCCGTTCGGTGATATCGCGCCCGGCGAATCCCAGCGGCTCGTCGGGAATCTCCCCGACGACAATCGCCTGTGCCGCCGATCCCGTGAACGTCACGCCCCGCCCCACCATCCGATACTCGCCGAACAAGCCCGGATAGTATAGCCGCCGTGCGGCCGGACTGTCCGGCTATCCGGACACAGAGGCCTCAGCGCCCGTGGACCTGGACCGCGCGGGCGGCGGCGTGGGTGGCTAGGTCGACCTGGCGGTGGGCGTTGGCGAGGCCGCTGACCGCGCAGGAGCCCAGGGGGCCGAGGCGGTCGTACATAGTGGCGGTGCCCACCGAGATTCCCGCGGAGGCAACCTGATCCACGGCGCGCAGGCCCACCTCGGTGCTCGCGGGCAGGCGAGTGAGGGTCATGGTCACATCGCAGTTGATGTAGCCGATGCCCTCAGTGCCCCAGTTGCACGTCATGCTCGTCGCGTCGGCGATGAACGCGGCGCGCTCGAACGGCGACATGGGTTCGGAGTCCACGAGGAAGGCCAGGTTGTGCCAGACGCACAGGCGCTCGTCGTTCTGGCCGGAGGCGAAGTCGTTGCTCCAGTCCCGGTCCCCGGATTTGAACAGCGGCGGCCCGCCGGACGGCCCGGCCTGCTCGGGGGTCGGCGTCGGCAGCTGCCGCTGTGCCTGCCACGCACGTCCCGGTGGTGGTTCCCCCTGTGCCAGGTACATCGCTGTGGCCCGCGTGCGCACCTGACCGTCCTGCACGAGGGAGGCATCGACGACCCGGATCCGCCTGCTCTCGCGCACCACCTCGCTGCGGAGCAGGATCGGCTCGTTCAGCACCGGCCGGAACAGGTCGACGGTGAACCGTGCGGGAACGAAATCATCTCCGGGACGGTGTGTTTCGAGTTCATGAGCCAGGAGTCCGCACACCGATGTGCCGCCGAGCTGCCCGTGCCCCCAGGGGCCGACCGCCATCTCGGTGGGGACATAATGCCCGTCGACCCGGGTGAAGAAGGTGTAACTCATGTCCGGCCCTCCGATACAAGATCTCTTGCATTAGAACACGTTGTATCGGGGATACGTTCCGGGGGATCACTCGATACTGCTCGGACCTGCGACGTTTCGTGTGGCCGGAATCAACTGGTGCCGATGGTCCGCCGCGGTGCGGATTCCGGCCGCGACGATGCTTGGGCGGCGATGAGCGAGTTGGCCGCGGGCCCGCTCGGTGTTCGCCTCACTTGCGCACGGCGGGCCGGTCGGGGTGGTCCCAGGCCGCGAGGATGTCTGGATCTCGGCGCTGGTCGTGACGGTGGTGCAGGAGGGCGTCGACGATGAAGGCGGGCGTGCTCGCGCGCCGCAGCGCGCCCTCGGACAGACTCAGTTCGATGGTGAGGTCGAACCGCAGATCGCGACCCAGCAGCATCGGCCCGGCCACCAGGACAATCGTGTCGGCTGTCGCGGAAATCGGTGTGGCGCGGGCGGATCGGTCGGTGTCCTCATTCCATAGGGCGGGCAGCCAGTGGCCGTGCTCGCGCAGGGCACGCAGCACTTCGCGATCCAGGCCGGGATAGTCGAACCATGCTGTGCGATAGGATATCTCGTCACGGCCGTGCTCGAGGCGCAGCGACGCCGGGCGGACGTAGCCGTGCAGCGAAACCACCCCGCACAGCCGTCCCCGGGCGCGGATCCCCTCGGCGACGTTGTCGGCGAAGGAGAGCGGGTCGGCGGCGTCGGCGCCGTCGATCGCCACGACCGCCCGGCCCGTCAGCGCGGCCGCGCGATCGACGACGGCGGCGACCAGAGCATCCGCGGCGATAGGTGTGAAGCTGGGCACCGGACCATCATGCCGGTCGCGGCCGGCCGCGACGACGCGCCGGGCGCGCACACGGAGAGTCGGCCACCGCGCCGGGTTCGCCATCGCATAGCCTGATCGGGTCGGATTCCGGAAGGACGGTTCATGGCGACGATCGAAGAGGCGCTGGAGCTCGAGCGGCTGGAGCGGGACATCTTCCGTGGCGCGTCCACGAAGACCCAGCTGCCCAGGACGTTCGGGGGACAGGTTGCCGGGCAGGCGCTGGTATCGGCGGTGCGGACCGTGGACCCGCGGTATCAGGTGCATTCGCTGCACGGGTACTTCCTGCGCCCGGGTAATCCCGCCCAGCACACCGTGTACGAGGTGGAGCGCATCCGCGACGGCCGTTCGTTCTGCACGCGGCGGGTGACCGGAATCCAGGACGGGCAGGCCATCTTCACCATGTCGGCCTCGTTTCACGTCGGCGACCAGGGGCCGGAACATCAGGACACGATGCCGAATGTGGCACCGCCGGACGACCTTCCGGACGCTCAGGCCAGCATGAGCCCGGAACGGATGTGGGCGATGCGGGAGTGGGAGCACTGGGATATCCGCCCGATCCCGCAGGAGCAGGTCGCCCAGCGCGACGACCTGGCCTCCCAGCAACAGGTGTGGTTCCGCTACCGCCATCCGCTGCCCGACGATCCGCTGTTCCACGTCTGCACCCTCGCCTACATGAGCGATATGACCCTGCTCGGCTCCTCCAAGGTCAACCACCCTGGCGAGCGCACCCAGAACGCGTCGCTGGACCACGCCATGTGGTTCCTGCGCCCCTTCCGCGCCGACGACTGGCTCCTCTACGACCAGAATTCGCCCTCGGCCGGCTTCGGCCGTGCCCTGACCGGCGGCCGCATCTTCAACCGCCAGGGGCAGTTGGTCGCCGCCGTCGTCCAGGAAGGCTTGATCCGCACCCTGCGCACCTCCTGACCGGCAGAATAGTCCGCTGAGCGAGCTCGCTTCACGACGTCTGCACCCGCAGATGGCACACGACAGTGCCGGGAAGCCGCCGCAGCTGCCGCTCCAGCTCATCGCTGCGGTGACTCGGCAGCACCCGATCCCACCCGGTGGACGGGTCGACCTCGGCGATCAGCACCACCTTGCGGCGGTCGGCGAAGTTGTCGCGCAGGTAGCGGGCCACCGGGGCGCCGACGGTGCAGTCGCCGGCGTCGATGATCTCCAGGTGCACCTCGGGATGCCAGGCCTCCCAGGCCTTGGTGAATGCTGTGGTGTTCTCGCCGGGCAGGCAGACGTGCAGCGCGACGATGTCGTGGCCCAGGGACAGCGCCGCCGAGAGCGCCTCGCGGCTCAGTTCGGACACCTCCGAGACCGGTACCACGATCACCGTGCCGGTGGCCTGCGGCGGTGCGGGCAGGCAGCCGGTGCCGCGGCGGCCGTCGATTCGGTTGTACTCCTTGCGGATTCGCTCCATGACCAGCACCAGCAGCGGCAGCACCAGCACGATCAGCCAGGCGCCGGAGGTGAACTTCATTGCGGTGGTGACGATCGCCGCGATGCAGGTGAGTACGGCGCCGAAACCGTTGAGCGCCAACCGCCACCGCCAGCCCGAGACGTGATCGCCGCGCCAGTGCCGCACCATGCCGACCTGCGCGATGGTGAATCCGACGAAGACCCCGATCGCGAACAGCGGCACCAGCGCATTCATATTGCCGCCCGCCGCGATCAGCAGCACCGCGGACGAAAGTCCCAGGGCCAGCACGCCGTAGCGGTACACCTGCCGCGGGGTCGCCACGGCGAACCGGTGCGGCAGGCAGTTGTCGTCGGCCAGGATCTTCATCAGCGTCGGCAGGCCGCCGTAGGAGGTGTTGGCGGCCAGCGCCAGCAGTACCACGGTCGCGAATTGCACTATGTAGTAGGCGATCCCGTGTCCGAGTGCCGCGGCGGTCAGCTGCGAGAGCACCGTCGTGCCGTCCGCCGGATGGATGGAGAACTTGCCGATCAGGGTCGCCAGCCCGAGCAGCATCACACCCAGCAACACCCCGAGCGCCACCTCGGCCCGCTGCGCGTTGCGCACCCGCGGCCGCTCGAAGCTGGGCACCGCATTCGCGATCGCCTCAACGCCGGTCAGCGCCGAGCAGCCGCTGGAGAACGCCTTGAGCAGCAACAGGATTCCGATGGTCCGCGCGTCGCCGACGGTGGCCGCGGCGGTGGTGACGCTCGCCGGATGCGAGCGCAGCAGCCCGGCGACGATCACCACCAGGATGCCCACGACGAATACCGCCGTCGGTGCCATGAAGGCCCGCGCGCTCTCGCGGATCCCGGCCAGATTCAACGCGGTGATGCCGACGAGTATGGCCAGGCAGACCCACACCGTGTAGGGCAGCAGCGCCGGAACCGCCGAGGTCAGCGCCGCGACACCGGCGGCGATGGAGACCGCGACATTGAGCACGTAGTCCACGATCAGCGAGGCCGCCGCGACCAGGCTGGTCCGGTGGCCCAAGTGGGTGCGGGCCACCGCGTAGGCGCCGCCGCCGTTCGGGAACGCGGCGATCACCTGACGATAGGAGGCGATCAGGACGGTCAGCAGCACCACGATGGCGATCGTCACCGGCAGGGTCATCCCCAGCCCCGCGCTGCCGGCCGCGGCCAGCACCAGCACGATCGACTCGGGCCCGTAGGCCACCGAGGCCATCGCATCCAGGGACAGGCCCGCGAGACCCGTGGACACGGTGAGTCCGCGCCCGGTGGGCGGGGTCTGCACCTGCCCGTGGCTCGCGGGCTCGGTATCTGGCAACAGATCAGTCACTGCGCGAGTGTTCCCCAAGGACACACGGTTTTAACAGCCCGCTTGCAGAATTTTGACGCGTCGGTGACCAGAACCACATCCCCCCGTGGGCGCGCGAAGCGCCTGCGGAGGCACATACGGCGGTGCGAAGCTCGTCTCTACGCACTTCCGGGGGCTCACGGGGGCGGAGCCCCCGTGTCTTCGTATGCTCGACGAGTGAGACCGATCATCGGAGTACTGGCGTTGCAGGGCGACGTGCGCGAGCATTTTCACGCCCTGGCGGCCTGCGGCGCCGAGCCGGTGAACGTGCGCCGCGAATCCGAGCTGGCCGCCGTCGACGGGCTGGTGCTGCCGGGCGGCGAATCCACCGCGATCAGCAAGCTGCTCGAGGTGTTCGGCCTGCTCGAGCCGCTGCGGCGACGGCTGCGCGAGGGCCTGCCCGCCTATGGCTCCTGCGCGGGCATGATCCTGCTGGCCGACCAGGTGCTCGACACCCGCCCCGACGCGCAGTCGCTCTCGGGAATCGATATGACGGTGCGGCGCAATGCCTTCGGTCGTCAGGTCGACTCGTTCGAGGCCGATCTGGACTTCGCCGGCCTCGACGACGGCCCGGTGCGCGCGGTGTTCATCCGGGCGCCGTGGGTCGAGCGCGCCGGTGACGGAGTGCAGGTGCTGGCCCGGGTGCCGTCCGGACCGGCCCAGGATCGGATCGTGGCGGTGCGTCAGGGCAACGTGCTCGCGACGTCGTTCCATCCGGAGGTGACCGGAGATCTGCGCGTGCACCGGATGTTCGTGAATATCGTCCGCGAGAGTGTCGCCGTACGGCAATCGTGAGGGTGGGGCTGGCGGTCCCGCGCGGGCGATCTCAACCGTGAAGTAGTACAAGTGGGACCGCGCAGTAGACTGTCACGGTTAACTGCCCGAATCTCGTGCACATCGACGTGAAGGAAGTAGGGGAATGAGCGGCCACTCCAAATGGGCCACCACCAAGCACAAGAAGGCCGTGATCGATGCCCGGCGAGGCAAGATGTTTGCCAAGCTGATCAAGAACATCGAGGTCGCGGCGCGGACGGGTGGTGGTGACCCTGGAGGAAACCCGACGCTCTGGGACGCCATCGATAAGGCGAAGAAGAACTCCGTCCCCAACGACAACATCGAGCGCGCCCGCAAGCGCGGCAGCGGTGAAGAGGTGGGCGGCGCCGACTGGCAGACGATCATGTACGAGGGCTATGGCCCCCACGGTGTCGCCGTGCTGATCGAATGTCTTACCGACAACCGTAACCGGGCCGCCGGCGAGGTGCGCGTGGCCATGACCCGCAACGGCGGCAGTATGGCCGATCCGGGGTCGGTGTCATATCTGTTCCACCGCAAGGGCATCGTCACGCTGGACAAGAACGGCCTGTCCGAGGACGACGTGCTCACCGCCGTGCTCGATGCCGGTGCCGAGGAGGTCAACGACCTCGGCGAGTCCTTCGAGATCGTCAGCGAGCCGGGCGATCTGATCGCCGTGCGCACCGCGCTGCAGGAGGCCGGCATCGAATACGATTCGGCAGAGTCGGGCTTCCAGCCCTCGATGTCGGTCGCGGTCGATGCCGATGCCGCCCGCAAGGTGTTCAAGCTCGTCGATGCCCTGGAAGACAGCGACGACGTGCAGAACGTCTTCACCAATGTGGACATCAGCGACGAGGTTCTGGCCGAACTCGACGCCTGACACCCCTTACCCCCGAAGGCCGCCCCCGCGAACGGGGCGGCCTTCGACGTTCCGGAACCACCGAACGCCTGATCCGTTCGGATCAATTCAGCGAGTGTCACATTTCGTCAATTGATCTGATGCGCTGTGACATTCGGTCGGTGGGGGTCAGTCGACCGTGAGGACCAGTTTGCCCACGGTGCGGTTGGTGTCGCCGAGCGCGTGTGCCTTGGCGGCGTCGGCTAGGGGGAACACCCCTGCGATGGCAGGCTTCAGGGTCCCGGCCTCGGCCATGTCGGCCAGGGCTCGCATGCCCTCGTGGTCGGCCTCGACCAGCAGCGTCACGGCCCGTACCCCGGCCGCCTCGGCCGCGGCGGCCACGCGGTCGCGGTCCACGCCGAGTAGGGAGACCACGATGCCGCCGGGACGCAGCGTGCGGATCGAGGCGAGCGCGGTGTCCGTGCCGAGCGGGTCGAGCGCGACGTCCACGTCGTGCACGGCCGTCGCGATATCCGTTGTGCGGTAGTCGATGACCTCGTCGACGCCGATCGAGCGCAGGAATTCGTGGTTCGCTGCGCTCGCGGTGCCGATGACGTGTGCGCCGCGGGCCTTGGCGATCTGCACGGCGAAGTGGCCGACGCCGCCGGCGGCCGCGTGGATCAGGACGCGCTGTCCCGCTTGCACATTCGCGGTGTCGACGAGCGCCTGCCAGGCGGTCAGCGCCGCCAGCGGGATGGCGGCGGCCTCGAAGTGGTCGAGGTTGCGCGGCTTTCGGGCGAAGGCGCGCGCCGGGGCGGCGACGTATTCGGCGGCGGCGCCGTGCCCGTGCGGATACGGCAGCATGCCGAAGACCTCGTCGCCCGGGGCGAACAGGGTGACGCCATAGCCGACCGCGACGACCTCGCCGGAGACGTCCCAGCCCAGCACGAAGGGCGGCCCGGGCAGGAATGTGCCGGGTGCGGCGCGATGCTTCCAGTCCGTCGGGTTCAGGGCGGTGGCGCGGACGCGGACCAGGATCTGGCTCGGCCCGGGCCGCGGCACGGGCAGTTCGGCCTCGTGCAGGACCTCGGGGCCGCCGAGGATGTCCTGGCGGATTGCCCGCATGGTGGTGGGGATGTCCGTGTTGTTCATGGCTATCAGGTTGCCCGCTCCTGGACCGCCCGGAAATGGCATGATTGTCAATATTCGATAGAATCGTGCCATGGTGAGTCAGCGGTCACATCGGGTCGTCGTGCTGGCGCTGGATGGCGTCTATCCGTTCGAGCTGGGCATCGCCCACCGCGTCTTCGGCTCCGCCGACGGGCGCTACGAGGTGCTCACCTGTTCGGTGGACGGCAATCCGGTGCGCAGCGACAGCGATTTCGCGGTAGCCGTCGCCTGCGACGGCTCCGCGCTGGAAACGGCCGACACCGTGGTGATTCCGCCCTGCGATATCGCTCTGAGCCTCGACGGTCCACTGCCGCAGGAGATTTCCGCGACGCTGGCCCGCATCCGCCCGGGCGCGCGCATCGTCTCGATCTGCACCGGCGCGTTCGTGCTGGCCGCGGCCGGCCTACTCGACGGCCGCCCGGCCACCACGCACTGGAACCTGGCCGGCATCTTCCGCCGCGCCTTCCCGGGCGTGCGGGTGGATCCGGACGTGCTGTACGTCGACGACGGCGACGTGCTGACCTCCGCGGGCGCCAGCGCCGGAATCGACCTGTGCCTGCACCTGATTCGCGCCGATCACGGCAGCGAGGTCGCGAATATGGTGGCCCGCCGGTGCGTGGTGCCGCCCTGGCGGGAGGGCGGCCAGGCCCAGTTCATCGAGCAGCCCATGCCGCCGTCCACCTCCGCGGGCACCGCGCAGGCGCGGCGGTGGGCATTGGAACACCTGGACCAGCCGCTGACGATGGCCGATCTGGCCGAGCGGGCCCGCATGAGCCACCGCACCTTCGCCCGTCGTTTCCGCGACGAGGTCGGCACCAGCCCGGGCCGCTGGCTCATTCAGCAGCGCGTCTTCCGTGCCCGCGAACTACTCGAATCCACCGATCTCCCCGTCGACCGCATCGCCTCGGAGGTCGGCTTCGCCACGGGCGCCTCGCTGCGCCAGCATCTGCACGAGGCGATCGGCGTGGCACCCCTGGCCTACCGCCGCACCTTCCGCGCCACGGCCGCCATGTCGCCGGAAGTGGCGGCGTCGTGATGCCGAAACGGCGTGCGCCGGATAGCTGGGGTCGTGGCAGTTGTCAGGCGGTGCGGGTGCGTATGCGGCGTCTCGTGATCGCCTCGAACTGTCCCGCGGCGAACACCAGGACCAGCGACCAGAGGCCGACGCTCGGCAGGGTGAGCGCCACGACCAGGGCGATGGCGGCCGCCACGACCATCGACCAGCGCAGTGCCAGGTCGAGGCGGGTGACGCGGTCGCCGTCGGAGAGCAGGCCCGCACGGTAGAGGATGAGCTCCTCGAGCCGGTCCACGATCATCGTGAAGGTCACCGCGATCAGATAGATTCCGGCCGCGAGGGGGTCGCGGTGGGAATAGACGTCCAGGACGCTCGCCACCGGCAGGGCCACGATGCCGACGAGCCAGAACATGTTGACCCGCAGCAGCAGTGGCGTATATCCGGTCGCGCGCTCGAACAGGCTGTGGTGCTCGCGCCAGAACGCGCTGATCACCGCGAAGCTGATCGCGGCCGCGGTCAGGGCATAGCTGTTGTCGGACAGGAATTTAGAGGTGGACTCATTGGCGACCTCGCGAGCGCTGTCGACCAGGGGCAGCGCGATCAGCGTGATGGCGATGGCCACCACGGCATCGCTGAAGAAGATCAGCCGTTCGAGCCCGCGCTCAGTACGCGGTGTGGCGGTGCTGGTTTCGGCGGTCTGCTCGGTCACCGTGCAGACACTACCCAGAACGGGGGCTCCCGGCAGTCCGGACAGGGTCAGGCCGGGTTCGCGCGCCGTCGAGGAATACGGAATTCAGTGCGGCGCTGGCCTGTTCGATTCCTGCCTGTCCGCGCAGCACGGCGTACAGGGCCTTTTCGAGTAGTCCGGTGAACAGCTCGAAGAGCAGGTCGGCGGGGAGGTCACCGCGCAGGGTGCCGTCCGCCACGCCGCGGGCGAGGAGGCCGCGGACCGGCTCGGTGAGCTGCCGCTCGACCTCGGCGCTCTTGTCGGGCTTGCCCCCGGATTGGGCCAGCGCCGCGTATTTGCTTCCCGCGGTGAGGATTCCGCGGGTGAGGCGGGCCAAGGCGGCGGGCACGGGGAGCGCGTCGAGCTCGGCATCGGCGATGCGGGCGATGATATCCGCGATCGCGGCCTCGGTGAGCCCGTCCAGGAGCGCCTCGCGGGTCGGAAAGTAGCGGTAGAGGGTCGCGCGGCCCAGGCCCGCGGCGGCGGCGATCTCGGTCATGCTGGCCGTCGGGCCGCGGGCGGCCAGGACCTCCGCGGCCGCGTCGAGGATCGCGGCCTCGGTGCGATCGCGCAGCGTTCCGGCCATGCAGTGCACTGTACACAGATGTATCGGCGGTTGACGATGCTGTCTAATATTGAGACACTGTTGTCTCTCGACGAAAAAAGGAGTCTCATATGGCCGCCACCCGCAGACTGGGGTCCACGGACCGCGAGATCAGTCCGATCGGCCTGGGCTGCATGCAATTCTCAGGCGAGCGGGGCCCCGCCGCGCGGGTCTATCGGCCGCTCGATGCCGAGCAGGTCTCCGCCATCGTGCGTGCCGCGCTCGACGGCGGAGTCACCTGGTTCGACACCGCCGAGATGTACGGCCAGGGCAACTCGGAACGCATGCTGACCACGGCCCTGCGCACCGCCGGGGTGACGCCCGGCGAAGTGACGATCGCGACGAAATGGCCCCCGCTGATGCGCACCGCGTCGCATATCGTGCGCTCGATCGGCACCAGACTTGCTGCGTTGCAGGGATTTCCGATCGATCTGTACCAAATTCACCTGGCCAACGGCAGCCTCTCCTCCCATCGGCGGCAGTTGGAGGCGATGGCGACGCTCCAACACGAGGGCAAGGTTTCGGCCGTGGGGGTAAGCAATTTCTCCGCCGGGCAGATGGAGCACGCCGACCGGGTCCTGCGCGCCCAGGGCCTGCGCCTGGTGAGCAATCAGGTGCAGATCAGCCTGCTGCATCGCGATATCGAAGCGAACGGGGTGCTGGACACCGCCCGCCGGCTCGGCATCACGTTGATCGCATACTCCCCGTTGCGATCCGGGCTGCTCACCGGCGCGTTCCACGCCTCGCCCGAACGCCTGGACTCGATCCCCCTCATGCGCCGGACCCTCATGGGCGTCACCCGCCGGAACGTCGCCCGCACCGCGCCGCTGATCGAGGAACTGAACGCCGTCGCCCGCGCCCACGGCGCCACCGCGACGCAGGTCGCGCTGAGCTGGCTGATCACCTACTACGGCGACACCGTCGTGGCGATCCCGGGCGCCTCGAAGCCCCACCACGCCCAGGAGGCCGCCGCCGCAATGGATCTGGCGCTGATCCCCGAGGAGGTCGACCGGATCGACAAGGCATCGCGCGCGGTAACCGGTGCCGCGCAAGCGAAGTCGGCGTAGGCGGCTCGTTCCGGGGCGTGCCGATCACTGTGCCGCCGCAGTGAATCATGCGCTCACGCCCAAGGAGGTCGACCGGATCGACGAGGTGTTGCGCACGGTGACCGGTGCCAGGCACGCGAAGTCGGCATAGCGAGGTTGTCGAGTTCGCGCGGCTGGTCAGCCGTCGGCGTGCGAACCGAAGGCCTTGGGCGGCAAATATTCTCTGCAAAGAGCTGGAACCTGTACGGCTCCTGTGGAAGTCTCGGGCTGAACCGTCAGCTCACCCTCGTCTCGAGGGAATTGCAGTGTCGTAAGGGAGTGTTGGAGTGAATCTTCGCAACAGAACAGCCGCCGTCGTGACCGGAGCGGGTGCGCTGGCCTCGGCGCTCGCGCTGGCAGCGCCGCAGGCCTCGGCCAAGGTGACCGGCATCGACGTCGCGCAGAGCACGAGCTTCGGCAGCTCGAATTCCTACGGCACCGGGTGCTCGTACACGATCACCGCGACGAGCACGGGAAAGAACGTGGCGGTCGTCTTCATGGACGAGGTCAACGGGGTCAAGACCACCGCCGACCTGAATCCGGTCGGGCACGCCGTGGACGCGCAGGGCCATGCGAGCGTCACCTGGACCCCGACCCAGGCGGGGACGCACACGATCTATGCCGGGGACTACGTCTCGGGCGAAACGTATCTCACGACGCAGGTGACCGTCGGCACCGGAATCAACCTCGGTCCGGTCTGCGTGGTCGTCTCCTAGCGGTATCCATCGTCGTCATCCCGGCCAAGGAGCGTGCCGGGATGACAGGAGGAGTGGTTCAGCTGTTGGCCGAGACCGGCAGTCCGACCCGTGCGGTCACCCAGGCCAGCGAGGAGTCGAACGCGGCCTCGGCGAACTGCCAGGTGTGCCCACCCTGGGTCGTGTGGATGGTGCACTCGATGCCGACCTTCTTGTTCTCCGCGCAGAGCTTTTCGGCCGCGCCGACCTCGCTGTTGCCGCCGCCCATCATGTCGTCCTGGCCGCCCTTGCCGACCTGGCCCTCGTTCACCGTGGGCATCTTGAAGCCCTTGGGCAGCTTGGACCTGTCGAAGTGCATCGCGGTCAGATCGTCGTAGAGCCCCGCAACGCCGGTGTACTGACCGTGCTTGTCCATCACCGTCATCGGGTCGAAATGTGCCCACTGGGCGGCGTTTCCGCCGTACAGCCGCTGGATGGTCTGCGCCTTGTCGCCCGAATCGGGACCCACATCCCCGGCGATGTCGACGAAGGTGTGGAACAGCTCGGGATGCATCACCGTCATATCGACCGCGCAGGTGCCGCCCATCGACCAGCCGATGACCGCCCAGTGCGCCGGATCGGGGGACACGTTGAACGTCTTTTCCACATACGGCACCACATCCTTGGTGAGATGGTCGGCGGCGTTGCCGCGCGGGCCGTTGACGCATTCGGTGTCGTTGTTGAACGAACCGCCCGAGTCGGCGAACACCAGGATCGGCGCCTGGCCGTTGTTGGCGGCGGTGAATTTGTCGATCGTCGGCATGATCTCGCCGCTGCGCATCCAGTCACCCGGGGTGTTGAACTCGCCGCCGATCATCATCACCGCGGGCAGGCTGGGCGGGGTGGGCCCGGCGAACCAGGCCGGGGGCAGGTACACGTATTCGGTGCGGTGCTTGAAACCGCTGGCGGTGTCCGGAATGTCGACCGGCACGACGACGCCGGTCTTGGGGTTGGTGCCGCGTATCCCGGCCAGGGCGGACGCATCGGTCTGGTGCGGTAGCGGTCCGGCGGTGATCGAGCTCCAGGCGGACTGCCACGTCGGGTAGTAGCCGACCCACTGATTGAGCACCACGCCGGTGCTGGCGACCGCGAACGGTACCGCCAGGATCGCCGCGGTCCGCTGCCACCAGCGGGCGCGGGGCCAGCCGATCACCGCGACGGCGAGCGCGCCGACCATCAGGCCCACACAGATCCACAGCAGCACCGGGGCCGGATCCGAGGCCAGGCCCTGATTATTGGTGTACTCCCAGCCGACGATGGCGCCCGCGACGCCGAGCACGATGGCGATCGGCATCCGGATCAGCCACCAGCGCCGGGTGAGGCGGACGATGGCGATTACCAGCAGCACGACCGCGATGATCTCGATGGTCAGCGGTAGCCAGCCGTGCAGTAGCGATATGCCCTTGTGAAAGCCGTCGAACGGATTGAGGTTGGCCGTGGGCATCTTCGGCGCCGGGGGCGGGCCCGCGGCGCTGGGTGTCGGTGTGGGCGTTGTCGTCACGTCCGTCTGCACTGGAAACACGGCCGTAATTCTTGACCGTCTACCTCGAGGTTTACTGTGAGGACGCTACGAGAGATCGGACAGTTGCTCCGCTTGACCCGATTATGCCAGGTCAGGGGCGGGTATGGACTTTCTCACAGAATGGGATTCGTGTCGCTGCGGGCCCTTGACGGCCGCGATGAAGGGGGCGGCGGCACACAGTATCGCCACCGGGAAGCGGCACAGTGTGTCCCAGAGGTTACCGACCGGGTCACCCTTCTGGATACGACCCCGGGCGCCGCGATCATCGCCCCAATCGGCTCACAGCGCCGCGAGCCGGGTGTGGAACACCTCGCAGCGGCGCAACACGTCCTCGCGGTCCGCCGCCTCGGGAATCGATTCGGCCACTTGGCGTTCGATCATCGCGGCCTGTTCCATGATCACGCGGCGGCGCTCCGGATCGTCGGTGCGATCGAGGATCTGCGCCAGGGCGTCGAGCTGGCGGATCATGACCGCGGGCTGGCCGAGGCCGGACTGGCGAATCTTCTCGAAGGCGCGCTGCACCAGCCGGTCGTAGCTGGCCTGCGCCGCGATAACGCGGATGTAGCCGTCCTTGCAGCGCCGCACCGGCGTCGGATCCCATTCGACGACGATCTTGGACAGGCAGGCACCCAGCCAGTCGATGCAGGTCAGCGCCGTGAACGTGTCGTTGACCGCGGGCGAGAGGGCGCGCAGGGCGATCTCGACGATCTGGTCGATCCCGAACGACACGTCCTGCACGAGGGTGCGCATCGAACCTGTGACGTGCCCGCGCGTGAAATCCTCGCCGATTCGAGCGGCCGCCGTGGCGGGCCACACGGTGGCCACCACCTGCCCCTCGGTGAGGAAGTGGCCGGGCCGATTCGGCAGATGAATGACGGCGTTCTCGGCCATCGCCAGCCGGACCAGCCGGTCGTACCGGATGTACTGCAGATATCCGCTGCTCGTGGTGCGCACCTCGCCGCCGGCTTCGGCCATCAGCGCCATCAGCTCATCGGTCGAGGGGCCGCACGCGGGGGCGGACGCGGCGATGTCGCGGTTGGCCTCGACCGCGATATTGACCTCGCGGGCGATATCGGCGATCACGTTCGGCAGCTGAATCTGCCCGGCGATGTGATTGATGAAATAAATCAGTACAGCGAGATCGACCACCATCGACGCGATCGACACCGTGGTGCTGATGTGCGGCACGAAATCCCTGCCGATGGCGACCAGCGCCGCGACCGCGTACACGAACGTCGCGACGAAGGTGCCCAGGGTGACCTGGGTGCCGCGGTCGCGGATGAAATTGCGCAGCATGCGGGGCCCGAACTGGGTCGAGGCCAGGGTCAGGGCCACGATCGTGATCGAGAAGACGACGCCGACGACGGTGATGATCGCGGCCGCGACGGCGGTGAGCACCTGCCGCGCCGCATCGGGGGTGCCCCCGATCACCCAGCCGGGAATGCGGAATGCGCCGTTGTAGGCGGCGCGGTCGAGCGTGCAGGTGATCGCGAACAGGACGATCGCGGCGAGGACCTTGAGGGCGGGAACGAACCAGAGATTCGTCCGCAGTTTCTCCCGCCGACGGTCCGCCTCCAAATAAATACCACCACGCATGACGAGACTCCTCACACTCTCGCCGACCAGACTTCCCGGCACACCTTCGATGAAAAATTTACTCCGGTCGCCGCGGTATGGGTGTCAATGAAGAATCTCGAGCCCGACCACGCCCGCGATGATCAACAGCAGGCACAGGGTACGCGGGACGGTGGTGGACTCGCCCAGGCGGTCTCCATGAACCCCGACACGATCAGCAGTAGCCAGGCCACAGCTGAACCGTAGGCGGCCGAACGGTCACCTACGGTTCAGTGGGGGCGAGTGTCGGTAGGTCAGTCCTCGATGCGCTCCCCGGTCGTCGGGTGGAACAGGTGCACCGCACTCGGGTCGGTGATGTGCAGCGCGATCGTCTCCGCCAGGCGAGCCGGGGCACGCTCGGGGGAACGGGACACGAAGGTGACCGGCTCGCCGTCCAGGCCGACCACCGGGGCGCCGGGAATGCGGGCGTAAACATAGGATTCGCTGCCCAGCTCCTCCACCAGCTCCACCGTGACGGCGAATCCGGTGCCGTCGCGGCGCAATTGGAGATGTTCGGGCCGGACGCCGAGGGTGACGGTATCGAGTCCGGCCGCGGCGATGCGGGTCATGCGCTCGCGCGACAGTTCGACGGTCACCCCTGCGATGTCGACGCCGCCGGTGACGACGGGTGCGGTGCACAGGTTCATCGACGGTGAGCCGATGAATCCGGCGACGAACGCGTTGTCGGGGTGGTCGTAGAGCACCGCGGGGGTGCTGAACTGCTGCAGCTTGCCGTCGCGCAGGACCGCGACCCGGTCGCCCATCGTCATGGCCTCGACCTGATCGTGGGTGACGTAGACGGTGGTGGTGCCGAGGCGCCGCTGCAGCGCCGCGATCTGGGTGCGGGTCTGCACGCGCAGTTTGGCGTCGAGATTGCTCAGCGGCTCGTCCATGCAGAACACCCGCGGTTCGCGCACGATGGCGCGGCCCATCGCCACCCGCTGGCGCTGTCCGCCGGACAGTTTGCCGGGCTTGCGGTCCAGGTACGGGGTGAGTCCCAGCAGTTCGGCGGCGTCGGCGACGCGGCGTTTGCGTTCGGCCAGCGGGACTTTCATCATCTTCAGCGCGAAACCCATGTTCTCGCCGACGGTCTTGTTCGGATACAGCGCATAGTTCTGGAAGACCATGGCGATATCGCGGTCCTTGGAGGAGACGCCGACCATGTCCTGGCCGTCGATGCGGATGGAGCCGCCGTCGATCTCCTCCAGCCCGGCGAGCATGCGCAGGGCGGTGGATTTGCCCGAGCCGGACGGCCCGACCAGGACGATGAATTCACCGTCGGCGATGTCGAGGTCGAGCGAGTCGACCGCGAGTGCGTCGGCGCCGGCGTAGACACACGAGGCGCTGTCGTAATGGATTGTGGCCATTGTTTCTTACCTAACTCGAGCTCTTATTTGATGGCGCCGAAGGACAGGCCGCGCACCAGCTTGTTCTGCGCGAACCAGCCGGCCAGGACGACGGGCAGGGCGGCGAGGGTCGCGGCCGCGGACAGCCGGGCCCAATACAGTCCCTCACCGGTGATGAACCCGACCAGGAAGACCGGCATGGTCTGGGCCTGGACGGCGGTGAGGTTGACGGCGAAGAAGAATTCGTTCCACGAGAAGATGACGCAGATCAGTGCGGTGGCGGCGATGCCGGGGGAGACCAGCGGCAGGATCACCTCGCGGACCGCGGTCCAGGTGCTCGCGCCGTCCATGCTGGCCGCCTCCAGCAACTCGCCGGGGACCTCCAGGAAGAACGAGCGCATCATCCACACCGCGATCGGCAGATTCATCGAGGTGTAGAGGATGATCAGGGTCCAGATGTTGTCCAGCATCCCGATATTGCCCACGATGACGTACAGCGGGATGATCGCCGCCACGATCGGCAGCATCTTGGTGCCGATGAACCACATCAGCGCATCCTGGGTGCGTTTGATCGGGCGCAGCGACAGCGCGAACGCGGCCGGAATGCCCAGGGCCAGCACCAGAATCGCGGAGACGATCGTCGCGAACGCGGAATTCAGCAGGGGCGTGCCGACGCCGCCGTGGAAGACCGCCGAGAACTGCTGCAGGGTGGGGACGAAGAACAGCTTGGGCGTATTGGTGTAGGCGTCGCCCTCCTGTTTGAACGCCGTGAGCACCATCCACAGCACGGGGAAGAACATCGCGATACCGACGACCCAGGCCAGCACCCCCCAGCCGATACCGGCCCGGTTCCGCCGGCGGCGCACCGGAACCTGTGCCGCCGCAGTGGATTTGCGTGTAGAGACGGTGACACTCATGCCGCTTGCTCCTTACCGCTGAACGAGGTGAACAGCAGTCGCAGCGCGAGCGTGGCGACGACCGTGGTGCCGACGACGGTGACCACGCCCATCGCCGCGGCCTGCCCGATATCGAAACCGAGGAAGGCGCGCTGATAGATATAAAAGGGCAGGTTGGAGCTGGCGATGCCCGGCCCGCCCTGCGTCATCATGTAGACCGAGTCGAACGTGTTGACCAGGTAGATCGCACCCAGTACGGCCCCGAGTTCGATGAATCGGCGCAGATGTGGCAGCGTCAGCTCACGGAACACCTGCAGGGCGTTCGCGCCGTCGACGCGGGCTGCCTCGGTGATGTCCTTCGGCATGGACTGCAGGCCCGCCAGGATCAGCAGCATCATGAACGGCGTCCACTGCCATATCATGTCCGCCATGACCGCGGGCAGCGGGAATTTGCTGACCCAGTCGGTCTGGCCCGCTCCGAACGGTTTGAGCACGAAATTGACCAGGCCGAACACCGGGTCCAGCATCTCGGTCTTCCAGATCAGCGCCGCGGCGACGGGAGTGACCAGGAACGGAGTGATCAGCAGCGTGCGCACGACACCGCGTCCGATAAAGGTGCGATCGAGCAGCAGTGCGAGCAGCAGGCCCAGGATCACCGAGATGATCACGGTACCGACGATCATGATGATCGTATTGAGCGTGACGGACCAGAACTGGTTGTCCCGGAACACATCCGCGTAATTCTGCAGCCCATTGAAGTGCCGCGAGCCGGGCCGGACCAGGTTCCAGGACTGCGTCGAGTAATAGAGCGTGAAGACGAAGGGGACCTGGGTGACGACGATCATGAAGATCAGCGCGGGCAGCAGCGGCCCGCGTCGCCGCCAGCCCTCCGCCCGCGAGATCCGATGTGCCCGCCGGATAATGTCCGACGGTGGTGCGGCCGCCGGGATCGTAGTGATAGCAGTCATGGCTACTGATTCCCTCGATACGACTTGCCGACTGTTTCGGCATACTGCTGGGATTGCTCGAGTGCGGTCTGCACGCTTTCCTGGCCGGCGATCGCGGCGCTGAGTTGCTGGCTCACCCGGGTGCCGAGATCTTGGAACTCCGGAATCGCCAGGAATTGCACGCCGGTGTACGGAACCGGTTGCACCGTGGGATGTTCCGGATCCACGGTCGACATCGCCTGCAGCGTGACCGGGCCGTAGGCCTTGGACGCGGCGGCGTAACCGGGGATCTGATAGGTCGAGTAGCGGCTGCCCGGCGGCACATGCGACCATCCGAGCTTCTCTCCGACGTGCGCGATGTACTCCTTACTGGTCATCCAGGAGATGAATTTCCAGGCGGCGTCGGCATTGTGGCTGGTCTTGGGGATGCCCAGCGACCAGGTGTAGAGCCAGCCGGAGTTGGGTTTGACCTCGGTCGGCGCGAGCACATAGCCGATCTTGCCGACCACCTTGCTGGAGGACGGATCCTCGAGCACGCCGACCGCGGAGGTTGCGTCGTACCACATGGCGGTGTCGCCCTGGGACAGCTGCGTCGCGCATTCGCTGAAACCGCTGGTCGCGGCGCCGGGTTCGCCGTCCTTGCGGACCAGGTCGACGTAGAACTGCCAGGCCTTCTCGACCTGCGGGCTGGTGAGCTGGGCGTGCCAGTTCTGGTCGAACCAGCGCCCGCCGAAGGTGTTGATCACCGTATCCAGCGGGGCCAGGGCCTCGCCCCAGCCCGGGTCGCCACGCAGGCAGATGCCCGAATGTTCGTGGGCGGGGTCGTTCAGCTTGTTCGCGAACTGCGCCACCTGATCCCACGTCGGCTGCGCGGGCATGGTCAGCCCGGCCTGCTGGAACAGATCCTTGCGGTACATCAGGAACGACGATTCGCCGTAGAACGGCACCGAATACATGTCGCCCTTGTAGGACAGCGAACTCCGCAGGGACGAAATGAAGTCCTGCGGGTCGTAGCCGGGCGTGCGGGCCTGGTAGGGGGACAGGTCGGTGAGCCAGCCGTCCGCGGCCCACTGCGGGGTCTCGTAGTTGCTGATCATCACCACGTCGAATTCGCCGCCGCCGGTGGCGACCGAGGAGGTGATCTTGGCGCGGGCCTCGTTCTCCGACAGCGAGACGAACTTGAGTTTGATGCCGGGATTGGCGCGCTCGAACTCACCGGAGAGCGAGATCGCGTCCTGCATCTGCGAATTCGAGACCATCGCGATGGTGACGGTCTTGCCGCCGCCGGAGGTGAACGAGCCGGCGCCGGCGCAGCCGGAGAGGGCCAGCGTGGCCGTGACCGCTAGCGCCGCAAGGTTCTTCGTGCGCCGGAAGCGCCGCCCGGGTCCGCCTCTGTTCGGTGGCCAGCTATTCCACGGCCGGATTATATTGTGTCGCATCCTCATCGGGCCTTAGCCCTCCTTCTTCTTCTCCAACAGCCACCGCGCGCAGTCGATGTCGGTGACCAGGATTGTGGCCAGCCCGCCGCGCAGTGCGCCGAGGACGGCCTGATGTTTGACGGCGCCGCCGGAGATCAGCATCGTGGTCGGGCAGGCGCGGATCGCCTCAAGCGGGACCGAGACCGTGCGTGCGCCGAGGGGACCCGGGAGGTCGGTGCCGTCGGTGCGGAAGAACCGGCCGCCGATCTCACCGGCCGCGCCCAGTTCGCGCAGCTCGTCGAGCAGGGAGGTGTCGAGAAAGCTGCCCTCGAACAGGGTGGTCGAGGTGGAGACGGCGCCGATCCCGAACATCATGACCTCCGCCGCGCGGCCCAGGGCCATGGCCCGGCCCAGCACCGAATCCTGTTCCAGCGCCGTCACGGTGGCCGCGTCCGCGTACAGGGGGGCGTGCAGCCGCACCGGAGTGGCCCGCAGCTGGGTGGCGCAGCGGCCGAGGGTGAATTCGACGCCGGTCTGATAGTCCGAGGAGGAGGTCAGCGAGCCGTCGAGCTGGACGACGGTGGCGCAGCGGGCCGAATGCGGCCCGAGTTCGGTGGCGACCGCGATTGTTTCGGGGCCCCAGGTGAATCCGAGCGTGGACTCGGGCCGCAACCGCCGCGCGAGGACCGAGACCGCGGCGCGGGCCAGCGGGGTCAGGCCGAGGACGGTGTCGTCGGGGGCCTGGCCGAGGACGACCGCCTCGGTGAGGCCGAAGGCCGATTCGAGCTCGCGTTCGACGTCGGTATGCACGGCCGCGCGCAGCTCGTCGGGGACGACGATGTCGATGCGTACCAGCCCCTGGGCGCGGGCGCGGGCGATGAGCCGGCCGGCGGTCGGGCGCGAAACCCCCAGGATGGCTGCGATTTCGGCCTGCGTGGCGCCCTCGAGGTGATAGAGCTGCGCGGCGCGCAGGGCCAGTCGGACGTCCTCCGGATTGCTGGGCCGGGATTCGGGGGCCACGACGCTCCTCACCGCTGAGTTGATCATCCGCACCATCTAGCGGTGCACCGTGATCATCTGCTCACGGTGTGATCCATTGCTCACAGAGGGTACCATCGTGGATGTGACGCACACAACACTTTTGCGATCCAGTTATAACCGCGGTGGCCTGTCCACCGGCATCGTGCATTTCGGCGTCGGCGGCTTTCACCGCGCCCACCAGGCGATGTATATCGATCGGCTGCTCGGGCGCGGCGGCGCGCGCGAGTGGGCCATCTGCGGTGTCGGCGTGCTGCCCGGCGATCGCCGCATGCGCGATGTGCTCACCGCACAGGACGGGCAGTACACGCTCTCGGCCATCGAACCGGACGGCTCCTGGGACACCCGCGTGATCGGCTCGATCGTCGAATACCTCTACGCGCCGGACGATCCGGAGGCGGTGCTGGCCAAGCTCGCCGATCCGGCCACCCGCATCGTCTCGCTCACCATCACCGAGGGCGGCTACGGAATCTCCCCGGCGACCGGCGAATTCGACGCGTCGGATCCGGCGGTGGCCGCCGATCTGGCGCCGGATGCGGTGCCGGCCACGGTCTTCGGCCTCGTCGTCGAGGGGCTGGCGAGGCGGCGGGCCCGGGGGATCGCCCCCTTCACGGTGATGTCGTGCGACAACATCGAGGGCAACGGCCATGTCGCACACGCGGCGTTCGGCGCCTTCGCGCGGCTGCGCGATCCGGCGCTCGGCGACTGGGTCTCCCAGCACGTGCGATTCCCGAATTCGATGGTGGATCGCATCACCCCGGTGACACCGCCCGGCGCCGCGGCGGAGGTGCTGCGGCGCACGGGAATGCAGGACGGGTGGCCGGTGGTCACCGAGCCGTTCACCCAGTGGGTGCTCGAGGATTCGTTCACCCTCGGGCGGCCGCCCTACGAGCAGGCCGGGGTGCAGGTCGTCGCCGATGTCACGCCGTACGAGCTGATGAAGCTGCGCCTGCTCAACGCGAGCCATCAGGGCATCGCCTATTTCGGGCACCTCTGCGGCTATCGGTTCGTGCACGAGGCCGCACAGGACCCGCTGTTCGACCGATTCCTGATGCGGTACATGGACCTCGAGGCCACCCCGACGCTGCGTCCGGTCCCCGGCGTCGATCTGGACCGTTACAAGCGCACCCTGATCGAACGCTTCGCCAATCCCGCGATCGGCGACACCATCGCCCGGCTGTGCGCCGAATCCTCGGACCGGATCCCGAAGTGGGTCCTGCCGGTGATCCGCGAGCGGCTGGCCGTTGACGGTGAGATCGATTGTGCCGCAGCGATAGTGGCCAGCTGGGCCCGCTACGCGGAGGGCGTCGACGAGCAGGGCGAGCCGATCGAGGTCGTCGACCGGCTGCGCGCGGAGCTGACCCCGCTGGCCCGCCGCCAGCGCACCGAGCCCGCCGCATTCCTCACCGCACGTGAGGTTTTCGGCGATCTGATCGACGAGCCCAGGTTCGTCCAGGCCTATCTGTCCGCGCTCGAGTCCCTGCACGTGAAGGGGGCCCGGGCCACGCTGGCGGGTCTGGTGGGGAATGAGTGAGGTGTAGCCGGGCCGCTGCCCACACACTGTGTGCGGGTAGCCGTGGCCCGGCCGCGTCGGGCCCGGAGGCGGCGGCGGAGCGTCACCGCGCCGGGCCCGCCGCCGGGCCCGGTCGACACAGCTCGGCCCGCTTCGCAGCCGCGGTCGCGTGAGTTATGGACCGCCGCGCGGAACGTGATCAAGAACACGTTCTGCGCGACGAGAGTGGGTGCGGCACAGGGCCGGTGGAGCGCGCGGGCGGCGGAACGGTACCGTGGTGAGGCTATGAATCAAGCCGCTACATCATCTTCCGGAGCCTGGCTCGCAACCGACGGCACCACGGTCCCGTTCCGCGACGCCGCCGTGGCGTGGGCCCTGGCCGCGCATGAGGTTTTGACCGAAACCGCTACCGGCTACGGGCAATTCGTGACCATCGAAGAGCTCGCCGAGCGCGTGCAGGAGATCTCGGGCGTCCATACCGACGCCCCGACCCGGACCTGGATGGACGCCATCCTGCGCAAGGTCGCCCGCCGCTGTCACGGCGCGGGGGAGCCGCCGCTGACCGCGCTGTGCGTGCGCGCGAACCACACCGTGACCGACAGCTACAAGTACGTCCTGGAGCTCGCCGGACTGCCCACCCCGGAGGATCTGGAGCTGCACGCCGCCTACGCGCGCTGGCAGTGCTACCAGGCCTGCGGCGCGGATATCCCGGCCGGCGCCGGCGTTCCCCCGCTCACCCCCAAGGTCGCGGCCCGGCGCACCAAGTCCACGCCGCGTCCCGCCGGTCCCGCCGCCCCCGAGCCCGAACCGGCCCCCGCGGTCTGCCCGCAGTGCTTCATCCAGCTCCCCGCCACGGGAGTTTGCGAGTACTGCTGACGGATCTGTGCTACGCGTGCGCAGAGCGATCCGGCGGCGGCACAATGGGGCGCGTGGCCGATCTCGAACTCGTACGTGGCGATATCACCGAACAGCGCGTGGACGCGGTGGTGAATGCGGCGAACTCCTCGCTGCTCGGCGGCGGCGGTGTCGACGGGGCGATACATCGCAAGGGCGGCCCCGCGATCCTGTCCGAATGCCGCGACCTGCGCGCCTCCCGGTACGGCAGGGGACTGCCCACCGGCAAGGCGGTGGCGACCACCGCCGGCAAGCTGCCCGCCCGCTGGGTCATCCACACCGTCGGCCCGGTGTGGTCCGCGACCGAGGACCGCTCGGCGGTGCTGGCCTCCTGCTACCGCGAATCCCTGCGCGTGGCAGACGAACTGGGCGCCCGCAGCGTGGCCTTCCCGGCCATCTCCACCGGCATATTCCGGTGGCCCCTGGACGACGGCGCCCGCATCGCGATCGACACCGTGCGCACCGCCGAGACCGCCGTTGCCGAGATCCGCTTCGTCTTGTTCTCCGCAGACGCCTACGACGCCTTCGTAGCCCGGCTGGGCGATTGAGCCCCAGCCCTCGTCGGGCGAACTTTGTCGGCGCCTGCTGCTGTGGTGGTGACGGCTGGTCCGGATCCGTTGCGCCACCGATCCGACCCTGCTGGGTCTGTCGCGAAAGCGCAGGCATGGGAGGGGATTCTGTGACCGATGCCCGAGCGGGTATCGGCCCGCACACAAGACCGTACCGTTTGTGACACGTACAGGAAACGCCTCGTAGCAAGCGGATTCGGGCGTTCCCGGTCGGCTCCGGTTGTCGCGCAACGAGAGTAGCGTGGAGTTGCCAGAACCTCACCACCATCGCGCGGCGGATTCCAAAGGCGGAGGGTCGTGTCGAGTATCGACGAGCGCATTCACATGGCGGTCGCATGGCTGCTGAGCAGTCAGTTGCCGCATGTGGGCGGGGGTGCGGGCTGGGGCTGGATCCCCGATGTGCCGCCGAACCCGCAGAATACCGCCGAGGTGGTGTGCGTGCTGCACCGCGCCGGCTGCGAAATCCCGAGCGCCGCACGGGTTACCGCGCTGGTAGAGGCCGTGATGGTGGAGCGTCCGTCGGGTGACGAATGGTTTTTCCGCACGCCCATCGACGTATCCTGGCGGGTGCGTGCACTGCGCTGCCTCGGAGTTGCCGAGACCCACGACAGTGTGCTTTCCGGTGTGCGATCCCTTCTGGACCAACAGGATTCGGAGACCGGCGGCTGGCGGATGTCGGGATATCTGGGGCCGGTGTCGATTACCGCGACCGCAGGGGCGGTGCTGGCGCTGATCGGCGGCGACTACGACGGCGCCGAGCGGGACCGGGCCATCGCGCGCGGCATCGCCTACCTGGTCTCGGCGGTATATCAGGAGCCACGGTCGCTGCCCATGTACGCGGCCGCGCACATCGCGACGGTGCTGTCCCGCCCGGAGATCGCCGCCATCGGCGATAAGCGTGCCGAGCGGGCCTGCACGCTGGCGGCCGAGCGGCTGCTGGCCGGCCTGCGCCGAGGCGAACGCGAGATCGAGACCGAACTGTTCCGCCGGGACAACTTCGTCGATACCTGGCGCCACCTCACCCTCCATCTGGCCATCGGGGCGGTGGTGGCCGCCGACAGCCGTTCCGTCTTCGACCCCGACGTCCGCGCGGCCATGATCGAACTGCTGGACATGCAGGAGGTGGACGCCCTGGGCATCTACCGCGGCGGATTCCGCATCTCCGGGGAGGGCCCGGTCACCTCCTACGCCACCACCCAGGCGCTCGAGGCGCTGCTGCAGGTGCAGCCCGCGATCAACGAACGGGTGAATCCGGCGAAGGTGTACGACGAGATCTGCCGTGCCGACGGCGCCCATCCCACCGATGCCCAGGCGGTGGCCTGGGTGCGCGGGCACCGATTGGTGATGAACTCGACCACGGCCGCGGTGCTGCTGCCGGTGAGCGCGGCGGCCGGGGCGACCATCTTCGCGCTGGCCCTGGGCTACGCATCGGAACTGGGCCATATCGCGAGCCGTGCGCTGGTGGTGTGGGGCACGCTGCTGGTCGCGCTCGGCGTCTACGGCGCGATCGCGACCCGATTTCCTCGACTGCCCAAGCGGCGCGTGGCCGCAGCGGTGTTCGCCGCGTTCACCGCGGTGGTGCTACCGGTGATCGCCTTCCTGCTGGTGTGAGGACGGTGCCCGCCCGACCGGCCCCGCTCGCGGTGATGGTGGCCGTCACCGTGCTGTGGGGCACCTCCAGTGCGCTGCTTGCGGTGCTGGCGGCTCCGACGACATCCTGCCTGGTCGCGCTCGGGGGCGCGGTGACACTGCTACTGGTGGCCCGGCTGTGCGGGGAGCATCCGTGGCGCACGTTCGTCGCGCACCCGGGCCTGTACCTGCAGGTGGGGGGGATTGGAGACGGCGAACCTGGTGCTGTACGTCACCGCGTTGCGGATCGGCCCGCTGGCGGTGGTGGTGCCGCTGCACCTGGCCGCACCGGTGTTGCTCATCGGTGTCGGGCTGGTGCGTGGTCGCCGGGCGCCCACCGTGTCGGTGGCGGTCGAACTCCTGCTGGTCGTCGCCGCGATGTGGCTGGTCACCGCGCGGCATCCGGCGAGCCTGGCGATGGGTGCGGTCGTCGCGGGATGTGTGCTGGCGCTGGGAAGTGCGGCCTGCGTGGCGATCCTGGTCAGCCTGATTTCCAGGGAGGCGGAGGCGCGCTCGACCATCACCTCCGCGGGCCTGCAGCTGCTGCTGGCCGGGATCGCGGGCAGCCCGCTGCTGGCGATCGACCCGCCTTCGCCGCGCGGTGCGGCGGAACTGCTCGCCGTCGGTGCCCTGCTGCTGGGTCCCGGATTCGCGCTCTACTGGCAGGCGCTTCGGCGGCTGGATGCGACGACGGCAAGCATCATCGGGCTCAACGAGGCGGTGGTGGCCGCGCTGGTCGGGGCGCTGTGCACCGGTACCCGGCTCACCGCGGCGACGGTCGGGGCAGGCGCGCTGGTGCTCGCCGCGGTGGGTCTGGAACAGGCGGCGGCAGCGGGGCGTGATGCGCCGCCCGGACGAATTCGGCGCAGGCCGAAGGATCTTTATCGCCGTGGGGATCGTCGAGGCCGGAGTTGACGTCGACCCACGACGGCCGCACCGCCTCGATGGCCGCCGCGACATTGTGCGGGTTCAGCCCGCCGGCGAGCATCACCGGAAAGTCGAGGCCGGCGAGCTTGTCCACGATCCGGGCGCTGATCGTCCAGTCATGGGTGCGCCCGGTGCCGCCGAGCCGGTTCGCCGACCGCGAATCCAGCACGATCCCATCGCAATCCGGGGCCACCGCGACCGCCGCATCGATCGCGTCGGATCCCGTGACATGCACCGCCCGGATCACCCGCCGCCCGGCCGCGCCCGCGGTGACCGCGCGCACGGTGTCGAGGGTGATCAAACCGTGGAGCTGGATGCAGTCCACGCCGATGGAGTCGGCGAGGTCGAGCACCGCGGTGGGGGAGGTGAGATGGGTGACCAGCACGCGGTCGATGCCCGCGGGCACCAGGCGCGAGAGTTGCCGGGCGTGCGCCGAATCGAGAACATCCTCGCTGAAATGGGTGACACCCGAGATGAATCCGACCGCGTCGGCGTCGGCAGCTATCGCGGCCCGGAGATCGGACTCACTCCGGATTCCACAGATTTTCGCTCGGACAGTAATCATCCAGCACACCATACTGCCTGGTCTTAACCGTATTCGGCGGAACGGCGCCGTAAGGCGACGGCCGGTGCCCGACGTGGCACCAGCCGGATCGGCGGCCGACGGCGGACCACCGATATCGACGGCAGCGGCACACGGCTCCGTCGGCGGCGCTGATACCCTCCCCCCGAGTATGGATCCCCTCCCACCGACGGTACACAGGTGACGCTCAGCGGACCGGGTGGTAGCCGATCGGCACCGGCGCCCGGTGGGTTTATCTGTGTCGGTATCGAGTTCGGCGCCGGTCATCCCCTAGACTTCGAACAACTGTTCGCGGACCGAGGGGTGCTTACGTGCGGGTGATGGGTGTCGACCCGGGGCTCACCCGGTGTGGTCTGAGTGTCGTCGAGGGCGGGCTCGGGCGGCAGGTCACCGCCCTGGACGTCGATGTGGTGCGCACCCCGCCGGAGATGGACCTGGCGCATCGGCTGCTCGGTGTTTCCGACGCGGCCGAGCTCTGGATGGATACACACAAGCCGGAGGCGGTCGCGATCGAGCGGGTGTTCTCCCAGCACAACGTGCGCACCGCGATGGCCACCGCGCAGGCCGGCGGGGTCATCGCGCTCGCGGCGGCGCGGCGCGGGATCCCGGTGGCCTTCCATACCCCGAGCCAGGTCAAGGCCGCGGTCACCGGTAACGGATCCGCGGATAAGGCGCAGGTGACGGCCATGGTCACGCGGATTCTGGGCCTGCAGGTCGCCCCCAAGCCCGCCGACGCCGCCGATGCGCTCGCGCTGGCGATCTGCCATTGTTGGCGGGCGCCGATGCTGGATCGGATAGCCAAGGCGGAGGCGATGGCCGCCGAGCAGCAGCGCAAATATGCGGAACGACTTGCCCAGCAACGAAAGGCGGTAACCCGGTGATCGCGTCGGTGCGCGGAGAGGTGCTCGAGATCGGCCTCGACCACGTGGTGCTCGAGGCCGCAGGGGTCGGTTACCGGCTCAACGCGACGCCCGCGACGCTGGCCACCCTCACCCGCGGCGAGGAATCGCGCCTGTACACCGCGATGATCGTGCGCGAGGATTCGATGACGCTGTTCGGCTTCGCCGACACCGAGGCCCGCGAGCTGTTCGGCCTGCTGCAGACCGTGTCCGGGGTCGGTCCCAAGCTGGCGATGGCGGTGCTGGCGGTGCTCGAGCCCGAGGCGCTGCGCAAGGCCCTCGCGGAGAGCAATATCGCGGCGCTGACCAGGGTGCCCGGCGTCGGCAAGCGCGGCGCCGAGCGCATGGTGGTCGAGCTGCGCGACAAGGTGAATCTCGTTCCGGTGCAATCGGGTCCGCCCGGATCGGGCCCCGCGCCGATGGTCACGCCGGTGCGCGATCAGGTCACCGAGGCCCTGATCGGCCTCGGCTTCCCGGTGAAGCAGGCCGAACCCGCGGTGGATGCGGTGCTGGCCGAACATCCCGACCTGGACACCTCCAAGGCGCTGCGCGCGGCGCTGGGGATGCTCGGTAAGAACCGGTAGTGCCGATGAGCGAACGAACGGCTGGCATGAGCGAGGGCAGCGAGGAATTCGATGCGGACGAATCTCCGGTCACCGCAAGCTATCTGAGCTCGGATGGCGACGTCGAGGCCGGCCTGCGCCCGAAATCCCTCGACGATTTCATCGGCCAGCCGCGGGTGCGCGAACAGCTGGCGCTGGTGCTGCGCGGCGCAACACAGCGCGGCGGAACCCCCGACCACGTGCTGCTGTCCGGCCCGCCGGGCCTGGGTAAGACGAGTATGGCGATGATCATCGCCGGGGAACTCGGCTCGGCCCTGCGCATTACGTCCGGCCCGGCCCTCGAACGGGCCGGTGATCTGGCCGCGATGCTGAGCAATCTGGTCGAGGGCGACGTGCTGTTCATCGACGAGATCCATCGCATCGCCCGCCCCGCCGAGGAGATGCTGTACCTGGCGATGGAGGATTTCCGGGTGGACGTCGTGGTCGGCAAGGGCCCGGGCGCGACCTCGATTCCGCTCGATATCGCGCCGTTCACCCTGGTGGGCGCCACCACCCGCTCGGGTGCGCTGACCGGTCCGCTGCGTGACCGCTTCGGTTTCACCGGGCACATGGATTTCTATGAACCCGATGAGCTGCAACGGATCCTGGAGCGTTCGGCCCGAATCCTGGGGGTGCACCTGGAATCCGATGCCGCCGCCGAGATCGCCGGCCGCTCCCGCGGCACGCCCCGCATCGCCAACCGCCTGCTGCGCCGCGTCCGCGACTACGCGGAGGTCCGCGCCGACGGCCTGGTCACCCTCGATATCGCGCGGGCCGCGCTCGCGGTCTACGACGTGGACGGCCTGGGCCTGGACCGACTCGACCGCGCCGTGCTGGGCGCCCTGGTCCGCAGCTTCGGCGGTGGGCCCGTGGGGGTTTCGACGCTCGCGGTCGCGGTGGGCGAGGAGGCCGCCACCGTCGAGGAGGTATGCGAGCCGTTCCTGGTCCGCGCCGGCATGATCGCCCGCACCCCCCGTGGCCGGGTCGCCACCGCGGCCGCGTGGGAGCACCTGGGCCTGGTCCCGCCGCCCGACCTCGTCTTCGGCGCGATCGAGGTCCGGGGGCGCGAATCGCATCCGACGCTGCACCTGTCCGACTGATCGGTAACGACCGGTACTGAAATCTTCACGGTCGGTATCGTTTTCGTTATCGAATCGGCAGCCGCGGTAGTGACGTTATGCTCTACCTCGCCTCCCGCGATTAGGATTGAGTTGATGCCGGGATGATGATTTGCGAAAGGCATCTGTCATGGCTGACTATCCGGTTTCGGCCTCCGACTGGTATATGGCCGGAGTGGTATTCGGTTGGGAGGCCCCGCAGTGCACTGCCCAGGCCCCGGCGCCCTTGGATGACGAAACGCTGCAGACCTACTTCAAGGGAGTGGAGGACGGCGGGCTGGCCCGGCTGGATTTCGAAAAGAATAAGACGGATTCGGACGACACCCCGCCCTCCGACTACCCTTCGATCGGCCCCACTCCAGGTGGTTCGATTTCCCTCGACGAATCGCTCGAGGATGAACGGCAATTACTCGAGGGACTGTTTCATCAGCACATGCCTCATATAGATGTACCCGAGTATGAAACCTGGTATCCACCGATCGAGAATGTGCCCACGTCGGTCGAGTGAATAAGAGCTGAGCCATGCCGCTAGATGGTAGTCAAGACGTGAAACTGCACGACGCAACCAAGCCGTATGGTGTCGGCGACAACGTGGGGCTGGGATTCGACCTGAATTCCGGCGACCTGATGAATACGGTGGTGCAGGGCACGCTCTCCACTCCGGTCGGCGCGGGTGGGGCGATCACCTCGTTCGAGGTCGCGAGGATCCTCACCACCTCCGACCTCGAGACGCAGCTCGGTGTGGATGCCGAGGCCAGTTACGGACTGGCCAGTTTCGGCGCCGGCATCTCGGCCAGATTCAGTTTCTCGAAACGGATGAAGGTGCAGACCAGTTCGCTGTTCATGGCCGTGCGCGCCCAGGTGTCGCTGCCGACCCAGTCGCTGGACAACGTGTCATTGATACCCGATACCTCGGCGCTGCTGGTCGGGAACGCCGATCAGTTCGCGGCACACTACGGGAATATGTTCATCCGGAACCTGATTCGTGGCGGGCTCTTCGTCGGTGTGCTCCGTGTCGATACCAGCACGACGGACCAGTCCAACGAGATTGCCGGGCAGCTCTCCGGTTCGTACGGCCTGTTCTCCGCCGACGTCGAAACCAAATTCCAGCAGGTATCACAGAACTTTCAGGCGTCGATCTTCATCGACGAATATTCCGAGGGGGGACCGATCAACCTGGCGATCGATAACCCCGGGGATCCCCTCCAGCTCATCGCTAACGTCAAGGCCTTCCTGCAGAGTTTTCAGAACAGCCCGGATGCCGTCGCGGTGCCCTATACGGTGTCGCTGGCGCCTATCAGTCTCGCCAATGGCCCGTTGCCCCCGAACGCCGCCGACGTGCAACATGCGCAAGACGTGATCATGGAGTGCGTCAAGCGTCGCAGCGCGACGATGGACTCATTGAATCTCCTGCAGTTCATCGTCGACAACCCCGCCCGCTTCGACTTCACCAATTCGGTTCCGCTGGACAAGATTCAGGCGGCCGTCAGCGGCTTCCAGAACGATCTCGACCTCATCGCGCGCTGTGCCAGCGCGGCGATGAACAATTCCGAAAATACCCTCATGCCGCCCGACTTCGCGACGAAGAACGGCATCACCACCTACCCCACCCTATTACCCGGCCCGCTGCCGGTCCGCGCGGTCGCGGCGCCGTCGCCCTCCGGTGCCGGCGCGGCGTGGACGGTAAGCGCCGTCGACACCGCGGGGGCCGCGTTCCCGCCGGGCGGATTCATCAGCGTCAACGGCATCGCCGTCGACAGCCAGGGCCGAATGACGGTGCTGGCGGTGGGCGGTCACCAGACCACGGTGATCGCCGGGGCAGCGTTTGCGCCGGGCGGCTTCATGAACCAGCTCACCGAACTCAGCAACACCTCCGACGGTGTGATGGCGATCGATGCCTCGGGCCGGCTGACCATGGTGTGGTCGCTGCGGAATCAGCCGTTGTCACAGGTCACCGTCGTCGGCGCCGGAAGTTTCCCGCCGGGCGGGCATATCACCCGGCCCTTCGCCAACTTGTCGTTGGCCGTCGACCACAACGGCACCGTACAGGGCATTTACGTGACGATGGCGGATCCGCCGCAGGTACAGATCTTTCCGGCCGTCGGCGGCGCACTGCCGCCGGGCACGCGGCTCACCATGGCCATGGAGGGACCCGTCGGAACATTGTCGTCGCTGGCCATTGACGGTAGCGGCGCCCTGGTCGAGATAACCGCCCCGGAACTGCAGCCCGGTGCGCCGACCGTTACCGCGGTCGCCGGCGCGAATGCCGTCTTCCCGCCGGGCGGCTACATCAGCGAGATCAGCCAGTTCGATGTGCACGTCGCCTTCGCCGTCGACCAGCAGGGCAGGCTGTGCGCCATCTGGCGCCTACCCGGCCAAACCTGGACCGTGACACCGCTCAGCGGTGCGGGCGCGCACGCGCCGGGCGGTGTCGTCACCGACCTGCACTTCTTCAGCTACCACGTGCCCGGCGTGGCGGTAGCGCGTTCTTCCGCGAGCCAGACCGCGTTCGGAATCGACGCACAGGGTCGCCTCACGGCCATCTCGTTGAAGGCCAAGACCACCCTGGACCCGGCCACGCAGACCCCGATCACCGGCGCGGCCTTTCCACCCGGCGGCCACCTCACGAAGCTGTCGACTCAATACGACACGGCGACCGGTTTCGGCGTCGACGCCCAGGGCCGCATGGTGAAATTCGCCTTCAATGGCCAAAGCCAGCAGTGGGAACTGGGGATTCTGTCCGGGGCGATGTTCCCGCCCGGTTGTGCGCTCGGTGACCCGTACGGCGCCGGACCGGCTCTTGTGGTGGACAACCACGGCCGGGTCAACAGCGTCCACTTCGGCTGAGGCCGATCACACGAGGTCCGATCGGCTCCTGGAACGGGTCAGCCCCGGCGGCCGTGCAGGTAGTCGCTCACCACTGCCGCGCCCAGCCCGTCCAGGTCCGGGGAGATGACCCGGCCGCCGCTGCGGCGCGCGACCAGGTCGACGAACGCGGCCAGGCGGGGCTCGTCGCCGAGCATGAATACTGTGACCGATGCACCCAGTTTGGCGAGGGCGTCGACCTGGGCCATGGTGACGGCCAGGGTGCGCGGCTGTGGCGGCCAGTTGAAATACGCCTCGCCGTCCGGTTCCAGATGGGCGGTGGGCTCGCCGTCGGTGACGACCAGCACGACCGGCACGGCATCGGGGTGACGGCGCAGATGCCGCGCGGCCAGCAGCAGCGCGTGATGCAGATTGGTGCCTTGCTCCCACACCCCTTCCAGCGCAGTCAGTTCGGAGATGTCGACCTCGGTGGCATGTCTGCCGAAGGTGATCACATCCAGTGCGTCGGAGCGGAACCGCGTGCTGATCAGCTGGTGCAAGGCCAGCGCGGTGCGCTTCATCGGCACCCACCGGCCCTCCTGCACCATCGACCAGGAGGTGTCGACACACAGCGCGACGGCCGCGCGGGAACGCTGCTCGGTTTCGGTGATCTCGACATCGGAGACGTCCAGCTGCACCGTCCGGCTGCCCGTCGATGCCGAGCGCAACACCGCATTACGCACGGTTCGCGACACGTCCCACGGTTCGGTGTCGCCGAACTGCCATGCCCGCGAGGCGCCGGTAGGCTCGCCGGCCGCACCGGCCAGCGCCGTATCCCGTTCACCGCGCCGCGAGCGCAGCTGCCCGACGACGGCCCGCAGCGCGGTCTCGCCCAGTCGGCGTAATGCCTTGGGCGTCAACCGAAGCGAACCGTCGGGGGCGCGCTCGAACAGACCCTGGCGGCGCAGCTCACGCTCGAGTTCGGCCAGCCGGGCGGCATCGACCGAGGCGTCCTGGCCGAGCTGCCGGGTCAGCGCGTCGATGTCGATATCCTCGAGTCGCGCACCGGGATAAGACTGTCCGAGCTGTTCGGCAAGCGCATCGAGTTCGGCCAGATCCTGCATGGCCTGCGCGCCCTCGCCCAGGCCGAGCGGATCCTGTCCGCGCATGCGCTGCGCGGACTCCCAGTCCTCACCCGGCCGCAGTGCGCGCAGATTCGCGTCCAGCGCGCCGACCTGCGCGGCGACCTCCGGATCGCCGAACGCCTGCCCGATCAGTTCGCCGAGTTCCGCGCGCTGTTCCGCGGTCATCGAATTCATCATCCGCTGTGCGGCGGCGGCGCGGGCGGCGAGCGCATCGATCAGCTCATCGGTATTGCGCGGATTCTCGGGGAAGAACTCGCCGTGCTCGGCCATGAATTCGCTGAACTGTTGTTCGGTGTCCTCGCCGCGGCCGTGGGCGGTGAGCAGATCGTTCAGATCCGACATCATCCGCTTGATCCGCTCGACGTCCTCGGGCGTGGTGCTCTGCAGCGCCTGTTTCATGCCCTGGAAACGGGATTCGAGCAGCTCCTGGCCGAGCAGATCGCGGATCTTCTGGTAGTTTTCCCGCCCGGTCTCCGATTTCCAGGGGTATTCGGCGAGCTCCCCGACGGCGGCCGCGGTGCTCGCCGGCAGCGCATCGAGCTGGGCCTCGGCGAAGCGGGCGTCGTCGCTAGGGTCCGGGAACAGCGCCCGCCGCTCGGCATCGAGGGCCTCGTCCAGCAGCCGCCGCACCTCCTGCAGGGTCCCGTCGAGCCGATTGCGCCGGGAGATGTCGGCCCGGCGCTCCCACACCCGCCGGGTGAGCTCGTCCAGCCCGCGCATATCGCGCATACCCCGCCGCAGCAGCTCCTCCAGGGCGCTGCGCGGCGAACTGCCCTCCATCACATCGCGCCCGATCTGATCGAGCGCATCGCGCAGATCGAGCGGAGCCGCGAGGGGATCGGGACCGTCGTGATAGGGGCCGTAGGAGTAACGATCAGGAGTAGTCATGATGCCTCACACAGGGTTTCGGCGCAGCCGCGGGCTGGTCGTTGCGCGGCCGCCCCGTCATCCCGGCATGCTTTTGGCCGGGATCCAACGTAACCAGCTGCGTCCCGGTGGATTCCGGCCAAAAGCGCGCCGGAATGACGATGGTCCCGGGTCATGCGCCGTAGACCGCCAGGCCGTCGTCGGTGTCCTTGGCGACCTGCCGAGCCAGATACAGTGCCTCCAGGGCGAATTCGACCGCGGCGGCAATCCGGGTGGGCGGTTCGGTGGGCTCGACGCCGAGGCGGGAGGCGACCTCGTGCAGCACCGGAAGTTCCGGGAGCGCGGAGAGCACATCCTTGCCGGGGATGCGCTCTCCGGTGGTGACCAGGTTGCCGTCGCCGACCGCCGCGGCCAACGGGCGCAGGTTGACCCCGCCCAGGCGGGCCCGCGCGGTCTCGGAGAAGGCGCGCCGCATCAGGTGAACGAGGTGTTCCTGTTCGCGGCCCTCCTCGCCGGATTCGAATTCCAGCTTGCCGCGCAGCACCGCCGGAACGGACTCCAGGTCGACCGGGCGGGCGACGGCGGGATGCTCGCCGGTGATCGCGGAGCGGCGCAGGGCGGCGGCGGCCACGGTCTCGGCGGCGGCGACCGCGAAACGGGCGGATACGCCGGAACGCTGATCGATCGCGGGGGATTCGCGCAGCTGCCTGACGAACCTCGCCAGTACTTCGATCAATGGATCGCCCACCTCGGCGACGAGGTCGGCCTCCTGCCGGACCAGATCCACCTCGGCCTCGACGGTGAGCGGGTAGTGGGTGCGGATCTCCGCGCCGAAGCGGTCCTTGAGCGGGGTGATGATGCGGCCGCGGTTGGTGTAGTCCTCGGGATTCGCGGTGGCGACGAGCAGCACGTCCAGGGGCAGGCGCAGCGTATAGCCGCGCACCTGGATATCGCGCTCCTCCATCACGTTCAGCAGCCCGACCTGGATGCGTTCGGCCAGGTCGGGGAGCTCGTTGACCGCGATGATGCCGCGGTGGGCGCGCGGCACGAGCCCGAAGTGGATGGTCTCCGGATCGCCCAGGCTGCGGCCCTGGGCGACCTTGACCGGGTCGACGTCGCCGATCAGGTCGCTGATCGAGGTGTCCGGGGTCGCGAGCTTTTCGGCGTACCGCTCGGAGCGGTGCCGCCACGCGACGGGCAGCTCGTCGCCGAGCTCGGCGGCCTGGCGGCGGCCGGCGGGGCTGATCGGGTCCAGCGGATGTTCGCCCAGCTCGGCACCCGCGATGACGGGCGTCCACTCGTCCAGCAGGCCGATCAGGGTGCGCAGCAGCCGGGTCTTGCCCTGGCCGCGCTCGCCGAGCAGGACCACATCGTGCCCGGCCAGCAGCGCGCGCTCGAGCTGCGGCAGTACGGTGCGGTCGAAGCCGACGATGCCGGGCCACGGGTCGCCGCCGGAGCCCAGCAGGGCCAGCAGGTTCTCGCGGATCTCGGTCTTGACGCTGCGTGGCAGATATCCGGCGGCGCGCAGCTCGCCCGCGGTAACGGGCAGGTTCTCCGGTGCGGTCACCACACCGACGCTACGACGATCTTGCGGTTCCGTCGACGCGAAGCGGCACCCCGGAAAATCGTTTGACAGGCGTGCATCGCGGGCCGTACGTTTCCATGGCGGCGTTCGTGCGCCGAAAATGCCTGACCACGGCTATGTATTGGTCGCCACCCGCAATGAATTCGGCTGTGAGCGAACATATCGTCGGCTCGCGCCGTTCCGCCGCCGCCGCCGCACGTAGCGCGAAAATACGTCGGCAGGCGTAGGCGCACTGCACCGGGGAGGTTCTACTCTGGGATCAGGCGTTAATTTCCTTCTGAGGCGGTTGATATGACGGATTCAGATCCGGCGGTATTCGGGTCCGCTACCCTGCGCGTCGGCACGGCCGAACGCGAGCAGGCGGCCGCGGCGCTCGGCGAGCACTTCGCGGCGGGGCGGCTCGAGGTCGACGAGTACGACGAGCGGGTGGCCCGCGCCTATGCCGCGAAGACGGCCGCGGAGCTGGCGGGACTGTTCACCGATCTGCCCCGGCCGGCGCCCGCGTCTCCACCCGCGCCGCCGGTCGCCCCGCCCGTGCGCTGGGGAGCCCGGGGCCTACTGCCGATCGTCCCGATCGTCGCGTTGGTGGCCGCCGTCGCGCTCGTCGCGACCACGCACATGTTCCCGTTCTTCTTCATCCCGGTGGTCCTATTCATAGTCCTCGGCCGCCGCCGGGGCCGGGGTCCCGGATATCGGCGGCGTGGGTACTACTACCGGATGTGACGACGCTATTGGTTCAACTTGCGCTGAATATCCTCCAGCACATCCCGATTCAGGTCCGCATCCAGCGCCATGGCCGCGGCCCAGACATGCGCCACGATGACGCCCTGGGACATGCGGTCGATCCAGTTCGCGGACTGCGGCATCGTGTCGTCGTCCCAGACGATGGGCTCGAGGTCGGGCAGATGCAGGTATTGCAGCTGGGTGTATTCCAGGCCGCGGGCATCGAAGATCGTTGCCGCCCACACCTCCTCGGCGTCGGGGCCGTTGATGGGCCTGCTGGGGCGCGATACCGAGACCGTCGGCCCCGCGGGATCCTCGGAATCGTCCAACTCGCGATGCACGGCCTCGACGACGGTGCGTGAGGCCAGCCCGAATCCCCACAGGCGCCCGCCCATGCCCTGCATCATCCGCGTGGCGATCTCCAGGATCGGCGAGCCCTCGTTAGGTGTCTCGTCGGGCGAAAATGGGGTGAATCCGGCCGCATTCGTCTCCTCGGGCCGGCCGGTGCCGGTGAAACCCCAGACGTGCACGAGGGCGGTATCGGATTCCGGTGCGCTGCTGCGGCGCTCCACCATCGCCGGGAGCAGGGAGCCGATAAGGGACCGGTCGGGGTAACGGATCTCGGGCATGGGGCCAGCGTAGCGAGGTTCGCCGCACTGCCGGGGAAGCACTGGCACGCAATGTAATCCAAGTAATCCAAAACCGACCGCCCAGACCGGGTGCGGGGCGAGAATGGGAGCGCACCGGATAAAAGGCGTCGGGGGCTATGTCGGCGCCAGCCGACGGAATGTGGGGAAATGCAATGAGAGCCAACAAAATCGCCGCCACCGCGGTACTCGCGGTCGCCGCCACCGGCCTGACCGCCGGTGTCGTCCAGGCGCAGCCGATCACCGATAACGGCATTTCGGGCGTCGATCACGGCATCGGCTACACCGTCGCACCGACCGCGAACGCCCTGGGTGTGGCCACCACCGTGGCCTCCGGGCGGTTCGCGCTGGCCCCGGATGCCGGGTCGGTCACCCTGACCGATGCCGCGGGCACCGTCATGGCCACGGTTCCGCTGGGCCTGCGGTCCGCGGCCGGGACCACCGGCCTGACCCCGCAGGTCGGTAACGACGGCCGAACCCTCACCCTGACACCGCAATCCGCGACGCAGCGGACCGCGCAGGCCATCGACTACCAGGATGTGCAGGCTCGCAAGCAGTACAACGCCGGGATCGGCGCGCTGATCGGCGCGGGCATCGGCGCGGTGATCGGCTTCTTCCTCGGCGGAGTCGGCGCGCTGGTCACCATCCCGATCGGCGCGGGCATCGGTGCCCTGATCGGTTACTCCACACCGTAATCGGGAGCCAACGCTCGCTCGGCGAGCCGCGCCTGCTGCTGCGGGGCAGGCGCGGCGTCGCCGAGTGTCGAGGGTGCGGGGAGCGGCGCGGCGTCGCCGAGTGCCGAGGGTGCGGGGAATGGCGCTGCATCGCCGGGTGCACCGTGCCTGGGGAGTGCTGCCACGTCGCAGGGCGTTGGGAAAATCGGAGTGTTGCCGGCGGTAGTGAGAGTTTCGAGTTCGGTGCGGAGCTGCCGGATTTCCGCGGCCAGCTCGTCGCGGAGTTGCTCGCGTTCGGCGAGGCTGGCGCGCATACCCTCGAGGGTGTCGTTCATGGCGGCCAGGCGGCGGTCCGCGCCGTCGAGCTGCCATTCGATGACCGCGCCGCGGTCCACGTCCGCGCTGGCGGTGCTGACCCAGTCGATGACGTAATCGAGCCAGTCGGGCTGTTTGGGCATCGGCTCGGACTCGGTCCAGCCCTGCCGAAGCGCGGCCTTGGTGGATAACACGCGTTCGTCCGCGGTGGGGGAGTGCAGGTGTATGAGGCTGAGTTTGCCGGCGCTGGTCACCACGGCGGTGAGCCGATACCGGCCCGCCAGATGCATCCGCAGATCCGCGGTGCCGCGGCCGTCGGCGTCCATCGTGCCGAGCCACGGCCCGTCCGCCACCTCGATAATCGACTCCAGCACACCGAGCTGCCCGACCCCGCGACGCAATCGTGTTGCCCGTTTGCGCAGGTCATCTGGTGTTGCAGCCATCTGATCCCAGTGCATCGCACCCGCTTTCTCGTCGGCTGGCTACGATACGGCAACCTTACGACGGTAGTGGGCTCGTACTGCCTGATCGCCTGGTCAGTTGCGCATTTCCCAGCGATCGTGCGACCGCGAGGAGTCGGGCTTGATATGCCCTGCGGCAACGAGTATGTCGAATGCGGCCCGCTTGCGGGTGCACTGATGTTCGCGATGCAATTGCATGGTCAGGTGGGCCTCGGCGAGCGTGAGCGCGCGGCCGGGCATCGAACATGACAGGGCCGGCGGCCAGACGCCCAGATCCCGGCTGGGGCAGCCGGGCGCGGCGCGATCGCCCGACAGTGCCGGCCGGGACGGCCCCAACGCCCACAGCACCGCGAAGCCGGCCAGCAGGAACCCACCGCCGGCCAGTGCCACGAGCACCACCGTCCCCATATCCCAGGTACCCATAACCGATATCCTTCCGAACTCGTGTACTTCTAGAACCAGGTGCGCGGACGGACCTCATTGGCCAAGTCCACCAAGCGGATTCGATGAGCGGGGTCCGTGGTGATCCGGGCCAGGGTGCGCAATCCAGCCTCGATGCCGCCGCGCAGGCCCGCCTCGGTATTGGGGGTGCCCAGTATCGAGGTTTCCGGACTCTGCAGGCATCCGCCCGCCCGCAGCCACACCAGGGTGGCCCACAGCAGCACGATCCGGGTCGGCAGGTAGCGCGGCGCGCCCGACAGGCTCGCCAAACGTCCCGCCGCCACCCGCAGATCGGTCTCGGTCAGCTCCGTCACCGGGCCGGACACCTGCAACAGGCAGCCGGACAGCCCGGCGGTATCGCGATGGTGCGATACCGCGGGCAGCCCGTCCAGGACCGCCACCGCCGCCGCGAAATCGCCGTGCGCGGCGAGGCGTCGGGCCAGTCCGAACGCGGCGCTGGCGATGCCGCGATTCAGGTGCCAGGCATGGCGGTAGTGGTCGATCGCCGCGTCCTGCCAGTCATCGATATCCGGGTGTGCCCCAGGCGAATTCGCCAGCATCTCGGCGGTGACAGCCATCGCCAGGCTGGGCGCGTATTCCCCGGGCAGCATCACGCGGACGATGTCGAGTTGCCGGTAGGCGCGGCGGTATTCGGCGCACAGCAGTGCGGCGATGCCCGTGTACCAGGAGATGCGCCAATCGCTGACGTAGTTGTTCCGCAGGGTTTCCAGCGTGGTCTGGGCGGTGTCCATCTCGCCCAATTCGAGCAGCACGCGGATCAGCTGCAGGGCCGCCTCGAGCTCGAAGGGTCCGGCCGCGGCATGCGGCGGCGTGCCGGATCGGATGGGTATGCGCCGCAACAGATCCAGGGCCTGGCGGGGTTGTGCATGCGGCAGGTTGGCCAGCAGCGCGCAGCTGGGATCCCGGTTGTGCACCTGCGGCGCGGGCAGGGTGGCCACGATCTGGTAGACGTCCAGCTGGGCGCGGCGGGGTTTGCCGTCGAACATGCCGTCGAGCTGCGTGGTCAGCATGTCGATGCCGAAATCTCCGCGCGGACGCCCGAATTCGCTGGCGGACATGCTGGGGATGCGTCCGTGATCGACTATGCGCGCGGAGCCGGTGTCGTGCGCTCCGTATGCGACGGCAGCTGCGGGGGCGATCATGCCGTGGCCTCCTGCTTTATGAACCATGCCACTGTTTTATGTAATATAACGCTAGAACGTGGCACATAACAAGGGGTGTTAGCCAGGGGGCTCGACGGTGAGAGTCAGCGGAACGGCGGCTCGTTGAAGGTGCGGAGCTTGCGGGAGTGCAGGGCGTCGCCCTCCGCACGCAGCAATTCGACTGCGCGGATACCGATCTGGAGGTGCTCGGAGATGGTGCCCTCGTAGAAGCGGTTCGCCTGGCCCGGCAGCTTGATCTCGCCGTGCAGGGGCTTGTCCGAGACGCACAGCAGCGTGCCGTACGGGACGCGGAAGCGGTAGCCCTGCGCGGCGACGGTGGCGCTCTCCATATCGACCGCGACCGCGCGGCTCTGGTTGAAGCGCAGCGCCGAGGCGGAGTAGCGCAGCTCCCAGTTGCGGTCGTCGGTGGTGACCACGGTGCCGGTGCGCAGCCGCTCCTTGACGTCCTCGCCGGGCATGGCGCTCACCAGCCGGGTGGCGTCGTACAGCGCGCGCTGCACCTCGGCGATGCTGGGGATCGGAATATCCGGCGGCAGTACCGAATCCAGCACATGATCGTCGCGCAGGTAGGCGTGTGCCAGCACGTAATCGCCGATCTCCTGGCTCTCGCGCAGTCCGCCGCAATGCCCGATCATCAACCAGGCCGCCGGCCGCAGCACGGCCAGATGATCGCAGATGGTCTTCGCATTCGCCGGGCCCACACCGATATTCACCAGCGTGATGCCCGGACCGTCGGCGGCACTGAGGTGCCAGGCCGGCATCTGATGCTTCTTCCAGGCCAGATCCGACACCATCGCGTCGCGATCGCGGGCATCCGCGGTGATCACCGCGCCACCGGCGCAGGACAGCCGCTGATAGGGGCTGTCCGGATCGGCGATCTCCTCGGTGGCCCAGCGCACGAATTCGTCGACATACCGGGAGTAGTTGGTGAACAGCACGAAGGGCTGGAAATCCTCGACCGCCGTCCCGGTGTAGTGCCGCAGCCGGGCGAGGGAGAAGTCGGTGCGCAACGCGTCGAAGTGGCTGAGCGGGAACGGCTCGTCGAGGATCAGCGTGCCGTCGGCGGTCTCATCGCCGATATCCGCCAGATCGGGGATGGGGAAGTAGCGCGCGATATCGGCGCTCATCGACCGATTCAGCGCCAGATCGAATCCGTCGATCACGTACGCGAACGGGATCTCCTGCCGCGACGGCCCGACATCGATGCGGACGTCGTAATCCCGATCGATCATCTCGAGCTGTTCGGCGAGATACCGGCTCAGCAATGCGGGCCGGGTCACGCTGGTCGCATAGCACCCGGGCCGGGTCAGCCGACCCCACGCCCGCGGCCCTTGCTTCTTCTGTACCTCACCCTCCCAGCTCAGGCGCACCTCGGGATAGACGAACGCGCCCTCGGCCCGCGTGCGTGCGTTCGGCGCGACACCGTTATCGATGAAGTCGCGCACGGCCGCCCGCAGCGTCTCCACGGACCGGTCGTACCGGACCTGCAATTCCCGCAGGGCCGCGGCGGCGGTGAGGTCGGTGGCGGTATCCCGGTCCGGCATGTCGTCTCCCGTGCGATCGGCTGAGCTGTGCCCTGCCATCGTAAGGAGAGGGGCGATCCGGGTCGCCCCCGACACGTGCGCCGCGCCTCGGCCGAGACTCCGTCATTCCGGCGTGCTCTTCATCCAGTCATTCCGGCGTGCTCTTGGCCGGAATCCACGGGCACCGGGTGGAGCCCGACCAAGAACAAGCTGGAATCGAGAGTGACGTCCCGGTATTACGCGAAGACGCCGTCGATGGTGTCGGCGGTCAGGATGCGGGTGGTCCAGGTCTCGAGGTCGTCCAATCCCGCGTTGGTTACAGCGCGACGGACCGATTCAGGCAGGTCTCCGAACTTTGCGGCCAGCTGTTCGAGGAGTGTGGCCGCGCGTCCTTCAGTCCGTCCTTCGGTGCGCAGCGTCTCGGCGATGGTCATGATGGCCTCCTGAGCCTTGGTTCCGAGCTGGTTGATGATTGGTTTTATCTCGCTGAACGGAGTGTCGCCTACACCCATTATGTACGTCAGTTGCCTCGAGGTCACGATCGGCAGCGGTGCCGCGTCGGTCCGGGACTTCCAGTGGTGATTCCAGATGTTGAGGGCGTACTGCATCATTCGAAGCGGCATGGATTGGTCCACGCTGCTCTGGTGTTCCATGTGGAAATAGATGACCGGGCCGGTCCCGATGAGGCGGGCCTGGAATACCAGATCGCAGTGCAACTCCTGGAGTTTTTCCGTGGGGAAGCTGCCCTTATAGGGCTGCAGCGTGCTCCAATCTACCCGATCTGCAAGCGGTTTCGGCAGGACCGAGCGAAGTGCGGAGGCGGCGTCCGCGGGGCGTTCGAATACATGCTTGAAGTAAGTGTCGTGCGGAGTCGATGTTTTGGCGTCCTTGGTTTCCATTGCTTCAGGCGTCTCCTGTCGAACAGTTCGGGCATTGGTCGGGGGGATCGCTGGGGTGCGGATGGCCCAGGTCGATCAGCCAGGTCCAGCACGCGCGGAGCATGTCGCAGGTCTCGAAGGTGCAGTTGGCGTGAATGGGACTGTTGATGATGTCGTGCATTTGGGACGGCGGAAGCGCATGCCCGGGGTAGTCGTGCACGACCGGGTTGTCGGGCCTATTCGTCTCTGTCACGTCAGTACCCCAGGTGTGGGACGTCGGCGGGCACAAGTTGCCCGGCATCGATCAGGCGCTGCTTCGCCTGGGCTTTGACCGAGCAAACCCCCGCTGGGCATTCCAGATGGGTCTGCATGATGAGGTGCGCGTAGGCGATTGTCATGACCGGCAGGCGGCCGTGATCGGTGACTGGAAGATCGTACATTGGAATTCTCCAGAATTAGATGAGCCAGTTTGGAATCCCTGGGGGCCGAGGCCGAAACCGCCTGGTACACATGGGTTTCTAGGTGGTTGGTGCATCCCGGCCCCCCGGACTGATTCAGTAGTACAGTGGCGCGCGGCATCGCGGTAGTTCAAAGCACGCGTTTCTCGGAAAATACTGCCGCCCTTCCAAACTGAGACACGATTCGCATTCCAAACTGAGAGATAACAAGTTGGGAGGACCAGCAAATGACCGGTTCGGCCGTACCACGGCGAATGCTGGGGCGTGAACTGAAGAAGCTTCGAGAGCGGTCCGGCGTCTCCGCGTCGGCCGCGGCCCGGGCGATCGAGGTCTCGACACAGACGTTGTGGCGCATGGAGTCCGGCCAGGAGGGGCCGAAAATGAAGGAGCTGTATGTCAAAATCCTGTGCGGGATGTACGGGGCGGGGGAGGACATGACCGAGGCACTGGCCGCGCTGGTCGCAGAGATCAAGAAGCCGGGATGGTGGCATAGTTTCGCCGATGCGGTACCAGAGGATTCGGACCTGTTCATGGGCTTGGAGGAGGCCGCCCTACGGATGACCACCTTTCAGTTGACGCTTATCCCGGGTCTGCTGCAGACGCCGGACTACCGGAGGGCGATTCTCTGGATCGAGTTCCCGAACCGATCGGCACGGGAACTCGAGTCGCTGATCGAGCTGCACGGTCGGCGGGTTATGAGGTTGCAGGACGATGCCCATCCCGTCGAACTTCGAGTGCTGCTGAGTGAATCGGCGTTGCATCACCAGGTTGGCGGTCCGATTGTTATGGCGGAACAGGCCGGGCATCTGGCGGACATTGGGTCCGCGCCGAATATGTCCATCCGAATCGTCCCCCAGAAGGTAGGTAGCCACGTGGGCTTGATCTCCGGGCCGTTTCTCCTGATGGACTTCCCGGTGCATCCCACCTCCCGCCTGACGGAACCGCCTGTCGTGTACGTGCAGGGGTTTACGGGTGCGCTGTACCTCGACCAAGAGGCCGAGATCAAGCAATATCGTCAAGCGGTTGCGCAGATACAGCAGGTAGCGTTGAACGAGGAGGAGAGCACGACGCTGCTCCGACAAGTAGCGAGGGAGTACCGAGCGTGAGTATCGATCCGTCCGGCGCGGTGTGGTTCAAGAGCAGCAGATCAGGCACCCGCGATACGTGCGTCGAGGTAGCGCACCTCGAGGGTGACATGGTGGGCGTCCGCGACTCGACAGACCCGACCGGTCCGGCGCTGGTCTTCGAACCTAAAGCCTGGGACGCCTTCACAGCGGGCATCCAGAACACGGAGTTCGACCTAGCCTGAGATGTGCTGCGACTCGGCCGATCGCGAACTCGACCGAGTCGCAGCATATTTCACTTCGTGCGGCGGGACGGCGTCTCGACCTCGCTTGGCCGCCCAGCGGAGCGTCAGATCCGGTTCGCCTCGACGGGTGTCACGTTCGGCCGGTGTGGATGGCGGGGTAACTTCCCGCCTTCGGGCTCAGTGAGGCCGGGATGACCGGAAGGCCACGGCCTGATCGTCGCGTTCGACCGCACGGCGGGCCGGGATCTGCCAGCGCCAGCCGTGCGGTGCAGTAGCAGCGCAACATCGATCCGCACCTGCTCCCGCACTTTCCGTCGCCCGGCGGTGAGCCCAGCGACAACACGAATTCAAGCTCTGTAACGGCGTCGCAATCCGTTTGGGCGACACGTCGCGACCCGGCCGATTGCGGGTCTGGTGGCTGGGCGGTAGCGTCGACACGATTGTGTCAGGGGGCGGCTGCCGGTCCGGCCTCGACGCGGAGATGCGGCACCGGAGGCGAGGGGATCACATGATCGGTCGAGGCGTTATCTTGGCAGCGGCGGCGACCTGTGGTGCCGCACTTCTTCTCAGTGGGTGTGGGTCGTCGGGTGGTGGTGCCGTGCCCAACAGCAGTGCGGCGGCGAGCGCGCCGGTGGCAGTACCGACCGGATTCGACCCTTGCAAGGACATTTCGCAGTCTGTTCTGACTTCTGAAGGCCTGGGAAGTCAGCAGGTGGACGACGGTCAAGCTGATGGGGGCAAGGTTCTCTGGCGTGGGTGTCAATGGGCCAGTCCTGATAGCTATGGCGCAGTGATTCAGACAACAAATATTACGGTGGACATGGTGCGCGGCAAGAATTTCCCCGATGCGCAGGAGTACGCCATAGATGGGCGACGCGCGATCTCCACTCGACAACAAGACGATCATCCTAGTGAGGCGTGCACGATAGATGTGGAGATCAAGGGAGGCAGCCTTGAGTTCAACCTGACGAATCCGTCGTATTTGCCCAAGACCGGAAGTCAAGATACTTGCCAGCTCGGTCGCGTGTTGGCGCAAAAGGTAGTAGCTACTATGCCTGCAGCAGCGTAAGCTTCAGTCGGGAGAATAGAAATGGCGGGAGGGATTCAGGCTGATGGCTGATGGCGGTAATCAAACCCCTGCTCGGCCGTTGACATCTTTGATCAACGACGCCAAGGCGGGGAATCTAAGCGTGCGAATGGATCTGGATAAATTTGTTTACCTGGATCGCGATTGCGATTTCTTTAAGACGCAGATCCAGAGAGTGCAGAACATAATGAACGATATCTCGCGACAAACACACTGGGGTCTCGGTGAGGATTATGTGGCTGAGGGAGATCGTGATCTGGTGTCTGCAAAGACGATGGTGGCCCGCTGGAAAGGGAAGGCTAAGGGCGCCAACGACGGAAATAGTTTCTATGATATCCTCAGCTCTCATTGGCAGACTATCGATGATTTCCAGACCCTGTTTCGCACGGTCCGAGAGCAGATGACCGCTCACGACGATGCCCAGGCTGCCAAGTATAGGCAGCTTGAGGCCAGTCTCCCGCAACAGGCCCCGGCCCCTGAGCGCTGGCTCGGCGCGGGCCCTGTGTCCGAGTTCAGGTGAGTTGAATGGCAAGGGACAACGAACCTACTCAAATCCCGAGCGGCGGAGAGAATGTCTTCGCGTGGAGTCGGCAGAATATTCAGGATGCCTTCCAGGGGCTCGATACTACGGATGCCCAGCATCAGGCTCAGCAGTACGGTACTGCCGCCAGCGATTGGGATCAGGGCCTGGAAACCTTCAAACGCTCGGTAGGCGCATCCATCTCCGAGGCATGGGAGGGCGCATCGGCGGACTCGGCGAAGACCGCGATCACCCAATACACCACCGACGCCGCTAATCTAACCGATCTACTCTCCGGCATCAGCCAGGACATCAAGGCCGCCGGTCTCGCAGTGGTAGAGACGAAGAAGGGCATTCAGCCCGCCGCGCAGCATTCGTGGACGACGAATATCCCGTTCTTCGGGCGGGCCCAGGCGCGCAGCGAGGAAAATACCCGCACGCAGAACGAGGCCGACACCCGCGAGGCGATGCAGCGGAACTATGTCACGCAGTTCGGCAAGTGCGACAACACCGTTCCGGTCGTGCCGCCCAGCTTGAACCCGCTCAACCCGGCCGGTGCCACGGGACCCGGCGTTACGGGTCCTGGCGGTGCAACGGGCCCCGGCGGTGGTCCGGGCGGTGTCAACCCCACGGGTGCGTCCGGTCCGACCGGCTCCACCGGTCCGGGCGACGGCGCGAGCGGTCCCGGCAGTGGCGCGAGCGGCCCGGGTAGCGGCGCGAGCGGCCCCGGCAGCGACTCCGCGGGCACTCAAAACACCTCGCCCAGCTCGGCGAAGACGACCCCGTCCTCCGTCGATCCGACCGCGACCGCGCCGAGCAGCGTGGCGCCAAGCTCGTACACTTCGCCCGGAACCGCCGGCCTCGGCACGGCCGGGGGAATGGGCGGACTCGGCGGCGGTGGCGGCGAAACAGGTTCCGGCTCAGGCGGACTGGGCCGCAGCATTCCCGGTACCGGCACGCCGGGCGCAAACCCGGCCGCGGCGGCCGCCGCGGCCGCGCGTGCGGGCACCTCGGCTACGGGGATGGGCGGCATGGGCGGCATGGGCGCGGCCGGTAAGGGCAAGGAGGGCGAGGGGGACGGTACCCACAAGCGGGCCGACTACCTGGTCAACGCCGAGAACGCCGAGGAGCTCATCGGTGAACTCCCCAGAACGGTGCCCGGCGGCGTCATCGGCGGCGACTTCCGGGACGACCGACCCGACGCGGAGGAGTAGCCGTCGCGCTGCAATCGGCGTGACGGGCAAGTGATTTCGGGGCGCAGCACAATGCTGGGACGATGCTGCAATGAGTCGATGGGAATGCGGATGGCCGAATGGGCGTGGGAGCCGGACGATTTCGCGGCGCTATGGTTCAGCGACGCAAACGACCGGATCCCCGGTCTGCTGCGCTTCACCAGCCGCTTCGTATACCGTGACGACTTCGAGCTGCACCGCCCCGCGGTCCGCGGCCGCTACAACGCCGACGAGCTCGAGCAGATCGACCTCGCCCTGCACACCCTGACAACCTCGGACATGCGTGTGGAAATCCTCGGCCACACCACGAAATACCAGGGCAGCAAGGGCGCATCCCGCGAGTACCGCATCATCGGCGCCCGAAACCTCCACCACGCCACCGTGATCTACCAGCTGACCGAGGGCGAGCGAGACGGCCGCATCCGCGTCCATTCCTGCCGCCCCGAACATCTGGGTGCCCGCCTGGTCGCGGTGATCCCGCCCCGCGACCCCGGCGCCCAGCCCCCGATCACCGTCCACCCCAAAGACATCCGCGACAATCGCCAATCCGCCACCGCCTCCACCCCCGCCGAACGCTACCGCCGCCTCCTGGCCCGCCGCATAGACGGCAACGGCACCGCCGCCTTCCTGCAGGCCCCGATCCACGCCGACCCCACCCCCGCCCACGAGGTCGCCTGGTGCGATTTCGACGACGGCCGCTACCTCCAGGTCCGTGCCGACCACATAACCATCCGCCCCGCCACCCCCAAAGACCTCTCCGCCCGCTTCAACGCCTGGTTCGAATCCGCCCGCCAACGCCTCCGCGAGGACGAATACGACCGCTGGTGATCGAGCCGGCCACTGGGGAACGTTCAGTGACCACCTCGTTGCGCCGGGTATGGTCGAGACCATGAAGGTGTGATCCCCGGCCACCGGCCGGGCTCCCGAGAGGTACACAGCGGTGCGGACCAAAAACCCAGGCCGAGGAGCGGAATTCGCCGAGACGCCGTGGAACGAGGTCGTTCCCGGATTGTTCATGGGCGGCCATCATCGGCGGGACGGGAATGGGCGAGTGGTCCCGGTGGTCGTCACGAACGAATTCGACGTAGTGATCAGCCTGTACTCCCGCGCCGGGCACGGCCCCGACCCCGGCGTGCTGCATCCAGGTCTTCCGTATCCGCGACGGTACGTTCAGGATTCATGACCTCGGTGACCGCGCGGGTTCAACTCCAGGCCCGTTGGCGGGATTTCATTGGGCTGTCCGCCTGTATGCGGTATACCTCTGTGGTACAGATCCCAACGTACAAGGAGACATTGCAGTGCCCGACGGCCCCATCGACCTGCATACCGACGTGGCGCACCCGGCCAGGATGTATGACTATTTCCTCGGCGGCAAGGACTCCTACGAGGCGGACCGCTCGGCCGCCGAGCAGGCGCTGCGAGACTTTCCGTCCGTCCGATTGACCGCCCGCACCAATCGCGAGTTCATGCGCCACGCCACGCGCTACCTCGCCGAACAGGGGATCCAGCAGTATCTCGACATCGGCACCGGCATCCCGACCGCGCCGAATCTGCACCAGGTCGCCCAGGAGTACGCGCCCGAGTCCCGGGTCGTATATATCGACAACGACCCGATCGTCCTCTCACACGCGCGGGCGCTGCTGGTGAGTGCACCCGAGGGCCGCACCGCCTACATTCAGGCCGACGCCGCGGATCCGTCGGCTATCTTCGCCGCGCCGGAGTTGGGCAAGACGCTCGACCTGTCCCGGCCGGTGGCGGTGTCGCTCATGGCGTTGCTGCATTTCGTTCCCGGCGACGTCTATGGACTCGTGAACTCATTGATGGCGCCGTTGGCCCCGGGGTCCTATCTGGCGATGTCCCATGTCACAACGGATTTCGACGACGGCGCCGACGACCCCGACGGGATGGGGCGTCTGTTGCAGGTCTACGTGGATCGCGGGATTCCCGTGCGGCCGCGCACGCGCGCTGAAGTCGAGCGGTTCTTCGACGGGCTGGAAATCGTGGAGCCCGGTGTCGAGGTGATCCACCGATGGCGCAACGAGGGCATCGAGCACCCGCACAACCATGACAAGCGGGTCTCGCTCTACGGTGCCGTGGGCAAGAAGGTCTGATGCGGACGGATGGCGCGACGGGCGGCGGGTTCGGTCAACTTGTCAGCGTTATGGGCTGTCCCGCGGCCTGCAGGGCGGCGAGGTAGCCGAAGACGAGGGCGGGGCCGATGGTGGCGCCGGGGCCGGCGTAGGTGTGGCCCATGACCGGGGCGCTGGCGTTGCCTGCCGCGTAGAGGCCCTCGATGATCGAGCCGTCCTCGCGTAGGACTCGGGCGGTCGAGTCGGTGACCAGTCCGCCCTTGGTGCCGAGGTCGCCCGGGACGAGCTGGGCGGCGTAGTACGGGCCCGTTTGTAGCGCACCGAGATTGGGGTTGGGGTGGTTACGCGGGTCACCGTGGCGGCGAGGGATTGTGCGGGGATGCCGATCTTTTCGGCCAGTTCGGGCAGTGTGCTCGCGCGGGTCAGGACGCCGGAGTCGAACCAGCGGCGGGGGAGTGGGCTGCGCGGCGGCAGACCCGCGAACAGGTAGCGGTTGCGGTATTGCTGGTCGAAAATCAGCCAGGCGGGCAGGTTTTCGCCGGGGCCCTCGCCCTGGCCGAATTCGCCGCCGTACATGCGGTGTGCCGCTTCCACATACGGGAGCGATTCGTTCATGAAGCGCCTCCCGCGGTCGTTGACGATGATGCTGCCGGGCAGGTTGCGTTCGGCCAGGCAGAACCAGGGGCGGCGATCTGTTCCGTGGTCACCTCGCCGAATCCGTGCTCGGCGAACTACTGTCAACTAGGGGTGAAATGCCACATAAATTGTGATCCGCATCACTTATTTGGTCGGTGGTGACGGATTTCCCGTCGGCCGATGGTCTCGATCTCGACCGAATCAAATACAACATCCGGGAGCATCCGATGTCAGAGAACATGCCGACCGCCGTCGTCACCGGGGCCAGCCGCGGTTTCGGGCGGGGAATCGCTGCGGCCCTGATGGGCGCGGGATACCGGGTGGTGGGGATTGCGCGGGGCGAGGAACAGCTGCTCGCTGCCGGAAAGGAATTGGGGGAGCGGTTCGTGCCGGTGCCCGGTGATGCGGTCGATGAGGCCCTGGCGCAGCAGGTGATTCGTGAGTATCGGCCGGATCTGCTGGTGTTGAATGCGGGTGCCGGACCGCATCTGGCTCCGGTGCACGAGCAGACGTGGGAAAGCTTCGGCCGCAACTGGAATACCGATACCCGGCACGCCTTCACCTGGATCACCGCGGTGCTGCGCGAACCTCTGGCCGCCGGTGGCGTGGTGGTGGCCATGTCGAGCGGTGCCGCGCTGGCCGGGTCGCCATTGAGCGGGGGGTACGCGTCGGCCAAGGCCGCTATCCGGTACCTGCGCGGGTATGCGGCCGAGGAGTCGGAGAGAGCCGCGCTGGGTATCCGGTTCGTCGCCCTGTTGCCGCAGCTGACCCCTGCCACCGGCCTCGGCGCCATGGGGGTCGCCGCCTACGCGGCACGGCAGGGCATCGACGCCGAAACTCTCACCGCGAGAATGCAACCGATACTGACCCCCGACCTGGTCGGCAAGGCGGTCGTGGAGCTTGCGGCGGATCCGGACACCGCGCCGGAGTATCGGCTCGACGGCACCGGTCTGCATCCGATCGACTGAGCGGCGGCCTACAGTGAAAACAGCACCCAGCCCGGGAGATTCCGCGATGCCCCGCGACACCGACCGCGACACCGACTTCGCCGCCGCCACCGAGCGGTTCCGGCCCGAGCTGCGTGCGCACTGCTATCGGCTGCTCGGCTCGATTCACGACGCCGAGGACCTGGTGCAGGAGACCTACCTGCGGGCCTGGCGCGGCTTCGAACGGTTCGAGGGCCGTTCCTCGGTGCGGCGGTGGCTGTATGCGATCGCGACCAAGGCGTGCCTGACCGCACTGGAGACCAGGGGACGGCGCCCATTGCCGTCCGGATTGGGCGCGCCACAGGACGATCACCGTGTGGCGTTGGCGGAGCGGCAGCCGGAAGTGTCGTGGCTGCAACCGATTCCGGACCGGCGACTGGGCGATCCGGCCGTAATAGTGGCCGCTCACAGCGGAATTCGGCTGGCCTTCATCGCCGCGCTGCAGTACCTGCCCGCGCGGCAGCGGGCCGTGCTGACGCTGCGTGATGTCCTGGGGTTCCGGACGGCCGAGGTCGCGGAGATCATGGATATGACCGGGGCGGCGGTGGACAGTGCGCTGCGGCGGGCCCGCAGCGCGATGGCCGCGGCGGGGCCGGTCGAGGACGATCTGGCCGAGCCGGATGCACACCGTCGGCGAAATCTCCTGGACGACTACGTCGATGCCTTCACCCGCGCCGACACCGACGCGTTGGTGCACCTGCTGCGAGCCGACGTCGAACTCGAAATGCCGCCCATACCAACATGGTTCACCGGTCGCACCGCGGCCGCCGGATTCCTTGCGAGCCAGGTGCTGCGCCACGAGGGCCAATGGCGGCTGCTGCCCGTCCGCGCCAACGGCCAGCCCGCATTCGTGCAGTACGAACACGTCGGGGGCGGCCGCTACGAGGCCCACGGCGTGCAGGTCCTGACCCTCATCGGCGCCCGGATCGCCCGCATCACGGCCTTCAACGACCCGACTCTGGTTCCGGTCTTCGGTGGCGCCCCGGTGCTGTCGGGGTCCGCGAATTCCGGCTCCGTGCAGGACCGATCGAGGAAGCCGTCCACCTGATCACGGCTGCGATGGCAGCGGTGCGAGTATTATCGGCAACCATGAGTACACCTGGGGGGAATTCCGGTCCAAGGCAGAATGTTTCGTCGACTGTCGAGCTCGCTGGCAACGCGGCCGCCGGAAACGAAACCGCCGCAACGCAACCCGGTGACGATGGCCTGCCGAACCCGACGACCCAGCCAGATAAGGTTCCGCCGGGCCAGAATCCGCCGTACATCGCCGCGACGACCGTAACGAATCCGGACGGCAGCACCACGACGACCTATCCGCACGGCGACCAGGTCACCACGCGTGATGGCACGTCGATCCAGAGTGGCGGCCAGGCCCTCATCGATTCGGTCAACGGGTACGGCACAGTCGATTATCAGCTTGCCGACCAGGCCGTCGCGGTATCGGCTATTGCCGCCGACGGTTCATCACGGTCGGTGGTGAGAAATGCCGCCGGAACACAGACCACCATCGCGCGGTCCTCCGCCGGAGAGCTGTCGCTCAACGTCGATGGGCAACAGGTCGCGAGCCCGGGCATCGGTGCTGTCACTCTTGCCGCCGCCCGTAGCTATGTGGGCATCCCCTATGCGTGGGGCGGTGGCTGCATCTACGGCCCGACGAAGGGGGAGGGCGACGACGGCGACGGCGCGAATCAGAACGGTGATTTCGACAAGGTCGGCTTCGACTGCGAGGGGCTGGTCCGCTACTCCGCACATCAGGCCGCGGGGCTCGATATCGGCCCGGGGACGACCAATCAGGTCAACTCGCCGAACATGACCGCCGTGTCGATGACCGGCAACGACGGTGTCGGCAACGCCCAACCCGGAGATCTGGTGTATTTCGAGAACCCGCCGGAGCACGTTGCGGTGTATGCCGGGGTACAAAACGGGACGCCGACGATCGTGCAGGCACCGCAGTCCGGAGGCGTCGTGGAGGAGGTGCCCATGAACCGCAACGACGTTTACGGCATCAGGCGGCCGAAGTAATCCGGCTATTGCGCCGCCGCGCCCTCCTGCGCGCCCAGCGTCCGCACGACCACATCCAGGAATGCGTCCACCTCGTCGATGTAATACGCCGCCGTCCCCGCGTGGGCCAGCCCGAAGTTGACCGTCCGCACGTCCTGGCTGCTCAGCCCGTTGGGCCCGACGTGGGCGAGGGTGGTTGCGACCCGGTCCAGGAACACGTCGACCTCGTCGGCGTCATAGCCGGCATGCCCGGTGGGCGGGGCCGCGAATCCCACGCGCTGCACGTCGTCGGGGGTCAGCTCGGTCTCGCCGGGGTGGCGGGCTGCTCCGCGCCGCGCGAATTCCAGTTCCACGCAGGCATTGTCGAGGTAATTGTCCACCTGGTCGCGGTCGTAGCCGCGATGTCCGAAGGGTGCGTCGGCGAATTCGTGCTCGCGGATCTCCGCGGCGGTGAGCACCGCCCGCCCGCGATAGGCCTGGGTCAGCCGCTCGCGGAAGGCGTCGACCTCGCCCGCGTCGTAGCCGCGATGCCCCAACGGCGCCTTGGCGAAGCGCACCTGCCGCACGTCCTCGGGAGTCACGCACTCATTGTCGCAACCGCGCGCCCGGGCCGTTACCGGGGTCGCGAATGTGCGCATCCGGATACGATTCGGTGGTGTGAACCAGCCCAGATGCCCGGAGCCCGCCCCGGGCCTGGACTGACGGAGCGATGGAGCGAAGCGACTGAGTGGAGGAGGGAAGGACCGGGGTTAATAGGGCTCCGGACGCCGGAGCGGAGCGGAGGCCTATGACACGGATGGAATAGTGTGTCATCCTGTATCTGATACTTCGAGTAACAGGAGGTTCGACGTGGCGCCCCAATTCGATGCCATCGTGGTCGGAGCAGGGTTCGGCGGGATGGGTGCGGGCATCGAGCTCGACCGGCTCGGCCTGGGCAATTTCGTGATCGTCGAGCGGGAGCAGGACCTGGGCGGGACCTGGCATGTGAACAGGTATCCCGGGCTGGCGGTGGATATCGCCTCGGTCACCTACTCGTATTCGTTCGAGCCGAATCCGCACTGGTCGCGGTTGTTCGCGCCGGGGGCCGAGCTGAAGAAGTACGCCGAACACGTTGCGGCCAAATATGATCTGCGCCGCCGGATGCGTTTCGATACCGTCGTCGAGGGCGCCCGCTGGGATGCCGAACAGCAGTACTGGGTGGTGAGCATCGCGGGCGGGGAGCAGCTGACCGGGCGCTACCTGGCCACGGCGACGGGTTTCCTGTCCCAGCCGTACACCCCGCCGTTCCCGGGCATCGAGACCTTCGCGGGCAAGATCATCCACACCACCGCCTGGGACGACGACTACGACCTGACCGGCCGCCGCGCCGCGATCATCGGCACCGGCGCGACCGCCGTGCAGCTGGTGCCCGAGGTTGCCCGGAAGGCGAACGCGCTCACCGTATTCCAGCGCACCCCGATCTGGGTGGTGCCCAAGGTCGATATGCCGATCCCGCCCGCAGTACAAAAGCTCTTCGCCTCCGTACCGATCGCGCAGAAGGCCGCGAGGCTGGCCAACACCACCGCGCTCGAGGCGCTGATGGTCATCGGTGTCCTGCATTTCCGGCAGGCCAAACTGCTTAATCGGGGCGCCGGCGCGCTGGCCAAGGCGCATCTGCGGGCCCAGGTTCACGATCCGGAGACGCGGCGCAAACTCACCCCGCACTACGACTTCGGCTGCAAGCGTCCGACGTTCTCCAACACGTATTTCAAGACCTTCAACGAGCCTCATGTACGTCTGGAGACCAACTCCATCGAGCGCATCGAGCCCGACGGCATCGTCACCGCGGACGGCCACAAGACCGAGATCGACACGCTGATCCTGGCGACCGGCTTCAACCTGTGGGACGTGAACTTCCCGGCCATCGAGATCATCGGACGCGACGGGGTGAACCTCGGAAAGTTCTGGCGGGACAACCGTTTCCAGGCCTACGAGGGCATCACGGTGCCGAAGTTCCCGAACTTCCTGAGCCTCAACAGCCCGTACTCCTACAGCGGCCTGTCGTACTTCACCACCATCGAGGCGCAGATGAAGCATATGGGCCGGTTGTTCGGGGAGATGTTCCGCCGCGGCGTAGAGGTTTTCGAGGTGACCGAGCGGGCCAACACCGAATTCCTGGACCGGGTCACCGAGCAGCTGGGCTCGTCGGTGTTCTACGCCGGCCAGTGCTCGACCGCGCGCAGCTACTACTTCAACCAGCACGGCGAGGCCGCGCTGCTGCGCCCGACCAGCACCCTGAATGCGCACCGCGAGGCGGTCAGCTTCCCGCTGCAGGACTACACCTACGGCGCCGCCTGAGGTTTATCGCGGCGGCGGTCTGTGCGGTATCGGGCGTATGCTCGGCGACGAGGACAGGTCCGCGTGGGCGAGAATCCCTGGCTGATGGCAGACTGTGGTACTACGCTGGCTGTTCGGCGTCCGCCGGACCGCTTCCATCCATTGACAACACCGAGGGACCGACTACAACCATGCAACTGCTGTTTCCCCTGCTGCTGGTAGCCCTGCTGGTGCCGATGTTCCTCAGCGTGCGTCGTCAGAAGCGTGAGGCCGGCAAGACAACCTCGATGCAGGACAGCCTGAAGGTCGGCGATCTGGTCACCCTCACCTCGGGCCTGTACGGCACCGTGGTCGACATGGACGAGACCACCGTCGACATCGAGATCGCCGAGGATGTCGTGACCACCTGGTTGCGCGCCGCGGTCCGCGAGATCCGCACCGACGAGACCCAGGCCGGGATCGAGGCCGAGCACGAGGATGTCGAGCCGGTGGACTCCGAGATCGTGGCCGAACCGCACGTCGCCAGCAATGGCGCTGAGGTCAACGGCTCCGCGGTCAACGGCTCGGCGGTCGAGGAGTCCATCGAGGACACCGACGCCCGGATCGCCAAGGACTGACCCGTCCGCGCCGTCGCACGACCGCTCGCCGCGGCGTGCGTCGGCGCTGTGGCATGTCCGCGTATCCGGGGCCGATCCGCAAGCGCCCGGACGATCGCTAGTAGTCTGCCCACACTGCCCAGATCGAGACTGTCCAGGAGATAAGAACTGTGCCACCTTCCAAGGGAACGGGGCATCCGCTGCGGTTCCTCGGCGTCTATGCGCTGTTGTTGCTCGTGATCTACAGCCTGGTGTTCATCACCGGCCCGAAGACCGCGGCGGCCAAGCTCGGCATCGAGCTGCAGGGCGGCACGCGCGTGACGCTGACCGCGCGCACCCCCGACGGCGGCAAGCCGAGCCAGGACAGCCTGAAGCAGGCCCAGCAGATCATCGAATCCCGGGTCAACGGCCTGGGCGTGGCCGGCTCCGAGGTCGTCATCGACGGCAGCAACCTGGTGATCACGGTGCCGGGGCAGAACGGTCAGCAGGCCAAGTCGCTGGCAACCACCGCCAAGCTCTACATCCGCCCGGTGATCCAGACCGGTCAGCAGGACCAGGGCGGCGGCCTGCCCGGTGGCCTTCCGGGCGGTCCCGCGGGGAATGTGACTCCCGGACTGCCGCCCGGGCTGACGTCGCCTCCCGGCGGTGCGCAGCCGGGTAACGGCACTCCCGCGCCGGGCGCAGGCACTCCCGCCCCGGGTAATGCCACGCCGGGCGCGAAGGCGCCGGCCGGTAAGCAGACCCCGAGTGTGAACAAGCACCCGGCCTGGTATCAGTCCCCCGCCTCCGGCGCCGCGCAGGTGGTCCCGGCGGACTACCGGATCCCCGCGCCGACCCGGATCGAGCCCAAGCAGGCTCCCACTCCGACTCCCTCGCAGGCTCCGAAGCCGTCGGCACCCGCGCATCCCGCGACCCCGTCGCCGACCCCGGCGCCGCCGAGCAACCTGACCCCGGCGCAGCAGACCCAGCAGGCCATCGCCAACGCGAAGGAGCTGCGCCAAAGCACCAATCAGCAGATCCAGCAGCTGGCCCTGGGCACCCTGGACTGCAACAAGCCCGATCCGCTCGCGGGTAACGACGATCCGAACCTGCCGCTGGTCACCTGCGGCACCGACGGCACCGACGGCAGCGGCGTCACCTACCTGCTGGACAAGAGCGCGATCGACGGCCAGGACATCAAGGACGCCAGCGCCTCGTACAACCAGCAGCAGGGGCAGTGGTCGGTCGATCTGACCTTCAAGCACTCCGACCCCTGGGCCAAGCTCACCGGCGACTACGTCAACCGGCAGATCGCCTTCACCCTGGACTCGAAGGTGGTCAGCGCCCCGGTCGTGCAGCAGGGCCCGCAGGAGGGCGGCACCACCTCGATCACCGGCCACTTCAACGCCACCAGCGCCAAGGAACTGGCCAACGAGCTCAAGTACGGTTCGCTGCCGCTGTCCTTCGCGACGTCGGAGGCCGAGACGGTGTCCGCGACGCTGGGCATCTCCTCGCTGCACGCGGGCCTGCTCGCCGGTGCGGTCGGCCTGATCGCGGTGCTGCTGTACTGCCTGCTCTACTACCGGATGCTCGGCTTCCTGGCCGGATTCTCGCTCGTGGCTTCGGGTTTCGCGGTATTCGGCATCATCGTGCTGCTGGGCCGGTGGATCAACTTCACCCTCGACCTGTCCGGTATCGCCGGTCTGATCATCGGTATCGGTATGACCGCGGACTCGTTCGTGGTGTTCTTCGAACGAATAAAGGACGAGATGCGCGAGGGCCGCAGCTTCCGCTCGGCGGTGCCGCGCGGCTGGGCCCGCGCCCAGCGCACCAACCTCTCGGGTAAGACGGTCAGCCTGATCGCCTCGGCGGTGCTGTACATCCTGGCAGCCGGTGAGGTGAAGGGCTTCGCCTTCACTCTGGGCCTGACCACGGTGCTCGACGTGATCGTGCTGTACCTGGTCACCTCGCCGCTGATGATGCTGGCCTCGCGCTCGCCGTTCTGGGCCAAGCCGTCGGTGAACGGCCTGGGTGCGGTGGCGCAGTATGCCCGCGAACGCAAGGCCGCCGCGGGCGTGCCTGTCGGCACCAGGGAGGCGTGAACATGAGCAACTCCCCAGTCATGGAGGACCGGACCGTGGACGATCAGGTCGTCACTGACGCTCCCAAGCATGGGTTCTTCGACCGGCTCTACACCGGCACCGGCGGCTTCCGGATCGTCGGTCGTCGCAGGATGTTCTACGGGATCGCCGTGGGGCTGATGCTGATCGCGCTGGCCAGCGTCGGGCTGCGGGGGTTCACCCTCGGTATCGACTTCGCCGGCGGTACCCGCATCGACATTCCCGCGACAGACGCCATGGGCACCAGCCAGATCGACGACGTCTACTCCAAGGCCATGGGCCACGCCCCGGTGACCGTGCAGAAGGTCGGCTCCGGATCCTCGGCGTCGTACGAAATTCGTTCCGACACACTGGATGCCGCGCAGCAGGACAAGATTCAGGGCGCGCTGTTCGATGCCTTCCATCCGAAGGATTCCGCCGGCGCGGTGGATCGTAACTCGATCAGCATCGCCGAGATCAGCTCCACCTGGGGTGGTCAGGTCACTCGTCAGGCGCTGATCGCGCTGGGTGTGTTCGTCCTGCTGACGATGATCTACATCGCGATCCGGTTCGAGCGTGACATGTCGATCGCGGCGATCGCCTCGCTGTTCTTCAATCTCGTTGTGACAGCGGGCTTCTACTCGCTGGTCGGCTTCGAGGTCACTCCGGCCGCGGTGATCGGCCTGCTCACCATCCTGGGGTATGTGCTCTACGACAATGTCGTGGTGTTCGACAAGGTGGAGGAGAACACTCGCGGGGTGCTGCACCGCAACAATCGCACCTACGCCGATTTCGCCAACCTGGCGGCCAATCAGACGCTGATGCGCTCGATCAATACCACCGTCATCGGCATCCTGCCGATTATCGGCATGCTGGTGATCGCGGTGTGGCTGCTCGGCGTCGGCACGCTGAAGGATCTGGCGCTGGTGCAGCTGGTCGGCATGATCGTCGGCGCCTACTCCTCGATCTTCTTCGCGGTGCCGCTGCTGGTGACGCTCAAGGAACGCTGGGGTCCGGTGGCCGCTCACACCAGGAAGGTGAAGGCCAAGCGGTCCGGTGCGGCCAGTGCCCGGGCGGGCGAGGCCGCCGGTCGGCGCGCGGCCGCGCTCGGCGGCGCCGGAAATGCGGCGCCGCCGCGCCAGCGTGAGACCGCCACCGGCGCACCGCGTCCGGGCGCGCGGCCGACCGGGAAACGGAACAAGAAGAGGCACTGATCGGATACTGGGCTTGAAGGTGTGAAGCCACCCCGTCAAGGTGTGAAGCTACTCCGTCAAGGTGGGAAGCTACTCCGTCATTCCGGCACGCTTTTGGCCGGAATCCACGAAAGCCCATCGGAGCGAAGCGGGTGTGGGTCCCGGCCAAAAGCATGCCGGGATGACGGAGTGCAACTTGGCAGTACAAGCTCAGTAGACGCTCCCCTCCCCAGGCGCGGCGAGTATTTCGGAGGCAGCTTTGCGTAACCACGAAGGGCAGTCCGGACGACGAGGGTATGTGCGGGTGGCCGGGGCGATGGCGGCCGGTGCGCTGGTCGTCGGCGCGCTGGCCGGGTGCTCGGCGAAGAATGAGGTCCCCTCCATCGGCTACGCGGTCGACGCGGTACCGCTGAGTTACAACGGCGGCAGTACCCTCGGCGCGAGCGGCGGTGCGGCGGCGGTCTTTTCGCGCGTGCTGACCGGATTCTTCTATACCGGTCCGGACGGGCAGCAGGTCGCCGACACCGATTACGGCACCGCCAAACAGGTGCCGGGTGCGTCGCAGACCATCCAATATCGACTCAACCCGGACGGTGTGTACTCCGACGGGGTGCCCACCTCCTGCGACGATCTGGTCCTCGAATGGGCCGCGCGCAGCGGACGTTTCACCAAACCGGGTCCGGTGCCGATGTTCGACGCCGCCTCCAGCGCCGGGTACTCCGATATCGAGCGGGTGGAATGCCAGCCCGGTTCCAAGGACGCGACCGTGCTGTTCCGGGCGGATCACCACTTCGTCGAGTGGCAGACCCTGTTCAACGCCGCGGACCTGATGCCCGCGCATATCGCGGCACAGGCCGCGGGCGTGCCGAATGTGGTTGCGGCGGTACAGACCGCCGATCCGGCCGTGATGCAGAAGCTGGCCGACTTCTGGAACACCGGCTGGAATCTGAAGCCCGGCAGCATTGATCCCAAACTGCTGCCCTCCTCGGGCCCCTATCGCATCGACTCCTACACCGACGGCGACGGCCTGGTGCTGGTGAAGAACGACAAGTGGTGGGGCAACCCTCCCCGCACGCCGCGAATCGTGGTGTGGCCCAAGAATACCGACATGAAGAAGAAGGTGTCCGATAAGGCGGTCGGGGTGCTGGATATCGGCGCGGGTTCGGTGAAAGACCTGAGCCTGAACGGCTTCTCAGTGCATCAGGTGCCGGGCCGGGGCGCCGAGCAGCTGGTGCTGTCCACCGGCGGGGTCTTCGCCTCGGCGGATGCCCGGCGCGCGTTCGCGCTGTGCATACCGCGGCAGGCGCTGTTCGACAAGCTGGGTCATCCCGGCTTCGACGAGAAGTCCGGGCTGGGCTCCGGCCCGCTCAATTCCCGTACGGTTCAGGCGGATTCGGTGGATTACCCGGCGGTTATCGGCCCGGCCGGCAAGTACACCGGCGGTGATGCGCCCGGCGCGCAGCAGGCGCTGAGCGATGCCGGGGTTTCCAATCCCACCGTCCGGATCGGGTATCGCGCGCCCGATGCCCGGCGCGCGGCGACCGTGGCGATGATCGGTGATGCCTGCCGTGCGGCCGGTATCACCGTCGTCGACGCGGGTTCGCCGACCTTCGTTCCGACGCAGCTGGGCGCCGGGACCGTGGACGCGGTGCTGGGCAGCACCGGGGGCGCACCCGGCCCCGCGGGATCGTTGCCGGGGGTGGGCGCGGCGGCGGCGCTGCACACCGGTCAGGGGCTCAATTTCGGCCATTACGGCAACGGCCGTTACGATGCGATCGCGGAACAGCTTGCCGCGGATGACAATTCGACCGACGTGCTCAGTTCGGACACCGAGGCGGAGAATCTGCTGTGGAGCGATATGCCGACTATTCCGCTGTTCAACACGCCGCGCACCATCGCATTCGGTGACGGCATGCAGAGCGGGATCGTGAGCCCCACCAAGGCCGGTGCGGGTTGGAATATGGATCGCTGGGTGTTGCGGCAGTGAGCGTCGCCGGTGTGCGGCGCTGCCGGATATCGGGCGCAGGATGAGGGATTGGGTGTCGATGAGTAAGCACGGAATGGTGGAGTCGGAGCAGGCGCTGGGGGAGCGCGCGGCGCTCGCGGCCGAGGCGGTGCAGCGGCTGACTCGATGGCACGATGATTTTCCCAGCCCCGGTGTGCGTTTCGCCGATCTGACGCCGGTATTCGCCGACGCCGGGGGCTTCCACGCGGTGATCGACTGCCTGGGTGCGTGCGCACCGGACGCAGACCTGGTGGCCGGGGTGGATGCGCGCGGCTTCCTGCTGGGCGCGGGTGTTGCGGCCGCGATGGGCACCGGCGTGGTCGCGGTGCGCAAGGCCGGAAAGCTGCCGCCGCCGGTGCTCTCGCGCGAGTACACCCTCGAATACGGTTCGGCCGCACTGGAGATCCCCGCGGACGGCATCGATCTGCAGGGGCGCCGGGTGCTGCTGCTGGACGACGTGCTCGCCACCGGCGGTACCCTCGCGGCCGCGGCCGGGCTGTTCGCCGCGGCCGGTGCGCAGGTGGTGGCCGCCGCGGTGGTACTCGAGCTGAGCTTCCTGGGCGGGCGTTCGCATCAGGGCGACTATCCCCTGACTTCGATTGTGCGGCTGTAATTTCGGCAATCGGTTGTGAGTTCGGTGCACGGTCGTTAGGCTCAGGACTCGGCGGGGCCGTGGGGGCCGCCGCGATGGAGAAATATCACGCTATGAGTCGATCACAGCACACCAGGATTACCGCGGTCGTTGTTGGCGCGGCCGGGGTCGTTCTCGTCGTCGGCGCGGCCACCGCGTCGGCGACGCCGTCGGTGGATGTGCACGGTGGCAACACGATTACCGCCCAGGTGTCCGGGGAGAAGCCGGAGCTGTCCTGCCGTATCGCGGGCGCCGGTATCGCCATGCGGTGGCGCGCGGTCGGGCGCGACGGCACCGTGCAACTCGACAGTGGCCCGGTGCCGCAGGGGCGGCACGATGCCCGAATCGTCTGCGAGAACCCGCGGATCGGGCAGCCCTCGGTGCATACGGTCGGGCACGAGGAGGACGTATTCACCGGGCATTGGGCCCCGGCGTTCGAATTCCTCCAGCATCACCGCCTGGAATTCCTCACCCCGCGCGAGCGTTGAGCGCGGCGGAGATTACACGCGGGCCACGATCCGGGCGATGATGCCGCACACGATCAGCCAGAACACCGCGGCCAGGCCGTAGGTGATGATCACATACAGGTCGTGGTTGCCGATGCCGAACAGGCCCGGGAAGAACAGGGCGAGCGGCTCGGCGAGCGACTTGATAAACGTGAAGAACTTGTTCACCGGGTTGGCGTTGAACAGCTGCAGCACGATGTAGACGACCTCGATCAGCGCGAAGATGCCGCCGACGGTACTGATGATGGCCGCGGCCGAGCCGGTGCCCCGGGAAGTGCGATATCTGTACATACCTAAGACGTGCCCGCTGTCGAGCCGGTCAAACCGGACAGCCCCCTTGTCATGTCCAATTGCTACTGTCCATGCAGATGGACCGTTCGTGGACAACTAGAGAGCAGTGCTCTTGACTTCGATGCGCCGCGGGTGCACACTATTCCTACAACAGAGAGCAGCGCTCACGAACTGAGGAGTCAACATGAACGCCACCCGCAACATCAGCCCGAGCGGTTCCGACCAGATCGTGAACAGGGTGTTCAACATGCTGTCCGGCCTCGGGATCAGCATGGCCGGATCGCGGCTGCTCGCGGTGCGGGGCCGCACCTCGGGCGAATGGCGCACAACGACGGTGAATCTGCTGGTCGACGCCGATGGGGTGCGCTACCTGGTGGCGCCGCGCGGGCACACCCAGTGGGTGCGCAACATTCGGGTCGCCGGCGGCGGCGAGCTGCGGCTGGGACGCAAGGCCGAGGCGTTCACCGTGACCGAGATCGCCGACGCGGACAAGGTGCCGGTGCTGCGGCTGTATCTGCGCAAGTGGGGCTGGGAGGTCGGCAAGTTCTTCGAGGGTGTCACCAAGGACTCCACCGACGACGAGCTGGCCGCGATCGCACCCGGCTTCCCGGTCTTCCGGATCAACTGAGCGACAACGGAGTTCGCGGTGTGATGCGCAGGGCAGGGTTAATGCCTTGCGCAAGCGCGCATCGTTGGTTAACTTTGAATACGTCTTATTCCCGTTGATCGGAGTCGTGCCGTTGCTCTTCTGAGGTAGCCGCCGAGTGGCCCGCGTTCCGTGCGCCGCATATCTCGCGACCTCATGGGAGTGTGCACATGCCAACGACCTCTGTCTCGTTATCCGATCTCACCTTCGCCTGGCCCGACGGCACCCCCGTCTTCGATGGCCTCGATGCCGTGCTCGGACCCGGTCACCTCGGCCTGGTCGGCGCCAACGGGGCCGGCAAATCCACGATGCTGCGGCTGGTTGCCGGCGCGCTGCGGCCCGCGCGCGGTTCGGTCACCGTGGGCGGCAGTCTCGGTTATCTGCGTCAGGACCTCGGCCTGGCCGCGGGGCGGCGGGTCGACGAGGTGCTCGACATCGCCGAGGTCCGGCGCGCGCTGCACCGGATCGAATCCGGCGCCGCCGGCGAGGAGGACTTCGAGATCGTCGGCAGCCGTTGGGATGTCGAGGAATCGGCGGTGGCGCTGCTGGGCCGGCTGGGGCTGCGGTATCTGGCGGGCGATGTGGCGCAGCTGGATCGCCGCCTGGACACCCTGTCCGGCGGGGAAACGGTCCTGCTCGGCCTGGTCGCCGAGCTGCTGCGGGAGCCCGATGCGCTGCTGCTCGACGAGCCGACAAATAACCTGGATCATGCTGCCCGCCAACGGCTCTACGAGGTCGTCGGCCAATTCCCGGGCACCGTGCTGATCGTCAGTCACGACCGGGAACTGCTGAACCGCGTGGATGCGATCGCCGAGCTGCGGCGCGGCGAGATCCGGTTGTTCGGAGGCAATTTCGCGGCCTACGAGGAGATCATCGCCGGCGAGCAGGAGGCCGCCCGCGCGGCAATCCGCGACGCGCGCAGCGATGTTCGCAAACAGTCGCGTGAACTGGTGGAGACCCGCATCAAGCTGGACCGCCGCCTGCGCTACGGCAAGAAGATGCAGGAGCAGAAGCGTGAACCGAAAGTCGTGATGGGAGAACGCAAACGGCAGGCACAGGTATCGGCGGGCAAGCTGCGCAACAACCACATCGCCAAGGTGGAGCAGGCCAACGACACCCTGACCCGGGCGCAGGAGTTGTTGCGCGACGATCGGGAGATCCGCGTCGAACTGCCCGATACCAGGCTGTATCCGGGCCAGGACGTCATCGACCTGGATCGGGTGCGGCTGGCCTGCGGCCCGGTGGTCAGCCTGACGGTGACCGGTCCGGAACGGATCGCGCTCACCGGCCGCAACGGCGTCGGCAAGACCACGCTCCTGCGCCGGATCACCGGGGAACCGCCCCGGGTGCCATGGCGGATGCTGCCGCAACGCCTGGACGTATTCGACGAGGGGCGGACGGTGTTCGAGAACGTCTCGGCCGCGACCCCGCACGCCGGCGCCGAACAGGTACGCGCGCAGCTGGCCCGCTTCCTGTTCCGCGGCGCGGACGCCGATATCGCGGCGGGCGCACTATCGGGCGGCGAGCGGCTGCGGGCGGCGCTGGCGATGCTGCTGCTGGCCGATCCCGCGCCGCGGCTGCTGCTGCTGGACGAGCCCACCAACAACCTCGACCTGCCCAGCCTGGCCCACCTCACCGAGGCCCTGGCCGGATTCGAGGGCGCACTGATCGTGGTCAGCCACGACCCGCAGTTCCTCGACGATATCGGGGTGACCCGCCGGGTGGAGCTCACCGCCGACGGCGTGGTCGAGGAGCGGTGAGCGGGCTGCGCGGGGATGAGCCTTCCCAGGACCGAGCGCCTGTCGGTGCCGCGGATTACAGTTGGTGTTCTGAGCCGGAGGTTAGCGTCGGCTAGGGTGTTCCGGTCGAGGAGGGAGAGGTGGTGGCATGACTCAGCATCTAGAAAAGGCGAATGGCGAGCAAACAGTCGAGGGTGATCGCGGCGCGGCCACCCCGCCTGCCGCCGCGCCCGTCCCCAGCCCGCGGAATATGCCGGCGCGCCAGCCCGGCGCCACCCCGGCGGTCGTTTCTACCTCGGCCTCGCGGCGGGTGCGGGCCCGCCTGGCCCGGCGGATGACGGGCCAGCGCGGCATCGCGGCGGTCAAGCCGGTGCTCGAGCCGCTGGCCACCGTGCACCGCGAGCTGTATCCGAAGGCGAATCTGCAACTGTTGCAGCGCGCCTTCGATGTCGCCGACGAGAAGCACGCCCACCAGTTCCGCAAATCCGGCGATCCCTACATCACCCACCCGCTGGCGGTGGCCAATATTCTGGCCGAGCTCGGCATGGACACCACCACACTGGTGGCCGCGCTGCTGCACGACACGGTCGAGGACACCGGCTATTCGCTGGACGAGCTGAAGGCCGAATTCGGCCAGGAGGTCGCCCACCTGGTCGACGGCGTCACCAAGCTCGACAGGGTGAACCTGGGCGCCGCCGCCGAGGCCGAGACCATCCGCAAGATGATCATCGCGATGGCCCGCGATCCCCGGGTGCTGGTCATCAAGGTCGCCGATCGCCTGCACAATATGCGCACCATGCGCTTCCTGCCGCCGGAGAAGCAGGCCAAGAAGGCGCGCGAAACCCTGGAGGTCATTGCGCCGCTGGCGCATCGGCTGGGCATGGCGACGGTCAAGTGGGAGCTGGAGGATCTGGCCTTCGCCATCCTGCACGCGAAGAAGTACGACGAGATCGTGCGCCTGGTCGCCGATCGTGCGCCGTCCCGCGACACCTATCTGGCCAAGGTCCGCGCCGAGATCATCAGCACCCTGACCGCGAGCCGCATCACCGCGGTCGTCGAGGGCCGCCCCAAGCACTACTGGTCGATCTATCAGAAAATGATCGTCAAGGGTAAGGACTTCGACGACATCCATGATCTGGTCGGCATCCGCATCCTGTGCGACGAGGTGCGCGACTGCTACGCCGCGGTCGGCGTGGTGCATTCGCTGTGGCAGCCGATGGCCGGGCGGTTCAAGGATTACATCGCCCAGCCGCGGTACGGGGTCTACCAATCCCTGCACACCACCGTCGTCGGCCCGGACGGCAAGCCGCTCGAGGTGCAGATTCGCACCCAGGACATGCACCGCACCGCCGAATTCGGCATCGCCGCGCACTGGCGCTACAAGGAAACCAAGGGTAAGCACTCCGGTGACTCCACCGAGGTCGACGATATGGCCTGGATGCGTCAGCTGCTGGACTGGCAGCGTGAGGCGGCGGACCCGGCGGAATTCCTGGAGTCGCTGCGCTTCGATCTGAAGTCGCCGGAGATCTTCGTATTCACCCCGAAGGGCGATGTCGTCACGCTGCCGCAGAAGTCCACGCCCGTGGACTTCGCCTACGCCGTCCACACCGAGGTCGGGCACAAATGCATCGGCGCCCGGGTCAACGGCCGCCTGGTCGCGCTGGAACGGCAGCTGGAGAACGGTGAGGTCGTCGAGATCTTCACCTCCAAGGCGCAGAACGCCGGACCGAGCCGCGACTGGCAGAACTTCGTCGTGTCGCCACGCGCGAAGGCCAAAATCCGCCAGTGGTTCGCCAAGGAGCGCCGCGAGGAGGCGCTCGAGACCGGTAAGGAACAGATCTCCAAGGAGGTCCGCCGCTCCGGCCTGCCGCTGCAGCGCCTGATGAGCGTCGACGCGATGTCCGCGCTGGCCCACGAGCTGCACTACACCGACATCTCCGCGCTGTACGCGGCGGTCGGTGAGAGTCAGGTGTCGGCGCACCACGTCGTGCAGCGGTTGATGGCCCAGCTCGGCGGCGTCGGCGACGTGGAAAACGAACTGGCCGAACGCAGTACGCCCTCCAGCCTGCCGCTGCGCCAGCGCACCGGCGGCGACGCCGGGGTGGAGATCCCCGGCGCCCCGGGCACCGTCGCCAAGCTGGCCAAGTGCTGCACCCCGGTCCCGGGCGATGAGATCCTGGGCTTCGTGACGCGCGGCGGCGCGGTCAGCGTGCACCGCACCGACTGCACCAACGCCGATTCGCTGCAGGCCCAGCAGGAGCGGATCATCGAGGTCACGTGGGCGCCCTCGCCCTCGTCGGTGTTCCTGGTCGCCATCCAGATCGAGGCCCTCGACCGCACCCGCCTGCTCTCGGACGTCACCAAGGTCCTGGCCGACGAGAAGGTGAACATCCTGTCGGCCTCGGTGATGACCTCGGGCGACCGGGTGGCGATCAGCAAGTTCACCTTCGAGATGGGCGCCCCGAAGCACCTGGGCCACCTGCTGAACGTGGTCCGCAACGTGGAGGGCGTCTACGACGTCTACCGCGTAACCTCCGCGACGTAGTCTTTCCAGGCATGCATTCCCCTGGCCCCGAGGCGCGTCTCGAGCGCTTTCACGGCACGGGCTTACTGGACACCTGCTCGGCGGGGGTATCGGCCGCCTGGGCGCGTGAGAGCCGGACGGCCTCGATGCACATCACCAGCACCGCCAGCAGGACGAAGGCGGTGCCGATCGGGCCGCTGCGCAGGCGTTCGTCCAGGACCGTGATGCCGATTACGGCGGCGCCGAGGGGTTCGGCGACGGTGAAGGCCGGGAGCGAGGCCGACAGCGGGCCGACCTGATATCCGCGCTGCTGCAGATACAGCCCGGCCACCCCCGTGGCGACCAGGGTGTACGGCTGCCAGTTGGTGAGCACCGCGGCCGGGCCCTGACCGAAGAGATGGGTGACGTGCTCGGTCAGGGCGGCGGAGATGCCGAACAGCAGCCCCGCCGCGGTGCCGAGCAGGAGTGCCTGCAGTGCGGGCACCTTCACCGTCGTGGCGACCGCGACGCCCGCCACGACCAGTCCGCACAGCAGGCCCAGCGGTCCGATCCAGTGCCGCCACGGCGCATCGATCTGGCCCTGCGTCGGATCGCCGACGACCAGGAATACCGCCAGCGCCACCGACAGCGCGGCGGCCTGCACCCACATCAGCGTTGTCACCCGCCGGCCGCTGTAGTGCGCGGCCAGCGGCAGGGCGAATACCAGCGCGGTCACCAGGATGGGCTGCACGACCAGCACCGATCCCAGGGCGAGCGCGGCCACCTGGAATCCGAATCCGCCCATGTCGCCGACGATCCCGGCCCACCAGCGCGGATCGCGGATGAGGCGGGCGAGCAGTGCGTCGCCCTCGGGCACATCCGCCGCCGCGCGCTGCTGTGCCACCGCCGAGACGGCGAACATCACCGCGCCGATGAATGCGCATCCCACGGCTGCCAGGGGTAAGTCGGCCATTCGGACAGTCTGCCTGGGCGAGTCTGGCAGCTCCCTCGAGGCCCCCGCCGAAGGCCCCGCGCGGCCGTAGGCAAGTTATCGGCTAAATATGAAACATCGCTATTTAATCGGAAGATTGCGGGCCCGCTTGTCGAAAGATCGTGCCGTGGCAACTTCTTGGCACCCTTATTGGTGAGTGGTGCAGTCACCCTTGATGCATGGTCATCCGCTTTCTTTCATCGAGTGCATGTTTCGATGATCGATCGCTCGATTGTTGCTATTGCATCTGCCGGGCGCCGGTGCATCCGGGGAATTCTTCCGGTCGGTTTGCGGGCGTGCCGGGGATCTTCCCGTATTGTGGCCGCGTTGTGCAGGTTGCCCTGCGGTGTTCGCCGGATTCTGTTACGGTCTATTGCGTTTCGGGGCTCATCAGGCAACGGCGGCAACTCGATCCGATCACCTCCCGCTCCCGCTCCGCTGCGGCCCTCCGGCCCTCCGAACGCCTTGCATACAGCTGGTTAAGGGGGTCGCAGGATGCCGACCGCACGCACGCACCGCATGCTGGTCGTCGGCGTGGGTGCCCCGCCGGGCCCCACGGGCGTCGAGGCGTGCCCGCAACCGATCGGCGAGCCCCGGTCGCGGCGCCACGCCGACATCTCGCCCGGTCGGCCTCCGGCCCTGCGCGCCTTGGGAATTCGGGGCGCCCTGGTTATTCGGGCTTCGGTCGGCCTGCTGAGGTCCGGGCCCACGCCGATTCTGCGCGGCCTGTCCCGGTCTCGTCTATCGTGCCTGGGTGTCAGGTCAATCCGGCTTCAGTGGCGTGATTTCCACCGCGCCCGATCCGCACCTCGAGGAGATGTGAACGGCGCGGCCTATGGAATCTCGCGGCCCGCTCCCGGCGCGTCGAGTTCGCCGAATTCGTCAGGTACGGGAGAATTTCCGTTCAGGACAGGCCGCGGCAATGCCGCCTCCGGCGGTGTGGCACCGGTCCGGACCGCCGCCGATTTCCGCTACGACTACCCGTTCTCCACGAACTGATCGCCGAGAGGGTCCGACGATGTTGCACGAGGTGCCAGGCTCCGCGGGAACGGGGGAATGTTGAACTCGTACAAAGACCTGCGCCGCTGGTTCCCCGCCGTGGAGCCCCAGGACGCGGTCGCGCCGCGCCGGCGCCCCGACCCCGAGCTCGAGCAGGCCCTGTCGCAGGGGTGCGCCGCCCGGTTCCCGCACTACATTCGTGAGACTGAGCCCGAACCCTTCGACCTCCCGTTCGCCGGGGAGCCGACCGCCCGGCGCAGCGAATTCATCGGCGGCTGGTCGGACTGGGTATCCGACGACCACGCCCCGGGCCCCGGCGACGACTATCCCGATCATGACGCCGAACTGGTGCAGTTCCCCTGGGACGAGGACGCGGAAACCCCGTCGCCCCGCCTCGAGCCCGGGTCCGCCCGTCGGCCGTCCGCCGCTCGCCGCACGGATACCGCGCCGGATGAGGACACAGATGTAGACGCAGACGCGGTCGATGCGAGCGATCGTGAGCCGGCCCGCCGTCTGTCCGCTGCCCGTGCGGAAACCGCGCCGGATGAGGGCGTCGAGGCAGGCGCGGTCGATGCGCGCGATCGTGAGGCTCGCGGTTCCGGTCGTGCCCGGCGTGGGCGTACCCCCGCTCGCCCTGCGGAGTCCGCCGCCGATGAGGACGCAGCCGATCCGGCGGGCGACAATCCCGACCGGTCGGTTCGGGACGAGCCCGAGGACACCGACCAGCCGCCGCAGCCCTCCACCCGACCCGACGAGCACCCCGGCCAGTCCTCCCGGGGCAAGAGGCGCGGCAGCCGGAAGACCCGGGCTACCCCGCCGCGGGTCGCGCACTCGGAGTGGCTCGACGAGAAGGACGACTGGCCGGGCGTGGACGACGACTGGCTCGGCGACGACGGTGAGTGGTCCGGCAAGCCGCAGCGTGGGAACGGCGAGAAGGCCGGCAATACCGGTCGCCGCCTGCGCATCGCCCGCGCGCGAACCCGCCGGGAGTCCGCGCGCCCCGAGACTCCGCGCACCCTGCGCGAGCAGACCCGCCCGAGCCGCCTGCGCGTTGCGGTCGTCCTGGTGATCGCGGTGCTCCTACTCGCCGCCGCCGGCGGATTCGCTCTGTATTTGCTGCACCATCGCGGCGCCGCGCGTGCCGCGCGCCCGGCCGCTTCGCCGGTGCGGCTCACCGGTGCCACCACCGGCACGACGCTGGTCTGCCCCACCGAACGGTCCGGTGCCGCCCTGCGCGGCGCGGCACCGGGCGGCACCGGCTCGGGTCCCGAGGCGATCATGTGGTTCGAGCATGCCTACTACGTCGAGCGCTCCGCCGGCCGCGCGCTGGAGGTCGCCGCGCCCGGCGCCGCGATCTCCCCGGCCGGGGAGATCCAGCGGGGCATCGACTCGGTCCCGCCCGGCACCGCCTACTGCGTGGTGGTCGCCCCGGCCGGGGCCGACACCTACGCGGTGCAGATCACCGAACAACGACCCGGCGGCGCGCCCGCCACCTACGACAAGCAGACCGTGACCACGACGGTGGCCGGCGGCCGCACCCTGATCACGGGCATCGCGGCCGGGTAAGAGGAGAGCTGGGAGACGATGGGACAGGACTGGAGCCAGTGGCTCGACGAGGCGCCCGAGGCGGGCGACCCGGCGGGCTCCCGCGCGCGCGGGAGGGCTCCTGTGGTGCGTTTACGCCGGGGTCGGCGCGACGGTGACGGGGGCGAAGCGGCGGACGCGATGCCGCGCCCGATCCTGGTCATCGGCGGCTGTGGCGGGGCGGGCACGACCACGACGGCACTGGGCATCGCGGGGGAGCTGGGGACGGGGGGCGGCCCTACCGTCGCCGTCGATGCCACCTGCGCGGGCAGCGATCTGGCCCTGCGCGGCGCCGATGAGCACCTGAGCCCGATCAGCCTGCAATCCTGGCTCTACGGCCGCGGCGACGACGAGCCCGCCCCCCTGAAAGAGTGCCTGTCCCAGGCGGGTTCGGGCATCGGGCTGCTGTGGCGCGACGCTGCGCCGCTGCGCCGCCGCGCCACCTACGTGACCGTGGCCCGCGCCGTCGCCGACGCCGGATACACCCCCGTCTACGACGGCGGCAGCCCCATCGCCGCGCGCCATCTGCGGCCGCTGCTCGAGGACGCCGAGATTGCGCTGGTCCTGGCCATCCCCGCCCGCGCGGACGCCGCCAACCGGCTGCGCGTCACCCTGGAGTGGCTCGACGACGAATTCGGCGGGCAGACAGAAGGACAGGGCGGGGGCATCGTGGGCGACACCACGATCGTGGTCTCACATCAGCTGCCCGGCAACGACTCTCCGGTAGCCGATCATTTGCGTGAACATCTCAACGGCTGGGTCCGGGATATCCGTGAGATTCCCTACGACCCGCATCTGGCCCGCGGAGAGCTGGTGCGACACAACGCACTTGCACCCGACACACGCAGGGCTTATCGCACGCTGCTGGCGGGGGTGGCATCATGACCGCGGCCATGAGGGAACGTCGGAAAGCATCGGAGACACCCGCGGGGGAGCAGCCGCCCGCGGGTGCGGCGGGCGTCGTCGCCCCGCCGGAGCATCGTCGCGCGCCCATCTGGGACCGGGCCGTGCCCGGCGCCGGACGCGCGCCACTGGTGTGGTTGCTCGGTGTGCACGGTGGCGCCGGAGCCAGTACTCTCGCGCATGTGCTTGCGCCCGCGGCGGATTCGCATCGCCGCTGGCCCGGTGTCTTCGAGCGCGAATCCCCCTTCGTCGTCCTGGTGGCCCGCGAGACCATCTCCGGGCTCACTCGCGCGCACGATCTGCTACGTCAGCATCACGCCGGGCTGGCCGGGGAGTGCGAGGTGCTCGGCCTGGTCACCGTCGCCGCGCGCCCGGGGCGTATTCCCGTCGAGATCCGCCGGTACCGCGACGTGGTCGGCTCGCTGGCCGGGGTGGTCTGGCAGCTGCCGTGGTATGAGGAATGGACCCTCGTCGAGCCCGATCAGCTGCCGGTGTGGTCGCCGAGCGATCCGCCGCCGCAGCAACGCAAGCGCAAAGTGGATGTGCTCGCGGATGTTCCGCACGATGTGGACGAGCTAGGTGCGGGTATCGTTGCTTTGATTCGTGAAAAGGTAAGCACCACTTCACAATACGAGGAAGAGGACACCCAGTGACTACGATGGTCCCCGCAGTAGTGCGCCGTCCGTCGGGATTTCACGCCGGAGGGTGGCAAATTGGTTTCGGTTCACCTATTGGAGAAGGACGCTCGATGAGTACCATCCTGCTTGCTGTACACGAGACGTACAGCGCTGTTCTCGCCCAGGTCGGGAATCCGACCCCCGAGGCGCCGCCCGCGGCGGACAAATTGCTGAAATTGGTCCGATACTTCACCTGGTTCGTACTGCTGTCGGGGATCATGGGCATCACCTATGCCGGCGGCCGGTTCGCCTGGGAGAAGTGGACCGGCGGTGGCCTCGAGTCGCCGAAGATGGTGGCGGGCGCCATGATCGGCGGAATTATCGCCACCAGCGCCGGGACCATCCTGAACGCCGCCATCGGATCCTGAGGGCGGGGCGCGGAGTGCTTGCCTACAAACAGATGCCGGCCGACGTACTCGCGCCGCTGATGCAGCTGATCGATTGGCTGCTGTGGGTGGTGCTGTTGGTCTGTCTGGCGTGGTTGATCGTCTCGGCCGGGCGGCTGTGGTCGCAGATGCGCTCTGATATGGCCATCAACGAGGCGTCCCACGGCATCGTCATGAGCCTGATCGGCGCGATCGTGGCCACCTCCGCGAGTGCGATCGCGCTGACCGTGCTGCCGTCATGAAAGATAAGGAATTCGGCGATGGCCGCGACGGCTCGGGCATCTCGTTCGGCGCCATCGTCTCCGCGGCGATACTGGCGCTGATCGTGGTCGTCGGGGTGTTCATGTATGTCACGCACGGCAGTTCGCACAGCGAGCAGGCCGCGGCGGGCCCGGCCCCGTCGCCGGCGGCGGGCTCGAACGCCACCGGATTCGCCGCCCCGTCGGTCGACCTGTTCGGCCGTCGCGTCGATATCCCGAACAATCCCGCGGGACAGCCGCTCCCGCAGGATGTGAGCAAGCAGCACAAACCGGACGATCCGGACTGGCTGACCGCGGCCCCGGCCGGAACCAAGGATCCGCACGGCTGGCAGCGGGTGTACGGCGCCTCGGTGCCGTTCTCCACCAGCGACGGCCCGGCCGATATCGACGGCGGTCTGGCGCAGGGGTATTCGCACACCCCGCAGGGTGCGGTGCTGGCGGCGGCGCAGATCACCTACCGGCTCAATGCCCGCCCGGCCGATCGTGACCTGTATGTGCGTCAGGTGCAGGTCACGGCCACCCAACTGGCCTCCTACGATGTGGCCCGCACGGCAGGCAAGCTGCCCGCGCAGCAGCCGGAGCGGATCACCCGATATCTGGTGGCGCCGGACGCATTTCAGGTCGAGAACTATGCCGACGATATGGCGATCGTGCGCCTGGCCACCCGTGGCCCGGCGAACGACGGCAAGCAGTTGTGGGCCGCGGTGCGGCTGGTCATGGTGTGGGACAACGGGGATTGGCGGCTCAAGCCGACCGATGCCACCACCGACCAGACCGAATACGTGGATTCGCTGGACGGGTGGACCACATGGTGAGCACAGCGGTGATCAGGGGATGCGATGGGACAGTGTCGATGGTTCTGAAGTCAGGTCCGGATCGATTCGCTTCGACGCATCTAGGGGTGAACCTGATGTTAAAGCGCATCGTCACGATTCTCGCGGTGGTATTCACCGTGACGATCGCGACTCCGACGGTGGCGTATGGGCAGACCTACGGATTCGATCAGACGTGTAACCAGATCTACGACGATCTCAACAGCCTCGGGCTGCCCGGGGTCTCGCTCGGCGCCGCCGCCTCGGCCGCATGTAAGGCGGGCAACGCCGCCACGCATCCGGGCGATGCCGCCACGGCCGTGCGCGACAAGGCGTGGGACTCCACCTTCGGCAAGGTGGTCGACTCGCTGATGAACGGCCTCGGGGAGGCGCTGATCATGGCGCTCACTTTCTGGATGAAGGTGCCCAACGAGCGACTGAGCAACGGCGGCCAGCTGTTCGAGAAGATCAACGACTACACCTATCAGGCGCAGATATTGCTGCTGATCGTGTCGATAATTCTGTCCGGAGTGCGATTAGCCGAGGCCAGACGCGGTGCGGTGCTGGCCGAAGCGGCCGAATCCTTCCGCATGTTCGCCCGCGTGATATTCAGTTCCTGGATGCTAGGCGCGGTGATCGTGGCCGGCACCCAGGCCTCGGATCGATTCTCCGCGTGGGTGATTCAGGACGCCACCAACGGCCAGGCCAAGAACATCGCCGAGCTGATGGTGAAAACCAGTAAGCTGCAGGCATTTTCGCCGGGCCTGGTGCTGATCATCGCGATCGTCGGCCTGCTCGGCGCGCTGGCGCAGATCGTGCTGGCGATCGTGCGCCAGGGCCTGCTGGTCGTCGCGGCGGGGGTGCTGCCGCTGGCGGCGGCGGCCTCGGGCACGAATATGGGCAAGGGGTCCTATCAGAAGCTGCTCAGCTGGATCATCGCGTTCATGCTGTGGAAACCGGTGGCGGCCATCGTCTACATGATCGCGTTCGTGGCGGCCGGGAATACCAACGACTCCACCGCGGCCGGCGGAGTGCCCGATGCCGATCAGGCACAGCGCATGCTCGTTGCGATCGTGCTGCTCGGCAGCGTGGCGTTCGTGCTGCCGACGCTGATGCGCCTGGTCGCCCCGGCGGTGGGCATGGTCGGTCAGGGCGGCTCGGGCCTGGGCGCGACGGGCGGGGTCATCCTCGGCGCGATGGCCCTGGGCGCGGTCGGCACGAAGGCGGTGGCGTTCCGCGGCGGGGGTGCGGCGACCGGTGCACCCGGATATGTCAACCGGAGCGGCGGCCCGCGTCCGCCGGGCGGCGCCGGTCGCGGCGGCGGTGGAGGTGGTGGTGGCGGCGGTCCACGCCCGGCACCGCCACGAGGCGGGGGCCGGGGAGGCGGCGGGGCGGCCGCGGGCTCCGGCAATGCCGGCGGCTCGGGCGCGGTGCAGTCCGGCCCGTCCCGCATCATGAACAACATCGCGACCGCCCGCGCCGCGACCGCCTCACTGCAGCGCGCTGACGCGGCCATGGGCGACGTCGCCGGTGACCGCTGGGCCAACCGCTCACCCGACCTCGGCAGGAGCACTATCCCACGATGACGACCACCGAAACCTACGAGCGGCGCTCGTACGGGCTCTGGCAGAAGCCGCGCAGCGCGGGCCTTTTCGGCCTGCGGTGGGGCGAGACGGTGCTCGGATTCGTGGTGGTTATCACCGCCCTGCTGGTGGCGCTGGTGGCCGGTCCGAAACCGGCGTTCTTCGTCGCCGGGGCCGGTGTTGTGGTGATGCTTCCCCTGGTGTGGCGGTCCAACGGCCGCTCGGGCTATGAGACGGGATTGATGATGTTCCATTGGCTACGCGGCCGCAACAAGGGTGAGCACGTCTATCGTGGCGGCCGGTTCTCCCGCATCCCCGGCGGGGTCGCCCGGCTGCCGGGCCTGATGGCGCCATCCAAGTTGTACGAGGGCATCGACGCGGGCGGATACAGCTTCGGCATGATTCACCTGCCGCAGTACGGCCAGTACACCGTCGTGCTGCGGGCGTGGCCGCAGGGCCACGAGGCGGTGGATCAGCCGGTGATCGACCGCTGGGTGTCGGCCTGGGGCACCTTCCTGGCCTCGCTGGGGCAGACCTCCGACATCCTGGCCGTCGTCCCGGTGATCGATACCGTGCCCGAGACCGGAAACCGCTTGCTGACCGAGGTTTCCACCATCACCCATCCGCAGGCGCCGGAGCTGGCCCAGCAGGTGATGTACGAGCTGGCCACCGAATTACCGCAGGAGCGCGTGCAATTGCTGCCGCGGGTGTCGATCACGTTCAAGGCCACCACCGCCGAGCGCCGCAAGAATCCCGCGGAGGAGGCAGTAGAGATCGGCCGCCGGCTGCCCGGCATCTGCGCGGCGCTGGCCGAGGCGGGTGTGCGCGCCCAGCCGATGTCCGCCGACGAGGTGATCGGGTTCATCCGGCGCTCGTATGATCCTGCGGCGCAGGCGGATCTGGAGGTGGCCGCGGGCGAGCCGGGCGGGCACGGCCTGGATTGGGCCGATGCGGGACCGGTCTCGCACGAGGAGCGCTGGGATCACTTCCTGCACGACGGCGGCCGGTCGGTCACCTGGGAGATGGACACCGCTCCCGAGGGCGCGGTGGACGAGCGGGTGTTGCAGCGGCTGCTGGCGCCCAATCCGGAAGTGCCGCGCAAACGCATCGCCATCGTGTACCGTCCGCATTCTGCGGCCGATGCCGCGGAGATCGTCGACGATGATTACAAGAATGCGCTGGTGGCGCAGCAGAGCGAGCGCGGGGTCGTCTCGGCGGCCGCGACGCTGCGGGTGGGCGCCACCCAGCAGGCCCGGGAAGAGCAGGCCCGGGGCCACGGTGTGACCCGCTTCGGGGCGCTGGTGACGATCACCGAACCCCTGCGCGGCGATCTGCCGCGCATCGAGGCCATTACGCGCGATCTGTCCACGCAGGCGCGCTTGAAGATTCGGCGGTGTTACCGCTACCAGGCGGCGGCCTTCGCGGCCTCGCTCGGGTGCGGGGTAATTCTGCCGGAGCACGCGACCATTCCGAAAGCATTGGCGGGGTGACCCCTCATGGCAGGTGACGACGGCGAGGCGCCGATCCGCTATCGCGGCGAGCCGCCTCGCTACCGCGAACGGGTGGTGGATACGGCCAATCCGATCCCCACCCGGCGTGGATCGCGGCGCGAGGACGACTGGGATGTCGAGGCATACGCGCCCGGCCAGGCGCCCGCCGACCTGCCCGCCGATTGGGACGACGCCCCGGTGCGCCCGCGCCGCGACGGCTCCGGAATCGGTGCGGGCCGCGGCAGGGATAACGCGCCCGGATCTCGTTCCGGGCGAGGCGATGCGGGGGATCGGGGCACCGCCGGGACGCCGGAACGTCGCCCGCGCCGAGAGGGTGACCGCCGGGATCGAGACGGAATTTCCTCGCCCGCAGCGAGTTCCGGGCGGCCGACGGGGCAGGAGCGCGGGGCGGGCGATCGGGAGGCTCGGCCGCGGCGTGAATCGCCGCCGTCCGATCAGCGTGCGCTCGAAACCCCTTCTGCTCGTGAGCGATCGGGTGCGCCCGGCGATGCGGTCGCCGAATCCGGCGGCCCGAGTTCGGGGCGTGGCGCGCAAACCCGGGCCGGTGGCGCCCGACCGGAAGACCCGGAATCGGCGTTCGGCGCGGAGTCGTTCGGCCCGGAATTGGCCTCAGGTGGGGAATCCGCCGCCGCCCTCGAACCGGGCGCGGGTCATCCCGACGCGCGGCCCGGTGGTACGCGCGGGGATGAACAGCGCAGAAGAGGGAATGAGCAGATGCGAGACGCGCAGACCGGCCGGCGTCCGCGCCCGCCGCGGGACTTATCCGAGCAGTCCGATCCCCGTTCTGATCACGAGCCGGATGCGCCGTCCGGCAACGGTTCCCGGCAGCCCGGACGTGGGGAGCGCGCGGACGCCGAACATCTGACTCGCAACCGGGCGCCGGCCGGCCAGCGGAACGGCCGGCGGGTGACCGACCGCAACGGCCGCGACGGCTCGCGCGCGAGCGCCCGCGGCTCCAGTACGAACGGGCGATCGGCTGCCGCAGCGAACGGCCGATCCGATACCGCGGCCGCGCCACGCACAACATCCGCCCGCAAGGGCAAGACCAAGGCCAAGGGCGCCGCCCAGCGCAAGCAGGGCCCCGCGCTGCTCGACGACATCACCAGGTTGCGGCTCGAGGCAACCGCGCGGGAGGGCGGCGGCCTGCGCGCGGCCTGGGCGTCCTTCCGTATCCGCACCGATGACCTGCGCCGGGTCAATGCCTCCTCCCGCATCGATGCGGTGCAGGAGGACGGATTCGACCGCACCACTGCACATTTGACCGATCGCGGCTATATCGGCGCGGGCGGCGGTCGGATGAACGTGGTGGGTCGGCCCGTCGAATACCGCGCCACCACAGCGCAGGTCGCGGGGCTGTGGCCGTGGTCGGTGGGCGCCGGCGCACCACTCATCGGCACCCCGCTCGGCTCGCATCTGCACACCGGCGCACCGGTCTGCTTCGACCCGATGAACTGGTTCATGCGCGGCAGCTTCATTACCGCGCCGAGCCTGTTCGTGCTGGGCCTCAACGGTTTCGGCAAGTCCTCGCTGGTGCGGCGCATCGTGCTGGGCGGTGTCGCGCAGGGGATCACCCCGCTGATCCTGGCCGATGTCAAGCCCGACTATCGGCGGCTGGTGGAGATGGTCGGCGGCCAGATCATCGACCTGGGTTACGGCCACGGCAAGCTGAATCCGCTGGCGGGCGGGGTGCTCGGCACCATCGTGCCGATGCTCGCCGATATGCCCGCGCTGCAGGTGCAGGTGACCCAGGAACTGCGGGCCCGGCAGGTCACCCTGATCGCCGGCCTGGTCGAGCTGGTGCGTGGCGCGCGGGTGCGCGATTTCGAGGAGACGCTGATTCAGACCGGGCTGAGCATCCTGTACCGCGAGGGCAGCGGCTTCGCGCCGGAGCACCCGCCGATCATGGATAACCTGCTCGACGTGATCGTCGCGGGTGACGATCAGATGATGCTCGACGCCGGGGCGGACACCGAGGAGGAGTACCAGGATTCCATCAAGGGGCTGCGCCGCTCGCTGCGCGCGCTCACCCAGGGTCCCTTCGGTGCGGTCTTCAACGGGCAGACCACGACCCCGATCGACACCACCGCGGTGGCGGTCTGCATCGACGTCTCGCACATCCCGACCGGCGATAAGAAGCTCAAGGCCGCGGTCATGCTGTCATGCTGGGCCGACGGTTTTGCCTCGGTGGAGGCCGCGCACGTGCTCGCCGACGCGGAATTGGGTGCCCAGCGGTACTTCCAGGTCGTGATGGACGAGCTGTGGCAGGTGCTGGGCCTGGGCGATTTCATGGTCGACCGCGTCGACGAGCTGACCCGCCTGCAGCGCGGCATGGCGACCTCGCTGATCATGATCAGCCACACCATCAAGGACCTGCAGTCGCTGGGTTCGGAGGCCGCGATCGCCAAGGCGCTCGGCTTCCTGGAGCGGGCGCGCGCGAAGATCCTCGGCGCGTTGCCGCCCGAGGAGATCAGGCGCCTGGATTCGACGATTCCCTTCACATCCGCCGAGGAGGAGATGGTGACCGGATGGTCCGCGCCCCAGGCATTGACCGGTGAGGCGCTCAAACCCGGCCAGACCCGCCCGCCGGCACCGGGCACCGGCAAATTCCTGCTGAAGATCGGCGAGGATCGCCGCCCCGGCATACCGTTCCACATGGAATTCACGATCTCGGAGCGGGAGAGCGGAATTCACGAAACCAACCAGCGTTTCAGCGAATTCACCGAATCCACCGCGCACCGCGGCATCGGGGACACGGTCGGCGACGGTGCGGCATTCGGTGCGAATGGTCTGGGCGGCGACGATGGCAATGGCGCGGCCCGCGGTGCGGCGGATGGCGGCGACAATGATGGAGGGAGTGCCGCGTGAGAATCAGATATCCGGTGGCACAGGGATATGCGCGGATTCGGCGGTTAGGGAGGTTAGCCGGATGATGCCGCACAGGTCCTATCGCAGGGTGTCGCCGCAGGTGCGCCAGGCCGCGGTCGAGCAGGTGATCGCGCTGACGGGCAAGCTGCGCAGCGAATCGGAGGCGTGCCGGGTGGTGGCCGAGCAGATCGGCGTGCACACCAACTCGGTCCGCAACTGGCTCCGCGCCGCGGACGGCCGCGGCCTGGACCGCCTGGATACGGGCGCGTTGCGCCGCAAGGTGGCCCTGCTGCAGCAGCAGCTGGCCGCCGCGGCGGAGATGAACCGCACCCTGGTCGAAACCCTCAACGACACCAAGCGCATTACGTGAGCGAGCCACTCGTCTTCCCGGCATGCTTTCGGCCGGGATCCACTGGCGCGGAGGTCCGGGTCGGCGCGGGGGTTCGGTGAGCACCAAGTCGGTGTTGTGGGTGGGTTTCGGGAGCGTGATAGCGCTGCTCACTCTGGTCCTGGTGATCGTGTTGCCGTCGTCGGAGGATGACTGCGCGGACCAGCCGACCGTATCGAGTTCCGCGCCCGCCACCCCGAGCGGGTCGCCGTCCGGTGAGGCGGAGGCGCCGGATACGGCCGCGCCCGGCAGCGGCGTATCCAATGCGCCCGCGGCAGCATCGAATGCGCCGGCGGCGGGGACGAATACGCGCAGCAGCATGCCGAATGTTCCCGGGGCGGTACCGAATACCCCCGGAGTCCCGACGGCCCGCAATGCGCCCGGCGAGGTGGCAAATCGGCGTGCGGCGGGCCCGATTGCGTCCGGTGTACCGAATTCGCCTGCGGCGGGGGTGAATCCCGCGGCCAACCAAGCTGCCGACCAACCCCAGGCCGCGGGCAGTCTCGCGCCGATTCGCCGGACCTGGCCGCTGCCCGCCGGGTCGTTCTACGTCTCGGATCCGTTCGGCGCGCGCGGCGGCACCCATATGGGTGTGGACCTGGCCGCCCCGGACGGCACGACGATCTATTCCGTTGCCGACGGCACCGTCGTCGCGGCCGGACCGGCGTCGGGATTCGGGAACTGGATCGTCATCGACTCCACCGACGTCAACGGGCGGCCGTACTCCGCGGTATACGGGCACGAATGGACCAGCGGTGTCCGGGTGCACGTCGGCCAGGTCGTGCGCGCCGGGCAGCCGATCGGTGCGGTCGGCTCGGCGGGTGAATCCACCGGCGCGCACCTGCATTTCGAGATCGTGCCGGGCGGACGGCTGACCGGCGGTAAGCAGATCGACCCGCTGCCCTGGCTGGACGGCGCGCCCACCCCGCAGGCGAGCGGCGCCTGGCCGAATTCGGTGAATCCGTTGTGCAGCCGCGGTTTCGGTACCGCGGGCGGTGCGCTCGCCGATGGCAAGGTGCCCGCCGACCTCGAAATCTGGTATCGCCGTGCGGGTTCGATCTGCCCGGAGATCACCCCGTCGATCCTGGCCGCGCAGGGGCGCCAGGAGTCGGGATTCCGGCGCGGGCTCACCTCGCCGGCCGGCGCCGAGGGGTTGGCTCAATTCCTGCCCGGCACGGCGCAATCCACCGACCCCGACGACGGCAAGCCGTATCTGATCGACGCCGACGGCGCCGGTACGCCGAGCCTGTGGGACGACGGCGACGCGATCATCGCGCAGGGCCGCTACATGTGCTCGCTGGCGCACCGGATCGAGGGCTGGATCGGGCAGGGCAAGGTGCACGGCGATGTCGTCCCGCTGGCGCTGGCCGCCTACAACGCGGGCGAGGGTGCCGTGCTGGCCTCCGGCGGCATGCCCGATCAGGTGCCCGCGCACTTCACCGAGACCCAGCCCTACGTGGCCAATATCCTGGCGATGGAACCGCAGTATCGGGCGCCGGGGTCGGCGGGGCGGTTCGAGCCCGACGGGCAGTCCGGCGGCGACCAGGTCGTGCAGGCCGCCCAGCAGTGGGTCGGCACCCCGTACGTGTGGGGTGGCGGCGGTCCGTCCGGGCCCACCGGCGGCGGCCTGGACGGACCGGGGCTGACCTCGGCGGCCGTCTTCGCCGCCTCCTCGGGGCAGGTGAACCTGCCGCGCACCGCCGAACAGCAGTGGGAGCTGGGCGCGGAGGTCCCGTTGCGCTCGGCCCGCCCGGGTGATCTGGTGTTTTCCCAGTTCGGGCCGCGCGGCCCCGCGCAGGTCGGGATCTATCTCGGCGGCGGGTCGATGCTGCGCGCCGCGGATCCATCCGGTGTCGGCCGGGCCCCGATTTCCGGCGACTGCCGGTTGCGGAGGATGGTATGAGTGACGGGCATGCGGGACACGCCGAGGTGGCCGACCCGCCGGTAGCTGCGATCTGTCGGTCCCGCCGGATAGCCTGGATACATGGTCTGGCGCACCGCCTATGGTGGCCGGACGGCAGGGCTTCGGTGACGGGTCGATATGCGAGTCTGGTGGTGATGCTGGTGGTTGGCGTCGCGGTATCTGCCGCCGCGTGCGGCAGTGGTGGCGCGGGGTCCGATGCGGTGCAGCCGCCCACGTCCACCGTGCGGCAGCTGGAGGCGGTTCCGGCGCCCGACCCGAGCACTCCCGACGGTGTCGCCGTGGCGGCCCTGAAGGAGATCTACACCTGGTATCCGGCGACCGAGGCGCAGGGCGCATCGCTGTCCCGGGCGCAAAAATGGCTGGGGCCCAGCCTGATTCGCACCCTGAACGCGCCGACAGGTACGGAGCAGGTGCCGAATCCCTCACTGCAGTGGGCGGAGTGGGGTAAGGCCGGGGTGAAGGTAGAGGCATTCGCCTTCGCGTCGGGCGAGCAGGCCCCTGCCAGTGGCGATCCGGACCATCAGCAGTACAAGATCGGAATCGAGCAGACCGCCGTCTACCCGGGCGGCCGGCGCGACGCGCTGCCGCCGACGACGGTCATCGCGACCGCCGTGCGCACGGCCGGCGGCTGGCGGCTCGACGGATTCCGGTGAACAGCACGAACGTTGGCGGTCACCTCAGGAGGCGGAGATGGCGAAGAAGGTAAGGGATCCGGCGGTACCGGGCCCCGATGTCAGCCTGTACATGATCTACCTAGGGTTCGCGGTAGTCGGAACCCTGTGGGTGGCATTGCACGTGGGCAACGCGCTGTCCTCGACCAAGCAGAACCTGCCGATCAACCCGATCGCGCTCGGGGTCGCGCTGGCGAAGGGCAAGCTGCACTGGCCCTTCCCCTCGACGGTGATCGTGATCCTGGTGCTCGTGCTGGTGCTCGCGTACGCGATCGTGCGCGCGGAGCTCAAGAAGCGCGCCGGGCGGGGCAAGCTCCCGATCGACGACAAGGCCCAGTACATGGGCCAGGGCGGCGCTATCGCCGCGCTGACCGAGCAGGGCGTGCGGGACAAGGCCGTACAGCTCGGCGTCGGATCCGGTTCCCGCTCCGGTTCCGGGGCACTGGAATTGGGCGAGCTGGGCCGCAATCAGGGGCTGGGGTACAACGACGCACCCGGCGTCCCGATCGGGATCTCGGTGGCCGAGGGCGTTCCGCTCTACGGCTCCTATGAGGATCTGCACATCGATATCTGGGGCCCGCGGCAGGGTAAGTCGACCTCGCGGGTGATCCCGGCGATCCTGTCCGCCATCGGCCCGGTGATCGTCACCTCCAACAAACGCGACGTGGTGGATGCGACGCGCGGTGTGCGCGAGCGCAAGGGCGATCCGCGTCATATCTACATCTTCGACCCGCAGGGCGTCGCGCTCGATGTCGACCAACCGGTCACCTGGTACTGGGACCCGCTGCGCTGGGTCGATGCGCGTCGTCGCGGCTGCGAGATGCGCGCGGCACAGCTCGCGGGTCACTTTGCCGACGCCGAGAACGGCTCTGACAACGACGGCGACAGTTACTTCGACTCCGAGGCTGAGGATCTGCTGGCGGGCCTGTTCCTGGCCGCGTCGGTAGCGCAGCAGAGCATCATGCAGATCTGGGAGTGGGTGACCAATCCCGCTAACGCGGAGCCGATCGAAATCCTGCGCCAGGCCACGCCCTATTGGACCGGCGTGGCCAACCTGACCATGTCCGCGTCGAGCCTGGCCGCGCAGTACAACAGCGACCCGCGCACCAGGAGCGGAATATTCGGCACCGCCAAGAAGATGGTCGGCTGCCTGAAGATGTCCAACGTGCACGATTGGATCACCCCGGGCGAAAGCCGCCGGGAGTTCGATGAGCTGGAATTCCTCGAGCGCAACGGCACCCTCTACAGCCTCTCGCTGGAGGGCCGCGGTTCGGCCGCACCACTGGTCAGCGCCCTGACCGCGGCCGTGATCGACGTGGCGATGCGGGAGGCCGCCCGCTCGCCGCACGGCAGGCTGCGGGTTCCGCTGCTCGCAGTGCTGGACGAGGCCGCGAATGTGGTGCGGTGGAAGGATCTTCCGAAACAGTACAGCCACTTCGGATCCCGCGGCATCGTGGTGATGACGGTGCTGCAGTCCTGGGCCCAGGGCGCTCGATGCTGGGGGGAGGACGGTATGGAGGCGCTGTGGTCGGCCGCCAATATCAAGGTTATCGGCAGCGGCATCGACGACACCAGATTCCTGACCGAGCGCTCCGAGGCGATCGGCGACTACGACGCGATCTCCGCGTCGGTCTCGGAATCCAAGGGCGGCAAGAGTTATTCGCGCTCGCTCGGCTCGTCGCGCACCTTCAATGTCAATGCGCTGGTCACCCTGCCGCGAGGGCGCGTCATCGTGTTCACCTCCGGCGCCCCGGCCGTGCTGGTCCGCACCGTGCCGTGGTGGGAGGGCGAGTACGCTGACGCGGTGCGGGAGTCGATCGCGCGGTACGAACCCGGTGGCCGTGGCGCCGCCCAGCAGCTCAATGACCTTGTCGAAGAGCGCGGGCTCGCTGCGGCGGCGCAGCCGCAGCAGTACGGGCAGCCCGAGGAGGTCCAGCCGCTGTGAGCGCGCCCGACCAGCCACCCACTCATTACCCGAACGTCGCTGCGTTCGTTGAGGAGTACCTGCGGTACATATTTCAGCGGCAGGTAACCGACACCACCGATGCCGTGTGGTGTCCGGAGTGGTGGGAGCACACCGAGGCGGTGATCCGCCTGGATGCGTTGTGGCGGGCGTGGGAGCATTACCGTACCAACGAAAAAACAGGTCTGAGCACGTGGTTCACCGTGCACGCCGACCGGCACATGAAGAAGCTGTTGGATCCGAGTGGACCGTTCAAATACTGCAATCCGCGCCATGGGCATCGCAAAATGCTCGCACCGCTGCCCTTGGCTTCGCCGCCTGCGGGCTTGTTCGGTGGGCGGGATCCCGATGCCGTCTACGGATCGGTGGTCGAATTCGTCGAGAACTACCTGAGCATGACCTATCAGCGGCAGGTCACCGACACCACCGAGACGGTCTGGTGTCCGGAGTGGTGGCGGCATCCCGAAGCGGTGGCTCGGCTCGATTCCCTGTGGCGGGCGTGGGAACGCTACCGAATGGAGGGGGCTACAGGTCTGAGCGAGTGGTTCATCGGGCATGCCGATCTGCAGATGAAGCAGCTGTTCGCGCCCACTGGACCGTTCCGCTACTGCAGTGCGCGGCACGGGCATAAGGACCTGCTGAGCCCGCTGCCGACCGCAGAACCGCCGGGGATGTTCAGCAATCCGGAGAACGTGGACGACTACAAGATCTAATGCGGGTTGGGGTCGCGGAGAATTCCGCGACCCCGCGACGAAACCTAAGTGCGCACGCGCGCGAGGCCGCGAGCGTCGAGCTCCCGGGCCGGTTCGAGGCGCTTGATGTCCTCCGGACGAGTGCGTACGGCCTCCGAAGCCGGCTGAGCCTGGCCGACCTCCATGAGCATCCGGACCGCTGCGAGTTCGGGCGCGATACCGATTTGCGAGAGATGTTGTGCCAGTGCGGAGCGTCGTTCGACGGAGTCGTACCGGACCGGGGCCCGGGAGGCCGCCATCGCCTGGGCGGCACTGCGTGCCGCATTGGCATGTTCGGCGAAGCGATCCTTCTCGAGGGAGATGCCCTTCTCCAGCGGCGGCCTCTCCAGCATCCGCGCCAACTCGAGGTTGCGCGGATCCTTGGCCTTGGCCTCGCGGGCATCCCGCAGTTGAAGTTCGCGAGACTCCTTGACGCGGGACTCGGTCACCTTGACGCGGGCCTCGGCTTCCTTCTGGCCCCGCTCCCGGGTGCGCAGCGCGACCAGGGTCGCGAGCTGCAACATTTGCCTCATAATGGCCGCTGTTTCGCGACCGATGTCGTCGAGTTCCTCGGCCATGGCTTGCTCCCCGATGCTGCAGTGAGATCAACTATGGATGATTGTCGTGCATCGTCACGGACATCGCCACCGGAACGGTAGTTCGAGCGACGGTGCCCCGCCTGCATGGTGGACACGGGGAGTGCTCGGTGAGTGGTACCGCCCGGTAGGACGGTGACAACGCCACGTCGTACTCCGTCTTTCGAGGTTACCAGTGAAAATGCAGGGTTGCCTTACTCGCTGGGTACTTGAAAAGCATATTACGCACTTTTGCGGCGTATCTACAGAACCTTCGGAGGTCCTGATGAGAAGGATGCCCGAAACCGGATCTTCTATACATGTGCGACACGCGCGAGCAGGCGCGCCGGCCGGAGCGAAACCCGCGGGTAACCCCGCGCGCCCCGCCCCGGCCGGGTGATCAGCTGACCGTGGCCGACTTGAAAGTGACCGGCAGGTTCGGCTTGCCGCCGCCCGCGGAGCTGTCCATCGAGTGGTCGTCACCCGCCGCCGCGATCTTGTCGAGGGTCTTCAGGCCGGCACCATCGACGGTGCCGAAGATGGTGTACTGCGGCGGCAGCGGGGAGTCGCCGTCGATGAGGAAGAACTGGCTGCCGTTGGTGCCGCCGCCGGACTGGTCCGGTCCGGCGTTGGCCATCGCCACCACGCCGCGCTTGTACAGCACCGGCTGCTGAGCGGCCGGATCGGCCTTGCCGTACTGGTCCGTCGGATACTCGTTGTCGAACGCGTATCCCGGTCCGCCCTGTCCGGTGCCGGTCGGATCGCCGCACTGCAGCATCTTGAGTCCCTCGGTGCTGAGGCGATGGCACGGAGCGCCGTCATAGAAGTGCTGTTTCACCAGACTGGCGAAGCTGTTGACCGTGCACGGCGACTCGGCGGCGTGCAGGGTGATCCCGATCGGACCCTGGCTGGAATCGATGCTGACCTTGGGGCTGCCGGTCGTGGAGACGTCGGCGCCGTCGGGCTTGTTCACCTTCTTTGCCGCCTGCCCGCCGTCGCGGTAGGTGCAGCTCACCGTCGCGGCCCGGGGCTTGGGCGCCGGCGGGGGCGCGGCCTGGGGGGTGTTGGACAGCGAGGCGTCGGCGCTCGTGGTGCTCGCGGCGGCGGAATTCTGGCTGTGGTTGTCGTGCGTCAGGTAATAGATTCCGACACCGGCGGCGGCCACGATGACCACGCCGAGCACGGATCCCGCGATGGTGAGCTGCTTGCGCCGACGCGCGCGCTCCGCCCGCCGGGTGATCTGACGCTCCAGCTTGCGTTTCGCCGTCGCCCGTCGCTGTTCGTTGCTCGGCACTACCGGTTACCTCCCTGTAGGTCTGCGTTCCGGCGAAGAGTCTGCCATTAATTCCTGAAGTTGTGCTGATGGTGTCACGTGCGGCCCGGCTGCGTCAGGCCCGGAGGCGGCAGCGGAGCGTCACCACGCAGGGCTGGCGGCCGGGCCGAAGGCGACACAGCCCGGCATATAACCGGTTGGACTTGTCTGGGAGCGGTAGGGGAGACTGGACGATCGTGACCAAGACCAGCAGCTTCAACGCCCCGAAGGGGATCCCGGATTACGTCCCGCCCGGCTCGGCCGAGTTCGTCGCGGTGCGCGACGCCCTGGTTCGTTCCGCGCGATTGGCCGGGTACGGGCATATCGAGCTGCCGGTCTTCGAGGACACCGGGTTGTTCGCGCGCGGGGTCGGCGAGTCGACCGACGTGGTCAGCAAGGAGATGTACACCTTCGCCGACCGCGGCGACCGCAGCGTCACACTGCGTCCCGAGGGCACCGCAGGAGTGATGCGCGCGGTGATCGAGCACGGCCTCGACCGCGGCCAGCTGCCGGTGAAGCTGTGCTACGCGGGCCCGTTCTTCCGCTACGAGCGTCCGCAGGCCGGGCGCTATCGCCAGCTGCAGCAGGTCGGCGTCGAGGCCATCGGCGTGGACGATCCGGCCCTGGACGCCGAGGTGATCGCGGTCGCGGACGCCGGATTCCGCTCGCTCGGGCTGGACGGCTTCCGGCTCGAGATCACCTCGCTGGGCGATGAGACCGGCCGCTCGCAGTATCGGGAACTGTTGCAGGAGTTCCTGTTCGGGCTTCCGCTCGATGAGGAGACCCAGCGGCGCGCGCGGCTGAATCCGCTGCGGGTGCTCGACGACAAGCGCCCGGAGGTCCGCGCGCTGACCGCGGCGGCGCCGCTGATGCTCGACCACCTGTCCGATTCGGCCAAGGTGCACTTCGAACAGGTCCTCGGGCACCTGGACGCGCTCGGCGTGCCGTACACGGTCAACCCGCGCATGGTGCGCGGCCTGGACTACTACACCAAGACCACCTTCGAATTCGTGCACGACGGCCTGGGCGCGCAGTCCGGCATCGGCGGCGGCGGCCGCTACGACGGGCTGATGGCGCAGCTGGGTGGTCAGCCGCTCTCGGGCATCGGCTTCGGCCTCGGTGTGGACCGCACCATGCTGGCGCTGCAGGCCGAGGGCAAGGCCGCCGCGGATCCGGCGCGGGTCGAGGTGTTCGGGGTGCCGCTCGGCGAGGCCGCCACCGCGCGACTGGTCGTGCTGGCCGCGCAGCTGCGTGCCGCGGGTATCCGGACCGACCTGGCCTACGGCGGGCGCGGGGTCAAGGGCGCGATGAAGGCCGCCGACCGCTCCGGCGCGAAATACGCACTGGTGCTGGGGGATCGGGATCTGGCCGACGGGCAGATCGGGCTCAAGGACCTGGCTACCGGCGAGCAGCGGCAGATCGCGATCTCCGAGGCGCTCGGCGAGGTCTCCGCGGCGCTGGCGCAGGAGCGGTAGTACCGTCACAGGGTCGTGTCGACATCATCCGGACGAGTGTGGGTGCGTGACTGAGCAACCGAATTCCGAACGGCCGCAACCGGTCGGCCTGGACCTGATTGCCCCCGAGGTGTATGCGCCGATGCTGCGCAGGCTCACCCTGAGCGCGGCCGTCGTCGGCCTGATCGTGGCGATACTGCTCGCGCTGGTGGTGCGCTGGCCGGTCGCGGTGCTGGCCGGGGTGGTACTGGTGGCGCCGCCCGCGATGTACGCCGCCTCGGTGCACCGGCGGCGAATCTGGCTGGTGGGCACCGTCATCGAGGCCCGCACCCTGGTCGGGCGGCGGCGCGTGGACATCGCCGATGCCACCGGCCTGGAGATTCTCGTGTTCCCGGGCCGGTTGAGCCGCATCGTGCTGCGCGTGACCGCGGGGCGCGGCCGCCAGGTCGTCCCGCTGGCCATGTACACCGATGCGGGCAGCGGCCGCGAACTGCACATCCTGGGCCTGCGCAAGCTCGCCGACGCCCTGGCCGCCTGCCCGCTCGCCGCCGCGCTGGCGGTATCGGGCGTGCTGGTCGGTCAGCTGCGCGCCGAGGCCCGGGACGCGGGCCTCGAGGAGCGACCGCTGTACCGGGCCGTACACCTGGTGCGCGCCAAGGACATCGTGCAACCGGTGGCCCTCACCGACGCGGACATCGCCACTCTCGGCTGACTCACCACCGCAGACCCGCCGCGCATGATCCGTAGCATCCGCCTGATCGACTTGGTCAACACCATGGGTCAGCGCACGCGAAACGGGATTCCGTGAGGAAGCGGGATGTTCTCCTCCCAGTTGCCCTCGCTATCGAATCCTGAGACGAAGAACGACCCCTTCGGATCCCGGCGGAACTGCCGAATTCTGATCCAGCCGATACCGGAGAAATGAATCGAGTCGTATTCCGCGATCGAGACGTCTGCGGCCTCGGTGCCCGGCGCACGGATGTTCTCGGAATGCACCACCGATCTCACACTCCGTTCCCGGCGGTCGAGAGGGTGTCCATCAGATCGTCGCCGTCACTCTCGAAGGAGGAACCGCGCACCGACTCGAGGTCGTGGTCCCCCGGCCGATTGAAGATGACCGGCACATCCGCGACGGCCAGGGTCGCGGCGTCACGCAGAATCTTGCGCAGTCGCACGACGCCGACGTCGCTGGAACCGAGGTGCTCGTTCTCCCGGTCCATGATCGCGCCTTGGCTCTCCTGAACGGCGAGGTCTTCGAAGAACAGGTTGTCGAGGCCCGAGAAGTGGTCGCGACCGAGGGTGTCACGGTCCTGACCCCAGCGCTCCTTCCCGCGCATTTCGGCGGTGAAGTCGTCGGGGTGCCGGGTCAACGGGGCGGCGTGCCGTCCCAGCGGCCCGGCCGGACCGCGGCGCTGCGTGCCACCGGCATCCAGAACTTCCTCAGATACATTCCCATGGGCGTCCCCGCACCGACCTGGGATATTTGCGCGTTGTCGGCGATCTTGAGCATTGTGGCTCCTTTCGAGAGAGGCTGCGACAGCAGATCGGTGTTTCTACAGATCCAGGACGAGTTCGGCGGACCGGCATCGTGAGACGCACGGCAGCATCGTGGTTCCGCTCTCCCGCGCGAAGGCGTTTCGGGGACCGTCGACGTCGATCAGCGCACCGACCGGAAGCGCGTCGTGGATGTGGCTGCTGCCGCCCCGCGAGTCCGGCTTGCGGAGCACGGCGACGATCCAGCGCCGTCCGTCCGCCGGATCGGAGCACAGGGAGTACTCGCGCACCACCCCATTCGGGAGGTGCAGGGCGAGGTGCGCGCCCGGCTCCCAGCCGGGCAGGTCCGCTCCGGTGGGGTCGACCAGGGTAATACCGGTGACGCCTTCCGCTTCCCACGACTTCTGCTGAACCCGCACGGTCCGAGTGCTGTTGCTCATCGATCGCCCCTTCCAGGGTGGCACTCGCGTGGTCCCGCCGTCGACGTACCGCACTGGCCGGCATCGCCGTCGAGACCTTCACGCTAGAGTGAAATCTATCTTAGATGTAATGTAGTTAAGCCCACTCGATCCCTCTTGGCAAGAGGCGGCGCCAGCCTCTTTTGGAGCGGTACCCCGCGGATGCAGACTGATTTATCTGGCCTGATCAGCGGTAGCTGGCTGGTGCGGCACCGCCGAACGACCGCGGCGGCCCAGGAAAGATCTTGAACGGTCGTTTAATAGTGTTCGACTGTTTTGAACGGCCGTTAAGGTTGTGGCCATGACCTTGCAGGGTGGGCAGCGGACAGTGGGTCGGCGGCACATACGCGATCCGGAGCGCAACCGTCAGGCCGTCCTGTCGGCGGCGCGACAACTCTTCGCCGCGCAGGGCTACGACGCTGTGAGCGTCCGGGCCATCGCCGCCGCAGCCGGGGTGACGGCAGGACTGGTGATGTCGTACTTCGGCACCAAGGACGCGCTCTTCCGTGAGGTGGTCGGCGGCGGTGCGGGCATAGGCGCCGACGTGACCGCACGGGCTGACGGCGGACCGGAGCGACTCGCGCAGGCCCTAGCCCACGCCTACCTGGAGCGCTGGGATCAGTTGCCTCCCGACGATCCCTGGCCGGCCCTGATCCGCTCCGCACTCACGCATCCGCCGAGCGCGGCTATGCTCCGTGCGGTGCTGGAGAAGCAGGTGAGCGCCCCGCTGACGCGACTGCTCGGCAGCTCTCCCACAGCGGACGCGAGCGCGGCGCTGGTGCGCAGCATCCTGTTCGGCGTGATCATGGAACGTTACCTGTTCGCCCACGAGCCCGCCCGCTCCGTCCCGACCGCAGAACTGGAACCCGCACTGGCCGCTGTGCTGGCGGTCGCGCTGCAGGACATGCCGACGCCGGCCCCCGGGGACGACGCCGAAGGAGCGGAGGGCACGGGCGCTGACGTCGTGGCGCGCGTCCTGACGGAATGGCGGACCGAGCTCCCGGACACCGACGTCTCGGCGCTGGCGGTCTTCGGCCGACTGCACCGATGCTTCCTGCGCTACCAGGCGCAAGTCAACCGAGTCGTGGAGCATCGGAACATCAGCGTCGCCGCCCTCGATGTACTGACATCCCTTCGGCGGGCCGGAGCCCCCTACCGGCGCACCGCCGGGGACCTCGCCGCCTCCAGCCTGGTGAGCACGGGCGGGATCACCCTGCGGGCCGAAAGGCTGGAGGCGGCCGGGCTGATCCTGCGCGAACGCGACGAGAACGACCGGCGCATCGTCTACCTGCGGCTGACCGACACCGGGCTGGCACTGATCGACCAACTCGTCGACGAGCACTTCGGCAACGAACTGGAGATGCTCGCCGGGCTCGTGCCGGCCGAACGCAGCCGACTCGCGGCGCTGCTCGCGCGCCTGGAACACTCACTGGAGGCTGCTGCGCACCGGCAGCGCAAGGGCAAGGCCGTACCGTGACCAGCAGATCGAGAACCGGAGCTGGTTCGGCGGCATGGCGGAATAGTGGGTGCCGGTACGGGATTCAGCCGACCTTGGCGATCACCGATTCCGCGTAGCGCTCGATGGCTGTGATCTTGTTTTTCAGGGGCTCGGTGTCCGGGCCCGGGGTGTAGTGGTAGCGGAAGCCGACGATGACGTCGGTGACGCCGCGGTCCTCGAGCCGCTTGATGCCGTCGGGGGTGTAGGCCTCCAGGGAGGCGACGTGGATTTCGAAGGGGCCGGAATGGTCGCGCTCGCTGCGCAATTCGTCCAGGCGGGTCAGCATGCGCTCGAGGTCCTCGGGTGAGCCGCCGGCGTGCATCCAGCCGTCGCACAGCCGCACCGCCCGTCGCAGCGCCGCGTCGCTGTGCCCGCCCACCAGGATCGGAATCGGCTCGGTCGGCGCGGGCGTGAGCTTGATGCGCGGGATGTCGTAGAACTCGCCGTGGTATTCGAAGTAGTCACCGGTGCACAGGCCGCGCACGATCTCGATGCATTCGTCCATCCGCCGCCCGCGCCGCTCGAACGGCACGCCCATGATCTGGAAGTCCTCGGGCCAGGGGCTGACACCGACGCCCAGGGCGAAGCGGTTGCCGCTCAGTGCGGCCAGCGAACTGGCCTGCTTGGCGACCAGGACCGGCGGGCGGATCGGCAATTTGATCACGAACGGGGTGAACCGCATCGTCGTTGTGACCGCCGCTAGCGCCGCGGACAGCACGAATGCCTCGATGAACGGCTTGCCGTCCAGGAATTCGCGCGAACCGTCGGGCGTGTACGGGTACGTCGAATCGGACTCCTCCGGATAGGCGATGCTGTCGGCGATCGACATGCTGTGGAATCCGGCGGCCTCGGCGGCCTGCGCCAGCGGAATGTAGTACGCCGGATCTGTCATCGCCTCCGCGTAGGTAAAGCGCATCGGGGGGCATCCTCTCGTATCGCCGGGCCTGTGCACGTGCCCGGGGCGGGGCGGGCACGGCTGCGCACGCTGCCGCGGGGCGGACTGAATTAGAACAGATTCTATTTTTCGGTCGCGATCGTAGCCCGGCCGTTCCGGTCCTGTCAGCAGATCCGGTGATCCGATATCGCAGTGGGCGGCAATGGGATACGAAGTGATCGTGCCTGCGCAGACGGGGAAATCGCGGCACGTGGCCCGGTCAGCGGGATGAACCGGGCGCGAACCAGGTGTGCGTGCGCGTGCTGCCTCCGGACGGCGGAGCGTCACACCACGCCGGCCCCGCGGCCGGGCTCGATCGACATAGCCCTGGCCGAGTGTGGAGCGGCCGGACCGTGGGAGGGTGTGCCGCCGGCGCAGAATGTGTCCGGTCCGGACATGGTTATCCCAAGGACGAGTGCGCCGGGCTGCTCCAATGCGGAATCCCCTGTGCCCCAGCCAGCGTCGCTCGCCTCCACTTCGATACACGCTCAGGCACCGGACAGCGCGACGGCCCGGATCGTTGGCGATCCGGGCCGTCGCGGGGGGCTACAGGTTGTCGGAGGTGTAGCCGTTGATCTCCTCGTCGGAGTGCACCTGGCCGATGACATCCGCGGTGATCTCGCCGAGCACACCGGAGAGTTCGGTGTCGCCGGTGATGCTCTGGTACGGCTGGACGGTGCGCTCGTGCTCCTCCTCGGAGGCGTTGCGCGCGTTGGCCGCGCCGGCGCCCCCGCCCATGAAGCCCGGGCTGCTCATGCCGGCGGGCCTGGTCGCCGCGCCCAGGCTCGCGGCCGCCGTCGCGGGATTAATGCCGGCGGTGCCCGGCACCGAGGTACCGGCCCCGCCGCCCGTGGTGGATCCGGTGCCGCCGAACGAATCGCCGCCACTCAGGCCGCCGCCGCCACCGCCGCCACCGAACATGCCGGAGCCGGGGTGGGCGCCGTTGTACCCGGCGGCGGTCATGGCGGTGCTGGGGTCGGTCGCGGAGCCGGCGGTGGAGCTGGAGTCGCTGTTGCCGTTGTTGGACAGCAGACTCTGCGCCTGCTCCATGATCGGCTGGGCGACGTTCTGGGCCACCGACTGTGCCGCCTGGGCCGCCTGCTGACCCATACCGCTCTGGCCGAGCAGCTGATTGACCACGCCGGTGAGCTGACCGGTGTACCCGGACAGCTCGCCGCGGGTGGCATTGACGATGCCGACCGCGGTGCCGAGATGTTCGGTGGCCGTGGCGATCAGCGCCGCCTGGCCGGGCGGGGTCGGAAGTGTCGGGAGCATCGCCGTGGCCTGCGCGGCGAGCGACTGGGCCACGGCGGTGAGCTGCACGTTGCCCTTCTGCACGACCGCCGCGGCATCGGTGGTGAGCTTCGAGATGTCGATGCCGCGCTGACTGGTGTCCTGGCCCTTCGTCTGGGCCTGATCGGACGCGGTCTGCGCGCTGTCGGAGGATTTGCCCTGCCATACCTGGCTGACCGACTTCATCGCGCCCTCGCCGACCTGCATGGCGGCCTGAATGACCTGGGAGGACTCGCTCAGAATGGTGGACGGGTTGAGTGCGCCCATGACGCCGCTGCCGAAGCTCTGCAGCAGGCTCGCGATGGGCTGGAACAACTGCTCGATGCCGGGGAACGCCGGGACCGCGATGCCGTGCTGCGCGAGGGTGGCGATCGGGTCACCGGAGGTGAGCGCGGAGCTGATGGTCGCGGGCGCCTGCTGGAAGGAGGCCGCCGCATTGCTCATGGCGGCGGGCGCGCTGTTCAGCGCGGCGTGGGCGCCGTCGAAGGCGCTCTGCGCGCCGGGGACGGTGCCGAACTGGCTCTGCGCGTGGTTGAGCGCGTCGTTGGCCTGGCCCAGCAGCCCACCGGACGGATCGCCGAACGAGGCCGCATGGGTCGCGTCTCCACCGCCCATTCCGGGCATATGCGCACCGCCGAGCGCGGAGCCGTGGTCGTCGTCGAATTCCCTGCGCGACAGGGTGAAATCGGGCGCCTGCACCGGCGGCATATCGGCCGGTAGCTGCGGCAGCGAGACGTTCAGGAACGGACCGCTCTGTGCGATGTGCTGGGCGGCCTGGGATGCCGCCGAGGCCGCGTTCGCGAAGGGGTCGGCGGCGGTGGGTGCGCTGATGATGCCGCCGCCGGAGTCCAGTGCCTGCATCGCCTCAGCCCCCGATCGTGTTCGTGACGGCCTTCAGGGCGCCGGAGAAGTCCGAATCGCCGCTGTCGAAGGTGGCCGCGGTGTTGAAGGCGGCCCCGCTGATGTCGTTGACCTTCTGCGACAGGTCGTTGATGTCCTTGCAGTGCAGCGCCTGCGCGGCGGCGAACAGGGCCAGATAATCGGCCCCGATGATGCCGAAGACCGGTGTCATCGCCGCTACGTGGCTGGCCGTGTCCATATTTCCCGCGCCCGCGACCTGCGCCGCGACGCCCTCGTGCGTCGTGGCGAATACACGCAGTGCATCGGTCTCGACCGACATTTGCGGATTAGTCATCGTGCTGCCCCCCAATCATCTACACCAAAGGTCTCGTAGACTGGCTCGAACTGCGGTGTTCGGCGATCTGCGTCCTCACCGGCCCGGCCAGTGGCTTGTATCGAGCCCAATATAGCCCAACGTCGGGACAGGTTTCGAGTCGACGCCGCAATCCAGCGCCTGGTGGGTTTCGGACGAGACGGGCCGCCGCCGGAATGAAATCAAACTAGAACCTGTTGCAATTTGCAACGGGTTCTATATCCTCAGTGACATGAAGGTCGCAGTCACCGGCGCAGCCGGCTTCCTTGGCACGAATCTGCTCCACCAGCTGGTGGAGCATGGTCACGAGGTGACCGCCATCGACCGGGTGCAGCCCGCCGACCCCCCGCACCCGCAGGTGACCTGGGTCAACGGCGACGTACTCGACCCCGCATCCATGCGTTCGGCGCTCGAGGGGGCCGAGGTCGTGTACCACCTGGTGGCCATGATCACCCTGGCGCACCACCACGATGTGGCCTGGCGGGTCAACACCGAGGGCGTGCGGGTGGTCGCCGAGGCCGCGCTCGAGGTGGGCGCGCGCCGCATGGTGCACACCAGCTCCATTCATGCCTTCAACCAGTACAGCTGCGGCGGCCGGATCGACGAGAAGGCGCCGCGCTCGACCGAGGACCACCTGCCGGTGTACGACCGCTCGAAGTACCAGGGCGAGATCGAGCTGCGCAAGGTCATCGAGAAGGGCCTGGACGCGGTGATCTGCAACCCGACCGGGGTGTACGGCCCGGTCGATCACTCCGACTCCCGGATCAACGCCACGCTGTGGGACTGCGCCCGCGGGCGGGTGCCGGTCATGATCGCCGGCGGATTCGATCTGGTGGACGTGCGCGACGTGGCCGCGGGCCTGATCCTGGCGGGGGAGAAGGGCCGCACCGGGGAGAACTACCTGCTCGGCGGCGGCATGTGCTCGCTGTTCGAGGTGAGCCGGCTCGCCGCGGAGGTCAACGGCAAGCGCGGCCCGCGGTTCGCGATTCCGCTCAAGGTGATCACCGCGGCCCTGCCGGTGCTCGAGCCGATCGGCAAGCTGTTCGGCAGCGACCGGGTGTCCAAGGCGGCCATGGGCGCGCTGATCTCGGCCCCGGTCGTGGACGCCGCCAAGGCCAAGAGCGAGCTGGGCTACGCCCCGCGCCCGACCGCGGATACGGTCCGCGACCTGATCGCCTTCTACAACGGCGAGCCGCTCGAGCCGAAGGAGCGCGCCAGCAGCGTCGCCTGACGGGGCGGGGCCGGAGGCGGCAGCTTGCGTAACCACGTAGGCCCCCTGGCAGGCGCAGGCAACACCGCCTGACGGGGCAGCTCAACCACCACGGCGCCGGGTGCCACCCGGCGCCGTGGTGGCGTTATAGACCGCTGTACGGTCGTGGGGCGTACGTCACACCGGAGTACTCTGCCCTCGCGGGCGCCGGGAATCGACGCGGCGCGAATCATGTTGGACCGCTTATCACTCGGGTGTGCCCGATGCGGCGGAGTAACTTGGCGTGTGGTACCCCATACCGACGAGGAAGTGATGCAGGCGCATGGTTTCCCACGAAGCGCACTCGCAGGCCCACGGCGATCGCCCCGCGCACCGAAAAGGCCGTGCCGCAAAGAAACTCGAGAAGGTCGTCATCCGCTTCGCGGGCGACTCCGGCGACGGCATGCAGCTCACGGGCGACCGATTCACCCACGAGGCCGCCGCATTCGGCAACGACCTGGCCACCCAGCCGAACTTCCCCGCGGAGATCCGCGCGCCCCAGGGCACCCTGCCCGGCGTCTCCTCGTTCCAGATCCAGATCGCCGACTACGACATCCTCACCGCGGGCGACCAGCCCGATGTGCTGGTGGCGATGAATCCCGCGGCGCTGAAGGCGAACCTCGAGGAACTGCCGCGCGGGGCCATCGTCATCGTCAACACCGACGAATTCACCAAGCGCAATCTGACCAAGGTCGGTTACGCCGCCGACCCGCTCGCCGACGACACGCTGTCCGATTTCGTCGTGCACCGGGTGCCGATGACCTCGCTGACACTGGGGGCCACCGAGCCGGCCGGCGTGGGCAAGAAGGACGGTCAGCGCGCCAAGAACATGTTCGCCCTGGGCCTGCTGTCGTGGATGTACGGGCGCCCGATCGGCGGCACCGAGCAGTTCATGCGGGAGAAGTTCGCTGCGAAACCCGATATCGCCGAGGCGAATATCCTGGCATTTCGCGCGGGCTGGAACTTCGGCGAGACCACCGAGGCCTTCGCCACGACCTACGAGGTCGCGCCCGCGACGCTGCCCGCGGGCACCTATCGCCAGATCACCGGCAACACCGCGCTGGCCTACGGCATCGTCGCGGCGGGGCAGCTCGCGGGCCTGCAGGTATTCCTGGGCACCTATCCGATCACCCCGGCCTCGGACATCCTGCACGAGCTGAGCAAGCATAAGAACTTCGGTGTCACCACCTTCCAGGCCGAGGACGAGATCGCCGGAATCGGTGCGGCACTGGGTGCCTCGCTCGGCGGCGCGCTCGGTGTCACCAGCACCTCGGGGCCCGGGCTGGCGCTCAAGAGCGAGACCATCGGGCTGGCGGTGATGACGGAGCTGCCGCTGCTGATCGTGGACGTGCAGCGCGGCGGCCCGTCCACGGGCCTGCCGACCAAGACCGAGCAGGCCGATCTGCTGCAGGCGCTCTACGGCCGCAACGGAGAATCGCCGGTCCCGGTCGTGGCCCCGCGCTCGCCGGCCGACTGCTTCGCCGCCGCGGTGGAGGCGGCGCGGATCGCGATCACCTATCGCACGCCGGTGCTGCTGCTCTCGGACGGCTCGATCGCCAACGGGTCCGAACCCTGGTCGATTCCGCAGGTCACGGAGCTGGACCCGATCGACCCCGGATTCGAACCCGATGCGCCGGAGCATGATTCGGCGGCCGGGCCGGATGCGGCGAACGCGGATCCGTATCAGCCGTATGCGCGCGACCCGGAGACCCTCGCTCGTCCGCTCGCGCGGCCCGGTACCCGCGGGCGTACGCATCGCATCGGCGGCCTCGAGAAGGCCGACGGCACCGGCAACATCTCCTACGAGCCGGCCAATCACGAGCTTATGGTCCGGTTGCGGCAGGCCAAGATCGACGGCATCGCGGTGCCCGAGCTCGAGGTCGACGATCCCAGTCTGGATGGCGGTGGCGGACGCGCCGAACTATTGCTGATCGGCTGGGGCAGCTCCTACGGTCCGATCGGCGAGGCGTGCCGTCGCGCGCGCCGCCGCGGGGTGCCCGTCGCGCAGGCGCATCTGCGGAATCTGAATCCGTTGCCGCCCAACACCGGCGACGTGCTGCGTCGCTACCGCACCGTCGTCGCGCCGGAGATGAACGGCGGCCAGCTCGCGATGCTGCTGCGTGCCCGCTATCTGGTGGACGTACGACCGTGGACGAAGGTCGCGGGTACCGCGTTCTCCGCGCAGGAACTGGTCGGTGTGATCGACGCGGCATTGGACGGCTCCCTGGCGGAGCTGGAAAACGGCAAGGCCTTCGCCGCCCGCGCGCGGGCTACCTACCGCACCTCGAGGGGTAACTGAGATGACGATCGTCGAGACCTCGCTCGTCGGCACGGATCTCGGCCTGACCGGGCTGTCCGGCGTGCCGGGCGCCGACGGGCCGCAGCGGGTCAAGGACTTCGCCTCCGATCAGGAGGTGCGCTGGTGCCCGGGCTGCGGTGACTACGTCATCTTGGCGACCATGCGCAGCTTCCTGGCCGAGCTCGGGCTGCGCCGCGAGAATCTGATGTTCGTCTCGGGCATCGGCTGTTCGAGCAGGTTCCCGTACTACCTGGACGCCTACGGGATTCACTCCATCCACGGCCGCGCGCCCGCGATCGCGACCGGCCTGGCCGTGACCAGGCCCGATCTGTCGGTGTGGGTGGTGACCGGCGACGGCGATGCGCTGTCCATCGGCGGTAACCATCTCATCCATGCGCTGCGCCGCAACGTGAATATGACGATCCTGCTGTTCAACAACCGGATCTACGGCCTGACCAAGGGCCAGTACTCGCCGACCTCGGAGCCCGGCACGGTCACCAAGTCGACGCCGATGGGTTCGGTGGACCACCCCTTCAACACCCTGTCGGTGGCCCTGGGCGCGGAGGCCTCCTTCGCGGCGCGGGCGCTGGATTCGGATCGGGCCGGGCTGAGCGAGGTCCTGCGCGCCGCGGCCGAACATCGCGGCACCTCGTTCGTGGAGATCCTGCAGGACTGCCCGATCTTCAACGACGGCTCCTTCGACGTGCTGCGCCGGGACAATGCCGAATCGCACCTGATCCGGCTGCGCCACGGGGAGCCGATCCGGTTCGGCGCCGACGGCGAATGGGCCGTTGTCCGAAGCGGTTTCGGCCTCGAGGTGGCGCGGGCGAGCGCCGTCCCGGAGTCGGAGATCATCGTGCACGACGCCTATTCGGACAACCTCGAATACGCCTACGCGCTCTCGCGGCTCTCGGCGCAGGATCTCTCGCACGTTCCGGTCGGCATTTTCCGCAGCGTCACCCGGCCCACCTACGACGACGGCGTCCGTGCCCAGACCCAGACCGCCCGCGAAGGCAAACCGGTGCATGCGGATTCGCTGCAGCAGCTGCTCACGGGCAAGGAGACGTGGACCGTCGGCTGAGCGGACACGCGCCGGCCGGAATCGTCATGATTACCCTCGAATCCGGCGCCCAGCGCGGAGCGGGGGTTGGCGTGGCGGGCATCGGCGCGGGGACCGGTGAGGTCGACACCGCGGCGGCGGACGGCTCCGGTGTGGTGGTCGGTGCGATCGGACCGGGCCTCGAATGCGCGGGCGCGTGGGTCGGGCCATCGTCCGGCGACGGCGGTGCCGAAAAATGGTTCGACCCATGTGCGGGGGGAGTGGTCGATACTGCCGGGGCCGGGCTGGATGTCGCAGTCCGCGGAGCGGGGTCGGCGTCGGGATCACCCGCTGTGGCGACGGTTCTGCCGCTCAGTGCCAGCGCGGTGAGCGCCACACCGGTTGCAAGCGTGCTCGTTAGCCAGAATCGCCTGGCTGCCTCTAACCGTCGCATCGACCTGCCTCCTTGTGTGGCGACGCGAGGTCGCCGTCGGTGATTGTGACCCCCTCCGTGACTATTGCGGGCGACATTGTCGCCGTCCGTGATTCTGAACCGTGCACACACCAAATCTGATGCGACGCGCCCGGGAAATTTCACGTGCGTGTCGCGCAGGGGTGAATATCCCGGTCAGGCGCAGTCAGCGCGGGGCGGGAGGATTGGCGAGGTCGGTCGCGGAGAAGGTGTCGCACGCCTGCACCTTTCCGCTGCGATATCCGGTGAGGAACCACGTCTGGCGTTCGGCCGAGGAGCCGTGCGTCCAGCTCTCGGGAGTGACCCGCCCGGTCGCGGCCTTCTGGATGTGATCGTCGCCGACCGCCGCCGCGGCCGAGAGAGCGTCCTGAACATCCCTATCGGACAGCGGCTGCAGGAAGGGCTGCGTGCCGCCGGGGGCGGGCAGTTTATCGGCGTAATGCGCCCACAGGCCCGCATAGCAGTCGGCCTGCAGTTCCAGGCGCACCGAACCCGATTGGGGGCCCTTGGGATCGCGCTGCGCGCGGCCGGAGTCGCCGAGCAGATTCTGGATGTGATGGCCGACCTCGTGGGCCACCACATATTCCTGGGCGAGCGGGCCGCCGCTGGAGCCGAACTTATCCACCAGTTCCTGGAAGAAGCTGGTGTCGATGTACACGGTGCGGTCGGCGGGGCAGTAGAACGGGCCGACCGCGCTGGTCGCGCGCCCGCAACCGGTGCTCACCGCGCCAGAGAACAGCGTCACCTTCGGCGGCACGTACCTGCGGCCGGTCTGCTGCGGTAATTCCGTGCCCCACACCGCATCCAGGCTCTGCGCGGTCAGCACCACGCGGCAGTCGACGTACTTGTTGGCGTCCGCGCCGGTCTTGCAGTGGGCGGGGGTATTGGCGGTGCCCTGCTGGGTGGCCGTGGACTGGGCCCCGGTGAACTCGCCCAGGAGCGAACTGGGATCCCCGCCGAACAGCAGCGCCAGGACGAGCACGATCAGGCCGCCGGCGCCGCCGCCGAGGGCGATCTTGCCGCCCCTGCCCGGCCCGCCGCCGGACGACACCCGATTGGGGTCGATCTGCATGCCTTCGTTGAAGGTCATCCTGGTGGCCCTCTCGCCTGCATTAGATGGATGTGCGCGCCAGCAAACTGCGTGCAAACTACAGCTTGGCATGCGGGAGCGGATATCGGTTTCCGCTCGGTGAACGTGTTTCTCTGATGTGTCGCATCACGCCGCCCCCAGACACGAGTTCTCGGCGGCCCTCTTAGGATGAGAGCGCAACCGCCCACACCAGCCGGTGTGTGCGACGGGGGCTCGCCCCCGATGCACCGAGTCGTCGAAAGGAACCCTGTGCTGCGCACCCACTTGGCAGGTTCGCTGCGAAGCGAACACGCCGGTCTGACCGTGACCCTCACCGGTTGGGTGGCTCGCCGTCGTGACCACGGTGGCGTGATCTTCATTGATCTGCGCGATGCGTCGGGTGTGGCGCAGGCGGTGTTCCGCGAGGGCGCCCCGGCGGAGCAGGCGCACCGGCTGCGCGCCGAGTACTGCGTGCAGGTGACCGGCGTGGTGGAGCCGCGGCCCGCGGGCAGCGAGAACCCCAACCTGCCGACGGGCGGGATCGAGGTGAACGTCCGCGAGCTGGTGGTGCTCAACGAGGCCGCGCCGCTGCCGTTCCAGCTCGACGAGCAGCCCGGGGAGGAGGCCCGGCTCAAGTATCGCTACCTGGATCTGCGCCGCGAGGGCCCGGGCAACGCCATCCGGCTGCGCTCGCGGGTCAATGCCGCCGCGCGTGCGGTGCTCGCCGAGCATGCCTTCGTCGAGGTCGAGACCCCGACCATGACCCGGTCCACCCCGGAGGGCGCCCGCGACTTCCTGGTGCCTGCGCGCCTGCAGCCCGGCAACTTTTACGCGCTGCCGCAGTCCCCGCAGCTGTTCAAGCAGCTGCTCATGGTCGGCGGCATCGAGCGTTACTACCAGATCGCGCGCTGCTATCGCGACGAGGACTTCCGCGCCGACCGGCAGCCGGAGTTCACCCAGCTCGACATCGAGATGAGCTTCGTCGAGCAGGACGACGTCATCCTGCTGGCCGAGGACATCCTGGCCGCGCTGTGGAAGCTGGTCGGCTATCGCATCCCGGCCCCGATCCCGCACATGACCTACGCGGATGCCATGCGCCGCTTCGGTTCCGATAAGCCGGACCTGCGCTTCGACATCGAGATCACCGAAATGCAGGAGTACTTCAAGGACACCCCGTTCCGGGTGTTCCAGTCCCCGTACGTCGGTGCGGTGGTCATGCCGGGCGGCGCCTCGCAGCCGCGGCGCCAGCTCGACGCCTGGCAGGAGTGGGCCAAGCAACGCGGCTCGAAGGGCTTGGCCTACGTCCTGGTGCTCGAGGACGGCACCCTCGGCGGTCCGGTCGCCAAGAACCTGACCGACACCGAACGCGACGGCCTGGCCAAATTCGTCGGCGCCGAGCCGGGCGACTGCATCTTCTTCGCCGCCGGTGACGAGAAGTCCGGCCGGGCCATCCTCGGCGCGGCCCGTGGCGAGATCGCCCGCAAGTGCGGCCTCATCGACGAGAAGGCCTGGGCCTTCGTCTGGATCGTGGACGCCCCGATGTTCGAGCCGGCGGCCGACGCCACCGCGAGCGGCGATGTGGCCCTTGGGCATTCGGCCTGGACCGCGGTGCACCACGCCTTCACCTCGCCCCGGCCGGAGCACCTCGACACCTTCGATACCGATCCGGGCTCCGCGCTGGCCTACGCCTACGACATCGTCTGCAACGGCAACGAGATCGGCGGCGGTTCCATCCGTATCCACCGCCGCGACGTGCAGGAACGCGTGTTCACGGTGATGGGCATCGACCACGACGAGGCGCAGGAGAAGTTCGGCTTCCTCCTGGATGCCTTCTCCTACGGCGCGCCGCCCATGGGCGGCATCGCCTTCGGCTGGGACCGCATCACCGCGCTGCTGGCGGGTGTGGACTCGATCCGTGAGGTCATCGCCTTCCCGAAGTCGGGCGGCGGCGTCGACCCGCTCACCGATGCGCCCGCCGCGATCACCCCGCAGCAGCGCCGGGAGGCGGGCCTGGATGTGCGACTCGACGAGCACGGCAAGCCGGTCGCCGAGAAGAAGGACGCCGCCGCGCAGAAGTAGGCGGCGCCGTCGGCTGCGCCCCCGCCATGCGGCGGGGGCGGGCCGGTGGATCGGATCACACGCTGGTGGACCTCGGCGGAATGACTACAGCGTGAGACCGTCTGTGAGAGTTCGGTACGAATAGGTCAGGGCCATCACCGCTACCGGGCCGACGACCAGCAGGCCGACCCCGCACAGCGCAGTTGCCACCACCGTCATCACGAGCACCGCGAGCGCGAGCACCAGTAGCTGGCCCACATGGGTGACGACCAGCCTGACGCTGGATCGGACCGCGGCGACCGGATTCTGCTCCTGGTCGATCACGAAGTGCAGGGCGAACATGCACAGGAATCCGACCGCCAGCATCGCGAAGTTGCCCAGGAATATTGCGAGTCCGTGGGATACCAGGGCCACGATCGTGGACACCACCATGTTGGTCAGCACGCTGCCCGCGAAGACACCCAGGGCGGTCAGCAGCACGTTCCCGGCGTTGACGAAGCCGAAGAACGCCTGGAAATCCGGTGGTGTGCCGTCGGTCTCGTAGAGTGCGCCCCGGATCATCGCCGCCTGCAACAGCCACACCACGACCGAGGCCACCAGGAACAGCAGGAGCAACGGCAGCGCCGAATTCACCCCGGCGGCCCGGATCACCAGCACGACCGCCAGATAGGCGACGAAACCGATCAGGGTGATGGCGATCCAGGGAATCGGGTTGGCGCGGAAGCGAAACCAGCCGTAGTTCAGCGCGCGCCCGACACGCAGCTCACCCGGGGCGGGCGGCGGAAATCCGTGCGGCCGCGGTGCGGGCCGCCCCGACGCGCCGGGCGGGACGGACGGCGGCGCACCGGGGGGACCGGCCGGTTGCGTGCCGGGATAGGGCGCGCCCGGACCGGGCGGCCAGGCCTGGGCGGTGGCCGCATCCGGCGGCATCGCCCCGGATGCGGCGGGGTATCCGGGGTGCGGTGCATAGGCGGGCGGTTGGCCGTAGCCGGGTGGCTGTGCGGAACCCGGTGGTTGGCCGTAGCCCGGGTGCTGCGCGTAATCCGATGGCTGGCCGTAGCCCGGCTGCTGCCCGTAACCGGGGTGCGCGGATCCCGCTTGCTGGCCGTAATCCGGCGGTTGGCCGTAGCCCGGCGGCTGTGCGTAACCGGGTTGCTGCGCGGATCCCGGCTGCTGGCCGTAGCCCGATGGTTGGCCGTAGCCCTGCTGGCGACCGGGGACCGGGGCGCCGTGCACCGGAGGCACCGGAGCGCCGAAAACCGGTGGGGGCGGCGGCGGGTTGCCCATCGTGGGAGGGGCCTGGACGGGTTCGTCGCCGTACTGTGCCGCGCCCGGCCCCTCGAACTGGGGGTACCCGGCCGGGCCGGCCATCTCGTGCCGCCCGGCACGCGCGTCCTGATATCCGGCGTCGGGGCGCGGCGGGGGATCCCGGCGCTGTTCAGGGTCCGAAAATGGCTCATCGGCACCATCCCCGGAAGTGCTGCCGGGCGCGGACTGCGGGCTGTCGGTCATGGCGGGACCTTTCGAATCACCTGGGTTTCAGTGTGGCGCACAGCAGTTGGCGATGAGACAACCGGACCCGAACGGCGGTGTCAAGCAACCGTTGAGTATCCCTGCCCGATATGTCGCAATGCGGCAGGTGAAGTCGTGATTGTGCTGGCGGGGAACCTGTCGTGTTGCCGGAACCAGGGTCTCGCGACGGTAGCCAACCCTTCACATAGACACGCCGCGCGACGCGCGAAAGGTTGCCGAACCGCTCGCTGAAAGTGACCTGGAGCGAGTAACTTGGACGTCGATGACCGCACTATTGGCCGAACGCGCCGCCGAAGTCGTGTCCGCGGCACAGCATTTGCTCACAAAGCGAATGGGTGCTCCGGTGAAGCTGAGTGATCCGATCGAGCTCAGCGGTAGTGGTAGAACGACGGTGCTACGCGTGCGTGTTGCGGAAAACGCCTTTTCACTTCCCCGCACGCTGATCATCAAACAGCTGCGCGGCGGCGCGCACGATCGCCGCATCGGGGGCCTGGCGCCCGGCGTGGCCAGCATCGATTCGGCCTTCCTGCGCGAGGCGGTGTCGTACCAGTTCACCACCGCACTCAGCAGCGAGCATCGCCCCGGCGCCTACCTGCTGGCGCACAATCTGCCCGAGCGGTTGCTGATCCTGAGCGATCTGGGCGAGAACGCCTCACTGACCGCGGTGCTGCAGTCCGGCGTCGAGCCCGCCAGCCGCAACGCGTTGATGGCGTTCGCGCAGGCGATGGGTCGCATGCATGCCGCGACCGTCGGGCGCGAGGCGGATTTCGTTGCGCTGCTGCGGCGCGTGGATGTGGCGCATCGGATCGACGGCATCGCCCAGCAGGCCGAGGCGGCCATCGGGGAGGTGCCCGGGCTGCTGCGCCGCGAATTGGGCATCGAGGTGCCCGGCGAGATCGCCCAGCGGATCGTCGCGGGGAACCGGTTGTTCTCCGCGGGCCGATATCGTGCCTTCAGTCCCTCGGATCTGTGCCCCGACAACGTCATTCTGAACGATCAGGGTGCGCGCTTCCTGGACTACGAGTGGGGTGGATTCCGCGACGCCACGCTGGATATCGCGTACGCACTGGTCTCGTTCCCGGGCTGCCTGTGCGATGTCGAACTGTCCCGCGAGCGCGCCCGCCAGCTGGTCGAGGCGTGGCGCTCGGAGGTCGTCGGGGTGTGGCCGAGCCTGGCCGACGATGCGGTGCTGGCCGAGCGGATCCTCGAGGCCCGCCTGATCTGGGTATGGCTGACCACGTTCTGGTTCCTGCCCGCGGACCACGCCCGGATCGCGGCCGCCCGCGAGCACGGCCTGTCCATCCCGCGCTCGGCCGCCCTGATCAACCGCTGGGCCGCCCTGGCCGAGGATGCCCGCTGCACCGGCGACGACGCGCTGGGCGATTTCGCGGAGCACGTCTCGGCGACGCTCGAGGAACACTGGGAAGAGTGACCCGCGGCGGGGGCGCGGTCCGCGACTGTGCCCGTGCGACATTCGGGCGAATTCGAACCAGCCGGATCGTAAGCCTGTTCCAGGGGTCCGGCACTGGGAAGACTGTCCGGGCGTAACGCCGTCCGGCGAGGCGCATAGCGCATCGTCGTCCGGAGAGTCGGGTTCATGTCGGTTTCTGTCGCCAGCATTCCGGACGAGGGTGTCCTGCCCGGCGAGGTGAGCCGCGGCGACCGGATAGTGCGGGCCGCGCGGCGAATGGCCCTACCGGTGGCCTCGGTTCTGGTCTTCCTCGTGCTCTGGCAGCTGGCGGCGGCCAGCCACCTCTGGAGTGAGACGTTCGTGCCGTTTCCTGCCGCTGTGTGGCGCGCGTTCGTACAGACCTCGACCACGCATGACGGGGTCCGCGGCTATCAGGGGTATCTGCTCTGGGAGCACCTGTACATGACGCTGCGACGGGTGCTGGCGGGCGTCGCCGTCGGGGTGTTCGCCGGTGTGGCACTGGGGCTGGCGATGGGCACCGTCGGCTGGCTGCGGCGGGTACTGGAACCCTGGCTGACGTTCGTGCGGGCGCTGCCGCCGCTGGCCTACTTCTTCCTGCTGGTGATATGGCTGGGCATCGACGAGGCGCCAAAGATCACGCTGCTGGCCCTGGCCGCGCTGCCGCCGACGGCGGTGGCGACCACCTCCGCTGTGCTCGCCGCACCGGTGGGGCTGATCGAGGCGGCCCGAGCGCTCGGCGCCACCCGCCTCGAGGTCGTGCGTGACGTGATCGTGCCCGCGGCCGTGCCGGAGACCTTCACCGGCATCCGGCTCGCGGTCGGCATCGCGTACTCGTCGGTGGTCGCCGCCGAGCTGTTCAACGGGCTGCCGGGCATCGGCGGCCTGGTGAAGGACGCCAGCAATTACAACAACACCCCGGTGGTGCTGGTCGGGATCTTCGCCATCGGCGGCTCGGGCCTGCTCATCGACGCGATTCTGCGCGCGGTCGAACGCCGCGTCGCACCCTGGAGAGGAAAAGTGTGAGACACAGACTGCTACGAGCGATACTCGGACTGACCGGTGCGGCGGTGCTCGCCCTGCCCGGCTGCGCGATCGACCACTCGGGGCAGGTCGCAGGCAAGCCCACCATTCGCCTGGCATACCAGACCTTTCCGAGCGGCGACCTGATCGTCAAGAACAACCGCTGGCTCGAGGACGCGCTGCCCGGCTACAACATCAAGTGGACCAAGTTCGATTCCGGCGCCGATATCAATACCGCGTTCGTTGCCAATCAGATCGATTTCGGCGCAATCGGTTCCAGCCCGGTGGCCCGAGGTCTGGCTGCGCCGCTGAACATCCCGTATCAGGTCGCGTTCGTCCTGGACGTGGCCGGCGACAACGAGGCGTTGGTGGCGCGCAACGGCACCGGCATCGAATCGATCGCGGATCTGCGCGGCAAACGGGTCGCGACGGCGTTCGCCTCTACCTCGCACTACAGCCTGCTCGCGGCACTGGACCGCGCGGGCGTTGCGGCATCGGAGGTGAAGCTGATCGATCTGCAGCCGCAGGCGTCGCTGGCGGCCTGGCAGCGCGGGGATGTCGATGCGGTCTACACCTGGCTGCCGACCCTGGACCAGCTGCGCAAGGACGGCAAGACTCTGATCACCAGCCGGGAGCTGGCCGCGGCCGGAAAGCCGACGCTCGATCTGGGGGTGGTGTCCAGACAATTCGCCCAGGCCCATCCGGACGTCGTCGACGCGTGGCGCAAGGTGGAGCTGCGGGCGCTGCAGACCATCGAGAGCTCCCCGGCACAGGCCGCGCAGGCGATTGCCGCGCAGATCGGCATCTCTCCCGACGAGGCGGCAGCGCAGCTGCGCGAGGGGGTCTTCCTGACCAAGGACCAGCTGATCTCACCCCAGTGGCTGGGCACCGAGGCGAGTCCGGGCAATGTGGCGCAGAACCTGCACAGCGCGGCGGAATTCCTGGTGGCCCAGCAGCAGATCCCGTCCGCCCCGCCGCTGTCGGACTATCAGGGTGCGCTGTACGTGAAGGGATTACCGAATGTCCTCGGCTGAACTGATCGAGTCGAGGTCGGACGCCGACGAATCCGGATCGAAAGGGACCGGTTCGGGTATCAGCATCAAGGGACTGACACATCGGTACGGGCGCGGGGCGGCGGCGGTGACGGCGCTGGGGCCGATCGACCTCGAGGTGCCGCCGGGCGAATTCCTGGTGCTGGTGGGTGCGTCGGGCTGCGGGAAGAGCACGCTGCTGCGGATTCTGGCCGGATTCGAGAGCATTCAGCAGGGCCGGGTGGAGGTGGCCGGCGTGGCCCCGGTGCCGGGTGCCGGATCGGGCGTGGTGTTCCAGCAGCCGCGGCTGTTCCCCTGGACGACGGTCGGGGGCAACATCGACCTCGCCCTGAAATACGCGCGCGTGCCGCGCGGGGAGCGGTCGGCGCGGCGCGCGGAATTGCTGGCCCGTGTCGGGCTCGAAGGCCTTGCCTCGCGGCGGATCTGGGAGATCTCGGGTGGGCAGCAGCAGCGCGTGGCCATTGCCCGTGTGCTGGCCGCCGACACCGCACTACTGCTGCTCGACGAGCCGTTCGCCGCGCTGGACGCGCTGACACGGGACCGCCTGCAGGACGACCTGCGCGCGGTGAGCGCCGAATCGGGACGGACCAGCGTCTTCGTCACGCACAGCGCCGACGAGGCGGTCTACCTCGGCTCCCGCATCGTCGTGCTGACCCGTCGGCCCGGCCGGATCGCCCTGGATCTGCCGGTCGAGCTGCCCCGCACCGGCGTCGACCCGGACGAGCTGCGGGCCGACGCGCGATACGTGGAGCTGCGCCGCGAGGTGGGCCGCGCGGTCAAGGCCGCGGCGGCCTGAGGCGCGACCGCGACGCCTCAGCGGGCCGGGCGCGCGCCGATGATGGAGGCGCGCTCCATGATTCGGACCTGCGGCCAGTAATCGCTGGCGGCGTAGTGCTGCACGGCGCGGTTGTCCCAGAACGCGATGGTGTGCGGCTGCCAGTGCAGGCGGACCTGGATTTCGGGGGCGTCGGACCGCCGGCACAGCTGATCCAGCAGCTCATGGCTCGCATCGGGGTCCATGCCGTCGATCTTCTCGACGAAGGCCCGGTTGAGGTACAGGTGGCGGCGGCCGGTCGCCTCGTGGGTACAGGCCACGGGGTGCTGCACGCTGGGGTTCTCGGCGCGCATCTTGGCCTGCTGGTCGGGCGGGGCGAAACGACCGAAGGCGCGGACCATATCGTGCGTGGCGGTCAGGTTCTCGATCCGCGCGCGGGTCTGCTCGTCCAGGCCCGCGTACGCGGCGTACATATCGGCGAACAGCGTGTCGCCGCCGATCTCCGGTACCTCGATGGCGTGCAGGATTGCGCCCATGGACGGCTGTGGCCGCCAGGTCACATCGTGGTGCCAGGCGTTCTCCACCCCGGCCATATCCGCGCTCTTCTCGAAGCGGACCAGCTCGGGATGTTCGGCGTTGGCGCCCAGGGCGGGATGCACCTCGAGCTCGCCGAAGCGGCGGGCGAGGGCGATGTGCTGTTCCGGGGTGATCGGCTGGTTGCGGAAGAACAGCACCTTGTAGTCGTGCAACGCCTGCCGCAGTTCAGCGATCGCCTCGGCCGGCTGCGGCACCCGCAGGTCGATGCCGCTGATCTCCGCGCCCAGGGTGGCGCCGACGAGCCGGGCGTCGAAGTGCTGCCAGGTCAGCGCGGTCAGCCGCCGATGCTCGGCGGTCAGATGTGTATACGGACCGACCAGGATTGGATATCCCGGCAGCTGCCGGGCCGCAGGCGCGGCGGCCAGGTCGGCGTCGGCGAGGGCGGTTGTGTCGGACATTGCGACTCCTTCGTTGCCCACCATCTGTAGTCGCTCGACTACAGCGGGTTATGGGTTAATGTAGTCGCGTGACTACAGATCACGCAAGGAATGTTGATCGCACCGGCGAAAGCCCGGTGGGGCGGGAGGCCGTCGTGGCCGCCGTGCTGGACAGCGCCGCGGATCTGTTCGTCGAGCGCGGCCCCGCGGCGACCTCCATTCGCGATATCGCCGAGCGGGCCGGGGTCAATCACGGCCTGGTATTCCGACATGTCGGCACCAAGGAGCAACTGGTCGCCCGGGTCCTGGACCGGCTGGCCGCCGAATCGCTCGCGGCGCTGGACGAATCGAATCCCAACGACCGCTCCCTGCTCGACCCGCGCCTGAACCGGCATCTGACCGTGCTGGCGCGCAGTATTCTCGACGGCTATCCGGTCGGCACCCTGCAGCGGGAGTTCCCGGTCATCACGCGGCTGATTGGCAAGGCGCGGCCCTTCCACGGCGCGGATCAGGAGGCGGCGCTGGCGGTGGCGCACGCCACCGCGCTGAAACTGGGCTGGCAACTGTTCGGCCCGTTCCTGCGTGAGGCCGCGGGCCTACGGGGCATGCCCGACGCCGATCTGCGGGACGACATCGACGCCGAGGCGGCTCGCATCTTCCTGGCCGACCGTCACGACCTGAACTGACCGGATGCGGGGTGCCGGGCGGGCACCGCGCATCGGTCGGTGCGGTCGTGGGCGTGCGCCGCTGGCGGGTGCGGCGAATGTGTCGGTCCACGCCGGTACGGTTGATTCGTGAGTAAGCCCGCGGGTGCCCCCGTCGACACTGGTTCATGTGCCTCCGGCACCGCCGAGTCCCGGTGCGCTGGAGCCGTGGGTGAGCCCGCGCACGAGGCGGTCTCACGCCGCGCGTGGCATGCGGCCGCCGGGGGGCATGGTGAGTGAGGGGTTGTTCGATGCGCCGGGCGCGGACCTTTCGGTGCGCGATGCGGGAGAATTCACGATGAGTGAGGCCGCGGGCAAGCTCGCGCCGCTGGCGGTGCGGATGCGCCCGGCGGGCCTGGATGAGGTGGTGGGTCAGGAGCATCTGCTCGGCGCGGGGTCACCGCTGCGGCGGTTGATCGAGGGCTCCGGGGCGGCGTCGGTGCTGTTGTATGGGCCGCCCGGCACCGGTAAGACCACCCTGGCCTCGCTGCTCTCCCAGGCCACCGGCCGCAGGTTCGAGGCGCTCTCGGCGCTCTCGGCGGGGGTGAAGGAGGTGCGCGCGGTCATCGATGTGGCCCGGCGGCGGCTGCTGGCGGGGGAGCAGACGGTGCTGTTCATCGACGAGGTGCACCGGTTTTCCAAGACCCAGCAGGACGCGCTGCTGGCGGCGGTGGAGAACCGGGTGGTGCTGCTGGTCGGCGCGACCACGGAGAATCCATCGTTCTCGGTGGTGTCACCGCTGCTGTCACGCTCGCTGGTGCTGCAGCTGAAATCGTTGTCCGACAACGATATTCGTCAGGTGCTGGGCCGGGCCATCGCCGACCCGCGGGGTCTGGACGGCGCGTACCAGGTTACCGATGCCGCGCTGGATCACATCGTGCGCATCGCCGGCGGTGATGCCCGCCGCTCGCTCACCGCGCTGGAGGCCTCGGCCGAATCCTCCCTCGACGGCACCGTCGACGTGGATCTGGTGGAGGCCAGCGTCGACAAGGCCGCGGTGCGCTACGACCGGGACGGTGATCAGCACTACGACGTGATCAGCGCATTCATCAAGTCGCTGCGCGGCTCCGACGTCGACGCCGCGCTGCACTATCTGGCCCGCATGATCAGCGCGGGGGAGGATCCGCGATTCATCGCCCGCCGCCTGATGATCCAGGCCAGCGAGGAGGTCGGCATGGCCGATCCCACCGCGCTGCAGACCGCGGTCGCCGCGGCCCAGGTCGTCCAGCTGGTAGGCCTGCCCGAGGCGCAACTGGCCCTCACCCACGCCACCATCCACATCGCCACCGCCCCCAAATCCGGTGCGGTCCCCGCCGCCATCGGCGCCGCCCTGGCCGACATCCGCGCAGGCAAGGCCGGTGCCGTCCCCCCGCACCTGCGCGACGGCCACTACGCCGGCGCCGCCGCCCTCGGCAACGCCCAGGGCTACAAATACCCGCACGACCACCCCGATGGCGTTCTGACCCAGCAATATCCGCCGGACGAGATCGTCGGCGTCGACTACTACCAACCCACCGACCACGGCTACGAACGCGAGGTCGGCCCCCGCGTCACCAAGCTTCGCCGAATCGTCCGCGGGAAGTAGCCCCCCGGCCACCGGCGACGGTTTCGCAGGTGGGCCGGCCCAGTGTTGCCAAGCTACGCCGCATCGTGCGCTGAAAGTTGGCGCCTGCCTCTGCCGACGACGGTCATGAGCCTGAGGTCCCAAGTGGCCACGGCGCGGCTCATCGTGCGCGGAAGTAATCACAAAGGCCTCGCTGAACCCCATCCCTGCCGCGATGCGTTGTCCGCTGCGATGGGGTGCGTTTGTCGGGCTATCCGTAGCATTTTGAGAGTCGCAATCCGACACCAATATGACTGGTAGACAGCATATTTGCCGATTTTGGCGCGTCGCCCGGCGCGTCGGTATGCGAAGCAAGAGACAATGGTGACTAGGCGCCGGAGTCGACGTACGGTGATCTCAGCAGAGGGTCCCGGACCGGTCGTAGGACGGAGGAATGATGACCGCCATGGTGGGTCAGCCGCGTGTGAGTGTGGAGGAATTCGAAAGACTTGCGTTGCTCGCGGAGCGGGATGAGCTGGGGGTCCGGCTCGAGTACATAAATGGACATGTGGGGGTGAAGCCGGTGCCCGATGGGGTGCACAACGAGATCGTCGCGTGGTTGCAGCGGCACTTCATGCTGCTGCTGCCACGGCTGTGGCTCTACTCGTCGAACGAGCTGAAGGTAGAGGCTTACAGAACGGGTCGTGCGGTACCGGATGCGACGTTGGCCCGGCCGGGATCATTCCTCGGGGAGCCGGTATGGAAGAACCCGGAGGCGGTGCTACTGGCAGTGGAGGTCACCTCGTTCGACTCGGATACCCACCGCCGTGACCGAGTTGAAAAGCCGGCGGCGTACGCGGAGACGGGGATCCCGGTGTATCTGCTGGTGGACAGGGAAAACCATCAGTGCGTGGTGTATAGCGCACCCATTGACGGCGTGTACTCATCGAGTGTTGCCGTGCCGTTCGGAGATCCGGTCGAGCTGCCCGAACCGGTCGGTGCGGTCCTGGACACCGAGCAGCTGAAGCAGTGGGTCCGCTGACCAGCGCTGCACCCGCTACCCCTGAAAACTCCCTGGACCACGCCCGGTAGGCTGGATATCTGTGCAGACCCACGAGATTCGACGGCGCTTTCTGGAGCATTTCGTCCGTGCCGGCCATACCGAGGTCCCCAGTGCCTCGCTGATCCTGGCCGACCCGACCCTGCTGTTCGTCAACGCAGGCATGGTTCAGTTCAAGCCGTACTTCCTGGGCCAGGAGGCGGCGCCGTACCCGCGGGCGACGAGTGTGCAGAAGTGCGTGCGTACCGGCGATATCGAAGAGGTCGGCGTCACCACCCGGCACAACACCTTCTTCCAGATGGCGGGCAACTTCTCCTTCGGTGACTACTTCAAGGAGGAGGCCATCGGCTTCGCCTGGGAGCTGATCACCAAGTCGCAGGAGGACGGCGGCTACGGTTTCGATCCCGAGCGGATCTGGGTGACCGCCTACGAATCCGATCCGGAGGCCGCCGAGATCTGGCATCGGGTCGCCGGCATGTCGACCGAGCGGATCCAGTTCCGCGACGGCAAGGACAACTACTGGGATATGGGCGTGCCCGGTCCGGGTGGCCCGTGCTCGGAGATCTACTACGACCGGGGTCCGGAGTACGGCAAGGAGGGCGGCCCGGTCGCGGACGAGGACCGCTACCTGGAGATCTGGAACCTCGTGTTCATGCAGGACATTCGCGGTGAGGAGAGCCCGAAGCTGGGCTTTCCGCCGATCGGGTCGCTGCCGAACAAGAATATCGATACCGGCATGGGCATCGAGCGAATCGCGTTGCTGCTGCAGGGCGTCGACAATGTCTACGAGACCGACTTGATGCGCCCGATCATTGATAGGGCCCAGGAGCTGACGGGCCGGTCCTACGGTGTCGAACACGAGGACGACCGCCGCTTCCGGGTCATCGCCGACCACGCGCGCACCTCGGCCATGCTGATCGCCGACGGCGTCAATCCGGGCAACGAGGGCCGCGGCTACGTGCTGCGCCGCCTGCTGCGCCGCATCGTGCGCTCGGCGCGCCTGCTCGGCGCGGAGAAGCCGGTGATCGGCGAATTCATGAAGGTCGTCAGCGAGCTGATGGCGCCGTCGTATCCGGAGCTGGCCATCGACTTCGCGCGCATCGAGAACGTTGCGGTGGGCGAGGAGACGGCGTTCCTGAAGACGCTGAGCACCGGGTCCCGGTTGTTCACCGACGCCGTCGACGAGGTTCAGGCCAAGGGCGGCAAGACTTTTCCCGGTTCGGACGCCTTCAAGCTGCACGACACCTACGGCTTCCCGATCGAGCTCACCCTCGAGATGGCGGCCGAGGCCGGCCTGGCGGTGGACCAGGACGGCTTCCGTGCGCTCATGGCCGAGCAGCGCAAGATGGCCAAGGAGGATGCGCAGGCCCGTAAGCACGGGCACGCCGACCTGACCGTCTACAAGGAGCTGGTCGACCGCGGCGCCACGGAGTTCACCGGTTTCGGCGAGCTGACCTCCGAGGCGCATGTGCTCGCACTGATCGCCGACGGCGTCCGGGTTCCGGTCGCCACCGCGGGCCAGGATGTCGAGGTGATTCTGGATCGCAGCCCGATGTACGCCGAATCCGGCGGCCAGATCGCCGACCGCGGCACCATCACCGCGGCCGGGGCGAAGCTGCGCGTCAACGATGTGCAGAAGATCGCCAAGAAGCTGTGGGTGCACAAGACCACCGTCGAGCAGGGCCAGCTCACCGAGGGCGATGTGGTTCTTGCGCAGGCCGATCCGGCCTGGCGCCGCGGCTCCACCCAGGGCCATTCGGGCACGCATATGGTGCACGCCGCGCTGCGGCAGGTGCTCGGCCCGAACGCGGTGCAGGCGGGCTCGCTCAACAAGCCCGGCTATCTGCGGTTCGACTTCAACTGGCAGGGCCAGCTGTCCGAATCGCAGAAGGCCGATATCGAGGCCGTCTCCAACGACGCTGTCGGCGCGGACTTTCCGGTGAATACGTTCGTCACCGATCTGCCCAAGGCCAAGGCGATGGGCGCGATGGCGCTGTTCGGCGAGAACTACGGCGACGAGGTGCGCGTCGTGGAGATCGGCGGGCCGTTCTCGATGGAGCTGTGCGGCGGCACGCATGTCGAGCACTCCTCGCAGATCGGGCCGATCACCGTGCTCGGCGAGTCGTCGGTGGGTTCGGGTGTGCGGCGCGTGGAGGCCTTCGTCGGGCTGGATTCGTACCGGTATCTGGCCAAGGAGCGGGCGCTGCTCGCCGGTGTCGCCTCCTCGCTGAAGGTGCCCTCGGACGAGGTGCCCGCGCGTATCGAGCAGCTGGTCGAGCGGCTCAAGGTCGCCGAGAAGGAGCTCGAGCGCACCAAGGTGCAGGCCGTGCTGTCCCGGGCCGGGAAGTTCGTCGAGGATGCCCAGCGGGTCGGCCGCGTGCTGCTGGTGGCCGCGGCCGCGCCCGACGGCGTCGGAGCGGGCGATCTGCGCACCCTGGCGACCGATATCCGCGGCCGCTTCGGGGGCGAACCAGCCGTGGTGGTGCTGCTGGGCCATGCCGATGGCAAGGTGCCGTTCGTGGTCGCGGTGAGTAAGGCCGCGCAGGACCTCGGATTCAAGGCCGGAGATCTGGTTGCCAGCTTCGGCCCGAGCATCGCCGGCCGTGGCGGCGGTAAGCCGGAGATGGCGCAGGGTGCGGGCTCGGACCCGTCGGGGATCGCGGCCGGGCTGGCCGCGGTACGGGCGCGGGTGGCCGAGCTCGCCGGGTGATGGGCAGTCCGGAGGGTTCCGAGCGGCCCGACCCCGCGACCGATCCCGGCCGCGGCAGGCGTATCGGCATCGATGTGGGCACCGTCCGCATCGGTGTCGCCTCGTCCGATCCGGACGGAATTCTTGCCACACCGGTGGAGACCGTCCAGCGGGCCAAGGGGGGTGCCCGAACCAGGGTAAAGGGTGTGCCCGCAACCGATCTGGCACGGATTGCCGAAATTGTGCGGGAATATGAGGCCGTCGAGGTGATCGTCGGGCTGCCCCGCACGCTGCGCGGCGAGAACGGCACCTCGGCCGCGATGGCGATCAAGTTTGCTAAAGATTTGCAGAACATCTTTCCCGACGTGCCGATACGACTTTCCGACGAACGTTTGACTACGGTGACAGCTGCACGTGCATTGCGAGACAGCGGAGTTCGCGCACGTGGCCAGCGGCAGATGATCGACCAGGCGGCGGCGATATCGATCCTGCAAGGATGGTTGGACGAACGGAGTGCGGTGTTAAGGTCGGCCGGTGACGCAGGCGGTGGGGTGAGCGTATGAATGACCGCTGGCTCCGGGCAGAGGAGCGCCTTCGGCAAAGCACCGAGGAGCGACGCTACCGACGCGCCGATCAGGATTGGGGCGATGGGGACGGTGCGGCGGGGTGGGTGAACACCGGGGGCTCTCCGGCCGCCCGCAGCGGTGAGATGCGGGCGACTCGCAGCCGCGCCCGTCATGCGGCCCCGGATGACGATGAGCCGGACGAATATCAGGACGACACGAACATCATCCCGCGGTACAGCGATGAGTACGAGGATGGCTACCCCAGCGGCTACCACGATCGCGGACCTGGCGAGCACGGCTACGGTGAGCAGGGTCACGGCCAACCGGACTACGGCCAGCAGGGTTACGGCCACGATGCCTACGGTCAGCAAGGCTACGGCGACCAAGGGTATGGCCAGCAAGGCTATGGCGACGAAGGTTATGGCGATCCGGACTACGACGCCCCCGCCACCCATGGTTATGCCACCGGCGAATACGCCGAACATCCCGAAGGCGCCTATCTCGACGAGGAACCGCTCCCCGCGGCGGAACCGCCCGCCCGCCGCGCGCCGCAGCGGCCCGGCCGCCGCGGGCGGCCGAGCGGTGATTCCACCCGCGAGCAGACGGTTCGTCAGCAGGCGCGCAAGCAGGCGGCCCGAAAGCAAACCTCTCGCAACCAGTCCGCGCGGACACCTGCCGCGGGCGGCCAGCGGGCGCGTCGCCAGCGATCGGGGGAGGACGCCGAGCGCGGCCGCCGATCGCGCGGCCGCGGATCGCGGGTCGCCTCGCGCAAGGCGGCCGAGCGTAAGCGGCGGCGGCGCAATCTGATGTACGTCGGCACCGTCTTCGTGGTGCTGTTCGCCGTGGCCGCGGTCTATGCGGGCTATAAGGTCATGGGCAGGCTCGGCGGTCCCGACGACTATTCCGGCCCGGCCGGTCCGCTGGCGGTGGTGCAGGTGCATCCGGGCGATACCGCCCAGCAGATCGCCACGTCCATGCTCGACAAGGGCGTGGTCAAGAGCACCGGCGCGTTCTACGAGGCGGCCGTGCGCAATTCGGGCATGACCTCGGTGCAGCCCGGCTACTACGCGATCCCCACCCACAGCAAGGGCGACGACGCGGTCGTCGCGCTGATGAGCAAGGATTCGCGCGTCGGCAATGTCGTGATCTCCGAGGGCCGTCGGCTGCACGACTCGACCGATGTGAATACCGGCTCCCGCAACGACGGCATCTACCGCAAGATCGCGGACGCCAGCTGCATCGGCACCGGGTCCGCCCAGAAATGCGCCACCTACGAGCAGCTCGATCAGGCGGGCGCGGGCGCGGACCTGGGTGCCCTCGGCGTACCGAAGTGGGCAATCGACCAGGTCCATCAGGTCCCCGACCGCACCCGTCAGCTCGAGGGGCTGATCGCCGCGGGCACCTGGGATTTCGATCCGAGCGGGACCCCGACGCAGATGCTGTCCCAGCTGATGACCGAGAGCGCCCACGGTTACGAGTCGACCGGCCTGCTCACGCCCAGCCCCGCCATGGGGATCAGCCTGAACCCATATCAGACGCTGATCGCGTCCTCGCTGGTGGAGCGCGAGGCGCTACCAGCGGATATGCCGAGGGTGGCGCGGGTGATCGTGAACCGGCTGAATGCGACGATGCCGCTCGAGTTCGATTCCACCGTGAACTACACCCTGACCAGCACCGAGGTCGCCACCACGCAGGCGGACCGGGACAAGAAGACCCCCTGGAACACCTACGCCATGTCCGGTCTGCCCGCGACCCCGATCGCCTCGCCGTCGCTGGATGCGATGCGAGCCATGGAAAATCCGACGCCGGGCCCGTGGCTGTACTTCGTCACCGTGGACAAGCAGGGCACCACGCTGTTCACCGACAGCTACAGCGAACATCAGCGAAATATCGAAAAGGCCAGGCAGAGCGGAATTCTCGACAGTGGACGATAATCGCGACCACCGCCGCGCGGCGGTGCTGGGCAGCCCGATCGCGCATTCGCGCTCGCCGCAGCTGCACCTGGCCGCCTATCGCGAGCTCGGGCTGGACTGGAGCTACGAGCGCGTCGAATGCACCGCGGAGCAGCTGCCCGGATTCGTCGCCGGCCGCGGCCCGGAATGGGTGGGGCTGTCGGTGACGATGCCGGGCAAGGAGGCCGCCCTCGCGGTCGCGGACGAGCGCACCGAGCGGGCGGTCCTGGTCGGGTCGGCGAATACGCTGGTGCGCACCGCGACCGGCTGGCGTGCGGACTGCACCGATGTCGACGGCGTGCGCGGCGCCCTGCAGGGCGGCGGAGTCGAGAAGGTCGCGGCGGCGGTCGTGCTGGGCGCGGGCGGTACCGCGCGCCCGGCGCTGCTGGGCCTGTCGGAACTGGGCGCCCAGGCCGTGACGGTGGTGGCCCGCGATCCCGGCCGGGCCGCGGGCGCGGTGGAATTGGCCCGGCGCCTGGGCATGTCGGTCACGGTCGTCGGCTTCGACCCGGGCGGTGTGCGGGCGGCGTGCGCCGGCGCCGATGCGGTCGTGAGCACGGTCCCGGCCGCGGCCGCCGCCGCGGTCGCCGAGGCGGTGGCCGCCGCGCCGGTCGTCCTGGACGCCATCTACAACCCGTGGCCGACCCCATTGGCGGCGGCGGTCGCGCGGGCGCGGCATACGATCCTCAGCGGCCTGGATATGCTCCTGAACCAGGCATACGGCCAGGTCGAGCAGTTCACCGGCAGGCCCGCGCCGCGCGCGGTCATGGCCGCGGCCCTGGCCGCACGCGGCGGCGCAGGGACGTAATGATATTTCTGTAACCGGTTACTGTTTTTCTGAATCCTCCGGCACGTTAGGGTGGTCGACATGAATGCGTGGGTGTTACGCGCCACAGTCCTGGGGGCGTTGACCGTCTTCCTCCGGACCGTGCTGGGCTTCGCGATGATCTACTGGCCGACCCAGGGCTCCTGGATGCGGATACTGTGCCTGATCGTGCTGATCGCCGCGGGCGTGGCATGGGGCCTGTCCGACGGCCGCGGCGACAGACGGGCCAATCCCGATCCCGAGCGCGGCGGCGCGGATCTGACCATGCGCTGGCTCAAGGCGGCCATCGTCGGCGGCCTCGGGTCCGCGGTGGTGGCCTGGCTGCTCGATTTCATCCCGAAGTTCGATCTGGGCGACAACGGCCTGGGCTTCGAGATCACCGCGGGCGCGGCGTTCATCCTGCTGCTGATCTTCGTACCCGCCATGGTCGGCGTCGCGGCCGGCCGATTCCTGGTCAACCGGGAGAACAACAAGGCCACCGCAGCCCAGCCGCCCGCCCCGGAACCCGCCGCAAGCCCTGCCTGAGCGCCTTCCCTCTCGACCGCCGAGGCGCCCGGCGATGCCGTGAGTCTCGGCATTTTCATCTACAGCAGGATTGCGCCGCTGCTCGGGGCATCCTCGCGGGCGATGGTGGCGTAGGCGGCGGCCAGCAGGGAGGGGTCGGGCCCCTCGAGGCGGCCGGGTTTGGCCAGGCCGTCGAGTACGACGAAACGCAGCACGCCCGCGCGGGTCTTCTTATCGGTCTGCATCGTCTCCAGCAGCTGGGGCAGCGCATCCGCGTCGTAGGTGGTCGGCAGCCCGACACTGTCGAGGATCGCGCGGTGCCGTTCGGCGGTGGCGTCGTCGAGCCGGCCCGCCAGGCGCCCCAATTCCGCGGCGAAGACCAGGCCCACCGACACGGCCGCACCGTGCCGCCAGCGGTACCGCTCGCGGCGTTCGATGGCATGGGCGAGGGTGTGGCCGTAGTTCAGGAACTCCCGCAGGCTGGACTCCTTGAGATCGGCGGCCACCACATCGGCCTTGATCTGGATGGCCCGGCGCACCAGCTCCGGCAGCACCGTGCCGGTCGGGTCGAGCGCGGCCTGCGGATCGCGCTCGATGAGCTCGAGGATCACCGGATCGGCGATGAATCCGGCCTTGATGATCTCGGCCATGCCCGCGACGATCTCGTTGCGCGGCACCGTTTCCAGCGTCACCAGGTCCACCAGCACCGCCGCCGGTTCATGGAAGGAGCCGACCAGATTCTTCCCGGCCTCGGTGTTGATTCCCGTCTTGCCGCCGACGGCCGCGTCGACCATCGCCAGCAGCGTCGTCGGGACGTGGATGACCTGCACCCCGCGCATCCAGGTGGCGGCCACGAATCCGGACAGGTCGGTGGCCGCGCCGCCGCCGATGCTGATCACCAGGTCCTGACGGGTGAGCCCGATGCGGCCCAACACCTCCCAGCAGAATCCGGCGACGGGCAGATCCTTCCCGGCCTCGGCGTCGGGGATCTCGATCCGATGCGCGTCGATCCCCTCGTCTGCCAGGGCCTTGCGCACCGCCTCGGCGGTCTCGGCCAGCGGCGGCTGATGGAAGATCGCGACGGTGCGCACGCCGCGGCGTGCGGTCACCTGCTCGACCAGATCGCCCAGCAGGCCACGCCCGATGATCACCGGGTACGGATCCGCGGTGCGGACCTCGATACGGGTCGGCTCGGCCGGGGCGGTTGCCGGTTCGCTGCGCCCTGCCGTGTCGCTGCGCTCACTCATGCACCTTGCTCCAATTCTCGTTGTGCTAGTTGGCTATGTGCGCGGCGCGCCCGTGCGCGCCGGGAACGGCCGGAATGTGCGGTGGAGTCGGGATCCTCGGGTGCGGTGAATCCGGCACGGCCGCACCGGGATCCGGATTCGAGGCGGGCGGCCCGGCCGGTCGTCTCGCCGCCCGGGGTCGTCGTGAACGGGCTGAACGCTGCTGTGCGGCAACGGATGCGGGCTTCTCGCCCGGCTCGGTCGTGGCCGAGGCGTTCGAGGCGGCCCGGGGTGGCGCGGCAGACTCTCCTCGCCGTCGTGATCCCGAGCGGGACGATCGCGAACGTCCTCGAGTAACACCGGAACTCGATGGCGGCCCTGCGGTGGACGATTCGGATCCAGGATCGGCGGGTGTGGGTGCGCCCTGTCCCTGCGTCAGCGCATCGTTCGAATTCTTGGAGCGACGACGGCCGCCGCGGCGGGATCGGCGGGACCGGCGAGGCGGCTGCAACTCCGCGGTGTCGGTCGAATTGGGCCGCGCCGCACTCGAATCGGCCGCACCGGGTCGGGCGGCGGTCGTGGGCTCGTTTACCCCCTGGGCGGCGGTCGAATTCGTCGCCGTGGGCTTGTTCGCGCCGGAACGGCCGCCCCGGCGTCGTCGCCGAGACCGGCGATTCGGCTGTGGCGAGCCCGCGGTATCGGTCGGGTGTGTTTGCGCCGGAATGAGTTTCGGCTCGACCGGTTCCAGCCCCAGCCGGGCCAGGATGTTGCGGACGACCCGGCCGGGGCTGCGGCCCTCGGTGCGCACGCGCACGGTGGCGACCTCGCGGTAGAGGGAGCGGCGGATGCGCATGAGTTCGCGGTATTTGGCCGCGGGGTCGGTGCCGGCCAGCAGCGGCCGGTGTGTGGTCGCGCCGGTGCGCCGAAGTCCCTCGGCCACACTGATTTCCAGGTAGACCACGGTGCGATCGCGCAGCAGCTCCCGGGTCGCGGCCGAGAGTATCGCGCCGCCGCCGAGCGAGACGATGCCCCGTTCTGCCAGCACCGCCCGGCGCACCACGTCCTGCTCGATGCGCCGGAATTCCGGTTCCCCGTCGGCGGTGAATATCTCGGGGATGGTGCGACCGGTCTCGGCCTCGATCACCGCATCGGTATCGATCAGCTCGGCGCCGAGTTCACGGGCGAGTTTGCGGCCGATCGTGGATTTTCCGGCTCCCGGCGGCCCGACCAGCACCACGCACGCGGGGTGCGGGCCGGTCTCGCCGGTCATGAGATGACCGGGGGGACTGCATCAACACCGCCCGACGGGATGTGCGGGCGCGCGGTGATCCGCTTCAGGTAACCGGTGAGGTTGCCGACGGTTTCGGGCAGCGAATCGCCGCCGAACTTCTCGAGGGCGGCCTGGGCCACGACGAGCGCAACCATTGCCTCGGCGACGACACCGGCCGCAGGGACCGCGCACACGTCCGAGCGCTGATGGATGGCCACGGCCTCCTCTCCAGTGGTCATATCGACCGTCGCCAGGGCGCGGGGCACCGTCGAGATCGGCTTCATGGCCGCGCGCACCCGCAAGGGTTCGCCGTTGGTCATGCCGCCCTCGAGGCCGCCGGCGCGGTTGGTGGAGCGCAGCACGCCGTCCGGGCCGGGCCGCATCTCGTCGTGCGCGGCGCTGCCGCGGCGGCGGGCGGTCTCGAAGCCGTCGCCGACCTCGACGCCCTTCATGGCCTGGATGCCCATCAGCGCCGCGGCCAGGCGTGCGTCGAGACGGTTTTCTCCGCTGGTGAACGAGCCCAAACCGACCGGCAGCCCCTCCACCACGACCTCCACGACACCGCCGAGGGTGTCGCCGTCCTTCTTCGCGGCCTCGATCTCGGCGATCATCTCCGCCTCGGCCTGCTTATCGAACGCGCGCACCGGGCTCTGGTCGATCGCGGGCAGATCCGCGGCGGTGGGCACCACACCGGCCGGTGCCGCGGCGGTGCCGATGGCGACCACATGCGAGATCACCTCGACGCCCAGGGCCTGGCGCAGGAAGGCCTTGGCGACCGCGCCCGCGGCCACCCGCGCGGCGGTCTCGCGGGCGCTGGCGCGCTCGAGGACCGGGCGGGCGTCGTCGAAGCCGAATTTGAGCATGCCCGAATAGTCGGCGTGGCCGGGCCGGGGCCGGGTCAGCGGGGCGTTGCGGGCCTGTTCGGCGAGTTCGGCCTCGTCGACCGGATCGGCGGACATGACCTGGGTCCACTTGGGCCACTCGGAGTTGGCGATCTCGATGGCGATCGGGCCGACCTGGGTGCGTCCGTGCCGGACGCCGCCGATCACGGTGACCTTGTCCGCCTCGAACTTCATCCGCGCGCCGCGCCCGTAGCCGAGGCGGCGGCGCGCCAGCTGCTCGGCAATCTCGGCAGAGGTCACCTCGACTCCGGCCACCATCCCCTCCAGGATTGTGACCAGGGCGGGACCGTGGGATTCTCCGGCAGTTATCCAGCGCAGCACGATTCCCATCTTTCCACGTCAGCGCCGCTGCCCGGACATCTGGCCCGTCGTCGCCTCGGATTCGCGCCCGCGTGCGGGCACACGGGCGGTGAAATCGCAGCTACGTGCCCGGGACGTTCACCGGGTCGAGCAGTGCGGCGAGCGTCGAGAGGCACATGGCCGGGCCGTGCGGAACGGCCGAATCGCCGGGCGATGCGCGGGCATTGGGCCCGGGCCGGTGCATCACTATGTGCCGGTGGACGAGATATGCCCCGCCCAGCAAGGCCGTCAGGATCGGGGCGGTGATCGCGGCCCATACCCACGCCTGGGCGCCGCCGCAGGCCGCCGCGCCGCCGAGGCCGACCGCCAGCTTCACATCGCCCGCCCCGAATGCGGCGGGCGCGAGGAGATGGCACGCCAGATAGGGCAGCGCGAGCAGCAGCGCGCCGGTGATCGCCGCGCCGCCGCGCCCGGTCGCGGCCGCGAAACCCAGCACGCCCGCGGCGCCCGTGGCGGTCAGCACGTTCGGCAGGCGTCGCTCGCGCAGGTCGATCACGCTCAGCACCACACACCAGAGCACGAGTGCACTCCGGGCGGCGAAAGTGATGAGCAGGGCCGCGGGGCCGAGTCCGGCGGCGGTGTGCAGGGCGGCCGCGCGTAAGGCCGCGGGGAGCGAAGCCGTGACGTGCAGGTTTGTGGCGTGCAGGGGTGTCGTGGCGAGGAGGGGGACGGGCATGCTCGCATCGTGCCCGCGGGAAAGGCGGTGCGGGGGCCTGGATCGCGAAATGTGGATAACTCCGCCACATGTGAATACCCGACGAGTACGAATCCCCGTGTCGATCGCGTTCGCGCGGGTGCCGCGCCGGATCGGCCGTGACGGCGCGGCGCTGCGCAGTGGCGATGCGATGGGGATGCGCCACGGGGATAGCGAACGGGGATGTGGCATAGGAATGCCGGGCGGGGCAGCGGTAGCGTTGAACTCATGTCTGCTGATCACGGTGCCCGGACTCCGGACCATGCCGCCCGCCGGGCCGCGCTGCGGAACCTGCTGGTGGAGAACGGGGTCGATGCCCTGCTGGTGACCGATCTGGTCAACATCCGATATCTGACGGGATTCACCGGATCCAATGCCGCCCTGCTGGTGTACGCGTGGGATACCGCCGAGGATCGCACCGTCATCTGCACCGACGGCAGGTACACCACCCAGGTCGGCGAGCAGGTGCCCGATCTGCGCGCGGAGATCGCCCGCGCGAGTGCGCGCCGGATCATGGAGCTCGCGGGGGAGTGGCAGACCGGCCGCGTCGGCTACGAAAGCCATGTCGTCACCGTCGATCAGCATCGCGGATTCGTCGAGCAGGGCACCGGCCTGGAGCTGGTTGCGGTGCCGGGCCTGGTGGAGCAGCTGCGCATGGTCAAGGACCCGTACGAGGTCGAGCGGCTGCGTGCGGCCTGCGCGTCCGCCGATGCCGCGCTGGCCGCCCTGATCGAGCGCGGTGGGCTGCGGCCCGGTCGCACCGAGCGGCAGGTCGCGCGCGAGCTGGAATGGCTGATGTTCGAGCATGGCGCCGCGGCCGTGGCGTTCGAGACCATCGTCGCGGCCGGGGCGAATTCGGCGGTGCCGCACCATCGGCCGACCGAGGCGGCCCTCGCGAGCGGGGATTTCGTCAAACTCGATTTCGGCGCGGTCGTCGACGGCTACCACTCCGATATGACCCGCACGCTGGTGCTCGGCCGGCCCGCCGACTGGCAGCGCGAGGTGTACGCGCTGGTCCGCGAATCGCAGCGGGCCGGGCGCCGGGCGCTCACGCCGGGTGCGGGCTGTGCGGCGGTGGATGCGGCCGCGCGCGGGGTGATCGAGGCGGCGGGGCACGGGGAGGAGTTCGTGCACGGATTGGGACACGGCGTGGGCCTGCAGATTCACGAAGCGCCCGGACTCGCCAAAACCGGCACGGGTACACTGCTCGATGGCGTGGCGGTGACCGTCGAACCGGGTGTGTACTTCCCAGGCCGCGGCGGTGTCCGGATCGAGGATACGCTCGTGGTGCGCGAGGGGGGTCCCGAACTGCTCACGCTCACCAGCAAAGACCTGGTCGTCGTCGAGTGACCGCGGCCCGTACAGCGTTATTTTCACGACTAAGGAGATCCGAGGACAGTGGCGGACACCAGCGACTTCAAGAACGGCCTCGTGCTGAAGATCGACAACAACCTGCAGCAGATCGTCGAGTTCCAGCATGTCAAGCCGGGTAAGGGTCCTGCGTTCGTGCGGACGAAGCTGAAGAACGTCATGTCCGGCAAGGTGGTCGACAAGACCTTCAACGCCGGTGTCAAGGTGGAGACCGCGACCGTCGACCGGCGCGATATGCAGTACCTGTACCACGACGGGTCGGACTACATCTTCATGGACGGCGACACCTACGACCAGATCCACCTGACCGACGGGGTGCTCGGCAAGTCCGCCGGATTCCTGCTGGAGAACATGAACGTCCAGGTGGCGATGCACGAGGGCGAGGCGCTGTTCGTCGAGCTCCCGGTCGCGATCGACGTCGTCGTGACGCACACCGAGCCGGGCCTGCAGGGCGACCGCTCGAGCGCGGGCACCAAGCCGGCCACCGTCGAGACGGGGGCCGAGGTGCAGGTGCCGCTGTTCATCAACCAGGGCGACAAGCTGCGCATCGATACCCGCGACGGTTCCTACATCAGCCGCGTCAACTCCTGACGCCGGCGGATACTGGTGAATGTGGCTGATCAGCCAGGGGACAAGAAGTCCCAGTACAAGAAGCTCGGCGCGCGGCACAAGGCCCGCCGCCGCGCCGTGGACCTGCTGTTCGAGGCCGAGGCGCGCGACGTCGACCCGGCCGACCTGATCGCCGAGCGGGAGGAGCTGTCCACCGGTGACGATTCGGTCGCGCCGGTGAACCCGTACACCCACACCCTGGTCGAGGGCGTCGCCGACGATCTCGACCGGGTGGACGGCACCATCGAGTCGTATCTGCAGGAGTGGACGCTCGAACGGCTGCCCGCGGTGGACCGCGCGATCCTGCGGGTCGCGGTCTGGGAGTTGTTCCACGCCAACGACGTTCCGCCGGTGGTCGCCGTGGACGAGGCGGTGGAGCTGGCCAAGGAGCTGTCCACCGACGACTCCCCGAGCTTCATCAACGGCGTGCTCGGCCAGATCGTCCAGGTGGCGCCCCAGGTCCGCGCCGCCGCGGCGGCCACCCGGGCCACCGATCCCGGCGCGCAGTCCTGATCGGCGCCGCCGGGATCGATTACTAAGGCTCGCGCCGCGCCATCCCACTGTCATCCCGGCATGCTTTTGGCCGGGATCCACTGCACGCCTGAAGATTCCGGCCAAAGGCGCGCCGGAATGACGGAAGGTGAGCGGCGAATCGTGTTATTCCGCAATCGAATCTGGGCGCAGAATGATCGTGCCGACGGTGGCGCGATCCTGCACCAGGCGGTGCGCCTGCGCGGCCTCGCGCAGCGGTAGGACGCGATCGATCAGGGGGCGAAGGGTTCCGGCGGCAGCACGATCGAGTGCGGCGGCGCGGCGCGCGGCCACACCGGCCAGCCAGGCCGGTCCGCCGCAGCCGGTGTAGGTGAGTCCGCGGGCCATCAGGTCCATCGCCGTCACCTGGGCTGGAGCGCCGGACAGCAGGCCGTAGCCGAGCATGCGGCCGCGCAGCGGGGTCATGACGTCCAGCAGTGCCGCGGCCGTATCGCCGCCGATCGCATCGAAGACGACGTCGATCGTGGTGCCGCCAAGGATTTCGGCGGGCAGTCGCCGCGGCCAGTCCGGGTCGTTGTGGTCGATGACATCGTCGGCGCCCAGTGCCTTGGCGCGATCGGTTTTCGCGCCGGCCGCGGTGGCGATGATGCGGGCCGCGCCGAACTCGCGGGCGAGTTGGGTGAGATAGCCGCCGATCCCTGCCGAGGCCGCCTGCACGAGAACGGTTTCCGTGCCGGTCAGCGCCGCGGTCTCCAGCAGGGCCAGGGTCACCGAACCGCCCATCAGGACCGCCGCCGCGTCGTCGCTACTCAGGCCGTCGGGGATTCTGGTCGCCGATTCGGCTGGGACGCAGACCCTTTCCGCATAGGAGCCGCCGCCCATCGTGGCCACCACCACCCGCGCCCCGAGCAGGCCCGGATCGACCCCCGGGCCGAGCTCGGCGACGATCCCCGCGGCCTGGAACCCGAAGACCGCGGGCAGCGCGGCGGCCATCGGGAAAACGCCCGAGCGCAACGAGATTTCCGGATAGAGCACCGGAATCGCCGTGCTGCGCACGATGATCTCGCCGGGGCCGGGAGTGGGTTCCGGCACCTCCGTGAGGAGGAGTACTTCGGGGTTGCCGGGTGCGGTCATTACGATTGCCTGCATTGAAACTCCATAATTTGACTGACGGTCCAGTTATCTTCGACGATATGGACCGTCGGTCCAGTTGTCAATGAAAGGATGGTATGACCGAGGAACCCCGCAGGGAACGTGCGGATGCCGCACGGAACCGCCGCGCGATACTGGACGCGACCGCGGCGCTACTTGCCGAGCGCGGCGCGGCGGGGGTCACGATGGAGCGCGTCGCGGCCGCCGCGGGCGTCGGCAAGGGGACGGTCTTCCACCGCTTCGGCAGTCGCGCGGGACTGCTGTACGAGATGATGGCCTCCCGCGCGCTCGCGCTGCGCGAGGCGGTCCAGACCGGCCCGCCGCCGCTGGGGCCCGGCGCACCCGCGGGCGAGCGGCTGCTGGCCTACTTCGACGCGATGACGTTGCTGGTCGCCGACAACATCGAACTGGTGCTCGCCTATCAGGCGCTGCCACCGCATCCGCAGAGCGAGGAACTGCACGCATTCTGGGCCGCACACATCGGCTCACTATTGCGCGAGGCTCGCCCGGACCTCGCCGATGCTGATGCGGTCGGGACGTTACTGCTGGGCACGATCGGCGGCGAGGCCGCACAGCGAATGGTGCAGACCGGCGGCAAGGACCGGCTGGCCGCAGGCATGCACGACCTGGTCACCGCAGTCCTCAACGATCGCCGCTGAGCACATCGAGCTGAACGTCGCCGGACCCCCTCGTGACCAGGCAATGGTGCACGCCCTCCGGCACGCCCACTGCCACACCGGGCTCCGGGCGCACTACTTCGAAACAGACCCGGGGGGTTATGTGGTGAGGAGTAGTCCGCCGACGGCCGCGCCGGTCGCGACTACGGCCAGCAGTAGGCCGGTTAGGGTGAATCGGGTTAGCGGCACCCGCACGCTGTGTGTGCGGCAGAATTCCAGGCACAGCAGGGTGGCTAGGGAGGCCCATGGTGTCACGATCGCGCCCGTGTTCGTTCCGATCAGCAGTGCGAGCAGTTGAGTGTGGTTGCCCGCCGGGATGACCGCCTCGCCGGCGGTGTAGGCGGGCAGATTGTTCGCCAGATCGGACAGCCCGGCCCCGGCGGCCGCGGCCCGGAGTGCGCCCGCCGCACCGGAATCTGTGCCGATGAGCCCGTGCATCAGATCCGAGAGCCCGAATCTGCTCAGCGTAGGCACCACCAGGAACAGTCCGATCACGAAGACCAGCAGCTGCCAGGGAATCAGCGAGGGGCGCAACGCTTTGCGATCGAATATCGCGAAGGCGACGACCGCGATCGCCGCGGCGGCGGTGGCGGCCAGGCCGATCCGATCGCCGACGAACGGGATGGCGACGATGAACAGCCCGCACGCCACCGAGGTCGAATACAGCAGCGCGCGTTCGCGCCGGTCTGCGGGCCGTACGGGTTCGGGCGGGAGGTATCGGTCCGCGCCGCGCTGTCCGCGCCGCCAGTAGAACACCCACAGGCACGCCGTGGTCGCCGCGATCGAGAGCAGTTGCGGGAGCCACATTCTGGCCGCGAAGCCGGTCGCGTCCAGCGCCACCCGGTTGGCGGCCAGCAGATTGGTGAGGTTGGAGACCGGCAGCAGCAGGCTTGCGGTGTTGGCCAGCCACAGGGTGGTCATCGCCAGCGGCAGCGGCGTGATGCGGGCGGGTCCGGCCAGGGCCAGCATCACCGGGGTCAGCAATACCGCGGTGGTGTCGAGATTCAGCAGCGTGGTCGTCGCGGCGGCGAACAGCACACACAGGCCGAACAGCGCCGGATAGTAGCCGCGCCCGACGATGGCCAGGCGATGAGCGATCACGTCGAACACCTTGGCCCGCCGGGCCAGCTGGGCCAGCACGATCACGCTGCCCAGGAACAGCAGCAGCGGCCCGACTCGGCGCATATTCGCCGCGGCCTGCGCACGGGGCAGCAGACCCGTTACCACGCACAGCAATCCGGCCAGCAGCAGCGCCAGCCGGACACGATCCAGAACGCTCACACGGTCCAGGATGCGCAGCCGACGCCCCCGGCGGACGGGCGTGCGGGCATCCGTGTGGTTCCGGGAATCGGACTCGACTTGATCGGGCACCCGGTCATCCTCGCATCGCGGCGTCGGCTATTGCCTCGCCGTGCGCCGGCGGTCGGGGTCGCTGTCTCGCGGCCGGTCGGATATTGCCTCGCCGCCGGCTGGTCACCGTATCGCTGGGGACAGGCCATCGTGACGCGGCAGGTTGATCGCTGCATCGGGCAGCCTGGCCGCCACCTTGCGGGGAGGTCGATTCCGGGGGTGCGTAGCTCGGTTTCGCGGTGCTCACGCCGTCGGTTGGGCGACCCAGCCCGCGACGACGACCAGGCCGGTGGGGCGGTGTACGGCCAGGAAGCCGAAGGGACGGTCGAAGGTGGCCGCTAGTTCGATGGTGTCGTGCGGGCGGAGCAGGGCGGCCGCACGGACCATGCCGACCGCGGTGACGGCGGCGGCCTCGAAGCCCTCCCGGGTGAAGCGGGCCCGGGCGTGCTGGGCGGCCTGATCGATGCGCAGGGGAGTGTCGGACAGGGCCGGGAAGTGGCCGGTGCTCGGATCCGTCGCGGTGCGCAGGCCGAACAGGTCCGGGTCCTCGAGGAGGCCGTGGGCGGATCCGATCTCGAACGGCGGCAGGGTGATTCGCAGCGCGTCGGCGGTGGCTCGGGTATGCCGCAATAGCAATCCCGGGGCCACCGCGAGGTCGTGCGCCGCGGTCGCCACGGGGGTGACCTGCCGCGCGGGGCGGGCCTCGATCGAGCCGTCCAGGGCGCCCAGCCCGGCAGCCAGTACCTCGGCGGGTGAGTCGTCGCCCAGCAGCAGGTGGACGTCGAGATCGCCGGTGCCGCGCACCGCGACGCGGGTCACCGGGGCCGCGCCGATCAGGACCGCGGCGTCGGCGAGGTCCGTCGAGTAGCGCGCCAGCCCGGGGCCGCGATGCCCGGACCAGGGGCCCGAAACCGGTTCGAGCACATCGTCGTTGAACGGCGTGCGCCACGCGGTCTTTGCCACGATCGCGGTGGCCAGCACCAGCAGGGTTTCGGGGGTGATGTCGAGCGGGAAGCGGCCGATGAGACCGCCGGTGTGCCGCGTCGCCCACGCATCCAGCGCCGCCTGCCCGGTCAGCCGCTCGACCGTGCCGTCGGGGAGCGAGCGGACCCACTGCTCGTGCAGGTCGATATCGTCGCTGACCCACGCGCCGAGGGCGGCCGAGACGGACTCCGCGCCGTCCAGTTCGGCCAGCAGCGCCAGCGCGGCGGTCCGGGACTGCTCGACGGCGACCCCGGCCGCCGCGGCGAGTTCGGTGCGTGCGGGCTCGTTCGCGGCATCGGCCAGAATGCCCAGCAGCGGCCACACGCCGCAGCCCGACAGCACGAAGTCGCCGGACTGCCCGAGCCGGCGGCACCAGCGGCCGGTCAGGTCGTTGGCGGCGGCGACATGCGAGAGAAGGCTCGGCTGCACCCGGTCCAGCCTACTGATGCTCGGATCCGTCCGGCGTCGATGTGCTGGCTGGGGGGTGCCGGACCCGCCCGCCGGGCTGGCAGTTCCGTAGACAGCTCGGGTGGCAGTTCGGACGTTGCAGCGGCAGGGCGGGCGCAATACTCGTCAGTCGCGTGCGCCCCGGAACCCCCGCCGACGGGTGTACGCGTGGACGGTGGGGGTGTGCCGCGGCCGCATCTGGCGGATCCGCGGGACCGGGGTCGGCAACCATCCTCATACCTCAACCGCAGTCGAGGTCAAGCCGGGCGCTCGATTATCTCGCCTTCTTGCGGCGCGCGGACGGCGGCGAGCAACCGAGCGAATCATCGCTGGCCGCGAACAGCTCGCGGCGGCCCGGCGGGTTCGCCGAATCCGGCAACCCATTGTCCACTGCACTCCGGGCGAGCCCGGTCGCCGCTGCGGCTCGACTATTCTGCGCCTACCGGTTCACCCGGCCCGGATCGAACGTCGCTATCTCCGGAATTGCCGCGACGAGCGCGTCGACACTGGCCGCGAACAGCTCCGCGCCGAGCTCGGCGGTGGCCCCGGTGGGATCGCCGATCACCCCGGATTCGGCGAAATCGTCGGCGAGCCAGCCGAATCGGACCGGCTTGCCGAATCCGACATGCTTATGCCCGGCGATCGCGTGCGGCACGGCCGCCTTCGCCTCGTCCATGGCGACCAGGTCGGGGCGCAGGTGCAGCATGATCGACGTCTCGGCCCAGCCCGCGTGAATGCCGAAACCCAGCTCGGTCGGGCCCGGCCGGGCGGGCGAGGCGTAGAGGAACGTCTGCAGGCCGAAACGGCGGCGCAGCTCCCGCAGCGCCACCTCCAGCAGCGCCGAGTTGCCGCCGTGACAGTTCACGAACAGCAGCCGCCGCGCCGGTGTCGCCGCGACGCTGCGTCCCAGGTCGATCACGGTGTGCAGCAACGTTTCCGCCTGCAGCCACATCGTGCCCGGCAGGTTGGCGTGCTCATCGGATTTCGTATAGCCCAGCGCCGGCAGCAGCCACACGTCGTGGCCCTGGGCGGCGGCGCGCTGGACCGCGGCGCTCGTCACCGCCTCGGCGACCAGCAGATCGGTGCGCAGCGGCAGGTGCGGCCCGTGCGGCTCGATCGCCCCGGTCGGCAGCACCATGATCGAATCCCGCTGTAGCGCAACGGGAACCTCCGCGGTGGTGAGATCGAAGAACTGTCGTGTCGTCGTGGTCACGCGCGCCACCTTCCGGGATTGAGCAGACCCTTCGGATCGGTGGTGCGGGCGAGCGCCCGGACCCGATCGGCGTCGAGGTCGACATAGGACTGATGCGGGGAATGCACCCGCACACCGAGTTCGGTGAGCGCGGGCACCCCGGCATACACCTGCTCGGGATCGCGGTAGACGCCGTTGAGCATCCCGAACATGGTTCCGTGCCCGGCCTCCAGGTGCAGCATGCCGCCGGGATAGACCTGTTCGACCTCGGCCAGCCTGGTGACCAGCGCCTCGCCCTGGCATTCCATGTGAAAGTAGGTGTCCGGCACGGCCTTCTGCAGCCACCAGGTGGGGTGGTTATACGACAGGGTGCTCAGCCGCATGGTCTGCGCCAGCCCGGTGCGGACGGCCTCGATGCGCCCGCCCGCGGCGGTGAGTAGCGCGATCGTCTCGTCCAATGCGTCGTCGTCGATGATGCCGCGCACACTGGCCCGGCCCGGCACGAACGCCGGATCGGCGGGCAGCGCCGCGACGACGGCGGCGCAATCGGCCGACAGCAGCCGGGGTTTGGGCTCGATCGATGCCGCACCCATCGCCGCGGCGAAGGCGTCCTCGTGCGAGGCGAAGCTGGCGTACAGGCACCTCCAGTCCCGCAGCGGCTCGATCCGCACGGTGGCGGCGACGATGATGCCGGCCACGCCGTAGGTGTGCACCATCGGCTGGGCGTCCGCACCCTCGAGATGGACCAGTTCGGCGTCCTGCAGGCCGTACACCACGTCGACCGACTCCACGAAGCCCATATGGTTGCGGCCGTGCACGATGGTGCCGGTGCCCGCGGAGCCGCCGGCCAGGAAGCCGCCGAGGGTGGATTGCGCGGTCGAGGGATACATCCACAGCTGCCGACCGGCGTCCCAGGCGGCCTGCTCCAGGGTGATCATCCGGGCGCCCGCCTCGGCGGTGAGGGTGTCCTCGGTGATCTCGCGGATCGCCGACAGCGAGGTCATATCCATCACCAGGCCGCCGTAGCGGGGCACGACCTGGCCGTAGTTGCCGGTGCCCTTGCCGCGGGCGGTGATCGGCACGCCGTGCCGCACCGCCGCCCGCACGATCGCCGGAACCTGGTGTGCCGCCTTGGGATAGCACACCGCGTCGGGCCGGCCGAGTGGCTGGGCGGACAGGATCGGGCTCATCGTCGAGCCGTCGCGCGCGGCCCGATCCAGGGCGCGATCGAGGGTGCTGACCCCGCGGGGGCCGAGCAGCGCGAGCAGCTCGTCGATCAGCGCGTCGAGCCGGCGGCGGCTCGGCCGCATCTCGTGGTCGGCGAGGGCGGGGGCGTGCGGTCCGGCGGGTTCGGTGTGCAGCGGTGTGGTCATGATCCGAACGCGATCTTGGGGTCGATGAAGCGGTCGGTGGCGATCTGTTCGGGCGTGATGGTCGCCGGGAGGGCGATCTTCTGCGCGGCGTAGATCGGCCGGGTGATATCGATGATGCGCTGCACCCGTGCGGGATCGAAGGCGCCCGCGGTGCCGTTCTCGTTGCCGACGATGCCGATCTTGTGCATCGTGGCGGTGGCGAAGTCGGCGTTGCCGGAGTCGTAGACCCAGCCGGTGTCGTACTTGGCGACCGCGTCCACGATCAGGGCATTGGTCTTGGCGGGATTGGCGAAGTAGTCGACCTCGGCCTGCTGCATCACCGGAACCAGCTTCTGCAGGCAGGCGGAGTCGGCCTGCAGATCGCCCGAGCGTATCGCCAGCTCGGACTTGTAGATCGGGAATCCGGCGTCGTTGACCAGCTGATAGGCCACCGGCTTATGCCACTGGGCGATCTTCTGCTGGTACAGATACGGCTCGGCGCTGGCGAATCCCTGCTGGGCCTTCTTGCCGCCCGCGGCGACGAAGGTGGCGGGCGTGCCGTCGTAACTGCCGTCCACCTGGCTCTTGTCGAGTATGCCCGCGCCGAGGAGGTAGTCCATATAGGGGTCGCCCTGGTAGTACAGCACGGTGGCCTTGGCGGCCTTGAGATCGGCGATGGTGTGCACGTTCGGATAGGTCGCCGGATCCCACATGATCATCTGCGGGTTGATCTTCAGCGGCGCGAAAACCCCGGTGGTCGGGTTCTTGGCCGCGGTCTGCACGGAGTGGTCGGTATCGGTGTAGCCGAACATGATCGACGTGTCCTGATACATCTGGGAGGTGACGGACTGGAAGCCGATCGCCGGGCCGCCGGCGCGGATCTCGAGGTCGACGCCGGTGTACTGGCCGTGCGCGAACAGCGGGCCGACGACCTTCTTGCCTCCGGCGTCGATCTTCGGATCGGGGCCGAGCATCTCGTAGGTGGGGCCGTGTTCGGCCTCGGGATTCCAGTCGGTCTGCACGACGATCTTGGCCGGGCACACCTGCTTCAGATTCACCGGGCCGATCGGTCCGGTGTAACCGGAACTCGCCGCGGTGCCACTCTGGCCGCATCCGGTCAGGGTGGCCAGGCCGAGGATCGCGATGCCGAGGCTCGCGCCGGCGGCGCGGAACAGGGGAAGGTTTCTCATCTGTCGACTCCTAGGGGATATAAGTCAGCGGGCGTCGTCGTACCAGGCGCCCACGAGCCGTCGGCCGAGCCAGCCGAAGAACACGAAGACGACCACCCCGAGGGCCGAGGCCAGCAGGATGGCCGCGAACAGCTGCGGGGACTGCAGCCGCGAGCGGTAGTTGTCCAGCAGGATGCCGATGCCGGGATTGCCCTGCTTGAAGAAGAAGTCGCCGACGATCGCGCCGACCACCGACAGACCGGCCGAGATCCGCACGCCCGCGAAGATCGCGGGCATGGCGGCGGGGAATTCGAGTTTGCGCAGCACGGTCAGCCGGCTGGTGGTGCGCAGCGCGAACAGCTCGCGCAGGCCCTTGTCCACCGACTTCAGGCCGAACAGGGTGTTGGACACGATCGGGAACAGCGCGATCAGCACGCAGACGAAAACCCGTGAGGCGAAGCCGAATCCGAACCAGAATCCGATCAGCGGCACCAGCGCCAGGATCGGGATGCACTGCATGATCACCGCGTACGGGAACAATGCGGTCTCGGCCCAGCGCGCCTGCGCCATGAGCACCGCCCACGCGATGCCGAGCACGACGGCGATGACGAGCCCGACCCCGGCGACGGACGCGGTGCGCTCCAGCGCCTGCCACATCTCGGGAGCCTGGGGGCCCAGGAATCCCTCGGTGATCACCTGCTGGGGCGGCGGCATCAGGAATCGGCGGGCGGGATCGAGCACCAGATAGCTGATGACGTACCAGGCGCCGATTACCGCGGCGAGCACCGCCAACGGGGCGATCACGGGGCGCAGGCGGCGGGACACCGCCGTCATCCCGGCATATTCTTGGCCGGGATCTCCGGACACGGGCTGGGCTCCGGCCGAAGACGCGCCGGAATGACGGGATGTACGTTCGGGCGTCGCCGATTCGTCCGATGCTGTCGCTGCGCCGGAAGTGCCTGGGGCAGTCACAGTTTCGGCTGATGACCCGCCCTCGGACGGCTCGTTGCCGGTCGGCGCCGGGACCTCGGTCTCGGGAGTGTCCGGGGCTGTGCGTATTTCAGTATTCATGAGTGAATCCCTCGTAGTGCTTGCGAGACTCGGCTCGCGAGGTCGGTGAATTCGTGGGTGAAGCGGATCTCCGGGCGCCGCGGAAAATCGAACGGCACGTCGAGTTCGGCGACGATGCGCCCCGGGCGTCCCGACATGACCGCCACGCGGGTGGACAGGTAGACCGCCTCGGCGACCGAATGGGTGATGAAGAGCCCGGCGAACCGGCGGGCGGCGAACAGTTCGGTGATCTCGTCGCCCAGCCGCTCCCGGGTGATCTCGTCCAGCGCGCCGAAGGGCTCGTCGAACAGGAACAGCTCGGGGTCGACGCTCAGCGAGCGGGCGAGCGATACGCGCATCCGCATTCCGCCCGAGAGCATGCGCGGCAGGTGATCGGCGAAACCGTTCAGCCCGACCAGGTCGATCGCCTCGTCGGCGCGGCGGTAGCGCTCGGCCCTGGGCACGCGATCGAGTTCGGCCAGCAGCGCGATATTGTCGCGCACCGTGCGCCACGGCAGCAGCGTCGGATCCTGGAAGACGTAGCCGATCCGGTTCGCGCCCACCTGGGTGTATCCGCCGGTGGTGGTCTCGAGCCCGGAGGCGATCCGCAGCAGTGTCGACTTGCCGCAGCCCGAGGGCCCGACCACGCTGACGAATTCGCCCGCCCGGACGGTCAGGTCGACCCCGTCCAGGGCCAGGGTGCCGTTGGGATAGGTGAGCTGGGTGCCGGAGAATCCCAGGACCTGCGCGCCGGACCGTGGCGGCGCCTCGTGCATTGCCGGAGTGAGCTCGGCGGACATCAAACCTCCTGTGCTGCGAAATCGGCTGTGCGGTACTCGGTTCGGCCGATCGAGACGATCGCGCCGTCGCGGATGACGATGCGGTCGGCGGGGGCGTTGGCGACCGCATCGAGCAGGCCGGATCCGCGCACGGCCAGGAACTCCGCGCGCGCACCGGTTTTCGCCCCGGCCGCGGGCAGTCCCAGCACGGCGCGCGCGCCGTCGGTGACCAGGTGCACGGCGGCCTCCGGCGCCAGGTGACCCGCCGCGATGAGCAGCGCGGCGGTCTCGAGGGCGTCGCTGCGGCCCAGCGGATTGAAAGGGTCGCGCACGTTGTCCGCGCCGGCGGCCAGCGGAATGCCCGCGTCGAGAAGTGCGGTGAGCGCGGTCAATCCGCGCGGTGTGGCGACCGGATCGTCCCGGCCCTGCAGATACAGGTTGGTCAGCGGCAGGCTCACGATGCCGACCCCGCCGTGCGCCACCAGCGCGAGAATGGCCTCGAGTTCCGCGGCGGGCATGGTGCCCAGGCGGCAGCAGTGCCCGGCGGTGCGCATGCGCTCCGCGGGCCAGGCGGCCGTGCGCCGGGCATAGTGCGCGAGCGTGTGATGCTCGCCCCATAGAAACTCATCGACGTGCAGATCGGTGCCCACGCCGCGGGATTCGGCAAAATCGAGCAGCCGGGTCAGCTCGGCGATCGGATCCGGCGCGATGTGCGGCGCGCCGCCGATGAGGTCGGCGCCCGCGGCCAGGGCCGCGTCGAGCATCCCGGCCTCGACCCCGGGCGGCGCCAGCACGGCGATCTCGAGATCGACCAGGCCGCGCAGCTCCCGGCGCACCCGGTCGACCGCGCGGATGCCGCGCAGCGGGTCCGGTCCGCCGAGGAGATCGGCATGGGTGCGGACCGCGGTCGTGCCGTTGCGCAGCAGCGCCCGCGCGGCCGCGGTGGCCCGCGCGTAGAAGGATTCCTCGTCCAGGTCCGGGCTGCCGGACCGCCATGCGTCGATCGCCGCGGGGAGGTCTCCGGTTGCGGGTGTGAGGAGGTCCCAGGACAGGGCCTTGTCGAGGTGGGCGTGGGGTTCGGCGGGCGCGGTGAGCAGGACGAAGCCGGTCAGGTCCAGGGTGGCCGGATCCGCCGGCGGCCGGCGCGGTACGTGCGGCCCGATCGCGGCGACGACCGTGTGTGCGCCCTCGTGGCCGAGTTCGATGTCGACCACCGAGCCGTCCGGCAGGGTTGCGCCGCACAACCGCGAAATGCGGTGCGGTAACCGATAATCCATGAGGAGCCTTCGAGGGAGTAGGTCGTGGTGGCCCGCCCGTGGCTGGCCGGCGGGGCGCTATGGTTGACGATAATGTTGATGTGATCAACATCGAGTACTATTCAGTCGCGGTGTTTCCGGCAGATGAACGAGCCAGCTACGGTCTTGTTAATTCGTTGCAGACCAGCCCCCGGCGCGGCGTCACGACGATGGGATGGGTGGGATATGAAGGCGGAGAACGCATCCGAACCGGTTATCGCGGATCCGCAGATCATGCTCGGCGCCGAGATCCGGCGCCGGCGGCGCGCGCACGGTCTCACCCTGGTCCGGCTCGCCGAGCAGGCGCAGATCTCGCACCCGTTCCTGAGCCAGCTCGAACGGGGCCTGGCCCGGCCCAGCATGCTGACCCTGGCCCGGATCGCCGGGGCCCTGGGCACCACCCAGGTCGAGCTGATGCTGGCCGCGGATACCGGCGGCCACGACGAGTCGCAGGGCTCGGCGCAGGGCCGGGTGATCCGCTCGCACGAGGGCGTACAGCTGCCGCGCGGCATCGCCCGGTCGGGGCGGGAGGAGGGTTCGACCCGGCTGCTGGTGCACGGGCGAGCGGCGTTCTATCCGCAGGAATTCGTCGATGTGCACGCGGAGTTCGGCCCGTATTTCACGCACGACGAGGACGAGTGGGTGTACGTCGTGGCCGGGGCCATCGTGGTGGATCTCGGCGATCACGGCGACGCGCGGCTCGCCGCGGGCGACAGCCTCTACTACACTGGCGGCACACCACACCGGTGGCGTGTGGTGGACGCCCCGCAGGCCAGGCTGATCGTCGTGAAAGCGGCCGGGCGCGCGGCGGATTCCCGTGGCTGGGATGTTTGACCCGGCGGGCCCCAGTTTTCTCCGGAGGCCCCCATGACCATGATTACGCAGCCGAACCCCGCCGATGCGAATCGGATCGAGGTGCTGGTGCGCGAACGGCGCACGGTGGCAGCCGATATCGACGAATTCACCCTGGCGCGCCCCGACGGGGGCGCGCTGCCGGCCTGGGAGCCCGGCGCTCATCTGGACCTGCTGCTGTCGCAGGATATGGTGCGGCAGTATTCGCTGTGCTCGGATCCCGCCGACCTGTCCTGCTACCGGATCGCGGTGCGGCGCGAACCGCGCGGGCGCGGCGGATCCGAACGCGCGTTCGGCACGCTGCATCCGGGGGTGCGGACGGCGATCCGCCCGCCGCGCAACCACTTCCCGCTGGTCCGTGCGCTCGGTTACGTCTTCGTCGCGGGCGGGATCGGGATCACCCCCATGCTGCCGCTGGTCGCGGCGGCGCAGCGCAGCGGACGCCCCTGGCGGATGATCTACACCGGCCGATACGGCGCCGCCATGGCGTACACGCGGGAATTGCGCGAGCGCTACGGCGATTCGGTGGCCCTGCACCACACCGCGCGCGACGGACGATGCGACCTGTCGGCCGCGCTGGCCGGTTCGCCGCGCGGCACCGCGGTATACCTCTGCGGTCCGGCGGGTCTGATCGCCGCCGCGGAGGCCGCCTGCGCCGGGCTCGACGCCGTCGACGTCTTCGCCGAACGGTTTACCGCCCGCGACCTGACCGCGGCCGAGTCTCGCTCCTTCGAGGTGTCGCTGGCCGTATCGGGCCTGACGCTGCGGGTTCCGGAGTACCGCTCGATCCTGGAGGTGGCGCAGGGATCCGGTGTCGTCGCCCTGTCTTCGTGCCGCGAGGGCACCTGCGGCACCTGCGAGACCGGCGTGGTGAGCGGCGAGGTCGACCACCGCGATTCGGTCCTGACCCCGCAGGAGCGCGCCGAGAACGAATCGATGATGATCTGTGTATCACGTTGCGCGGGTGAACGATTGGTGCTCGAGTTGTGAGGGCGCCCGACCGGCCGGAGTGAGGGTGAGGGTCGTTGCAGATCAGTTCTCGATCGGATGATCGTTGGGACGCGAAGGCAGCTCATCGGTGGCCGCCGGTGCGCCGCCGGTCGCGGGGGAGGCGGCGGCGTTGCCGCCCGGCAGCACGCGGAAACCGTTGTGCCAGCTCGACACCGCGGCCTGCGCGGGGTTTTGCGTGGGGATCGGGCGGACCGGAATCTGCTCGGTGGCCGGGGATTCGACATCCAGATCGCGCAGGATCCGGCTGATCGTGCGCGTGCTGGTGCCCAGCTGGGCGGCGATATCGGTGACCGAGATGCCGGCCGTGCGCATCTCCTGGACGCGATCGCGGACCGCCGGATCGCGTCGGACGGGTTGCGCGGATGTGCGGTACGCGGCCGCAGGTGTCTGCGGGGCTGCCCCATGCACGTACGGTGCCTCCGGGGGTGCTGCATCCGGAGGGTTACCGGGATCGGCCGGCGGCGCAGGGGACGATCTGAGCGGTGCGGATGCTGCCGGAGAGGTGGTCTCCGGTGCCGCGGGAGCGCTCGAGGCGGAGGATGCGTCCACGCCGGAGGATTCCGCTGAGACCTCTGGCACGCCGGGCGGTTCCGGTGAGACCGCGCTCCGCTCGAGGGGTGCAGGTTGCGGAATCTGTGTGTCGGTTCCCGGGGGTGACGTCGCAAGTGGCGCGCCTGGCGCCGGGAGGGGCTGCGCAGCGAGGGCGGTGAACGTCGGTGCAGCGGCGGGGGGTTCGGGCTGTTCGTCCGCGGTCCAGGGGTTGGGCAGGTCCATATCCAGCAGGGTGGCGGTGCTCGAGAGGATCCGTAGGTTGTCCAGCAGCACCGTCCGGGGTGCGCGGCCGTTGTCGACCAGCCCCCCGTCCTCGACGGCGCGGCGCATCACCCGCTGCAGGTGACGCCTGGCCCGGTTGACCCGCCGCGCACCGGCACCGGTATCGCGTAACGTGCGGGCCCGGTCGGCGGAGAGGGCGACATCGATGAGGCGGCGCTGCATCGCGGCCTCCCCGGCGGTGCGATCGGTGGGATCGGCCACTCCCAGCCGAATGAGCATGCGCTCGGGGGTGATTCGCCAGTTGATGCCGCCCAGTCCGCCGCTGCGGCGGCGCTCGAGGGCCATGCTGCGCTCCCAGCCCCACGCCGCGACCAGCGGCGCGGACAACCGGATCAGCACGGTGCCGGCGTTATCCGCGTCGGTGGCGGCCAGCACCGCCGACAGGCAGGTGAGTACCCACATGGCGACGCCGTCGATCCCGGCGGTGCCGCTGACCTGCTGGGCGCTGCGGGCCCGCAGCGCGGAGGTCAACACCATGATCTCCAGGAAGGCGAAGAACATGATGCGCAGCGAGATGGTCAGATGCAGCGATGCGCCGAAGAACACCCACATGCCCTGCGCGCTCACCCCGGTGGCGATCGCGGCCGCCACCAGCGTGCCGGCCTGTTCCCCGGTGACCCCGCGGCGCCGCGCGGACCGCACGGCCCAGATCACGCCGCCCAGCGCGATCAGCGCCCCGAGGGCCGCGAGAGCGGTGGTGGCCGGATGCGATTCGAGGGTCGCCGTTAATCGACCTATGCCGTTGTCCACCTCGCGAGGTCCTTCCTGCCGCAATCGCCGAGCCCGGGTGATGGTCTCGCGTTCCGGCGCGCCCCGCATCCCGAATCGGCGGAAGCCACAGACTTTACCGGTGCAGAACAGAGATGGATGATCCCGGCGCGTGACGGCAGGGAGCTACCTTCCGGCGGCCCTACCGGCACATCGGTCGACAGCTCGGGGCATTTCGGCTTGTGCCCGAGCGTAATCATCTGGTGCGCAGCGGGCTTGACGGAACCCCGGCCGCAACGGCGGGCGGGTGAGAGCGTCGGTGCCGTGGTACGCAGCGGAAGCGGCACAGGGATTGCTGGCGTTATTGTGCCGTCAGGACGGCAGGTGGCGTGATGGGGCCGTCCCGCGACGAGCGCTAGCCCGGGGCTGTGCGCAACGCCCGCGCGAGGTCGTGTGCGGTGGCGGTGAAGCCGAAGCATTGGCGGACGTTGTATACCGTTGCTTCCATGCAGTATTCGGGTGAGGTGGTGGCCACCGCATCGGTGAGCATTACCGCGTCGTAGCCGATGTTCGCGGCGTCCATGAGGGTGGACAGCACGCACTGATCGGCGTTGACACCCGCGAACAGCAGGGTATCCACGCGGAGGTTGCGCAGCACCGAATCCAGGACGGTGTCGACGAATCCGCTCATTCGGAACTTGTCTACGCGGATATCGGTGGGTGCGATCTCGAGCTCGTCGACCACCGCGGCGCCCCAGCTGCCCGCCTGCAGTACCGCCGGGCTCGACGGTGTCGCGGCGCTGCCTATTCCGGCGTCCCGGCCGGCGGGGTCGTAGACGTGCCGCACGCCGGGCGGCAGATTCGCCTGGTCCGGCCGGTTGCCCCAATTCACCCAGACGATCGGGATATTCGCGGCCCGCGTTGCGGGCAGTATCGAGCGGACGGCCTCGACCGCGGCGCGGGTGGGGGAGATATCCACGCCGATGCTCGCGAGCCATCCGCCGGGGTGGCAGAAGTCGTTCTGCAGGTCGATGACGATCATCGCGGTCCGGGTGCGGTCGAGGGTCAGTCGCTGCGGTTGCGCCGGTAGGTCCAGCGGCCGGGATCCGGTGCGGCGCAGGAGATCTGCATGATCATCCGTCAGCGACCAGTAATTCCGATTCATCGAGACTGCCTCCGTTGGTCGGGGTACGTGGGCTGCGGGGATGGTTTCCGGAGCGGTGGGCGGTCGGGAATGCGCGGTTCCGGCTTATCGCGACTGGTCCCAACTGTCGCGGGAAGATATGAGCGCGAGCAGGTCGAGGTCTTGGCCGGGGGCGGCGACCAGGCACAGGCCGACCGGCAGGGTGTCCGCCTGCACCGCGGGGATGCTCAGCGCGGGTAGTCCGGCCAGGGAGGCCAGGCAGGTCAGGCGCAATGTGGCCTGCCGCACCGCCTCCAGATGTGCGGGGTCGGCATCGTGGCGGGGAGCGGCGCAGGAGGTGGACGGCAGGGCCAGTGCGGTGCCCGCCGGGAGCAGGCGCAGCAGTTCGGTACGCATGGCGTCGAGCAGGCGTTGGGCCGATTCCTGTGTGGCGGTGTCGATATCGCGTCCGGCGTGGAACCGGGCCGCGACGTCGGGGGCCAGCGCGTCCGGGTGCGCGCCGATAAAGTCACCGTGCAGTGCCCAGGCTTGTGCGGCCTGCACGGTGCGGAATGCGGTGAATATTGCGTCCAGGCCGCCCGCGTCCGGATAGGTCAGGGCGACCGGGACCGGCGGCGGCAGCGGCTCCGCGGTGGCCGCCGCTCGCAACGTCAGTGCCTGCACCGCCGCCCGGAACGATGCGCGCGCACCGGGTTCGAGCAGTTCGAGCAGTTCCGGGGCGACGACGATGCGGGTGATCGGTTCGCACCGCTGCCGCGGCAGCAGCGCCGCGCCCGCGCGGGCGAGCAGGTCGGCGTCGCGGGTGAGCAGGCCGACGGTGTCGAAACTCGGCGCAAGGCCCACCAATCCGGTGCGATCAACCGCGCCGTGCGTGGTCCGCAGGCCGTAGAGCCCGCAGTACGACGCCGGGACGCGGATCGAACCGGCGGTATCGGTGCCCAGCCCGATGTCGGCGAGCCCGGCCGCGACCGCGGCGGCCGGACCACTGCTCGAGCCGCCGCTGAGCCGGTGCGGTGCAACGGGATTGGGTGTGATGCCGTAGTGGGCATTGGCACCGGACAGGGAGAAGGCGAGCTCGTCGGTGGCCGCTATGCCCGCGAGGTCGGCCCCGGCGTCGAGCAGGGCGGTGACAGCGGGCGCGTGGTGGGATTCGATCGGTGCCTGGGCCAGCCAGACCGGATTACCGGCCCCGATCGCCTGACCGGCCACGGCGAACAGATCCTTCACGGCCAGCCGCGCGTGACCCAGTGGTCCGGTACCGCCGCGCGCGAGCGCCTCGGACCCCGGCGCGACGCGCCAGATCGGCCCCAGTGAGGTCAGGCAGGTCGACGCCGGTGTGGTGTGGCGGGTCGCCTCCGGTGTGGCGCGCGCGATCGTCCCTGCCGGGACAGGTACGGGGGCAGGAGCGGGGCCGGGCCCACTGGAGACGTGTGCCACCGTGACCGCCCAGCGTCCGCTACCACGCTCCCAGACCTGAGTCTGGATGCCGGACAACCCATCCGCGCGCAGGGTCTCCGCGATGATCACCGCCGCGTCGGGGCCGAGCGGACGCGTGTGTACCCGCAGGAGGGTCCGTGGGGGAGCACCGCGGCGTCCCGCTCGGAAGGCCGCTATCGCCTCGTGGCCGACCAGTGCGACGCCGGAATCGCCCCGAATGGTGGACGGGCCTTCGGCGAATGCGGCATCCAGGGCGGCCACATCGTTGGCCATCAAGGCTCGTTCGTATCGCGCGAAGGCCGCCCGTAGATCGTCGTCCAGTCCGTCAAGGGTCACCGGTCGAACCGTACTAAGAATGTTGATGTGAGGAACATCGGGGATGTTACGTTGCCGTGAATACTTGCGTTGAGAGCGGCTGTCCAGCAATGAAACTCCGGATCATCCGGAAGAGCACGGAAGTCTCGGTATCCTTTACGTCGGGGAAACACTTCGCGCCTACAGTAAAAATGTAACTGTCATCAACATTCGTGGAGGTGTGGTGGGATCACCGACCCCGGGCTCGTGCGCCGACGCGCGCACCTGGTTCGACGCACGGGAGATCGGCGCGGGCATCCACCGGATCAACGAACCGGGCCACGCCGCGAGCTACCTCGTGACCGGGAGGCGCGCCGCGCTGCTGTTCGACTCCGGCCTGGGCATCGCCCCGATCTCGGCGGTCGTGCGGGAGTTGACCATGCTGCCGGTGCTGGTGGTCTCCTCGCATCATCACATCGATCATCGCGGCGGGAACGCGGATCTGGTGGCGCGGCTGGACCTGCTGGACCTCGCCGCGCACCCCGCGGCGGTGGATCCCGGATCGGGCTGCCTGCACGGCGCCGCCGATCCGGGATTCCTGCGCGAGTACGCGGCGGCGATGACCGGCGTGGTGGCGGAGTTCGAGCGCTTCGCCGCCCTGGATGCCCGGTACTTCTTCACCCTGGCCCGCGTCGGACGGCTGCGGCCGCTGCCGGACCTGACCGAGTGGACGGTCGGGGCGACGCCGGTCACCCGGACCCTTGCCGACGGTGAGATCATCGACCTGGGTGGGCGCCGGCTCGAGGTGCTGCATACCCCCGGGCATGCCCCCGATGCGCTATGCCTGTTCGAACGGGCGACGGGCACACTGCTTTCCGGTGACACGGTGTTGTCCGCCGCCCACTGGCTGCACGGCCCGGGCGCGGATCCGGTCCGCTTCGCCGCCTCGACCCGACGCCTGGCCGGGCTGCCGATCCGCCGAATCCTGGCCGCCCACAACGTGATCTGCGAGCTTCCGGCCCGTGCGGCCGGGGAGGTGGCCGATGCGGCGGCGGCCCTGCTTGCCGGAACCACCACGGCCACAGCGGGTCACGACCTGCTCGGTCATCCGGTGACCCGCCACGACTGCGGCCCGGTCACCCTGCTCACCGCGCCGATCGGCTGAACAGTGCTCGCGCACAGCCCGAACCCGTCCCGAGAGGATTTCGAATGACCGGAGCACCGCCCGTCGTCCGTCGCCTGGCCGAACTGTCGGCCGCGCTGATCTCCCCGGCGGATACGGTCCGCCTCTGCACACTGGCCGGGCCCGAACACGGTTCGGGCGCCAGCGTATTCCTCGAGATCTGGGAGCCCGGCGGCGCCCAGCCGCTGAATTCGCATCCGGACTCGGCGGAGATCTTCCTGGTGCTGGCCGGGACGGCCACCGCCGAGAGCGATGCCCACACCGTCGATCTCGCGGTGGGCGATGTGCTGATCCTGCAACCCGGTTCGGAACATCGCATCGTGAACACCTCCGCCACCGACCGCCTCTATACGATCACGATCATGGCCGACGACGGCGGATTCGCGGCCCTGGTGAACGGCGGCATCCCCGCACCTCTCACCGCCGCCGACATCGGCATCGGCATCGGCATCGGCATGCTGACCCCGGGATCGACTCCCGGTGACTGAGTCAATGCCGATGGGCCGCCTCGGGACCGAGGGTCAATTGTCCTGCAGGATGGCCGCGAAGCGCTCGTCGGCCAGGTCGAGTTGTTCGCGGATGTGCTGTTTCACATGGGGTGCCAGCGGGGTGTCGGGGCGGTTGACCAGGTCACGGTAGACGCCGGTGAGCGGGCGGTACTTGACGGCCAGCCGCTGCATGGCGGGGCCGGTGGCGTACAGGATGCCCACGCCGTTATCGGTGAAATCCGAGAGCTTCACCACCCGCGCCCACGGATCGCGGTCCAGGCTCGCGGCGATGTGCTCGCGATACTGGTGGTTGCGGTCGACGCCCGGTTCGTGCGTGGGATTGGTGACCGCGGCGACGAGGCCCGCGACCCGCTTGCCGAAGCGCTCGGCGACGGCGGCCAGTGCGGCCTCGGTCTCGGATTCGGTTCGGGCGCCGGATACTTGGCCGCCGCGCTCCGCTGCCCCGGGGCGGGTCGCGGCCAGTTCGGGCGCGTGATCCTCCACCGCATCATGCAGCAGCCCCGCCACGACGATATCGGTATCGTGTACTTCGTAGTGGCTGACGATCCGGATCGCCACGCGCAGCAGATGATTCAGATACGGTTCGCGGCCGTACCGGTCGTCGCGGTGCAGCTCCGTGACCAGATCCAGCGCCTCGCTCACCCGCTCGGGTGCGGCCAGCTTCGCGGTCTCCAGCTCGAGCCGTCGTCGCAGCCCGTCCTCGCCGTGTACGTCGCTGATCGTGTGCAGCGGCATCACAGCCAGAATTCCCGCCCCAGTCGCGTTCATGAACTCAATCTATCGGGCCGAGCCGACGAAATACCCTAACGGTCGCGTAAATCTCACCGGCCAGGTAGTGCGGCCCCCATCGTGCGGCGACGCAGCGAAGGATGCTCGCGCCGGAGGGGCTGTGTGGCAGCGGGTTGCCGCACGAGACCGCCGCTATCGGACTCCGCGCGGGCGGAACTGAATGCTGATCCGCGGGCCCACGGTCCGGCGGGTCTTGGGGATGGCGTGCTCCCACGTGCGCTGACACGAACCGCCCATGACGATCAGATCGCCGTGGCCCAGCTGATACCGCAGGTGATCCCCGCCTCCGCGCGGGCGCAGCAGCAGGGCCCGCGGCGCGCCGACCGAGACGATCGCCACCATGGTGTCGTCGGTCGCACCGCGGCCCGAAGTGTCCCCGTGCCAGGCGACGCTGTCCTTGCCGTCCCGGTAATAGCACAGGCCCGCGGTGCGGAACGGTTCGTCCAACTCCTGGAAGTAGTGCTCGCTCAGCGCGATCCGCGCCTGCTCGAGCGCCGGGTCCGGCAGCGCCCGGCCCTCCTCGTAAAACCGCAGCAGGCGCGGCACATCGACCATCCTGTCGTACATCTGCCGCCGCTCGGCCTCCCACGGCACGCCGGTGACCAGCCGATCGAACAGCTGATCCGCACCGCGCAGCCAGCCGGGCAGCACATCGATCCAGGCGCCGTCGGTGAGCACGCTACGACGCACTCCGGCCAAGGGCTCGAGCGCAATATCCTCGAACCCGTCCAACAGTGAGCCCTGCAACGGTGTCGGCATGCACCCGAATCTACGTTCAATCGAACATATGTTCAAGCTCTGTGGGCTGTCGCTCGAGGGTGCGCCGGATATTTTCACCCCCGGCCCGCATGGACGCCAGAAACGGCTCGGCCAGATCGTCGGGCAGGATATCGCGCAGCCAGATGAACCGGCAGCGCCGTGGGCCGAGTGAGACGATCTGCATGACCGCATTGTCGTGGTCGGGATGGACATCGTCGCCGATTACCGAGTAGACGATGCGCATATGCTCCTCGTCGACCGCGACGAGCCGCTCGCGCACCGTGGTGCCCGAGGCGAAGGTGACGACGCGGATGCCGGGCTCCGATGGCGTGCAGCTGACCACGAATCCCGGTGCCATGCGTATCGGTCCGGTCTCGAACCGGCCGATCACCGCCCATACGGCGGCGGCGTCGGCTGCGATCTCGAATTCCGTTCTGACGGTTGCCATGACATCACTCCGGGGCTGTAGGTTCGATGATCGCCACCCTTCCACCGGCCCATGCCGTCAGTCTTGAACATTCTTGCGCCGCGGATATGTCGGTCCCCCGGCGTACCGTCACCGATATGCTCACCTCGATCGAGCTCGCGGCCCGCTCGCACTACGCGGTATACGCGGTGGCCTGCGGTGGCGAGCATCGGGGCTGGTCGGAGCCCGAGTCGCCGTCCGACCATCGCCTGGTCCTGGTGCGGCACGGCCAATTCCAGCGCCGCGGCAGCGCCGGTACCGCCGATGTGGACCGGCACTGCGCCTACCTCGTGTCTCCGCAGGAGCAGGAATGCTTCGCCCATCCGTCCGGCGGCGATGTCTGTACATCGATCACCGTGCGCGCGCCGCTGTGGCGCGCGCTGGCCGGTGCCGAGGCAGTGCCCGCCGCGCCGTGCGTACCCGTGGACGGCCGCCTGGACCTGGCGCATCGCCGCTCAATCGCGCGGCTGATCCAGGTGCGCGCGCACGAAATCCACCACCGCATCGGAGAATTCGTCGTTGACATCGCTGGCCGCGGTATGGGCGGCGCCGCGGATCTCGACGTATTCCAGCTGCGGCACCAGCGCACGGAAATCCTCGACGCCCTGTTCGCTGACCACATCGGACAGCCGTCCGCGCACCAGGAGCACCGGCATGGTGAGGGCGCGGGCGGCCTGTTCCAGTGCGGCGGTGTGGATTTCGACGTCCTCCCCGCCGTCGCCGGACAACATCGCCGGATCCCAGTGCCAGTACCAGCGGCCGTCCTCGCGCAGGCGCAGATTGCGCCGGAGCCCGTCGGTGCTGCGCGGGCGGGTCCGGTGCGGTAGGTACTCCGCGACCGCGTCGGCGGCCTCGTCGAGCGAGGCGAAGCCGCCGGCATGTCCGCCGAGGAATCCCAGCACCCGTTCCACGCCCCGGGGTTCCGGGCGGGGCACCACATCCACCAGTACCAGCCCGGCGATGCGCTCGCTGCCCGGGCGATCGGTGGCCAGCAGCCCGGTCAGGCCGCCCATGCTGGCCCCGACCACGATCGCGGGCCGGTCCAGTTCGGCCAGGATGCCCAGCAGATCGGAGGTCATGGCCTCGCGGCTGTAATCGCCGTCCGGCGCCCAGTCGCTCTCGCCGTGCCCGCGCGCGTCCAGCAGCAGCGCGTGCAACCCCACCTTGGCCAGCGCGGCCCCGGAGTCCTTCCAGGAGTGCCGGGTCTGGCCGCCCCCATGCAGGAAGACCGCGAGGGGGCCATCCTCGGGCCCCCAGCTCTCCCCTGCGAGGGTGATGCCGCCATAGCCGCGAAAACTCACGCGGTGCGGATCGGTGAAGTCGGCGTCTGTACTCACACTCCGAGCATGACACAGGTTTTACTCAGGATATACGCCGTATGAACGATCTCTCCCTCACACCCGCGCGGCGCTCGGTTCCACGGTCAGGATCGGATACGGGATGGTGATGCCCTCCTCCCGGAAGCGCAGATGCAGGGACTTGATGAACTCGCTCACCAGGATGTACTGATCGGCGTACTGCCGGGTGCGCAATATCACACGCAGGTCGATGCTGTATTCGGCGAAGGTGTGGAATCGCACGGCGGGCTCGGCATCGGGCACCCCGACCTCGAGTTCGTGCATCACCTTCCCGGCCACCTCGAGTGCTATCCGCTCGACGTGCTCCAGATCGCTGTCGTAGCTGACCCCGACATTGACCAGCACCGACATGTGCTGATGGGGCCGGTGGAAATTGGTCAGAATGGCGTCGTCGAATTTGCGATTCGGCACGATCACGAAATTGCCGGGCAGTTCCTCGATGGTGGTCGTGCGCCAGCTCACGTCCGAGACCCAGCCCTCTTCGCCGCTGTCCAGGCGCACGTAGTCACCCGGTTGCACGGCCTTGGACGCCAGAATATGAATGCCCGAGAACAGATTGGCCAGGGTCTCCTGCAGCGCCAGCGCGATGGCAAGCGCGCCGATGCCCAGCGCCCCGAGCAGCGGGCCGATATGGACCCCGACGTCCTCGAGGATGATCAGAAACCCGATGCAGAACACGATGGCCCGGGTGAGCGTGGCGAAGATGCTGACCGATCCCTTCGGACCGGCGATCGTGTGTGTCATCGCCTCGACCAGCTTGGCCAGCACCCGGGTCAGCGCCAGGGTGATGATCAGGGTCACCGCGACGGCCTCGATGGTGTGCGCCGCGGACTCCGATATCGGCAGCGTGTCGTGCATCTCGAGGGCGACGATCAGGCTGGCCAGGACGATCAGCGGCGGGACGAGATCGCGGGTGAATTCCAGCGTGAAGCGGCGGGGGGAGCGGATATCGCCACCCCAGGCCCGGCTCAGTCGCGTCAGCAGGCGGCGCAGGACGACCGCGACCAGCACACTGACCACAACAATCGCCGCGGCCGCCGCAATCGTCGACGACGTGCTCATCGAACTCATTCGACTTCCTCCCGATCGCGACGATTCGTGGGGCGTTGGGTGGAGCGGAATACCGGTTCGCGAAATATTAGCTGTTTAGGGCGATCGACGTCTGCTCTGCGCCATTTCGCGGCGTTTGCGAGTCGATGGCGATCTCGGGAAGGGCGGTCGTTGCGGGACCTCGGGGACGCCGCTCGCGGACCTCGGGGTGCCCGGTGGAGGCATCGAGTGCCCTGTTAGGCTGCTACACCGAAAGACATCCTTTAACGGACCGTCCTGTGAGGCGGGGAAGGAGGTCGGCATGGTTGCGCCCCAAGACGGGTCGGCCAGGTCGAGTGCTGCCGAATATTCGCAGCGGCACGACCCCCAGTGGGTTCAGGCCGGGCGTGAGTTGCTGTCTGCCCAGGATGTGGCAAGGACCATCGCGCGCATGGCGCATCAGATCATCGAGAAGACCACCCCGGATTCGGTCGATCCCGCCGTGCCGCGCGTGGTGCTGATCGGAATCCCCACCCGCGGAACCACGCTCGCCGATCGCCTCGCGGTCAAGATCGAGGAGTTCGCCGGGGTGCGTCCGCCGGTCGGCTCGCTGGATATCACCCTCTATCGCGACGACCTGCGCAACCGCCCGCACCGTCCGCTCGAGCGCACCTCGGTGCCCGAGGGCGGGATCGAGGACGCGCTGGTGGTGCTCGTCGACGACGTGCTGTTCTCCGGCCGCAGCGTGCGCTCGGCACTGGACGGCCTGCGGGATCTGGGCCGCCCCCGCGCGGTGCAGCTGGCGGTGCTGATCGACCGCGGCCACCGCGAGCTGCCGATCCGCGCGGACTACGTGGGCAAGAACGTCCCGACCTCGCGTAGCGAGGACATCTCGGTGCTGCTGACCGAACACGACCAGCGCGACGGGGTGTACCTGCATCAGGAGGTGGGGGAGTCGTGAAGCATTTGTTATCGGTGACCGATCTGGACCGGGCCGCGGCCACCGGACTGCTCGACGAGGCGGAGCGCTTCGAGCAGGCCCTGCTCGGGCGCGAGGTGCGCAAGCTGCCGACGCTGCGCGGACGCACCGTGATGACGGTGTTCTTCGAGAATTCCACGCGCACCCGGGTGTCGTTCGAGGTGGCCGGGAAGTGGATGAGCGCCGATGTCATCAACGTCAGTGCGTCGAGTTCCTCGGTGTCCAAGGGTGAATCGCTGCGCGATACCGCGCTGACCCTGCACGCCGCGGGCGCGGATGCGCTGATCGTGCGGCATCCCGCCTCGGGCGCCGCGCACCAGATCGCCCGCTGGTTCGGCGAAATGAACTCCGGCGCTGCCGGATTCGCGGGCCCGGGCCCGGCGGTGATCAACGCCGGCGACGGCACGCACGAACATCCCACGCAGGCGCTGCTGGATGCGCTGACGCTGCGCCAGCGCCTCGGCTCGCTCGCGGGCAAGCGCGCGGTAATCGTCGGGGATATCCTGCACAGCCGCGTCGCCCGCTCGAATGCGTTGCTGCTGAACATGCTCGGCGCCGAGGTCGTGCTCGTCGCGCCGCGCACGCTGCTGCCGGTGGGAGTGGAGCAGTGGCCGGTGCGCGTCTCGCACGCCCTGGATGCCGAACTGCCCGGCGCGGACGCGGTGATGATGCTGCGGGTGCAGGCCGAGCGCATGAACGGCGGCTTCTTCCCCTCGGCGCGCGAATATTCGATCCACTACGGCCTGAACGAGCGGCGCCTGGCGATGCTGGCCGACGATGCGGTGGTCCTGCACCCGGGCCCGATGCTGCGCGGGATGGAGATCGCCCCGCGGGTGGCGGATTCGCCGAAGGCCGCGGTGCTGCAACAGGTCACCAACGGCGTGCACATGCGCATGGCGGTGCTGTTCCGCCTGCTGATCGGAACCGGCGAGGCCATCTCATGACCATCCTGATCACGAACGTCCGCCTCTACGGCGAGGGCGAGCCGGTCGACGTGCTGCTCGGCGAGGGCGAGATCCGCGGCATCGGAACGAATCTCGACGCGTCGGACGCCGAGACCATCGACGGCGCCGGCCAGATCCTGCTGCCCGGCCTCGTGGACCTGCACACGCATCTGCGCGAACCCGGCCGCGAGGACACCGAGACCATCGAAACCGGCTCCGCCGCGGCGGCCCTGGGCGGATACACCGCGGTCTTCGCGATGGCCAACACCAGCCCGGTCGCCGATTCGTCGGTGATCACCGACCATGTGTGGCGCCGCGGGCAGGAGGTGGGCCTGGTCGATGTGCACCCGGTCGGCGCGGTCACTGTGGGCCTCGAGGGTAAACAGCTCGCGGAGATGGGCACCATGGCCGCGGGGGTCGCGGGCGTGCGGATGTTCTCCGACGACGGGCACTGCGTGCACGACCCGCTGATCATGCGCCGCGCCCTGGAATACGCACGGTCGCTCGGGGTGCTGATCGCCCAGCACGCGGAGGAGCCGCGGCTGACGAAAGACGCTGTGGCCCACGAGGGTCCGAATGCGTCCCGGCTCGGCCTGTCCGGCTGGCCGCGCGCGGCGGAGGAGTCGATCGTGGCCCGCGACGCGCTGCTGGCCCGCGATGCCGGTGCGCGCGTGCACATCTGCCACGCCTCCACCGCGGGCACCGTGGAACTGCTGAAATGGGCGAAGGATCAAGGGATTTCGATCACCGCCGAGGTCACCCCGCATCATCTGCTGCTGGACGATTCGCGGCTCGAGACCTATGACGCGGTGAACAAGGTGAATCCGCCGCTGCGCGAGGCGTCCGACGTCGCCGCCCTGCGGGCGGCCCTGGCCCACGGCGTCATCGACTGCGTGGCCACCGATCACGCGCCGCACGCCGAGCAGGACAAGTGCTGCGAATTCGCCGCCGCCCGCCCCGGCATGCTGGGGCTGGAGACCGCGCTGTCGGTCATCGCCGAGACGATGGTCGCGCCCGGACTGCTCGACTGGCGCGGCGTGGCCCGGGTGATGAGCGAGAATCCGGCCCGGATCGCGGGGCTGGACGATCAGGGCCGCCCGCTGGCGGTGGGCGAACCGGCGAACCTGGTGCTGATCGACGCGGAGGCGACGTGGACGGTGCGGTCCACCGAGCTCGCGAGCATATCGAAGAACACGCCGTTCGAGGCGATGACCCTGCCCGCGCGCGTGACGGCGACGTTCCTGCGCGGCGCGGTCACCGCGCGCGACGGTAAAATTTCCAGAACCGGAGTGTCCTGATGGAAAGAACACTGCAGGTAGTGCTGTTGCTGGCGGTCTTCTGCCTATGCCTGTGGCTGATGTACCGGGCGTGGCAGAAAAAGGCGCGCAAGCAGGCGGCCGCGGTCGGCGAATTGCCCCCGGTGCCCGCCGATCTGGGCGCCCAGCTGCTCGAGCCGACCACCGGCCTCTACACCGGCACCACGGTGGCGCCCAGCTGGCAGAACCGGATTGCCGTGGGCGACCTGGGTTTCCGGGCCACCGCGGAGTTGACCCGGTTCGAGCGCGGCATCCTGCTCGAGCGCGACGGCGCGACGGTGATCTGGATCCCCCAGGAGTCCATCACCGCGGTGCGGACCGAGCGCGGCCACGCGGGCAAGGTCCTGACGCAGGATGGTGTGCTGGTAATTCGCTGGATGCTGCCGACGGGGACCGAGGTGGACACCGGTTTCCGGGGCGACGACAAGACGGTGTATTCGGCCTGGACGTCCGCGGCGATCGGCACCAAGTCGACCGGCACCAAATCAACCGGCACGAACACGAGTGAGCCGACCGGCACGAAGATGGGAGAGGACGGATGAGCGCTGCATCTAGCAGTGATTCCATAAGGGCCGGTGATCGGGCGACGGGTGGGCGCATCGCGATGATGGTGCTCGAGGACGGCCGGGTATTCCGCGGCTCGCCCTTCGGCGCCGAGGGGCAGACGCTGGGCGAGGCGGTGTTCTGCACCGCGATGACGGGCTATCAGGAGACCCTGACCGATCCCAGCTACCACCGCCAGATCGTGGTGGCCACCGCGCCGCAGATCGGCAACACCGGCTGGAACGACGAGGACGACGAGTCCAAGCGGATCTGGGTGGCCGGATATGCGGTGCGCGATCCCTCGCGACGCGCCTCGAACTGGCGCGCCACCACCACCCTGCAGGACGAGCTGGTCCGCCAGGAGGTGGTCGGCATCGCGGGCATCGACACCCGGGCCCTGGTGCGCCACTTGCGAACCCGCGGGTCGATGAAGGCCGGTATCTTCAGCGGAGGCGCGGCGGACGCATCCATCGACGAGCTGCTCGCGCGGGTGACCGGCCAGCCGTCGATGCTGGGCGCGGATCTGGCCGACGAGGTCAGCACCGACGAGCTCTACACGGTCGAACCCGCCGGGCAGCACCGATTCACCGTGGTCGCGGTCGATCTGGGCATCAAGACCAACACCCCGCGCATGTTCGCCGAGCGCGGCATGCGGGTGCACGTGGTGCCCTCGAACGTCACGCTCGATCAGATCAAGGCACTGACCCCGGACGGGGTGTTCCTGTCCAACGGCCCGGGCGACCCGGCCACGCAGGATGGTGCCGTCGCGCTCACCGAGGGCATTCTGGGCGCGGGTCTTCCGCTGTTCGGCATCTGCTTCGGCAACCAGATCCTGGGCCGCGCACTGGGTTTGCGCACCTACAAGATGAAATTCGGGCACCGCGGCATCAACGTGCCGGTCATAGACCACACCACCGGCCGGGTCGCGATCACCGCGCAGAACCATGGATTCGCGCTCGAGGGCGAGGTCGGGCAGCGCTTCGACACCCCGTTCGGCGCCGCCGAGGTCAGCCACACCTGCGCCAACGACGGCACCGTGGAGGGCGTGCGGCTGGTGGACGGGCGCGCCTTCTCGGTGCAGTACCACCCAGAGGCCGCGGCCGGGCCCCATGACGCCGCATATCTTTTCGACCGTTTCGCCGGTCTGATGGAAGGAGCCTGATGCCCCGCCGCGAGGATCTACGGCACATCCTGGTGATCGGCTCGGGTCCGATCGTCATCGGCCAGGCGTGTGAGTTCGATTATTCGGGCACCCAGGCCTGCCGGGTGCTGCGCTCGGAGGGACTGCGTGTGTCCCTGGTGAATTCGAATCCAGCCACGATCATGACCGATCCCGAATTCGCCGATGCCACCTACGTGGAACCGATTACGCCCGAATTCGTCGAGAAGGTCATCCAGAAGGAACGCCCCGACGCGATTCTCGCGACCCTCGGCGGCCAAACTGCCCTGAATACCGCAGTGGCCCTGCACGAGAATGGCGTGCTGGAGAAGTACGGCGTGGAGATGATCGGCGCGGACTTCGACGCCATCCAGCGCGGTGAGGATCGGCAGAAGTTCAAGGACATCGTCGCCGAGGTCGGCGGCGAATCCGCCCGCTCCACGGTCTGCTACACCATGGACGAGGTCCGGGAAACCGTTGCCGAACTGGGCTTCCCGGTGGTCGTGCGGCCCTCGTTCACCATGGGCGGGCTCGGCTCGGGCATGGCCTACAACCACGAGGACCTCGATCGTATCGCCGGCGGCGGCCTCGCGGCCTCGCCGACCGCGAACGTGCTCATCGAGGAGTCCATCCTGGGCTGGAAGGAATTCGAGCTCGAGCTGATGCGCGACCGCCGCGACAACGTGGTCATCGTCTGCTCGATCGAGAACGTCGATCCGATGGGCGTGCACACCGGTGACTCGATGACCGTCGCCCCCGCGATGACCCTCACCGACCGCGAATATCAGAAGATGCGTGATCTGGGGATCGACATCCTGCGCAAGGTCGGCGTCGACACCGGTGGCTGCAACATCCAGTTCGCGGTGGATCCGCGCGACGGCCGCCTGATCGTCATCGAGATGAATCCGCGGGTGTCCCGCTCGTCCGCATTGGCCTCCAAGGCAACGGGTTTCCCCATCGCCAAGATCGCCGCCAAGCTGGCCATCGGCTACACCCTCGACGAGATCGTCAACGACATCACCTCCGAGACCCCGGCCTGCTTCGAGCCCACGCTCGACTACGTCGTGGTCAAGGCGCCCCGATTCGCCTTCGAGAAGTTCCCGGGCGCGGACCCGACCCTGACCACCACCATGAAGTCGGTCGGCGAGGCAATGTCGCTGGGCCGCAACTTCTCCGAGGCGCTGGGCAAGGTGCTGCGCTCGCTGGAGACCAAGGCCGCGAGCTTCTGGACGCAAGATGACGGCGAATGGACGGATGTAGCGGCCGTCCTCGACGACCTGAGGGTCCCCATCGAGGGCCGCATCTACCAGGTCGAGCGGGCACTGCGCCTGGGCGCGAGCATCGAGGACGTCGCCGCGGCCTCGGGCATCGACCCGTGGTTCGTGGCCGAGGTGGCCGGGCTGGTCGAGCTGCGCCGGGAGATCCTCGACGCGCCCGTGCTGGACGAGCCGCTGCTGCGCACCGCCAAGCACTACGGCCTCTCGGACCGCCAGATCGCCGCGCTGCGACCGGAACTCGCCGGCGAGGGCGGCGTGCGCGCGCTGCGTCACCGGCTGCGGATCCGCCCGGTATTCAAGACCGTGGACACCTGCGCCGCCGAATTCGAGGCCAAGACGCCGTACCACTACTCGGCCTATGAGCTGGATCCGGCCGCGGAGTCCGAGGTGGCGCCGCAGCGGGAGCGCGAGAAGGTCATCATCCTGGGCTCGGGGCCGAACCGCATCGGTCAGGGCATCGAATTCGACTACTCGTGTGTGCACGCCGCGCAGACGCTCTCGGCCGCGGGATTCGAGACCATCATGGTCAACTGCAATCCGGAGACCGTCTCGACCGACTACGACACCGCCGACCGCCTCTACTTCGAGCCGCTCACCTTCGAGGACGTGCTCGAGGTGTATCACGCCGAGACCGAGTCCGGCACCGTCGCGGGCGTCATCTGCCAGCTGGGCGGGCAGACCCCGCTGAGCCTGGCGCAGCGGCTCACCGATGCGGGCGTGCCCGTGGTCGGCACCTCGGCCGCGGCTATCGACCTGGCCGAGGATCGCGGCGAATTCGGGGATGTGCTTGCCGCGGCGGGACTTCCGGCGCCCAAGTTCGGCACCGCCACCACCTTCGTGCAGGCCAAGCGGATCGCCGCCGACATCGGCTACCCGGTGCTGGTGCGCCCGTCCTACGTGCTGGGCGGGCGCGGCATGGAGATCGTGTACGACGAGAAGTCGCTCGAGAACTACATCTCCCGCGCCACCGAGATCACCCCGGACCACCCGGTGCTGGTCGACCGGTTCCTGGAGGACGCCATCGAGATCGACGTCGACGCCCTGTGCGATGGCGAGGAGGTCTACCTCGGCGGGGTCATGGAACATATCGAGGAGGCCGGTATCCACTCCGGCGACTCGGCCTGTGCGCTGCCGCCGATCACGCTGGGCCGCAGCGATATCGAGGCCGTGCGCCGCTCGACCATCGCCCTGGCCAAGGGGATCGGCGTGCTGGGCCTGCTGAACGTGCAGTACGCGCTCAAGGACGATGTGCTCTACGTCCTCGAGGCGAACCCGCGCGCCAGCCGCACGGTGCCGTTCGTCTCCAAGGCCACCGCGGTGCCGCTGGCCAAGGCCGCGGCGCGAATCGCGCTGGGCGCCACCATCGCCGAGCTCCGCAAGGAGGGCCTGCTGCCCGCCGAGGGCGACGGCGGGCACGCCCCGATCGACGCCCCCGTCGCGGTGAAGGAGGCCGTGCTGCCGTTCCACCGCTTCCGCCGGAAGGACGGCAGCGGCATCGACTCGCTGCTCTCGCCGGAGATGAAGTCCACCGGCGAGGTCATGGGCATCGACGCCGATTTCGGCACCGCCTTCGCCAAATCGCAGAGCGCGGCATACGGTTCGCTGCCCACCGAGGGCACCGCCTTCGTCTCGATCGCCAACCGCGATAAGCGCGCCATGGTGTTCCCGGTCAAGCGCCTGCACGACCTGGGTTTCCGTATCCTGGCCACCGAGGGCACCGCGGAAATGTTGCTGCGCAACGGAATTCCGTGCGAGCGGGTGCGCAAGCAGTCCGAACCCGGGCCGGAGGGCGTATCGCCGGGCCTGCTCGAACCCTCGATCGTGGATCAGATCAAGGACGGCGAGATCGATATCGTGTTCAACACCCCGTACGGTAATTCAGGACCCCGTGTCGATGGCTATGAGATCCGCACCGCCGCGGTGGGCGCGAATATTCCGTGCATTACGACGGTGCAGGGTGCGGCCGCGGCCGTGCAGGGCATCGAGGCCACAATCAACGGCGGTATCGGTGTGCGGTCACTTCAGGAACTGCACGCTGTGCTGCGTGCCTAAGGAAGGAACGAAGACGGTGGGAGCCATGGGTTTTGGTGCGGGGGCCCGGCCGGGAACGCCGCGTCGGCGGCGGACCGGCCTCGGCGAGGTGGCGGTTCCGGGCGGTGATATCCGGGGGATGCGCAACGTCGGCGGTTACAGCACCGTCGGCTTCCGCACGAACCCGCCGATCGATCGCACCCGAACGGAGCCGTCGCAGGAAGCGGAGCCGTCGCCGGAAGCGGCGTTCGAGCGGGAACTGGCGGCGATCGACCGCGAATTGGCCGCCGCGGAACAGGAGCTGGCGGCCGAGCGGGCGCTGAGCGCGCGGGAGCCCGCGGCGGCCGGTGCCGCCGCCCCGGCGCGATGAAGCCGTTCGGCGTCCGGCTGCGGGACGCGATGGGCCGGTACGGCCCGCTGTGTGTGGGCATCGACCCGCATCCGCAGCTGCTGCGGGCCTGGGACCTGACCGAGGATATCGAGGGCCTCAAGCGATTCGCCGACGCCTGTGTGGACGCCTTCTCGGGCCGCGTGGCCCTGGTCAAGCCGCAGGTCGCGTTCTTCGAGACCTACGGCTCGGGCGGCATCGTGGTGCTCGAGGACACCATCGCCGCGCTGCGGGAGACGGGCACGCTGGTGCTGGCCGATGCCAAGCGCGGCGATATCGGCACCACCATGGCCGCCTATGCCCGGGCCTGGCTGGCCGACGGCCCGCTGGGCAGCGATGCGCTCACGGTCTCGCCGTATCTCGGATTCGGTTCCCTGGCACCGGCTTTGGAGCTCGCGGCGGCGAATCAGCGTGGGGTGTTCGTGCTCGCGGCCACCTCGAATCCCGAAGCGGTGCCGCTGCAACGGATCACCGCCGCGGACGGGCGCAGCATCGCCCAGGCCATGGTGGACGACGCGGCGGCCTGCAACGGCGACGCGGAGTTCGGTTCGGTGGGCGTCGTGGTCGGGGCCACCCTCGCGCAGGCTCCGGACCTGAGCCGCCTCAACGGACCCATTCTGATGCCGGGTGTCGGCGCGCAGGGCGGGGGAGTCGAGTCCATCCGCGCCCTGGTGCCCGCGCAGAGCCTGGGGGCGGTGGTGCCCAACGTCTCGCGGGAGGTGCTGGGCGAGGGCCCGTCGGTCGCGGCCCTGCGCACCCGCATGACCCAGCTGGCCGACCAATTCGCCTTCCTGCAGGCCTGAGCGGTTTTCGTCATCCCGGCATGCTTTTGGCCGGGATCTCGCCGTGGATTCCGGCCAAAAACACGCCGGAATGACAGATAGGGCGACCGGTCTGTTTTGCGTCTCGGCCCCGCTGCGCCCCTGGGCGCGGCGGGAGGTCGGGGAACTACATCCCCGTGTTTTACGCCGTCAGCGACCCCTTGAGGGGGTTTCGCGGGGCATCGGTGCGGGTCCGTGCGGACGGCGACCGAAACGTGCGATATGACGCACCGTGCGCGGTCGCCGGTGCCCGCGGCTCGACCTGGCGGTGAGCCCGTCGTGGGACCCCGCGTGATAAGCGACACGCAGTGTAAAAATGCGCGACGCGCCGATAAATTCTAGAAAGTTCCAGGTCGCGCGATCACGGGTGTGTTACGAGTTGTCCGACCCCCTCGTGCGGCGCGCGGGCACCCCCTCGGAAACGAGAAAATCCCAGGCCACAGCGCTGTTCGCGGATTCGCGCAGGACCCGGGCGACGGTGTCGCGGAATAGTGCGCGATACCGTCGCGCCACCCGGGACCGCACCCGAATCACCCGCTGACCTGGGGGGTGGGTTCGCAATCGGCAGGCCGCGTGGGTACGGTCGCTGAGACCACCGGGTTACCGGGGGTAGATCAAGTAGTGAACGACGAGACGGAGGAACCCGTGGCCCTTCCCCAGCTGACTGACGAGCAGCGCGCCGCTGCTTTGGAGAAGGCGGCTGCCGCTCGCCGCGCTCGGGCAGAGCTCAAGGAGCGCCTGAAGCGTGGCGGCACCGACCTGAAGACCGTCCTGAAGGACGCTGAGACCGATGAGGTCTTGGGCAAGATGAAGGTATCGGCGTTGTTGGAGGCCCTGCCGAAGGTTGGCAAGGTCAAGGCGGCGGAGATCATGACCGAGCTTGAGATCGCACCCACCCGCCGCCTGCGCGGCCTGGGCGACCGTCAGCGCAAGGCGCTGTTGGCGAAGTTCGACTTCGAAGCCTGATCCGAGGGTGGTCGAACACACGAAGACGGGTCGGCTGGTAGTACTGGTCGGCCCCTCGGCCGTCGGCAAATCCACTGTGGTCCGCTGTGTCCGCGAGCGGCTGCCGGAATTGGTATTCAGTGTGTCGGCCACCACCCGGGCCCCTCGGCCCGGGGAGGTCGACGGACGCGACTACCGGTTCGTCACCAGGGCGGAGTTCGACGCCATGATCGAACAGGGGGAACTACTCGAGTGGGCCGATATCCACGGCGGCCTGCAGCGGTCCGGTACGCCGGCCGCACCGGTACGCGCGGCGCTGGCCGCCGGCAATCCGGTACTCGTGGAGGTGGATCTCGAGGGGGCGCGATCGATCCGCACGGCGATGCCCGAGGCGCTACTGGTATTCCTGGCGCCTCCCAGCTGGGATGAGCTGGTATCCCGGCTGACCGCGCGCGGCACCGAATCGCCCGAGGTGATCGAGCGCCGGCTGCTCACGGCCAAGACCGAGCTTGCCGCGTGTGACGAGTTCGACACAGTGATCGTGAACGACGAGGTGACTGCCGCCTGCGAGCAGTTGGTATCGTTGTTCGTTAGCACAAAATCCATGTAGCTGACATACCGCAGCACAAGAGCACCACAGACACCCGCAGGAGCCTCACTAGTGAGCGACACCAAGTCCGTGCCCGCGTACGACACCCCGGTCGGCCTCACCAACCCGCCGATCGACGAGCTGCTCGAGCGCACGTCGTCCAAGTACGCACTGGTCATCTACGCGGCCAAGCGGGCGCGTCAGATCAACGACTATTACAACCAGCTCGGCGACGGCATCCTCGAGTACGTGGGTCCGCTGGTCGAGCCGGGTCTGCAGGAGAAGCCGCTGTCGGTGGCGATGCGCGAGATCCACTCCGACCTGCTCGAACACACCGAGGGCGAGTAATACCGCCGGTACCGAAGAGGGCTGCCGAGACTAAAGAGGCGCGCAGATGCGGATCGTTGTCGGAGTAGGCGGAGGAATCGCCGCCTACAAGGCATGCTCGCTCGTTCGTAAGTTCACCGAGACCGGTCACGACGTCCGGGTGATACCCACCGAGTCGGCGCTGCAGTTCGTCGGCACGGCCACCTTCGAGGCGCTATCGGGCAATCCGGTACACACCGGCGTGTTCGCCGATGTGCCGGAGGTTCCGCATGTGCGCCTCGGTCAGGAGGCCGATCTGGTGGTCATCGCCCCGGCGACGGCCGACCTGATGGCGCGCGCGGCGATCGGCCGCGCCGATGACCTGCTCACCGCGACCCTGCTCACGGCCCGATGTCCGGTGCTGTTCGCCCCGGCCATGCACACGGAGATGTGGCTGCATCCCGCGACCGTCGCCAATGTGCGTACTTTGCGTGCGCACGGCGCGATCGTGGCCGAGCCCGCCTCGGGCCGTCTGACCGGCGCCGATACCGGCCCGGGCCGGCTGCCCGAGCCGGAGGAGATCTTCGCGCTGGCCTCGCTGCTGCTGGAGCGGTCCGATGCCATCCCGCGCGACCTCGAGGGCCGGCGCGTCGTGGTGTCGGCCGGCGGCACCCGCGAGCCGCTGGATCCCGTGCGCTTCCTGGGCAATCGCAGCTCGGGCAAGCAGGGTTTCGCGCTCGCGCGGCTGGCCGCCCAGCGTGGCGCGCGTGTGACATTGGTCGCAGGCAATACCATCGACCTGGAGCCGCCGGCCGCGGTGGAGCTGGTGCACGTCACCACGGCCGAGCAGCTTCGCGTCGCGGTCGACAAGCATGCCGAGGGCGCCGACGCGGTCATCATGGCGGCCGCGGTCGCCGATTTCCGGCCGGTGAACGTCGCGGCCGCGAAGATCAAAAAGGGTGCCGGGGAACCGAATTCGATCGAGCTGACCAAAACCGAGGACATTCTCGCCGGTCTGGTGCAGTCTCGGCGGGACGGTCACCTGACCGGCACCGCGATCGTCGGATTCGCCGCCGAGACCGGCGACGAAAACGGCGATGTGCTCACCTATGCCCGCGCGAAACTCAAGCGCAAGGGCTGTGACCTGCTGGTAGTGAATGCGGTCGGCGAGGGCAAGGCCTTCGAGGTCGACCACAACGACGGCTGGCTGCTCGGTGCCGACGGCACCGAGCACGCCCTCGATCACGGATCGAAGGCGCTGCTGGCCAGCCGGGTGCTGGATGCGCTGGGTCCGCTGCTGCGCTGAGCGGATCGCGAATTCGGCATATCCTGCAAGAGAGCACGCGACGCTTCACCGCATCGCGTGCATGGTTTCACCGATCGCCGAAACGGGGCCCTGTGGAGGCGTTGTGGCTGGTGAAGCCGTCCGTGCGGCGGCTTCGTAACCCCACTGCGTCGGTGGTTTGGGAATATGACGAGAAACCCGTTGAGGGAGAGGGAAAACCGTGGGTACGACTGGCAGCCGCCTATTCACCAGTGAGTCCGTGACCGAGGGCCATCCGGACAAGATCTGTGACGCCATCAGCGATTCCATTCTCGACGCCCTGCTTGCGCACGATCCGCGCAGCCGGGTGGCGGTCGAGACGATGGTCACCACCGGCCAGGTGCATGTCGCCGGAGAGGTGACCACCGAGGCCTACGTCGACATCCCGACGATCGTGCGGGAGAAGGTCCTCGAGATCGGATACGACTCGTCGGCAAAGGGTTTCGACGGCGCCTCGTGCGGGGTGAACATCGCGATCGGCTCCCAGTCGCCGGATATCGCTCAGGGCGTCGACCATTCACACGAGGCCCGCGTCGACGGCTCCGATGACGAGATCGAGCGTCAGGGCGCCGGCGATCAGGGCCTGATGTTCGGCTACGCCACCAAGGAGACCCCCGAGCTGATGCCGCTGCCGATCGCGCTGGCGCACCGGCTGTCCCGGCGGCTGACCGAGGTGCGCAAGTCCGGCGTGCTGCCGTACCTGCGCCCGGACGGCAAGACCCAGGTCACCATCGAGTACGAGGGTTCGGTCCCGGTCCGGCTGGATACGGTGGTCATCTCCACCCAGCACGCCGCCGATATCGACCTGGACAATCTGCTCGCCCCCGATATCCGCGAGAAGGTCGTGGAGTCTGTGCTGGCCGATCTGAATCTGCCCAGCCCCCTGAACACCGCCGACGTGCGGCTGCTGGTGAATCCGACCGGCAAGTTCGTGCTGGGCGGTCCGATGGGCGATGCGGGCCTGACGGGCCGCAAGATCATCGTCGACACCTACGGCGGCATGGCCCGGCACGGCGGCGGCGCGTTCTCCGGCAAGGATCCCTCGAAGGTGGACCGCTCCGCCGCGTACGCCATGCGCTGGGTCGCCAAGAACGTCGTCGCCGCGGATCTGGCCGACCGGGTCGAGGTGCAGGTCGCCTACGCCATCGGCAAGGCCGCCCCGGTCGGACTGTTCGTGGAGACCTTCGGCACCGAGAAGGTGGACCCGTCCGTCATCTCCAAGGCCATCGGCGAGGTCTTCGACCTGCGTCCGGGCGCGATCATCCGCGACCTGGACCTGCTGCGCCCGATCTACGCCCCGACCGCCGCCTACGGTCACTTCGGCCGCACGGATGTGGACCTGCCCTGGGAGCACACAGACAGGGCGGACAAACTGCGCGCCGCAGCTGGGCTGTAATTGGCCGAGGACCAGTCGGAGACGGCAGCCACGGAACCCTCTGCGGTTTCGACGGCTGCCGTCTTTGTGCCCGGACTGCCCGTTGAAGGGCGTGATTGGGATTCGGTCCCAGCGGCATCCGATTCGGCAGGCTCCCTGAGCGAGTCGGTGGCGCAGGCGGTGGGCACGCCGAGATCTGCGACAGAGGTGGCGGGTTCGGCGGTCACACGACCGATCGCCCGGGTGCTGCCGCTGTTGGAACCGGCGCACCTGGATCGCGACTTCGACTATCTGGTCCCGCCCGAGATGGACGAGCTCGCCCAGCCGGGCGTGCGTGTGCGCGTGCGGTTCTCGGGCCGCCTGATCGATGGCTACGTCCTGGAACGCCTCGAAAAGTCCGACCACACCGGCAAACTCATGCGCCTGGAGCGAGTCGTCTCCGGCGAACGCGTCCTGACTCCGGAAATCCTGGACCTCGTCACCGCCGTCGCCGCCCGCTACGCCGGAACTCGCGCCGATGTGCTGCGCCTGGCCATCCCGCCGCGCCACGCGAAGACCGAAGCCGCAGGAACGCAGGCGAAACCGGCCGCCACGAAATCCGCCGACGGGATAGTCGACCTGGACGCGTCCGATAGTTCGACCGGCACCCCGGCCCAGGCCGCGACGAGTGTTGCGGCCGAGGTAGCTGGGGCGGCGACCGATGTGGCCCTCGACGATCCCGGATCGAATGTCGGGCAGGGCCGTCCTGTTGCCGGCGAATCGGAGCTGTGCGCGGCCGATGCGGGGACGGGCGACCCGGCCCGGGCCGCGACGGTTGCTGGGGTGCCCGAGGCGCCGGGATCGAATGTTGGGCAAGGGCCTCCGGCTGTCGGGGCAGCGGAGGCGGGCGTGGCCGATGCCTCGACCGGCGCCATCGAGGCGGCCTCCGGTGGGGCGGCTGCGCTCGAGCGGTTCCCGGGATGGGGGCGGTATCGGCACGGTGGGGCGTTTGTGGGGGCGCTGGCGCAGGGGAAGGGGCCGCGGGCGGCATGGCAGGCGCTGCCGGGGGAGGATTGGGCGCGGCGGCTGGCGGAGCTGGCCGCGGTGGTGGTCGATGCGGGGCGCAGTGCGGTGATCATGGTGCCCGATCAGCGGGATCTGGATCGGGTGCTGGCGGCGTGCGTTGAGCTGGTGGGGGATTCGGCGGTCGGGCTGGCCGCGGGGCTGGGACCGTCCGCGCGGTACCGGCGGTGGCTGGCGGCGTTGCGCGGGTCCGCGCGGATCGTCGTCGGCACGCGCAGCGCGGTATTCGCGCCGATGCGGGAGCTGGGGCTGATCGCGATCTGGGACGACGGCGACGACACCTACGCCGAACCCCGTGCGCCGTACCCGCATACGCGGGAGGTGGCGATGCTGCGGGTGCACGAGTCCGGCGCCGCATTCGTCGCGGCCGGGTTCGCCCGCACCGCCGAGGTGCAGGCCGTCGTGGCCTCCGGCTGGGCCCACAACCTGCTCGCCGAGCGCGCCACGCTGCGGCAGTGCGCGCCGCGCATCAGCGCGCCGGGTGACAGTGATGTTGCGCTGGAACGAGATCCGACCGCGCGTGCGGTGCGTATCCCCGCGGTGGCGTTCACCGCGGCCCGCCAGGCGCTGGCCGCGGGGGAGGCGGTGCTGGTCCAGGTGCCGCGAAGAGGTTATGTTCCCGCGCTGTCGTGCGCGAAATGCCGTGCGCCCGCGCGGTGTCGGCACTGCAACGGCCCACTGGCCCTGCCGGACGACGGCAGCGCCGGCCGTGGTGCGCGTGAGCCCAATCGTGCGGCTGGACAGCGTGATCGCGGCGGTGCGCCTAGCGCCCGGGGCTCAGCCCCGGGCGCGCACCGAGAGCCCGCACCCGGGCGGGACCGAAACGCCGAACTCGAAGCGAATCCGAACGTCGGTTCCTGGGAGAGTCGGGCCGCGGGTCCGGGCGCTGGGGGAGACCGCTCGGGTGGGGGCCGTCCGCTCTCGGCGCGCGAGCTGGGGGTTGCCATGTCGCGCAGCGCATCCGGCGCCGTTGCGCACAGCCCGTGCTGCCGCTGGTGCGGTAAGACCGACGCCGCGTTCCGCTGCTCCTCGTGCGGTGCGCGGGCGCTGCGGGCGGTGGTGATCGGCGCGGCGCGCACGGCCGAGGAGTTGGGCAGGGCGTTTCCGGGCGTGCCGATTCGGGGTTCCGGCGGTGCGGCGGTGCTGGATTCGATCGACGAGGGCCCGCAGGTGGTGGTGTCCACGATCGGCGCGGAACCGCCCGTACCGGGCGGCTACGGCGTCGCGCTGCTGCTGGACGGCTGGGCGCTGCTGGGCCGCGCCGATCTACGCGCGGCCGAGGACACCCTGCGCCGCTGGATGTCCGCCGCCACCCTGGTCCGCCCGTCGGGCCGGGTCATCGTCATGGCCGAGCCGTCTTTGCCGACGGTGCAGGCATTGGTCCGCTGGGACCCGGTGACCCATGCGGACCTAGAACTGTCCGCCCGCACCGAGGTCCGCTTCCCGCCCGCGGTCCGCCTTGCCGCCCTGGACGGCACCACCGACTCCATCGCCGAATTGCTCGGCGAGGCAAAACTCCCCGGCACCGTCGAGATCCTGGGCCCGGTCCCGCTCCCGCCCGGCGCCCGCAAACCCTTCTCCTCCGGCGACACCCCCGCCGAGGTCGAACGCATGATTCTCCGCGCGGACCGCACCCAGGCGGCAGCCCTGTCCCGAGCCCTGACCGCCGCCCTGGCAGTCCGCAGCACCCACCGCTCCGACGCCCCCCTCCGCATCCAGATAGACCCGATCGACATCGGCTAGACCAGCGCCATTAGAGCGATCCGGGCAGTTGACCATCAGGCTCTCCTGCATGGCCGTCTCGGCAGACTCCAACACCAGGACCTGGTGGTCGCGCGACCGACAACGTGAGCGTGGAGGGGCTCACTGGGGTCGGCGAGGGGACTGGATCACTGCGCGTACCAGCGCGCGAATTCGGGTGCGGGTCAGCGTATCCGGTGCGGCCGAACTCAATCCGCGACCTGGCGAGTCGAAATGTTCGACTAGGAGGTGCGCCGCCTGGGTGAAGGTCGGGCCGGTGGGCCAGGGGTGGTCGGTATGTTCGGCATAGGCGACTTCGAGTAGGCGGTAGATGTCTTCGGCATCGCGTGGGGCCAGGCGTTGGGCATACGCGAATGCCTTGATGGCAAGGGCTGAGGAGATGTCTGGGATGGCGACGCGCGCTTCGACCGGGTCTCCGGAGGTTGTCAGCGCGGTGACGTTGAGCCACAGCGGGTCTCGCGCCAGTGCGACATGGAGAGCCGGAATTCCGTCCACTGCAATGGGTCCCGCGTCCATGTTGGCGATGTGCCGAGTGGTGTAAGACGGAGCGAGCAGATCGATGGTCGCTGCACCGCCCGGCAAGGAAAGCTCGAAACGGTTTCCGCTGCGGGGATTATCGTAGCCGAGTGCCCGCAGCTGGCCGAGGAGCCCGCCGTTCTTGATGGCAACCAGCTCGACTGCCAAGTCCGCGTCTCGGGTGGCCCGCAATATCAGCGGGACGGTGCTGCGCAGCGCGTGCAGGTTCACCATGTGACCGCCCACTACGCGCCAGGTCTCGAGATTTGCGGCGGCAATTGCGGCGTCGGCGAGGGCTCGATAGGCGGCGTCTTCGGCGCGGGAGCCGCTGGTGACGTGGACGTCGATCGTCATGCCGACTGTGCCCCGGCGGCGAGGGCCGCTCGCGCCGTCAGAAATCGGTCACGCAGCTCGGAGACCGCCTCGGTGGCGTCGGGACCGCCGGCTGCAAGGATCTGGTGAGCAATGTCATGCACTGGTGCAAAGTGCCAGTCGGTCGTGGGCGATCCCGCCATGTGTGTTGCGATCCGCGGATCGGTTCGCCATTGCTGGAGGATTGGGCCTAGTGCGGTGAGCAGGGTTGCGTCGCCGAGCTCGCTGGGTACGAACCCGGCCGTCTCGAGATCCAGATGCCGGTCGGTGTGGATGATTGCAAGTCGTGGGATGCGCCAAGGGGCGAGGCGGTCGGCGGCCCAGTCCCCGCTGACGCGGTATTCGGCCTCGTTCCGCTGGGCGGTATCGATGCACGATTCGATTTGTTGCGGTCCGGATTCCAGGCTGTACCAGCCCGCCAACGTCGTCCGCCGCGATATCTGGCTCACGCAGGTATCGAATGCCGTCGCTGGGTGCGTGACTTGCCACCCTTGCCTGGAGCGGGCAGTCAACCCTGACCGGTCGGTCTCGTCGAGCACCTGCGACACCCGCGCCTGCGTGGCCTCGACCGCGATGGCGATCTCCGTTTGGCGCATCGGCTGGGGATTCTCCACGAGGCAGCCGAGTACCGCTGCCGTCACTCGAGCCAGCCGGTCGCGCATGGGCAGAGTATAAATTTCTTCCGCAACTTATGCAAGAATTTATATAATGGCTGTGAAGTGCAGTTTCTGTGAGCATTCGGTTCTGCTTGCGGGACTGGCCCTCGGACGCGGGGGCTATTTGAGGACGTTGACCGCGCGCGCGATGACCAGTGCGACGGTGACGAGCGAGATCGCGGACTGGGCCATCATGATGAGCTTGGCCCACCGCGACATCGGCATCACATCGGTGGGGCTGAATGCTGTGGCGTTGGTGAACGACAGATAGAAGTAGTCGGCGAATTCCGGTTCCCACTCGGGGTCGGTCAACTCCGGGTTCTGCATCTGTACGAACAGGAAGTCCGGCAGGGGTTTACGCGCGAGCGCCCGGGCCGCGGGGCCGCCGCGGTCGAACTCCCAGTACCACACCGCGAATACGACCACGTTCGTCAGCCAGATGGCTCCGCCCGATCCCAGCAATGCGCCGGCATTGTCCCCCAGGCTGCCATTGATCAATCCCGCCACCAGCCGATACACCGACCATGCGGTCGCGAACATCAGCAGCGCGGCCAGCGCCAGGCTGCAGGCGCGCAGCCAGGTCTGCTCGCGGTTGATTCGAGTCGGGTTGGCCACGACCAGCACTGCGACCAGCAGCAGTTCCAGGCCCGGTAACAGCCAGAGGGGTTGGAGGGTGAATCGGTCCGGCATGCTCAGTTGCAGGGCAACGTTGCACAGGACCGCAACGGTTACCGCCAGCCGGTTCTCGCCCGCGGTGCGGCGGGTCCACGCCGGCACGCTGTTGCCGCTGGGCTGGGGCTGGCTCACCTGTCACACCCTAGTGACGGTTCCACGCAGGAGAACGTCGCCGCACGGTGTGCCGCGTGAATTCGATCGGCGACCGACATGAGCGGACGGTCGTCGGCTCGGTCCGGCGGGCTGCCGGATTCGGCTCAGGTTCGGCCGGATTCGGCCGCGATCGTTGTCACCGCCCGCTGTGCGGACAGTTCCAGCCGCCCGCGCTCGGCGCCCATGCCCGCCAGCAGATCGAGTGTCGCGGGCAGCAGAACCGTGGTGGCGGCGTGTGGTTCGGTCCCGAGCTGGCCGGTGAGCTCGAGGATGACCACGCCGTGGATGAGCCCCCATATCCGTGCCGCCGCATGGCGCGGCGGATCGTGCCGGATGCGTTCGGTGGTGATCATTCGCTCCACGACCGTGACCAGTTGCTCGAAGGTATCCCCTGCGATGCCGGTGATGGGTTCGTCGATGAGGTTGTGGCCCAGCGGTTTCCCGGTTTGGCCGGGGGTGAGCCCGAACATCAGCAGGTATCGCTGGGGATTGGCGAGGGCGTACTGCCGGTAGTTGTACCCCATGACCAGGAAGTCGGCGATCGCATCGTCGGTGGGCGCGATGCTCGCCAGCGCCGCGCCGAACCGGGCGAATGCCTCGCCGACGATCGCCTCCAGCAGGCCGGGCATCCCGTCGAAATGGGTGTACACGGTCATCGTCGAGGCGCCGACCTCCGCGGCGACCCGCCGCGCCTGCAGCGCCTCGGGTCCGGCCTCCTCGAGCAGCCGGATGCCCGCCTCGATCAGCTGCTCCCGCATCGGTGCGCCGGAGCGCCGATTCGGTTGGCCGGACCGTGAACTCACCATTGCGTCGCCTCCATAACGGGGTTATTCTAATATACATAACGCCGTTATATCTCACTGGGAGCCTCTCATGGGCAATCGCTACCTGGAGGGCGGCTTCGCGCCGCTCCAGCAGGAATTCACACTCACCGATCTGCCGGTCACCGGCACGATCCCGGACCATCTGGACGGGAGGTATCTGCGCAACGGCCCGAATCCGGTCGGCGAGCTCGATCCTGAGCTCTACCACTGGTTCATCGGCGACGGCATGGTGCACGGCATCCGTATTCGGGACGGCCGGGCCGAGTGGTACCGCAACCGCTGGGTCCGCGGGCCGCAGACCTCCCGCGCCCTCGGCGAGGAACCCCACGGCAAGGCCGCGGTGACGGGTATCGGCGCCAACACCAATGTCATCGGCCACGCCGGGCGCACCCTCGCAATTTTCGAGGGCGGCGGTTCCGCCTACGAACTGACCGATGAGCTCGACACGGTCGGCGCCTGCGATTTCGACGGGACCCTCACCGGGGGCTACACCGCGCACCCCAAGCGCGATCCCGAAACCGGCGAGCTGCACGCGGTGTCCTACTCGTTCCAGCGCGGAAATACGGTGCAGTACTCGGTGATCGGGGTCGACGGCAGGGCCAGGCGCACGGTAGATATCACCGTCGGCGGCTCGCCGATGATGCACGACTTCTCGCTGACCGAGAACTATGTGGTGTTCTACGACCTGCCGGTCACCTTCGACTCCCGCACCGCCGCCGAGATGACCGTGCCGCGCGGCCTGCGCCTGCCGGCCCGGCTGATCCTGTCGGCCCTGGTCGGCCGCGTCAAGATCCCCAGCCCGCCCACCAGCGGTGCGGCCGCGCCGCCGCTGGATCGCCGCTACCCCTACTCGTGGAATCCGAAGTATCCCGCCCGCGTCGGGGTTATGCCCCGCTCCGGCGGCAACGCTGATGTGCGGTGGTTCGATATCGAGCCCTGCTACGTCTTCCATCCGATGAACGCCTACGAGGAGGACGGCGTCATCGTGCTCGATCTCGTGCGTTATCCGACGATGTTCAACGCCGATCCGCACGGCCCGTCGGGCCCTGCGACCCTGGACCGCTGGGAGGTCGACCTCGCCGCGGGCAAGGTCCGCGACTCCCGCATCGACGACCGCGCCCAGGAATTCCCCCGGGTGGACGAGCGGCTGGTCGGCAGGCGACATCGCTACGGCTATGCGGCCGCGGTGGGTGGCCATCTGGAGAGCGGCGCGGTGCTGTTCAAGCACGATATGCGGGCGGGCACCACCGCGACGCGAGCGTTCGGATCCGGAAAGGGGCTGGGGGAGTTCGTCTTCGAGCCCATGTCCCCCGATGCCGGCGAGGACGAGGGCGTGCTGATGGGTTTCGTCTACGACGCGCCCACCGACCGCAGCGAACTGGCCATCCTCGATGCCGGAACCCTCGAGACGGTCGCGAGCATCGCGCTGCCGCATCGGGTGCCCGCCGGATTCCACGGCAACTGGGTGCCCGCAAACTAAAACAAATGGTCGGTTCGTGACCTACTTCATACTTGTCTACGATGGATTGACGATATATCGTCGATTGAGTAATCGTAAGAACAAGCCTGAGGAGGCTGTCATGGAAAACATGGACAACATGTGGGGCCGCGGGCGTGGCCCGCGTCCCGGAGACCCGCGGCGCGGCGCGTTCGGGCCCGGTGGTCGCGAACACGTCCGCCGTCATCCGCACGATCGCGGCTTCGGTCCCGATTTCGGCCGGTTCGGCGGGGACTTCGGTCCCGGCGCCGGTCGCGGCTTCGCCCGCGGTCGCGGCCGGGGCGGTCGCGGTCGTCGCGGCGATGTGCGCGCGGCGATCCTGCTGCTGTTGCAGGAGCGTCCGATGCACGGCTACGAGCTGATTCAGCAGATCCGCGAGCGCAGCGGCGACGTGTGGCGGCCCAGTCCGGGATCGATCTATCCGGCGCTGTCGCAGCTCGAGGACGAGGGCCTGGTGATCATCGAGAAGGTGTCCGGCCGCAAGACCGCCAAGCTCACCGAGTCGGGCGTCGCCTATGTGGAGGCGCAGCGCGAGGAGCTCGGCGATCCGTGGCAGGAGGTCCGCGACGGCGTCGGGGATCAGGCCCTGGACCTGCGTGAGCTGGTCGGCCAGCTGATGGGTGCGGTCGCACAGGTTGCGCGTGCCGGCACGGCCGAGCAAGCGGCGAAGGCCGCCGAGGTGCTCACCGAGGCGCGCCGGTCGCTGTATCGCATCCTGGCCGATGACGACGCCGCCGAGCAGTAAGAGGTCAATCCGGGCAAACGAGATCCCGTGTGCCACCGTGGATTTCCGGTCCGGATGCGCAATGATCATGACATGGCACACTGCGGGGCTCGGATCGACCGTGATCGGTCACAGCGGAAGCGGAGTCGGAGTGGTTCCTGGCAGGCGTGGCGGCGTTCGCGGCAGCGGTTCGCGATCGCCGCGACGCTGGTAGGCGCGCTGGCCCTCGGGGCCGGTGCGCCCGCCCATGCCGATCCGGCCGCGCCGCCGGTGATACCGGCGGATCCGGGGCCACCGCAGCAGGAACATCTGGGCGCGAGCCGCTATCTGAAGAAGCACCCCGACGCGACGCCGACAGGCACCAACGACTTCGGCTGCCGCCCCAGCGCCGCGCATCCGCGCCCGGTGATCCTCGCGCACGGCACCGACTCCTCCGCATACGCCGACTGGTCGGGGATCGGCCCGCAGCTCGCGGGGGCCGGATTCTGTGTCTTCGCCCTCAACTACGGCGGGAAGCCCGGGAACACCACCGATTTCGGCACCGAGGACGTCTGGGCCTCCTCTCGGCAGATCGGTGACTTCGTGGATCGGGTACTGGCCGCGACCGGGGCCGCGAGGGTCGACCTGGTCGGATTCTCCCAGGGGGCCAATGTGACTCGCTTCTATGTCAATAAGCTCGGCGGGGCCCCGAAGGTCGGCCGGTGGGTGGGCCTGGCCTCGCCGACCTATGGCAGCAACATGTTCGGACTGGTGCCCCTGGCGGATGCGGTGCCCGCCCTGTGGTGGATCTATATCAGGCTCACCTCGCTGGCGGCCGTGCAGCAGGCCGAGGGCTCCCCGTTCATGCGCCAGCTCAATGCCGGCGGCGATACCGTGCCCGGCGTGGACTACACCACCATCGGCAGCCGGGTCGACGAGATGATCCATCCGTTCGAGGACATCGCGCTGCGTGACCCCGGCGCCCGCAATCTGGTGTTGCAGAATCTGTGCCCGGACGACCTGACGGGCCACTTCCACATGGTCTACGACCCCTATGTGCAGGGACTGCTGCGCAATGTGCTCGACCCGGAACATCCGCGGGAGCTGGACTGCCTGCCGGTGCCGCTGGGTACCGGAATTCCGGAGGTGATCCTCGGCGCGCACTCCTGAAAAGCGGCGCGGCGGGGGTGTTCGGCGCAGGTCGGTGCGGGCCGTCCGTAAAATGGCCGTCGTCCGTATTACCACCGCCCCGGGAGTTGCCGTGACCGTCCAGCCCGTTCGCCTGTTCGGCGACCCCGTCCTGCGCGCGCGTGCAGACGAGGTGAAGACCTTCGACCGGGAGCTGCGCCAGCTGGTGGCCGATCTGACCGACACCATGAAGGCCAGCGGGGGCGTCGGGATGGCGGGTCCGCAGATCGGCGTCGGATTACGGGTATTCGTATACGACACCATCCAGGCGACGCGCGCGGGCACACCGCGGGCCGGACATCTGATCAATCCCTCGTACGAGGTGATCGGCGACGAGGAACAGACCGGGGTCGAGGGGTGCCTGTCGATTCCCGGGCTGCGCTATGACGTGACCCGTGCCGAGCGCGTGGTGGCCCGGGGTGTGGACGTCGAGGGCAACGCGGTCGAATTCGAGGCCGAGGGGCTGCTGGCGCGCTGCGTGCAGCACGAGACCGATCACCTCGACGGCGTGCTCTACCTCGAGCGACTGGACCCGGCCACGCGCAAGCAGGCCATGCGGGAGGTCCGCGAGTCGGACTGGTTCCGCACGGGCCAGACCGTGATGTCCGCGGCCGATGTGGTCGGCGCACGCGGCGCTACCGCCGGACGGGAAAACTGATGCGCCTCGTCTTCGCCGGGACCCCCGAACCCGCGGTGCCGTCGCTGCGGCGACTGATCGACTCCTCGCGCCACGAGGTGGTCGCGGTGGTGACCCGCCCGGACGCCGTCGCGGGCCGCGGCCGCAAGGTGACCCGCTCACCGATCGGCCGGCTGGCGGACGAGCACGGCATTGCGGTGCTCACCCCGCATAAGCCGTCGGACCCCGAATTCACCGCGCGTCTGTCCGAATTGGCGCCGGACTGCTGTCCGGTGGTGGCCTACGGTGCGCTGCTACCGCAGCAGGCGCTCGATATTCCGAAGTACGGCTGGGTGAACCTGCACTTCTCGCTGCTGCCGGCCTGGCGCGGGGCCGCCCCCGTGCAGGCGGCGGTGCTGGCCGGGGACGAGATCACCGGCGCCTGCACCTTCCGTATCGAGAAGGGCCTGGACACCGGGCCGGTGTTCGGCGTGGTGACCGAGCGGATCGAGGTCACCGACACCTCGGGTGAGCTGTTGGGTCGGCTCGCGGAATCCGGTGCGCGCCTGCTCGAGTCGACGATGGACGGCATCGAGGACGGGGTGCTGCAGGCGGTTCCGCAGGCCGGCGAGGGGGCGTCGTATGCGCCCAAGGTGGATGCGGAGGCCGGGCACGTGCGCTGGGATCAGCCCGCGCTCGCGGTGAGCCGCCGCATCCGCGCGGTCACGCCCGCCCCTGGCGCGTGGACCGAGATCGACGGTAAGCGCCTCAAGCTCGGCCCTGTCGAGCTGGTCGAGGAGGCGCTGCCCCCGCGCGTGGTCGAGGTTCGCAAATCCGGCGTATTCGTCGGCACCGCCACCACCGCCGTCCGCTTGGACCAGGTACAACCACCGGGCAAACGCATGATGGCGGCCCTGGACTGGGCCCGCGGTGCCCGCCTGGAGCCGGGCACGGTGCTCGGATGAGCGGCCCGCAGCAAGGACCGGACAAGAACAAGCCGGGCGACCGGGACGAGACGGCCAAGGGCGGTCGCACCGGTAAGGGGGGCAATACGTCCCGTCGCGCCGAACGGCCCGACCGCCCGGCCGCGCCGGGCCGCGTCGACCGGGGAGCACGCGCGGACGGTCGTAAGGACGGCGACCGTCGTCGTGCTGATGGGCAAGCGAATAACGGTGCTCGGCGCAAGGATTCGGGTCCAAGGTCCGGTGCCGGCAGGACCGGCGGCGACGGACGTGATACCAGTGCCGATCGCAGTCCGGATTCGAGGGCGGGCCGTAGTTCCGGTGGTGCGGATGATCGTGCGCGCCGGACCGATTCGGACCGGTCGCCGAATAAGGGCCGAAACGCGGGTGCTCGCGGCGGGGGCGGTTCGGGTACTCCCCGGCGGGAAGGTTCGCAAAGCGGTGCGCGACGGGCGAATTCGGATCAGTCACAGGGATCGGCCCGGACAGGTGGTGCCGCGGGACGGTCGCGGAACCCGGGGGTGGATGCGCCTCGGGAGGTGGCGCGGGATGTGCTGCGGGCGGTGCGGGAGCGCGATGCGTATGCGAATCTCGTGCTGCCCGGGCTGCTTCGGGAGCGGCGGATATCGGGGCGGGATGCGGCGTTCGCGACCGAGCTGGCCTACGGGGCGTGCCGGTCGCTGGGATTGCTCGATGCGGTGATCGCCGCGGGTGCGGGGCGGCCGGTGGACGAGATCGACGGGCCGCTGCTGGATGTGCTGCGGCTGGGGGTGTATCAGTTGTTGCGCACCCGGGTCGGGGCGCATGCCGCGGTGGATACCTCGGTGGATCTGGCGCGGGCAGAAATGGGTTCCGGGAGAGCCGGTTTCGTGAATGCGGTGCTGCGCCGGGCGGCCGAGCGCGACCAGCAGCAGTGGGTGGACGAGCTGGCGCCGCGGGATCCGGTGGGGCGCATGGCCTTCGAATTCGCGCATCCGGTCTGGATCGCGCAGGCCTTCGCCGATGCGCTCGGTACGTCGGCGGGGGAACTGCGCGAGCTGCTCGCCGCCGATGACGAGCGCCCCGCCGTGCACCTGGTGGCCCGGCCCGGCGCGATCACCGCCGAGGAGCTGGCCCTGGTCACCGGCGGGGAAGAGGGCCGCTGGTCGCCGTATGCGGTGTACCTCGACGGCGGCGATCCGGGGGCCCTGGAACCGGTGCGCGAGGGGCTGGCCGGGGTGCAGGACGAGGGCAGCCAACTGGTGGCGCTCGCGCTCACCCGCGCCGAGCTGCTCGGACCCGATGCCGGTCGCTGGCTCGACCTGTGTGCGGGCCCCGGAGGCAAGGCCGCGCTGCTGGGCGCACTGGCCGATATCGACGGATATCGGGTGGATGCGGTCGAACCCACCGAACATCGGGCCGAGCTGGTGCGCAAGACGACCCGCGATTTCCCGGTGACGGTGCACGTGGTCGACGGCCGCGACAGCGGCCTGGAACCCGGCTACGACCGCATCCTGGTCGACGCGCCCTGCACCGGCCTCGGCGCGCTGCGCCGCCGCCCGGAGTCGCGGTGGCGGCGCACTCCGGCCGATGTGCGCGAGCTCACCGTCCTGCAGCGCGAATTGCTGACCGCGGCATGGGATCTGCTGCGCCCCGGCGGTGTGGTCCTCTACTCGACGTGTTCACCGCATCTGGCCGAGACCGTCGCGGTGGTCGCCGACATGGTCCGCCGCACCGGCGCGGAACAGCTCGACACCCGCGAATTACTGCCCGGCGTCACCGATCTCGGCGACGGTCCCGCAGTGCAGCTGTGGCCGCACCGCCACGGCACCGACGCGATGTTCATGGCTGCCCTGCGCAAACCGCGGTAATCGCCCGCGCCGCCGCCGTATCGGGCCGACAGTCCGATGCAATCGAGGCCGGGAGCCACCACTGTTGCTGCACCGCAGTGGATTACGGCGATAGGCATGCCGGAATGACGGCTCGGCGGCATCGCCGGGCGGTACTCAGGTCTGCCGCAGTCGTTGCAGTCGCAGGGCCGAGCGCGGGCACAGGGCGACGGCGTCCTGGGCGGCGCCGACCTGGTGCGGGCCGATGACCGGGTCCCGATGGTCGCGGGTCAGGGGATAACCCCAGTCGTCGCGGGCGAAGGTGTCCGGGAGCAACTCGCTGCACAGGCCACGCCCATCGCAACGGGTCCAGTCGATGTGCAGCCGCCATCCGGGGCGCTCCGATTCGGCCCGGGTCATCGCCGGATCCGGGTTCCGTGCGCGATGTGGCAGCGACCGCGCTGGTGCAGCCGCACGTCGTCGGCGAAGACGGCGAGCGTGGAGCGCACCAGCCGGGCGGTGCCGTCGGGATGATGGCAGGCGCCGCGCCCGTCGACCAGGTCGGCCAGGCGCAGGATCTCGCGGGGATCGGCGGGCTCCCCGTGGGCCAGGGCGGTCATCCCCGCGGCGAGCTCGGGGAGCCCGTTGCGGCACGGCCCGCACTGCCCCGCGCTCTGTTCGGCGAGATAGGCGGTGATCTCGGCGCCGGCGCGCAGCCCGCATTCGTGCAGCGTCAGGACCCTGACCACGCCCGCGCCCAGTGCGGCGTGCAGTGGGCGCAGGGCCGCCGCGGACAGCGCGGCGTGGGGCAGCGCGGCCGCCGGGATCCAGGTGCCGTGGTATCCGCCGATCAGCACCGCTCGCACGGTCGCCGGATCGGTCCGTCCGCTGCCACCGATCAGTTCCAGCATCGGGGTGCCCAGTGCCGCCTCGACCACTCCGGTGACCGCGGTGCCGGACAGGGTGACGAGCATGGTGCCGGGTTCGTCCGCGGTACCGGCGGTGCGGAACCAGCGCGGCCCGTACCGGGCGATCAGGGCCAGCTGCGCGAGGGTTTCGACGTTGTGCACCAACGTCGGACGACCCCGGAGGCCGGCGTGTGAGGTGCTGACGAGGCGGTCGGCGGGCAGGGCCGGCCGTCCGGCGATGCGGTTGATCACCGCGGTCTTCTCGCCCGAGATGAAGGTCTCGGCGGCCGGAGTGAGCTCGATGTGGTGGGTGTCGTATCCGGCGGCCCGGCGTTCGTCCAGCGCCCGGCGCACCGACTCCAGCGCCGACGCCGGTGCGCAGAGGTGGCATTCGCGCGCGCCGACGGCCTCCGCGGCCGCGGTCAGCCCGTCGAGCACCAGATGCGGAGCGCGCGTGAGCAACACCGCATCCTTACTGCTGGCGGGCTCGCCCTCGGCGCCGTTGGCGATGACGATCGGCCGGCGACCCGCGGCCACGGCGGCCAGCTTGCGTGCGGCCGGGAATCCGGCGCCGCCCCGGCCGCCCAGCCCGGCGGCGGCGACCATGTCGACCAATGCCCGCGGATCTTCGATGGTTGGTAATGGTCCGAAATGATTTGTGTGCGAGGATAATTCGGGCCCTGCGAGGAGCAGTCGCCGGTTACCGGTGGGTCGGGCCGCGAGGGTGGTCGTGACAGCATCGGTCATCGGGTACTCCGGTTCTGAACCTGTTCGAATTCGGTGAAGCCGTTGCCCACCCGCCAGGTCACCGCGGCCGCGACGGTGAGGATGCAGGCCCCGGAGATCGCGAGCATCCACGGCCGCGTCGAGTCGGTCCCGGTGCCGAGCGCATGTATCAGCGCCACCGGCCAGAAGACATAGGCGGCCCAATGCACCAGCCGGAACACCCGGGGTCCGAGCCGGTGGCGCAGCAGGGCCGAGACGACGATCGCGGCGAGCAGGTCGACCGCGACGGTGCCCAGCCCCATCCACAGCGGGCGGTACTGCCCGGCGAAGGGCACGACGACGTCGATCAGCCGCAGTTGCGAATACGGATCGGCGAGCAGGCTCAGCACGTGGATCGCCACCAGCGTGGTCGCCAGGATCGCCGCGCCGCGGTGCAATTCGGCAATCCCGCTGCGCGGCAACATCATCGAGCGCCCTGAACGCGCCGCGATGCCCACGGCGACCGCGATCGTCAACACCACGAGCGCGACGACCCCGCTGCCGCGGCCGAAGGCCCACAGCGCCTGGTCCATACCCGTTTGTCCCATCGGATGCTCCGCCCTACCGGTCCGCGGGCCAGGTGCCCAGGGTGGTGATCCGACCGTCCCGATCGACCAGCCGCGCCGGCAACCCGGCCCGCCGCAGCGCGCCCAATGCCGTCCGTCCGCGCACGATGCTCGCCGTGGCGGCGGCATTGGCGGCCAGGCACGATCCGGCGGCGACCGAGATCGTGCGCCACACCGATTCGGGGGCGGCGCCGGTCCGCGGGTCGACGATGTGATGGACGAGCCGACCGCCGCGCATCCAGCGCCGCCGCAACGTGCTGGAGGTGGCCAGCGCCGCACCCCGCGGCAGGGCGATCTGGCAGCCCGGTTCGTCCGGCCCGTCCTGGACCACGATCTGCCAGCCCTGTGCGGGAGCCGGTCCGGCCGTGGCGATATCGCCACCGAGACCGACCAGCACGCCGCCGCCGAACCGGTCGCGGACCAGGCGCGCGCACCGGTCGGCCGCCACCGCCTTGGCGGTCGCGCCCAGATCGAGCAGGACGCCGGGCGGTACCGTCACCGTTCGCTCCGTCAGCGCGACCATCGACCAGTCCGCGCGCGGTGTGAGCACCACCTGTACCGATGCGGTGGTATCGGTGCCCGCGATGAGCGCGTAGTCACGGTCATAGCCCAGCCGCACCAGCGCCGCGCCGACCGTCGGGTCGACATCCCCGCCGGTGCTCCTCGCGACATCGAGTGCGGCCCGCAGATATTCGGCGAACAGGGCACTGATCGCGACCCCGCGGCCGTCGCGGGCCGGGGATGGCAAGCCGGCGGGGTGGGTGGACACAGGGGACGGTGAGTCGGCGGAGCTTGCGGAGTCGGCGGGGTGGGTGAACGCAGGGGACGGTGAGTCGGCGGAGCTTGCGGAGTCGGCGGGGTGGGTGAACGCGGGGGACGGTGAGTCGGCGGAGCTTGCGGAGTCGGCGGGGTGGGTGAGTTCAGCGAGCCCGGAGATCTCGGAATCACTGCGGAAGCGGCTGCATGCGCGGTCGACGGCATCGAGGTATGCGCACACCGCCTCGCGTGCGGGTCCCAGGATCCGCGGGTCGGTGACCACCAGCCGGGCCTCGGTGCCCCAGACCGTCCAGTCGGCGGCCGCGGTGCGGTCCCGATCGACCGTCGGCGTCATCACGATCCGCTCGATCGTGCGTGCGAGGTGCCCGACCCGGATCCGAGCTGCGGTGCGATGCCGGCCCCGTCCCCGGTCGAGGAGCCGGAGGGGTCGCTCGACGTGCCGTCCGGCGTCGCCCCGGTACCGGTGGTGGTGCCGGTCGTCGCGGCGGCGGTGTGGGTGTCGGCGTAGGCCAGCGCGGAGGCGCCGATCGTGCCCGCCACGCCGAGCACCACCAGAACCTGTGTCGCGGTGCGGCCGGCTCGTCGGCTGGGATGCGATAACGCCATGGGGTGCCTGTTCGTCGGGTATGTGCGAGCGCATCGGCGTCTCGCTCGACCTCAGCATGCGGGCGTTGTCTTGGAGCGTTCTGAGAATTGGTCCGGTGCCCGCTATGCGGGAACCCCCGGAGATGTTTGCTGGCAGGCTGTTCGTATGCAGAGTTCCGATACCGCCGAGCCCCGGGTGCTGCTGGTCGAGGACGATCGTCAACTCGCGGAGATGGTGTCGATGCTGCTCGTTGAGGAGGGATACCTGGTCGAGACCGCCCTGGACGGGCAGAGCGGACTGCACCGCGGGCTGACCGGGCAGTTCGAGGCGATGATCATCGACCGTGGGCTGCCCGTCGTGGAGGGGCTGGACCTGCTGCGGGCGCTGCGTGAGCACGGGGTCGTCACCCCCGCTCTGGTGCTCACCGCGCGTGGGGCGCTCGCCGATCGGGTCGAGGGGCTCGACGCCGGCGCCGAGGACTACCTGGTCAAACCGTTCGAGGTGCCGGAATTACTGGCCCGGGTGCGTGCGCTGCACCGCCGCCACCGCTCGGCCGCGCTATCGCTGCCGGTCGGCGCGCGGATGCTGGACCTGTCGACCCGCGCGGTGCTGGACGCACACGGCGAGGTGGCGCTGTCCGAACGCGAATGCGCGCTGCTCGCGCTGCTGGCCCGGTCACCGCGGCAGGTGTTCACCCGGCCGCAACTGCTCCAACTCGTCTTCGACCGCGCCGATACCGTCGGGACGGTCGATACCTACGTGCACTACCTGCGCCGCAAACTCGGCCGCGAAGTCATCGACACCGTGCGCGGTGTCGGCTATCGACTCGGCGCCCGATGAGCATGGTTCGCCGCCGTGGCCGTCCGGCCGCGCTACCGACCGAGCTGGCCGCGCTGCGCCGCACCACCCGCGTCGCCGCGCTGCAGTCCGCGCTGGCGCTGGGGGCCGTGTTGCTCCTGGTCGGTGTGGTGCTGCTCGCCGTCGAGCTGCGCAGTCAGCAGCACCAGGTGGATGCCGAGCTGGCGCAGGTGGTCTCGCGAGTCGACGATGTCGACGACCCGCCGCCGGGCATGGCGCTCGCCATCCGGGATCGCAAGGGCGTCGTCAGCGTGAGTGATCACGCGCCCGCCCCGACCGCGCCGGCCCTGACCGCCGGGACCGGATATCGGACCGTGCGCTCGCACGACGTGGAGTACCGGGCGCTGGTGGCCGACAGGTCCGGTCGCCGGATCGCGGTGCTGGTCGACCTGGCTCCCTGGAAGGAGAGCCAGCGGCGGCTGGTGATGGGGTTGCTGGCCGTCGAGGTCGCCGGCCTGGCCGCCGCCGCGGGTGCCGCGGTCCTGCTGTCGCGTCGCGCGATCCGGCCGCTGGCGGACGCGCTGGCACTGCAGCGCCGGTTCGTCGCCGACGCCTCCCATGAGCTGCGGGCCCCGCTGACCGTGCTGCACACCCGTGCCCAGCTGCTCGCGCGCCGGGCCGAGCGCGACGAGATCGATCCGGCGCTGAGCACGCAGCTGCGCGGCGTGGTCTCCGATACCCGCGCGCTGGCCGATATCGTCGACGACCTGCTACTGGCGGCTTCCACGCAGCACGAACCGGGCCGCATCGAACGCGTCGACCTGGTGCAGCTGTGCGGGGAGGTACGGGACAGCGTCGCCGATCATGCCGCCGCCGGTGACATCGCCGTCGAGGTGATCGCCGAGCCGTCGGCGCACGAGGCGATCGTGCAGGGCGTCCGCCCGGCGTTGCGGCGGGCGATCTTCGCCCTGGTGGACAACGCGCTGCGCCACGAAAGGCCCGGCGGCACAGTCACGCTGCGCATCGAGTCGACCGCTCGGCAGGTCGATGTCACGGTGTCGGACACCGGCGCGGGACTCGATCCCCGCGACGCCGAGCGGCTGTTCCGCAGGTTCGCTCATGGTGATGGTCACAGCGCGGGCACCCGCGCGTACGGGATCGGCCTCGCGCTGGTCCGGGAGGTGGTGCAGGCCCATGACGGGCGCATCTCCGTCGACGGCGAGCCCGGCCGTGGGGCCGCGTTCACGCTGCACCTGCCCGCCGCCCGGGAGTGAATGCCGGGGGCATTTCCCATAAACCTCCAAGAATCGGTCCATACGCTCCCGCACGACCGACGACCGTGTGCCGCCATCGAGGAGTTGTACCGTCATGGGACCGACCATCATCAACGGGTTGCCCGCCCACGTCCTACTCGTCCATATCGTCGTGGTGATGGTGCCGCTCACCGCGCTACTGCTGGTCGCGTGCGTGCTGTGGCCCGCCGCTCAGCGCCGATTCGGAATCGTGACCCCGATCGTCTCCTTCGTGACGCTGGTGGCGGTCCCGCTGACGACGCACTCCGGGGAGTGGCTCGAGCACCATATCGATCGCGATCCGCTGGTGCGGGCCCATGCCCATCTGGGCGACGAGCTGCTGGTGTGGTCACTCGCCACGTTCGTGTTGTCGACCCTGTGGTGGGCGACGCACAGCGACCGGGCGCGTGCATGGGTGACGGCGCGGACCCGCCGACTCGGCGCGATGGCCCCGAACCGGACCGTCGCGATCGTGCTCGCGGTCCTGGCGATCGTGGCATCGGCCGGTGCGGTCGTGCAGGTGTATCGAATCGGCGACAGCGGCGCGAAGGCGGCCTGGCACGACCGGGCGGTCGGTTAGGAGATCGAGGTTCCGGTCCGTGCAGCGAAACAGCCACGGTCCGCGCCGCGCCCTGCGCCCACCCTGCCGACGATCCCACGGCGCGAGCTGGAACAATAGTCCGGCTAGTTGAGATAATTTGCGCAGCAGGGACGTATCGAGCCCAACGGAGGGCGAGACCAGACGTAGGCATCGCGTTTGCACTTCGGTAACCCTGGCGTGAGACAACGTACGGCGGGGGCGAGGTGAAAGGTGGACAACGCGTGACGCTGCAGTCGCAGGTCGCCCGGCCGGAGGACTCCCGGCCGCGGGACCCGGCGCCCTCGCCCCTGCTGCGATCAGCGCACGCCGCACCGCCCCGGACCCTGGTCGACATCCTGACCGAGACCGCGCGCGCCCATCCGGACGCGCCCGCTGTCGACGACGGGTCCGATGTGCTGACCTATGCCGAACTGCTCGCCGAGATCGACGACACCGTGGATCGGTTGCGCGCGGCCGGTGTGCGCCGCGGCGACCGGGTGGGGGTGCGGATCGCGTCCGGAACCGCCGAGCTGTACGTCACCATCCTGGCGGTGCTGTTCGCCGGTGCCGCCTACGTGCCGGTCGACGCCGATGACCCGGACGAGCGCGCACAGCTGGTATTCGGCGAGGCGCGGGTCGGCGCCATCGTCACCGACGCCGGAATCGCGACCGTCAAGCGCGTGCTCACCGCGCCGGGCGGTGTCGATCGAGCCCGCCCGCTGGCCCTGCGTGGTGACGCTCCGCTGCCGCCTCCGGGCCTGACGCGGCCGGGCGGTGTCCCGGCGAGCGAGCCGGCCGGCGGCACGCTGCCCACCCCCGGCGACGACGCCTGGATCATCTTCACCTCCGGCTCCACCGGCACCCCCAAGGGCGTGGCCGTCACCCACCGCAACGCGGCCGCCTTCGTCGACGCCGAGGCCCGAATATTCCTGCCGGACAACCCGATCGGCCCCGGCGATCGGGTCCTTGCCGGGCTGTCGGTCGCCTTCGATGCCTCGTGCGAGGAGATGTGGCTGGCCTGGCGGCACGGCGCGTGCCTCGTTCCGGCCCCCCGGGCGCTGGTGCGTAGCGGGGTGGACCTGGGCCCGTGGCTGGTGCGCCGGGAGATCAGCGTCGTCTCGACGGTCCCGACGCTGGCCGCGATGTGGCCGGTCGAGGCCCTCGATGCGGTGCGGCTGTTGATATTCGGCGGCGAGGCGGTCCCGCCGGAGCTGGCCGAGCGGCTGGCGGGCGGGGGCGAGCGGGAGGTGTGGAATACCTACGGTCCCACCGAGGCCACCGTCGTCGCGTGTGCGGCGCTGCTGACCGGGCAGGGGCCGGTGCGGATCGGGCTGCCCCTGGACGGCTGGGATCTGGCCGTGGTCGATCCGGCCGGAAATCCGGTGGGGGAGGGCGAATCCGGTGAGCTCGTGATCGGCGGCGTCGGCCTGGCCCGCTATCTCGACGCCGCCAAGGACGCCGAAAAGTACGCGGCCATGCGATCGCTCGCGACGCGCCCGGAGGCGGCAGCCTGCGTAACCACGGAGGGCGCCGCGAGTGACGCCGATTCAACACTGCCGACTTTGGGCTGGGAACGGGCGTACCGCAGCGGGGACCTGGTCCGCAACGAGGCCGCCGGGCTGATCTTCCTGGGCCGCGCGGACGATCAGGTCAAGATCGGCGGGCGGCGCATCGAGCTCGGCGAGATCGACACCGCGCTGCAGCACCTGCCCGGTGTCAGTGGCGCGGCCGTCGCGGTGCGAACCACGCAGGCGGGCAACAAGATCCTGGTCGGCTACCTCGCCAGCGCCGACCCCGAATTCGATCTGCACAAGGCCCGCGCGCTGCTGGCCGATCGGCTGCCCGCCGCGCTGGTGCCGCGCCTGGCGGTGCTGGCCGAGTTGCCGACGCGGACCTCGGGCAAGGTGGACCGCGACGCGCTGCCGTGGCCGCTGCCGGGCGGTTCGCCCGACCCGCAGGCGAGTTCCGATCTGACCGGGACCGCGCAATGGCTCGCCGGACTGTGGAATGCGATCCTCGGTGCGGAGGTCTCCGGGCTCGACGCCGAATTCTTCGATCTGGGCGGCGGTTCGCTGTCGGCCGCGCAGCTGGTGACCGCGCTGCGCGCGCGGTTCCCCGAGGTGACGGTCGCGGACCTGTACGACCATCCGCGCCTGGGCGCGCTGGCGGATTGGCTCGACGCCGCCGCGCCCGCCGCCGCGGTGCAGACGCGCACCGTGAAACCCACACCGCGCCTCGCCCAATGGGCGCAGGTGCTGGCGCTGGTGCCGCTGACCACCCTGACCGGGCTGCAATGGGTGACGTGGCTGGGCATCGTCACGAACGTCGCGAGCTGGTCCGGTGCGCTGCCATGGCTGCCGGTGCTGTCCTGGTGGTGGCTGCTGACCGGATTCGTACTCTTCATCACGCCACTGGGCCGCATGGCGCTGTGCGTGGCCGGTGCGCGGCTGCTGCTGTGGGGCGTGCGGCCCGGCAGCTATCCGCGCGGCGGCGCGGTGCATCTGCGGCTGTGGACGGCGGTGCGATTATCCGAGGCCAGCGGCGCGGAGAATCTATCCGGCGCACCGTGGATGGTGCCGTTCGCGCGGGCACTGGGCGCGCGCATCGGCAAGGGCGTCGACCTGCATACGCTGCCGCCGGTGACCGGCATGCTCGAGCTCGGCGACGGCTGCAGCATCGAACCCGAGGTCGATCTGGCCGGACACTGGATCGACGGCGATCTGGTGCATATCGGCGCCATCCGCATCGGCGCCGGTGCGGTGATCGGCTCGCGTTCGACGCTGCTGCCCGGTGCCGTGGTCGGCAAGAATGCCGTCGTCGCACCGGGTTCCGCCGTGTACGGCAAGGTGAAGGCCGGACAGGAATGGGCGGGCTCGCCCGCGGTGAAGGTGGGCAAGGCGGAGTATCCGTGGCCGTCCCGCACACCGGCGCGGGCCGCCCACTGGGTACTCGTGTTCGGAGTGACGTCGATGGCATTGGCGGCGATGCCGATCCTGGGGCTCGCGGCCGGCGGCGCGCTGCTCGCGTGGTGGATCCGCCGGGATCGCACGGCAGTCGGCGCGCTCGTGCACGCATACGCGCTGCTGCCGGTCGCCACGGTGGTAAGCCTGGCGGTCTTCGCGGTCGTGACCGTCCTGGCCGTGCGGCTGCTGAGCATCGGGATGCGCGAGGGGTACCACCCGGTCCGCAGCCGGGTCGGCTGGCAGGTGTGGACCACCGAACGACTGATGGACTCATCGCGCACCTTTCTGTTCCCGCTGTATGCCAGCCTGCTGACGCCGGTCTGGCTGCGGGTGCTCGGCGCCGATATCGGCCGGGGCGTGGAGGCCTCCACGGTGCTGCTGATACCGAAATTCACCACCGTCGCCGACGGTGCGTTCCTGGCCGACGACACCATGATCGCCAGCTACGAGCTCGGCGGCGGATGGATGCGCATCGGCGCCGCGAAGGTCGGCAAGCGCGCCTTCCTGGGCAACTCCGGGATGACCGCCCCCGGCCGCCGCGTTCCGAAAGACGGCCTGGTGGCGGTGCTGTCGGCCGCACCGGAGAAGTCCAAGGCGGGATCGTCGTGGCTGGGCAGCCCGCCCGTGCGGCTGCGGCGTACCGCCGGGGACGCCGATACTGCGCGCACCTTCGATCCGCCGCCGCGGCTGCAGATTGCGCGCGGACTGGTCGAGACGTGCCGGCTGATCCCGGTGATGGTGACCTTTGGCATCGGGCTGGGTGTGCTGTTCGTGCTGGCCTCCGCGGCGGCCGTGGTCGGATACTGGTTCGCCGCGCTGATATCCGGCGTGATCCTGCTGTGTGCCGGTGTATTCGCGGGCACGGTCGCAGTGGCCGCGAAATGGCTGCTTGTCGGGCGGATCGAGAAGGTCGAACATCCGCTGTGGAGCTCGTTCGTCTGGCGCAACGAGGTCTCGGACGCCTTCGTGGAGACCGTTGCGGCGCCGTGGTTTGCGCGCGCGGCCACCGGCACCGCGGTGATGAACATCTGGCTGCGCGGCCTGGGCGCCTCGATCGGGCGCGGGGTGTGGTGCGAATCGTATTGGCTGCCCGAGGCCGACCTGGTGACCCTGGGCGACGGTGCGACGGTGGAACGGGGTTGCGTCGTGCAGACCCACCTGTTCCATGATCGGATCATGGCCATGGACGCGGTGACACTCGCCGCGGGCGCGACGCTGGGCCCGCACTGCGTCGCGCTGCCGGCGGCACGGATCGGCGCGGGCGCGACGGTCGGGCCGGCCTCGCTGGTGATGCGCGGCGATTCGGTGCCCGATTCCTCGCGCTGGCAAGGCAATCCGATTGCGCCATGGCCGGCTCGGGAGGGCAGGACCGGCGCGGGCAGTGCTGATGGTGCACCGTGGCCGGCTCGGGAGGGGCGCGGCCGATGACGGACAAGTTCTATGCCCCGCCCATCGACGATTATCTGCCGCAGAACGGCAATCGCGGCTATCGGGTGTCCCGCTACGAGCTCGAATTGGTGTACAAGGTGGCCAGCAACCGGCTGACCGGCCGGGCCGAGATCACCGCCGTGAGCACCGAGGTGCAGCCCCGGTTCGCCCTGGATCTGTCCCCGTCGCTCGGTGTGACCAAGGTCTTCGTGAACGGGGCCCGGGCCGCGAAATATGTGCATCAGCGCGGCAAGCTGACCATCACACCGGCGCAGAAGATTCCGGCCGGGGGTGTGCTGGCCATCGTCGTGCAGTACGCGGGCACCCCGACGCCGGTGCGCGGCCCGTGGGGCGAGGTCGGCTGGGAGGAGCTCACCGAGGGCGCGCTGGTGGCCAGCCAGCCCAACGGGGCGGCGTCCTGGTTCCCCTGCGACGACCACCCGAGTTCCAAGGCCAGCTACCGGATTTCGATCACCACCGATTCGCCGTACTACGCCGTGGCGAACGGCACGCTGATGCGCAAGCAGACCAAGGCCAGCCAGACGACCTGGGTGTACGAGCAGCCCGAACCGATGGCGAGCTATCTGGCGACGATCCAGATCGGCCCGTATCAGAAGTACCGCGTCGGTTCGGCACACGAGGACGTGCCGATGTCCGCGATCCTGCCCGCGCGGCTGCGCATGAACTTCGACCACGACTTCGCCCGGCAGCCGGAGATGATGGCGGAATTCCGAAAGCGCTTCGGGCCGTATCCATTCGAGTCGTACACGGTCGTGATCACCGACGATGAGCTGGAGATCCCCATCGAGGCGCAGGGCATCTCGATCTTCGGCGCGAATCACTGCGACGGGCGGCGCGGCGCCGAACGCCTGGTGGCGCACGAACTGGCGCATCAGTGGTTCGGCAACAGCCTGACCGTGCAGCAGTGGCGCGATATCTGGCTGCACGAGGGGTTCGCCTGCTACGCCGAGTGGATCTGGTCGGAGGCATCGGGCGGGCCGGGCGCCAATCAGCTGGCCTGGGCCGCCCTGCACAACCTGGGACGTTCCGCGCAGGACATCGTGATCGGCGATCCGGGCCCGGAGCTGATGTTCGACGACCGCGTATACAAGCGCGGCGCGCTCACCCTGCACGCGCTGCGACTTACCCTCGGCGATGCGAAATTCTTTGCGCTGCTGCAGGAATGGACCGATCGGTACCGGCACTCCTCGGTGACCGCCGAGGAGTTCGCCGATCTGGCGGGGCATTTCAGTGCCGCACCGCTGCGTTCGCTGTGGGACGCCTGGCTGTATGACCGGCGGCTCCCGCAGCTGCCACCCGCAGCCGGAACGGCGACCGGTTGAGTCCCCAGCGGGGTGCTCAGGTTTCCGGGACGTTGTCCTGCAGCTCGTCCAGCCAGGCCGTGGCCACCGCGTCGCTGGGTGCGCGCCAGTCGCCGCGGGGCGAGAGCGAACCGCCCGAACCGACCTTCGGGGCGTTCGGCAGGGTCGACCGCTTGAACTGGCTCGTCTGAATGAAGCGGTGCAGGAACTGCGCGAGCCAGTGTTTGATCGTGGGCAGATCGTATTCGTGGCGATCCTGCGGCGCGATCAGATCGGGCCACTGCCCGCGCGTGCGGTCGGACCAGGCGTGCCGGGCCAGATAGGCGATGCGGCTGGGGAGGTATCCGAAGCGCAGCACGTAGTACAGGTGGAAGTCCTGCAGTTCGTACGGCCCGACGACGGCCTCCGAACTCTGCCCGGGCTGGTCCGGATCGCCGGGTGTGCCATCGGCATCCTCGCCGCCGGCAGCGGTCGGCACGAGCTCGGGGGAGATCTCGGTGTCCAGGATCGACAGCAGCACCTCGTCGGCCTCGGGCCCCAGCTCGCCGGTGTCGACCGTCCAGGCGATGAGATACTTGATGAGCGTCTTGGGCACCGAGGCGTTGACGCTGTAATGCGACATGTGGTCGCCGACGCCGAAGGTGCACCAGCCCAGCGCCAGCTCGCTCAGATCGCCGGTGCCCAGCACGAGGGCGTCGTGCCGGTTGGCCAGGCGGAACAGATGCGAGGTGCGCTCGCCGGCCTGCACGTTCTCGTAGGTGACGTCGTACTGCGGAATGCCCCGCGCGGCAGGGTGCTCGAGGTCGCGCAGCATCTGCGTGGCCGAGGGCCGGATATCGATCTCGTGCGCCGACACGCCCAGGACCCGCATCAGCCGGTGGGCATCGGTCAAAGTCCGTGAGCCGGTGGCGAATCCGGGCATGGTGTAGGCCAGCACATTCGTGCGGGGCAGGCCGAGCCGGTCCATCGTCTTGACCGCGACGATCAGCGCCAGCGTCGAATCCAGGCCGCCGGACACGCCGATCACCACCCGCTGCGATCCGGTCGCCGTCAGCCGCGTCCGCAGGCCCGCCACCTGAATGTGATGCACCTCTGCGCAGCGTTCGTTGCGCACCGCGGGATTTGCGGGGACGTACGGGAATCGGGGGATGTGCCGCCGCAGTTCCACCATGCCGGCCGGCACCGGCAGCTCGGCCTCGATACGGCGCATGCCCGCCAGCCGCTCCCGGTGATCGTGCACGGTATCGGCGAAACTGGTCATTCGCAGCCGGTCCGCGGCCAGCCGGCGCAGGTCGACATCGGCGGTCACCAGCTGTGGGTGCTCGGCGAAACGCTCACCCTCGGCGAGCAATTCGCCGTTCTCGCAGACCAGCGCCTGCCCATCCCACGCCATATCGGTGGTCGACTCGCTATATCCCGCAGCCGAATACAGGTAGGCCGCCACATAGCGCGCGGCATGCGACGCGCACAGCTGCCGTCGATAATCGGCCTTGCCGACGACGATATTGCTCGCCGACAGGTTCACTAGCACGCTCGCCCCGGCCAGGGCCGCGAAACCGCTGGGCGGCAACGGAACCCAGCCGTCCTCGCAGATCTCCAGATGAAAGACGAAGCCCTCGATATTGGTGGCGGTGAACAGCAGATCGGCCCCGAACGGCACCCGCTGCCCGGCGACGGTGATGTGGTCCTCGAGCGCCTCTCGCGCGGCGGCGAACTGCCGCTTCTCGTAGAACTCGCGATAGTTCGGCAGATAGCTCTTGGGCGCCGCACCCAGGATTCGGCCGCGATCGATCACGATGCCGCAATTGAACAGGCGCCCCTGCGCGCGCACCGGCGCACCCACCACCAGCACGGTGTCGATGCCGGCGCTCTCCCGTACCACCCGCCGCAGCGCCCGATCGACCGCGTGGTCGAGTGCATCCTGATGAAACAGGTCGTCGGCGGTGTAGGCGGACAGCCCGAGCTCGGGAAATACGGTGAGCACCACGCCGTCGGCGGCCGCGCGCCGCGCCAGGTCGAGCGTCTGCTCGGCGTTATAGGCCGGATCGGCCACCCGCACCGGCGGCACCGCGACCGCGACCCGCGCGAACCCGTGCCGATACAGCGAATCGAACGGCAACTCCACCACACCATCCCCTATCGTGCTCACGGTCCGGTGATCATGATCATCCTGAAATCTACGGCACCACGGTCCGGGAATGCCCGGCAGCTGCCTTGCCTTGACCTCAACGTCAACCTTTACCGTCGGAATCGGATCCGCGGCGCATAGGCGTGCGGGCAGTGGAGAGGACCGGAATGCGGATCGGGAAGCTGGCCGAACGGGCGTCGACGACCACGCGCGCCCTGCGGTACTACGAATCGCGGGGCCTGCTTACCGCCCGCCGCGACGGCAGCGGCTACCGCAGCTACGACGAGAGCGACGTGGTGATTCTGCGTCAGATCCGCACCCTGCAGGAGTGCGGATTCGACCTGGAGGAGATCCGCCCGTTCGTCGACTGCCTGCGCGCGGGGCATCCGCGCGGAGACTCGTGCCCGTCCTCCGCGGAGGTCTACCGCAGCAAGCTGGGCGAGCTCGACGAACTGATCGGGCAGCTGCAGGGCGCGCGCACCTGGATTCTTGCGCGGCTGGACGACGCGGACGGATCGGTGGCACAGCCGCGCTGCGAGTTCACCGCCCCGGCCGCGCGGATCCAGATCCGAGGCCGCAATCCCGCGGCCTCATCGATTAGAGGAGATACACAGTGACACAGATCGATTCGCCGCCCGCCGTCGCCGCGGTCACCGACACCACCTTCGCCGCCGAGGTGCTCGCCTCGGACCTGCCGGTACTGGTCGAATTCACCGCGGAATGGTGCCCGCCGTGCCGCATGATCGCCCCGGTGCTCGCGGAGATCGCGCGTGAGCAGGCCGGACACCTGACCATCGTGCAAATCGACGTCGACGAGAACCCGGTCACCATGGCCGCCTACGGCGTCCTGTCCATGCCCACCCTGATGCTCTTTCGCGACGGCGAACCGGTCCGCACGCTGGTCGGCGCCCGCCCCAAGCGCCGCCTGCTGGCCGAGCTGGCGGACGCGCTCTGACTTTCGCCCCGCGTCAGTGACGGACCGGGGCCCCTTGCCGCCTACTCCCGGCTCGACTGTTCCCGCAGGCGGGCAAGGGTTTTGGCGAGAATGCGCGAGACGTGCATCTGCGAGATGCCCATGCGCTGCGCGATCTGCGTCTGGGTCATCGACTCGAAGAAGCGCATGGTCAGGATGCGGCGTTCGCGCTCGGGCAGCCCGGCCAGCAGCGGGCGGATCGCCACGTACTCCTCGACGCGGTCGAACTGGGACTCCTCCTCGCCAAGGGTGTCCAGCAGCGAGGCCTCGGTATCGCGGCCGACCGAGACGGCATCGATCGAGCTGGGCTGGTAGGCGTTGCCGGCGATGACCGCCTGGGTGACCTCGTCGGGATCGATCTCGAGTTCGGCGGCGATCTCCTTGGCGGTGGGGGAGCGGCCCAGCGACTGCGACAGCGCATCGATCGCCGAACCGATGCGCAGATGGGTCTCCTTGACCCGCCGCGGGACTCGCATCGCCCAGGTGTTGTCGCGGAAGTAGCGCCGCACCTCGCCCATGATCGTAGGCACCGCGAAGGACAGGAAATTCGAGCCGCGGGAGACGTCGAACCGATCCACCGCGTGCACCAGGCCGACGCGGGCCACCTGGGTCAGATCGTCGAAAGGCTCACCGCGGCCGCTGAATTTGCGGGCGATATGGTCGGCCAGCGGGATACAGCGGCTGATCAGCTGGGTGCGTAGCTCGCCGTGCCGCGCGGTACCCGCCTCGACCGCGGCCAGCCGCTCGAAAAGGATTGCGACGTCGTCGTATCCGGAGACGGATTGGGTGACCTCCGCGACCTCCTCGGCGGCGACCTCGTCCTCGACCGGCTCCTCGGTCTCGGCCGGTGCCTCGGTCGTCGCCGGTTCCCCGGTCGCGGCCGGGATCACCGCCGGGGTGAGAGGTGGGGCCTGCGCATCGCCGGTGGTGAGGGCGTCATCGGATTCGAACACGGTGTCCTCGTCGGCCACTTATGCCTTCCCCCGGACCCGCCGGAACTCGACGATCGTCGGGTATCCGGCGGCGGCCTCGTCATGGGGCTCCTGGGTAGCGTCCACCTCATCGGTGAGGGTGCGCAGCACATGCCAGCCGAAGCTGCGCTGATCGGGCAGGCCGGGTGCGGCGGCAATGCCGCGCACGCGCACCAGCAGATCGTTGTCGCCGACGGTGAATCGGCACTGCAGCGTGCTGCCGGGGGCGGCCACCGAGACCAGCGTCGAACATGCCTCGTCGACGGCGAGCCGAATATCGGCCACCTCGTCGAGGGTGAAATCGCTGAGGAGAACGAGGGTTTCGGCAAGCCCGCGCACGATCGGCAGCTGCGACACCGTGGCCGCCACGCCTATCTCCACCGGGGTGCCGCGCAGTCCCTGTTCCGCCGAAATGTTGATCACCCTGTGCAGGCTACCCAAATATTGGTGCCACAATCGAATCCGTGCCCAAATTGCGGCGGTCGCACGGTTGGGGATGGTGCGGCGGCGGAGCTTGCGGAGTCGGCGGGGTGGGTGAACACAGCAGAGCGGTGTGTGATGGTGTGCCGCTACACTTCGCGCTGTGTCCGCCTCCTCTGAATCTTCTGACTCCGCCGAGCCGACCTTCCGCCGTCCGGCACCGATGATCGCGCCGTCGATCCTGTCCGCCGATTTCGCCCATCTCGCCGACGAGGTGCGGGCGATCGAGGGCGCGGACTGGGTGCACGTCGATGTGATGGACAACCATTTCGTCCCGAATCTGACCCTGGGCCTGCCCGTGGTCGAGAGCCTGATCAGGACGACGGATATCCCGTTGGACTGTCATCTGATGATCACCGATCCGGGCCGCTGGGCGCCGCCCTATGCGGAGGCCGGGGCATACAACGTCACCTTCCATGCGGAGGCCACCGACGATCCGGTCGCGGTCGCCCGCGATATTCGTGCGGCCGGCGGCCGGGCGGGCCTGGCGGTCAAGCCGGACACCCCCATCGAGCCGTACCTGCAAATACTGCGCAATTTCGACACGCTCCTGGTGATGAGCGTCGAGCCGGGATTCGGCGGGCAGTCGTTTATCGCGCACGTGCTGGACAAGGCGCGCGCGGTGCGGCGGCTCGTGGACTCCGGTGAGCTGAATCTGGTCGTGGAGATCGACGGCGGCATCAATATGGACACCATCGAACAGGCCGCCGAGGCGGGCGTGGATTGCTTCGTCGCCGGATCCGCGGTCTACGGAACCGCGGATCGCGCCGCGACGGTCGAGGTCCTGCGTCAGCGCGCGGGTGCGGTCGGAGTGGTGCGCTAGCGCCCCTGGCCACGGCACACGGTGGCCTCGATCACCGCCTCGAGCGGCGGGACCGTATCGGCGGTCTCGGGCGCCTGGACCCAGGTGCGGTAGCCGGTCCGCTCGTCATCGGCCGAGGGCAGCACGATCTGGCTGCCCGCGCAGGCAACGGTGGCGTAGAGGCGGAACAGCTCGGCGGCCACGGATTTACTCAGGCCGCCCGGGCGAATCGGGCCGGTGATGAAGGTCCACCGGCGGGCCCGAGGGTGGTGGACGACGGGCCCGGCCAGCCCGGCCTGAGCGAGCCGTTGCTGGGCGCGTTCGCCGAGGTCGGCCGGCATGGTGATGGCGCTGTAGCGGGGTCCGATATCGAGCAGGATGTGACGTGACGCTGGATCTATCGATGCTGGCAGATGAAATTCGCGGCGATATTGACCGCAGCGAACTTCCAGTGTCGAATCGAGAAGCGTGGTCACGCCGCACCCCCATCTGTGTTGTCCAACCTGGATCCGGCCCGTGTGGGCCTCAACCTTCCGTCGGTTTGACTGTTCTGCTCTTCCCGCGCGACCGGGGACGGCGGCGGGGTGGAACGGTTCCGCACTGAACTGCCCTACGAGGCGGTGAATCCGAGGCGTTCGACTTCGGGGAAGTTGAACGTCGAGAACCAACTGCATAACAATATTGCTTCCGATCGGTCCGCGACGCAAGCCTAATGTGTGAGCGCGTCGCGGATGGGTAATAACCCACGTTGGGCCGAATGTTAGCCGGTGAGATTCTGACGCGGATTCGGATAGTTTTTCCGAAAGAAGTCGATCGTCGAAATATCGGCGCTATATCCGTATGCATCGCCGTTATATTCCGCTAATTACACGAGTGTATTCAACGAGCGGTAGCCGGTTCGAGTCGCCGCGCCCGCATCTGTCCGGGTTCGCCGGACGCACGGTCTCGAACCGCCCAGTAAGACTGCCCGGTATCGTCGCCCGACCGGCCTCGTTAGGCTGATGGCACCGGTGCGGTGGGAATACCATCCGTGGTCCGGGCCGTTGGCGCAGACAGGGACCGAAGGAGAGGCGGGCATGTTTACAGGGATCGTGGAGGAATTGGGCGAGATCGTCGCGGCCGAGCCCTTGGCCGACGCGGCCCGGCTCACCATCCGCGGCAAGCTCGTGACCTCCGATGCGCGGCACGGCGATTCGATCGCCGTGAACGGCGTGTGCCTGACCGTGGTCGACGTCGTGGACGGCGACAGCTTCACCACCGATGTGATGGGCGAGACACTCAGCCGCTCCAGCATCGGCACGCTCGATCCGGGCGCGAAGGTCAACCTGGAGCGTGCCGCCGCGGTCGACAGCCGGCTCGGCGGGCATATCGTGCAGGGCCACGTCGACGGCACCGGCACCATCGTCTCGCGCACCCCGCAGGAGAACTGGGAGGTCGTGCGCGTCTCGGTGCCCCAGGAACTGGCCCGCTACGTCGTGGAGAAGGGGTCGATCACCGTCGACGGCATCTCGCTGACGGTCTCGGGCATCGGAGTGGACACGGCGGGCCACGGGGACTGGCTGGAGGTGTCGCTGATACCCACCACACGCCAGCTCACCACCCTCGGCGCCGCCCCGGTCGGCACGACGGTGAATCTCGAGGTCGACATCATCGCCAAGTACGTCGAGCGGCTGATGCAGCGCGGCATGGGCGGTTAGGGGCGGAGGCGGTAGCGGAGCGTAACCACGCAGCGCCCCGCCCATGCCGAAAATGGCACGGATAGCACAGATAGTTCGGGCGGCGCAGCAGCCCGCAGGGCTACGCCGTATGTTTAGCAGGCAGCTATTTCGAGACGGAGCACAGCAGACGTGACCAGGTTCGACACCATCGAGCGCGCAGTCGCCGACATCGCCGCCGGCAAGGCGGTCGTCGTCATCGACGACGAGAGCCGCGAGAACGAGGGCGACCTCATCTTCGCCGCAGAGAAGGCCACCCCTGAGCTGGTGGCCTTCATGATCCGCTACACCTCCGGCTATATCTGCGTGCCGCTGACCGGCGAGGACTGCGACCGCCTCGGTCTGCCGCCGATGTACGCGATCAACCAGGACAAGCACGGCACCGCCTACACCGTCTCGGTCGATGCGCGCGAGGGCGTCAGCACCGGCATCTCCGCCGCCGACCGCGCCACCACCATGTGCCTGCTCGCCGATCCGGCGGCCACCACCGATCAGTTCAACCGCCCCGGGCATGTGGTTCCCTTGCGTGCCAAGGAGGGTGGCGTGCTGCGCCGCCCCGGCCACACCGAGGCCGCGGTGGATCTGGCTCGGATGGCGGGGCTGAGCCCGGCGGGGGTCATCTGCGAGATCGTCAGCCAGAAGAACGAGGGCGATATGGCCCGCACCGAGGAGCTGCGGGTCTTCGCCGACGAGCACAAGCTCGCGCTGGTCTCCATCGCCGACATGATCGCCTGGCGGCGCAAGCACGAGAAGCAGGTGGAGCGGATCGCCGAGGCGCGGATCCCCACCCCCTACGGCGAATTCAAGGCCGTGGGCTACACGAGCATCTACGACGAGGTCGAGCACGTCGCGCTGGTGTACGGCGATCTGGGCTCCGACTGGAGCAGTGGGGCGGGGGAACGTGTCGACCCTGCCGGGGAGAATGTGCTGGTTCGCGTGCACTCGGAGTGCCTGACCGGCGATGTGTTCGGCTCGCTGCGCTGCGACTGCGGCCCGCAGCTGCATGCGGCCATGGAGATGGTGGCCGCCGAGGGGCGCGGCGTGGTGCTGTACATGCGCGGGCACGAGGGCCGCGGCATCGGCCTGCTGCACAAGCTGCAGGCCTATCAGCTGCAGGACGACGGCCACGACACCGTCGATGCCAATATCGAACTGGGCCTGCCGGCGGATGCCCGCGACTACGGCACCGGCGCACAGATTCTGGTCGATCTGGGCATCGGCTCGATGCGCCTGCTGACCAATAATCCGGCCAAGCGCGTGGGCCTGGACGGCTACGGATTGAGCATCACCGAGCGCGTGCCGATGCCGGTGCGCGCCAACGCAGAGAATCTGCGATACCTGCGCACCAAGCGCGACCGCATGGGGCACGACCTGGTCGGCCTGGACGACCTGGACCTGGGCGAGACCGCGCACTGAACGCGAACCCCCGCGCCTGCTGGCACGGGTGAAATACAGAGAGAGGCTTGTCGATGAGTGGTACCGGGGTTCCGGACTTCGAACTCGATGATGCGAAGGACCTGCGCGTCGGTATCGTCGCGTCCCGGTGGCACGCCACGATCTGCGACACCCTGCTGGCCAATGCCGAGCGGGTGGCCCGGGACGCGGGCGTGGCGGAGGTCACGGTCGTGCGCTGCGCCGGGGCGATGGAACTGCCGGTCGTCGCGCAGGCGCTGGCCCGCACGCACGATGCGGTGATCGCGCTGGGCGTGGTGATCCGCGGCGGCACACCGCATTTCGAATACGTGTGCGATGCAGTGACCGCCGGGCTGACCCGCGTCTCGCTCGACGAGGGCACGCCGGTCACCAACGGCGTGCTGACGGTGAATACCGAGGCGCAGGCCCTGGACCGGGCCGGGCTGCCCGGCTCGGCGGAGAACAAGGGCGAGCAGGCCGGCGCGGCGGCCCTGGATGCGGCGCTGACGCTGCGGGCGCTGCGGCAGGCGGCCGAACGTGCCGCAGGGAGCTTGATCTGATGCCGGACGTTCGAATCTGGAAGCGTGCACCGCAGTCGTCGCAGGGCACTGCCGAGCCGGGCTGGGATCTGGAGGTGCGGCCGCGTCGGGCGGTGCGCTTCTCACGCATTGTGGCCGCGGTGATCGCGGTCGTGTTCATCGTGTCGGGGGTGCTGTCGAGCAACAGTGCCACCGGTGTCAATTTCCGCGGCGCCGATCAGGGCGCCGTCATCGTCTTCGGGTTGCTGCTGGCGGGTTCGGTGCTGCTGCTGACCCGGCCGCGGGTGCGGGTCGGTGAGCGCGGTGTCGTAGTGCGGAACATCTTGGGCGACAATGAGTTTCGGTGGCCCGATATCCTCGGGATATCGATGCCGGACAAGAAGGCCTGGGCCAGACTGGAATTGGTCGGCGACGAATATGTGCCGATGATGGCGATCCGGGTCAACGACCGGGAGCGCGCGGCGCAGGCCATGGATCGGTTCCGCGAGCTGGGGGCGAAATACACCGCCTCGCAGCGCAACTGATTCTATCCGAATAATCGTGATACGGATCACATCGAGGCCGCTCCTGTGGCCGTGCCCGGTATGTCGTGATAGCTCTGTGTGACTCGGCCGCTGGAATGCCGGCGGCCGTAGCATCTGGAAAGGTTATCCGCATATGCGTCGTCTGCTGCTCGTGCTTCCGGTCCTGATCGCTGTGGGTTGTTCGTCGTCGGGGCATTCGCACGTCACCGACAAGGACGCCCAGGCGGCGATCGCCGACCTGTTCACGAAGGATGCCGCGGAGGCCCCGAACAACCCGTCCTGCTCCGGCACGCCCGCCACCACGCTCGGCGCCACCGTCAAGTGCACCGCGGGCGACGGTTCGGGACCGGCATGGCCGATCACGGTGACGGTGGCCAAGATCGAGGGCGGCATTCCCGACGTGGAGGCCGCGTTCGATACCCCGGTCGTGACCATAGACGATGCGAAAACCAAGATCACCGACACGTATCGGACGTACTCCCCGAACGACGTGGCCTCGGTCGACTGCAAGGGCCTGCAGAAACTCGAGGCCAACAGCGTGCGCAAGTGCACGGTGACCGAGGTCGGCGGCAAGAGCGTGCCGGTGACCTTCCTGGTGTCGGCCGTAGCGGGCGCCAACTACTCCTATGAGGTCGGCATCGGGCACTGATCGGGGAGTGCGCGTCATGGCCGGGACTCTAACCGCGGGGTCTGACATCGGCAGCACCGCACGCCGTGAGTGGGAATACGGCACGATCGATTTCCGAAGGTGGACAGCTATTTCCGCTCGGAGTAATTTATCCGCGGCTACCGGTGTGACCCGGGGGTAGTCGCTAGATGCACGGTCGATGTGAGCCAGATGGCTATCGACCAGGTAACCTCTGCCTTCGACCAACCACAGCGAAGGATTGAACCGTCCATGACCGAAGTACGGGACAAGGAATTCCTCGGCGCGGAGGACAGCGGCTACCACAAGAGCCTCAAACCGCGTCAGCTCCAGATGATCGCCATCGGCGGCGCGATCGGCACGGGCCTGTTTCTCGGCGCCGGCGGGCGCCTGGCGAGCGCCGGCCCGGGCCTGTTTCTGGTATACGGCGTCTGCGGAATATTCGTCTTTTTCATTCTGCGGGCGCTGGGGGAGTTGGTGCTGCACCGGCCGTCCTCCGGGTCGTTCGTGTCCTATTCCCGCGAGTTCTTCGGCGAGAAGGCGGCCTTCGTCGCGGGCTGGATGTACTTCCTGAACTGGTCGATGACCGGCATCGTGGACACCACTGCGATCGCGACCTACTTGCACTACTGGGGCGTGTTCCAGCCGGTCGCGCAGTGGGTGCTGGCGCTGATCGCGCTGGTGCTGGTGCTGGGCGTCAACCTGGTCTCGGTGAAATGGTTCGGCGAGCTGGAGTTCTGGGCCGCGCTGATCAAGGTCGTGGCCCTGGTGGGCTTCCTGATCGTCGGTGTGGTGTTCCTGGGAGGCCGGTTCAAGATTCAGGGGCAGAGCACCGGCCTAGGGGTGATCAGCCACGCCCACGGCCTGTTCCCGACCGGGGTGCTGCCGCTGGTCACCGTCACCTCCGGCGTCGTATTCGCCTACGCCGCAGTCGAGATGGTCGGCACCGCCGCCGGTGAGACGGAAAATCCCCAGAAGATCATGCCGCGCGCGATCAATTCGGTGATCATGCGTATCGCGCTGTTCTACATCGGCTCGCTGGTCCTGCTGGCGCTGCTGCTGCCCTACACCGCCTACCACGCGGGCGAGAGCCCGTTCGTGACCTTCTTCTCCAAACTCGGTGTGCCGCATGCTGGTTCGGTGATGAACTTCGTGGTGCTGACGGCCGCATTCTCCAGTCTCAACGCCGGGCTGTACTCCACCGGACGTATTCTGCGCTCGATGTCGATGAACGGCAGCGCGCCGACGTTCACCAGCCGGATGAACCGCCGCGGTGTGCCCTACGGCGGCATCCTGCTGACAAGTGCCATTGCGCTGCTTGGTATCTGGCTCAACTATCTCGTACCGTCCCAGGCCTTCGAGATCGTGCTGAACGTGGCCTCGCTGGGCATCCTCGCCTCCTGGGCGACCATCGTGCTGTGTCAGCTGAAGTTCTGGCAGCTGTGGAAGGCCGGGCGGGTCGAACGCCCGTCGTTCCGGATGTTCGGCGCGCCCTATACCGGCATCGCGACGCTGGTGTTCCTGCTGGTCGTGCTGGTGTTGACGGCCTTCGACTATCCGGTCGGCACCTGGACGGTGGCGAGCCTGGTGATCATCGTTCCGGCGCTGGTCCTGGGCTGGTATGCCGCGCGCAAGCGGGTGCTTGCCATCGCGCAGGAGCGGGCGGGGTATACCGGCGAATACCCCGTGGTGGCCAACCGTCCCGTCGACGGCGAACAGTAGATCAGGATCCGGTGCGCTCGGCGGCCAGGCGCCGCTGGGCGTCGGCCCAATAGATCGGCAGGTCCGCTGCCGGGGTCATCCAGCGTGCACCGTTCGGTCGCTGAGCACTTGCCAGCGACCCTCGGTCCGGCTCAGCCGGATAGGATGGTCGAAGCAGGCGCTGATGTTCTCGTTGGTGAGCACGTCCTCGACGGGACCCGTTGCGACGCAACGGCCCTCGCGCAACAGCTGAGCGTGGGTCGTGCCCGGCGGTAGCTCCTCGAGGTGGTGGGTCACCAGTACCGAGGCCAGCTCCGGATGGGCGGCCTGCAGGCGGTCGAGGCGGTCGATGAGCTGTTCGCGACCGGCGACGTCCAATCCGGTGGCGGGCTCGTCGAGCAGGAGCAATTGCGGTTTGGGCATCAGCGCGCGGGCGATCAGGGCGCGGCCGCGCTCGCCCTGGGACAGGGTGGGCCAGCGTGCATCCCGGCGATGGGACACGCCGAGCAGCTCGATCAGCCGGTCGGCCTCGGCGATCTGCGCGGCGGTCGGGTTCCAGCGCTGCTGCAGATCCGCGGTATTGGTCAGGCCGGTCAGCACGACCTCGTGCACGCGCAGTGGATACGGCAGCGTATGACGCGGATCCACGTGGCCGATTGCGGTGCGCAGCTCCCGCATATCGACCCGGCCCAGACGCCTGCCCATTACCTCGACGGTGCCGCGGGTCGGATGCTCGAGGGCCCCGGCCATCTTGAGCAGCGTGGTCTTCCCCGCGCCGTTGGGGCCCAGGAGCGCCCAATGCTCGCCCGGACGTACCGTCAGCGACACCTCGGAGAGGATCGCATTGCCGCCGCGCACGAAATCCACGGCGCCGACCTGGAGGATAGGGGACCGTCGGCCGCCGGAGCTTGCGGAGGCGGCGGGGTGGGTGGGCGCAGGGGAGTCGACCATCGGTCCACGGTAGCAAACTCCTCAGACAAGCTGATAGGTGATCTCGGTCATGGGATGACTTTGGCCGGCGGTTCGGTGGCCCATATAAGGTGTTTCCATGACGGTATCGCGCAGCGAGTCGATGAGGGGTGGCGGCCGGGCGACGGGTGGGCCGATCGACGCGGTGTTATTCGATTTCTCCGGTACGTTGTTCCGGCTCGAGGCCGACGAGAGCTGGGCGGCGGACCTCGTCACCGCCGACGGGCGGCCGTTCGGCGCGGCGGAGTCGGCCGAGGTGCTGCATCGCATGACCGCACCCGTCCATCAGGCGGTGCAGTTCGACGCCCATCACCAGCATGCCTGGGAGCACCGGGACCTGGATCCGTCGCTGCACCGGGAGGTGTATGCCGAGGTGCTGCGCCAGACCGGCGTGGTGGGGGATCCGGCGCAGCGGCTGTACCGGCGAATGGTGGATCCGCTGGCGTGGACACCCTATCCGGACACCGGAAAGGTGCTGGAGACGTTGGCGGGCAATGGAATCCGCGTGGCCGTGGTCAGCAATATTCCGTTCGATATTCGTCCGGCGTTCGTCGCATACGGCTGGGATCGGTACATCGATGTCTACGCGCTCTCGTTCGAACTCGGCGCGGTCAAGCCCGATCCGCCGATCTTCCAATGGACGCTGGACCGACTGAACGCGACCGCATCGCAGGCATTGATGGTCGGCGACAGTCCCGAGAATGACGGTGCGGCAACCGCGCTCGGCTGCAAGTTCGCCCTCGTGGACCCGGCCCCCACGGCCGAACGCCGAACCGGTCTGCTCGATGCGCTCGCGGCATACGGGCTGCCCTGATCAGCAGCCGAGCTGATCGGCCAGGTCCAGGAAATCCGTTGCGGTGCCCTGAACATCGAACAGCAGCGCCCGGGGCCGGTCGGTCATGATGCGATTGTAATTCGCACGCGAACCGACCGGCCGCCGCGCTGCGGTGTGGCCGTGCGCGCGACCGCCCGGCTCAGTTGTCGTCGTCCTGGTACTGCCCGTAGCAATACAGCGCCGGTTCGGCCCGGTAGCACAACTGCACGATGTTCGGGGCGGCCTGGGCGCCGGCGATCGCTGAACCTATCCCCGCGCCTATCGCCGCGGCGAACCCGCCCCCGACGACGCCGCCGATCCCGCAGCCGATCACCCCGCCGGGTATGGCGCCGATCCCGAGTCCGATTATCGCGCCGGGTACGGCGCCGAACGGGATGCCGACCAGGCAGCCGAACGGAGCGCCGATGATCGCGCCGGCGATCGCGCCGGTCTGTGCTCCGCTTGCCTCCGCGCCCTGCATGGAGCGCACGGCGTTGTTGTAATCGGATTGGGCATCGACCGGCTGCGCCCGCGGCCCGGGTGCAGCGGCCACCGTCGCGGCGGCGGGGGCCGGTGCCGTGGCCGCACCCGCCGTCCCGGCGGCCAGACCGGCCAGGGCCACGGCCACGGTGGAGGCGGCGCTGAGTCTGAGAAGGGTGTGCATGATCGACCTCGGTTCACTACTCCCGCACGCGATGTCACACGGTGGGAATTCCAGCATTGCGAAACGCGGTGTAGGCCCGCGGTTCTCGCTAAGAAAACGATGTGAGCCTGGTAGCGGTCTGCCGTCTACCTGGGGGATTGCTGTCAATCCGGCTGAACGGGTGAACGTTCAGCGAGCCGTGCGTGCCAGCGCCAGCCCGGCCGCCCGGCCGGAGAAGATGCAGCCGCCCAGGAAGGTGCCTTCGAGCGCGTTGTAGCCGTGCACGCCGCCGCCGCCGAACCCGGCAACCTCGCCGGCCGCGTACAGGCCCGCGAAAGGCGTTCCGTCCGAGGCGATCACCTGTGAGTTCAGGTTGGTCTGGATACCGCCGAGGGTCTTGCGCGTGAGGACGTTCAGCCGGACCCCGATGAGCGGGCCGTGGGCGGGGTCGAGGATGCGGTGGGGGCTGGCGACGCGGGCGAGCTTATCGCCGATGGCGCGCCGGGCGTTGCCGATCGCCATGACCTGTGCGTCCTTGCTGTACTTGTTGGCCACCTCCCGATCGCGGGCGACGATCTGCCGCTCGATATCGGCGGGGTCGAGCTGCGGGCCGCGGGCGAGCTTGTTCATGCCCTCGACCAGCTCGGGCAGGGTCCGTGCGGTCACGAAGTCCACGCCGTGCTTCAGGAATGCATCGACCGGTCCGGACGGGCCCTTGGCGACACGGCTCTGCAGCGTGAATTTCAGGTCCTTGCCGGTGATATCGGGGTTCTGCTCGGAGCCCGAGAGCATGAACTCCTTCTCCACGATCGTCTGATTCAGCACGAACCACGAGTAGTCGTAGCCGGTGGACAGGATCGCCTGCATCGAGGCGTTGGTGTCGAATCCGGGGAAATTCGGTGCGGCCAAACGCTTTCCGTTTGCGTCGAACCACATCGAGGACGGGCCCGGGATGATCCGGATGGCATGATCGGGCCAGATCGGATCCCAGTTGTGTAGCCCTTCGGTGTAGTGCCACATGCGATCCCGGTTCACGATCTGCCCGCCCGCGGTCTCTGTGATGGCGAGCATCCGGCCGTCGACGTAGGCCGGGACTCCCGGAATCATGTGCTGCGGGCAGGGGCCCAGCCGCTCGGTGGGCCAGTTCTTGCGGATCAGCTCGTGGTTGTGGCCGATTCCGCCGGAGGACACGATCACCGCGGGCGCGCGGAACTCGAACTCGCCCATCACCTCTCGCGACGACGCCTTGCCGCGATCCAGATCGGTCGGCTCGAGGACGCTGCCGCGCGCGCCGACGACCGTCCCGTCCTGCACGATCAGCTCGTCGACCTGATGCCGGAAGGCGAATTCGACCAGGCCGCGCTGCTCGGCCGCCAGTACCGGCTCGAGAAAGACGCGGACCACCTCGGGCCCGGTACCCCAGGTGAGGTGGAAGCGGGGCACCGAGTTGCCGTGCCCGTCGGCGCTGGAGCCGCCACGCTCGGCCCAGCCGACCAGCGGGGTCACCCGCAGGCCCAGGTCGTGCAGGTAGCGCCGCTTCTCGTTGGTGGCGAACTCGACGTAGGCGCGCGCCCATTGACGGCCCCACAGGTCCTGGTCCTCGCGATCGAATCCGGCCGAGCCCTGCCAGTCCTGCCAGGCCAGGTCGAAGGAGTCCTTGATGCCCAGGCGGCGCTGTTCGGGGCTGTCCACGAAGAACAGCCCGCCCAGCGACCAGAACGCCTGCCCGCCGAGGTTGTTGCGATTCTCCTGATCCAGGACCAGTACGCGGCGACCGGCGCGGGTGAGCTCATAGGTCGCCACGAGCCCGGCCAGGCCCGCCCCGACGACGATGACATCCGGCTGCTGCGACGGCGCCATGAGATTCCTCCGTGATTCGTGGTCGGACTGTCCGGTTTTCGATACACAAATGTATCCGATGGGCTCTCAACGTATCAGATCCGGTGGCGACGAACCAGGACCGGATGCCCGGGGCGCGCGAACTTGTCGGTACCTCGTGGCATCGTTCTTCGTGTGCGCACAATGACCGCCGCCGCGGCCCGCCGGACAGCCCTCGCAGCTCAGGGGTTCGCCACGTCTCGTTCCGATTCGGCGCCAACTCGGCGCGCGGTGGCGCGGGTGTGGGAGAAGACTCGGCTGCTTCAACTGGATTCGGTGTCGGCCGTGGTGCGGGCACATTATGCGCCGGTGTTCAGCCGGATCGGCGCCTACGATCGCGAGCTGCTCGACGAGGCGGCGTGGAGTCACAGCGCCCGTCGCCCACGCCGGCTGGTGGAGTACTGGGCGCACGAGGCCGCGGTCCTGCCCGTCGAGGATTGGCCCCTGTTGCGCTGGCGGATGACGCAGTATCGCAACGGCCGGTGGGGCGCCGCGACGGCGGTGCTCGAGCGCAATCCCGCGCTGCCCAAGGATGTGCTCGAGGTGATCGGCGAATTCGGCCCCTGCACGGCCGGGCAGGTCGAGCAGCATCTCGAGCTGGACCGCCCGCGCAGCAAGGAGCATTGGGGCTGGAACTTCAGCGATACCAAGGTGGTGTGCGAGCAGCTGTTCGCCATCGGCGAGCTGTCGGTGGACAAGCGGGTCGGCTTCCAGCGTCATTACGATCTGACCGAGCGGGTGCTGCCCGCGCAGGTGCTCGCGCGCCGGATCTCCGAGCCCGATGCCGTGCGCGAACTGGTGCGCCGGTCGGCCGCGGCCCTGGGCGTCGCCACCGAACCGGATCTGCGCGACTACTACCGCCTGCATCGCCGCCAGACCGAGCCCGCGCTCGCCGAATTGATCGACGCGGGCGAGCTCGAACAGATACAGGTGAGCGGCTGGGATCGGCCCGCCTATCTGAGCGCAGGCGCGCGCACCCCGCGACGGATCACCGGCGCGGCGTTGCTGTGCCCGTTCGATCCGCTGATCTTCTTCCGGCCGCGTACCGAGCGGATATTCGACTTCCACTACCGCATCGAGATCTACACCCCGGAACACAAACGGGTGCACGGCTATTACGTGTTCGCGTTCCTGCTCGACGGCGAGTTGGTGGCCCGGGTGGATCTGCGTGCCGAGAGGTCCTCGGACCGGCTGCTCGTCCCCGGTGCCTTCGCTGAGCCAGGCTGGAACAGCCCGTACGTCGCGGCCGAGTTGGCGCGTTCGCTGCGTGAGCTGGCCGATTGGCTCGAGTTGGATACCGTCGAGGTGGGTAAGCGAGGCGATTTCGCCGGTCCGGTGCGCGCGGCGGTTCGGGGTTAGCGATGAGTCGCCGTTCGGGATGGATTGTCCGCGGCGCGTCTACGTTCGCGAGCGGCCCGCTACCGGTGCGCAAGGCGCGCCATGCCGGTAATCCGTACCCGTCCGAAACACCCGAATACGATCATGACTCGCTCTTTCGAGTGCTACCGTCGATTGATGGCGTTGATTGATAGCGTGGAGTGGAATCGCCAGCGGCGCAATCGAATTGTTCGGGTGGGTGCGATCGTGGCCGCCGCGGTGTTGATCCTGAGCGGGTGCGGAGGTTCGTCCAGCGGCCCGTCCGCGGCCGGTCCCTCCGCGCCGGGTAAGTGGCCGCCGGCGCAGGGGCGCGGCAGCTGCGCGGTGGACAAGCAGGAGAACGTCCCCGCGACGATGCGTGACGGCGTGGTGCTGAAGGCTGATGTGTATCGGCCCAAGACCTCCGGTCCGGCGCCGGTGATCCTGATGCGCACCCAGTACGGTAAGACCGCCGCGCAGATCCAGCCCTACCGGTACCAGACGCCGGACTGGTTCGCCTCGCACTGCTATCTCGTGGTCGTGCAGGATATTCGGGGCCAGGGCGCCTCGGGCGGGACGTTCACCGAATTCGCCAACGACCAGAACGACGGCTACGACTCGGTGGAGTGGGCCGCGAAGCTGCCGGGCTCGAACGGCAAGGTGGGTATGTACGGCTCCTCGTATGTGGGTGCCACGCAATGGCTTTCGGCGGTGACGGCGCCACCGCACCTGGTCACCATCGTGCCCTCGAACACCGCCTCGGACTATTACGACGGCTGGACCTACGAGGGCGGCGAATTCCGGCTGGCCTTCGTCGAGCCGTGGGCGATGGGCACGATCGGGCAGACCGCGGCGGTCAACCGCGGCGACACCGCCACGGCCAAGCAGCTGGAGGCCGATGCGGCGCAGTACACCCGGTGGATGGGATACCGCCCGTACCAGCAGTTTCCGCCCTTCCACCCCGGCGATCCGACCGTCGCGCCCTGGTTCTACGACTGGATCCGCCACTCCGCCCGCGACGACTACTGGAAGCAGTCGAGCATCCGCGACAAGTACCCGAACGTCAAGGTCCCGGTACTCGACCTCGAGGGCTGGTACGACGCATTCCTGGCCGGCGGCACCGAAAACTTCAGTGGCATGGTGCAACACGGCGGCACCCCGCAGGCGCGCACCAATCAGCGCATAGTGATCGGCCCGTGGGACCACGTCGGCTGGGGGCGCCCCGGCAGCGGCGTCTCGGGGCCGATGCTCGCCGATATGGCCGATCCCAACGGCAGCAACCCCGTCAACGATCTGATGCTGGCCTGGTTCGACCACTTCCTCAAGGGCCAGGACAACAAGGTCGCCGGTCAGCCCACGGTCGACTACTTCCTGATGGGCGCGAACAAGTGGAAGACGGCCACCGCCTGGCCGCTGCCCAACACCCGCTGGACCACGTACTACCTGTCCGGAAACGGCGGCAACGGCGAGTCCGGCCGCGTCGGCGCGCTCACCGCCACGCCGCCAAAGGATCCGCAAGAGCCGGATAGCTACTTGTACGATCCGCAGAATCCGGTGCCCAGTGCCGGCGGGCATTCCTGTTGCGGCGCAACACAGGGACCGCAGGACCCCTTCGACCAATACGTCGTCGAACAGCGCTCGGATGTACTCACCTACACCACGGCCCCGATGTCGACGGACACCGAACTGACCGGCCCCACCGAGGTGAAGCTCTGGGCGTCCTCGACCGCCCCCGACACCGATTTCACCGCGAAACTGGTCGCCGTCAACCCCGACGGCTCCACCATGAACCTGAACAACGGCATCATCCGCACCCCCTTCCGCGACTCCCTGGAAAACCCGACCCCGACGGTCCCCGGCCAGCCCTACCAATACACGATCAAAATCTGGCCCACGAGCTACCTGGTCAAGGCGGGCGCGCGGATCCGGGTGGAAATCTCCAGCAGCGACTTCCCGCAATTCGCCCCCAACCCCAACACGGGCGAGCCCTTCGGGCAGAGCGCCGACACCCAGGTGGCCACGCAGACGATCCTGCATGACGCCGCCCATCCGTCTTCTGTAGTACTTCCGATCATCCCGTCGGGTGGGGCGGAAACCAGCCAGTTCCCCATGGAGGCAACGAAATAGCGGCACGCCGCCGCATGTGCATCATCGCGTTGCGCCCCGCCGTGCCAGCCGACAGCGGGCGATCAGCGGAAGCGTTCAAACCGGTCTAGTGTCCGGGCGTCTTCTGCGCGTGCGGTTCAGTCGATCGGTGAGCTACGCCATTTGCCGCAGGTTCGATGCAAGGTCCGGAACCGACGTATAACAATGTGTAACATCGCCCATCTCGCCGGATCTCCGGACAACCGCGGCGCGGGTCACCACATGCGCACGGACTGGGCTAATTTCGCGACCACGGGCAACCCCGGCTGGGTGTCCTACGACTCGCACACACGGACCACCCGCGTGTGCGGCGCCGAGCCGATCACCCGGCCCCTACTTCCTACCGCATAGGACCACAAGCGTGAGCCGGGTATGCACTCAGGATGCGTCGGCGGGGACTGCCGGGGTCGGGGAATCCTGTTGCGCCGCGGCGGCATCCGCCTCGCGCCCCCACCGCCCGGACAGCCACGCACAAGTGAACAGCTGGATCTGGTGGAAGAGCATGAGGGGCAGGACGATCAGGCCGACGGCGTGGCCGGCGAACAGGACGGTGGCCATGGGCAGGCCGCTGGCCAGGCTTTTCTTCGAGCCGCAGAAGATCATGACGATGCGGTCGCCGCGGTCGAAGCCCAGCAGTTTGCTCGTCCAGGTGGTCAGGGCCAGCACCACGGCCAGCACCACGATGCACACCACGACCACCGCCACCAGTGACAGCGGTGAGATGCCCCGCCAGATGTGCTCGACCATGCCGGCGCTGAAGGCGGAGTAAACGACCAGGTACACCGAACCCCGGTCCACCACCTTGGTGACCGTGGCGTGTTTCAGCAGCGCCTGCATGCGGGTGCGCAGCAGCTGACCGGCCAGGAACGGCACCAGCAGCTGCAGCACGATCGCCAGGATCGAGCTCGCCGACACCGTGGCCTGCCCGGTGGTGTCCAACAGCAGCATCACCAGCAGCGGGGTGAGGAAGACGCCGATCAGGTTGGACATCGAGGCGCTGACCACCGCACCGGCCACATTGCCCTTCGCGATCGAGGTGAACGCGATCGAGGACTGCACCGTGGAGGGCAACAGGCACAGATACAGCACGCCGGTATACAGATCGTCGGTGAGCACCGAGGGCACCAGGATGCGCAGCGCCAGCCCGATCAGGGGGAAGACGATGAAGGTGACGGCCAGCACGCTGCTGTGCAGCTTCCAGTGCTTGAGTCCGTCGAGCGCCTCCCGCGGCTTAAGGCGCGCGCCGTAGAGCAGGAAGAGGATCCCGATCGCGATCTTGGTGGCCCAGTCCAATACTCCGGCGGCGTCGCCGCGCGCGGGCAGGACCGCGGCGATCAGGACGCTGGCGAGGATGCCCAGCATGAAGCCGTCGATGCGGAGTTTGGCTAGCAAGTTCACAGATGAACAATACGATTGTCCAACTGATCGCGAAAGGCGTTGGAAGCGATATATCTGAACGCGTATCGTGATGAATATGTTCGATCCGGACCAGTTGCGCACCTTCCTGGCCGTGGAGCGCGCGGGTGGTTTCACCGCCGCGGGGCGCATCCTGGGCCTGCGGCAATCGACGGTGAGCGGCCATATCACCCGGCTCGAGCGGGCCACGGGCCGGGAACTGTTCCGCCGCGACACCCGCAACCTCGCCCTGACCGCCGACGGCGCCGCGATGGTCGGGTTCGCCCGCGCCATCCTCGATGCGCAGGCGCACGCCGAACGGTACTTTTCCGATTCGCGGCTGACCGGGTTGATCCGCCTCGGCGCGTCGGACGATGTGATGGGCCGGGAACTGCCCGACGTGCTGCTGGAATTCCAGCGCAGCCATCCGGGGGTCGACCTGGAGCTGACCGTCGGGCTCAGCGAGAACCTCAAGACCCGCATGGCGGCGGGGGAGCTGGATCTGATGGTCGGCAAGCGGCGGCCCGGTGAGCGACACGGCGAGCTGCTCTGGCGCGACCGGCTGGTGTGGGCCGGGCGTTCGGGGGCAACGGGTTTCGCCGACCCGGTGCCGCTGGTGACCTATCCGCCCCCGAGCATGACCCGGGAGGCCGCGCTGCAGGCGCTCGAACTGCACGGCCGCACCTGGCGGATCGCGTGCGTCAGCGATAGTCAGCTCGGGTTGCGTGCGGCGGTGCTGGCGGGCCTCGGGGTCATTGTGCACGCCGAAAGCCTGCTTCCGGCGGGACTTTTCCCCGTCGAGGACGAGCGCCTGCCCGAACTCGGCGAGCTGGAATTCGTGCTGCTGCGCCGCCGTAGCCGGCTCTCGGAGCAGGAGCGTGCGCTGTGCGAGGCGATCACCGCGGGCGCGCACCGGGAGCACGCGGCCCGGCGGCGGGAGCCTGCGTAACCTGTCGGTGCTGCTCGTTAGTCTGGTGGCGTGGCAGATCCAGCGACGTACCGGCCGGCGCCGGGCACCATCCCGGTCGAGCCCGGGGTGTACAAATTCCGGGACTCGTTCGGGCAGGTCATCTACGTCGGCAAGGCCAAGAGCCTGCGCAGCCGATTGAATTCGTACTTCGCCGATATCGCCGCCCTGCATCCGCGCACCCGGCAGATGGTCACCACGGCGGCAGCCGTCGAGTGGACCGTGGTGTCCACCGAGGTGGAAGCCCTTCAGCTGGAATACAACTGGATCAAGGAGTTCGATCCGCGATTCAACGTCCGCTACCGCGACGACAAGACCTACCCCATGCTCGCGGTGAGCATGAGCGAGGAGTACCCGCGCGTCTTCGTCTACCGCGGCGCGCGCAAGAAGGGCGTGCGGTACTTCGGGCCGTATGCGCACGCCTGGGCCATCCGCGAGACGGTGGATCTGCTGCTGCGGGTATTCCCGATGCGCACCTGCTCGGCCGGAGTCTTCAAGCGGCACGGCCAGATCGGCCGCCCGTGCCTGCTCGGATACATCGATAAATGCTCGGCGCCGTGCATCGATCGGGTCAGCGCCGCCGAGCACCGCCGCATCGCCGAGGATTTCTGCGACTTCCTGGCCGGCAAGACCGACCGCATGGTCCGCGATTTGGAACGCCGGATGCAGGCCGCGTCAGCGGAATTGGATTTCGAGACCGCCGCCCGGCTGCGCGATGACGTGCGGGCGCTGCGCCGCGCCCTGGAGAAGCAGGCGGTGGTGCTGGGCACGGGCACCGATGCCGACGTGGTCGCCTTCGCCACCGATGAGCTCGAGGCTGCCGTACAGATCTTCCACGTGCGCGACGGCCGCGTGCGCGGCCAGCGCGGCTGGGTGGTCGATAAAACCGGTGATGCGGTCGACCTGGTGCAGTCGGGTCAGGAGGCAGGTCGCGGTGATACCACCGTGGTCCAGCCGCGGCCGGATGCGGAGAGTGTGGTCGCAACCACTGAGGGGGCCGAATCGGATCGCGTCGACATTGTCGGGGCGGGGTCCGCAGAGCAGGAACTGGCAGCCCTGGTCGAACAGTTCCTCATGCAGTTCTACGGCGAGCAGGCGTCGTTCGCGGAGCAGTCCGACGCCGATACCTCGGCGGCCGTGGTGCCGCGCGAGGTGCTGGTTCCGGCACTGCCCGGCGATGCCGAACAGGTGCAGGCCTGGCTCTGCGACCTGCGCGGCTCGGCGGTGCAGCTGCGCGTGCCCCAGCGCGGGGACAAGAAGGCGCTGATGGAGACCGTCCAGCGCAATGCGGCCGAGGCGCTGGCCCAGCACAAGCTCAAGCGTGCGGGCGATCTGACCGCGAGATCGGCTGCACTGCAGGGCATTCAGGAGGCCCTGGACCTCGACACCGCACCCCTGCGGATCGAATGTGTCGACATCAGCCATGTGCAGGGCACCGACGTGGTGGCCTCGCTGGTGGTGTTCGAGGACGGCCTGGCGCGCAAATCCGAATACCGGCACTACGCGATCAAGGAGGCCGCGGGTGACGGCCACTCGGACGATGTGGCCAGCATCGCGGAGGTCACCCGCCGCCGGTTCCAGCGCCTGCGGCGCGATCTGGAGATCGCCGACGCCGAGGATAATCCGACTCCCGGGATCGATCCCAAGACCGGTAAACCCCGCAAATTCTCCTATCCGCCCAACCTGTACGTGGTCGACGGCGGCGCGCCGCAGGTCGCGGCGGCCGCGGAGGTCCTGGACGAGCTGGGCATCACCGATGTCGCGGTGGTCGGGCTGGCCAAACGCCTGGAGGAGGTGTGGGTGCCGGGCGAGCCGGATCCGGTGATCATGCCCCGCAACAGCGAATCGCTGTACCTGCTGCAACGGGTGCGCGACGAGGCACACCGCTTCGCGATCACCTTCCACCGCAGCAAGCGCTCCCGCCGGATGACCGCATCGGCGCTGGATGCGGTGCCCGGTCTCGGGGAGACGCGCCGCACCGCGCTCGTCACCCATTTCGGGTCGGTCGCCCGACTCGAACAGGCTACGGTGGAGGAGATCACGGCGGTCCCTGGTATCGGGGTGGCGACGGCAAAGGCGGTGCTCGCGGCCCTGCGCAGTGCCTGATCGAGTGTGAGTCTGCACGAATCCGAACGAATCCGATGTGGCACGGTTACGTCTCGATGTCGGCTGCTCCGCGTGTCCGACGCCGCTTACGCGAGAAGGGCAGGATGATCGGATGACAGTCAGTGACCGATCCGGCAGGACATGACCAGCGTGGAATCGAACGGTAGCGGGGTGGACTCGTCGGCGTCGCCGCCTGTGGCCGCATCCACCCGGCACGTCGAGGTGGTCATCGTCACCGGGCTCTCGGGAGCGGGTCGCGGCACCGCGGCCCGGGTCCTGGAGGATCTGGGCTGGTATGTCCTGGACAATCTGCCGCCGGAAATGATCGGGCGGATGATCGAGCTGGGCGTCTCCGCCGATCCGCCGATCCGCCAGCTGGCGCTGGTGATGGATGTGCGCAGCCGCTTCTTCACCGGCAACCTCTCGGCGGTTGCCGATCAGTTGCGGGCCGCGGGCATGCGTACCCGGATCCTGTTCCTCGAGGCGTCCGACGATGTGCTGATCCGCCGATTCGGCTTCGCGCGCCGCCGCCACCCGCTGCAGAGCGAGAGCGCCGACGGTACTCTCTCCGCGGGCATCGCGGCCGAGCGGGACCGGTTGAACGCGGTAAAAACGGCCGCCGACCTGGTGATCGATACCACCGCGCTGTCGGTGCACCAGCTGCATCGCAAGCTCGAGGAGGCCTACGGCGGCGGCGCACCCGCGGCGCTGCAGGTCACGATCCAATCGTTCGGTTTCAAGTACGGAGTACCGCTCGATGCCGATATGGTGTTTGATTTGCGTTTCCTACCCAACCCACATTGGGTACCGCAACTACGTGAGCACACGGGACAGGACGCGGTGGTCAGCGAATACGTGTTGTCCCGTCCGGGCGCGCAGGACTATCTGAGCACCTGCCGCCACCTGATAGATCTGACGACCAACGGGTATCGCCAAGAGGGGAAGCGTTACATGACCGTGGCAGTGGGCTGCACCGGTGGTAAACACCGCAGTGTGGCGATAGCAGAGGCTCTGGGCGAAGCGCTCGGCGAGGAAGAAGCCAGTTTTGTGCGGGTGGTTCACCGGGATTTGGGGCGCGAATGAGCGAGGACGGGCAGTATCCGGCCCTGGTCGCCCTCGGTGGCGGGCACGGACTGTACGCGACGCTGACCGCGGCGCGCCGGCTCACGCCCGATATCACCGCGGTGGTGACGGTGGCCGACGACGGTGGCTCGTCCGGGCGGCTGCGCGCCGAACTGGACATGCTGCCGCCGGGCGATCTGCGGATGGCGCTGGCGGCGCTGGCGCAGGAGAGCGACGGGCTGTGGGCGCGCACGATTCAGCATCGTTTCGGCGGTACCGGCGCGCTGGCCGGGCATTCGGCCGGCAATCTGATTCTCGCCGCGCTGACCGAGGTGCTGGGCGATCCGATCGCCGCCCTCGATGCGGTGGGTGCGATGCTGCAATCCACCGGGCGCGTGCTGCCGATGTCCCCGGCCGCGCTCACCATCGAGGCCGATGTTTCGGGATTGGAGGCCGATCCGCGGGTGAGCCGGTGTATCCGCGGGCAGGTGGCGGTCGCGACGACGCCCGGCAAGGTGCGCCGGGTGCGCCTGATCCCGCAGGATCCGCCCGCGAGCCCCGAGGCGACCTCGGCCATCGAACACGCCGATGTGGTGGTGCTGGGCCCGGGTTCGTGGTTCACCAGCGTCATTCCGCATGTGCTGGTCCCGGGCCTGCACGACGCGCTGGTGCACACCCGCGCCCGAAAAGTCCTGGTGCTCAATCTCGCCGCCGAGCCCGGGGAAACGGCCGGATTCTCCGCCGAGCGCCACTTGCATGTATTGTCCCAGCACGCACCGGATTTCGCGGTGGACCACGTGGTGGTGGATTCGGGGTCGGTACCCGAGGGTAGGGAACGCGAACATGTAGCAAGAGCTGCCGAACAGCTGCGTGCACGGGTAACCTTCGCTGATGTCGCCGAGGCAGGGACGGATCGGCACCACCCTGGAAAGCTAGCCGCTGCACTGGATCAGGTGATCCGGCTGCACCGGCCGGAATCAGCAGGGCTTCGAGTCGAAGGACGGCACATGGGCCAGGATGTGCGGTCCGCGTTGGGTGGAAAGGAGCGGGTCTCGTGGCGATGACAGCCGAGGTGAAAGACGAGTTGAGCCGTCTGTCCGTCTCGCAGGTCTCATCTCGTAAGGCGGAGCTATCGGCGCTACTCCGGTTTGCCGGTGGTTTGCACATCGTCGGCGGCCGAGTGATCGTCGAGGCCGAGGTGGACATGGGGTCCATCGCGCGCCGCCTGCGCCGGGAGATCTTCGAGCTGTACGGCTACGGCTCCGATGTGCATGTACTGGGCGCCGGCGGGCTGCGCAAGACCTCGAGGTACGTGGTGCGGGTGTCCAAGGAGGGCGAGGCGCTGGCGCGTCAGACCGGCCTGCTGGACGTGCGTGGCCGGCCGGTGCGCGGGCTGCCCGCGCAGGTGGTCGGCGGCAGCATCGCCGATGCCGAGGCGGCGTGGCGCGGGGCGTTCCTCGCGCACGGCTCGCTCACCGAACCCGGGCGCTCGTCGGCGCTCGAGGTGAGCTGCCCCGGCCCGGAGGCCGCCCTGGCTCTGGTCGGCTCGGCCCGCCGGATGGGTATCTCCGCCAAGGCCCGCGAGGTGCGCGGCACCGACCGCGTGGTGGTGCGCGACGGCGAGGCCATCGGCGCGCTGCTTACCCGGATGGGCGCGCAGGACACCCGGCTGACCTGGGAGGAGCGGCGCATGCGCCGCGAGGTCCGCGCCACGGCGAACCGGCTGGCCAATTTCGACGACGCCAACCTGCGCCGTTCGGCCCGCGCCGCGGTCGCCGCGGCCGCCCGGGTGGAGCGCGCGCTGGAGATCCTCGGCGACGATGTGCCCGATCATCTCGCCGCCGCGGGGAAGCTGCGGGTGGAGCACCGGCAGGCGTCGCTGGAGGAGCTGGGCCAGTTGGCCGATCCGCCGATGACCAAAGACGCTGTCGCGGGCCGCATCCGTCGCCTGCTGTCGATGGCCGATCGGAAGGCCAAGGATCTCGGGATTCCCGACACCGAGTCCGCGGTCACCGCCGAACTGCTCGAGGACGCCTGACGAGTCCGCACCCCCTGTTACTGCAACGCCACTCGTCGTAGTACTAGCCGCCGTAGCACGAATTACTTTGTGCTACGGCGGCTTTCGTATGGCGGGAAGCCGTCCGGCGCGGTAGCTTGTGCCGCGAGGCCGAGGCGTGGACCGCGGGCGATGGGTCGAGCCCGGGGAGGTGCCGGGCGGAGGCGTGCGTGCCGGTCCGCACCGTGGCCAGGGGTGTGTCTGTGACGTAACAGCTGGGCATTAGGGTGGACGGGCAACGGAAATACGGATCCGCTGGAAAGCTGAGGAGCGATAACGTGACTGTCCGGGTAGGCATCAATGGCTTCGGCCGTATCGGACGCAACTTCTTCAGGGCGGTCGAGGCGCAGAAGGCGCTCGGCACCACGGACATCGAGATCGTGGCGGTCAACGATCTCACCGACAACGCCTCGCTGGCGACCCTGCTCAAGTACGACTCGATCCTGGGCCGCCTGCCGCAGGATGTCTCGCTCGACGGCGACGACACCATCGTGGTCGGCGACCAGCGCATCAAGGCGCTGGCCATCAAGGAGGGCCCGGCGGCCCTGCCGTGGGGCGACCTGGGCGTGGATGTGGTCGTGGAATCGACCGGCATCTTCACCGACGCGACCAAGGCCAAGGGGCACATCGCCGCGGGCGCCAAGAAGGTCATCATCTCCGCGCCCGCTAAGGGCGAGGACCTGACCGTCGTGATGGGCGTCAACGACGACAAGTACGACGGCAGCCAGAACATCATCTCCAACGCCTCGTGCACCACCAACTGCCTGGGCCCGCTGGCGAAGGTGCTCAACGACGCCTTCGGCATCGAGCGTGGTCTGATGACCACCATTCACGCCTACACCCAGGACCAGAACCTGCAGGACGGCCCGCACAGCGACCTGCGCCGCGCCCGCGCCGCCGCGATCAATATCGTGCCGACCGGCACCGGTGCGGCCAAGGCCATCGGCCTGGTGCTCCCGGAGCTGCAGGGCAAGCTCGACGGCTACGCGCTGCGCGTGCCGGTCCCGACCGGCTCGGTCACCGACCTCACCGTGAAGCTGGCCAAATCGGCCTCGATCGAGGAGATCAACGCCGCGTACCGTGCCGCCGCCGAGGGTGCGCTGAAGGGCTACCTGAAGTACAACGTGGACCCGATCGTGTCCAGCGATATCGTCACCGACCCGCACTCGTGCATCTACGATGCGCCGCTGACCAAGGTCATCGACGATCAGGTGAAGGTCGTGGGCTGGTACGACAACGAGTGGGGCTACTCCAACCGTCTCGCCGACCTCATCGGCCTCGTCGGCAAGTCGCTCTGACGCAGATGACAGTCAAGACACTCCAGGATCTGCTGGACGAGGGTGTCGAGGGTCGGGGCGTACTGGTGCGCTCCGACCTGAACGTCCCCCTCGATAACGGCACGATCACCGACCCGGGCCGCATCGTGGCCTCGGTCCCGACGATCAAGGCGCTGGTCGAGGCCGGCGCCAAGGTGGTCGTCACCGCGCATCTGGGCCGCCCTACAGTGCCATCTGGTCGCTCCGCAAGCTCCGCTCCGAGCGGGCCGGATCCGGCGTTGTCGCTGGCCCCGGTGGCCGCCAAACTCGCCGAGGAATTGGGCCGCAATGTCCAGCTCGCCGGTGATGTGGTCGGCGGGGACGCGCTGGCGCGTTCGGAGGGCCTGACCGACGGCGATGTGCTGCTGCTCGAGAACATCCGCTTCGATCCCCGCGAGACCAGCAAGGACGACGCCGCGCGCGGCAAGCTCGCCCGCGCGCTGGTCGAATTGGTCGGCGACGACGGCGCTTTCGTCTCGGACGGCTTCGGCGTGGTGCATCGCAAGCAGGCCTCGGTCTACGACGTCGCGCAGCTGCTGCCGCATTATGCGGGCACCCTGGTCGCGGCCGAGGTGCAGGTGCTGGAGCGCCTGACGACCGATACCGAGCGGCCGTACGCGGTCGTGCTGGGCGGGTCGAAGGTCTCGGACAAGCTGGCGGTCATCGAGGCGCTGGCCCCGAAGGTCGACACGCTCGTCATCGGCGGCGGCATGTGCTTCACATTCCTTGCCGCACAGGGTCTTCCGGTCGGTACCTCGCTGCTGCAGGAGGAGATGATCGGCACCTGCAAGGATCTGCTTGACCGGTTCGCCGACGTCATCCACCTGCCGGTGGATATCGTTGCGGCGGATAAGTTCGCGGCCGACGCGGCGTCGAAGGTCGTGCCCGCCAACGAGATTCCCGACGGCTGGATGGGCCTGGATATCGGCCCGGCCTCGGCCCGGCGCTTCGCGGCACTGCTCACCGAGGCGAAGACGATCTTCTGGAACGGCCCGATGGGTGTGTTCGAGTTCGAGAACTTCGCCGCCGGCACCCGCGGTGTCGCCGAGGCGATCGTGAGCGCCACCGGAAAGGGCGCGTTCACGGTGGTCGGCGGTGGCGATTCGGCCGCGGCGGTGCGCTCGCTCGGCCTGCCAGACGACGGTTTCTCGCATATCTCCACCGGCGGCGGCGCGTCGCTGGAGTACCTGGAGGGCAAGGAACTTCCCGGCATTGCGGTTCTTGAAGACAACACGGCGGAGGACTGACGGGTGGCACGTAAACCGCTGATCGCGGGCAACTGGAAGATGAACCTCAACCACCTCGAGGCCATCGCTCTGGTGCAGAAGATCGCATTTGCCCTGCCGGACAAGTACTTCGCCAAGGTCGACGTCGCGGTGATCCCGCCGTTCGTGGACATCCGCAGCGTGCAGACCCTGATCGAGGGCGACCGGCTGCTGGTCACCTTCGGGGCCCAGGATGTCTCGCAGCACGAGTCGGGCGCCTACACCGGCGAGATCAGCGCGGCGATGCTGGCCAAGCTGGGCTGCTCGTTCGTGGTGGTCGGGCATTCGGAGCGGCGGCAGTACCACAACGAGCTCGATGCGACCGTGCTGGCGAAGACCAAGCAGGCGTTGAAGTACGGCATCACCCCGATCGTCTGCATCGGCGAGGGCCTGGGCGTCCGCGAGGTCGGCGGCCATGTCGCGCACTGCCTCGAGCAGCTGCGCGGCTCGCTCAAGGGCCTGACCAGCGACGAGATCGCCAAGGTTGTCATCGCCTACGAGCCCGTCTGGGCCATCGGCACGGGCCGGGTGGCCACGCCCGCCGATGCGCAGGAGGTGTGCGGTGCGATCCGCGGCGAGCTCGCCGACCTGGCGAACCCGGAGGTTGCCGCGGGCGTGCGGGTGCTGTACGGCGGTTCGGTGACGGCCAAGAATATCGGTGAACTGGTCGCCCAGACCGATGTCGACGGCGCACTGGTCGGCGGCGCGTCGCTCAAGGGCGATGAATTCGCCACCCTCTCGGCGATCGCCGCGGGCGGCCCACTGCCGTAAGGGGCTGCTCCGTAGCAGTATCAGGCCCGGTCGCGGATCATCGCGACCGGGCCTGATTCGTCCGGTACCGCAACCACCGTCATGATCGGGATGGATGCGCTACGGGATGCGGCCGACCGCGCTCAGCATGGAGACGGCCTCGGGGCGTGGGTGGGCGTGCCAGGTCTCCGGCCGCCACGTCATGACCGAACTGACCCCGGGCGGCATCAATTCCAGGCCGTCGAAGAAGCGGGAGAATTCGGCCGTGGATCGCAGCCGGAACGGAATCCCGCTGCGCTTGTTGGCCTCCTCGTTCTCGGCGCGGTCTTCCTGGGTGAGATGGTCGTCGGTGGCGTGGGTCATCACCAGATAGCTGCCCGGGGCCAGTGCCTTGCACAGCTGCCGCACCAGCTCGTACGGGCGGTCGTCGTCTGTGATGAAATGCATGACCGCCACCAGCATCAGCGCCACCGGCCGACTCAGGTCCAGGGTGGCGAGCAGGTCGGGGTGGGACAGGATGGTCTCGGGGGTGCGCACATCGGCCTCGAGGTAGGCCGTCGCGCCCTCGGGGGCGCTGTCGAGCAGGGTGCGCGCGTGGATCAGCACGATCGGGTCGTTGTCCACATAGACGATGCGCGATTCGGGGGCGATGCCCTGTGCGATCTCGTGCACATTGCCGGCGGTGGGCAGGCCCGCGCCGATGTCCAGGAACTGCCGGACGCCGGCCTCCTCGGTCAGATGGGTCACCGCTCGGCGCAGGAATTTGCGGTTCTCCAGCGCGGCGAAGCGGATCGTGGGGAAGGCCTCCGCAACCAGCTCCGCCGATTCCCGGTCGGCCTCGAAGTTGTTCTCGCCACCGAGCCAGTAGTCGTAGCGGCGCGCCGGATGCGGGGTGGTGACATCGATACCGGCCGGTGCGATCTCGGAGTGCACGACGTCCTCTTTCCTGTCGACTACTGTGATCATGTCAGCTCGGATTGTGAACCGGTAGCGGCTGGTTGGTACCCGGTGCGCACCGCCCGGAAGGCTTCTCATGCAGTTGCAGTACAGCCCATACGATTTCGACGTCCACAACGACCCGTATCCGTACTATGAGCGGCTGCGCGAGCAGGCACCGGTATTCCGGAACGAGGCCGATGACTTCTGGGCGCTGTCGCGTCACGCCGACGTCCTGGCCACCCTGCGGGATTCCGAACGCTTCTCCAGCGCCAACGGGATGCGGATGGAGCCGGCGTTCTGGGGGCCGCAGGCCGAACAGTTCTTCTCCTTCGTGGCGATGGATCCACCCAAGCACACCCGGCTGCGCGGGCTGGTGGCGCGGGCGTTCACCCAGCATCGGGTGCAGTCGCTCGAGCCGCGGCTGCGCGAGATCGCCCGCCGGCTACTGGATCCGCTGCTCGCGCGCGGCAGTTTCGACCTGATGTCCGAATTCGCCGGGCCCTACCCGACCGAGGTGATCTCCGAGCTGGTCGGGGTGCCCGAGGCCGATCGCGATATGGTCCGCAAGCTCGGCATGGAAATCATGTACACCGAGGACGAGTCGACCGATCTGCGGCCCGAGGCCATACAGGCGGTCGGGGCGCTGGTGGGGTACTACACCGAGCTGACCATCGAGCGCAGCACCCGCCGCAGCGACGACCTGCTGTCGGGGCTGCTCGACGCGGCCGAGGGTGAGGATCGGCTCACCCCGGAGGAGATCGTCGGCGTGCTGATCCTGCTGATCGGCGCGGGCATCGAGACCACGATGCTGACGCTGGGCAACCTCTGGCACGCCGCGTGGCGCCATCCGGATCAGCGCCGGGTGGCGCTGGGCTCGGGGGTGCGGGACGCGCGCATCGAGGACTGGATCGACGAGGCGATGCGCTGGGACCCCTCGGGGCAGACATTCCTGCGCACCACCACCGCACCGATCGAGCTACACGGCGTCGAGATTCCCGCTGATGCGCGGATCCTGTTGCTCACCGGCTCGGCGAACCGCGACCCGGCGGTGTTCGCCCGGCCCGAGGTATTCGACCTGGACCGGGATACCGGCGACGCCCTGGTCTTCGGCAGCGGCCGCCACCGCTGCCTCGGCTCGAACCTGGGCCTGCTGGAAATACGCATCGCCCTGCAGGAGATCGTCTCGCGCGTAGCCGATTTCGAGGTGGACCCGGCGGGGTTGCGCCGCATCCACGCCTCCAACAACCGCGGATTCGCGGCCCTGCCGACCACGGTGACGCTGCGTTGACCCGGGCCTGACGCTATATCCCGGTGTGCCGGGGCTGCCGGTCGTAACGGCTGCGGTGTGCGCTGTTTGCCGACTCGATGCTGAGCCCCCGGGAGCATCGGTGGGAGCTACGGGACTTCGTAGTACAGCGCGTACCACCCCGACGGCGCGATAGGTGCCGGAAGATGGTGGGCATGGATCAACTCGGTGCCGCGCTGCGGGCGTGGCGGGACCGGCTCGACCCCGCCACGGTGGGGTTCACACACGGCTCACCCCGCCGGGTTCCCGGCCTGCGACGCGCGGAGCTGGCGACACTGGCTGGCATCTCGGTCGAGTACGTGGTCCGACTCGAGCAGGGACGGGTGGCGACACCCTCGGCGCAGGTCTGCTCCGCGCTGGCTCGCGCCCTGCACCTGTCCGACGACGAGCACGCTCACCTGCTACGCATGGCCGGTCACGCCGCGGACCCGAGCCGGGTGCCGCGGATAATCCCGGCAAGCCTGTACCGGATCATGGACCAGCTCGCCGCCAACCCGCTGGCGATCTACGACGCCACCTGGCAGTTGCTGCACTGGAATCCGCTGTTCGCGGCCACGTTCGGCGATCCCACGGTCCGCGGCATGGGAGACCGCAACGTCCTGGTCTGGCAGTTCCTGGGTGAGCTGCCCCGGGTCCGCCAGACCGCAGCCGAGCAGGCGGCGTTCGAGGAGTCCCTCATCGCCGACCTGCGCGCGACGACGAGCCGGTACCCCGGCGATCCCGACGTCGCGACACTGATCTCGAGGTTGAACCGCAGCCCACGGTTCTGCGGGTTGTGGAGCCGCAGATCGGTAGGTGGCCACGAGAGCTCACACAAACTCGTCGAACACCCCGACGTCGGAAACATCGCTTTGAACTCCGACGTCCTCACCACCCAGGACACGAACCTTCGCCTCGTGGTGTACACACCGCAGCCGGATACCGACGCCCGCAGCAAACTCGAATTGCTTGCCGCCATCGGTGTCCAGAGGATGTCTGCTCAGGGATGAGGACCCGAGTTGCGCCTCGTCCGGTGGACCAGGCTGCTGCGTGGTACGCGCGGTACTACGAAGTCCCGTAGCTCCCGCCGCGGCTGACAGAGGCGCAGCATCGAGTCCGTGAACAGCGCACGACGATGCTGTTCGCCAGTCAGGAGGAATCAGCATGACCACCACGTTCATCACCGGGGCCAACAAGTCTCTCGGTTTCGAAACCGCTCGTCGGCTCGTCGAGATGGGGCACACCGTCCTCATCGGTGCCCGCGACCCTGAACTCGGCCGAGCCGCGGCCGAGTCGCTCGGTGCCAGGTTCGTCCAGATCGACGTGACCGACGATGCGTCGGTCGAGGCCGCCGCCGCTGACGTCGCCGCACACGAGGGAGCGATCGATGTCCTGGTCAACAACGCCGGGGTCCTCGGCCGGGTCGGCCCCGTCGAGGAGTACACCGCGGCCGACGTGAGCGCCGTGCTCAAGGTGAACGTCGTCGGGATCGTGCGTGTCACGCATGCGTTTCTTTCGCTGCTACGCAAATCGTCGAACCCGGTCATCGTCAACGTGTCCAGCGGGATGGGATCTTTTGGTATGACCCAGGACCCGGCGCGGATCGAGTCGCAGTACGCGCTGCCCCTCTACTCCGCCTCGAAGGCCGCGGTCACGATGCTCACCACGCAGTACGCCAAGGAACTGAAGGACGTGAGGGTCAACGCCGCCGACCCCGGGCAGACCGCCACCGACTTCACAGGCGGCCTCGGACACGGCGTCGCAGAGGGCGCCGAGTCCATCGTGACCCTTGCGACGATCGGCCCGGACGGGCCGACGGGACAGTTCATCGACCGGTCCGGGAATCTCCCGTGGTGAACCTGTTGCGCCGCCGGTCGTAACGGCTGCGGTGTGCGCGACGACGTAAGGGCAAAGCCTCGAGCCAGGAGGGCCCATGCGCGCCGCCACCGAGCCGTCCTCCGGCCCCTTATCGGCAGCTGGTACCGGGGCCGGGGCGAATCGGTTTCGCCCGCCTTGGTTGACGATCACTCGGGCTACCGCCGGGGCGATCGCCGCGATCATATTGGTTGCGGCCGGTCTGTTCGGGTTGCGCGACTGGAAACCGGTGTACGCCATACCTGTTCGGCCGTTGCCGGCGTATGTGCAGCCGTTGCCGCGGACCCCGACCGGCGCGCCCAGGGCGTCGTTGCCCGGCCCCGTGCCGTCGAACGGCCTGCGGGTGCGGCCCCAGCCGGAATGAGGTGACGGTCCTGGGCGCCTGCCTCACGCGGTGGCGAGCTTGGTGGCCGCGGTCTCGATTGCGGTGTCGTCCAGCAGGATTGCGGAGGTGGCGGGGCCGAGGGGGATGAAGCTGTCCGCGCTCGTCACGCGGGCGATCGGGCCGGTGAAACCGCCGTCGAGCAGGGCCGCGCAGACCGATTCGGATACCCCACCGCCGCGGCGGGTTTCGTCGGCGATCAGCACCCGGCCGGTGGCGCGGGCATGTTCCAGCAGGTCATCCACGGGCAGCGGTGCCAGCCAGCGCAGGTCGAGCACGCGGGCGCGAATTCCCCGCTCGGACAGGCGGCGTGCGGCGCGCAGGCTCATCGGGACACCGTTGGCGAAGGTGACGATCGTGAGATCGGTTCCCTCGCCGTGGATTCGGGCCCGGCCGATATCGACCGGCTCGGTGGCCGGCGCCGCGAGCCAGCCGTCGTCGCCCGATTCGTACAGGTCGCGGGCGTGGTACAGCGCGATCGGCTCGAGGTAGAGGCATACCCGCCCATCCGTCCGCGCGGCGGACGCGCAGGTGCGCAGCATCGCCGCGGCATCGTCGGCGCGGGCGGGGGAGGCGATCACCAATCCGGGGATATCACGCAGGGCCGCAACGGAATTGTCGTTGTGGAAGTGCCCGCCGAAACCCCGCTGATAGGCGTACGAGGCGATCCGCACCACCATCGGATTGCGGTACTGCCCGTTGGAGAAGAACGGCAGGGTGGCCGCCTCGCCCCGGATCTGATCCAGCGCATTGTGCACATAGGCCAGGTACTGGATCTCCGGGATCGGCACGAATCCGGCCAGGCCCGCCCCGAGCGCGGTCCCCAGCACGCTCTGCTCGTCGAGTAGCGTGTCGAACACCCGCCGCGCCCCGTACCTGCGCTGCAACCCCTTGCTGACCCCGTACACCCCGCCCTTGCGCCCGACATCCTCCCCGAATACCAGCACATCGCCGTCCCGCTCGAGCAGCTCGCCGAGCGTGTGATTGACCGCCTGCGCCAGCGTCATCCGCGATGCGGCTGCTGAGTCTACGGCTGTCGCAGTTGCGGGCGCTGCGGAGAACTGTGTGCCGGAGTTGCCGACGACCCGTGCCGCTGCTGTCGTTGTCGACGTCGGCGGTGCACTGTGCGGCGTCGAATCATCGCTAGTCGCTTGGGCATTCGCCGCCGGGGGGTCGGCTCGGTTGCCGGTGTCCTCGATGGTCCGCACGGAATTACCGTCCGAACGGGTCCGGATCGCCGACCTGGGTGAGGTGGATTCGATGCGGCCGTCCTCGTCGAATCCCTTGGGGTCGGTGAGGTCTCCGTCGGCTGGGTCCACGCGGCGGCCGTCGAAGATGCGGGTTCCGGTCGGGGGGACCGGGTCCGGGAGCGGCTCGGTGCGCTGGACGTCGGCGCGGATGCGGTTCGGATGGTGCGCGGCCAGCGGTGCGGTGACGGCGGCGGCCGTGGTGAGCTTCGGTTCGTGGGTTACCTCGTCGGCGATCGCGGTGATTTCCGCGCCGATGGCGTCGTAACGGGCGATGACCTCGCGCGCGGTGACCGCGCCCGAGGCGACCAGCAGGCGGCCGGTGGCCGTCACCGGGTCGCGGCGCAGATCCTCGTCGATATCGCTGCCGCGCCGGTAGGCCGATTCCACATCGGATCCGGCGTGACCCAGCAGCCGCGTGGTGCGCATCCGCAGAAATGCCGGAATCCGATGCTCGCGCACCCAGCGCGCGGCGTCGGCGCACACGCTCAGGGTCGCAAGCAGATCCGTGCCGTCGACCTCGAAATACCGGAGGCCGGGCCGGGATCCGTAGGCCTGATGGATCCAGTCCGGGGGAGTGCGGACGCTGATACCGATCCCGTTGTCCTCGCACACGAACAGCACCGGCATCGGCACCTGCTGATGGGCGGTGTGCACGGCGGCGTTGATCGCCCCCGCCGCGGTGGAATGATTGGCCGAGGCATCGCCGAAGGTGCACAGGATCACCGAATTCGGTGGCCAGGCGGTGAACCGGCCCAGCCGGGTGGCGCGATCGAGCGCGAACGCCAGCCCCACCGCGCGCGGCAGATGCGAGGCGATGGTCGAGGTCTGCGGTATCACCGCGGCGGGTGCGCTGCCGAAAACCTTGTGCCGCCCACCGGATATCGGATCCGCGGCCGCGGCGACCACGCCCAGCAGGACGTCGCGAATCGGGTCCAGCCTGGGCACCCGGCGGCAGCGGTGCACGAAGAACGCCCCCGAACGGTAGTGCAGTAGTGCGGGATCGGTCGGCGCCAGCACCTGCGCGAGCGCGACATTGCCCTCGTGTCCGGAGGATCCGATGCTGTAGTACCCGTGTCCGGCGGCGGTGAGCCGGCGGGCGGCCAGGTCGAGGTGCCGGCTGGCCGCCTGTGCCTCGAACATTTCCAGCACGGCGGCCGCGGTGTACCGGCTGCCGGGGAGCACGGGTTCGGTTGCGGCGCGGGCGGATCCGGGCCGCACGGCCGAGACCGCCGCGCGGAACCGCCGATCGAGTTCTGCTTCCCGTTCGTTGATCATGTCTCCCAGCATGTCGGGCCGCGTCCGGTCGCGGCGGCGAATTCACCGGCTCGGCGGGTCAGTTCTCCGCGTTCAGCACCAGCCCGGTGTTGTTGCCCGCGTTGCGGATGGTGAGCGTGCCGGAATCGATCGAGAACTCGGTGTTGCCGTGCAGCGCCTCGAGCACCTGGCCCTCGATATCCATCACCTCGGGGGCGCACATCATCCGGGTGGTGCCGATGTGGAAGGTGACCTCGGTGCCGGAGATATCGGCCCTGCCGGTCATCCGATTGCAGCCCGCCAGCCCCGATACCTGGCCGTCGGGGGCGATCGTCAGCGTCGGGCGGACCTCGTCCAGCGCCTGCGACCGCACCTGGGCGTTGGGGCGCAGCAGGGTGTTGACGACCCAGGGGGTGCCGGTCAGCGGCAGGTCCGGCTGGGCGAGCTTCTTATCTATGAGGGTGACGACGATATTGGTTCCGGTCAGCGTGAGCGTGTCGCCGGAAAGCCTCCAGGCGGGATCGTTCTGCAGCAGCCCGGTCTGCCACGCATCGGCGGCGGATCTGTCGCCCGGACACGCCATCATCGTGGTCGCCATCGCGGATACCCGCAGCACCGTGCCGTCGAACGTGACCGTGCCGCTGCTGGTGTTGCAGCCGGCGTTGGCCGAGACCCGCCCGTTCGCGAAGGTCAGGGTCAGCGGGCCGCCACCGGGGATCGTGCTGCCCTGGACCTTGGTGGAGACATACGTATGGCCCATCGGGGTGGGCCCGGGACCCCCGGCCTGGCTCGAACAGGCCGCGGCCAGCCCGGCCGCGACCAGCATCGGGATCCACCGCACCATTGCCGACATGCGTGCGATCGTACCTGTGCGCGCCACGGCGTGAGGGACGCCGACGCGCCCTACACCGGCATGCCCAGCGCCGCGGCGAGCGTGCCGCCGATCGTGCTCGCGAAGGCCGCGACGGCGCCCGGATCGAGCAGTTCGGTCGGGACGTCGCGATTGTGGCAGCCGGTGGGTGCCGGGATGCCGTTGAGCCGGGCGTCGAGCCACAGTGCGGCACTGGCACTTCCGGCGACGGCCGCGCTGCCGTGCTCGGACAGTAGGTCGCGGGTGTAGGTGACCTGGGCGCGGGGATCGCGGCAGTAGGTGTCGTACAGCTGGTCGTCGGCGTTGATCGGCATCACCTCGTCCAGGGGCGCCTCGTAGATGTAGAGCGGGGATCGGGGGGCGCCACGGTTGCCGAGGGTGAGCTCGTTCAGCACCGGCTGAATCTCCGCTGCCCGCATCGGATCGCCGCCGGGATAGTCGAACAGGCCCTTGATGTTCACGAACGGGAATCCGGCGAACTGCAGTGCCACGCACTGATTTTCGTGTATGAGGCGGACCGCCTTGCCGAGGGAATTCATATACCGGTCGACGAACTGCTCGACCTGCGGGTATTCGCGCGCGACGCCGAACAGCCCGCCCAGCACCGCCCCGCCGAACGTGGAGGTGCCGTTGTTGTAGTCGATCGCCATCCGGATATCGGACATCAGGCCACCGGCCGCGGTGCCCACGATGGTCAGCTCGGGCGCGTAGGTGGCCTGCAGCTCCGCGGCGTGTGCGGTGGGTATCGCGCCACCGGAATAGCCCCACATCGCGACCCTGGTCGCGGCGCCGGGCAGCCCGGCGGGGGCGAAGCGCTCGGCCGCGCGGATGCCGTCGAGGGTGATCCGCCCGCCCAGTGGTCCGACCGCGTAGGCGGCGTTCGGGCCCTCGTGATCGGGAATCACCACCGCGTGACCGCGCTGCAGCATCGACTGGACCTCGACGAACTCCGCCTGCATGACCGGGTTGAGGGGATTGGGCAGCGCGCCCATCTGCAGGTCGTAGGACGGGGCGCAGTTCTGCGACAGGGAATCCTCGGCGAACTGGAACGACAGCAGCCCGCGTTGCCCGCTCGGCGCGGGCCGGTGCGGCACGATCACGGTGGCCACCGCCGGGATCGGCTCGCCGCGGGTGTTGGTGCTGCGGTACGACAGCTGCCAGGCGTCAGCGTTGAGCGGCAGCAGCCACAGATTCGCCAGATGCACCTGCCGCGCGGCGAGGATCTGACCGGGTTGCGCGGCCGCAACGCGGGCCGGCGCCGGACTGTAGAAGGCCTGGTCCAGATACGGGGGTGCGGGCGGGAGCGGGAACGGCAGCGCCGGGGACACCGGGACCGGGTCGGCCGTTGCGGTTGCCGCCATGCCGGGGCACAGGGCCAGGGGCAGTCCCGCGGACAGTCCCACCACCAGTGCCATGCAGGTCCGGGCGGCCAGGGCCCGGGTGGTCACCTTCATCGGAATTCCTCCATGCCGCGCTTGCGGTGCGCGGAGACCGAAAGTTAGAGAACGGTCACTTCCTAAGTTACGTACATGACTGTATGTCTTTGCCGGGAAATGTGTCAACGGTCACACGGTGCCGACGCTGGCATGATGGATGATCGTGACCCGACCGCCCCGCCGAACCCAGCAGGAGCGCCGCGCCGCCACGGTCGCGCGCCTGGTCGATGCCGCCATCGCCGCGATCGGTGAGGTGGGGTATCAGCGCGCGACCGTGCACGAGATCTGCGGGCGGGCCGGGCTGTCGACCGGGGCGATGTTCCGGCAGTTCGCATCCCGGCTGGATCTGATCGTGTGCGCGGCCGCTGCCATCGTGGCCCGCCAGCTGGACGAATTCCGGGTGCTGACCACCGGCCTGAGCGACGGCGAGGATCTGCTGGATGTGTCGCTGCGATTCCTGCGCCAGGCGCAGTCCGCCCCGGCCACCCATGCCCTGCGCGAGATCTACCTGGCCGCGCGCTCGGATCCGGAGCTGCGGGCGCGGATCGCGCCGCTCGCGGACGGGTACTACCGGGATATCGTCGCGGCCGTCAACGAGGCCGGGGTGCTGGACCGGTTCCCGGACCGGAACCGCGAACCGCTGTTCTTCGCGATGCTGTACCTGTTCTCCGGCGAGGCCGTGGTGCGCGGCGTGCATGATCGCCCCGACCTGACCGAGTCGGTGCTGGCCCTGCTCGAGGACATGCTGTCGGTCTACGCCCGGGCCCGCGGCGAGCCGTGAACCTCGCCGGCGACGCGCGCGATCACCTGGTGCGGGCGCGGTACGAGGTACCGCATAAACTGTCCCGCATGCGCATGTTCCTGGATATCCTCCTGGTGATCACCAGTGTGTTGCTGGTGCTGCTGGTGCTGTTGCACCGCGCGAAGGGCGGAGGCCTGTCCAGCCTGTTCGGCGGCGGTGTGCAGTCCAGCCTGTCCGGATCCACCGTCGTCGAGAAGAACCTCGACCGCATCAGCATTTTCGTCGCCGTGGTCTGGCTGATCGCCATCCTCGGCATCGGCCTGGAGATCAAGTTCGGATAGGACGACGGCGCGGGCTCAGCGGGTGCCGGTCACGGTGAGGTCGGGCCTGGATGCGGGCTTCGATTCGCGGATGGTCCGGAACCAGACGGTGAAACCCCAGACCACGAAGCCCGCGTAGATGACATATAGCGTCGCCGACGGGTAATAGCCCGCCTTCAACAACAGCGGCACACCAACCAGATCGACCGCGACCCAGATCATCCAGAATTCGGCGAGCCCGCGCGCCATGCCATAGGTGGCCAGCACCGATCCGGTGAAGATCCACGACTCGGACCAGGGGCCGTAGGAGCCGATCAGGGCGAACAGCTTCGCGAACGCGACGGTGCCGATCGCCATCGCCGCCACCAGCGCCCAGCGCTCCCGTGTCGAGGCCCAGCGCGGGACCACGCCGCGATGCTCGAGCCCCGATTCGGTTCGCGCATGTCGATACCAGCCCCACCAGCCGTACGCGCTGACCACGACGAACATCAGCTGGCGGCCGGCCTGTCCGGCCATGTTCAGGTGCTGCGGCGTGTGGAAGATGCCGCCGACGAAGACGGTGAACAGCAGGGCATTCCCGGCGATCCCGATCGGCCACGCCCAGACCCGCCGGCGCATCCCGCCGATCGCGGACGCCATACCGAACACATTGCCGATGACCTCGCGCCACAGGATCTGCGAATGCCCGATGTGGAGCGTGGCGTTGAGCAGCGCGAAGACAGGATTCACCTCAGCTGTAACCGTCCCGGATCAATTTCTCATCCTCGATCAGCCCAGCCGCGGCACCCGGCCGTCGATATCGGTGAAGCCGTAGGCGTCGGCCAGGTCGCGGACGCGCCAGGCCTTTCCGGTGCGGGTGCGGCGGTCGGGATCGGTGGCCAGGGCGACGACGGCGCGGCCGGGGAAGCGGGGGGTTTCGGCCTCGTCGAGGTCGAAGGTGCCCTCGCCGGGCAGGGTTGCCAGGCGGCGGCCCTGGGCGTCGGGCGGAACCATTTGCAGCAGTTCGGTATTGACGATGCCGGGCCATAGCGAGACCGCGGTGACGCCGGTGTCGGCCAGGTCGTGGGCCATATCCGCGGTGAGCCGGTCGACCGCGCACTTCGCGACGCCGTAGACGGTGTTGTGGGTGAAGCGTTCGGCGCCGGGGGAGGAGATGCTCACGATCAGCCCGCTCGACTCGATCAGTGCCGGCGCGGCGAAAACGCTGGCCACATAATGGGATCGGACACCGATCTCGAAACTCTCGTCCCACGCCTGCGGGGGCACCTCCCAGAACGGGCGGCCCAGCCAGCGCGCGGAGGCGGGGGCGTTGTAGACGTTGTTGACCAGGATGTCCAGGTGCCCCTCGTCGGTGCGGATCTTATCGAACAGGCCCTGCACCGCCTCGTCGTCGCGATGGTCGCAGACGTACGGCACCCCGGCGCCGCCCAGTTCGGTGATCTCCTCGGCGGTCTGGTCCACCGTGCCCGGCAGCCGTCCCGGGGTGGCGGATCGGCCGGTGATGTAGACCGTCGCGCCGGCGGCGCCGAGTTCCAGTGCGATGCCCTTGCCGATGCCGCGGGTGGCGCCGGTGACGACCGCGACCTTGCCCGAGAGTGTTCCGCTCATAGTTCCGGGACAGTACCTTGGAACGAGAACATGTTCTAGGTTTAGGAGGCGAAGTGGAGCCGACACATCGGTTCGTGCAGACCAATGGCATCTCGATGCATATTGCCGAGCAGGGCTCGGGGCATCCGGTGATCTTCTGTCACGGATTCCCGCACGGCTGGTTCGTATGGCATCGGCAGCTGGCCGCCCTTGCCGCGGCCGGATATCACGCCATCGCCCCCGACCTGCGCGGATACGGCCGCACGGAGGCGCCCGAGGGCGTCGAGGCGCATACCAATCGCGAGGTGATCGGCGATCTGCTGGGCCTGCTCGACGAGATCGGCGCGCAGCGCGCGGTGTTCGTGGGCCTGGATTTCGGTGCGCAGCTGGTATGGGAGCTGGCGCTGCGCGCCCCCGAACGGGTGGATGCGGTCTTCGTGCTGAACAATCCGTACGCCCCGCGCCCGCCCCAGGCGCCCTCGGCGTTCTGGACCAAGGCCGCCGATCGGCACTTCCTGCATCTGTCGTACTTCCAGACCCCCGGCGTGGCCGATGCCGAACTCGCCGCGCGACCGCGGGAATTTCTCGCGCGTGTCTTCTATTCGCTCAGCGGCGACTATCACTACCTGGACACCTGGAAGAATCCGCCCGGCCTGGGCTATATGGACGTGCTGCCGCAGGCCCCGGAACTGCCGTGGTCCTGGCTGTCGGAGGCGGAATTCGACACCTTCGCACGGGAATTCGAGCGCACCGGCTTCACCGGGGGACTGAACTGGTATCGGGCCCTGGATCGCAACTGGGAACTGTCCGCGGATCTGCCCGCCACCGTCGAGGTGCCCGCGTACTTCCTGTACGGCGAGAACGACCCGGATATGGAGGGATTCAGCGGCCGGGACCCGCTGGCGACGTTGCGCGCCAACGTCAGTGACCTGCGCGCGGTCGAGAAGGTCGCGGACGCAGGGCATCTGGTGCAGTTGGAGCGGACCGATGCGGTGAACGGCTTCCTGACCACTCATCTGGCCGAGCTGTCGCCGATCGGGCAGCACTGAATCGGCCGGGGCGGCAGCGAATTCCGCAGCTCACCGCGTCAGACCCAGCAGTGCGGCGGTGAGCCCGAAATCGGGGCCGAGGTCCTGCACCCTGCCGGTGCGGCAGCCGTCGGGTGGAATGCGGATGCGCTCACAGAATGTGCTCACGACCTCGCCGGGGAAGGTGCCGATCGTCGCGTGGGTGCGGGCGAAGCGGCCCCGCCGGTCGATCGCGCCGTCGACGTTCTGCAGGGTCAGCGGCAGGACGTCGATGGTCTCGGTGAGGCCGGCGGCGTTCGCGCGCAACTGCCCCGCGACCGCGGTCAGGCCGCTCAGCGCGGACGCCAGCCGGCCCCGGTACGGGCCGAAGGCGGCGCTGGTATCGGATAGGACGCCGTCGAGCTGGTCGAGGGTGGCCCGCAGTCCGGGTGACTGCTCGGCCAGCAACCGGCTCATCCCGGTGATCTGATCGCTGAATTCCCGCACCGCGCGGTCGTTTCCGGCGAGCATCGAGGTCAGCTCGTCGAGCTTGACGATGATGGCGGAGATCGCGTCCCGATCGGCGACGCCGGTCCGTAGCGCGCCCGTCAGGGCGGCCAGGGTATCGCGGATCTGGGCTCCTCGGCCATCGAGGATGCCCGACAGCAGGGTGCCCGACAGCGGGCCCGTGGTGCTGCCGGGGGCGGGGCGCAGGGCGGCGGTGAACTGGTCGATCGTCGCGAGCAGGGTATCGAGCTCGACAGGGCTGCGCGTGCGATCCACCGGCAGGTACGCCCGATCGGGCAGCACGGGCCCGCCGGTGTACCGCGGCGTCAGTTCGATATGCCGGTCGGTCACGATCGCGGGCGAAATCAGGGCCGCTGTCACGTTTTCCGGGAGTCTCACGCCGCCGTCCACCGTCATGTGGACCTCCGCGTACGTATCGCGCGGGACGATCCTGTCGACCCTGCCCACCGTCAGACCCAGCACGGTCACCGGATTCCCGACGAACATTCCTGCGATGCTGCGGAATTCGGCGGTGATATGGGTATCACCGCCGGTCCGTGGCAGTACGGAGCAACCTCCCGTGAGCAACGCCAGCATCCCGGCCATCGCGGCCCACCCGATACGCACCGGATACCTCATCGCCGACGCCCCTCATTCGTGCTACAAGGCATCGGATTTTGTGTCAATGCCTCACAAGAAGAGTGCCGTCGTGGCCTCGGTCTCGCCGGAAAATGGTGAAACCGGTTACAGAAAATCTCCGGACACTCCCGTCATCCCGGCATGTTCTTGGCCGGGATCCACAGCCGCACAGTGGATCCCGGCCACAAGCATGCCGGGATGACGGGAGTTACAGCTCTCAGCGGCCGGGCAGGTCGGCGGCGGCGGGTTCGTCCAGCAGCCAGGTGGTGGACTCGGTGCCGATCGCACCCGCGGACGGGACGTCGAGGGGGGAGGCCCCGTTTACGGCCGCCGCGACGGCCGCGGCCTTGGCCTCGCCGCCGACGACCAGCACCACGTGGCGGGTGCGGCGGATCGCCGGCAGGGTCAGGGTGATCCGGACGGGGGGCGGCTTGGGCGAATTCGTCACCGCGACTACCAATTCGTGCTCCTCGCGGACCGCGTCGGTATGCGGGAACAGCGAATTGATATGGCCCTCACCGCCCATCCCGAGCAGATGCAGGTCGAACGATCCGTGCTCGGCGAGGTAGGCGTGCACCGCGGCGGAGTATTCGGCCGCGGCCTCGACCGGATCCGGATATTCGCCGTCCGAGGCGGCCATCGGATGCACCCGGGACGGATCCAGCGGCACATGGTCCAGCAGCGCCTGGCGGGCCTGCAGATCGTTGCGCTCGCCGTCGCCCGCGGGTACGAACCGGTCATCGCCCCAGAACACGTCCAGCCGCGACCAGTCGATCCCGCCGGGCGCCTTGCACACCACCTCGAGCAGCCCGACTCCGGTGCCCCCGCCGGTCAGCACCACCGACGCCGAGCCGCGCTCGGACTGTGCCTTCGTCACCACGGCAATGAAGTGCGCCGCCGCGGCGGCCACCAGTTCGTCTGTACCGGAATGTACCTCGACGTTCGGCTGGTTCATGAGTCACCTTTCGTCTACTGGGACCGGCCTCGCATATCGCCCGTCATCCCGGCGGGCCTACCCCGTCATCCCGGGGGCTACCTCGTCATCCCGGCGTGCTTTTGGCCGGGATCCATCGTAACTGGCTACACACCAGCAGATTCCGGCCAAATGCACGCCGGAATGACGACGGCTTGCGGCAACCTACTCGTACGTCACCTTGGCTATACCCGCGAGCGCCTCGGCGTAAGGCTCGTCGGCGTCCAGGCGGCGTAATTCCTCGGACAGGCAGTCGTTGGTTTCGCGGCGGGCCAGCGCGAAGCGCTGGTCCGGCTCACCGGTGCGGGACAGGGTCGCGGTGCGGCCGGTCTGCGGGCGGGAGATGCCGATCGTGACGGTGGGGCGGTGCAACTCCACCTTCAGTTCGCCGACGCTGCGGCGCACGGGGCAGTTCAGCCGCGCGGCCAGCCAGCCCGCCAGGATGTCCAGGGCGGGCTCCTCCCGCAGGCCCGATACCGTTACCGATTCGACCGGCTCGAACGGCGGTTCGTCCAGTGCCGCGGCCAGCAGCGCCCGCCAATAGGTGATCCGGCTCCAGGCCAGATCCGAATCGCCGGCCGCATATGATTCGTGCCGCTTCTTGATGGCAACCTGCGGATCGGGGGCGAAGGTCGCGTCGGTGATACGCCGAATCGCCAAGCGCCCCACCGAATCCTGCGAGGGGTCCTGCGGCGCCCCGCGGGGCCACCACGCCACCACCGGCGTATCGGCCAGCAGGAACGGGATCACCATGCTGGACTCGTGATTGACCAGATCGCCCTGCAGCCGCAGCACGATGACCTCGGCCGCCCCCGCATCGCCGCCGACGCGGATCTGGGCATCGAGCTTGGTCTCGGTGAACCGGTCGCCGCGCGCGAGCACGATCACCCGGCAGGGGTGCTCGCGGCTCGCGTCGTTGGCCGCGGCGATGGCATCCTCGGCCTCGGAGCTGTCCAGCGTGCACACCACCAGCGTGAGCACCCGGCCCACGGTCACCACGCCGCTGGACTCGCGCAGGGAGATCAGGCGCTTATTGACCGCCTGAGTGTTGGTATCGGGCAAATCGACGATCACGGCCGCCGCCATTCCCGCCCGCTGCGCGCGAGCATCTCATCGGCCGAGGCCGGACCCCAGGTGCCGGATTCGTACGGTTCGGGTTTACCGCTGGCCGCCCAGTGCTCGAGCACGGGATCGAGGATGCGCCAAGACAATTCGACCTCCTCGTTGACGGGGAACAGCGACGGCACGCCGAGCAGCATGTCCAGGATCAGCCGCTCGTACGCCTCGGGGGAGGATTCGGTGAATGCCTGCCCGTAGCTGAAATCCATGTTGACATCGCGCACTTCCATGCTCGACCCGGGCACCTTGGACCCGAATCGCAGCGTGATGCCCTCGTCCGGCTGCACCCGCACGACCAGCGCGTTCTGCCCGAGCTCCTCGGTCATGGTCTGATCGAACGGCAGATGCGGTGCGCGCTTGAAAACCACCGCGATCTCGGTCACCCTGCGGCCCAGGCGTTTTCCGGTGCGCAGGTAGAACGGGACGCCCGCCCAGCGGCGGGTGTCGATGTTGACCGTGATCGCCGCGTACGTCTCGGTGCTGGACTGCGGGTCGAAGCCCTCCTCGTCGAGCAGCCCGACGACGTGCTCGCTGCCCTGCCAGCCGTCGGCGTATTGCCCGCGGGCGGTGGAATCATTCAGCGGTTCGACCAGCTTGGCCGCCGTCAGCACCTTGATCTTCTCGATCTGCAGCTGACGCGGGTTGAAGCTGATCGGATCCTCCATCGCCGTGAGCGCCATGAGCTGCAGCAGATGGTTCTGGATGACGTCACGCGCGGCGCCGATGCCGTCGTAATAGCCTGCGCGCCCGCCCAATCCGATGTCCTCGGCCATCGTGATCTGCACGTGGTCGACGTAGTTGGAGTTCCAGATCGGCTCGTACAGCTGGTTGGCGAAGCGCAGCGCCAACATGTTCTGGACCGTCTCCTTGCCCAGGTAATGATCGATGCGGAAGACGGTCTCCTCCGGGAACACCTCGTTCACCAGGGTGTTGAGTTCCTTGGCGCTCTGCAGGTCGTGCCCGAACGGCTTCTCGATCACCACCCGCCGCCAGGGCTTGGGCTTACCCGGACCCGGATCGGCCGGCTTGGCCAGGCCCGTGCGCGAGAGCTGCTTGAGCACCTGCGGGAAGGCATTGGGCGGAATCGACAGGTAGAAGGCGTGATTGCCGCCGGTGCCGCGGTCGGCATCGAGCTGTTTGAGCGTCTCGGCGAGCTGGGAGAAGGCCGCATCGTCCTCGAAGGTGCCCTGCACGAAGCGGATTCCCTCGGAGAGCTGGTCCCAGACCTCCTGGCGGAACGGTGTGCGGGAGTGGTCTTTCACCGCCTCGAGGACGACCTGCGCGAAGTCCTCGTCCTTGTAATCCCGGCGCGCGAACCCGACCAGCGCGAATCCGGGCGGCAGGAGCCCCCGGTTCGCGAGGTCGTAGATGGCCGGCATCAATTTCTTGCGCGACAGGTCGCCCGTCACGCCGAAGATCACCATGCTGCACGGGCCCGCGATCCGGGGAAGCCGCTTATCGCGCTCTTCGCGCAGCGGATTCACCGGCACGGCCGTCGGTTCTTGGCCGGCCATCTATTCAGTTGCTCCCGTTGAGTTCGGCTGTGGTGGCGGAAAGCAGTTCTTCCCAGGACTTTTCGAACTTGTTCACGCCCTCGCGCTCGAGGACGGCGAAGACGTCGTCCAGGTCTACGCCGGCGGCGGTGAGCTTGTCGAACACCTCCTGGGCCTGCGCGCCCCGGCCGGAGACGGCATCGCCGTCGAACGAACCATGGTCGGCGTAGGCCTGCATGGTCGGCTCCGGCAGCGTGTTCACGGTGTTGGGGCCGACGAGCTCGGTGATGTACATGGTGTCCGGGTAGTCCGGATTCTTCACACCGGTCGAGGCCCACAGCGGACGCTGGAGGTTCGCGCCGCCCGACGCGGCCAGATGCGCGTACGTCGAGGTGTGCTTGCCGCCGTCGAACACGTCCTGGTAGGCCGCGTAGGCCAGGCGCGCATTGGCGATGCCCGCCTTACCGCGCAGGGCCAGCGCCTCGTCGGTGCCGATGGCGTCGAGCCGCTTATCGATCTCGCTGTCCACGCGGGAGACGAAGAACGAAGCGACGGAATGGATCTTGGCGAGATCGTGCCCGGCGATCTTGGCGTTGCGCAGCCCGTCCAGGTAGGCGCCCATCACCGAGAGGTAGCGCTGCACCGAGAAGATGAGCGTTACGTTCACGCTGATGCCCTCGCCGATCACCTTGGTGATCGCCGGCAGGCCCGGCTCGGTCGCGGGGATCTTGATGAGCACATTCGGCCGGTCGACGATCTTCCACAGCTCGATCGCCTGCGCGACGGTCTGCTCGGTGTCGAAGGCCAGGCGCGGGTCGACCTCGATCGAGACCCGGCCGTCGACGCCGCCGCTGGCCGTGAAGGTGTCGGCGAAGATATCGCAGGCCGCGCGCACGTCGTCGGTGGTGATGGTGCGGATCGCCGAGTCGACGTCCGCGCTGCGGGCCGCCAACTCCCTGATCTGCTCGTCGTAGGCGTTGCCCTTGCTCAGGGCGCCCTGGAAGATGGTCGGGTTGGTGGTCACGCCGACCACGCTGCGGGTGGCGATGAGGTCGGCCAGGTTGCCGGACCGGATGCGGTCGCGCGACAGATCGTCGAGCCACACCGATACTCCCGCCTTGGACAGCGCGGCCAGGTTCTCGTTCTGTGTCACTGTGCTTATCCCTTCACCTTGTCGAGCGATCGCTGGGCGGCCTCGACCACGGCGTCTGCGGTGAAGCCGAACTCGCGGAACAGGGTCTTGTAATCGGCCGAGGCGCCGAAGTGCTCGATGGATACGTTCTCGCCGTCCGTACCGGTGAACCGGTGCCACGGCATCGCTATTCCGGCCTCGATGCTGACCCGGGCCCGGACGGCACCCGGGAGCACCTGGTCGCGGTAGGCCTTGTCCTGTGCGTCGAACCACTCGACACACGGCATGGACACCACCCGGGCGCCGATGCCGTCGGCCTCGAGCCTGGTGCGCGCCTCGACCGCGAGCTGCAGTTCCGAACCTGTCGCGATCAGGATCACCTGCGGTGTGGCCGTGGAGGATTCGGCCAGCACATAGCCGCCGCGGCGCACGCCCTCGTAGCTGGTGCCCTCGAGGGTCGGCAGGTCCTGACGGGTCAGCGCCAGCGCGGACGGACCGTCGATATGCGCGCCGTCGGCGGGCTTGAAATGCGAAAGCCGTTCCGCGCTACCGAGTTCCAGCAGGGTGCGCCAGGCGTGTGCGGTCTCGTTGGCGTCGCCGGGCCGGATCACGTTCAGGCCCGGGATGGCCCGCAGCGCGGCCACGTGCTCGATCGGCTGGTGGGTGGGGCCGTCCTCGCCGAGGCCGATGGAGTCGTGCGTCCAGACGTAGGTCGCCGGGATTCGCATCAGTGCGGCCAGGCGCACCGCGGGCCGCATGTAGTCCGAGAACACCAGGAAGGTGCCGCCGTACGGGCGGGTCGGGCCGTGCAGGGCGATGCCGTTGAGGATCGCGCCCATCGCGTGCTCGCGCACACCGAAGTGCAGGGTGCGGCCGTACGGGTTGGTCTTCCACATGCCGGTCGTGATCGACTCGGGGCCGAAGCTGAGCACATCGGGCATCGTGGTGTTGTTGGATTCGGCCAGATCGGCCGAGCCGCCCCACAGTTCGGGCAGCGCCGGAGCCAGGTTGGCCAGGACCTTGCCCGAGGCCTTGCGGGTGGAGGTGCCCTTCGGGTCGGCATCCCAGCTCGGCAGGCCGGCGGTCCAGCCCTGCGGCAGCGCGCGCGACTGCAGGCGGTCGAACAGCGCCTTGTTCTCCGGATTGGTCTGCGCCCAGGCGTCGAATGCGTCCTGCCAGGCCGCACGGGCGGACTTGGCGCGGTCCGCGGCGTTGGTGCGGGTATGCCCGATGACCGCGTCCGAGACGTCGAAGGACTTGTCCGGATCGAAGCCGAGGGCCTTCTTGGTGCCCGCGACCTCGTCGGCGCCCAGGGCGGCGCCGTGCGCGGCGCCGCTGTTCATCTTGGTCGGGGCCGGGTAGCCGATGATCGTGCGCAGCAGGATGAACGACGGCTTGTCGGTGACGGCCTTGGCCGCCTCGATGGCCGCCTCGATGTCGGTTACGTTCTCCCCGCCCTCGACGACCTGCACGTGCCAGCCGTACGCGCGGTAGCGCTCGGCGGTGTCCTCGCTCAGCGCGATGGTGGTGTCGTCCTCGATGGAGATCTTGTTGTCGTCGTAGATCACGACCAGATTGCCCAGCTGCTGGGTGCCCGCCAGCGACGACGCCTCGGAGGTGACGCCCTCCTCGATATCGCCGTCGGAGGCGATGACGTAGACGAAATGGTCGAACGGGCTGGCGCCCGGCGCGGCGGCCGGATCGAACAGGCCACGCTCGCGGCGCGCGGCCATCGCCATGCCGACCGCCGAGGCCAGGCCCTGGCCGAGCGGGCCGGTGGTGATTTCCACGCCCTCGGTGTGGCGGAACTCCGGGTGGCCGGGGGTCAGCGAACCCCAGGTCCGCAGGCTCTCGAGATCGCCGAGCTCGAGGCCGAATCCGGCCAGATACAGCTGGATGTACTGGGTCAGGCTGGAATGGCCGCAGGACAGCACAAACCGGTCGCGGCCCACCCAGTGCGGGTCGCTCGGGTCCAGGCGCATGATGCGCTGGTACAGCGAGTACGCCAGCGGCGCCAGGCTCATCGCGGTGCCGGGATGACCGTTGCCGACCTTCTGCACAGCGTCCGCGGCGAGCACGCGAACCGTGTCGACGGCCTTGGTGTCCAGTTCGGTCCAGTCGTCCGGATGGTGTGGCTGGGTGAGGGCACGGATGTCGTCTGTGACTGACACGACCGGGAGTCTCCTGACCTTCTCGTCTACTGCAGCGGCGGATTCGGGCTTCGCTCACCACCCTAGAGGCCGAACCGATGTCGTGACGAGGGAACCCTGCCGGAATCGGTAATCGTGTCGCGGCGCCGGATAAGCACTGCGCCTGCGGCGGGGGCGGATTCGCGACGGGTGGTGCCGGAGCACGCCGCGCGTGGGTCTACCATCGTCTGTAGTAGTCGGCGCTGCCGCCGGAGGTGTGCCCTGGTCGAGGGCACTTCCGCCGAGCTGGCGCGCCGAAGTTCCGTAACCGGATCGATGCACCACCTGCGAGGAGTAACAGTGCGGATTGGGCAACACCAGGGTGGTGCGCATGGCTCCTCCTCGACGGTGCTGGCGGACCGTGTCACCGGCACCGGACCGCTGTCGGCGCTCACGCGGCGGGTGCTGGCCTACATCGCGCTCACCAAGCCGCGCGTTATCGAACTGCTGCTGGTGGCGACGATCCCCACGATGCTGCTGGCCGACCGCGGCCACGTCGAGATCCGGCTGATCCTGGTCACCCTGTTCGGCGGCTGGATGGGCGCGGCGAGCGCCAACACGCTCAACTGCGTGGCCGACGCCGACATCGACAAGGTGATGAAGCGGACCTCCAAGCGGCCCCTGGCGCGCGAGGCGGTGTCGACCCGCAATGCCTTTATTTTTGGTGTCGCGTTAGGTGCCGCCTCGTTTGCGTGGCTGTGGTGGCAGGCGAATCTGTTGTCCGGGTCGCTGGTGGTCGTGACGATCCTGTTCTACGTCTTCGTCTATACCCTCGGGCTCAAGCGCCGCACCTCGCAGAATGTGGTGTGGGGCGGCGCGGCCGGATGCATGCCCGTACTGGTCGGCTGGTCGGCGACGACGGGGACCATCGGCTGGCCCGCGATCGTGCTGTTCCTGGTGATCTTCTTCTGGACGCCGCCGCACACCTGGGCGCTGGCCATGCGCTACAAGGAGGACTACCGCGCGGCCGGGGTGCCGATGCTGCCGGTGGTGGCCACCGAGCAGGTGGTCACCCGGCAGATCGTCATCTACACGTGGTTGACGGTCCTGGCCACTTTCGCGCTGATCCCCGCGACCGGCGTGATCTACGCCGCGGTCGCGATCGCGGCCGGCGCCTGGTTCCTGCTGATGGCACACCAGCTCTACGCGGGTGTCCGCCGCGGCGAATCGGTGAAACCGCTGCGCCTGTTCCTGCAGTCCAACAACTATCTGGCGGTCGTATTCTGCGGCCTGGCAGTGGATTCGGTGCTGGGCTGGCACACCATCGGCCACATGTGGTTCTGACCCGTATCGTGCCGATGCAGGGCAGCCGCGACCCGCGTCGCGTCTAGGTTCAGTGTCGAAATGAGTCGGTTGGTCCGGCCGAACGTCAGGTTCAGGCGGTCCAGCGAGGGCAGGTTCGGGCGGCGGTCAGCCGCCTGGGCAGGGTTGCAGGGGGAAGCAGGCGGGGCCGTTGGTGTCCGACGGGATGGTGAGGTCGGGGGCCGTGGTGAACGACGGGGATGTCGTGAGGGTGGGGGTGTTCGAGGCACCTCCGGGGGTGGTGTGCTTGGTACTCGTGCCGCCGCCGGAGCACATGGCCGCGACAGCCAGCACGACCACCAGGAAGGCCAGCAGGATCAGTGGGGCGATGCTGCGGTTACGGCGGTTGCCGGGGGTACGGCGGCGCGGCGGTGGCGGGGCCGGGCGCGGGTCGAACGGGACCGAATACGGTTGCGGTGTGGCCTGATACGGCTGGGCCCGGCCGAATTCGGGCGAACCCGTGGGGGATCCGGACGACATGGCGGCGGCCTGCTGCGGGGGAGCGACATGCGGTGCTGAGGCGGCGAATTCGCGCTCCGAGACGTGCCGCGGCGGCGGGGGAGTCGGCCGATGCGGGCTCGCGACCGGTACGGATGCGGGGATCGGGCTCACGGCGGGCGGCTGCGGTGCGACGGGTTCGCGGGGTGCGGGGAAGCCCTCCGCGATGAGATCGGAATAGGTTGCGGCGGCCGCAAATCCGAGTGCGCCGAGGGCCTGGCCGACCTGTGCGGCATCCCAGGAGTCGGCCGCGGCCGGGTGCACGCCGGCCCCGCCGCCGGTGATCCGGGTGAAATAGGCGCGCAGCGAGGACGGGCCGTCGCCCACGACCACGTCGATCCCGGGCGGTAATGCGCCCTTCTCGAGGGTGATCCGGGTGCCCAGCTGCGGGATGACCAGCACGATGCCCATCACCCCGACCGATTCGCGGCCGGGCGCGGCGCGCAGCTCGCGTTCGAGTTCACCGGTGCGGGTGAGCACTTCGGACATCGGCCCGGTGCCGTCCTGGCCGTCCTCGAGCGGGGCGGGTGCGCCGTCGATCGTCCAGGGTTCGGCCTCCGAACAGCGCAGGGCGCCGTTGACCCGCTCGGTGAACCCCTTCACCACGACCACCACGCACGTCCGGGGCGTCCACACCACGACGTCGGCGCCGCGGGACTTGACGACCGCGATCCCGGGCAGCGCATGCGGGCCGGTCCACGATTTGAGCCAGTTCACCACCGTCCGCTCGGTGCTGGACAGCCGCGACGGGTCGTCACCCCGGACCTTCACCAACATCCTTATCAACCCCTGCCCAATACCTGATCTACCGACCGCCGGCGGCCGCCCGAACACCGTAGAGCGTACGGGCACTCCGGCGAATAGGCTTGCGTACCAGCAGAGATGATCCAGTATCGGCAGGTTCGCGGCGCATCCGGGTTGTGAGATCGGCCGCTGTAATGCTGCGTTGGGCCGCGAACCCCTGCCCGGGCGGCTCGGGTCCGGTTGCCGCTGGGAGGTGCGCCCGTCACCGGTTATCCCCATCCGAGCAGGTTCCCGTGGTGGCGTACGCCTATCCGTCGTTGCGCCAGGCGAGGTGTCCGTCCGGGCGGATAAGGATGCGGGTGCCCGTGCTGGCGGCGTAGGCGATGAATGCGTGGTCGTCGACCGCGATCAGCTGATCGTCGCCGGGTGCGGCGTTCGGGGCGACGACCGAGACGTTCCGGACCGGGGTCGTATCGGTGATGCCTGCGGCAAACCCCGTGTGCTGGGCGGGAATGGTTGGGGCCGAGGCGTGGTCGTCGAAGTGCAGCAGCGTGGCGTGCGGGCCCTGTAGCAGCTCGAACAAACGGACCGTGCTGCCGTCGGGGCGGCGCAGGGGTGCGTCGGGGGCGCGGTCGCCCGCGACGAGCGGGCCGGTCGCCTCCGGGGCGCGGTAGGTGAGGGAAAGCTGGTGGGTTTCCTCGCCGCGGTGCATCGCGTCGGCGTCGCCGGAGACGTGCTTATCGAGCAGTTCGGAGCTCAGGCCCAGGATCCGGGCGGCGACCGTGCGCCGCTCGGGCTCGTAGGTGTCCAGGATCTCGGGCGCGCCCGCCAGCGCCGCGGCCAGTTTCCAGCCGAGGTTGTAGGCGTCGCCGATGCCGGTGTTCATCCCCTGTCCGCCGGTCGGGGGATGGGCGTGCGCGGCATCTCCGGCCAGGAATACCCGCCCGTCCCGGAAGTGCTGTGCCAGGCGGATATTCGGTCGCCACACCGTCGACCATGTCGGCTCGCCGAGCACGATGTCGGTGCGTCCGGACATGCGGTCGAACTGCTCCTGGAGTACGGCGCGGGTGGGTTCGGCGTCCTGGGCGAGGGGAGCGGCGAACTGGAACAGCCGCCGCCCGGGCAGTGGCGTCAGCGCGATCCCGGACATGGGCTCGCGGGCCTTGGCGAACCAGTAGCCGAAGTCGTGGTCCAGCGCGGCGGCGGGGACGTCGCCCAGCAGCATCCGGATCGACTCGTCGGTGCTGCCCTCGAAGGCGATGCCGAGAGTCTTGCGCACGGTGCTGCGACCGCCGTCCGCGCCGACCAGATAGTCCGCGCGCACCATCTCGGTGCCGCCGGGGCCCTCGAGTGTGGCGATGACACCGTCGGCGTCCTGGCTGAATGTGACCAGGGCCGTGGACAATTGGACCTCGACGCCGAGGCCGGCCAGGCGCTTGCGCAGAATCGTCTCGGTATCGGACTGGCCCAGCACCCACGGATTCGGATACGGCACGGCGGGGGTCGGCTCGCGCGGATCACTCATCCGGCGCTCGGTGACGAGGTTCCCGTCGATGTGGATCCGCATCAGTGCCTGCGGCGCTCCGGCGGCGTGGACCGCATCGAGCACCCCCAGATCCTCGAAGACCTCGAGGGTGCGGGGCTGGATGCCGTCGCCGCGCGAGCCCGCGAAGAACTCCGTGGCGCGCTCTACGATCCGCACGCCGACGCCGCGACGGGCCAGGTCGATGGCAAGGGTGAGACCGGTTGGTCCGGATCCGGCGATGAGTACCTGCGGTGACATGCTCACTCCTGAAATGAATGTATATTCACTGAATCTGTATTCAGCATTCTGGTTGATAGGGTTCGTTGTCAAGGAGGTGGTGAGGATGGCCGAGGCCGCGACACGGGACGGGGACGGCGGCCGGGCGCGCGGCGGCCGCAAGGAACGCGCCGCGGAGACCGAGCAGGCCCTCAAGAGCGCGGCGCGGCGGCTGTTCGCGGAGCGCGGGTACCTCAACACCAAGATCACCGACATCACCGCAGCGGCCGGGCGGGCGGCCGGTTCGTTCTACAACCACTTCGCGGGCAAGGAGGAGTTACTCCAGGCGCTGCTGAAGGACTTTGCCGCCGAGGGGGATGCGGCGGCCGAGGCGCGGGAGCATCGCCCGGACTTCACCGATCCGGACGCGGTGCGGTTCCATGTCGAGAACTACTGGCGCTTCGCGCGCGAGCACGGGCCGGTGCTGCGCGCGGTGCAGCAGGCCGCCCTGGTGAACGACGAATTCGCCCGGCTAGCGGGGCAATTCGGCGCGGAACAGCGCAATGATGTCGCCGATCACCTCGATGGTTTCCCCGCGGCCGGGGTCGCGCTGCCGAGCACCACCGAGGCGAGCCTGGCGATGATGTTCCTGACCGTGTCCGGCCTCGTCGAGGCGGTCGAGCAGGGCGCGATCGAGCTCACCGACGACGAGGCCGTCGCGGGCCTGACCCGCTTCATCTACCGCGGCCTCACCGGCCGCGACTACTGACGGCCGGGCTCCGACGTGGCCTCTGCGACCCTGTCGTGCAGACGCGCGCGGACCTGTTCCGGTGTGTAGGAACGCCGTTGCCGCTCCGCGCGAATGATCACGACCCCGGTGGCGGCGACACCGGCAACGCCCGCCAGGCCGATGATCTTCCACCAGGGCAGGTGTCCGAGATCGGGTTTCTTCCACTGGCGCATGTGCCTAGGCTACTGCGTATGGCGGGTGCGAGCATCGAACTCGACCGGGCGCTCGAGCTCACGCGAACCGGGGATCTCTGGTTGTTCCGCGGCGGTTCGGCGGCCGATCGAGCCATTCGGGTGACGACGAACAGTCCGGTCAACCACGTCGGAATGGTCGTCGCCATCGATGATCTCCCCGTGCTGATCTGGCACGCCGAACTGGGCAGGCCGCTGCCCGACATGTGGTCCGGCGACCGCCACCGCGGCGCCCAGCTGCACGATCTGCGCGAGGCCGTGCTCGTGTGGTCGCGGCGGTACGGTCAGCGGGCCTGGCTGCGCCAGCTCGACCGCCCGGTGACCCGCGAGATGGAGGACGACGCGCTGCGCGCGATCGCCCGGCTCGACGGCCTGCCGTTCCCGTCGACCTCGAGCCTGGCCGCCCGCTGGCTGGGCGGCCGCCTCGGCCGGATGCGGTCGAATCCCGGCCCGGCCGCATCCGGCCCGGAGGCGGCAGCGAAGCGTAACCACGCAGGGCCGGCGGCCGGGCTCGATCGGCACAGCTCGGCCGGGCAGGCGGCACCGGGGCAGGACCTGCGCAGCGCCTATTGCGCCGAGATCGTCGCCCTGACCTATCAGGCGATGGGCCTGCTGCCCGAGCGGCGCGCGAATTGGTATGACCCCGGCCGGTTTTGGAGCGGTGACACGCTCCGGCTGTCGTCGGGCTACCATCTCGGCGGCGAGATCCCGGTGGAGATCCCCGCGTAGCGACGTGTCCCGCCGAACGCCTGTCGGCTCGGCGGCGAGGTTGGTAGAGGTCGTCTGTCCTGACCCGGGCGGCCACGCCCGAAGGTCGCCCGGTTCAGCCGTTTTCAGGGGATAAGGACGATCGAGCCGGTGGTCTTGCGGCCCTCGAGGTCGCGGTGCGCCTGTGCGGCGTCGGTGAGCGGGTAGCGGGCGCCGATGCGGATGTGCAGCGTGCCCGCCGCGATGGCGTTGAAGATATCGCCCGCGCGCCACAGCAATTCGGCGCGATCGCGGGTGTAATGGGCCAGGGAGGGGCGGGTGACGAACAGGCCGCCGCCGCGGTTGAGGCGCTGCAGATCGAAGGGGGGCACCTGCCCGCTCGCGCCGCCGAACAGGGCGAGCATGCCGCGCACGCGCAGCGAATCGAGGCTGGCGTCGAAGGTGTCCTTGCCGACGCCGTCGTACACCGCGGCCACGCCGACGCCGTCGGTCAGCTTGCGCACCTCCAGGGCCAGATCGGTGCTGTAGCGCAGCACCTCGGCCGCGCCGGCCTCACGCGACAGGGTCTCCTTCTCGTCGGTCGAGACCGTGGTGATCACCCGCACTCCGCGCGCGGCCGCGAGCTGGGTCAGGATCAGGCCCACGCCGCCCGCACCGGCGTGCACCAGCACGGACTCACCGGGTTCGGGCCGGTAGATCGATTCGACCAGATAGTGCGCCGTCATGCCCTGCACCAGCGCAGACGCGGCCACGGCGGGTTCGACGCCGTCGGGCACCGGAACCGCGACCGCCGCGTCGACGGTGACCCGCTGCGCGTAGCTGCGCACGCCACCCGCCCAGGCCACCCGGTCGCCGACACCGAATTCGGTGACCCCGTCGCCGATCGCGGCCACCACCCCGGTGCCCTCGGAGCCGGGGATGTACGGCAGATCCTGCGGGTAGACGCCCGCGCGGATATACGTGTCGATGAAGTTGACCCCGATCGCGCCGGTGTCGACGAGCAGCTGACCCGGGCCGATCTCCGGATCCGGCAGCTCGGTGTAGCGCAGGACCTCGGGACCACCGTTCTCGGAAACCTGAATCGCATGCATGGTCTGGTTGTACACCGCAGTGGCGGGTTCATTCCCCGCGGTGTGCCGGAACGGACTTACCGGGCGGTAAACTTGCCGTCATGAGTGCTACTGCGGCCCCCGCGAAGCCGTCACCCGCCGTGATCGATTCGGTCAAGGGATTCGTCGCCGACCACGGTGGTTCCGCCACCGCGGTGCTGCAGCCGATCGGCCGCGTCGGGGTGCGGATCACCCTCGTCGGCAAGGACGGCATCCTGGGCGACCGGGTCGTATCCGATCTTGCCACCGCGCAGGCGCTGGTAGAGCTGGTGGACGGGCTGAGCGAGACCGAGCACTGGGACCGCGAGCTGACCTCTGTGGTCACCCCCGCCCCGGGCCACTGGGCCAAGATGGCCGGCTGGGTCGCCCGCCAGACCCGATTCCCCGCGGCACGCAACGAGCGCTGAGCGCTCCTACCGCGCGCTGATTACTTGGCGGATGTACTGGGTTGTAGGACGGTACGGCACCGCGACATACCGCCGTGACCGGATCGGTTCCAGTATTGTCTCCCGATGCCCGGCGTTTGCCGGATGCTATCCGCGGTGCGGGTGGCGAGTACTACGCGAAGCAGTGGGAAGTATTATGCGAGTCCGACATGTCCTGGCCGCCGTCGCGGCCGGTGTTGTATCCCTTGTCCCGGTGACGGTTCCGGCTGGGGCACAAGCGCCCGACGGTGCGCTTCGGGTGTGTACGACCGGCGACTATGCGCCCTATTCGATCGCCGATGGCCACGGCGGATACCGCGGGATTGATATCGATCTGGCCTCCGGTCTGGGTGGTCTGCTGCACCGTCCGGTGGAATTCGTGCCCACGACCTGGCCGACGCTGGCGGCGGACTTCGGCGCGAAGAACTGCGATATCGCCGTGGGCGGTATCTCGGCGTCGGCGTCGCGTCGCGCCTTCTCGGACTTCTCGATGGACTATGGCACCGACGGCAAGACGCCGATCGTGCGGGCCGCCGACACCGGTAAGTACGCGACGATCGATCAGATCAATCGCCCCGGTGTGCGGGTCATCGTGAATCCGGGCGGTACCAACGAGCAGTTCGCCCGGGCGAATTTCTCTGCCGCGCAGCTGATCCCGTGGCCGGACAATACGACGATCGTGGATCAGATCGATAAGGGCCGCGCCGATGTGTTCGTCACCGATTCGGTGGAGGGCCGCTATCGGGTACGCCAGCACCCGGACCTGCGGGTGCTGCATCCGGACAAGACCTTCGACTCCTCGGGCAAGATCTTCCTGCTCCGCAAGAACGACCCGCTGCTGGCCGCGGAGGTCAACGGCTGGCTGGGCGCGCAGCTGGCCACGGGCGGGGTGAACCGGCTGTTCGACCAGTGGATCGGCCCCAACGCGACGGCGTAACGGAACGGGCGTGCACGCGAGGCGATGTCGCGCGGCGGATTCCTGCCGGGCGGACTAGGATCGGCGGGCATGACGGATAAACAGGCGAGCCGCACCGCCGTGCTGGTATGTCAGGGCCGGGCGGTGGGCGACGGGCAGCTGGCCCCGCGGCGGTTCGGCGATCCCGTTGCGGCCCAACTGCTTCGCGAGCAGGAGCGCGCGGACGTGGAGCTGGCCCGATCCGGGAGGGCCCCGTCCGGCTGGCGCAACCGCATGCGATACGAGATGCTGACCGCCACCGCCGCGGTGCTGGCCACGCGGACGGTCGTCATCGATGATGCGGTGCGCGCCGCGGGCAATCCGCAGCTGGTGGTGCTCGGGGCCGGGCTCGACGGCCGGGCCTGGCGCCTGGCCGAGCTATCCGGTACCGCGGTCTTCGAGGTGGATCATCCTGCCTCGCAACAGGATAAACGGGACCGGGCGGACGGCCTGGAGCCGGTGGCGAAGTCGCTCACCTATGTCCCGGTGGATTTCGGCCGCGACGCGCTCGGTCCGGCCTTGGCGGCGGCAGGGCACGACGCCGCGGCGCCGACCACATGGATCTGGGAGGGTGTGCTGACCTATCTGATCCAGCCGGAGGTCACCGCGACGCTCGCCGTCGTCGCCGAGCGCTCGGCCCCGGGCAGTCGGCTGGTCGCGACCTATCCGGTGCCCAACCGGCTGTCGGGGCTGGGGCGCCGGGCGATGCGAATATACAGCGGCCTGACCGGCGGGCAGGACCCACTGGAGAACGAACCCCACGTCTCGGCCTGGACTCCCGAACAGATGCGCGTCCTGCTTGCCGGGTACGGCCTGACGATCACCGCGAACGAGGATCTCTTCACTGCCGCACGGCAGTTGGGTATCTCGGCCCGCCAATCCCGCTTCTACGGCCTGGGCCGCGCCGCCGTCGCGGACAAGCGCTGAAAATCAGCTACAGCAACCCCCGCCGCAGCAGCCACCCGCGGGCGCGGGCTGGCTACGCGGGGCGGCCGCCGTGCCCGCGGAGCCGGTGAGTGCGATGGTGGTGAGCAGTTTGACCGTGTCCGCGTGGCCGTCCGGGCAGCGGGCGGGCGCACCCGACTGGCTCATCGGCCGCTGGAGCTCGAAGGTGTCGGTGCATTCGCGGCAGCGGTACGCGTAGGTCGGCATACGGGAATTATCGCCGATGATCGGTGGCGGCGGTCAGGCGGTGTTGTCAGCGCCTACTGGGGGGCCTACGTGGTTACGCAGGCTGCCTCCTCCGGCCCTGACCCATTAGGCGGCGTGGGCGACGGAGTTGTGCGGCGCGTCCGCGGTGATCTGCTCGCGGGTGCGCATGGCGGCCCACAGCGCCGCGGTGGCGGCGGTGCAGGCGGCGGCGCCGCCGACGTGCGCGGCGACCAGGGCGGCGGGGACGTGGGTGAAGTACTGCACGATGCCGATCAGGCCCTGGGCGCAGACGAGGGCGATGACCACGATCAGGCGGTTGCGCAGGGCGCGGGTCATGCCGACCGCGGCCAAGCCGAAGCCCAGTCCGATGATCAGGGCGAGGTAGGCGACCACCATCTCCGCGTGCGCGTGTACCAGGGTGACGATCTCGATCTTCAGGCGCGCAACGGGTTTGGTAACGCTCTGGTCGCCGGCGTGAGGACCGGCGCCGGTGACGAAGGTCCCGGCGACCAGTGTGGCCGTCAGCGCCACGGCGCTCAGGGCGGTCAGCCAGCGCAGCGGCGAGGGAACCAAGACAACGGACACCCCGGCCGCATCATCCGAACTGGGTTCGCCGACCTTCGTGAACAGCAGCACCGACAACCACACCATCAGCATCGAGACCAGCAGATGGATCGAGACCGTCCACCACAGCAGTCCGGTGCGCACGGTGATGCCGCCGATGACGGCCTGCAGCACGGTACCGCCCGGCATCAGCCACGCGTAGGTCACGATCTCGCGCCGCCGCCGCGCCCGCAGCACCGCGAGCACCACCAGCGCCGCGCACAGCGTGACCGCGAAGGTGAGCATGCGGTTGGAGAATTCGAGGGCCTGATGCCAGAACGGCACCGCGGCATGCGCCACGGGAGTGAAACTGCCCGGAAAACACGTCGGCCAGGTCGGGCAGCCCAGCCCCGACGACGTGACGCGCACCACCGCGCCGGTGACCGAGATCCCGGCCTGCGACAGCACCACCAGGAACGCGATGATCCGCTGCACCCGAAGCGAGGGCAGCGGCAGCAGGTCGACGAGTCGCATGAAGGCGCGTGAGAGCACGCAACGATGGTAGTCGGGGCCCGCCGGTCCGCCGCAGCCGGGCTACTACAGCCCGTCGTTGTGGTGCCGCTCGGTAATTCGATCCGTGGTGCATCGCGGTCGCCGATGCGGTAGGCCGGACGATCCGAGGCGGTTCCTGTGCGGTGGCCGCCCGCGAGGTACGGAGGCACTGCTGGATCCCGCCGGGCCGGGTTGCCGGGTGTGGCCGGACCGAGTCGGCAATGTCCTTGTAGCGGTTGGTCATGCCGGAGCATGGAGTAGGCCGACGGTGATAGCAAATATTAAGCATCCGCGGTGATTTCGTCCGACATCCGCCCGGCATGTATGCAGACTGATTGGTCTATTTCATGCTCAAACCCGCTGACCTGCAGTTAATTACTACACCGCCCAGTCGGTTTCAATCCGAATTGTCCAAATTTGCGATGACTCGCCGACCATTTTGTTGCGTTATGGCGTGTCGTAGCAACGGATTTCGCTACTGTGGGGATCGCAGCGAATATGCAGTGAACTTCGCAGCCGCTCCACACAGCAGCTCGACTACCGAATCGCCACCCGCCTCCGGCCGTCGCCGGTGGTGCATTTCCTTTCGTCCATACCGGCGCTGCGCCGCGTGGGATTGCGGTGTGTGCCGACACCAGAAAGGTGGCCGATGCAGAAGATCCGGGTTGTTGCGGTCTGTGCCGGGTTCGGGTTGGAGGCTTACGACTGGGGAATGTATCCGCTGCTGCTGAGCTATTTCGGGCCGAACTTCTTCGGTGCGGATCTGCAGCGTTCGCTGGTATCCGGCTTCGCGGTCTTCGCGGTCGGATTCGTGACCCGCCCGTTCGGCGGGATGATCCTGGGCCGCCTCGCCGATGTGCGCGGCCGCAAGCCCGCGATGCTGATATGCCTGGCCGGGGCCGGGGTGGCGGCGCTGGGCATGGGGCTGACCCCGAGCACCGCGGTCTTCGCCGGTGCGCCGCTGATGGTGGTGGGCTGGCGGGCGCTGCTGGGATTCTTCTTCGGCGGCGAGGCCCCGCTCGGGCACGGCTACGTCTACGAAATGACCACGCCCGGCCGTCGAGGCAGGGGCGGGAGCTGGCTGCCCGCGGCCGCGGGAGTCGGCGCAATCTTTGCGAATCTGCTTGTGCTCGGCCTTGTCTCGGCGGTCGGGTCGGACGGCATGACCGCCGGATACTGGCGCATTCCCTTCCTGGTCGGCGCCGTGGCCTCCTTCGTGTTCGCCGCGCTGCGGGGTGGACTCGCCGAATCCGGGCAGTTCCAGGCCCACCGCCACGACGACTACTCCTGGTGGGCGGCGCGGCGGCGGCTGGCGCTGCCGATGCTCGCGGTCGCCGGCGTGACGGTCGGCGCGACGTCGGCGATGTATCTGTGGGGCGGGCTGTCCACGACCTACGCGATCAGCGTGCTCAACCTCGACGACCAGCAGGTATTGCTGGCCACCATGTCTGCCGCGCTGATGGTCACGGTGGCGGTGCCGCTGTTCGGGCGGCTCGGGGACCGGGTGGGGTGCCGGTTCCTGATGGGGGCGGGGGCCCTTGGTGCTGCCATAGCCGTCGTGCCGCTGCAATACGGGCTCGAACGCGGCGGGGTGCTCGGTTTCTGGGTGGTGATCATGCTCGCAAGCCTGTTGAATGCGCCGATCCTGGCGATGTTGCCGACCGTGCTGGCGGGCCTGGTGCCGGGCCGCTACCGGATCGCGGCGGAGGCGCTGCCGTACACGCTCACCACGATGGTGTTCGGCGGCACGGTGCCGATGCTCAAGGAGCTCACCGCCGATCACACGGCGCTGGTGGGCGGCTGGGTCGCGCTGCTGCTGCTCATCACGGTCGGCACCCTGCAGCTGGTGGGGCGCCGCGGCGCCGACGAGCCGCAGGGGGACGGGGTGCGGGTGCCGGAAGGCGGAGTCGCCGCGGTGATTCCGGCGGTAGTCCAGCCGTGAAATGAGGTCGTAGACGATCGGCGGGTTCGCCGGGGCGGTACGGCGAACCCGCAGGTCGCATCGACACTTGAACGGTGTTAAAGTTGCCGCGCTCATGAATACTCTCGTTATTGCGCGCGCCCGCCTGGCCCACCGCCTGTCCGCCTCGGGCGCCGGCGCCGCGCTGGAAGCCTATGAATGGTCGCTGTACGCGCTGTTGGTGACCTATTTCTCGCCCCACTTCTTCGGTGGCTCGCTGCAGCACTCGGTGGTGTACGGGCTGGGCGTGTTCGCGCTCGGGTTCGTCATCCGGCCGGTCGGTGCGCTGGTGCTCGGGCGGCTGGCCGATCAGCGTGGACGCCGGCCCGCGCTGATGGTGTCGATCTCCATCGCGGGGGTGGCGACCCTGGCGATGGCGCTGACCCCGGGCCGGGAGAGCGTCGGTGCGGCCGCGCCGGTGCTGCTGCTGGTCTGGCGGCTGCTGCTGGGCTTCTCGTTCGGCGGCGAGCAGGCCATCGCGCAGGCGTACATGTACGAGTCCGCGCCGGAGGGCCGCCGGATCCTGGGCACCAGCGTGTACTCGATCTTCTACGGGCTCGGCACGGTCTGCGCGAACCTCATCGCGGCGGCGCTGCTGGCCGGTGTGGGGTCCGCGGCCATGGCCGCGGGGTACTGGCGGGTGCCGTTCGCGGCGGCGGCGGTGCTGTCGCTGGTATTCCTGTTCGCCCGGCGCGGGCTGCCCGAGACGCTCGACCGCGCGGCCGCGTCGGAAACCGTTGCGGTGCTGCGGGAGTGGCGCACACTGATTTGGCCCGTGCTGGCCGTTGCCGGCCTGACCGCGGGCTCGCTGTCGTCGTACTACCTGTGGATCAGCGCGCCGACCAGCTATGCGATCAGCGTGCTGAAGATGCCCGACGGGCAGGTGCTGTGGGCGGGGGTGGTCTCACAGCTCGCGTTCATGCTGATCGCGCCGGTATGGGGCTGGCTGGCCGACCGAATCGGGGTGCTGCGCTGGATGGCGGGTGTATCGCTGGCCCTGGCGGTGGCCACGGTGCCGATGGAGCTGCTGATGAACTCCGCGACGGTGACCACGTACTGGGTGCTCATGATCGCGGCGGCGGTCTGCGTGGCGACCCTCTCCGCGACGCTGACCGGCGCCTCGGCCGCGGTCGCCCCGGCGCGCCATCGGGTCACGGTGATGGCGCTGCCGTACAGCATCGCCACCGCGATCTTCGGCGGCACCACCCCCGCGCTCAAGGAGCTCTCGGCCCCGCATCCGAGGCTGTTCGCGCTGTATATCGCCGTGCTGCTGGTCATTACGGCGGGCACCGCACTCCTGGCCCGGCCGCTGGACCGGTCGAAGCCGATCGTCTGATCGGCACCGGCACTCAGCGATCCGATCGTCATTCCGGCATGTGGCCGGAATCTCCAGTGCGGCTGTGGATCCCGGCCAAGGGCGTGCCGGGATGACGGGGGTTGGGCTCAGTCGAAGCGGAAGTAGCGGGTGGCGAGCCAGCCCGCGACGACGCCCCAGACGATGAGCACGATCAGGCCGTACCAGTCCACATTGGTGCGCAGGGCCTGGTCCAGGGCCTGGGCGAGGGCGCCCGACGGGATCAGGCGGGCGATGATGCTCAGCGGCTTGGGGATATCACCGGCCGCGAAGATGAGGCTGGCGACCGCGAGCATGACGAACCACGCGATATTGGCCAGGGCGAGCACGATTTCGGCCTTGAGGGTGCCGCCGAGCAGCAGGCCCATCGCCGCGAACGTGGCCGTGCCCAGGGCGATGACCACCGCGCCGAACAGGAGCCCGGCCGCGCCGGGCCGCCAGCCCAGGGCGACGCCGATCAACCCCAGCAGAATCGACTGCAGCACCACCACGATCAGCACGGCCGCGCATTTCCCGCCGACGATGCCCCAGCGCGGTAATGCGGTGGCGCCCAGGCGTTTCAGCGCGCCGTAGCGGCGGTCGAAGCCGACCGCGATGGCCTGCCCGGTGAACGCGGTGGACATGATCGCCACCATCATCACCGCGGGCACGATCCGGTCCACCCGATGCGCGCCCAGGCTGCTCAGCGGCAGCAGCGTCAGCCCGACGAGCATCGCGATCGGGATGAACATGGTCAGCAGCAGCTGTTCCCCGTTGCGCAGCAACAGCAGCAGCTCCATGCGGGTCTGCGCGGCCAGCATTGCCGGGCGCGTGGCCGGGCGCGGATCCGGGGTGAAGGTGCCGGGTGCGAAACGGGCGGCGGTGTCGGTCACCGGGACTGACCTCCGTTCGGGTGAGTGGTCGGCGGCGCGGTCAGCATTGCCGGACATGCGTCTGGGCGCGGATCGTATCGTCGTGCGGCGTCGTCATTCCGGCGTGCTTGTGGCCGGAATCTGCGGTGCGGCTGTGGATCCCGGCCACGGGCACGCCGGGATGACGGGGGGACGTCGTGAGCGATGGGGTCAACTGCGCAGTTCCCGTCCGGTCAGTTCCAGGAACACATCCTCCAGGCGGCGCTGGTCGATGCGAATATCGGTGGGTAGCACGTCGATTCGGGCGCACCAGGCGGTGAGGGTGGCCAGCACCTGCGGGGTGATGTCCCCGCACAGCAGGTAGGAGCCGGGTGTCGTCTCCCGCGGCGAGAAGCCTTCCGGCAGCGCCGTTGTCAGCAGGTGCAGGTCGAGTTTCGGTGGGGCGGTGAAGTGTAGCTGCCCCTCGGCGCCGGCGGAGGTGACCTCGGCCGGGGTGCCTGCGGCGACGACGCGGCCGTGGTCGATGATGACCAACCGGTCCGCGAGCTGTTCGGCCTCGTCCATCATGTGGGTGGTCAGCAGCACCCCGACGCCGTCGCGGCGCAGCGCATCGATCAGTTCCCACACCAGATGTCGTGCCTGGGCGTCCATTCCGGCGGTGGGCTCGTCCAGGAACACCATCTCCGGCCGCCCGACGAGGGCGCAGGCGAGGGCCAGGCGCTGCTGCTGGCCGCCCGACAGGCGCCGGTACGGGGTGCGGCGCGCGTCCTGCAGGCCGAGCGTGTTCAGGAGCCACTGCGGATCGAGCGGATTCGCCGAATAGGACGCGACCAGGTCCAGCATCTCTCCGGCCTTGGATCCGGGATAGGCTCCGCCGCCCTGCAGCATGACCCCGATGCGGGGGCGCAGGGCGTCGGTGTCGGCGATCGGATCCAGACCGAGCACCCGCACCGTGCCCGCATCGGGCGCGGAGAAGCCCTCGCACATCTCCACGGTGGTGGTCTTGCCCGCGCCGTTGGGGCCCAGCAGCGCAACGACCTCCGCCCGCCGCACCTCGAAACTGAGGCCGTCCACGGCAGTGGTAGTGCCGAAGCGTTTCACCACACCATCGACGCTGACGGCGGCATCGGATCCGTTCACGAAGTGACACCGTATGCCGCGGGCGGCTGTGACGGAGCAGACACCCCCGGACGATTGCGCCACGGCAGCAGATTGCGGGTGAGCACGATGAAGATAATTCCGACGACCACACCGGCGCAGGCGGCCTCGATGATCTGGAAGACGCCGAAGTCGGCGCCGCGGGGCATCAGGATCATGCTCACCACCGCCGAGAACGCCACCGCGGGCACCCGGAACGTCCGGGTGGTGGCCCAGGCGGCCAGCGGCACAATCGCCCACAGCAGATACCACGGCTGCACGACCGGATACAGCAGCACGATCGCGGCCAGCGACACCCCCATGGCCCCGACCGGATGCAGCCGCCCGGTCCAGGTGGCCACGAGCATGCGCAGGGTGAGGAATCCGGCCACCACCTCCGCGATCGGGCGGGTGATGCTCAGCAGTGCGGTGGTGTGATCACCCAGGCCCAGCAGCACGCCGCCGAATCCGGTGATGACGCCGAGGGCCGTCGGCAGCGACATCCAGCTGCGCACGGCCTGGCCGGTGTTCAGGGTGTGCACCCAGCCCATCCCGAGGCCACTGACCTCGGCGACGAGAAGCGTTACGCCGACCGCGATCACGAGCATGACGGCCGCGGCGATGAGCATCGGGCGCAGTCCCTGGCCGAGCTTGCGCGCCAGGGCCATGCCGACGAAACCCATGGCGATGATCGAGGTGAATTTGATCGACGAGGACAGCGTGATGACCGTCGCTCCGGCCAGGATCCATATCCAGGCCCTCCGGTCCAGGACGTGGCAGTCCTCCAGCCCGCGCAGGCACAACTCCACACCCGCCAGCATCAGCCCGAGCATCAGCGCATCGTTGTGCACGCCGCCGATCAGGTGGAACAGCACCAGCGGATTGGCCGCACCCAGCCACAGCGCGCTCACCTGCGCGACGCCGCAGCGCCGCGAGAGCCGGGGCAGCGCCCACACGATCAGCGCCACCCCGCCGAGTTCGAGTAACCGGTGCGCCCACACGCCGAGAATGATGTTGTCGCCGGTCAGTTTGGCGATGCCCTGGCCCATCCAGAGGAAGAGGGGCCCGTACGGCGCGGGGGCGTCGCGCCAGATGTTGGGCACGTTATCGGTCAGCACATTGGCCAGGCCGAGCCCGTCCGCCGGACCCACGACGTACGGGTCCAGGCCGCGCTCGGTGATCTCGCTCTGTGCCAGATACGAGTAGACGTCGTTGGAGAACATCGGCGGCGCGATCGAGAGTGGGATAATCCACAGCAACAGGGTGCGGTCGAGCTGGGACCGGCTCAGGCGATGGAACGGCCTGGCGCCGAACCCGCCGACCGCGAATCGGCCGAGCAGCAGCCAGGCCGTCACGACCGCGGCGGTGCCGATCATGCACATGGCCAGGGTGGGGGTGGCCGCGCGCGCGAACAGCCCGACCACCCGCATCCCCGAGACCGGATTCTGATGCACCGGCTGTGCGCCGACCCCGAGCGCGCTGATCGCCATCAGCACCGCACCGGTTGCGCCGAGCAGCCGAATCCGCCTGAACTGCACCATGTCCTGTGCGTCGAGGCCGGGCACCTCGGACTCGATGGTGTGCAGCGCGGCGATGGTGTGATCGGCGGCCGGGGCGTCCAGGCCCAGCGCCCGGCGCCCTATCGCGATCGACCTGCGCCGTATTTGTTCCGCTACCGCCACGATGAAAGAGCCTAGTTTGAGCGCACTGCTGGGGCGTTGACGGGATCGAACTAATTCATTTCGGAATTTCCGGGACCCGCACGACAGCCGAGTCACGGGCCCGACCGGCGGATTCTCCGCGGCCTCCGGACAACCCAGGTGACCCTTACTAGAATGCGGGAAGGAATTCCGTCACACTGATGTTGTGAAAACCGTGGGTTTGCGGAATGCGGATGCGGAGACCGGGCGCCAGGCTGGTGCCCGGGCCGCTGCCGTGCCCGCCGTACCGGCGGGCGAGGGCCATACCCGCGAGGCGGTGGTCCAGCTGCTGCTGGAGCAGGGGCCTGTCACCGCGACCGCCGTCGGCGAGCGGCTGGGCCTGAGCCCGGCGGGGGTGCGCCGTCATCTGGACGCACTCATCGAATCCGGCGAGGCGCGCGCCGCCCGCTCCGCCCGCTGGCAGCAGCAGGGCCGCGGCCGTCCGGCCAAGCAGTATCAGCTGACCGCCGTGGGCCGGGGCCGGCTGGGGCACGCCTATGACGATCTCGCCGGTGCGGCCATGCGCCAGCTGCGCGAGATCGGCGGGCAGTCCGCGATCGCCGAATTCGCGCGCAAGCGGGTGTCGACGATCGTCGCCGGAATCGACGCGCTGGCCCGGCACGGGGCCGGGGGCGTGGGTGATGCCGCGGCGACCACGGAGAAGGCGCACGAGATCGCCGAGGCGTTCACCGACGCCGGATTCGCCGCCTCGACGCGCAAGGTCGGTGCGGGAGTGCAGATCTGCCAGCATCACTGCCCGGTATCGCATGTGGCCGAGGAATTCCCGGAACTGTGCGCGGCCGAGCTCGACGCCTTCCGTGAGCTGCTGGGCACCCATGTGCAGCGCCTGGCGACCATCGCCAACGGCGACTGCGCCTGCACCACCCACGTGCCGCTGTTCCTCCCGATCCCCGCTGAGACATTTACTCCCGATCAGAACGAATTTCACGCCGCCGCACAGCCCGCGACGGCCACTGGAGACAACTCCGGAAGGAGTGCCGAATGACGACCACAGCCGCGGCGAGCCGCGAATCAGATTCAGGTCAGGCGCAACCTCTTACCCAGGAGGAGACCATTGCCTCCCTGGGCAATTACGGTTACGGCTGGGCCGATACGGATGTCGCGGGCGCCAGCGCCAAGCGTGGTCTGTCCGATGAGGTCGTGCGCGACATCTCGGCGAAGAAGAGCGAGCCCGAGTGGATGCTCGACGACCGCCTCAAGGCGCTGCGGATCTTCGGCCGCAAGCCCATGCCGAACTGGGGCTCCAACCTCGAGGGCATCGACTTCGACAACATCAAGTACTTCGTGCGGTCCAGCGAGAAGCAGGCCGAGTCCTGGGAGGATCTGCCCGAGGACATCAAGAACACCTACGACCGGCTGGGCATCCCGGAGGCGGAGAAGCAGCGCCTGGTCTCCGGTGTCGCCGCGCAGTACGAGTCGGAGGTCGTCTATCACTCCATCCGCGAGGATCTGGAGAAGCAGGGCGTCATTTTCCTCGACACCGACACCGCGCTGAAGGAGCAGCCCGAGCTGTTCCGCAAGTATTTCGGCACCGTGATCCCGGCCGGTGACAATAAGTTCTCCGCGCTGAACACCGCCGTATGGTCGGGCGGCTCGTTCATCTACGTGCCGCCGGGCGTGCACGTGGATATCCCGCTGCAGGCCTACTTCCGGATCAATACCGAGAATATGGGCCAGTTCGAGCGCACCCTGATCATCGTCGACGAGGGTGCGTACGTGCACTACGTCGAGGGCTGCACCGCGCCGATCTACAAGTCGGACTCGCTGCATTCGGCGGTCGTGGAGATCATCGTGAAGAAGGGCGGCCGCTGCCGCTACACCACCATCCAGAACTGGTCGAACAACGTCTACAACCTGGTCACCAAGCGGGCCAAGGCCGAGGCGGGCGCCACCATGGAGTGGGTCGACGGCAATATCGGCTCCAAGGTCACCATGAAGTACCCGGCGGTGTGGATGACCGGCGAGTACGCCCGCGGCGAGGTGCTCTCGGTGGCATTCGCGGGCCCCGGCCAGCATCAGGACACCGGCGCAAAGATGCTGCACCTGGCCCCCCACACCTCCTCGAACATCATCAGCAAGTCGGTGGCGCGCGGCGGCGGCCGGGCCTCCTATCGCGGCCTGGTCCAGGTCAACAAGGGGGCGTACGGGTCGAGGTCGACCGTGAAATGCGATGCGCTGCTGGTGGATACGATCAGCCGCTCCGACACCTACCCCTACGTCGACATCCGCGAGGACGACGTGACGATGGGCCACGAGGCCACCGTGTCCAAGGTGTCCGAGGATCAGCTGTTCTACCTGATGAGCCGCGGCATGACCGAGGACGAGGCGATGGCGATGGTGGTGCGCGGCTTCGTGGAGCCGATCGCCAAGGAACTGCCGATGGAATACGCGTTGGAACTGAACCGGCTCATCGAGCTGCAGATGGAAGGGGCCGTCGGCTGATGGCGACTGGAGTCATTGGAGCGGTCGAGGGCGAAAACCCCACGGCCAAGCCGATTCAGAACCCGGGCGCAGGGGCCGCGACCAACAAGGGCGAGGTCTTCACCTCCTTCGACGTGAATCAGTTCGAGGTGCCCTCGGGCCGCGACGAGGCGTGGCGGTTCACTCCGCTGCGTCGCCTGCGTGGCCTGCACGACGGCACCGCCGTCGCGAACGGTGTTGCGGGCGTTGCGGTGACGACGGTCGAGGGCATCACCGTCGAGACGGTCGGCCGCGACGACGCGCGCCTCGGCCGGGCCGGTAAGCCCGCCGATCGGGTTGCGGCCCAGGCGTACTCGGCGTTCGAATCGGCCACCGTGCTGAGCGTTGCCGCCGAGACCGAGGTCGCCGAGCCGGTCGTGGTCACGATCACCGGTCCCGGCGTCGACAAGGTGGCCTACGGTCACCTGCAGATCCGGCTGGCCAACTTCGCCACCGCCACCGTCGTCATCGACCAGCGCGGTAGCGGGACCTACGCGGAGAACCTCGAATTCGTGCTCGGCGACGGCGCCCGGCTCACCGTGGTCGCGGTGCAGGACTGGGCCGACGACGCCGTGCACGTCTCCGCGCACCACGCGCTGCTCGGCCGCGACGCGACCCTGCGGCATACCGTGGTGACCATCGGCGGCGACCTGGTCCGGCTCACCCCGACCGTGAAGTATGCGGGCCCCGGCGGCGACGCCGAGCTGCTCGGCCTGTACTTCGCCGATGCGGGCCAGCACTTCGAGCAGCGTCTGCTCGTCGACCATTCGCAGCCGCACTGCAAGTCGAATGTCGTGTACAAGGGTGCGCTGCAAGGCGATCCGCACTCCGGCAAGCCCGACGCGCACACCGTCTGGGTCGGCGACGTGTTGATTCGCGCCGCGGCCGAGGGCACCGAGACCTTCGAGCTGAACCGTAACCTGGTGCTGACCGATGGCGCCCGCGCGGACTCGGTGCCGAACCTGGAGATCGAGACCGGCGAGATCGTCGGCGCCGGGCACGCGTCGGCCACCGGGCGTTTCGACGACGAGCAGCTGTTCTACCTGCGCGCCCGTGGCATCCCCGAGGATGTCGCCCGTCGTCTGGTCGTGCGCGGTTTCTTCCACGAAATCATCCAGAAGATCGCGGTCCCCGAGATCCGGGAGCGGCTGGAGTCGGCCATCGAGGCCGAGCTCGCCGTAATCGGCGCTTGAAACCCGAACCACTTACCCTGCAAAGGAACTCGAATTCGATGACCACCCTGGAAATCAAGGACCTGCACGTCGAGGTCGCCAACCCGGACGAGGCCGGCGGGCCCATCAAGATCCTCAAGGGCGTGAACCTCACCATCAAATCCGGTGAGACCCACGCGATCATGGGCCCGAACGGTTCGGGCAAGTCGACGCTGTCGTACGCGATCGCCGGGCACCCCAAGTACGCCGTCACCCAGGGCTCGATCACCCTGGACGGCGAGGATGTGCTCGCCATGTCGGTGGACGAGCGCGCGCGGGCCGGTCTTTTCCTGGCCATGCAGTACCCGGTCGAGGTGCCGGGCGTATCGACGTCGAACTTCCTGCGCACCGCCGTCACCGCGGTCCGCGGCGAGGCCCCCAAGCTGCGGCTGTGGGTCAAGGAGGTGAAGGAGTCGATGAGCGAGCTCGAGATCGACCCCGCCTTCGCCGAGCGCAGCGTCAACGAGGGCTTCTCCGGCGGTGAGAAGAAGCGCCAGGAGATCCTGCAGCTGGGCCTGCTCAGGCCGAAGATCGCGATCCTCGACGAGACCGACTCCGGCCTGGACGTCGATGCGCTGCGCATCGTCTCCGAGGGCGTGAACCGCTACAAGGAGCGCGAGAACGGCGGCATCCTGCTGATCACTCACTACACCCGCATCCTGCGCTACATTCAGCCGCAGTTCGTGCACGTGTTCGTGGGTGGCCGGATCGTCGAGGAGGGCGGGGCCGAGCTCGCCGACGAGCTCGATGCCAACGGATATGTGCGATTCACTTCAGCCGCTGTAGGAGCATGAGATGACAGCTGTCTCGGACGTGGTGGTTCCGGCGCTGGATGTGGCCCGCATCCGGGCCGACTTCCCGATCCTGAGCCGCACGGTGCGCGACGGAAAACAGTTGGTGTACCTGGATTCCGGCGCGACTTCGCAGCGCCCGCTGCAGGTGCTCGACGCCGAGCGGGAATTTCTGCTCGAACATAATGCCGCCGTGCACCGCAGCGCGCACGCGCTGGCCGAGGAGGCCAACGACGCCTACGAGGCGGCCCGCGCGACGATCGCGGCCTTCGTCGGCGTCGGCGCGGACGAGATCGTCTACACCAAGAACGCCACCGAATCGCTGAATCTGGTGGCCTACGCGTTCTCCGACGACCGCTTCCGCTACCGGCTGGGCCCGGGCGATGAGATCGTGATCACCGAGGTGGAGCATCACGCGAATCTCGTTCCGTGGCAGGAGCTTGCGCGCCGCACCGGGGCCACGCTGCGCTGGTACAACGCCACCGAGGACGGCAGGATCGACCTCGATTCGCTGGATTTGTCGCCGCGGACCAAGGTGGTCGCGTTCACCCACCAGTCCAATGTGACCGGCGCGGTCACGCCGGTGGCCGAATTGGTCCGGCGCGCCAAGGAAGTCGGCGCCCTGGTGGTGCTCGACGCGTGCCAGTCGGTGCCGCATATGCCGGTGGACCTGCGTGAGCTCGGCGTCGATTTCGCCGCCTTCTCCGGGCATAAGATGCTCGGTCCGTCCGGTATCGGCATCCTGTACGGCCGCCGTGCGCTGCTCGAGGACACCCCGCCGTTCATCACCGGCGGCTCGATGATCGAGACCGTCTACATGGACCACAGCACCTTCGCGCCGCCGCCGCAGCGGTTCGAGGCCGGGTCGCAGATGATCTCGCAGGTCGTCGGGCTGGGTGCGGCCGTGGACTATCTGTCCGGGGTCGGCATGCCGGCCGTTGCCGCGCACGAGCATTCGCTGGTCGGTGCGGCGCTCGAGGGCCTGGGTGCGCTGGACGGGGTCCGGATCATCGGGCCGAGCGAGAATGTGGCCCGCGGCGGTGCGGTGTCCTTCGTTGTCGACGGCATCCACGCCCACGACGTCGGCCAGATCCTGGACGACGAGGGCGTCGCCATCCGCGTCGGCCACCACTGTGCGTGGCCGCTGCACCGTAGCTTCGGCATCGCCGCCACCGCCCGCGCCTCCTTCGCGCTGTACAACACCCTCGACGAGGTGGATGTGCTGGTGAGCGCGGTGCGGAAGGCACAGGAATTCTTCGGAGTTAAATAGATACAGCATGCGTATGGAGCAGACGTATCAAAAGTGGCACGCGTAGCAAGGTATCGGAGTTGCATAAATCATGCGTATGGAGCAGATGTACCAGGAAGTGATCCTGGATCATTACAAGCATCCACATCACCGCGGGCTGCGCGAACCCTTCGGCGCCGAGGTGCATCACGTCAACCCGACCTGCGGGGACGAGATCACCCTGCGCGTGCACATCGACGACAAGGGTGATGTCGCGGATATCTCCTACGACGGCCAGGGCTGCTCGATCAGCCAGGCCGCCACCTCGGTGCTGACCGATCAGGTGATCGGCATGCCGGTGCAGCAGGCGATGAAGGTCGTCGACGCGTTCAGCGAGATGATCTCCAGCCGCGGCACCCTCGAGGGCGATGAGGATGTGCTCGGCGACGGCATCGCCTTCGCGGGCGTGTCGAAGTATCCGGCGCGCGTGAAGTGCGCGCTGCTGGGCTGGATGGCGTTCAAGGATGCGGTCGTGCGGATTATGTCCTCTGCGCAGCAGTCGTCCGACGCAGCGCAGGCGTCCATTGAGGCAATCTCCACGAAGGGAACGACCAATGAGTGAGACGCCCGTCAACGAGCTTGCGAGTGAGTCAACGGACGCGGCCCAGCCCGCTCCGCAGCTCTCCGCGGAGGAGATCAGCCGCCTCGAGGACCTCGAGGAGGCCATGCGTGATGTCGTGGACCCCGAATTGGGGATCAATGTCGTGGACCTGGGCCTGGTCTACGGCCTGAGCGTGCAGGACGATATCGCGATCCTGGACATGACGCTGACCTCGGCGGCCTGCCCGCTGACCGATGTCATCGAGGACCAGGCGCGCAACGCCCTGGTCCGCAGCGGCCTGGTGGAGGACCTGAACATCAACTGGGTCTGGATGCCGCCGTGGGGGCCGGACAAGATCACCGAGGACGGCCGCGAGCAGCTGCGCGCACTCGGTTTCACGGTCTAGTCAAAGTCGCAGCGGCGCGCGGTATTTCGGTGCGCCGTCAGCTCGGAATCGCATTGGACAAAACCGGACAGTTCGGCAATGATCCTCCCCGACATATTTCTCGTACGGGGAGGATTTATCGATGTCATCGTCGATGTCGTTGTTGCGTAAGGCCGCCCTGGGGCTGGTGGTCCCCACGATCGCGGGGCTCAGCGTCGCCGGAGCGGGCACCGCGAACGCGGATTCCAATGAGTACGGCGCCTTTTCGCTCTCGCAGAGCACCGGCACCGTCGCATACGCACTCAACCTACCCAACTATCCCGCGGCCATCGCCGCGGCCGATGCCAAGTGCGGACGCGCGGACTGCCACAACATCATTCAGATGGTGAATGCGTGTGGCGCGGTCGCACAGGGCGCGGACGGGCGCTACGCCTGGAAGTGGGCGCCGTCGAAGACCGAGGCCGAGACGTCCTCGGTGAATTCGCTCGGCCAGAGCGCCCCGCCGTTCCCGGATCTGGGCAGCGCCTCGCCGCGTGCGGCACGTGTGGTGCTCTCGGGCTGCACGGACAATGTCTGAGTAGACGGACCGGCTTGGTTGCGGGAGGTGAACCGGCCACCCCTCGAGTGTGTTCGCTCCGGGATCACAGTGTCCTCTCAGCTACTCTGAGGAGACTCAGGGCGTTCCGCAATTCATATACCCAGGAGTTCCGCTCACCCATGTCGACCATCAACGGTCTGCCCGCCCACGTGCTGCTTGTGCACATCATCGTTGTGCTGGTGCCGCTCACCGCCGTGCTGGCGATTTTGAGTGCGCTCTGGCCGGCGGCCCGCCGCAGGCTGATCTGGCTGCTGGTCGCGCTGTCGGTGTTCAGCGTGGTGATGACGCCCATCACGACCAATGCGGGTGAATGGCTCGAGCATAAGATCGGCCGCACGCCCGCCATTCACGCCCACACGCATCTGGGCGACACCATGATCTACTTCGCGATCGGCCTGCTGGTCGCGGTGCTGCTATTGCTGCTGGTGCACCTGCGTGAGAGCCGCGGGCTGCCCGTCGGCCGCGCTCTGGTCGGGATCGTCGCGGTGGTGGCGATCGCCGCCGGCGTCGCGGCGACCGTGCAGGTCTACCGGATCGGCGATTCCGGCGCCCGCGCGACCTGGGGCGGTCAGGTCGCGACGACCTCGGCCGGATAGCTCGCGCGCGGTCAGACCGTGACGACGACAGTCTTCATGATCTTGTCGGCGAACGTCTGGCGCTTCTCGTCCCACAGCGGCCAGAGATAGCCGATGTAGCAGAAGCTGTCCAGGATATGGCAGAGATTGCGGACGAAGGCCATGCCGAAACCCATCACCTGCCCGTCGGCCTCGCGGATCAGCTTGATGCCGAGCGCGCGCTTGCCCGGTGTCTGCCCGGTGGTGCCGACCAGGTAGGTGAAATACAGGCCGGCGACGACGGCGAGCAGCACGGCCACCAGGACCAGGGCGATCCCGCCCCCGGATACGTCGCCGTCGCAGACCTGATTGCCGTCGACATCGGTCGTGCAGGTGACCGAATGGTAGGCGATGGCCATGCCGACCCCGTACAGGATGCCGAACGGGATGCCGATGATCAGACCGTCGATCAGCGCCGCGCCGACCCGCTGCAGCCAGCTGGCATACGGCGGGCGCTGCCCGAAGCCGCCCGGCGAATAGCCGTAACCCGGTGCGGGCGGCGGATATCCGCCGTATCCGGGCGCGGGCTGACCGTAACCGGGGGGCGCCTGGTCGTATCCGGGCGGGGGCGGATACCCGTATCCGGGTGGCGGGCCGGCATATCCGGGGTCGGCGTACCCGGGCGGTGTGCCGTATCCGGGCATCCCCGGAGAGGACGGGCCGCCGTATCCCGGTGGCGTGCCATAGGTGGGCATGCCGGGCGAAGACGGGCCGCCGTATCCCGGTGGCGTGCCATAGGTGGGCATGCCGGGCGAAGACGGGCCGCCGTATCCCGGTGCGTCCGGGCCGGGGCCGCCGTACCCGGGCGGCGTGCCATAGGTGGGCATGCCGGGGGAGGAGGGGCCGCCCTGGACCGGCGCGCCGTATCCGGGCTGTTCGGGGCGTGCCGATTCCGGATGCTGGGGCTCGGGTGGCTCCTGGGCGTGCGGGTCGCTCGGATCCGGCGGATTGCTCATGCGACCCAGTATTGCCGAATTGCTATCAAAACAAGCGTCGAACGCCGCCCGAATCGCGGAGAAATCGAGACGACGGAATCGGCGCGTTGCCATGCATCGGTGCACCCGCGGCGTTCGGCTCGCCACCGCCGGGGCGCTACCGTCGCAACCGCCCGGTGCGGGCGAAGGTGCGCTTGGTCGCGGGGGAAAGCCCGGGGGCGGCCCCGTCGGCGGTCTGCTCCGGCTCGTCCGGATTCGGGCGGACCAGCAGCGTGACCGTCGTGGCATCGGCAAATCCATGCCGCGCCATCATCGTCGCCGAGGCCGTATTGCCGACCTCGACGTCGGTGACGATGCGGCGGGCGCCGCGCGCGAACAGCGTCGCACAGCAGATCTCCACCAGTCGCCCGGCGATCCCGCGGCCCTGCAGGTCGGGGGCGACGGCGATCCACTCCAGGTAGGCCCAGTCCTCACGCAGCTCGAATTCCATGGAGCCCAGGACGAATCCGACGACCCGGTCCGAATCCAGCGCCACCCAGCAGGAGCCGTCGGGATTGTCGAGATGTTCCGCGACCGAGGTCAGCGACCACGACGTATACGGCTTGGCCTCGGTATCGAACACCTCCGTACCGAGATCGAGGACCTCTCGCAGGTGGCCCAGACCCATGGCGACAATGGCTGTGTCGGATTCCATGGCCGACAGTGTGCCAGTTCACGGCCCGCCGACGGCTCCGCTCGGCCGGGTGGTAGCGGTCCGGGGTGTTCCAGACGAGTCAGCGCGCCGCGTCGGGGGCTGGTCGCCGAGATCGTTTCATGCGCCCTTGCGGGCGGATTTCTTCGCGGCCTTCTTGGTCGCATTCTCCGCCGGTTTTTCCGCAGGGTGGGGCGAGTCGCCGGGGGCGGAGGTGCGGCGGCCGGACGTCTCGAGGCTGCGCTGCAGGGCCGCGACCAGATCGACGACCTCGGCGTCCATCTCCGCGGGCACCGGCTCGTCGCGGCGGGCCACGGTGCCCGAACCCGACGCGATCGCCTCATCCAGCAGCCGTTTGAGTTCGATCTGGTAGTCGTCGGTGTACTGGCCCGGATCGAATTCGTCGGACATGCTCTCGACCAGGGTCTGCGCCATCGCGACCTCCTGCTCGCGGGGTGCGGCGGCGCCGTCGAGCGAGGCGAAATCCGCCGCGCGCACCTCATCGGGCCACAGCAGGGTCTGCAGCACCAGCACCCCGTCGCGCACCCGGAGCGCGGCCAGGCGCGTCTTCTGCCGCAGCGTGAAATGCACCAGCGCCACCCGCTCCACCTGATCGAGCGTCTTGGCCAGCAGCACATAGGCTTTCGGCGTGGTGGAATCGGGCTCGAGGTAGTAGCTCTTGTCGTACAGGATGGGATCGATCTGCTCCACGGGCACGAATTGCAGCACCGGGATCTCGTGCTTCTCCGCGACCGGCAGCTTCGCGAAATCCTCGTCGGTGAGCACGACCCTGTCGCCCTCGGGCGATTCGTAGGCCTTATCGATATCGGCGTACTGCACCGACTGCCCGCACACCGTGCAGACCCGGTCGTACTTGATCCGCCCGCCGTCCTTGGCGTGCACCTGATGAAACCTGATGTCATGGTCCTCGGTGGCGGTGTAGACCTTCACCGGGACATTGACCAGCCCGAACGCGATGGAGCCTTTCCAGATCGACCGCATCCCCCGATGCTACTGACGCCCGGCCCGATTTGTCCGCCGAACCGATGCCGACCTGCGGGTTTATTGTTGAATGTCCGGCTGGAGCAGGGCCCGCTCCCGCACACGCCCGCGGGCGGAGCGCCCAGCGCGATCAACCGGTCCGGCCGAACTTTCGATGCGCGCACTTCGCCCGATGAACCGCTATTATGTCCCGGCCGGGGCGAGTAGAGCGAGGCGGTCGATCACACAGTGTCGGCGCGTGTCAGAATCGAATGCCGTGGTGGTGCAGTCGATTCGCACCATGAGCCGGGGCCGACACGAGGATGTAGATGACGACGCAGGACAATCGGGTGATCGACACAGCGGCTACGGTCACGGTCGCCGAACCACCCGCGGAGCCGGCGCCGCCACGAAAGGCCAAGCGGCCGTATCTATATCAGGTTGATCTGTTCCGCATCATCACCTTCGCCTGCGTTGTTGCGGACCATGTGGTCAGCGGCTCGTCGGGGCCGGACGATGTGCGGGCCAAGAGCGCGGAGCTGCTGCTGCACTTCACCCGGGAGGCGTTCTTCGCGCTGACCGGGTTCGTGCTGATCTACCAGTACATGGATCGGCCGATCACCGCGCGTGCGTTCTGGCGGCGCCGGTTCATGGCGATCGGGATCCCGTACGTGATCTGGTCGGTGTTGTACTGGGTCTATTCGATCTCCCTCGGGAACTGGAGCGAGCCGCTCGGAGCGGCGTTGCGGCGCCTGGTCTTCGACCTGGCCACCGGCCAGGCCTGGTACCAGATGTATTTCCTGTTCGTCACCATGCAGGTGTACCTGCTGTTCCCGCTGCTCATGCGTCTGCTGCGCGCCACCGAGGGCTATCACCGCTGGGTGCTGGCGGTCAGCGCGGCATTGGAGGTCGGGTTCCTCTATCTGTGGGTGTATCCGCCGGCGTTCGACGGCACGGCGGCCGATCTGTGGAACCACATGTTCATCGTGTTCGTCCCATACCAGTTCTACATCGTGCTCGGGGCCGTCGCCGCCTGGCATTTCGAGACCCTGCAGCGGGTCGTGCGCCGGTTCGGGGTGTGGTTCGTGGTGGCCGCGGTCGTGACCACGGTGCTGGCGGAGCTGGAATATGTGCGCTCCGTCCACCACGGTATGCCCGCCGAGGCGGCCAGTCAGATCTTCCTGCCACACCTCATAATCTTCTTCGTAACGGTCATCCTTGGCCAGTACACCCTGTGCTGCTGGTGGCGCAACCACCGCAAGGACGGCTCCCTGGTCGCCCGCGCGGTGACCTACGGCGCGGATCGATCGTTCGGGGTGTTCCTGGCGCACCCGTTCGCACTACAGCTGATCGCTCCGTACATCATCCCGTGGCAGCACACCATGGGCATGGTCTGGACCATGGTGGTCGTCTACGCAATCGTCATGACGATTTCCCTGGCCATCGCCGAAACGGTCCGCCGCATCCCCGGCAGCCTCTGGCTCACCGGCCGGCCGATGATTCGCACCGATTTCACCCCGATCACCCGGCGAACCCGCGCGGTGTAAGCGGCGGCGGTACTTGGTGCCACGCCGCGGCCGGTCCGGGTTGTACTGTGCCGAGGTGGCCACCGAGACGCCGGTAGAGAGCGGGCCCAGGCACGCGACCTGGCTCGAGTTGTTCTTCGACCTGGTCGCCGTCGCGGGTATCGGCCAGCTCACCCATCTGCTGCACCACGGGCCCGGCGCGGCGGACGTGGCGCTGTATCTGCTTCTGTACCTTGCGTTCTGGATGGCCTGGGCGAGCATCTGCATCTATAGCAATGTCGCCGCCGGTCACACCCGCACCTCGGTGATGCTGGTCGCGATGCTGGGACTGGGAGTCATGGCGGCCGCGGTGCCCGCGATGCCGCAGCGGCACGCGACGGGCTTCGCGGCCATGTACGTGATCCTGCGGCTGATCCTGGCGCACACCTCGGGCCACGGCCGGATCATGGTCGACTGGCCGAGCGCGCAGATGCAGTGGGGCGTGCTGCCGTGGGTGATTTCCCTGTGGGTGCCCGAACCGTGGAAGTACTGGCTGTGGGCCGCGGGCCTGGCGGTCGATATGTTCCTGATGTTCGCGGTCACCGGCGCGCGCATGATGGCCGGGGCCCAGCAGCAGCTGGACCGGATGCTGCGCCGCTCGGATCGCTTCGACGGGACCCGGCTGCCGACGCTGCAGGCGCTGCACGCGGATCCGGAGCACCTCGGCGAGCGGCTGGGCCTTTACGTGATCATCGTGCTCGGCGAGGGCGTCATCTCGGTGATCGAGGCGGTCGGCGGGTCGGACTGGAACGCGCGGGTGCTGATCACGGGATTCGGCGCGTTCGTCGTGCTCACCGAGCTGTGGGCGCTGACGCTGAACTACGGCTTCATTCCGCGCATGATGAGCGGGGGCAACCCCGCCGACGTCGTACCGCGCCAGCACGTGATGGCGCAACATTGCTGGAATACCGGCGCGATCGCGACCATTGTCGCCGGGCTCGGCCTGGTCGTGGAGCATCACGACGACCGGGTCCTGCCCGCGGGCCCGGGCTGGGTGCTGTGCGGCGGCCTCGCGGGCTACTTCCTGATCAACGGGATCGGCATGATCCGCAGCGACGCGGGCGCCCGCGCGATCCTGTTCTGGCCGGTACCGTGTGCGGTCTTGGCCGTACCGCTGGCCATGATCTCGGCGCACGTCGGTGTGATCGGGCTCGTCGTCGGTGCTGCCGTGCTGCTCGTCTGGCCGCTGCTATGGGAGACCTTGCGGCGCAACGGATCCGGGCGGGCCGGTGACACGGCACGATAGCGCGGGCGAGCCGTCGGTGCTTGCCCGCGCGCTGACCGTGCTGGCAGCGTTCGACCGGGAGCACCTGGTGCTCAAGCTGTCCGAGCTCGCGGCCGCGACGGATCTGCCGCAGACCACGGCGTACCGGCACGTGATGGAGTTGGTGCGGTGGGGTGCGCTGGACCGGGTTCCGGGCGGGGGCTATCAGATCGGGCTGCGGATGGTGGAGGTCGCGGCGCTGTGCCCGCGGGGGCAACCGCTGCGCGAGGCGGCCCTGCCGTTTCTGGAGGACCTGTACGAGGCGACCCATCAGAACGTGCAGCTGGCGGTGCGCGACGGCGGCGACGTGGTGTACGTCGAATTTCTGTCCGCACGCAACGCCGTGGCGGTCAATACCCGGGTCGGCGGGCGGTGGCCGCTGCATGCGACCGGCGTCGGGCTGGCCATCCTGGCGCACTCCCCGCACGAGGTGGTGCAGGCGGCGCTGTCCGGGCCGCTGCAGGTGTTCACGGACAAGACGATTCGCACGGCCGATCACCTGCGGCAGGTGCTCGCGGAGACCCGGCGGACCGGGGTGGCGGTCAGCGACGGCCAGGTGACGCTCGACGGATATTCGGTGGCGGCGCCGATTTTCGGGGCCGATGGGCAGGTGGTCGCGGCGGTCTCGATCGTCGTGCCGGGGGACGACGAGCACCGATGGGCATGGGCGCCCGCCGTGCGCACCGCCGCGCACGGCATCAGCCGCCAGCTGGGCGGGCGGACGGCCGCGGGGCGCACCGGGCGCTGAGGGTTCGTTGCCGCGCTGTGACCGGCCGCGTCAGGCCCGGAGGCGGCAGCGAAGCGTCACCACGCAGGGCCAGCGGCCGGGCACGATCGACACCGCCCGGCACGACCGCACTTCCGTTCAGCGGAAGTGTGTCTTGGGGCGCATCGGGCCCCGCTCCATGATGGGGATCACAGGAGTTTGCCCCCAGCCCGGGGATTCAGTCCGAGGAGCACCGATGAGTCCGACGAGCGAAATCGTTCGCAATCAGTGGTATGTCGCCGCCTACAGCGAGGAGATCGGCGAGGAGCTGTTTGCCCGTACCATCTGCAACGAACCGCTGATGTGCTACCGCGCCGAGGACGGCCAGGTCGTGGCGCTGGCCGATAGGTGCATCCACCGCCGCTTCCCGCTGTCGAAATCGCGGCGGGTGGAGGGCGACCGGATCGTCTGCGGGTACCACGGTTTCACCTACGACCGCACCGGCGCCTGCGTGGCGGTTCCCGCGCAGACCCGGATCCCGCGCAGTGCGCGGGTGGCGTCCTACCCTGTGGTGGAACAGGATTCGTTCGTCTGGGTGTGGATCGGCGACGAGGATCCCGCGCCGCGCGAGTCGATTCCGCGCGCCCCCTGGCTCGTCGCGGAGGGCTGGACGACCATCCGCGGCCTGGAGACCATCCAGGGCCGCCACACGCTGCTGATGGATAACCTGATGGACCTGTCGCACGAGACCTACCTGCACGGCGGCTATATCGGCACGCCCGAGGTGGCGGACACCCCGATCACTGCCGAGCTGGACTCCGATGCCGGGGTGGTGCGCGTGAGCAGGCATATGGACGACGCGGAATGCCCGCCGTTCTATGCCAATTCGACCGGTATCGCGGGCCGCATCACCCGCTGGCAGGACATCGAGTTCACCCCGCCGTGCCTGTACCGGCTGCACAGCCGGGTCGCGCCGCAGGGGCACTATCCGGCGCAGGAGTACGTGCCCGGCCGTGACGCCGCCGGTGATGCGGGCGCATTCCACACCGAGATCGTGTACGCGCTGACCCCCGAGACCGACCATTCCGTGCACGACTTCTGGATGGTGGCAAGGGATTTCGCGCTCGAGGACGCGGAGGTCACCGACTATCTGTATCGGAACAACCACACCGTGGTCATGCAGGATGTGCATGCGCTGAACCTGGTCGAGCAGGTGATCGCGGAGGAGGAGCGTGTCCACGGCGGCGTGCCGGAGATCTCGATCGCGATCGATACCGGAGCCCTCGCGGCGCGGCGGCTGATGAAGCGGCTGGCCGGTACCACCGGTGAGCCGGTGGCGCCGTGAATGAGCCATCGGCGCGGGGTACCGGCAGATTCCGGGTCGAATGGCGGCCCGGCACCGATTCGCTCCTGGGTGTCTGCCACTGCGGCGCAACGCATATCGCGGGCGATCCGTACGAGATCTGGGACTGGCTGCTGGCTCACCCCGAGGGGCATCGGGACGCGCCGGGCCGGGGTGTGCCCGATCCCCGGCCCGCCTCGGCGCTCGGGGCCCGGGTCTGATTCCCGGGCCCTTCGGCCGGCGAATCCGCAGTGTCGCTGATGAGATGCGGTATTGGACGGCCGCTGTGGTTGAATGACGTGACACATGTGGCTAATGTCCGTAGCGGAGGCCGGGACAATACTCCGGGATCGGCCTGTATGGAATAGTCGGTCCCGGTGCTTAATATTGTTGGGATCGATTTGAAATCATCTCGGTACATTCGTTGTCTCGCCGGATCTTTTCGGCGGAACGAAGGGAGTTGTATCGCTATGAAACGTTATATCCCTATCCTGCTGGTGGTCTCGTGTGTGGGCGTGTCCGGTCTCGTAGGGGCGCACGCGCGGGCCGATCCGGCGGCGGTCGCTGTGCGGCCGGTCTCGATGAATCTGCCGGATGCGCCGAATGCCCGGGATATCGGCGGATATGTGGCCCAGGGCGGCAAGGTGCGCACGGGGACCGTATTTCGGTCCGAGGCGCTGAACAGGCTGACCGCCGCGGAGGGTGCCACGCTGCAGCAGGACGGGATCACGCAAGTCTACGATTTCCGCACCGCGGCGGAGATCTCGCAGGCCCCCGACGTGCTGCCGGCGAGCATCGAGCACACCGTGGTATCCATCGACAATGCCGCGCTGACCGCGCAGATCGGGAAGGCGCTCGCGGGTGGCACGGCCACGATGCAGCAATACCTGGGCGACGGCAAGGCCGATGCCGCGATGATCGCCTGGTATCGGACCTTCGTCTCCGATCCCGCCAGCCGCGGGCAGTTCACGACCGTGCTGAAGGCCATCGCGGACGGTAATCGGCCCGTGCTGTATCACTGCACCGGCGGCAAGGACCGCACCGGAATAATGACGGTGATACTGCTGACGCTGCTCGGCGTGAATCCCGCTCAGGTGGCCGGCGACTATCTGGCATCGAATGATTTCAACAAGGCGGGAAATGAGGCCGCGATACAACAATTGTCACAGAAGGTGAGCAATGCCGACCTGCTCTGGCCCATTCTGCTGGTTAAACCGGAATATCTCGCCGCCACCCTCGATCAAGCCGTCCAGAGTTTCGGCTCGCTCGAGAACTTCATGACGAAGGGCCTCGGCGTGGATGCGGCCACGGTAGCCAAGCTTCGGCAACGCCTGATTGCCTGAGGGTTCGATCGGTGACGGGGAATGTGCCGGGAGTTTCGGCGCATTCCCCGCCGGTATTTCACACGCCGAGTTCGGTGATCGGGGTGCGGTAGGTCTCGCGGGCGGTCCAGGCCGCCCCCGCGGACAGCGCGCAGGCGATCGCGACCAGCAGGGCGACCGGCAGCCAGTTGGTGCGGCTGTTGCCGACCAGGTTCCAGGCGATCGTCGGGGCGAATCCGGCCAGGGCGAAACCGATCTGGGTGCCGATCGCCATGCCGGAGAAGCGGACCTTCGTGGCGAACATCTCGGCGTAGAACGCGGGCCACACCGCATTCGGGGCGCTGTAGCAGACGCCGACCAGGATCAGCGCGGCCAGGTAGATCAGCGGGGTGTGGCCGGACATGATGGCGGCGAAGTAGACGAAAATCATGATGCCGCACCCGATCACGCCGCCGATGAAGACCGGGCGCCGCCCGATGCGGTCGGCGAGGATCGCGAACAGTGGCTGCATGATCAGTGCGAGCACATTGGCCGCCACCGCGACCAGCAGCATGGTGGTCTTGGACACCCCGACCGCATGACCGGTCGCGAACGCCAGGCCGAACACCGCGAACACCGTGCTGCATACCGCGATGAACGAGCACAGCACCACCCGCAGCAGATCCGCGGGCTGGGTCCGCAGCAGTTGCGTGACAGGGAATTTCGCGATCTCGTCGTTGCGCTGCTCGGCCCGGAACACCTCGGGCTCCTCGAGCCGGCGGCGCACCACGTAGGCCAGGATCACCACGACGAAGCTGCACCAGAACGGAATTCGCCAGCCCCAGCTCAGCAGCTGGCGATCCGGCAGGTTGGCCACGAAGAGAAACACGATGGTGGCCACGATGAATCCGGCCTGGGTGCCGGTCAGCGTCCAGCTGGTGAAGTAGGCGCGCCGCCCGGCGGGGGCGTGTTCGAGCGTCAGCGATCCGGCGCCACTCTGCTCACCGGCCGCGGAAATGCCCTGCAGCACACGCAAAACCACCAGCAGCACCGGCGCGAGGACACCGGCGGTGTGATAGGACGGCAGGCAGCCGATCAGGAACGTCGCCGATCCCATCCCCGTGACCGTCAGCAGCATGATCCGCTTGCGCCCGACCCGGTCGCCGAAGTGGCCGAGGATCACCGCGCCGAACGGCCGGGCGATGTAGGCGACCCCGAAGGTAGCCAGGGACAGCAGTGTGCCCGCCGCCGGACTCGCCGAGGGGAAGAAGACCTTGCCGAACACCAGCGCCGCGGCCGAGGCATAGATGTAGAAGTCGTAGTACTCGAGGGTGCTGCCGAGGAAGCTGGCGATCGCGGCCCGGGTGACCCCGGCGGTGCCGCTCGCGGGCCCGGGCTGCTGCGCGTCGACGGTGGCGTGCATATCTACTCCTGAAAGTTCTCTGCCCGGTCCGGCTCGGATCCGCCCGGCTCGGCAGCGCTCGACGACGGCCGTCGCGGGGGCATCGCGCGGTGACGCAGGGCTGCCGTGTCCGGGCCCGCCGCAGCGGCCGACTGTTCGCATCGCAAACGTCTGTTCGTAATGCGATCGAAACGACTGTAACTCGCGTCACGTCGCCGTGGCAATAGTATTAACTAAATAGTTCATTAGGTGTGTGTGGGGGGCTGCCCGTGGTGGTGTCGTGCCGGTCAGCCGAGGGAAACCGCCGACGAACCACGATGGGGGCCGCGGTCGACCAGGAACGATACGACCACGTCGCCGAGCATCGTGCGCAGGTGCTCGCGAAGCTCCGGCGCGGTCAGGTCGCGATGGAACAGGGCGGAGAAGGTGTATCGGTTGGCGATCCGGAAGACGCAGTAGCTGCTGATCAGCATGTGGATGTCGAGGGCGTCCACGTCGGTGCGGAACAGCCCGGCGTCCTGACCCTGACGCAGGATCTGCGAGAGCAGATCGACCGCGGGCGCGCCGAGCCCGGCCAGTTCGGCGGACTGGTTGATGTGCTCGCCGCGCAGCATATTCTCCCCGGCCACCATCCGGATGAACTCCGGATGCCGTTCGTGGTGGTCGAAGGTGAGTTCGGCCAGCGCGCGGATCGCGGCGACCGGCTCGAGCCCGGAGATGTCGAGGGTCTGTTCCAGCTCGCGGATCTGGCGGTACGAGCGCTCGAGCACCGCCCGGTACAGGCCTTCTTTGTCGGAGAAGTAGTAGTAGAGCATCCGTTTGGTGGTGTGCGTGCGCTGCGCGATGTCGTCCACGCGCGCGCCGGAGTAGCCCTTGTCGGCAAATTCGGCGGTCGCGACCTCGAGGATCTCCTCGCGGGTGAGGTCCTTATTGCGCCGCCGCTTCGGGGCGGGGGCGGCATCCGTCCGGTTCGGCGACATGCGGTCACTGTATCCACCTCGCGCCGCGCGGCACTGTCGCGAACCGGCCGGGCGTAGTAGGCTCTAATTAACTAACTAGAACGTTCATAAGGATGTGTGGATGTCGGCGCTGCTGTGTGGGCTGATCGGAACCGGAATCGGGGCCTCGTTGACGCCCGCGCTGCATATGGCCGAGGCCGAGCATCACGGCCTGGAGTACGACTATCGGATCCTTGATCTGGCCGAGCCCGGGCTCGCCGTGGACGATCTGCCCGTCCTGTTCGAGTCGGTGCGGACAAGGGGATTCCGGGGCCTGAACATCACGCATCCGTGTAAACAGCGGGTCATCGAGCTGCTGGACGAGCTCTCGCCCGACGCCGCGCGGCTGGGTGCGGTCAATACCGTGCTGTTCGAGGGGGATCGGGCGATCGGGCACAACACCGACTGGTCCGGATTCGGGCGCAACCTCGACGGCGGACTGACCGGCGCGCGGTTCGACCGGGTGGTGCAGCTCGGTGCGGGCGGCGCGGGCGCCGCGGTCGGATACGCCCTGCTCGACCGGGGTGCGCGGGCCCTGACCATCGTCGATGCCGATCTCGGCCGGGCTGGGGCGCTGGCGGACTCGCTCGGCGAGCACTTCGCGGACCGCGAACTGTCCGCGGCCCCGGCCGATCGCCTGGCCGAGATGCTCGCGCCCGCGGACGGCCTGGTGCATGCGACGCCGATGGGGATGGCCGAACATCCGGGCATGGCCCTGCCCGCCGAGCTGCTGCGGCCGGATCTGTGGGTGGCCGAGGTGGTGTACCGGCCGGTGGAGACCGAGCTGCTGCACCGCGCCCGCGCGGTCGGCGCGCGCACCCTTACCGGTGCGGGCATGGCGGTATATCAGGCCGCCGACGCGTTCGAGATCTTCACCGGCATCGCCCCGGACGCCACCCGGATGGCCGCGCACATGGACATGTTGTTGTCGCGAGAAGCGCTGTTCGCGAACTGATTCCGGATCGAAGGAGAGAGCGATGGGCGTGCGCACCAGCATTGCGACCGTATCGTTGAGCGGAACGCTCGAGCAGAAACTGACCGCCATCGCCGCGGCCGGATTCGACGGATTCGAGGTGTTCGAGCCGGATTTCATCGGCTCCGAGCTCGGCCCAGCCGCGCTGGCGGCGCGCGCGGCGGATCTGGGGCTGAGCATCGACCTATATCAGCCCTTCCGCGATCTGGATTCGGCCGAGGAGGCGCGGTACGCGCGCAATCTCGAACGCGCGGAACGCAAATTCGACCTGATGGGCGAGATGGGGTGCGACACCATCCTGGTGTGCTCGTCCCCGCTGCCGGGGGCGGTGCGCGAGGACGACCGGCTCGCGCACCAGCTGCACGGGCTGGCCGAGCGCGCTCACCGCCGCGGCATCCGGGTGGCGTATGAGGCGCTGGCCTGGGGCACGCACGTGAATACCTACCGGCACGCCTGGAATATCGTTGCCGCGGTGGACCACCCGGCGCTGGGGACCTGCCTGGACAGCTTCCACATCCTCTCGCGCGGGGACGATCCGTCGGGCATCCGCGACATTCCGGGGGAGAAGATCTTCTTCCTGCAGCTGGCCGACGCGCCGACGATGGCGATGGACGTGCTGCAGTGGAGCAGGCACTATCGGAAGTTCCCCGGACAGGGCAACTTCGACCTGGCCGCCTTCGGCGCGCACGTGCATGCCACCGGATATGCCGGGCCGTGGTCGCTGGAGATCTTCAACGACGTGTTCCGCCAGTCCGCCACGGGACGCACCGCGGCCGATGCGCACCGCTCCCTGCGGTACCTGCAGGAACAGGTTGCGGACCGAATGGGCGACAGCACGGGGCTTTTCGTGCCGCCGCCGCGCCCCGAGATCGAGGGCGTGGTCTCGCTGCGCATTGCCGCGGGCCCCGGGCGCGCCGAACAGCTGCGCCCGATGCTCGCGAGCATCGGATTCCGGTACGCAGGACGGCACCGCGAGCACGATCTGCAGCTGTGGCGGCACGGTGAGCTGACCGTGGCCGTGGATGCCACCGCCGATACCGCCTGGACCGCGCCCGCGCTCGGCGCGCCGCTGCCGGTGTTATCGCAGATCGGCATTCGCTCCACCGATCCCGACGCCTTCCAGGCGCGGGCGCTGGCCCTGGAGGTGCCCGCACACGAGGTCGAATTGCCGGGCGCCGCACCTGATCTCGGCGATCATGCCACCGATGTGGTGCGCCTGTGGATCACCGACGCCACCGCGATCGATCTGCGCGGCCCGGCCAGCCGCGCGGCCTGGCGCGAGGCATTCGAACCGGAGCCCGAGCCGGATACCGATGCGCCGCTGCTGACCGCGGTCGATCATGTGGCGCTGGCCGTTCGGCCAGACGACTGGGACGGCATCATGCTGCGGTTGCGGTCGGTCTTCGGCATGCGGCCGCACGAGGGGGTAGATATCCCGGATTCGGTCGGTCAACTGCGCAGTCAGGCCCTGACCATGTCCGGGGCGGGATCCGCCTCACCGCTGCGTATCTCGCTGAATATGGTGCCGGGTTGCCCGGCCGAGCCGGAGCATGCGACCACGGTCCGGCGCGGCGGAATCAGCCATATCGCGTTCTCCTGCACGGACATCCTCGCCACCGCGGCCGCACTCGCCGCACACGGGTATCACCGGCCCGCGATCTCCTCGAACTACTACGACGACCTCGCCACCCGCTTCGACCTGGATCCGGCACTGCTACAACGAATGCGGGAATTCGGCATCCTCTACGACGCCGACGCGGACGGCGAGTATTACCAGCTGTTCACCGAGACCGTCGGCGACGACCTGTTCTTCGAAATAGTCCAGCGCATCGGAGATTACCGAGGCCAGGGCGAGCTGAACTCTGCGGTGCGGGTGGCAGCCCACCTGCGCGCCGGTGAGTGAGGTGGAGTTCTAGTCCGACCCCGCGATCGGCAGCCCGGCGTAGTTCTGGGCGAGTTCGGTTGCGGCCGCGGGTGATGCGACGACCCTGCGGAGCTGGGAGAGCTGCAGTTGGGCGTCGAAGTCGTCGCCGTGGCGGTGCAGCATGGTGGTCATCCACCAGGAGAAGTGGGTGCAGCGCCACACCCGCGCCAGTGCCGTATCGGAATAGGCGTCCGCGGCGCGGGTGTCGCCGCGCAGCAGCCAGTCGCTGAGGGCGCGGGACAGCAGCGCGACGTCGGCCACCGCGAGGTTGAGGCCCTTGGCGCCGGTGGGCGGGACGATATGGGCGGCGTCGCCGGCCAGGAACAGGCGCCCGGACCGCATCGGGGTGGTGACGAAGCTGCGCATCGGCAGCACGGACTTCTCGGTGATGGGGCCGGTCTGCAGCGTCCAGCCGTCCAGGGCGAAGCGGGTGGCCAGGTTGTCCCAGATGCGGTCGTCGCTCCACTGCGCGATGTCCTCGTCGGGGGGGACCTGCAGGTAGAACCGGCTGACAGTCTGCGAGCGCATGCTGTGCAGGGCGAAACCCTCGGGGTGCCAGGCGTAGATGAGCTCGTCCGAGGAGGGGGCCACATCGGCCAGGATGCCGAGCCAGGCGAAGGGGTACGCGCGCTCCCAGGTTTTCCGGATCGTCTGCGGCACGGCCTGTTTGCTGGGTCCGTGATATCCGTCGCAGCCGGCGACGATGTCGGCGTCGATGCGCTGGGCGTCCCCCGCGGCATCGGTGAACGTGACATACGGCCGGTCACCCTCGATCTCGTGCACCGCGACGTCGCTCGCCTCGTAAAACGCGGTCTGCCCGGCCTTTTCGCGGGCGGCCATGAGGTCCTTGGTCACCTCGGTCTGCCCGTACACCCAGATCGATCGTCCGGCCAGATCCACGAAATCCAGGTGGTGACGCTCGCCCGGCCACTGCAGGTAGATGCCGCGATGCTCGATTCCCTCCTGATCCAGGCGGTCCCCGACACCCGCGCGCCGCAGCAGATCGACCGTGCCCGCCTCCAGGATTCCGGCGCGGATGCGGTCGCCCACATGGTCGGCGCTCTGGCGTTCCACGAGTACGGATTCGACACCGGCGGCATCGAGCAGGTGGGCCAGCAGCAGCCCGGCCGGGCCGGCGCCGATGATGGCGACTCGGGTACGCATAGTTTCGACTCCTCGGTGAATCTTGGGGATCAGGTGATGCGCTCGAAGACCGCGGCCAGGCCCTGGCCGCCGCCGATGCACATGGTCTCCAGGCCGTACCGGACCTCGCGGCGCGACATCTCGCGCAGCAGCGTGGTCGCGATGCGCGCCCCGGTCGCGCCGACCGGATGGCCCAGAGAGATGCCCGAACCGTTCGGGTTCAGGCGGGGATCGTCGGGCTCCAGACCCCAGATGCGGGTGACCGCGAGCGCCTGGGCGGCGAAGGCCTCGTTGAGCTCGATGAGCCCCATATCGTCCATGCCCAGACCCAGGCGGGCCAGGGCACGCTCGGTCGCGGGCACCGGGCCGATGCCCATGGTGCGCGGCGGCACCCCGGCCGCGGCCCAGCTCGCCAGGCGCGCAATCGGTTTCAGGCCCAGCGCGCGGGCGGAGTCCACGGTCGCGACGATGCACAGCGCGGCGCCGTCGTTCTGTCCGCTGGCATTGCCCGCGGTGACGGTGGCGTCCGGATCGAGGGCGGCACGCATCGGGCGCAGCCGCGCCAGGGTGGCGAGGTCGGTGTCCGCGCGGGGATGTTCGTCGGTATCGACCAGCAGCGGATCCGCGCGGCGTTGCGGGACGGGGACCGGGACGATCTCGTGGACGAACGTTCCATTCTGCTGCGCGGCGACGGCACGGTGATGGGACTGCACGGCCAGGGCGTCCTGATCGGCTCGGCTGATACCGAATTCGGCGCGCAGATTCTCCGCGGTCTCGATCATTCCGCCCGGCACCGGGAAGTCGCGCCCGCCCGCGGTGACCCGGGCGCGGGCGAGCCGGTCCACCAGGCCCGCGTCCTCGCCCTTGACGCCGTAACGGATTGCGGTGGTGTAGAACTCGGCGCGGCTCACGCTCTCCACGCCACCGGCCAGCACCAGATCGCTGCCCCCGGACTGTACCTGGGCCACGGCGGTGATGATCGCCTGCAGGCCGGAGCCGCAGCGGCGATCGATCTGCTGACCGGGCACCTCGATACCCAGACCGGCATCGAGCGCGGCGATGCGGCCGATGGCCGGGGCCTCGCCGTTCGGCGACGACTGCCCCAGCAGGACATCGTCGATATCGGAGCCGGATATGCCGGTGCGCGCGACGATTTCGGCGATGACCGTGGCGGCGAGCGCCTCGGGGGGAATGTCGCGGAACACCCCGCCGAACCGGCCCACGGGGGTGCGCAGGGGTTCGCAGATGACTACCTCAGGCAAGGGAGTGTCCTTTGTTCGCAAGCATTCGGGCGCGGCTCAGATCGGCGGTGATGGCCTCGGCGGTGGCGCACACCGCCGGCACCAGATCGGCCTCGACCTGTGCGCTCGTGTACCGCGCGGACTGGGTGGAGATGTTCACCGCCGCGATGACGGCCCCGCCCTCGTCGCGGATCGGCGCGGCCAGCGAGCGTAGTCCGGCCTCGAGTTCCTGGTCGACGACGCTGTATCCGGCCGCACGCACCCGATCCAGCTCGGCGCGCAGCTGTTTCGGGGTGAGCACCGTGCGCTCGGTGAGCGCGGCGAGCTGCGCGCGCTCGAGGTAGGTGTCCAGCTCCGCGGGCGTCAGCCCGGCCAGCAGCACCCGGCCCATGGAGGTGGCGTAGGCGGGGAAGCGGGTGCCGATATTGATCGACACGGTCATGATGCGCCGCACCGGAACCCGCGCCACATAGACCACGTCGTCGCCGTCCAGGATCGACACCGAGGAGGATTCGCGGACCCGCTCGGCCAGTGCCTCCAGATGCGGCCCCGCCAGCTCCGGCAGCGACAGGCTGGACAGATAGCTGTAGCCGAGCTCGAGCACCCGCGGGGTCAGCCAGAACACCGAACCGTCGGTGCGGACATAGCCGAGTTCGGCCAGGGTCAACAGGAATCGGCGCGCGGTGGCGCGGGTGAGGTCCGTGTGCCGGGCGACCTCGCTGAGGGTACGGCGCGGATGGTCGGCACCGAACGCCCGGATCACCGCCAGCCCGCGCGCGAGGGACTGGACGTAATCGGATGAGGGGCCGATCGAGTCGGGGGCGGCGGATTCACTGCCGGCCGACCGGGCCGCGGCGAGCTCGTCCGGATCCGGCGGGTGTCCACTCATGCGTGCTCTCCTTCGGGGTGGTCGGTCGGTGGAGCTTGCGGGGCCGACGGGGTGGGTGAACTCTGCGTGGGTGAATTCAGCTCCGCCAGGGCCCGCTGCCCGAGGGCGAACGCTCGGTTGCTGTTGGGCACTCCCGCATAGACTGCCGTGTGCAGGAATACCTCCACGAGCTCGGCAGGGTCCGTCCCGGCCCGCAGCGCCGCGCGGATATGCATATCCAATTCGTGCTCGTTGCCGACGGCGGTGAGCACGGCCAGGGTCAGCAGCCGTCGCGTGTGGTGGTCCAGGCCGGGCCGGTTCCAGATATCGCCCCATGCGGTGCGGGTGATGAAATCCTGGAAGGGGGCGGTGAATTCGGTGCTCGCCGTAACGGACCGGTCCACATGCGCGTCGCCGAGCACTTGACGCCGCACGGCCATTCCGGCGGCATGAGCTGCCGCCCGCCCGGCCGCGTAGTCGTCTGTGATCGCGGCATCCTCGGCGGCGTCGGCAGCGCCAACCGTCGTCCCGGCGTGCTTGTGGCCGGGATCCCCACTTGCTGCGCTCCACCGAGTGTCGGTGGATTCCGGCCGAGAGCGTGCCGGAATGACGGGGTCGCTTCCCGCGTTCATGCCCCGTAGTGCGGCGGCCGCTGTGGGGATGGCGGTTCGAGTTGACGCCGCTGTATCGGCCTGCGCGGCGCTCTGGATGTGGCTAGCGATGAGCGCGGTGACCGGGCCCGCCTGCTCGACGCTGACCAGGTGCGCGCCGGGGTCGAGCACGTGCAGGCTCGCACCGGCGATGCCGTCGGCGATGGTTTGCAGCGTGGCCGGGGGAGTGGCCGGATCCTGTTGTCCCGCAATGACCAGCGCCGGTGCGACGATGCGGCACAGGTCCCCGCGGCCGTCCCAGCTCGCCAGCGCCTCGCAGCAGCCCGCATAGCCCTCGTCGGAGATGCCGCGGACCATCCGCAGGTGGCGCTCGATCAGCGCGGGATCGCGGTCGGCCAGGCCCGCGGTGAACCACCGACCCACGACCGCCTGCGCGATAGACGAAAGGCCTTGTGTCCGAACGATTGCAGCCCGCTCGATCCACGGCTCGGAGGGTAGGAATGCCGGGGAGGTGCACAGCAGCGTGAGGGTGCGCACCCGTGCGGGGTGGTGCGCGGCAATCCATTGCGCGACCGCGCCGCCGAGCGACAGGCCCACGAGGTGGACCGCGGCGACCCCGAGGCGGTCGAGCACCGCGAGCACGTCCGCGCCCAGATCGGCCATGGCGTACGGCCCGGGTGGGACCGGCGAGCGGCCGTGTCCGCGATGGTCGACGCAGACCACCCGAAATCGGTCCGACAGCGCATGGGCCTGCGGCTCCCACATCGAGGCATCGGAGCCGATCGATCCGAGCAGCACGATCGTCTCGCGGACCTGCGGAGTCCCGTACTCGGTGTAGGCGAGATCCACTGTCATGCCACTCCTTCGGTGTCTCGGACGACCGAGGCGCGGTCGATTCCGGTGGTCACGACGGTCCGTCGGGGTCTCGGGCGGATAGCGCGCGATCGACCAATTCACCCGCGTGGCCGAGATAGTTGGCCGGATCGAGTAGTTCGCGCAACCGATCGGGGGACAGGTGGGAGGCGATGGTCTCGTCGGCGGAGAGCGGTTTACCGGATGCCGCCGCGGCCGTGACGATGGCCCGGGCATCGTCGGTGTATTCCGCGAGTGCGAGCGTGACGCGCTCGGCGAGCAGCAGCCCGCCGGTGCGATCGAGGTTGTGCCGCAACGCCTCCGGATGCACCCGCAGCCCGGCCAGGCTCTCGGCGATCCGATGCGCGGCCCCGCCGGTCACCCGCAGCAGGTCGGTGAGTGTTTCCCATTCGGCGTGCCAGCCGCCCGCGGCCCGCATGAATTCGTGGTCCATCACCGACAGCAGCGTCGCCACGAGTCCGGGCGCCCGCATGGCGCCGGCGCGCGCGGTGATCGCCGCGATCGGATTCTGCTTGTGCGGCATGGCCGATGATCCGCCCGGCGAGCCCTCGGACACCTCGGCGAGTTCGGTCGCGGCCATCGCCACGATATCGGCGGCGGGCTTGGACACCGCCCCGGCGAGAACTCCCAGCGCACAGGCCAATTCGGCGAGCGGGGTGCGGTCGGCGTGCCAGGGCGTGCTGCGCCGGGCCAGGCCCAGCTCGTCGGCGAGGGTGTCGGCGACCGCGAGGCCGTGCGGGTGGAGTGCGGCGAGTGTGCCTGCCGCGCCGCCGAATTGGACCGGCAGGGCGTCCAGCACGGCGTCGAGCCGGTCGGCGGCGGCGTCCAGGGCGCTGAACCACGCGGTGGCCAGCAGCCCGAACGTCGAGGGCAGCGCCTGCTGCCCGAGTGTGCGTGCGGCCATGAGCGTGTCGCGGTGGGTACGGGCGAGCGCGGCGGCGGCATCCGCGGCCGCGGATGCATCGGCAAGGATGGTCCGGCCCGCGCGCCCGGCCACCAGCATCAGCGCGGTATCGGTAATGTCCTGGCTGGTCGCGCCGGTATGCACCGACGAGCGGGGGATACCCGCGGCGGCACAGCGGTCGCGCAACGTGCCCACCAGCGGGATCACCGGATTTCCACCGGCAACCGCCGCCGCGCCCAGGGCCGCGAGATCGATGTCGGTGCCGAGGGATTGAGCCGTCGCGGCGATCACCGGGGCGTGCTCGGCGGGAATAATGCCGTGCTCGGCGGCCGCCACGGCCAGCGCGGCCTCTACCTCGAGCAGCGCCGCCACGAGCGCGCGGTCGGCGACCGCACCTCCTGCCGCCGTTGCGCCGAAGAGCGGATCGAACAGCTCCCCGCGAGTGTCGCGGTGGTCCTCACTCATGCCTGCCCCTGTCCGTCATAACCGGAAGAACGGCGTCTCGACACCGTTCGGATCGGCGTCCTGCAGGTAGATCGTCATCGCGAACCCGCCGTCGGTGACCTCGGCGATCAGCTTGTGGCGCTGATCGGCGGGCAGCGCGGAGAGCACCGGATCCATGCCGTGCAACTCGGCGTCCTCCGGGAAATACAACCGCGTGACCGCACGATCGAGCATGCCGCGGGCGAAGACCGAGACGTTGATATGCGGTGCCTCCACGCGATCGTGCTCCGCGGGCAGCGCGCCCGGCTTGACCGTATAGACGACCGCGGTGCCGGTGGCATCGCCTGGAGCGCGGGCGAATCCGCGGAATCCCGGCGGCACCGGTACAGCCGCGCCGCGAGGGTCGTCCGGCCGGGCGAAGCGGCCCTGCGCGTCGGCCTGCCAGGTCTCGACCATGACATCGGCGACGGGTTCGCGCGCGCCGTCGATCACGGTGAGCCGCAGTGCGATCCGGCCCGGGGCGCCGGAGGGTACCGCGTCGGGGCCGTCGGGCCACGGCAGCCCGATATGCCAGTATGGGCCGACCGTCGCGGAGGGGGTCGGTCCGAACGCCGTGGTGGTGAAGTCGCCCGGTGTGACCGGATAGGTGAAGGTGTCCGTCGCGCTACTCGTCGTCATCGTCGTCCTCGGTCTCGAACGGGGTGGCCGCGCGCCCGCGCAGCACGATATCGAAGCGGAATCCGAGCGCCCAGTGGTCGGTCGTCGCCTCGTGGTCGTAGGCGCTGACCATGCGATGCCGGACCTCGGCGGGGGCGGAGTTGTAGATCGGATCCTGGAAGAACAGCGGATCGTCCGGGAAGTACATCTGGGTGACCAGGCGCTGGGTGAAGCTCTGGCCGAACAGCGAGAAGTGGATATGCGCGGGCCGCCAGGCATTGTTGTGGTTGCGCCAGGGATACGCGCCGGGCTTGATGGTGGTGAAGCGGTAGTTTCCGTCCGTGTCGGTCAGGCAGCGCCCGTTGCCGTTGAAGTGCGGGTCCAGCGGCGCGGGCCAGTTGTCGACCGCGTGGCGGTAACGCCCGCCGGCGTTGGCCTGCCAGAACTCGAGCAGCGTATGCGATACGGGCCTGCCGTCGGCGTCCAGGACGCGGCCGTGCACCACGATGCGCTGCCCCTGGGCCTCGCCGCCGTTGGCGATGGTCAGGTCCGCATCGTTCGGCCGCACCCGGTCCTCGCCGAAGACCGGGCCGGTCAGCTCGGTGAGCCGCTGCGGCAGCAGGGTCAGGGGGCGGCGCGGGGAACGCAGCGCGGTCGTGCGGTAGTCGGGGAAGTCGGTGGGCGTCTCCTCGGCGCTGTCCGGCCGCCGATAGCCGGGGGGAAGGTGAAGCATACGACCTCTTTGTTCGGAATGTGGACGTCTGATCGCTATGTGAACACGATAATCAGCGGATGTGCTCCAGGCAACAACCCGGGCCGAAAATGTTCACTATACGGATACATGTTCACAATACGCACGGGGCACGGTAGGGTGGACGCCGTGCTGGACAAAGTCATTTCCTCGCCCGATGCGGCGGTGGCCGACGTGCCCGACGGCGCGACCCTGGCCGTCGGCGGATTCGGCCTCGTCGGGGTGCCCGAGATCCTGATCGACGCCCTGCTCCGGCAGGGGGCCGCCGACCTCGAGGTGGTAAGCAACAACTGCGGCACGGACGGATTCGGGCTGGGCGTGCTGCTCGCCGCGGGCCGCATCCGCCGCACCATCAGCTCGTATGTGGGTGCCAATAAGGAGTTCGCGCGGCAATACCTGGCCGGCGAACTGGAGGTGGAGCTGACCCCGCAGGGCACCCTCGCCGAGCGGTTGCGGGCGGGCGGCGCGGGCATTGCGGCCTTCTTCACCCCGGCCGGTGTCGGCACCCAGGTCGCCGAGGGCGGGCTGCCGCTGCGCTACGACGGCGCGGGCGGCATCGCGGTGGCGAGCCCGCCGAAGGAGACCCGCGAATTCGACGGCGTCGACTACGTGCTCGAGCGCGCCATCGTCGCGGACTATGCGCTGGTGCACGCCTGGAAGGGGGACCGGCACGGCAATCTCGTCTACCGCCGCAGCGCCCGCAACTTCAATCCGCCCGCCGCCGCCTCGGGCCGGATCACCATCGCCCAGGTGGAACATCTCGTCGAGCCCGGCGAACTGGACCCCGAATCCATTCATACCCCAGGCATTCACGTGCACCGCGTCGTCCCCGTGGGGCCGGTGCGGGTGGGGATCGAAAACCGAACGGTGCGACCATGACTCAGATCTCTGTGGACCAGGCCCCCGCCGGCCTGACCCGCGACCAGCTGGCCGCCCGTGTCGCGCGGGAACTGCGCGACGGCGAATATGTGAACCTCGGCATCGGCATGCCGACCCTGGTTCCCAATTTCCTGCCCGATGACATCACCGTGGTGCTGCACTCGGAGAACGGCGTCCTGGGCGTCGGGCCCTATCCGGGCGAGGACGAGGTAGATCCGGAGCTGATCAACGCGGGCAAGGAGACCATCACCGTCGTGCCCGGCGCGGCCTACTTCGATTCCGCCGACTCGTTCGGCATGATCCGCGGCGGCCGTGTCGACGTCGCGGTGCTGGGCGCGATGCAGGTCAGCGCCGCCGGCGACCTGGCCAACTGGATGATTCCGGGCCAGATGGTCAAAGGGATGGGCGGGGCGATGGATCTGGTGCACGGGGCGGGCCGGGTGATCGTGATGATGGAGCACCTCACCCGCCGCGGCGAGCCCAAGATCCTGGCCGAATGCACACTGCCCCTCACCGGCCGCGGATGCGTGCAGCGCATCGTCACAGACCTGGCCGTGCTCGATGTGACGCCGCAGGGGCTGGTGCTGGTCGAGACCGCCCCCGGTATCAGCGTGGACCAGGTGCTCGCGGCCACCGCCGCACCGGTGCATGTAAAAGGCTGAGCAACAGCGCATTTCATAGGACGCGACGTCGATCCGGTCGGTTCGACGAGGGCCGGACGGGTTGCGCGGCAGTTCGATTGGATGCGGGGTCAGGTCCGCAAGGACAGTGCCTCGGAGGTGGTCTCCGCGTCCGCCCTTGCTGCCGCGCTGCGCCGCACCAATTCCCGCCCGATCCGGGCTGCCGCCCGGTGCAGCGCCGGGAGCACAGAATTGCTCGTCTCGCCGTTGGGCAAAACCACCGACAGTGCGGCCACCACCCGGGAATCGGGCGCGCGCAGCGGTACCGCGATCGCGGTGGTGAGCGGGTCGATATGGCCCGCGCATACGGTCGCGCCCGTCCGGCGGATATCGCCGAGCATCGACCGGAGCAAGGCCGGGGCGGTGACCGTACGGGAGGTGTACGTGCCCAGGCGATCCGAGAGCACCGCATCCTGGAGCGAGACCGGCGCGTGGGCGAGCAGGACCAGTCCGGGGGCGGAGGCGTGCAGGGGCAGCCGGTCTGCGGCCTCGGTGACGGTGCGGACCGCGCCCGGCGCCCGCAACTGCTCGACGAACAGCACCTCGCGGTCCTGTCGCACACCCAGGTAGACCGTATGGCCCACACGCGCATGCATTTCGGTCATATACGGCTTGGCGGCCTGGCGCAGATCGCGCATCGGCGCACCCCGGTCGACCAACTCCCAGATGTGATAGCCGATGCGCAGTCCGCCGCGCGGATCCCGCAACAGCCAGCCGTGCTCGACCAGTTCGGAGACCAGCCGCGACACCGCGGGCAGCGAGATGCCCGTGCGCTGGGACAGCTCGGTCATCGTGACCGTGGCCGTGCCGGGGCCGAGCGCCTCGAACAGCCTGGACAGGCGCGAAAATGTGGATTCGCCGTTGGAGTAACGGGCCATGTCGGCAACCACCTTTCGCGCGCTCGGATCGCATCCCGGCGTCGGTTAGGGGAGCTCGGGCCCTCGACTTTGTCGGGGCGGTGTGTGCGTGCGCTTGGTGCACCCTGGGTGCGGGCTGTGAATCGATGCGCAATCTTGCTTTGAAGGCAAGTCCGCTACCAACTTCGGCCGGTGCCGACCGAACCTCGGGACCGGTCCGCCCGCTGCAGGGCCGGCCGGACCGAGCTGCCCGCCGGGGTGCCGCAAAACCCCCCGTCTGCGCCCCGGCGGGCGGCACCCTGTCCTGTCGAATCGGCTGTCACCGGGTACTCGAACCGGGTATCACCCGATGCCGAATCGGTGTTCGACGGGTATCGCATTCACGCCCTAATCTGCTGATCACACCCAACGCCGGGTACCGAACGCGCTCTTGCTGAATGCCTACTGACATGGGCGGACAGGGAGGGGCCGCGGGCCCGGTCGAGATCCATGACGCCGGGTCCGGATGCGGTCCGCGACAAGGTGATCCGGCACACAGGCCGGGAACGCAGGAGGACGACGATGCTCAGACCTGAACAGGCCCCGGCGGGTGCCACCGCCGCTTCCTCGGACGGTGTCGCTGCTTCCTCGGACGCCGTCGCTGCGACTGCGCCCGGCGCTCCCGCGGCCCGGACGCGGCGGGTGCCGACGCGGTTCGTGGTGCTGGGGCTGATCTTCGTCATCTCCGTCGTCAATTACGCCGATCGCAGCTCGCTGTCGATCGCCGGCACCAGCGTGCGGCACGAGCTGGGTTTCTCGGCCGTGCAGCTGGGCTACATCTTCTCGGCGTTCAGTTGGGCGTACGTGGTGGCGCAGCTGCCCGGCGGGATGCTGCTGGACCGCTTCGGCTCCCGCCGCGTCTACGCGGGCAGCCTGGTGCTGTGGACGGTGGTCACCGCCGCGACGAGCCTGGTCGGGCTGATCACCACGCGGGTGGTGGTGGCGCTGGTGCTCGTATTCGGGTTGCGGCTACTGCTCGGGGTGTTCGAATCGCCGGCCTTCCCGGCCAATGCGCGCGTCGCCACGGTGTGGTTCCCGACCGCGGAACGCGGCACGGCGACAGCGGTCTTCAACTCCGGCCAGTACTTCGCCACGGTGCTGTTCGCGCCGGTGATGGCCTGGGTGACGCACGAATTCGGGTGGCGTTGGGTGTTCGTGCTGCTCGGCGCGCTCGGGTTGGTGCTGGCGATCGTGTGGTGGGGGTGGATGCAGCCGCCGCGCGCGAACCGGCGAGTGGAACCGGCCGAGCTGGAGACGATGATCTCCGGCGGAGCCCTGGTCGATATGGACTCCGCCGCGGTGACCGCCGAGCGCGCCCGCATCGACCGGCGCACGCTCGCACGGGTTTTCGGGTCCCGGCCGCTGTGGGGTGTGTATGTGTTCCAGTACGCGGTGAACGCGCTGACCTACTTCTTCATCACCTGGTTCCCGATCTACCTGACCCAGGCCCGGCATATTTCGCTGGTGCACGCCGGATTCCTGGCCGCGCTGCCCGCGCTTGCCGCCTTCGTCGGCGGGCTGTTCGGCGGCTTCGTCTCCGACCTGCTGCTGCGGCAGGGGATTTCGCTGACGATGGCCCGCAAGGCCCCCGCGGCGATCGGCATGTTGCTGGCCACGGCCATCGCGCTGGCCGACTTCAGCGACAGCACCACGGTGATCATCGTCATCATGTCCGCGGCCTTCTTCGGCAAGGGCATGGGCGCGCTGGGCTGGGCGATCACCACCGATATCGCCCCGCCCCAGGCCGCCAGCTTCGTTAGTTCTGCCATGAACGGCCTGGGCAATATCGCGGGCATCGTCACCCCGATCGTCATCGGATACCTTGTCCAGCAGACGGGTTCGTTCAACCTGGCCCTGTGGTTCGTCGCCGCCCATGGTCTGCTGGCCCTGGCCGCCCTGATCGGCATGGGCCCCATCCGCCGCGTGCAGTTCGACAGCTGAACTGCTGGCGGTGATGTTGCCGTTAGGCTGATGGCCATGAGTGAGGCTGCGGACTGGTCATGGCTGCGGACATCGATTCCGGTCATCGATATGGCGATGTATCTGGACATGCCCGAGGACGTGTCCCGTACCGTCGAGATACATGACGGCATGATTGTGCATTGCGAATCGGCCTCGCCGAATCACGTCGCTGTCAGTGTCAACCTGCAGGTTGCGTTGCGTGAGGCGTTAGCGAAGCGTCCGGCTGATGCGCCGTGTCTGCGTGCTAGCGGCGAGCTGGACATGCTGGTGTCCGAGGTGCCGTTCCACTACAAGCGGCCCGACGTCATCCTGTACCGCTGCATTGAGCAGCCCCGTGGCCGATGGAAGACCAAACCCATGGCCTCGGACACACTACTGGTCGTCGAGGTCGTCTCGCCTAACACGATTACCGCGGATCTGGTGGAGAAACGCGGCGAATATGCCCATGTGGGCATTCCGTATTACTGGATAGTGCGGATGGTTCGGGAAGACGGCCCCGTCGCATCGATCGAAATGCTGCGGCTGACCACCGACGGCACCTATGTCCGGGAGGGACTGTCCCTGCGGGCCCGCGGTGATGCGCTCGCGGTCGACGTCGCCGACCCCATCGAGGTGACCATCAGCTGGGACCGGCTTGATCTCGGCCTGGACTAATTGCCGCTAGTGCGGGAATACAGGCTTGCGGTGGCGAGGATCCGGCGGAGGCGCCAGGGGAGTGCGGCGAACAGCGCGGCCATGGCGGCGGCGGTGCCGGGCAGGTCGTCGCGCCTGGACAGGTAGGCGCGCTGGTGGGCGGGCGGGAGGTCGAAGAAGGCGTCGAAGAATTCGGGGATGTCGGCCGGGGGGAGCGCCAGCAGTGCCCGCAGCCCTGCCGTGCGCATCAGATAGACCGCACGAGCGGACCCCGATCGGAGCGTGCCGCCCGCGGGTCCCGATCCAGATGGGGTGCCGGAGATGCGCGCCACGACCCCGTCGGTGGCGGCCAGTGCCGCCGCGACGCTGTAACCCGTGGCGGAATGCAGGAATCCGCCCGCCCCGCCGAAGCGCCGCGCTCCCGGGTGTCCGCCCTGTATCGGGAAACGGACGCGTTCGACAGGCTCGGTGCCCTCGAATGTGATTGCGCGGGAACGCATCCGATGATGGAGACGATCGCGGAGCTCGGCGGTGCTCAGCGCGGGACGCCCGGCCAGGCAGGTCTCCTCGAAGAGCATCGTGTCCGGGCCGAGCGGCACCGAATAGAGGAACGAGCGAGGCTCGCCGGGGCGTGCGCCGTTGTCGAGACGCCAGTCCATGAAGATCGTCTCGTGCTGCGGATCGCGGTGCAGGACAATGCCGTACGCGGTCTGCTCGGCGCGTGCGGGGGACCGGGCCAGGCCGCGGGCATCGATCACGCGGCGCGCGGCGAGCACCGTGCCGTCGGACAGGCGCGCCGTTTCGGGTCCGCGCGCACGCGGGCGGGAGATGTTCTCGACCCGGTCCGCGATCACGGTCGCGCCCTCGATGCGGAGTGAATCCTGCAGTGCGGCGGTGGAGAACACCACGTAGGTCCGATCGATCTCGAAGCGTCGGCTGCCCCAGGCGGCCGGTCGGGGTGCCGTCGCCGCGATGGCCTCGGGCGCGACCCAGGACGGCAGCTCGTCGGCCCATGCCGCGTAGGTGGGCGTCCAGCGGCGGGCCGGATGCGGGTCGACGACGGTCACCCCGAGCCCGTGCGCCAGCGCGCGGTGGGCCAGGGCGCGCCCGGCCGGGCCGAGCCCGCAGATCAGGAGGTCGGGGGTCACACCGTGATTGGATCAGACGCCCGCGGGCAGCCCGGCCGTCGGGCGCTGATCAGATGCCGCCGGTGGCCAGCAGTCCGCCGTCGACGCGCACGACCTCGCCGGTGATCCACGACGCCTGATCGGAGACCAGGAATCCGATCAGCGACGCCACATCCTCCGGATTGCCCAGGCGCTTCATCGGGTAGGTGGCGGCGAGGGCCTCCTCGTTGTCGGTGTACAGCGCGTCGGCGAACTTTGTCTTCACCACCGCGGGCGCGACCGCGTTCACGCGGATCGAGGGGCCCAGCTGCCAGGCCAGTTCCTCGGTGAGCCGGATCAGCGCCGCCTTGGATGCGCCGTAGGCGGAGATCACCCCGCTCGAACGGATTCCCGCGACGCTGGCGACGTTCACCACCGCGCCGCCGTTGTCCTGCATCCACGCGCGGTAGGCCTCCTGCACATACCCCAGCGCCGCGACGACATTGACGTCGAAGATCTTGCGCACCGCGTCCAGATCGGCGTCCATCAGCGGCCCGTAGGTGGGGTTGATGCCGGTGTTGTTGATCAGGATGTCCAGCGACCCGAATTCGGCGACCGCGGTCGCCACGGCCTCGGCCCGGGCGGCCGCATCGCCCGAATTGCCCGCCAGCGCGACGACCTTCCCGGCATGCCCGAGGGCGCGCAGTTCCGCCGCGGCCTGCTTCAGCGGTTCGGCCTTGCGCGCGGTGATCAGCACGTCCGCGCCCCGCGAGAGCAGTTCGGCCGCGACCGCCAGCCCGATTCCCCGGCTCGCCCCGGTGACCAGCGCACCCTTACCCTTCAGATCTTCAGTCATACTCGCACGCTAGCGGATCACCGTGAGTGTGAGACAGGGCCGCCTACCGCCGGGTAGATCCTGGCGCGCACGCCCTTCCGGATGCGGCCGCCGGGGGTCCGCTGTGCTGGATGCCGACCCAGGGGTGTGCCGCGGCGGTGATCGCATGTGCCGCGAATCTCCCCGAGGCCGGGGCACGAGTGGTCTCGGTTACGGCGGTGGTCCGGGTGGATGCGTAAAATCGGTGGTTCTTGTGTGTTTTCGCCGCGCACACTCAGGGCCACCGACCGTGCACCACCCGATTTTGCTGAGGAGACTTTTGTGATCACCGCGACCGACCTGGAGGTCCGGGCCGGAATCCGCACCCTGCTGACTGCGCCGGGTCCGGCGCTGCGCGTGCAGGCCGGGGACCGGATCGGGCTGGTCGGGCGCAACGGCGCCGGTAAGACCACGACGCTGCGCATCCTGGCCGGCGAGGGCGAGCCCTATGCGGGCACCCTCAGCCGCTCCGGCGAGGTCGGCTACCTGCCGCAGGATCCGCGCGAGGGCAACCTGGATGTGCTCGCGCGCGATCGGGTGCTGTCCGCGCGCGGCCTGGACACGCTGCTCCGCGATATGGAAAAGCAGCAGGCCCTGATGGCCGAGGTCGCCGACGAGACCGCGCGCGAGCGGGCGGTGCGCAAGTACGGCCAACTCGAGGATCGCTTCTCCGCGCTCGGCGGCTATGTCGCCGAGAGCGAGGCCGCGCGCATCTGCAACAGCCTGGGGCTGCCCGAGCGGGTGCTGGGTCAGCAGTTGCGCACCCTGTCCGGCGGTCAGCGCCGCCGCATCGAGCTCGCGCGCATCCTGTTTTCGGCCTCGGACGGCTCCGGCGGCCGCAGCGATCGCACGCTGCTGCTGGACGAGCCGACCAACCACCTCGACGCGGACTCGATCACCTGGCTGCGCGGTTTTCTGCAGAACCACGACGGCGGGCTCATCGTGATCTCCCACGATGTGGATCTGCTCGCCGACGTGGTGAACAAGGTCTGGTTCCTGGACGCGGTGCGCGGCGAGGCCGACATCTACAACATGGGCTGGAAGAAATACCTCGATGCCCGCGCCACCGACGAGCAGCGCCGGGTGCGCGAGCGCGCCAATGCCGAGAAGAAGGCCGGCGCGCTGCGCGTCCAGGCGGCCAAGCTCGGCGCGAAGGCGACCAAGGCCGCGGCGGCGCATCAGATGACGCGCCGCGCGGACCGGCTGCTGGCGGAACTGGACGATGTGCGCGTGGCCGATAAGGTGGCCCGCATCAAATTCCCCGAGCCCGCGCCCTGTGGCCGCACGCCGCTGATGGTGACGGAGCTGACCAAGCTGTACGGCTCGCTGGAGATCTTCACCGGGGTCAGCTTCGCGGTCGACAAGGGCAGCCGCGTCGTGGTGCTCGGCCTCAACGGCGCCGGCAAGACGACGATGCTGAAACTGCTTGCCGGAGTGGAGACTCCGACCGCGGGCGGGGTGGAGACCGGCCGCGGGTTGAAGGTCGGCTACTTCGCCCAGGAGCACGACACCCTCGACGACACCGCCTCGGTCTGGGACAACATCCGCAACGCCTCCCCGGATGCGGGGGAGCAGGAGCTGCGCAGCCTGCTGGGCGCCTTCATGTTCACCGGCCCGCAGCTCGAACAGCCCGCCGGGACGCTGTCCGGCGGTGAGAAGACCCGCCTGGCGCTGGCCGGGCTGGTGTCCTCGGCGGCGAACGTGCTGCTGCTGGACGAGCCGACCAACAACCTGGACCCGGTCTCGCGCGAACAGGTCCTGGACGCGCTGCGGAGCTACGCCGGCGCGGTCGTGCTGGTGACCCACGACCCGGGCGCGGCGGAGGCGCTGAACCCGGAGCGGGTCATCATGCTCCCCGACGGCACCGAGGACCACTGGTCGCAGGACTACCTCGAGCTGATCCAACTCGCCTAGTCGCTCAGCTGTCCCGCCCCGTGCTGGACAGCCTCCGCATATCCGCCTTCCCGCTGCTCGCCCGGCCCGTAGACCGTGTGCACCACGCCGGTCTTGAACGTGGCCGAGCGCAGCAGCGTGAGCGGCAGCGGGGTGTCGCTCTCGTCGAACAGCCGCATGCCCTTGCGCATCGCGATGGGGTGCACCAGCAGATGCAGCTCGTCGATGAGGCCCGCGGCGAGCAGCTGGCGCACGACCGATACCGAGCCGCTGAGGCCGATATCACCGCCCGCGGTCTGCTTGAGCGCGGCGACCGCCTCGATCAGCTCGCCCTGCAGCTGTTCGGAGTTGCGCCAGGTGAATTCGAGCGGTCCGTGCGAGACGACGATCTTGCGGATCTCGCCGAAATGCTTGGCCATCTCGGCGTCCGGGCCGCCGGCGCTCTCGCGCTCGGGCCAGGCGCCGGCGAAGCCCTCGTAGGTGGTGCGGCCGAAGAGCATGGTGTCGGCGGTGCCCATCTGATCACCGACCGCGGCGCCCATCTCGTCGTTGAAGTAGGGGAAATGCCAGTCCTGTGGATCCTCGACGACGCCGTCGAGGGAGATGAACAGGCCGGCGGTGATCTTGCGCATGGGAATGCTCCTTCGGATGAGGCTGCGGTTGCGGTGTACCTGATGTGAGGACGGGGCCGGGCTCCGAAAATTGTCGTTGATGTTGATTCCGGACAAATATCGTGAGGTTCATCACAAGGATCCGTTGATCACTGCATGCTGAGTGTCTAGCCTGGAAAGAGGCTGCAGGGCGACCGGAGGAAGCCATGAGTGACAGGCCCGCACAAGGGAAGTCAATGTTGGGTAAGGGCACGCGCGTGACGGGAAAGTCACGGGACCGCTTGCAGACCCAGCTCAAGAAGCAGTACGAGGCGGGGGCGAGCATTCGTTCGCTGGCGCGGGAGACCGGCCGCTCGTACGGGTTCATCCACAACGTCCTGGTGGAGTCGCATGTGCAACTCCGCAGCCGTGGTGGTGCGAACCGGCGCAAGGCGGTGGCATCGTCCCAGCGTTGATCCGCGGGCATCCCGGGTTACTCGACCGGGTCGTCGCCTTGACATGCCTTCGGTTGGAGTGGAGTTCTACTCCGGCGGCACCGCGGCATCGCCGAGGACGAGGTAGTTGCTCAGGCTTCGGAAGATCGGTAGTCCGGTCTTGATCTCCAGGTAGGCGAACTGCCCCTGCGGATTGACCTCGAGGAAGTAGTACTCGCCGTCGGTCCCGAGCCGGATGTCCAGCACGCCGAAGACCAGGCCCAGCGCGCCCATGACGGTGGTGATGGACTTGCTGACCGCGGCGGGCAGTCGCTCGGGTGTGAAGTCGACGGAGGTGTCCAGGCGCGAATCCACCCGTCCCGCACCGGATTGCGAGTCGATGCGGACTGTCCACTCCACCCCGTCGATCCACACCACGCGCAGATCGCATTCGGCCTCGACGTAGTCCTGGAAGGTGGTGGGCGCCGAGCCGATCGTGTCGAGGCGGCCCAGATCGGCGGGGGTGACCAGACGGGTCTCGGAGAACTCCGCGCGGCCGGTTCCGGTGCGTTTGAAGACGACCGGACCGGGCCGCGAGCCGACGAAGCTGCGCGCCTCGTCCGGATCGTTGGTGATCAGCGTCTCCGGGATCGCGAAGCCGGACCGCAGCGCCGTCTCCAGCTGCACGATCTTGCGGCTCGCGGTGCGGTCGGCGCCCGGATCGTTCACCCACACAGCGGGAATCGACCACAGCAGCCCCTGCAGGAAGCCGTCGCATTCGGCCTGGCGGAAATCGTCGTCGGCGCGGCGCATTCCGGCGGGGACGACGGTCTGATGTGGCCGCCGCCACCACACCGCCGCGACCTCGTCCAGGCCGCCGTATACGTGCGACAGCGACCGCGCGGTGCCGGCCCGGTCGAGCCGGAAACTGCCGCTCTCGCGCGGGAAGTCGCGCATATCGAGCCGAATCGGGTTGATACCGTACTGATTTCGCAGCGTCGCGGCCATCGCGTCGGCATGCAGGTCGTCGGCCTCGGTGACGATCAGCACGGATCCTGCCGCGCGGGCCATCCGGGTCCCCTCAGTCGAGACTGTCGCAGGCCATGGCGTCGAGGCTGCCCGCGAACGACAGGGTATGGCTGCGCGTCATGGCGGCGTTGCTCCCGGCCGGCAGGTGCAGCGCGCGCGCCCAGGTTTCGGTCTGCCGGGCCAGCTGCTCGTCACCGCGGGCGGGGGAATGCTGCTGCGGGAGCGTCATCGGACGGTCGGTGAGGTCGATCCGCAGGCGTCGCGTGAAATCCGCGGTGGCGCCGACGCGGATGCGCACCCGGACCGGGCGCGCGGCGGGATCGGCGTCGCGCACGTCCTTGTCGAGGGCGCCCTCGGGGGTTTCGGCGCCGCCCGCATCGATGCCGAGCACATCGGCGCGATCGAAGGTCCAGGTGCCCTCGTGGACGCGCACACTGACCGCCCGAGGCGACTCGGCCACCAGGTAGCCGGAAAGTAGCGGTACGGCCTCGTGATGGTCCGGGCGGAACCCGGCAAGGGTGGACACAAAGGGGCGGACAGTGTCGGTCATGGAGCTGGTCTCCAATCTGCTCGTGGTTTGCCACGGAAGCCGAGCGTGACCTGGATCATATCTCTATCGGACCGCCGACCGGTTCGCAACGAAAGAATTCCGGTGGGCTGGCATCCCGGCAGCAGCATTCCGTAATGCGGTATCGCCGAAAGATTTTCGGTTGAGTGCTCAACGCGAGACCGGATGGCGCGTGGTCATGGCGATGCCGTCACAGGCCCAGGACGTCGGTGGACTCCGAGAGCTCCCGGAATCGCTCGACCGGATTCGGCACGAGCTTGCGGGTGGTCAGATCCATCAGGCCGGTGACGACGGTGAACTCCGCGGATACGGTGCCGTCGAGTTTGCGGATCTGCTGGTGCATCCGGAACACCTTCCCGGTGCCCCATTCGAATTCGCAGGTGACGGTGACCTCGTCGCCCAGATGCAGCTCCCGCAGGTGCTTCACGGTGGACTCCAGGACCACCGGCCCCAGGCCGTTCTGCAGCATCTTGTCCGGGACCAGGCCCGCCGCGCGCAGCACCTCCCATCGGGCATGCTCGGCGTACTGGTGATAAACGGCCTGATTCATATGGCCGTTGACATCGAGTTCGTAGCCGCGGACGGTCACGGGCACAGCAAAGGTCATACTGTGGCGAACATCCGGCCAATACCCGGTATTTCCGCGGCGGCGGTGGTCTGCGTCACGGTGGCCGGCCGAGGATCTATTGCTGAGAATTTGCCATTCACGCGAAAATCTCAGGGCTTGCGCCGCACCGAGGCCTCGACGAGATCCAATATGGCCGTGAGGTTGTCGTTGGCGTGGCCCGAGGCGATGCGGGCGATGAGACCGTCCAGCACGAGGTCCAGATAGCCCAGCAGCACATCGGTCGGGACGTCGTCCCGCAGCGCGCCCGCGGCCTTGCGGCGCTCGAGCCGCGCGAGGGTGGCGGCGGTGAGTTCGGCCGAGCGCTGGGTCCAGCTCGCGGCGAATTCCGGGTCGGTGCGCAGCCGCCGGGCGATCTCGAGCCGGGTGCCGAGCCAGTTGTACTGCTCGGGATTGGCGAGCATCTCGCGCATCACCTGTACCAGGCCCTGGGTGGCGGCGATATCGGCCATCCGCTCGGCGTCCTCCTGGGCCAGCGCCAGGAACAGCGCGTCCTTATCCCGGAAGTGATGGAAGATCGCGCCGCGGGACAGGCCGATGGTCTCCTCGAGGCGGCGCACCGTGGCGCCCTCGTAGCCGAATTCGGCGAAGCAACTCCGCGCCCCGTCGAGGATCTGGCTGCGTCGGGCGGCGAGATGGTCGTCACTGACCTTGGGCATGGGCTCCTCCAAACCGGGGGTGTGCCAAACCCCCGCGTGCCAGGGGCAACGCGGGGGTCCGACACTAGCGACGAGCGAAGTCCTCGGGCGCCGAACCGGATTCGATGGTCCGGCGCCGGTCGGGCCTGATCAGTCGGCGATCATATTGCGCAGCACGTACTGCAGGATGCCACCGTTGCGGTAGTAATCCGCCTCACCGGGGGTGTCGATGCGAACCACGGCGTCGAAGGTGATCTTGCCGCCGTCTTCTTTGGTGGCCGTCACCTTCAGGGTCTTCGGAGTCGCACCCTGGTTCAGCTGGGTGATGCCCTCGATATCGAAGGTCTCGGTGCCGTCCAGCTTCAGCGACGCGGCCGACTCGCCGGCCGGGAACTGCAGCGGGATGACGCCCATGCCGATGAGGTTCGAGCGGTGGATGCGCTCGAAGGACTCGGTGATCACAGCCTTCACGCCCAGCAGGCTGGTGCCCTTGGCCGCCCAGTCGCGCGAGGAGCCCGAACCGTACTCCTTGCCACCCAGCACGACCAGCGGGACGCCCGCGGCCTGGTAGTTCTGCGCGGCGTCGTAGATGAACGCCTGCGGGCCGCCGTCCTGGGTGAAGTCGCGGGTGTAACCGCCCGAGACGTCGTCCAGGAGCTGGTTGCGCAGCCGGATGTTGGCGAACGTGCCGCGGATCATCACTTCGTGATTGCCGCGGCGCGAGCCGTAGGAGTTGTAGTCCTTGCGCTCGACACCGTTGGCCTCGAGGTACTGCGCGGCCGGGGTGCCCGCCTTGATGTTGCCCGCGGGGGAGATGTGGTCGGTGGTGACCGAATCGCCCAGCAGGGCAAGCACGCGCGCACCCGTGATGTCGGTGACGGGGTTCGGGGTATTCGGCATGCCCTCGAAGTACGGGGGCTTGCGGACGTAGGTGGACTTGGCGTCCCAGTCGAAGGTCTTGCCCTCCGGGGTGGGCAGGCCGCGCCAGCGCTCGTCGCCCTTGAACACATCGGCGTAGGACTTGATGAACATGTCCTGGCTGATCGAGGTGCCGATGGTCTGCTCGATCTCCTTCGGAGACGGCCAGATGTCCTTCAGGAACACGTCGTTACCGTCGGTGTCCTGGCCGAGCGGGTCGGTCTCGAAGTCGAAGTCCATGGTGCCCGCGAGCGCGTAGGCGATAACCAGCGGCGGCGAGGCCAGGTAGTTCATCTTCACGTCGGGGGAGATGCGGCCCTCGAAGTTGCGGTTGCCGGACAGCACCGCGGTGACCGAGAGGTCGTTGTCGTTGATCGCCTTCGACACGGCCTCGGGCAGCGGGCCGGTGTTGCCGATGCAGGTGGCGCAGCCGTAGCCGACCAGGAAGAAGCCCAGCTTCTCCAGGTAGGGCCACAGGCCCGCCTTGTTGTAGTAGTCGTTGACGACCTGTGAGCCCGGCGCCATGGAGGTCTTCACCCACGGCTTGGAGGTCAGGCCCTTCTCGACGGCATTGCGGGCGAGCAGCGCGGCGCCGAGCATCACCGACGGGTTCGAGGTGTTGGTGCAGGAGGTGATCGAGGCGACCACGACGGCCCCGTGGTCGAGCACGAAGTTGCCGTACTCCTCCGAGGAGACCTTGACAGGCTTGCTCGGACGGCCCACCGCGCCGTTCGCGGCGGACGGGACCAGTACAGCGTCGTCGTCGGCGAAGGACAGCACCGCCGGATCGCTGGCCGGGAAGGACTCCTCGATGGCCTCGTCCAGATGCGTGTGCGGGGTCGCCGCGGCGGGGCCGCCCTCCGGGTCGCTGGTGTAGTTGTGGATGTCCTTGCGGAAGGCAACCTTGGACTCCGACAACAGGATTCGGTCCTGCGGGCGCTTCGGGCCCGCGATGGACGGCACCACGTCGCCGAGGTCGAGCTCGAGGTACTCGGAGTACGCCGGCTCGTGCTCGGCGTCATGCCACATCCCCTGCTCCTTGGCGTACGCCTCGACGAGCGCGAGGTGCTCGTCGGTGCGGCCGGTGAGGCGCATGTACTCGATGGTCACGGCGTCGATCGGGAAGATCGCTGCGGTGGAACCGAATTCGGGGCTCATATTGCCCAGGGTGGCGCGGTTGGCCAGGGGTACCTCGGCCACGCCCTTGCCGTAGAACTCGACGAACTTGCCGACCACCCCGTGCTTGCGCAGCATGTCGGTGACGGTGAGCACGACGTCGGTGGCGGTGACGCCCGGCTTGATCTCGCCGGTCAGCTTGAAGCCGACCACGCGCGGGATCAGCATCGAGACGGGCTGGCCCAGCATGGCCGCCTCGGCCTCGATACCGCCGACGCCCCATCCCAGCACGCCCAGGCCGTTGACCATCGTGGTGTGCGAGTCGGTGCCGACGCAGGTGTCGGGGTAGGCCTGACCGTCGCGCACCATGGTGACGCGGGCCAGGTGCTCGATGTTGACCTGGTGCACGATGCCGGTGCCCGGGGGGACGACCTTGAAATCGTCGAACGCGCCCTGGCCCCAGCGCAGGAACTGGTAGCGCTCGCCGTTGCGCTGGTACTCGATGTCGACGTTGCGCTCGAAGGCGTCCGCGCGCCCGAACACGTCGATGATGACCGAGTGGTCGATGACCATCTCGGCGGGGGCGAGGGGGTTGACCTTGTTCGGGTCGCCGCCCAGGGTGGCCACGGCCTCGCGCATGGTGGCCAGGTCGACGATGCAGGGCACGCCGGTGAAGTCCTGCATGATGACGCGCGCGGGGGTGAACTGGATCTCGGTATCCGGCTGGGCCGCGGGATCCCAATTCGCGATGGCGCGGACGTGGTCGGCGGTGATGTTGGCGCCGTCCTCGGTGCGGAGCAGATTCTCCGCGAGGACCTTCAGGGCGTAAGGGAGTTTTTCGGTGCCGGGCACGGCGGAGAGGCGGAAGATCTCATACGACCGATCTCCGACCTCGAGGGTGCCCTTGGCGCCGAATGAATCGATGGTCGTCATACGTTCAGCTCCACTCGTCGGTGAGGGTGGCCGTCGGCGGGGCTGTGCCGGCGGCGCGGTCGAGGCCCGCATTTGCTGCGTTCCTCATGCTGCCAAGGCTAACAGTACGCTTGTCCTGTGAGACGCGCGGGGGCTCCCCGGCGCGGCGTGCTGGCATCCATCATGCCCCGGTCGCGTACTGTGCACCCATGCCTTTCGGCGTTGCACCCTGCAGTGCGCCGAGCATGTGACCTGTGTTGGATGCCGGTCGCCCAGGTGGGCGGCCCGACAAGACCGGATGGAAGATGACCGTCACCCATGCCTCGGTACTGACCCCCATGGCCGCGGAGGTCCCGCCCAAGGTTGATGTGAATACGATTCTGGTGCAGCTGGCGGCCGATCATTTATCGGTGCCCACGAGCAAGGACTCGGACCAGGTCGAGGGCCTCCCGGCCATCGTCGCCGATGCCGCCGCCCATGGTATCCCGCTGAACATCGTTGTGATGCAGGGCAATCCGGGGCGCGAATCGGATCTGCGGGATCTGGCCACCACGGTCGGCAAGCATGAGCAGGGGACGACCGTGGTGCTCAGCGACAGCTGGGTGGGCACGTACAGCGATCACTTCACCCGCGCGCGGCTCGAATGGTCCGAGGACAACGCCAAATACAAGGAGGGAAATTCGACGACGGCGGCCAGCATCGTGGTGAGCCATCTCGAGGCGCCCGAGCGGGTGTCCTGGACGGCGATCACCTGTGTACTGCTCGCGGGCACCGTGATCGTGGTCGGCGGACTGTACGCGATCAAGGCGCGGCGCGCGGCGCGCGAACAGGTCTGAAGTTAGTCCCTGGACGGCACCGGACGAATCGTCCGGTGCCGTCTTTGCGTCCGAGGCCCGCCCGCATGCGATACGGGGGTCCGGTATCTGAACCATGACTCGCCGGAACGTCCGGTTGGTTTTGGCCGGGGGAATCCTGTGGCCCATATGGCTATTGATGGGCAACCGTAAAATTACGCGGATGTGATTCTGCTGTCTCTGTTCTCTGCGGGTCTCATGTGTCGTACGGTTTTGAATGACACTCTTGGGGAAGAAGTGTCACAAGGGTATGTAGATACCGGTGATGAGCAGGGATGTCACTGGTACATGTGAGGCGATGATGTTTGGCTATCTCCTCAGGACATTGTCCCGGTGATGCGTCGTTCCCCGGGAACCGCGGTGGGATCCAGGGAGGTGGGTGCACGTGGCCGGCACACGAGGAAGGGGGGCGTTCACGGTCGCTATGGGATTGCTGGTGTGCGTCGCGACGGTGGTCGTTGCGGTGCCCATGGCGGGTGCGGTGCCGCCGCCCCCGCCCAATCCCAGCGACGGTGACATCGCCGCGGCCGCGGGCCAGGTGGACAACGGCGTCAACGAGGTGGGTGCGCTGATCAACGACGTCGCCTCGGTCGGCCAGCAGCTCGAGCAGCTCGACTCGGTGGTCGCGGCCAAGCGCGAGGCGGTGAACAAGGCGCTGGTCGACCTGCAGTCCGCCCGCGATGCGGCCGACTCGGCCGCGACCGCCGCCGCGGGCACCGAACGCGCGCTGACCGACTCCGGTACCGCGGTCCAGCAGGCGCGCGCCAACTTCGACAAGTTCGCCATCCAGGTCTACGAGAGCCCCGGCTCCAATTCGATGGTCAGCTATCTGTCCGGCGGCGGCAATCCGTCCGACGCCCTGGATCGGGCCCAATTGCTCAGCGCCGCCTCGAGATCCGCGGATACGGCCCTGGACGGTATGCGCCGGGCCCAGGTCCAGCGCGCGAATGCCGATTCGGCCGCGCGCTCGGCCGAACAGGCCGCCGAGGCCGCCGCGTCCGGCGCCGAGGCGAAGAAGTCCGAGGCGCAGAACGCCGTCGCCACCGCCACCGCCGCCGTGGATGCGGAGAACGCCCAGCGCGACGCCCTGAACCAGCAGCGCGACGTGGCCCAGCAGCGCCTGGATGCCGCGCGGCAGCGGGTGTCCGGGCTGCAGGGTCAGCGCGAGGCCTATGACACCTGGGACCAGCAGCGCCGCGACGAGGAGATCGCTGCCGCTGCCGCCGCCGCGGCCGCGGTGGTGCGGGCCGCCGGAGACGCCGCCGCGCGTGAGCGCGCCCAGGAGCTCAACGACAGCAAGCGCGCGCACACCGAACTCGACGACACGCCGCCGCCGCGCCGGTCGATAACACCCCCGACTCGCCCGGCGGGCAGCGCGTCCCAGCTGATCGAGACCGTGGTGGACCGCGCGATGTCCCAGCTCGGCGTCACCTACGCCTGGGGCGGCGGCGACGAGGACGGCCCGACCAAGGGCATCCGCGACGGCGGCGTCGCGGACCGCTACGGCGACTATAAGAAGGTCGGCTTCGACTGCTCGGGCCTGATGATCTACGCCTTCGCCGGTGTCGGCATCTCCCTGCCGCATTACAGCGGCTATCAGTATCAGATGGGCACCCGGGTGCCCGTGGCCCAGCGCCAGCGCGGCGACATGCTGTTCTGGGGTCGCAGCGGCAGCGAGCACGTCGCGATGTATCTGGGCGACGGGAAAATGATCGAGGCCCCCGAATCCGGCGAGGTGGTGAAAATTTCGGCGGTGCGCGAGAACGGCATGATGCCGAATGCGGTGCGGCTGATCACCTAGACACAGCCCGGTTGCGGCATCATCGGCCGGAACCTGGAATAGTTGTGGCAGCACGCACAAAGACCAAGGCGAAAGCGGGGAGTTTGGTGACTTCGACAGATGGTGCAGGCGCAGTGGATTCGGTGAAGGATACGCCCGAACCGGCGCCGAACACCCTCGAGCGCGATGTCCAGACCCTGGAAAAGGCGATCTACGAGGTAAAACGGGTTATCGTCGGGCAGGACAGGCTGATCGAGCGCCTGCTTGTCGCCGTGCTGGCCCGCGGTCATGTGCTGCTCGAGGGCGTTCCGGGTATCGCCAAGACGCTGGCGGTCGAGACGTTGGCCACGGTGATCGGCGGCTCGTTCTCGCGCGTGCAGTTCACCCCGGACCTGGTGCCCACCGACCTCATCGGTACCCGCATCTACCGCCAGGGCCGCGAGGAGTTCGATACCGAACTGGGCCCGGTGGTCGCGAATTTCGTGCTCGCGGACGAGATCAACCGCGCCCCCGCCAAGGTGCAGTCCGCGCTGCTCGAGGTGATGGCCGAGCGGCATGTGTCCATCGGCGGCAAGACCTACCCGATGCCGGATCCGTTCCTGGTCATGGCCACCCAGAACCCGATCGAGAGCGAAGGGGTATACCCGCTGCCCGAGGCGCAGCGGGACCGCTTCCTGTTCAAGGTGCTCGTCGACTACCCCTCGATCGAGGAGGAGCGCGAGATCATCTACCGGATGGGCGTCACCCCGCCGCAGCCCAAGAACGTGCTGGATCCCGAGGCAGTGATCCGGCTGCAGAAGCTGGCCGCGAACACCTTCGTGCACCACGCGCTCGTGGACTATGTGGTCCGGGTCATCGCCGCGACCCGTAACCCCGCCGAATTCGGCCTCAACGACGTCGCGGGCTGGATCGCCTACGGCGCCTCGCCGCGCGCGAGCCTGGGCATCATCGCCGCCGCGCGCGCCGTGGCACTGATCCGCGGCCGCGATTACGTGGTGCCGCAGGATGTCGTGGAGGTGATCCCGGACGTGCTGCGGCACCGGCTGGTGCTGTCGTACGACGCATTAGCCGACGAGGTCAGCCCCGACGACGTGATCCGGCGCGTGTTGCAGACGGTCGGCCTGCCGCAGGTCGCCGCGCAGGCCAATGCGCCCGCACCGGCCGCCGGCGGCGCGCCTGCCGCGCCGATGCCGCCGGTGATGGGCTCACAGAGCATGCCGGGAGCACCCCAGCCCCACGGCGCGCCGGGTGTGCCCCAGCCGCCGATGGTGCCGAACGGCCAGGGTGCCGGACAGTCGCAGCGATAGGGCGTGGACCTGAAGGATTCGGTTGCGCCAGTGACGATTTCAGCGAACGTACCGTCCCATGCACCGCCGTCGTTCGCGGCCGGTGCCCTGACCGACCCGCGGTTGACCGCGGCGCTGCGGACCCTCGAGTTGACCGTGCGCCGCCGCCTCGACGGGGTGCTGCACGGCGATCACCAGGGCCTGATCCCGGGCCCCGGGTCCGAGCCGGGGGATGCGCGGCTGTACCAGCCGGGTGACGATGTGCGCCAGATGGATTGGTCGGTCACCGCCCGCACCACCCATCCGCACGTGCGGCAGATGATCGCCGACCGGGAGCTCGAGACCTGGCTGGTCATCGACCTGTCGGCCAGCCTGGACTTCGGCACGGGCGGCTGCCAGAAACGCGATCTGGTGGTGGCGGCCTCGGCCGCGGTCACCCATCTGACCAGCGGCGGCGGCAACCGGATCGGCGCGGTCATTGCGAATGGTGAACGGCTGGTGCGCATTCCGGCCCGCAGCGGGCGGGTGCACGCGCAGTCCATGCTGCGCCGCATCGCCACCACCCCGCACGCGGCCGACGGCGTGCGCGGCGATCTGCGCGGCGCGATCGAGGCGTTGCGCCGCCCGCAGCGCAAACGCGGTCTGGCCGTGGTGATTTCGGACTTCCTCGGCGATATCGAATGGCAGCGGCCGCTGCGCGCGATCTCGGGCCGGCACGATCTGCTCGCGGTGGAGGTGCTCGATCCGCTGGATATGAAGCTGCCCGATGTCGGCGATGTGGTGCTGCACGATCCGGAGACCGGCCACACTCGGGAATTCTCCGTAACCGCCGCGCTGCGCACCGATTTCGCGCGGGCCGCGCAGGCGCACCGGGAGCAGGTGGAGCTCGAGCTGCGCGGCTGCGGCGCACCGGTGATGTCGTTGCGCACCGACCGGGACTGGATCGCCGATGTGGTCCGGTTCGTGTCCACCCGGCGCCACACCTTCGGCGCCCCGACTGGGCAGGTACCTCGACAGTGAGTATTTCGCATTTCACGGCGGCGATCTGGCTGGCCTTCCTGATCGTCGTCGCCGCGATCGCCGTGCTCTACGCGGTGGCGCAGCGCCGTCGCAAGAAGCAGATGCTCCGCTTCTCCAATATGGAGGTGCTGGAGAAGGTGGCGCCGAAGCGGACCAATCCGCTGCGGCACGCCCCGGTCGCGCTGATGCTGGTGGGCCTGATCTGCTTCACCATCGCCGCGGCCGGCCCGACCGCCCTGCAGAAGGTGCCGCGCAACCGCGCGACCGTGATGCTGACGATCGACGTATCGCTGTCGATGGAGGCCACCGACGTCACGCCGAGCCGTATCGCCGCCGCCAAGGTTGCGGCCAAGAAGTTCGTCGACGGACTGACGCCCGGCATCAATGTCGGGCTGGTCACCTTCGCCGGAACGGCCGCGGTGCAGGTGTCGCCGACGACGAACAAGGACGCGGTCAAGGCCGCGATCGACAACATGAAACTGGCCGAGCGCACCGCCACCGGCGAGGGCATCTTCGCCTCGCTGCAGGCCATCGACACCCTGTCCTCGGTGCTGGGCGGGGCGTCCTCGCCGCCGCCCGCGCAGATCGTGATGATGTCCGACGGCAAGCAGACCGTCCCGGACGCGAACGACGTCGACAATCCGCGGCACGAGTTCGTCGCCGCCCGGCTGGCGAAGAGTAAGAACATCCCGGTCTCGACCATCTCCTTCGGCACCACGTGGGGGTCGGTCGATATCCCCGATACCGACGGCCAAGGGTCCCAGCGGGTCCCGGTGCCCGTGGACGATGTGGCGCTGCACAAGGTCGCCGATCTGTCCGGCGGGACCTTCTTCTCCGCATCCAGCCTCGGCGAGCTGACCCACGCCTACGACAAGCTGGACGAGCAGATCGGCTACGAAATGAAGTGGGGAGACGCCGGGCGGCCCTGGATGATCCTCGCCGGGCTGTTGTTCGCCTGCGGGCTGGTCACCAGCCTGGTTGTGCGGCAGCGGATTCCGTAAGTCCGGAGCGAACTGCCGCCGTTGTAGCGGAACCGTCCCGGACAGGAGTGTGCGCTGTCGCCGGGTAACCGCGGTCATCACCGCGGTTACCCGGTGCGCTGTTTGTGATCTTTCATCACGAGGCCAACACCACAGCCCCGAAGTATGCGATACCGCGCAGACCCGTTAAGTTGGGCACCATGCCTACAACTTCCAGGTCGGTACTCGTGACGGGCGGCAACCGCGGTATCGGACTCGCGGTCGCGCAGCGGCTGGCCGCCGACGGACACAAGGTCGCGGTCACGCACCGGGGGTCGGGGGCGCCGGACGGGCTGTTCGGCGTGAAATGTGATGTGACGGACGCGGAATCGATCGATCGGGCGTTCAGCGAGGTCGAGGCGCATCAGGGTGCGGTCGAGGTCGTCATCGCCAATGCGGGCATCGTGGACAACACGCTGCTGATGCGGATGAGCGAGGAGCAGTTCACCCGGGTGATCGACGCGAACCTCACTGGTGCGTGGCGAGTGGCCAAGCGGGCCAATCGTGCGATGCTGCGGGCGCGTTGGGGGCGGGTCATCTTCCTCGGCTCGGTCGTCGGGCAGATGGGTATGGGCGGTCAGGTGAACTACGCGGCCGCGAAAGCCGGGCTTGTCGGCATGGCTCGCGCGATTACTCGCGAGGTTGGCTCCCGCAATATCACTGCCAACGTAGTGGCCCCGGGCTTCATCGACACCGATATGACGCGGGACGAGGTGAGCGAGGAGAACAAGGAGATTGCGCTCAAGGCCATCCCCGCGGGCCGGATGGGACAGGCGGACGAGGTCGCCGCGGCCATCAGCTTCCTCACCTCCGACGACGCCTCCTATATCTCCGGTGCCATCATCCCGGTCGACGGCGGCCTGGGCATGGGGCACTGAGTCTTTCATGCTATTTGTCCGGATTCCGATCCGGGCCGTTCGACCTGTTGTCCCGGCATAACCCACGCAGACTCACCGAGGAGAACCGACTACTTATGTCCGGATTGCTCGAAGGCAAGACCGTACTGATCACCGGCATCATCACCGATTCGTCGATCGCGTTCCACGCGGCCGCGGTCGCGCAGGAACAGGGCGCGAAGGTGATCATCACCGGCATTCCGGAGCGGCTGCGGCTGATCGACCGGATCGCCAGGCGGCTGCCGCAGGAGGTCCCCCCGGCCATCGGTCTCGATGTCACCAGCGAGGACGATCTCGTGGTGCTGGCGGACAAGGTTCGTGAGCTGGCCCCCGAGGGCGTGGACGGCGTGCTGCACTCGATCGCGTTCGCGCCGCGCACCCTGATGGGTCCCGAGGCGGTGCCATTCCTGGACGGTCCGGGCTCGGATGCGTCCAAGGCCTTCGAGATCTCCGCGTGGAGTTACGCGTCGCTGGCGCGCGCGGTGCTGCCCGCGATGAACGAGGGCGGTTCGATCGTCGGCATGGACTTCGATCCGCGCACCGCCATGCCGTACTACAACTGGATGGGCGTGGCCAAGGCCGCGCTGGAATCGGTGAACCGGTACGTCGCGCGGGAGGTGGGCGAGGCCAAGCGGGTCCGCTCCAACCTCATCGCGGCGGGCCCGATCAAGACCCTCGCGGCCAAGGCCATCGCCGGCACCGCGACCGACGACGCCAAGCAACTGAACATGCTCAACACCTACTGGGACGGCGCCTCGCCGATCGGCTGGAATGTGGACGACCCGACCGTGGTCGCCAAGTCGATCGTCACGCTGCTCTCGGATTGGCTGCCCGGCACCACCGGCTCGATCATCTACGTCGACGGCGGCGCCAGTCACAACACCTGGTTCCCCAAGGACTTCGCGGGGAACTAGGTCTCGCCGTCACCATGGGATTCGACGCCGTACTGCTGCTGTCCTTCGGCGGCCCCGAGCGCCCCGAGGACGTGATGCCGTTCCTGGAGAACGTCACTCGGGGCCGGGGCGTGCCGCGCGAACGACTCGACGAGGTTGCGCAGCATTACCTGCACTTCGGCGGGGTGTCGCCGATCAACGCGCTCAACCGCGGCATCATCGCCGCGCTCGAGGCCGAATTCGCTACGCGCGGAATCGATCTGCCGGTGTATTTCGGCAATCGAAACTGGCATCCGATGGCGGAGGAGACCGTGGAGCGGATGCGCGCGGACGGTATCGGTGCGGCGCTGGTCTTTCCGACCTCGGCGTGGGGCGGATATTCGGGGTGCCGCCAGTACGACGAGGATATCGTGCGGGCGCGCGCGGCGGTGCCTGGTGCGCCGGAGTTGACAAAGCTACGCCAGTATTTCGATCATCCGCTGCTGATCGAGGCGTTCGCGGACGCGATTCGCGCTGCGGTGGAAGAACTTCCGGCCGGTCGCCGCGATCGCGTCCGGCTGGTGTTCACCGCCCATTCGATCCCGGTGTCGGCGGACACCGCGGCCGGTCCGCCCGGCGACGGCGGGCAGCTGTACAGCCGGCAGGTCGCCGACGCGGCCCGATTATGCGCCACGGCAACCGGATTCGCCGAGTACGACCTGGTATGGCAGTCGCGCTCGGGTCCGCCCCAGGTGCCGTGGCTCGAGCCGGATATCATCGATCACCTGGATACGTTGTCCGGCAAGGGGATCGACGCGGTCGTCGTGTGCCCGGTCGGGTTCGTCTCGGATCACCTCGAGGTGGTCTGGGACCTGGACAACGAGGCCCGGGAGCGGGCCGCCGAACTGGGTATGGCCTTCGCCCGCGCCGCCACCCCCGGCGCGGATCCGCGCTTCGCGCGCATGGTCGCCGAACTGGTCGCGGAACATCTGGCTGACGCCGGGCCTACCCACCCCGGTGGCTCCGCAAGCTCCGCCACCTCGCCATCCCCTGTCCCGCGCCGCCTGGGTGCCGTGCCCGGTTACGGCTGCACGGTGAACGGCGCCCCCTGTGCTGTCGGCTGCTGCGAGCCGCCGCGCCGCGGCCGATAGGCGAGCACGACGGACTTATCGACTGCCCGCGGTGGTCCGCGTGCGCGTTGCGGCTCGGGGGAAGTCGAGCCGCACCGCACACGCGAGCAGTTACATTGCGCGCGCGAATCCCCTCGAGGGAGACCAACCTAGTTGTCGGTTCCCCGGGTAAGGCGCGCCCACTGCATGGCGGCTCGGCGGAGGCCGGGCCGTACTGTACGTACTGATCTGTCGGCCAGGTTGCAACCCCCGGAGCGCCGACATCGTTGTCGGCTTCCGAGGTGGGCGCGCCGATGCGCCGCGGCTCGGCGGAGGCCGAGCCGTACCGTACATGCTGATCGGTCGATCAGGCCGCATCTCCGTGCAGGAGAACGACTTCGGAGCCGTGCCGGGTGCACATTCGCGTGTGGCGGCCCGGCGGTTAGTCGAGCCGCACCGATGCCCCGGTTGGACCGGAATCTCCAGCCGAGGCTGTATCGGTGACGTCGTTACTTTCGCCCGGCACTACCGCTTCGAACTGTGCAGTAGGCTCGACTCGAACCTTGTGACATTGCCGTGAAATACTTTGTGGCACTGCCGAACTCTGTTGTGGCATTGCCGAACTCTGTGTGGCACTGCCGAACTTTGTGTGGCACTGCCGAACCTTGTGTGGCACTGCCGAACTTTTACATTGCAGTCAGCGTATGTTCGGGCGGCATGTCCGCACCCGAGTAGAGCACTACTCGAATCCTGCTGTGGAACTGCGCAGCACATACCTGAGTGGCGCACTACTCGAATCGTGTTGTCCTGCTCACCCGGTGGCTCGTACGTATCGACTTGGGCCGAGGCGGTGCCGGCCGCCGCGGGGGAGGTCGAGCACGATGGCCGGGATGGCGGAGACAACTCTGCGGCGCACCGGCTCAGCGGCGCGACTGATGCTGGTCGTGAGCCGAACGGCCGGTGTGGCAGGGGCCGGCGGCGCAGGGGCCGCTGATGGTCGGCTGGGCCTGTGGGTTGTACATGTCGATGCTGGCCGAGGCGATTCCGGCCGCCGATACGGAACCGATCGTCAGGACGGTGAGGGCGGCGACGGTGGCGGCGAGTGTCTTGCGCATGATTCCTACCTTGTATCGCGTGGCTGCTATTGCAGTCTCTATGTAATAGTGCGTGGCTGATGGTTCGCTGAGTGCAGCCTTAAGTAATTTCGTGACAAAAGTGTCGGAGCGGTCTCGGGGGCGGGGTGCGGTACCTATTCATGGGATGTTTGAATAAGTTCGGCCTCAGCGGATCTCCCGGCGCTCGCGAGGTGCGGTCGATGCCGGGGTGGGTACAAGGGATGGTGAGCGCCGGTGACAGCGGCACTGCAGGCGCTCGAGCTGCTGGGGGTCGGCTTCGCGGCCGGCGTGGTCAGTGTGCTGGTGAGCCTCGCCTCGCTGGTGTCCTATCCGGCGCTGCTGGCGCTGGGGCTGCCGTCCGTCGCGGCCAATGTCACCAATACGGTGGCGCTGGTGTTCACCGGGATCGGCGCGACGGCTGGATCCCGCACGGAGCTGGCGGGCAAGCGCGGTGTGGTGCTGCGCCTGGGCCTGCTGGCCGCGCTCGGCGGCACCGTCGGTGCGGTCCTGCTCCTGGTTGCGCCGGCATCGTCTTTTCAGATCGTGGTGCCGTTCCTGATCGGCGGGGCCTCGGTATTTCTGCTGGTGCAGCCGAGGTTGGGGATGGCAAGGCTACGGAGCTTGCGGAGTCGCCGGGGTGGGTGGGCTCGGCCGAGGCTGCGGGCCGCCTATGACGGCGCGGATCGGCGGCGGCGCACCCTCGGATTACAGGTGGTCCTGTTCGCGGCGTCGATCTACGCGGGCTATTTCGGCGCGGCCGGGGGCATTCTGATCCTGGCCATCCTCACTGCCATGTATCCGGGCTGGCCGCCGCAGCAGGTCAATGCCGTGAAGAACACCGTGGGCATGTGCGCGAACGGCGCCGCGGCGGTGGGGTTCGCGATATTCGGTCCGGTGCATTGGGCGTTCGTGGTCCCGCTCGGGCTCGGGTTCCTCGGCGGGGGCTGGGTGGGACCGGCCGTTGCGCGCAGGTTGCCCAGTGGCGTGCTACGCGTGGTGGCCGCGACCTGCGGTATTGCCATGGCCGTGAAATTCGCGCTGTAGCAGCACCCGATTCAGAAGTCGAGCGCGGGCACGCGGGCGTAGACGCCCGGGAATCCGGCCTCGGCCGAGCCCTTGCCCCACGAGGTGATGCCCGCCAGCGCGCCGTCGATGAGAAGTGGTCCGCCGCTGTCGAATTCGCCGGTATCCGCGGTGGTCGAGCCGGCGCAGAAGGCCTCGGCCGGGTCGAATTGGTCGCCATAGGCGGCCGCGCAGGCCGCATCGGTGGCCAGCGGGACCGCGACGGCGTGCAGGCGGGAGTTCGTCAGATCATCGGCGTCGGAGGTGGCGCCCCAGCCCGCGGCCGTGCCCGTGTGACCGTGGGGCGCGGCGATGCGCACGGTGGGCAGCGCGACCGGGGCGTCGAGGGTCAGGATCGCGACATCGTTGTGGAAGGTCAGATCGTCGTCGAAGAGGGCGATCCGGAACTTCGGATCCACCCGGACGGCCTTGACGCCCACGGTGATTCCGTCGTTGTGCGTCAGGTCGGTGCGGCCGAAGGTGACCTGCAGCGCCGCCGGGACGGGCAGGGCGAATGCCGCACAGTGTGCGGCGGTGAGCACCGTATCCGGGGCGATCAGCGCGCCGGCGCAGAACTGCCCGCTCGGGCGCAGCGGGAAGGCCGGCGAGCCGATCGCGGCCAGCCACGTATACCTCGACGCGGGGATGTCATGGCCGCCGTACACCGCCGTGGCCGGGCCCGCGGTGACCGCGCCGAGGCCGATCGTCGCGGCCGCCAGGACGGCGGCGGTGCTACGTGGGATGTGCATGGGTACCGCCTGGTCTGCCGTGGACAGAGACTCGCCCATTGTGTCCCAGTGAATTTCGTTTCGCACGGCGGGTGCGGGATGTGGAAGATATCGGTACCTGTCGGTGGGCAGTTCTACGCTGTCGGACATGACCCGCCCGTCAGCCAACCACCACCCCTCCCGAAATCGCGATGCGATGCTCACGACCTGGACCGAATTCACCGAGGCGGCCCCGCGCATCTCGGCCATCTTCGTCCGTCGTCATGCCGCGGCGAAGAACCTGTGCCTGCTGGCGACGACCCGCTCGGACGGCTGTCCGCGCATCAGTCCGCTCGAGCCGCGCCTGTTCGAGGGAGAGCTGTGGCTGGTCGGAATGCCGGGCACCACGAAATTCCTGGACCTGCGGCGCGATCCTCGGTTCTGCCTGCACACCGCGACCATCGATCCTCAGGTGGGCGACGGTGATGCCAAGGTGTTCGGCGTCGTGCACGATATGCCGGATCCGGAGCTGCACCGGCGCTGGGCCGAATCGCTCTACGAGGAGACGGGTTTCGACCTGCGCGGGGAGAAGTTCGACCCGTTCTACGCCGCCGATATCACCGGCGCCTCCGCCGTCGAGATCGTCGACGGGCATATGGAAGTCGTCATCTGGAACCCCGGCGAGCCTGAACGGGTCGTGGTCAAGCACTGAGCGTCCGGGCGGAGAGCCACTGGCTCCTGCTCGCGGTACGTCTCAGCTGGGGGTAACGGAGCGCACGGCTCGTCAACCGGTCGTATGCACAGCGGCCAGCCGTGCGGCGCGGATTGCGTCCCACAGCGGGCGTAGGAGTGTTTCCTGTGCGGCCATGGCGCTGGCGGAGGTCGGTGCGGAGGCAGGTTCGTGCTGCGCGACGGTTAGGATCGCCGCCACATGGTCCGCTGTATCGAGGATGCGGCGGGCGCGCAGCGGAATCGAATCGGGATATTCGTGGCGCGAATATTCGGCCAGCTCGTCCTCGATGAGCTCGCGCGGATCGCCGCCGCCGGCGTTGACCCCGGTCCTCTGCAGTTGCATGAGTGCATCCGCGGCATCGCGGACGGCCTGACGCATCGCGTACTCGGCCTCGCCGAGGGACATGTCTGGATCCGAGGTCGCGGGAATGGGGGTCCGGTAGACGGTCCACTGCAGCGTCTCGTCGTCCACCCACAGCGGCACCAGACCCGCGCCGTCCATGCCCGGCGTGCCCACCAGGATGCCCTCCTCCGCCTCCAGCGCGGCCCCGGTGAACTCGCTACCGGCCGGCAGGCCTCGCACATCCCCCGGCACCGGCAGCACGAGCCGCATCCGCGCCCCCGGATCGTGGGATTCCTCACGAATGAGCTTGAGCAGCAGCATGATTCCGCCGCCGCCGCGATCGATGGATTCGCCGCCGGGCCAGGGCAGCCCGGTGTGCCCGCCGGTGACCGGATCGCCGGCCGCGACGAGCTGGCGCGGCGCCCACGCGCGCAGCGCATCCAGCACGTCGTCGGGCGCACTGTGACCGGCCAGCCACGCGCCGGCCCACACCGTCAGCGTGGCACTGGGAGAACACATCTTTCGAGCATAACTGCGCCGTTGCCTGCGGGCGCTGTGTGCCCGGCGGCTATCGGGGAGAAATGTCCGGCGGCTATCTGTCGGTCCCCGCCGCTAGGGTTCGGTCCATCCGAGCTGACAGGGGAGGGGACTGATGAACCGTACGGACCGGCTCTATGCGCTCGTCGAGGAACTGCGGGCGGTTGCGCCGCGGCGCCGCACGGCGCGCCAGCTTGCCGCGCGCCACGAGGTCAGCGTGCGCACGATCGAACGGGATATCGCAGCGCTGCAGCAGTCCGGCGTCCCGATCCACGCCGATACCGGGCGCACGGGTGGATACGCGATCGATCGGCGAATGTCGTTGCCGCCGTTGAATTTCTCCCCGGCCGAGGCCGTCGCCGTCGGGGTGGCGCTGCGACGTCTGCGCGGCACCCCCTTCGATGCGGCGGGTGCGGGGGCGCTGGGGAAGATCATGTCCGCTATGTCCGACGAGTCGGCGGGTGCCGCACGGGATCTCGCCGACCGGATACGGCTGATGGAGGCGGTCGACGAGCGGCCGCCCGCCGCCTATTCCACGCTGGTGCAGCAGGCGGTGCTGCGGCGGCGCGTGATCGAAATATCTTATTTGGACCGGTTCGGCGAGGTGACCGCGCGGGCGGTCGAACCACTGCTGCTGATGTGCGGCACCGAGGGCTGGTACCTCGTGGGCTGGTGCCGGCTGCGCCAGGACAAAAGGCTGTTCCGGCTGGACCGGATCACCGCCGCGAAACTGGCCGAACCGGCCCCGATCTCGCGTCCGCTCGGTGCCATCGAGGATCTGCCGCCGGATCGCGTGCTCTGTCCGGTGACCCTGTAGATATTTCTGGAATTCTCCGGAAACACCGACATAGGGCTGTCGCGAGGACCCCCCAAGCTGAAGGGGTGCGGTCATCCGGCCGTACACCGAGGTACGGAGGAGATATCGCATGAAGCCTGCATACGGCACGGTGGCGTGGTTCCAGGTCGGCAGCCCGGATCCCGCTGCGGCCCAGCATTTTTACGGTGCCCTGTTCGACTGGACCTTCCGTCCGGATCCGGGCAGCGGTGCGGACTATCAGCTCGTGTCCTATCCGCAGCAGGAGATACCCGCCGGCGGCTTCGACAGGCTCGACGCGGCCGACACCGCGTACGCCACCTTTTGCGTCGTGGTTTCCGATGTCCAGGAGACCTGTGCCCGTGCGGTGGAGCTGGGTGGCAAGGTGCTGCATCCGGCGCAGGCCACACCGAACGGGTTGGTGTCTGCGCATCTGCTGGATGCGGAGGGCAATCGGTTTGTGGTCTTCACCCCGGCGCCGCGATGAGGGCAGGGCGGCGGGGTACGGTCGCGGCGCCCGCCCCACCATTGCTGGTATGTCGCTTCCGGCAAACCGTGAAGTTGGCTTGTCAGTTCGTTATTGAAAGCCTGTGGTGATCACGCAGCAGCGGAATACACTGGCGCTCATGTCGGCTGACACCGTGGACGGTCGCACGACGCTACTGCTGGCGGAGGACCATCCGATGGTGGTGGTGGCGCTCGAGTCGGCGTTCGAGCTCGTCGAGGATATCGATATCGTTGCCACCGCGGGGTCGGTCGCGGAGACGGTCACCGCCGCTGCGGAGACCCTTCCGCAGGTGATCCTACTCGACCGCCGCCTGCCGGACGGCAACGGCATCGACGCGATCGGACTGCTGCGTCAGGTATCTCCGCAGGCCAGGGTGCTGATCTTCACCGGGGACGCCGACCGGGCCATGCTCGACCGGGTCATTGCGGCCGGTGGGGCCGGCCTGGTGCTCAAGACCGGCCTGTTCGACGACCTGCTCGGTGTCATCCGCCGGGTCGCCGCGGGCGAGGACTGTTTCGACGTTGATCTTTAGCCCACGGATGAAGGCGGCACAGCGATGGCCAGTGACACCGCGACAGCGGATCGTGTGAGCAGCAACGACGAACGCCTGCAGCCGCTGCTCGAGGGCCTCAAGGCGGTGCGCGACGGGGATTTCCGCCGCTATCTGCCGGAGGTCGGCGATCCGGTCCTGGACGAGATCTCCCTGGTCTTCAACGGCATGGTCGACCAGCTCGCGCTGTTCACCACCGAGGTCACCCGGGTAGCCCGGGAGGTCGGCACCGAGGGCAAGCTCGGTGGTCAGGCGGCGGTGCCCGGGGTGTCGGGCACCTGGAAGGATCTCACCGATTCGGTCAACGCGATGGCCGACAACCTGACCTCCCAGGTGCGCGATATCGCCGGCGTCGCCACCGCCGTCGCGAAGGGCGATCTGTCCCAGAAGATCACCGTCGATGTCAAGGGTGAGCTGCTGGAGCTGAAGAACACCATCAACACGATGGTCGACCAGCTCTCGTCGTTCGCCGACGAGGTCACCCGCGTCGCGCGGGAGGTGGGCAGCGAGGGCCGCCTCGGCGGTCAGGCCAAGGTGCCGGAGGTGTCGGGCACCTGGCGCGATCTCACCGAATCGGTGAACATCATGGCCGGCAACCTCACCGCGCAGGTCCGCTCGATCGCCGAGGTCACCACCGCGGTCGCGAAGGGTGATCTGTCCCAGAAGATCACGGTCGACGCCCGCGGCGAGATCCAGGAGCTGAAGAACACCATCAATACGATGGTCGATACGTTGTCCTCGTTCGCGGACGAGGTCACCCGCGTGGCCCGCGAGGTCGGCACCGAGGGCCGCCTGGGTGGTCAGGCCCAGGTGCTGGGGGTGTCGGGCACCTGGAAGGGCCTGACCGAATCGGTGAACTTCATGGCCGACAACCTCACCGATCAGGTGCGTTCGATCGCCCAGGTGGCCACCGCGGTCGCGAAGGGTGATCTGTCGCAGAAGATCCGGGTGGATGCGCGCGGGGAGATCCTGGAGCTGAAGGACACCATCAATACGATGGTCGATACGTTGTCCTCGTTCGCGGACGAGGTCACCCGCGTGGCCCGCGAGGTCGGCACCGAGGGCCGCCTGGGTGGTCAGGCGGATGTGAAGGGTGTGTCGGGTACTTGGAAGGGCCTGACCGAGTCGGTGAACGTGATGGCCGACAACCTGACCGCGCAGGTCCGTTCGATCGCCGAGGTCACCACCGCCGTCGCCCGGGGTGACCTGTCGCAGAAGATCCGGGTGGATGCGCGCGGGGAGATCCTGGAGCTGAAGGACACCATCAATACGATGGTCGATACGTTGTCCTCGTTCGCGGACGAGGTCACCCGCGTGGCCCGCGACGTGGGTACCCAGGGTCGCCTGGGTGGTCAGGCGGATGTGAAGGGTGTGTCGGGTACCTGGAAGGGCCTGACCGAGTCGGTGAACGTGATGGCCGACAACCTGACCGATCAGGTGCGATCCATCGCGCAGGTCGCCACGGCGGTCGCGAGAGGCGATCTGTCGCAGAAGATCACGGTCGAGGCCAAGGGGGAGGTCGCCGCGCTGGCTCAGACGATCAACACCATGGTCGATACGCTCTCGGCCTTCGCCGACGAGGTGACGCGCGTCGCACGCGAGGTCGGCACCGAGGGCATCCTGGGCGGACAGGCGCGGGTGCCGAATGTGGCCGGAACCTGGAAGAGCCTGACCGACAACGTGAATTCGATGGCGAGCAACCTCACCGGTCAGGTGCGATCCATCGCGCAGGTCACCACCGCGGTGGCGCGCGGAGATATGTCGCAGAAGATCGATGTCGACGCGCGCGGGGAGATCCTGGAGCTCAAGACCACGATCAACACCATGGTCGACACGCTCTCGGCGTTCGCCGGCGAGGTGACCCGCGTGGCGCGCGAGGTCGGCAAGGAGGGGCAGCTCGGCGGTCAGGCCGAGGTCGAGGGCGTGTCCGGAACCTGGAAACGGTTGACCGAGAACGTGAACGAGCTCGCCGGCAACCTGACCCGCCAGGTGCGCGCGATCGCGGAGGTCACCGGCGCGGTCGCCACCGGAGACCTGACCCGCTCCATCTCGGTCGAGGCCAAGGGGGAGGTTGCGGAGCTCAAGGACAACATCAACGCGATGGTGCAGTCGCTGCGCGAGACCACCCGCACCAACGAGGAGCAGGCCTGGCTCAACACCAATCTGGCCCGGATCTCCGGGCGCCTGCAGGGTCACCGCGATCTGTCGGCCGTGGCGCAGCTGATCATGAACCAGGTCACGCCGCTGGTCGGCGCGCAGTACGGCACCTTCTTCTTCATGGAGACCAAGGACGATCGCGGGGTACTGCGTCTGATCGCCGGGTACGGGCGCAACGAGGACGGCACGGTCTTCGATCTCGGGCAGTCGCTGGTCGGCCAGGTCGCGCTGTCCAAGAAGGCGATCATGATCGACCGGACGCCACCGGATTACGTGCAGATCTCCTCGGGCCTGGGGGCCGGTCGACCGGCCAGCCTCATCGTGCTGCCGATCGTCTTCGAGGATCAGGTGCTCGGCGTCATCGAGGTGGCCTCGTTCAACCAATTCACGGTGGTGCAGCGCGACTTCCTCGAGCAGCTGATGGAGAGCATCGGCGTGAACGTCAACACGATCATGGCGAACGGCCGCACCGACTCCCTGCTCGTGGAGTCCCAGCGCCTGGCCGGTCAGCTGCAGCAGTCCAACGCCGATCTCGAGGAGAAGGCCGAACTGCTCGTGCGCCAGAACCGCGATATCGAGATGAAGAACTTCGAGATCGAGCAGGCCCGCCAGGAGATCGAGGAGCGCGCCCAGCAGATCGCGCTGGCCTCGAAATACAAGTCCGAATTCCTGGCGAATATGTCGCATGAGCTGCGCACCCCGCTGACCAGCCTGCTGATCCTGGCCGGTGTGCTGGCACAGAACGCCTCGCGCAACCTCACCGAGAAGCAGGTCGAATTCGCGAAGGTGATCCAGTCCGCCGGCAAGGATCTGCAGCAGCTGATCGACGACATCCTCGACCTGTCCAAGGTCGAGGCCGGGAAGATGGATATCCGCACCGAGCCGGTGCCGCTGCGGCAGCTGCTGGACTACGTGCAGACCACATTTGCGCCGCTGACCACGCAGAAGGGCCTGCGGTTCGATGTGGTGGTCGCCCCGGATGCGCCCGCACAGCTGGAGACCGACGAACAGCGACTGCGCCAGGTGCTGCGCAATCTGCTGTCCAATGCGGTGAAATTCACCGAGGCGGGCACCGTGCGGCTGAGCGTGCGCCGGGTCGAGGACCACATCGCATTCTCCGTGAGTGACACGGGAATCGGGATCGCCGAGCAGAATCTGGAGACGATCTTCGCCGCATTCCAGCAGGCGGACGGGACCACCAGCCGCCGCTACGGCGGAACCGGGCTGGGGCTGTCGATCAGCAGACAGGTGGCCAATCTGCTCGGCGGGGAGATCAGCGCGGAGAGTCAGATCGGGGTGGGCAGCACGTTCACGCTGAATCTGCCGGTGGCCCCGCAGCCGGAGATCGTCGCCGAGTACCGCATCCAGCCCGCATTGCCCGATCGGGTGGTGCTCGTCGTCGAGGATCAGGCGCAGCGGCCGCTCACCCGCCTCGTGTCCGGCGTGGTCGCGCAACTCGCCGACACCACCGGCCCGGTCCATCTGAAGTCCGTCGGGAGCTCCGAGCTGGCGCTTGCGTCGGCCCCGGGGAGCCAGTGCGTGCTGATCGACGTGAGCCTGCCGGGCCTGTCCGCCCCGGAACTTCTGGTTAGTCTGCGCGCAGGTATGCCGTCGAAATCCGCTGCGGTGCTGGCCTATCCGGTCGCCGAGACCGGCCAGGACGAATCCCGGCTGACCGAGGCGATCGCCCGCACCCATCAGGTGGAATTGCTGACCACGGCCGATGAGTTCCGCGAGCGATTCATTCTGCAGCTGACCCATCCGCATTCCGCCGAATTGGAGAAGCCGGGACGTCCCAAACAGTATTCCGGGCTCCGGGGCCGTCGGGTGCTGCTCGTCGACGACGACACCCGCAACGTGCTCGCGATCGCGGGCATGCTGGAACTGAACGGCATGTCGGTCGACCATGCACCCAACGGACGCAAGGGAATCGAGGCCCTGCAGGCCCACCCGGACGTGGAGGTGATCCTGATGGACGTCATGATGCCGGAAATGGACGGCTACGCTACCACCGCCGCAATCCGCAAGATGCCCCGCTTCGACCGCCTGCCGATCATCATGGTGACCGCCAAGGCGATGGCCGGCGACCGCGACAAGAGCCTGTCCTCGGGCGCCAGCGACTACATCACCAAGCCGGTAGACGCCGAAGACTTGCTGGCCTGCATCGGCCGCTGGCTGGGGGTGCCGACGGACGAATAGCGCTGCGGCCCACGCTCAGTCGATCGGGTGTGACGCGAGCCAGTCGAGCACCTGCTGGGCATGGGTGTTCGGTGGGAAGATCGGATAGAACACGTGCTCGATTCGATTGTCTCGGACCACCACTGTGAGCCGGGCGTAGAGGCGCGTGTAACCGGCGGCGGCGAAAGTGGGCAGATTCAGCGTGTCGCCCAGGGCGAACGTCTCATCGGAAAGCATCTGGAATGGCAATCCCAGCCGATGAACCACTTCTGCCTGGTAGTCGGCGCCTTGGCCGGATAGGCCCCACACCTGTTGCACGCCGGCCGAGCGCAGTTCCGAGAAATGATCACGGAAATCGCACGCCTCCGTCGTACACCCGCGCGCGCCGGGAATCGCGTCCCAGCCCTCGGGGAGGTCGACTCCCGGCCGACCCGTGAGCGGGTACAGATACAGAACCGTCCGCCCCGGCGGCAGGTTCCGCAGCTGCACCTCTCCACCACCGCTGGCCTGCAATGTGATGTCGGGGAGCGGCAGCCCCGGCAGATGGTCAGCCGCACCATCGTCCATGGGAACTGGAAGGCTGGCGGGAAGCAACGTGCAGTCGGTCAACGGTCGATGCTCCTTGTCGAGTGTGCGACACGCCGCCTCGTTCAGCCGCGCCGTGTAAACCTGCCGCCTGTGCGTCAGGTTTACACGGCGCGGCTGAACGAGTACGGCGATGTCGCCGCCAGGGGCAATGTCAAGCCTAGGGGGCCTGGGATCTCGCCCATCCCATCGCGGGCCTGCTGCTGTCCGCCGCACACGGCATCACCAACCTCGAACTGAGCGGACATCTTGCGGCGGAGAAATGGAACGCCGACGGAATGCAGCTGATCGACCTGCTCGCCGAGATCGTTCCCGCCCAGGTGGTTCGAGGAGACTGGTCGCATGATCGAGTTCGGCTCGCGGGCGCGCACTCTTCCCGCGCCCCCTTTCGTTGTCTGGCAGTCGCTCGCCGCGCCCCGGCGTCCCGGGGCGCGGCCGTGGCTGAAGCTGCTCGCCGATGAATCCGAGCCGGTGATCGTGGAGTCCGAGGAACCGAATCTCGTTGTGTGGTCGTCGTTGTGGCCGAGCAGGCCCGAGGACCGGGTGCGGTTCGAACTCGCACCCGTCGACAGCAACCGCAACGGCGGTACCTCGCTGCGGTTCAGGCTGTTGACTCCGGAGCGTGCCCCGGACGCGAGCAAGTCCGGACATCTCCGTCGTCGGCTCAATCGGCTGTTGTTCGCCGATTTACGCTATTCCTACGGTCAGTAGGACCGACAACCGCGTGCTTGCGGCGCGCCGGGCGCGGGCGTGGAAGTATGGATCGGGACCGGACACTTCGGGAAGGAGTCGCGATGGCGAGCACGGACGGTGCGTGGCTGCCGGCCGCGGCGCGCGACCGGCTGGAGCGCTTCTCGTCCTCCGGTGTGCGGACCTCGCTGCTGTCGGTGGCGGGGGCGGTCGGCGTCGAGTCGGTGGGGTTGACCCCGGTCGCGGAGGTGATGGGCTGCATCGTGCAGCAGATCGGTTTCACCGGCATGAGCGGCTACGGCATGGGCGGCGCGTACGGGCTGGGCCAGGTGAATTTCCGGCCCTATGTGGAGTCGCTGTATCGCGGATACAACACCGCCCTGGCCCGGATGGTCGCCGAGGCGGCCGCGATGGGTGCGGACGGGGTGGTCGACGTGCGGCTGACGCGCAGCCATCTAGGCCAGAGCGCCCATGAATTCGTCGCCCTGGGCAGCGCCGTGCGGGCCCAGTCGCGCTATCGGCTCGCGCAGCCGTTCACCGCCCTGCTGCCCGGCCAGGACGTGGCCAAGCTGATGCAGTCCGGATGGGTCCCGGCCCGGATCGCCATCGGAATCGCCGTCGAGGCGCAATACCTGGACTGGCAAAGCCGCAATCAGATGGGCATGATGGCCGGCAATACCGAGGTGAGCGGCCCGACCGCCCTCATCACCCGGGTCCGTCACCTGGCCAGGGACACCTTCGGCCGACATGCGCGCGATACGCACGCCGATGGCGCCATCGTGTCCGATATCCAGCTGCACACCTGGGACCAGGAGGTCAACAACGCGATCCTGCTGTGCGCGGAGTCGAAGGTGTTCGGCACCGCGATATCCCAGTTCCGCACCGGCGGGCGACCCACGCGCAGCAACGCGCTGACCATCATGCCGCTGCGGTGACGGCAATTATTACCCGAGAAACGAGAGGTGAGCATGACCAGCGCCGATGAGCGCCAGGGCATCCCCGACGATGCCATGCGCCGACTGACCGAGATGCGCCCCGGCCAGAGCACCACGTTGTTCACCTCCGACCTGAGCGTCAACGAGTTCCTGCTCGTCCGCGAGGCCGGGTTCCGGCCGCTGGGGATGGTGCTGGGTTCGAGCATCTACCACGTCGGCTTCCAGTTCGGCCGGTGGAACAAGAACCAGGAATTGGACACGCTGTCGAACGCGATGTACCACGCGCGGGAATTGGCGATGACCAGGATGGAGGCCGAGGCCGACGTGCTGGGTGCGGACGGGATCGTCGGCGTCCGGCTCGACATCGAATTCAAGGAGTTCGGTAGCGATCTCGCCGAATTTATCGCGATCGGCACCGCGGTGAAGTACGACCGGGGTGGTGGGGCGGGGGAAAGCATCGGCTCTGCCGAGCCCGGCACCTGGCGCAACAATCAGAACAAGCCGTTCACCTCCGATCTGTCCGGCCAGGACTTCTGGACGCTGATCCAGTCCGGGTATGCGCCGCTGGGCATGGTGATGGGAACCTGCGTTTATCACATTGCGCATCAGCGGTTTTGGCAGGCGATGGGCAATATCGGGCAGAACGTGGAGATCCCGCAGTTCACTGAGGCGCTGTACGACGCGCGGGAGCTGGCGATGTCGCGGATGCAGGCCGAGGCGGAGGCGCTGCACGCCGAGGGCATCGTCGGGGTACAGCTGCTGTCGTTGCCGCACCGCTGGGGCGGGCACACCACCGAGTTCTTCTCCATCGGCACCGCCATCCGGCCGTTGCGCGACGACCACCGCATCGCCAAGCCGCAACTGGTGCTGCCGCTGGTGGACAAGTGAGTGAGCTTGCGAGCGAACCGATGGGCGCAGTGAGCGAGCTTGCGAGCGAACCGATGGGCACAGTAATGAGGTGGCGTCGTGACGGGTGGTGGTGACCTCAGCCCGATGTGGGATATGCACATGATGATCGCCACGCTGCGGGCCGACCGCAGCGACGTCGAATCCTATGGCCGCGTGCTGACGAACGTCCTGGGCGATGCCCTGCCCGACGGCATGGTCGAGGTCGACTACCGGCGCTCCATGGCCGATCGGATGAGCGGCAAACCCGGGCAGGCCGTCGCGGTCCGGGTGCACGCCCCGGAGCGGGAACTCGAGCTGCGTCCGGGCCGGCGCGGCGGCGTCGAGGCCGAGGTGCGCACCGTCGTCCGCGGAGTTGTCATCAGCCGCAAGCAGATCGGCATCGAGGAGTGGCTGACGATCCTGGCCGAGGAGCTGAACACCCTTGCCGCCCGCGACGCCGCCGCCCGCGACGTCCTATCCCGCCTATTCGACACCTAACCGCCAGCGCCCATACCGCCAGCGCCGCAACGCCACTGAGCAACCCTCGTCGTGGATGAGCACTGGCTGTGTGGGGCCGCAGCCGGTGCTCACCGGCAGTCCGGGTTGCTCAGTGCGGGTTAGGTACTTAGGCGTGCGGGGGGTTTCGGTGACGAAGTCTATGAGGCGTTCTACTGCGCCCAGCAGGGGTGCCTCGAGGTCCTTGTAGGAATCTACGGCGTTGTAGACCCGGCGCCAGCCGTCCTGCGGTGTGCCCCAGCGCAGGCGGCGGCAGATGCCGGTCTTCCAATCCTCGCCGCGGGGGACCCGGGGCCACGCCTCGATGCCAAGGGCCTGGGGGCGCACCGCCTCCCAGACATCGATGTAGGGGTGGCCGGTGACCAGCACATGCGGGCCCAGGCCGGTGGTGAGCGTGGTTTCCTTGGAGCCTGCGACCAGATGGTCGACCAGCACGCCGACCCGATGGCCTGGGCCGGGCTCGAATTCGGCCAGCCGCTCGGCCAGGTTGTCCAGGCCCTCGAGATGCTCCACGACCACGCCCTCGACACGCAGATCGTGTCCCCACACCCGCTCCACCAGCGCCGCATCGTGTACGCCCTCGACCCAGATCCGGCTGCCGCGCGCCACCCGGGCCCGCAGCCCCTGCACCCGGACCGAGCCCGAGGCCGACCGGTTCGGGCGCGCCTGCGGGGCGGCCTTCGGGCGGACCAGGGTGACCGGCTGTCCGTCGATCAGGAATGCCGCCTCGCGCAGGGCGAACAGCCGCACCCGGCCCTGCCCGTCCTCCAGCTTGACGAACTCCCCGTCGTAGGTGCGCTCGAAACCGACCACCGCGCCGCAGAATCCGCTCGCCGCATCCTCGGCCACCAGCTCGCGCTCGGCGCTCACCTGCGGCACCGCGCGCTTGTGGGTGCGGGCATGTCCGGAGTAGATATCGCCGTAGTCGTTCACCCGCTCGAATTTACAGCGAGTGCACGTTGTTTCGGCAGTGCGCCACGGTGCTGGGGCCGTCCTGACCGGTGCCGTGCTCGGCGAGGTGGTCCATCCGGGGGAAGGTGCAATCCGGCGGCGTCTGCGAAAATGCAATCGCTGCAACATCATGCACGTTTGTGCCGATCTCGCGCCCGCATCATGCCCGCGGTGCAATCGCCGGCTCCAACGTCCTGCGGCCTGCCGGCCCCGCGGCGGCCGGGGCGCACGGCCACGGAAAATGGCCGAGCCTCGCCCCGCCGGGGCGAAGCACAGGCGAAATGTCGGCCCCGGCAGCTAGTGTTGATCCCGTGGCCGCAATAGCGTTCCTGGTCGCGGGCATCCTGCTCGCCGCCGCCGAGATGCTCACCGGTGATTTCACGCTGCTCATGTTGGGTGGCGCCGCGCTGGTGACGGCCGGTGTTTCCGGTATCGCGGGCACCTCGATCGTCGTCGATGCCGTCGTCTTCGGGGTGAGTGCGCTGGGGCTGGTGTTCGTATTGCGCCCGTTCCTGTTGCGCCGCTTCGCGATTCCGCCGCCCACGCCGACCAATGTGCATGCCCTGCCGGGTAAGACGGCTAAGGTTCTCGAGGCCGTCGACGAGGAGACCGGCCGGGTGCGGATCGACGGCGAGGTGTGGAGCGCCCGATCGTTCGACCCGACAGAGCATTATGCCGAGGGGGAAACCGTGTACGTGATGAAGATCGACGGCGCGCACGCCGTCGTGTGGAAGGGGCCGTAGTGAGCGCTGTTGTACCCATAATCGTCGCCGTCGTGCTGGTGCTACTGGTTGCGGTGGTGTTGTTCCGCTCGATTGCGCTGGTGCCGCAGGCCGAGGCGGCGGTGATCGAGCGGCTGGGCCGGTATTCGCGCACCGTGTCCGGCCAGCTGACGCTGCTGGTGCCGTTCGCCGACCGGGTGCGGGCCCGGGTGGACCTGCGCGAGCGGGTGGTGTCCTTCCCACCGCAGCCGGTGATCACCCAGGACAACCTGACCGTGCAGATCGACTCGGTGGTGTATTTCCAGGTCACCAGCCCGCAGGCCGCGGTGTACGAGATCAGCAACTACATCGCCGCGGTCGAGCAGCTGACCATCACCACGCTGCGCAACGTGGTCGGCGGCATGACCCTGGAGGAGACGCTGACCTCCCGCGACCAGATCAACTCGCAGCTGCGCGGCGTCCTCGACGAGGCGACGGGCCGCTGGGGGTTGCGCGTGTCGCGCGTGGAACTCAAGGCCATCGACCCGCCGCCGTCGATCCAGGAGTCGATGGAGAAGCAGATGAAGGCCGACCGCGAGAAGCGCGCCATCATCCTCACCGCGGAGGGCAACCGGGAGGCACAGATCAAGACGGCCGAGGGCGCCAAACAGGCGCAGATCCTCTCGGCCGAGGGTTCCAAGCAGTCGGCGATCCTGTCCGCCGAGGGCGAGCGCCAGAGCCGGATCCTGCGCGCCCAGGGCGAACGCGCCGCCGCCTACCTGAAGGCGCAGGGCGAGGCCAAGGCCATCGAGAAGGTGTTCGCCGCAATCAAATCCGGGAAGCCGACGCCGGAACTGCTTGCCTACCAATACATGCAGACGCTGCCGCTGGTCGCCAAGGGCGATGCCAACAAGGTTTGGATGGTGCCGAGCGATTTCGGCAAGGCGCTCGAGGGTTTTGCGCGCAATTTCGGCACCCAGGGCGAGGACGGTACCTTCCGGTACGAGCCGAGCCCCGACAGCGACAGCCAGGTCCAGGAGGACGATTCGGACGAGGTCGCCGACTGGTTCGACGTGTCGACCGATCCGGCCGCCGCGCGGGCGGTGCAGGCTGCCGAGGCGGCCGCGGCCACGTCGGTGGAAGCGCCGTCGTCGATGCCGCCGATCGGGTCGAGGAATACCCCCACACCAGGCGGCAGTGTCCCGCAGCGGACCCCGGCGCAGTTCCAGCCACCGTCGCCGCCGCCCTATCAGCCACCGTCGCCGCAGTATCCGCCGGCGCAGCGCCCGGGCCAGGGGGAGGGCCGGGGCTGGCAGCCGCCGGAGCCGCCGGGGCGGTAACGGTCCACCCCGGTCCGGCGATGAAACGATGTCGGACCGGGAGACCGGTTAGTCGGGTACTGCAGGGAAGCGGTAACGGGGGATGGTTGCACGACGGACGGTATTGTAGGCAGGTTTGGTCCTGCCGTTCGCGGCCGCGTGTGCGCCGGAAATCCTGGCCGGGCGCTCGGGGGCGCTGCGAATTGCCGTGTCGTGGAGCGGATCCGAGCTCGCGGCCTTCCGTGCGGTACTGGCCGGAGTGGCCTCCGGGCGCAGCACGCCGCGGTTTTCCGGCCCGGTCGAGGTCGTGCCGCTGGGCGACGATATCGACACTGCGCTCAATGCCGGCGGCCGCGATGCGCCCGATATCATCATGCTGCCGGATGCGGGCCGTATCCAGGAGTTGGCCGGTACCACCCTGCGCGCGGTCCGCGAATCGTTGTGGGCCCCCGACGGTTCGCCGCTGTATTCGGATTCCTGGTGGCAATTGCTGTGGCACCGCGATGCGGATGACGACGCGGCCAGCCACTTCGGGGTGCCGTTCAAGGCGGCGAACCAGTCGCTGGTCTGGTATGACCGCGGCGCCTTCACAGGATCCGATACGCCGCAGTCCTGGTATCTGACGGACTGGCCGGAGCAGATCGTCCAGTTCGCCCGCACCGGCCGTCGCCTGTTCGCGCTCGGCGCCGCGGACGGCTGGGTGCTGGCCTATCACTTCGTGAATGTATTGCGCGCGGTCGCGCCGCGGGATTACGAGGATCTGGCGAAACCGCCCGCGAATACCGCGGATTCGACCGCGCAGGGCCCAGATGCTCAGAATTCGGCGGCCCCCGCGGCCAGCTGGGATCGCCCCGATGTCCGTGCGGCCCTGCAGATGCTCGGCGCCATCTGGGCGCCCGCGCAGGCCTTTCCGGGCGGGGTCGCCGAGACGCTGCGGCGGCAGTTTCCCGATGCGGTGCGCGATGTGTTCCAGTACGGGCATGCGGCCATGGTCGTGGCGCCGGACTATGCGGAACCCATTGTGCGGGACTGCCTGCGCCGCACGGGCCGGTCCGAGTCCAGTGTCGGGGTGGTGCCGTTTCCGGCCTATCGCGGGTCGCAGGATCTCGCCCCCCGGATCGGCGCCGGCGACATCATGGTCGTGACCGCCGCCGCGGCCGACCACGCCGACGATCTGGTGGCGGCGCTGGCCTCCCGCACCGCGCCGCAGCCGTGGGTCACCGGCTACGGCGGATTCGTGCAACCCCGGCTGAGTGCGCCCGTGCCGCCCTCGTACTACGGCATGTTCGCCGGGGTCCGCGATCAGATGAATGCCTGGGACGTCTTTGATTTCGCCGATCTGGTGGGCCCGCGCGGGCGGCGGAACGGGCTGTGGCGCATCCTGACTCGCTTCCTCATCGATGTCGGCGGCCATGGTCCGGCCGGCGTCGATGCGGCCACCGAACGGGCGATCGCGGATTTGGATCGGACGTGGCAGTGAACTCTGAACGGACGCCCCCCGAACGGACGGCTGGTGATCGTGCGGCCCCTACATCGACGGCTGATGGCCGTGCGGCACCTGAACCGGCAACCTCTGAACCGACGGCTGGTGGACCTGCGGCCAGTGTCCCCGCGACCGTCGACCGGATCGAGGCCAACGGCCTGCTCTTGGAGCTCGCACCCCGCCGGATGTCCGGCGCGCTGGTGGGGGGATGGCAGTCGCGGACACTCGCGACCGGGGTCCTGCACGTGCCGGCGCTGGCGCTGATCGCCCTGTTGGTGGTGCCGTCGGTGGCGACGGTGTACCTCGCTGCCGGGGCGCGACCACTGATCGTGGTCTGCTGTGCGGCAGTGGTGTGCGCCGCGTGGACGATGCGCAGAGTGCAGCAGAACCACGGTCTCCCGCGCACTGGGGAGCGGGTGCTGTGGTCGCTGTGGCTGCTCGGCGCGGTGGCCGCCGCCGCCGTTGCGGCGGTGCTGCAGCGCTGGGGTGCGGCGACGGGCTGGGCCGTCGCGGCCGCGGTGGGTGCGGCGCTGCTGGGGCTGTGGCGGCGTATTTCCGCGCGCCGGTATCTCGGGGCGCTCCTGCCCACGTCGGTGGCGGTGGCCGCGGTGCTGATCGTGGCCTGGACAAGTACCGGGCGCGAGTCCTATGCGATCACGGTGGCGTGGGTCGTGCTCACGGTGATTCTGCTCGGACTGATCATCGCGATGGCGTGGCGGCTGCGCCGCACCTGGTGGCCGTGGTGGCCGCTGATCGTGCCGTTCGGGGTATCGGCATTCGTGGCGGGGCTGGCGTGGCGGTTGATCTTCGAACCGCTCGTGGATCCCGTCACGAGCGTGTGGCTGCAGGCGTTCCTGTATCTGGTGATGCTGGGCGCGGCATTCGTGTGGGTCTGGTTCGGCGCGCTGTTCGTGCTGGTGCGGGCGGCAATCGCCAGTATCGAGGCCGATCCGGTGCGCGGCGCGGATCTGGCCGGGCGGCGCGGCCTGGCCCGGTGGCGGCGCCTCGGCGGGCTGCTGAGTCCGGTGCTGGTGATCGTCGGACTGGTCGTGACCGTCGCAGCGGCCCGTGTTTTCGACATCATCCTGGTCGGCGTCCCCGGGCCCCAGCAGTACACCTTGGACAGCGTGACCCTGCACTGGTGGTATCTTCCGGCGGACACCGGCGCCGATCGCGCTGCCGCCGCGGCATTTTCGCTGCCGCTCGCCGTGCTGGTAGGGCTGATCGCCTGGCTGCTGCAGATGGGAACGCTGCGCCAGCACACCCGCTGGCCCGCCGCACCGCGCACCGCGGTGCCTGTTCATCTGCGAATGCCCACCGGCGCAGCCGAATCCGGCAGGTTCGCCACCGCGGTCATGCGGATCGTCGGCACGGCCGCCGAGATCCGAATCATTCGCCGCACCGATATCGAGCGCACCCTGCCAGGGCCCGGCGGGCGCTGCGCCGGCGCGACCCGCCTGGTCGCCCGGGCCCTGGACCGCCCCGCCGCCGCGCTGGAATGGCTGGCAGCGCACGTGGATTCGCTCACCCGGTGGCTGCTCGAGCGGGTGCTGCCGGTGGAGTTGCGTGCCGGGTGGCTGTGCCTGCGGGTGGGGGCGGTCTCGTTGCTGGTGCTGGCTCCGCTGGTGGTGCTGGTCGCGATGAGCTGGCTGGGGCCCGACGGTGCGGCGCTGGTCGGGTCCGGGGCGGTCTGGCGGGACTCCGAGCTGTGGCGGGCGCTGCGGAACAGCGCGCTGGTGGCGGTGGTGGCGAGCGCGCTGACCGTGTTGGCGGCGCTGCCGCCCGCCTACTATGCCGCCGCGTTGCCGCCGGGGCGGGTGCGCTCGCGGGGGGCCCATGGGACTGCTGGTGGTGCTCGCCGTGCTGCCCGCGCAGGTGTATCTGGGGCCCATCCGGTCCTGGATCGCCGACCACGATCTGGCGGGCACCTCGATGCCATTGATCCTGATGCATGCGGCGATCGGGCTGCCGATCGCGATTCTGATCCTGCGCGCCGCGCTGCTCGCGCCGGCGGACAGTCCGCTGGTCGATACCCGCCGCGACCCCGCCAGTGTCGGGTATCGGGTGCGCGGGGTGGTGCGCACCGCCGGACCGGCCGCGGGTGCGGTCATAGTGCTGCAGCTGGTCCAGGTATGGAACGATTTCTTTATCGGGCTACAGGTGCGCGGCGCGGATGCGATCCCGTGGTCGCTGCTGCTGTGGAGCGAGGCGCGGCAAATCCACGAGAGTGTGGCGCATCTCGCGGCCGGTGCGCTGCTGTCCGCGGTGCCGCCGGTGGTGCTGCTGCTCGCGACCTGGCGGCGGTTTCTGGTACCAGGTCTCACCGGAGGCGTGCTGCGATGACATCGGCCGAACACGCGCACGACGCCGAGTCGGGCGCGGCGGAATCCTCGGCGCAGGCCGTCGCGAAATCCTCGATGTGGCAGGGACTTCTGCGCACCGCGTCGGTGCTTGCCACTTCTATGCTGTTGGAAATTGTCAGCAAACTTCTGGAAAATCAGGTGGGCCAGAGCGTTATTCTGAGCCCGGTATCCTCCTGGCTGAGCCGGATCGCGGTTCTGGTGGTCATTGCGGCGGCCGCATATGTGCTGGCGCGCCGGGCAACTCACACCTGGGAGCGGACGCGGGCGCAGCGGGAGTTGCGGCTGACCGCCGACCTGATCTCGCCCGGTGCGGAGGTGCGGTCGTGGCCGCCCGCCACCGGCGTGGGCCCGGACGATCCGGTGCGGCAGGTGAATCCGGGGCTCGCGGGCCAGGGGGAATGGCTCGGCAATGCCGTGCTGGCGGTGCTGAGCGCCCTGCCGTTCGAACGGTACGAGGCCGCCGCGCTGTACGACATGGTGTCCGCGATACTCACCGCCCGCCAGCGGCTTCCCCAGGATGTGATCCTGCAGGGACGTTCCGCGGCAACGGAGATCGAGCGTCTCACCGCGGCCGGGCTGCTGGGGCCCGGCACCCGCGATCGCATGGTGGTGTGGTCGGTACTGCCCGCCGCCGCGGCCGCCTGGATCATGGGCACCCCCGAATGGGCGGCGGCACTGCCCGCGCTGGTGAAACATCACGCGGATCGCGCGACGCGGTGGGCGGCGGCCCTGGACACCCGCCGGCTCGGCGCGGGCGCCCGGCGCTGGTTCGAGCAGGAGGATACGTATCTCGCTGCGCTGCTTCGCGAGTGCCGCGCGATCGATTCGCTCGCCCGCGCGGCGGCGGTGCCGGAGCTGATCCGGCTGGCCGACGCGCTGGATCGCTGGTACGCCCGCAACGGCTGGAGCGCCGCGAAGGATGATCTGGCGCAGTGCATTGTGGACTTCACCACGCCCGCGGCGCAGCCGGTGGAGCACGAGTTGGCGCAGGTTCGCCTCGGCGTGGCGGATATCTCCTCGACGGTGTCGTGGCTGCACCGCGCGAAGACCTCGCTGGTCGCGCGGCGGGATCAGCGCCGGGCCATGGACCTGCTGCAGGCGGGCTGGACCGACGCCACGAAGGCCGCGGTGCTGGACGAGGCGGCCGCGCTGCTCGAACGCGCATGGGGGCGGGTTCCGGCCCGCGACGCCCAGGGTGCGGTCTGCATCCTGGTGGATCTGGCGATCGTGCGCCTGCATCGTGGGAGCCTGGACGCCGCGCGCAACTGCCTGGCGGTGGCCCAGGCGCTGGCCGCGGACGATCGCGACCCCGCGGGGCTCGCCCATGTGTACGAGACGCTGGGGGTGCTGCGGTGGCAGCGCGGGGAGGCGCGCCGGGCGTTGCACGACTGGCAGCGGGCGTTGACCCGCTATCGCGAGCTGGATCATGCGCTGGGGATCGCCCGCTGCCTGCAGCATCTCGGGTCGGCGATGGTGCTCTGGTCCCCGAGTACGGCGGGCTCCTGCTGGACGGGACACCCGGGCGCGGCGAGGTGCTGCGGCAGGCCGGTGGCTGGCTGGAACACGCCCGCGCGGTGCGGCCGCCCGGGGAGGCCGGGGATCCGGGTGCGCCGCTGACCGCCGCGGCGTTGGGGGAGGTGCGGCGCCGGCTGCGGTCCGAGCCGGGCCTGTTCGATCCGGCGGCCGGCCCGCCCGTTCCGCTGCTGCCGACGGACGTGGACCGCTGGCCGTTGCCCGCGCCCGAGGATGCGGCGCCCGCGGGCCGCTGAACCCCGGCGACCGCCGGCGCGCCGCGGACAGCATCACGGCATCCGCCCCGGCGGACACCGGCGCTGACGGCGGCGGGCAGTGACGCGAAACATGATCTCGACGTGATCCCGGACACATAACAGGTAGATAACTACAAGAATGTAATCCACCATTTCATGGATTCGATCTGGGCGAATGCCAACGGCGCTCGATAGTCGCCGATAATTACCGGCGTTATCGGTACGTGATCTATGGCGAATTCTCGGTTACCGTCGTCGGCGGCCCGGAATGCGGGCTGAAACTCGTATCGCCGAACGCCAGGAAACTCTGTCCCGTGATACGAGCTTCGAACCCGACATCTCTGGGGACAGGGCTCGGCAGCGTGGTATCGCCGGGTGGTTGGGCGCAGGCAGGGAAACCATATGTCTCGCAACCGCAAGATCAGCACGCTCGGAATCACCGCCGTCGCCGGCGCCCTCATTGCCATTCCGTTCGGTATGACCGCCACCGCGTCCGCGCAGGGTGGCCACGACTGGGATGCCGTCGCGCAGTGTGAGGCCAGCGGTAACTGGGGCGCCAACACGGGCAACGGCTACTACGGCGGCCTGCAGTTCACCCAGAGCACCTGGAACGCCAACGGCGGCAGCGGCAGCCCGTCCGGCGCCAGCCGCGCCGAGCAGATCCGCGTCGCGGAGAACGTGCTCGCCAGCCAGGGCCCCGGCGCATGGCCGGTCTGCGGCTCCAACCTGTAGGACGCCGCCGCCAGAGGCAATCAACAGCATCACCACGGCCCCGCCGTCCGGTTCGTCCGGCGGCGGGGCTGTGTTGTATCGGGCGCGTGGCCGGGTCGGTCGGCGGTGAGCTGCGTCACCAATCAGTAGTTCTGCCACCGAACTATATGGGCGGGTGTCGATCACCGGATCGACCGGGTGAGCGGCCGATTGATCCCTCTAACTCGGTGCTTCTCGGTGAGATACGCCCAGGTCGGCCACGTCCCGGCATCTGACTCGTGAAGTTTTCAACTCATAATTGTTCTGTTATAGAATAAACCTGTCGCGTTTGTGTGCGGAAGGTTTGTGATGCTGTTCGTCGAGTCTGCTCGTCCCGCGTTCGTGCGCGACCACCCGAGGGCCGGGTGGCTCGCGGTGGGGGCGGTGTGCCTGGGTGCGTTCATGGGCCAGCTCGACGCGAGCATCGTCACGCTGACCTTCCCCGCGGTCCAGTGCGAGTTTCATGCGCCCCTGGCCGGTGTGGAGTGGGTGTCGCTGGCCTATCTGCTGACCGTCGTCGGCCTGGTCGTCGCGGCCGGGCGGATCGCCGATTCGATCGGCCGCAAGGCCGTCTACCTGCAGGGTTTCGTGGTGTTCACGGTCGCGTCGGCCGCCTGCGCGCTCGCGCCCGGGCTCGGCTGGCTGATCGGATTCCGGGTGCTGCAGGCCGTGGGCGCGGCGATGTTGCAGGCCAACAGCGTCGCGCTGGTGGTCACCAGCATGCCCGCGAGCCGGATGCGGGCGGCGCTGGGCGTGCAGGCCGGGGCCCAGGCGCTGGGGCTGGCGCTGGGCCCAGCCATCGGCGGTGTGATGGTCGACTCGATCGGCTGGCGCTGGGTGTACGGGGTCAACGTGCCGGTCGGCATCGTCGCGCTGATCGCGGGCCACTACCTGCTGCCACGGACCCGTCAGCGCTCGGCGCTCACCGAATTCGATTGGCGCGGACTGCTTTTACTGATCGCCTGCACGAGTGCGCTGCTGCTGGCGGTGTCCTGCATCTCCGGGCTTCCGGTGCCGGGCTGGGTGCCCGTCGCGCTGGCGGCGCTCTCGCTGCTCAGCGGCGCCGGGCTGTGGTGGTGGTCGCGCCGGGCCGCCGACCCGCTCATCGATCTGGTCATGGTGCGCCCGCGCGCGGTCAGCATGGGGTTGATCGGGGCATTCGCGGCCTACCTGGTGCTGTTCGGGCCGCTGGCGCTGTTTCCGCAGCTGCATGGCGCGACCGCGGGCGGAACCGGGCTGATTCTGACCGCCCTGCCCGCCGGATTCGCGCTGGCCGCCGTCGGTGGCGGCCGGGTACTGCCGTCGCAGTGGGACGGCCGCCTGCGCGAACGCCTGGGCGCGACCGTGGCGGTGATCGCGCTGGCGGCGCTGGCCGTGGCGTCCGGCTCGGCGTGGTGGTCGTTTGCCTGGCTGGGCCTGCTCGGCCTCGGCCTCGGCGTGTTCATTCCGAGTAACAACACCGGCATCATGAGCGCGGTCCCGGCGGGGCGCTCGGGCACCAGCGGGGGACTGGTCAACATGGGGCGCGGGCTGGGCACCGCGGGCGGCGTCGCCGTGGTGACCCTGGCGCTGCACGTCGATCGGCAGTCGGGCAGCGCCGCCTCGGCGCCGCGGCTGGCGCTGATCGGGCTGCTGCTGTTCGCAATCCTGGCCGCCTCGACCACGCTCACGGGTCGCCGGGCACAATCACAGGCATCAGCTCAGCGTGAGGAGTCGGCTATGGGCAGCGGAGCGCAGCGGAGCGAGTCATCGACACAGGGCGGTGAGACGCCGGTTTCCATCGTCCGTCCGGACGAGGGCGCCGTCGCCGAGGTGATCGCCTGCCTGCGGCGCGCGATGCGCCGCGCCGCCCGCGCCGCCGATCCGGCCAATACGCTCTCGGTCGCCCAGCTCGAGTTGCTGTCCTGCGTATCGGAACATCCCGGGATCCGGCCCGGCCAGGTGGCGCGGCTGCTGCGCCTGGCGCCGAATTCGGTCACCACCCTGGTCAACGGGCTGGCGACGCAGAACATGATCACCCGGGCCCCGGGCGAGGACCGCCGCGCGGTGACCCTGACCCTGACCGAGGATGGGCTCGCGGCCGTGCGCGGCTGGCAGACGACCAACACCGATATCCTGCGCACCGCCCTGGACGACCTGCACCCGGGCTGGCAGCACCTGCTGGCCGCGGCCATGCCGGCGCTCACCGAGCTCACGCACGCCATCGACAGCCTCGCGGATCCTGCACCGGCGGCGCGGGACACGGAACCGGCGCCGGCGCAGAGCGATCCGGAGCCGGTAGGGCACTCGGGCTGAGTTGGTTCAGAAATCTCGCGGGTCGATATCGCGCAGGGCCCTCGCGATCAGTCTGATCGGCTCGGCGCAGCTCGCGTACCGCTGGTGCGGATCCTTCGCCAGGCACTTGCGCAGAATCGAGCCGACGGCGCACGGAATCCAGCGGCGGCGGCGGGAGATGTCGGGCGGGGCCTGGTGTATTTGCGCATCGGCGAGTTTGATCCGGTTCATGAGCGGAAACGGCGGCTGCCCGGTGAGCAACTCGGCGGCGGAACAGGCCAGCGCGTACTGATCGGTCGCCGGCCGAACCGGCTCGCCGCGCAGCAATTCCGGCGCGGCATACGGCAGCGAGCCGACGACGAAACCGTCGGGGACAAGTTTGGGCCCGCCGCCGCCCAGCCGCCGGGCGGTGCCGAAATCCGATAATTTGACTCGCGCCACGAGATTCGGGTCCGGATCGTGGGGTCCGGCCTGGGATATCGTCTCCGCATCCGGGCCGGGATCCGGAATATCGCGGCTGACAAGCATATTGGCCGGTTTGACATCCAGGTGCAGCACGCGCTGCATATGCGAATAGTCCAGGGCGTGTGCGATTCCGGTGAGCACGGCCAGCACGAGGGCGGGGTCCGGCTCCGCGCCCGGCCGCGGCCCCCGCGCGGCGGCGCCGTCGATATATTCGTGCGACGACCACAGCCGCCCGTCGAATTCCCCATGCGCATACATCTGCACGATATTGGGGTGGTGCAGTTTGACCGCGACCTCGAATTCGTGGATGAATCGCGCCCGGGCCGAGTCCGACCGGCTCGTGGCGGTATTCATGATTTTGAGCGCGACCGGTCCCTGGCCGTCGTCGGCCAGATAGACCTCGCTGCTGCCGCCGACTCCCAGCGCCGTCGCAATGACGAACTCCGCGAAGTGGTCTCCTGGCCTGAACAACACGCGCACAGCTTAGAGCCGATCGTGGCCGATTTCCGGCTATCGGTGTCTGAAGGGTTTGCGTCCCATTCCGGCCCAGGCCCAGGCGGGGCCGAGGTGCGGCTCGACATCGAACAGCGGCACCTCGGCGAGTTCGGGATGCCACCGTTCGAGCGTCGTTACCTCGGGCTCCACGAGATTCGTTCCGGCGAAGAATCTTTCGACCTCCGCGAGATTGCGGGTGACCAGGGTGACGCCCGCCCGCGCGCCCGCCTGCACGGCCATTTCCGCGCCCTGCGGATTGAAATCGGCAGTGAAGTGGCTGATGGCCAGCGTGCTGCCGGGCGGGACGGCATCCAGCAGCCGCGCGACGATGTCGTGGATGCCGTCCGAATCGCGGAAGTACATCAGGAGCGAGATCAGCATGATCCCCACGGGACGGGTCAGATCCAGCGTTTCGGCCAATCTCGGATCGCCCAGGATCGAGCCCGGATCGCGTAAATCGGCGTGGATGAAGGTGGTCCTGCCCTGCGGCGTGCTCTTCATCAGCGCCCGCGCGTGCGCCATCACCAGCGGATCCTTGTCCACGTAGACGATCCGCGCGGCGGGGTCGACCTCCTGGGCGACCTCGTGGGTGTTGCGCGCGGTGGGCAGGCCGGTGCCGATATCGAGGAATTGGGTGATGCCGAGATCGGCGATCGCATAACGCACCGTGCGGCCGAGGAAGGCGCGATTTGCCTGGGCCATGCTGCGGATGCCGGGGATGTGCGCGGCGATCTCGTCACCGAGTTGGCGGTCCACGGGGTAGTTGTCCACCCCGCCGAGCCAGTAGTCGTAGAAGCGGGCCTCGTGCGCGACGGTGGTGTCGATCGTGGTGGGCAATCGTCTGACCGCCCGTGCGTCCATCTCGCCGCGGCGCTCCGACATCATGATCCCTCTCCACGGCAGCTGTGCCGACGGCGCAGCTGCCGCGCCATGCTCTGTGCACGCCAGAGTAGGCCCGTCAACGGCGTTGTGCGGCAATTCTTCTGGGATAGCTCCAGAATAGTCCAGCGGATCTCCGGGGCGGCGTTCACGGCGCGGGTGGAGGAGGTCGAGCGGGAGGAGTTGGTGTGTTTGTTGCGTCGGGTGTCGGAGGCGGCGGAGCTGCCGCCGGGCGGGCATCCGGGGCCGCAGCGGCGGCGCTGAATATTTGCTATCTGAGCAGGCGCGACGCTCGATCGCTGCGTTGAATTGACCTACTTTGTGGATATGTGGTGTTTCTCACCCTGCCTCTCAGGTGCTACACAGGTTTAGGCCAGGGGTCTCTTAGAGGTATGAGGCACGGTGAGCGAGTTAGCTGGCGCATTGCGCCATTCCTCGAGAAACCCGTAGGAGACGGCGTGCGCCTGTCGAAGAAGAGAGCGACCGCGGCGGTCGTCGCCGCGGCGGCCGTGGCCCTGACTCCGGTGGCGGCGGCGATGCCCGCCTCCGCCGACACCCTGCAGGCCGCGGGCAGCTCCGCCGATGGATCGCATATCGCCTCGACCAAGACAACGGGCCGGAACGTGGTGCTGCAGGTGTTCTCCGCGGCCATGCACAAGAACATCGAGGTCGATGTGCAGCGCCCGTCGGACACCTCCGCCCCGGCCCCGACGCTGTACCTGCTCAACGGCGCCGGCGGTGGCCAGGATTCGGCCACCTGGTCCCACGAGACCGACGTCAGCGGCTTTCTGGCGGATAAGAACGTGAACGTGGTGACCCCGATCGGCGGGGAGTTCAGCTATTACACCGATTGGCGCGCACCGGATCCGACGCTCGGGGTGAACATGTGGAAGACGTTCCTGACCCAGGAGCTCCCGCCGCTGATCAACCGGTCGCTGAACACGAACGGCACCAATGCGATCGCGGGCCTGTCGATGTCGGGCACCTCGGTGCTGCAGCTGCCGATCGCCGCGCCGGGATTGTATAAATCCGTCGCGGCGCTGAGCGGTTGCGCGCAGATCAGCGATCCGGTCGGCTACGACTTCGTCAATACCGTGGTCGCCGCGGGCGGCGGTGATTCGAAGAATATGTACGGCCCCAAGGGCGATCCGATGTGGGTCGCCAACGACCCCTACGTGCACGCCGATCAGCTGCGCGGGCTGGGCCTGTTCATCTCCAGCGGCTCCGGGCTGCCCGGCCGCTACGACACCCTGAGCTCGCCCTTCCTGCAGGCCCCCGGCCCCGGCGGCCTGGCCAACGAGGTGGCCGTGGGCGGCGCCCTCGAGGCCGCGGTCAACTACTGCTCGCATAATCTGCAGACCAAGCTGAACCAGCTGGGCATCCCCGCGACCTACGATTTCGAGTCCACCGGCACGCACTCGTGGGGCTACTGGCAGGACGAGTTCAAGAAGTCCTGGCCGGTCCTGGCCCGCGGTCTGGGGCTGCCGCAGGACTGAGCGCCGCCTCCGGCTCAGCCTCGGTGAATGTGCTTGCGCCCCAGCGGGCGTCGACGACCAGGCCGATGACGCCGATGGTGATGCAGACTCCGGATAGCACCAGCAGCCCCGGATCGGTCTTACCGGTCAGGGCGTCGCCGAGCACGACCACGCCGATGGTGCCCGGAATGATGCCGATCAGCGTGGCCAGCAGATACGGCAGCATCCGCACCGAGGACAGTCCCGCGCAGTAGTTGATCACCGAGAACGGCACCGGGGCGATCAGGCGCAGCGAGCCGACAGCGAGCCACCCCCGCCTCGCCAGCCGTCGATCGACCGCGCGCACCGCGGGATGGTTGAGCCGCGCCGCCACCTGGTCCCGGTCCAGCGCGCGCACGATCAGCAGGGCGAGCACCGCGCTGACGGTCGTCGCGCCCACGGCGAGGCCGATGCCCAGTACGGGCCCGAACAGCAGCCCGGCGCTGAGGGTGAACACGGTGCGCGGGAACGGCGCGATCGTGACGATCGCGTGCACCACGAAGAAGACGACCGGGAACAGCGGCCCGACCGAATGCGCCCAGTCGCGGATCTGCTGCGGGGCCGGATGCGGCACCAGCAGGGCGACGGCGACCAGGGCGCCGCACAGCACCAGAACCGCGAGGAATCGCGGATTGCGGAATCTCCTGAACACCGGGTCAGGGTACCTGCCGGGTTCGACCGGCCAGTCGAGCGCTGGGCAGACGACCATCAGCACGGCCTGCGAACAAGACACACAGCGGTGTGCGAAGGTGATGCGAAGAGTTGGTCGGTCGCCGCGGCGTCCGGTACAGGTAGAAGTATCGGACTCGAGTGGAAGAGGTACAGCAGCGATGCCGAGTGGTTCGGATCCCGTACCCGACTATGCCGCATGGCGGCACGGTGTGGCTGGTGTTTTGGCCAAGCCGCGCAGGGTGGAGCCCGCCGAGCTGGGGGATGAGCCCGAGCGCCTGCTCGAGGTATCCACCTATGACGGCCTGACGATCGCGCCGCTGTACACCCGCCGCGACGAACTGCCCGAGCAGCCGCTGCCCGGCGAATTCCCGTTCGTGCGCGGTACCGACGCGACGCGCGACGCGCTTCGCGGCTGGCAGGTGACCGGTCGTTTCGAGGGTGCGGACGCCGCGACGGTGAACGCGGAGATCCTGGCGGGGCTGGATAACGGCGTGAGCGCGGTCTGGCTGGGTGCCGGGGAGCGCGGTGTGCCCGTGGTCGAGCTGCCCCGGGCGCTGAACGGCCTGCTGTTCGAGCTGGCTCCGCTCGCGCTGGACGCCGGCGCGGACGGGAATGCCGCCGCGGCGCAGCTGTTCTCGATACTAGACGGCTACGGCGCGCCGGAGCGGAGCGATATCCGGATCTCGCTCGGCCTGACCCCGCTCACCAGCCGGTTCAACGGCACGTCCCATACCGACCTGGAAACCTCGGTCGCGCTGGCGAAACAGGCGATCGCGCGCCCGGAAACGGTGCGTGCGGTGACCGTGTGTGGTGTGGCCGTGCACAATGCGGGCGCCTCGGATGCCCAGGAGCTCGGCGCGGCGGTGGCCGCGGGCCTGGAGTACCTGCGCGCACTGACCACGGCGGGCGTCGATGTCGCCGATGCGCTGGGGCAGCTGGTATTCCGCTTCGCCGCCACCGACGACCAGTTCGCCATGATCGCGAAATTCCGTGCCGCGCGGCGGCTCTGGGCGCGGGTGGCGCATCAGCTGGGCGCCCCGGCGTTCGGTAATGCTCCGCAGTGGGCGGTCACCTCGGCGGCGATGATGACCCAGCGCGATCCGTGGGTGAATATGCTCCGCACCACCCTGGCCGCCTTCGGCGCGGGTGTCGGCGGCGCCGACTATGTCACCGTGCTGCCCTTCGACGTCGCGTTGCCGTCCGGCGAACTCGATGTGTCGCGGGCGTTTTCGCAGCGGATGGCCCGCAATACGCAGCTGCTGCTGCTGGAGGAATCGCATCTGGGCCATGTGCAGGATCCGGGTGCGGGTTCCTGGTACGTGGAGAGCCTGACCGACACCCTGGCGGCCAAGGCGTGGGAGTTCATGCAGGAGCTCGAGGCCGCGGGCGGTTTCGCCGCCGCGCTCGATTCCGGGCTGCTGGCGCAGCGCGTCGCGGCCACCCGCGCCGAGCGCGATCGCGATGTGGCACACCGCACGACGTCGGTCACCGGCGTCAACGAATTCCCCAACCTGGCCGAGAAGCCGCTGTCCGAGGCCGCCCGCGTGCCGTCCCCGATCGCCCGCTACGGCGCGGCCTTCGAGGCGCTGCGCAACCGGTCCGACGCCTACCTGGCCGCCCGCGGCGAACGACCGCGCGCGCTGCTGGTCCCGCTCGGGCCGGTGGCCGAGCACAACGTCCGGGTCACGTTCACCGCCAACGTGCTCGCCTCGGGCGGCATCGAGACGATCAACCCGGGCGCGCTGGAGGTCGCCGGAATCGGCGGCGCCGCATCCGAATCCGGCGCGCTGGTCGCGGTGCTGTGCGGCACGGACGCCCGCTACGGCACCGAGGCCGGTGCGGCGGTGGAGCAGTTGCGCAGCGCCGGGATCGCCACGGTGCTGCTGGCCGGGCCGGAGAAGGCGGTCGGCGAGCTGACGGGCACGCAGCGGCCCGACGGATTCCTGACCGTGCGGATGGACGCGGTCGCGGCCCTGTCCGGCCTGCTGGAAAAGCTGGGAGCGTAGAGATGACTATCAACCATGTGATCGGCAGTTTCGCCGAGGTGCCGCTGAGCGATGGCCCGGATCCGGCTGCCGTGCAGGTCGATACCGCGCAGGTGCAGGAGTTCACCGCGGCCGCCGCCGCGGCGAACAACTACACCCCCGAGCAGTTGGTGTGGCAGACGCCCGAGGGTATCGACGTGCCACCAATTTTCACCAAGGCCGACCGCGACGCGATTGTGGCGCAGGGATATCCGCTCGACAGCGTGCCCGGCATCGCGCCGTTCCTGCGCGGCCCCTACCCGACGATGTACGTGAACCAGCCGTGGACGATCCGCCAGTACGCGGGCTTCTCCACCGCCGCGGATTCGAACGCCTTCTACCGCAGGAACCTGCAGGCCGGGCAGAAGGGCCTGTCGGTCGCCTTCGACCTGGCCACGCACCGCGGCTACGATTCGGACCATCCGCGCGTCACCGGGGATGTCGGCATGGCCGGAGTCGCGATCGACTCCATCCTGGACATGCGCGAGCTGTTCGATTCGATTCCGCTGGATCAGGTCTCGGTGTCGATGACCATGAACGGCGCGGTGCTGCCGATCCTGGCGCTGTACGTGGTCGCTGCGGAGGAGCAGGGCGTCAAGCCCGAGCAGCTGGCCGGAACCATTCAGAACGACATTCTGAAGGAGTTCATGGTCCGCAACACCTACATCTATCCCCCCAAGCCCTCGATGCGGATCATCTCCGATATCTTCGCCTACGCCTCGGCGAAGATGCCGAAGTTCAACTCGATCTCCATCTCCGGCTACCACATTCAGGAGGCGGGCGCGACCGCCGACCTGGAGTTGGCCTACACCCTCGCCGACGGCGTGGAGTACATCAAGGCCGGTCTGGACGCGGGCATGGAGGTGGACAAGTTCGCCCCGCGGCTGTCGTTCTTCTGGGCCATCGGCATGAACTTCTTCATGGAGGTGGCCAAGATGCGCGCGGGCCGCCTGCTCTGGAGCGAGCTGGTGGCGGAGTTCGCGCCCAAGAACGCGAAATCGCTGGCGCTGCGCACCCATTCGCAGACCTCCGGCTGGTCGCTGACCGCGCAGGACGTGTTCAACAATGTCGCGCGCACCTGCGTGGAGGCCATGGCCGCCACCCAGGGCCACACCCAGTCGCTGCATACCAACGCCCTGGACGAGGCGCTGGCGCTGCCGACGGACTTCTCCGCGCGCATCGCCCGCAACACCCAGCTGCTGATCCAGCAGGAGTCCAACACGACCCGGCCCGCCGACCCGTGGGGCGGCTCCTACTACGTGGAGTGGCTGACCCATCAGCTGGCGCAGCGGGCCCGCGCGCACATCGCCGAGGTGCAGGCGCACGGCGGTATGGCACAGGCGATTTCCGACGGCATCCCGAAGCTGCGCATCGAGGAGGCCGCGGCCCGCACCCAGGCCCGCATCGACACCGGTCAGCAGGCGGTGATCGGGATCAACAAGTACCAGGCCGCGCAGGACACCCCGATCGAGGTGCTCAAGGTCGACAACACCCGGGTGCGCGCCGAGCAGCTCGAGAAGCTGCGGCGCCTGCGCGCCGAGCGCGATACGGCCGAGGTGGAGCGGGCGCTGGGCGAATTGACCAGGGCCGCAGCGTCTTCCGAGGGCGGCATGGGTAACAACCTGCTGGCGCTGGCGGTCGACGCCGCCCGCGCCAAGGCGACGGTCGGGGAGATCTCCGATGCGCTGGAGAAGGTGTACGGGCGTCATCAGGCCGAGATCCGGACGCTCTCGGGCGTCTACCGCGAGGAGGCCGGGAAGGTGAGCAATATCAGCCGGGCCATGGCGCTGGTCGAGGAATTCGCCGCCGCCGAGGGCCGCCGCCCCCGCATCCTGGTCTGCAAGATGGGCCAGGACGGGCACGACCGCGGCCAGAAGGTGATCGCCACCGCCTTCGCCGACCTGGGCATGGACGTCGATGTGGGCCCGCTGTTCCAGACCCCCGAGGAGGTGGCGCAGCAGGCGGCCGATAACGACGTGCACGTCGTCGGGGTGTCCTCGCTGGCGGCCGGCCACCTCACGCTGGTGCCCGCCCTGCGCCACGCGCTCGCCGAGGTCGGGCGCCCCGACATCATGGTCGTCGTGGGCGGGGTCATCCCGCCGGGCGACTTCGACGAACTGTACGCAGCGGGCGCGGTCGCGATCTTTGCGCCCGGCACGGTGATCGCGGATGCCGCGGTGGACCTGCTGCAAAAACTGGCCGCCGAACTCGGACACGAGATCGGCGCCGGCGCGGGCGAATGAATATGCCCGGCGCGCATGACGGTGGTCCGGGGTCCGTCGCATCGACTGCGGACCACCGTCGTGCTGAACTATCCGCCGTAGGTGGTAATACGCCTGCATCGCCTGGGGCGCAGCGGCGCACGATCGATGTGGACCGGCTCGCCGAGGCCGTGCGCACGGGGCAGCGTGCCGGGCTGGCGCGCGCCATCACACTGGTCGAATCCTCGCGCGCGGATCATCGTGAGCTGGCGCAGCAATTACTACTGCAGGTCGGGTCCGAGGGGGCCGAGGGGTCCAATCGCGTTGGCATCACCGGTGTTCCGGGCGTGGGTAAGTCCACGTTCATCGACGCGCTCGGCATGTATCTGCTCGGGCAGGGGCATCGCGTCGCGGTGCTGGCGGTGGATCCGTCCTCCACCCGCACCGGCGGGTCGATTCTCGGCGATAAGACCCGCATGGCGCGGCTGGCGGTGGAGCGCGACGCCTTCATCCGGCCCTCGCCGACGGCGGGCACGCTGGGTGGGGTCGCCAAGGCCACCCGCGAGACGATCGTGCTGCTCGAGGCCGCCGGATATGACGTGGTGCTGGTGGAGACCGTCGGGGTGGGCCAGTCCGAGGTGACCGTCGCCAATATGGTGGACGTGTTCTGCTTTCTGACCCTCGCGCGCACCGGAGATCAGCTGCAGGGCATCAAGAAGGGCGTGCTGGAGCTGGCGGATCTGGTCGCGGTCAACAAGGCCGACGGCCGCCACGAGCTCGAGGCCAAGGCCGCCGCGCGCGAGCTGCAGGGCGCGATGCGCCTGATCCATCCGCGCGAATCCCTGTGGCGCCCACCGGTCCTCACCATGAGCGGGCTGAACGGCAACGGCCTGGACACGTTCTGGGACACCGTGCTGAACCATCGACGGGTGCTGACCGAGGCGGGGGAGTTCGCCGAGAAGCGCCGCCGCCAGCAGGTCGACTGGACCTGGACAATGGTCCACGACCAGCTGCTGCGCCGCCTGACGGATAACCCGGCCGTGAAATCCCTGCGGTCCGAGATCGAATCGCAGATCCGCGCGGGATCGCTCACCCCGGCCCTGGCGGCGGAGCAGATTCTCCGGGTGTTCGACAACTGAACGCCGCCGCAATTCGGACCGATCGGTTTTGTCTATCTGCAACCATTCCAGTTGGCATGTTTGCCGAATGGGTGTCGCGGCCGGGAGTAGGTGATTGCGGCGCGGGCGGCTAGGCGGGGGAGTCGAGGCCGAAGAGGCGGGCGGCGTTGTCGTGGCAAGCGTTGCGTAGCCAGTCCTCGCCCAGATCCAGGCGATCCAGGGCGTAGAGGGCGTGGGTGTACGAGTAGGGGATGTTGGGGAAGTCGCTGCCGAACAGGATGCGGTCGCCCAGCTCGCGCAGGCGGGCGCGTTCGGCGGCGGGGAAGGGGGCCTCGGCTTCGGAGAAGTCCGTGAAATTCATCGTAGTGTCGAGGTGCACGCGCGGATATTGCGTTGCGATATCCAGGAATTCGGAATAGTCGGGGGAGCCCATGTGGGCGATGATCAGGCGGAGGTTCGGAAAGCGCCGCAACAGCGCCACCATGGGTTCGGGGCCCGTGAATCTGCCTGCGGCCGGGCCGGATCCGCAGTGGATGAGCACCGGGGTTCCCGACTCGGACAGCATGCCCCACACCGGGTCCAGGAGCGGGTCGCCGGGGTGAAAGTCGCCGACCTGGATGTGCACCTTGAAGATTCGTGCCCCGGCCTCGATCGCCGCCCCCACATAGCCGTCCGCATGCGGTTCGGGGAAAAACGTGGCGGTATGCAGGCAGTCCGGGGTGCGGGCGGCGAAATCGGCGGACCATTCGTTGAGCCAGGCCGCCATATCCGGCTTGTGCGGATAGACCAGCGAGGTGAAGGCGCGAACACCGAAGTTACGCAGCGTCTTCAGGCGTACCTGCTCGTCCTCGCGGTACGCGATTGGCCACGGCCGCCCGGTCAGCGGTCCGGCCGAATCAAAATACGCCCACACCTTCTGCATCACCGGATCAGGCATGAAATGCGTGTGCACATCTATGATGGCGTCAAGTCCGAGGCGTCCCCGGAGCTCGCGGATATAGGCGAGATCGTCGACGCTGTCGATGCTCACGCCGGCACTGGGGCGATGCCTGCCGTCACCGGTTGTGCCACACATTGTCCCATCCCCTTTACTTGGCCGGATACACCGCGCGGGCAAAATCGCCCACTCGCTCGATCAGCCGATCGAAGAACACCGCCGGGTCCGTGCCGATCACGATGTCCGCATTGGGCTCCCGATCCCACATGCCCGACCAATCCGCGACGGTGGTGCCTCGGGTGATGGTCCCGCCCAGCTCGACGTCGACCGTGGCCGGACGGGTCACGGCCAGGTCCGGATCCAGCGCGACCGCGGCCGCGAACGGATCATGCATGTGGGCCAGATATCCCTGGTCGTACTGGCGGTGGAATTCGAAATAGAACCGCACCGCATCGGTGAGGAACCGCACCATCGGATTGCTCGCCTTCGACCGCGTGCCCGGGGTATCGGATTCGGAAACTTCGTGCTGCGGAACACTTCCGGCGCGCTCGGCCAGCCGGGCCAGATGATGAGGATGCATCTCGATGGTCTCGGTGATGTCCAGCGCGCAGACCAGAGGCCTTCGGTCGGCCGGCGCAGCGGAGAAGGCATCGAAGACCTCCTTCCACGCCTCGGGATCCACGTGCACATTCCACTCGCTGGTGGGCGTGGTATTGCCCGGATGATTGAACGCCCCGCCCATCACCACGAGTCGCGCAAGCAGTTGCGGCAGTTGCGGTTCCAGTCGCAGCGCCAGCGCGAGATTGGTCAGCGGGCCGGTGCACAGCCCGACGATCTCGCCGGGATGGGCGCGCACCAGATCCACCCACAGCTGGGCGGCCGAGCGCGCCGAGAGCGCCCGCGGCGGGGCCGGAAACTCCGCATACCCGATGCCCTGCGGTCCGTGCGTGTCCTCGGTGGTGCGCAATGGGACCGCCAGCGGCTCCAGCGCACCGAGCGCGACCTCGATATCGGGCGCCCGGCACAGCTCGAGCAGCGCCAGATTATTGGCCGCCACCTGCGGCGCGGGCACATTGCCCGCCGTGGAGGCGATCCCGAGGATCTCGGCCTCCGGGCTGGCCAGCAGGTAGAGCAGTGCGAGGGAATCGTCGATGCCGGTATCGACATCCATGATGATCTGCTGAGGCACGAGACCGATCCTATCCGCGCCCTGACGTGCCCCGGTTCGCAGGTGTGACCGGTCGCGGCGGACCGGAGTCGGATACGGTGAATCGGTCCTCCGGCCGGTGAACGGCCGGAGGACCGATGCGCGGGATCGAGTCTCAGTACGTCGGCAGCGCGTAGTCCTCGCCCTTGCTGAACATCATCTTCAGTACCAACGGCCGCATCATCCGGGAGAACATGACGCGGTTGGCGGTGCGGAACATAGCGGTGCCGACTCGGCCGTGGGAGATCATCGCCTTGATTCCGCCGCCCGGCAGCTTCTTTGCCTCGTCGAGGAACGGCGTTACCTTCTCCTCGTAGCGTCGCAGGGCGCCGGTGGGATCGCCGGGTGTCGCGGCGATCTCGCCGGCGAGCACGTAGGCGCCGACGATCGCCATGGCGGTGCCCATACCGGTCATCGGCGAACCGCAGTAGCCGGCGTCGCCGAGCAGTGTTACACGCCCGGCATTAAGTGTCGGCATATCTATCCGCACAAGCTCGTCGAAGTAGAAGTCCGGCGTGGTGGCCATGGCGTCGAGAATGGCCGGTGCATGCCAGCCGTCACCGGCAAGATGCTTGTGGAACAGGCGATGCTGGGCGGCGGTATCGCCGCGCAGGGCTGGGTCCGGCTCGGTGCGTACGGTGAGGATGGCCTTGGCGGTTGCGGGGTCGTGATCGGGTCGGATACCGACGGAGGCACCGGGGATCAGCTGCATCGCGAACCAGCCGGGCCGCATGTCCTCCGGTGTCGGCATGGTGAAGAAGGACATGTAGCCGCCGAGATAGGTGCCGAATTTCTCCTCCGGGCCGAAGGCCAGGCGGCGGGTGACCGAATGCACGCCGTCGGCCCCGACGACGAGGTCGAAGCGTTCGGTGCCGCCGGAGGCGAGACTCACCTCGACGCCCGTGTTGTCCTGGCGCAGCGCGGTGATCCATTCGCCGTAGCGGTAGTCCAGATCCCCGCCCTCCGCGGCGACCTCGTCCAGGAGCACCTGGTTCAGATCGCCGCGGGTGATCTCGATCTCGGCCACCGGCCCCTTGCCGTCGAAGAACTCCATCGGGAGGTCCGTGAATGGGCGGCCCTTGGTATCGAACCACGTCATTCCCAGCTCGGTGAGCTGGTACTTGCGGATGCCTGGCATCAGCCCCATCCGCTCGGCCACCTCGCGGCTCGGGCCGCGCAGGTCCACGGCCTGCCCGCCGGGCCGGGGAGCGGCGGCCCGCTCGACGACGGTGACTCGGATTCCGGCTCGGAGCAGTTGCAGCGCAACGGCATTCCCGGCGATGCCGCCGCCGGAGACCAGGATGTGCGGGGTGGTGGCGGTGCTGCCCATGATGAGGGTTCCTGTCGGTTGGATCGAACGTCTTAGACAAATGTGCCACACGGTTGGCACGTTTGTCTAGTACAAATGTCTAAGACGTTGTAGCCTGGGCGTATGGGTAATCGGGAAGATCTATTGGCGGGGGCCAGGAAGGCGATCCTCGAACGCGGCCTGGCCAAGGTGACCGCACGGGATATCGCGGGTGCGGCCGGGGTCAGCCTTGCCGCCATCGGATATCACTTCGGATCCAAGGACCGCCTGATCGCCGAGGCGGTCACCGAGGGCGTGGGCGCCGAGATCGGCGACAGGATGGACGAGGCGATCCGCGATGCGGGCGAGGGGCGCACGCTCTTCGAATCGCTCGAGCCGACCTGGGACGGGATGCTGGATGTCGCGTACAAGTGTCATGACCAGCTGATGCTCAGCCTCGAGAACGGGGTGAACGTCGCCCGCACGCCCGAATCTCAGGCGTACATGGCCGCGGCGTCGGAAAGTGTCTTCCCGGAACTGGGCGAGATGCTGCGCGAGGTACACCCCGATCTCACCGTCTCCGAGGCTCGGGCGGTGGCCAAGGTCTACTTCGCGCTGTTCCAGGGCGTCGCGGTCATGTCGTTACTGGCCCCGGGGAGCGAAATGCTGCGCGGCGAGGATGTCGAGCTTGCGGTAAAGGCGATGCGCGGCAAATGAATCGGTCACGGGGTGGCCGGCTGGATCGGAGCGGGATAGGGCCGCCGATGGGAGCATGACGCGGCGGCGGTTGCTGCACGGTGTGGGAGCAGGCGTGTGCCAGGGGAGTGGACTCCAGGGTAGTCTCGCGGCCGACGCGTTCGGCCGGCGGTGACCCGGCGGCCTGGTATCCGGTCGCCGGCCCTGCCGGAGATGTCGGGTTGACCTGTGGGAGAGGAAGCTTCGTGGCGGGACGGATCGTCGGGGCCGAGTGGCTGCGGGAATTGCATGCGGTGCTCGATCCGCGCACGGTGCTGGTGTGTCTCCCCCCGGGCGGCGGCTCGGCCAGCGCCTATCGCGCGCTCGCGCGGCGATTCGGTGCGGACACAGCGGTTTTCGCGGTGCAGTATCCGGGGCGCCACGACCGGCTGGGCGATCCACTGATCGGCGATCTGCCCGAGCTCGCGGACCGGATTGTCGCCGCGCTGTCGCCCGGGGCGCCGCGGCTGGCGCTGTTCGGTCACAGCATGGGTGCGACCGTGGCCTTCGAGGTGGCGCGGCGGCTGGAGGCGAAGGGGCACAACCCGATCCGGCTGTTCGTCTCGGGGCGCCTCGCGCCGGATGCGCCGTATTCCGGCGCGATACATTCCGCCCCGGACGCCGAGGTGATCGCCGAATTGGAGCGCCTGGCGAACGATCCCGCCTCGGTGGCGATCCTGCGCGCGGAGCCGAGCCTGGCGGATTTGGTGCTGCCCGCCGTCCGCGCGGACTACCGGGCGGTCGAAACGTACCGATACGAACCGGGGGAGTTGCTGCGGTGCGGCATCTCCGCCATGGTCGGTGACGAGGATCCGACGGTGACACCGGAGCAGGTCGACCACTGGCGTCGCTTCACCGCCGCGGACTTCGACCTGACCGTCTTTCCCGGTCGGCACTTTTATCTCGACGAAATGGTCACCGAGGTGGGCGAATTCATCATCGAACGCCTCGGCTGAGCCGCGCGCCCGGTCGCCGGGATGCGATCGGGCGCGCCCCGGGACAGGGTTGCCTACCGGGTCGTCGGATGCGCGGCGAGCTGGCGGTGGCGGGGGATCCACCACAGCCCGACCCACGACACCACCACGGCGATGGCGACGAGCGCCCGCACCAGATCGACATCGCCGCGCGGATACAGCACCCCGGTGATGTAGTGGTCGATGAATCCGCTCGGCGGCAGTGCGGCCTCCCCGGCGTGTACCCGCGCCCAGTTCTCGAGGTGGGTCAGCGGGCACGAAATCCCGAAGATCACCGTGCTGAACCCCCACCCGAACGCCGCAAGATGCGTCCAGACGGTCCATCGCCACCGCCACGCGATGAAGCCGCCCACCACCACATAGACGACGAACAGATAATGAACTCCCGCAGTGACATCCGCCAGCAGCCGGTACATCATTACTCCAGGGTAGGCCCGGGTTCTGTCTGCGTGATCGTTTTGATGCGATCGATGCCGCGATCGAACGAGGCCATCCGCCCGGCCCCGTGGTTTCTGCGCAGGCCACGTTCTCCGGCGGTCGGGGGAGTGGGCATCGCGTGGACCGGCCATAGGTCGGTTGCCGCGTCGGCGGATCCGTGATCGTGCGATCTGATCTCTGCGTCGGGAGCGGTTTCGTGCGGCGGTCGGCTCGTTTCGATAGCGCGCGATAAGAGAGTTTGATTTTGTTAAATATCGGTATGAAAATATGCGCATTGAAACATGTGTCATGATCGCGTACGTCAATGATGACGAGTGCGCACTCTAGACTCGAGAACGCTCAGGAGCACAGGGGGTTCGCCGGGCTACCAGTTGGAGGGCTCGTAGTCCTTGAGGAAGCAGCCGTGCAGGTCCTCGCCGCTTTCGCCGCGGACGATCGGGTCGTAGACGCGGGCCGCGCCGTCGACGAGATCCAGGGGAGCGTGGAAGCCCTCCTCGGCGAGGCGGATCTTGGTGTAGTGCGGGCGCTCGTCGGTGATCCAGCCGGTGTCGACGGCGGTCATGAGGATGCGGTCGGCCTCGAGCATTTCCGCGGCGCTGGTGCGGGTGAGCATGTTCAGCGCGGCCTTGGCCATATTGGTGTGCGGATGGCCGGGGCCCTTATAGCCGCGCGCGAAGACGCCCTCCATCGCGGAGACGTTCACGACGTACTTGCGGCGGCCGGGGGCGGCGGACATGGCCGGTCGCAGCCGGGAGATGAGAATGAAGGGGGCCACCGAATTGCACAGCTGCACCTCGAGTAGCTCGGTGGCATCGACCTCGGCGACGGTCTGAACCCAGCTGTTGGTGTGCGCCAGATCGGGGACCAGGCCGCCGGCGTCGATGGCCAGGCCCTGTGAAATGCGTTCGGGCGTGGCCGATCCCGCGACGAGCGCCAGTTCGGTGATGTCGGCGGCGGACAGCGCGGGGGCCAGCGACGCGGTGAGCGCGGTGGGGTGGGCCTGCATGGTCTTGCCGAAGCTGACGGTATCGGGCAGCTCGCCCGCGGGCAGCGGGCCCGATTCGGCCTCGATCAGTGCGCCGTACGACCCGGCCGAGCGGCGCACGGTCTGGGCGGCGTTGTTGATCAGGATGTCCAGGGGGCCCTGTGCGGCGACGTCGTCGGCGAGCGCGACGACCTGGGCGGGATCGCGCAGGTCGATACCCACCACGCGGAGCCGGTGGATCCAGTCGGCGCTGTCGGGCTGTGCGGCGAAGCGCCGGATCGCGTCGTTGGGGAAGCGGGTGGTGATCGTGGTGTGTGCGCCGTCGCGTAGCAGCCGCAGGGCGATGTACATGCCGATCTTGGCGCGTCCGCCGGTGAGCAGCGCGCGGCGGCCGCTCAGGTCGGTGCGGGCGTCGCGCTTGGCGTGGCCGAGAGCGGCGCAGTCCGGGCAGAGCTGGTGATAGAAGGCGTCCACGCGGGTATAGCGCTGCTTGCAGATGTAGCAGGGCCGGGGCTTGAGCAGGGTCCCGGCGCTGGCGCCGGAAACGCTGGAGGACAACGGAATTCCGGCGGTCTCGTCGTCGATCCGGTCGAGCGAGCCGGTCGCGGTGGCGTGCACGACGGCGCGGTCGTTCTCGGCGACGGCATCGCGGGCGGCGATGCGGCGGCGCAGTTTGAACTTCTTGAACATATGGCCCACGGCCCGTTGCACGGCCACCGAATCGGGGTGCGCCTTATCCAGCTGCCCGGCCTGCTCGAGGACCCGTAGGCAGATCGCGAGTTCCTCGGCATCGATGGGGGAGTAGGCGAGGGAGTCGATGGCGGGCTCCGGCGTTGCGTCGCCGGTCGTGGGGTCGTAGTCGGCCATCGTGATGCGGGGCATTCCTTCGTGCGTGCGGGGTACGGGCGCACATATTGTCGCATCACCCCGGATGTGGGCCCGCACACGGCGGGCATCGGCAGTGCGGGGCTCGCTGCGCCGCCGCCGCTTCAGTTGTTGACATCATGCCAACAGTCGGCCAGGCTGGTCGCAGGGCCGGTCGATCCGGCCAGGAGAGGTGAGAGACGATGACGCGCGCGGCATGGAGCGACGACGAGGTGGAGGCCGTCCGGGAGCTGGCGAGGGATTTCTTCGCCAAGGAGGTCATACCGCACGAGGAGAAATTCGTCGAGCAGGGCCATCCCGATCGTGAGCTCTACAACCGCGCGGGCGAGCTGGGCCTGCTGTGCGCGGCGATTCCGGCCGAATACGGCGGCGGCGGAGGCACCTTCGCGCACGAGGCGGCGATCATCGAGGAGCAGTCGCACCTCGGCGACGGGGCGCTGGGCATGCCGGTGCACTCGGCGATCATCGCGCCGTACATCGCGCATTTCGGCACCGAGGAGCTCAAGCGCCGGGTGCTGCCGCGCGCGGCGAGCGGCGAGATGGTGCTGTCGATCGGCATGACCGAGCCGGGGACCGGCTCGGACCTGCAGGCAATCAAGACGCGCGCGGTCCGTGAGGGTGAGGGGGAGGACGCAGAATATGTCATCACCGGTTCAAAGATTTTCATCTCCAACGGCTGGCTGTGCGACGGCATCATCCTGGCGGTGAAGACCGATCCGACCAAGGGCGCCGCGGGCGTCTCGCTGATCTTCGCGGAGGTCGGCGACGACACGCCGGGGTTCACGCGCGGCCGGATCCTGTCCAAGATCGGCGGTAAGGGCCAGGACACCGCGGAGCTGTTCTTCGACGGGCTGCGGGTGCCGGCGGCGAACCTGCTCGGCGAGGCCGAGGGCCAGGGCTTTTATCAGATGATGCAGTTGCTGGCGCAGGAGCGGCTGGTGACCGCGATCATGGCGGTGGCGATGATGGAGAAGGCCGTCGAGCTGACCGTGGAGTACACCAAGGGCCGGGAGGCGTTCGGCAAGCCGCTGTTCGCGATGCAGAACACCAAATTCGAGCTGGCCGAGTGCAAGACCATCGCGCAGGTGGGCCGCACGTTCCTCGACGACGCGATCGTCAAGCACCTGCGCGGCGAACTCGATATCCCCACCGCCGCCATGGCGAAATACTGGCTGACCGATCAGTTGGGTATTGTGGTGGACCGTTGTCTGCAACTGTTCGGGGGCTATGGATATATGACGGAATACCCGATCTCCCAGCTCTATACGGGCGCCCGGATCCTGCGCATCCTGGCCGGTTCGAACGAGGTGATGAAGGATCTCATTGCCCGGTCACTCTGAAACTCAGTTCCGGTCCGCGGGAGCGGGCTCCGGCGGCGCCCCCGCGCGGCGGCGCCTGGATCCCGACGAACGCCGGGCGCAGATCCTGGCCTGCGCGATCGATATGTTCGGCGAGCGCCCGTATGCCGCGGTGTCCACCGCGGAGCTCGCGCAGCGGGCCGGGGTGGCGCGCGGGCTGATCAACCACTACTTCGGTAATAAGCGCGACCTGTACCTTGCGGTGGTGCGCCGGATGGTGACGCTGCCGAAGCCCGGCAAGATGGTCATTCCGACCGGCACCGATCGCGAGCGGGTGGACGCGAGCGTGTCGTGGCTGCTGGATATCATCGGCGAGCACGGCAGCACGTGGGTCAAGGTGATCGGGCACGAGGGGATCGGCGACGACCCCGAGGTGCAGCGCATCCTCGACGAGGCCGACGACGCGGCCGCCGAGCGCCTGCTCGAGATGGTCGGACTCGGCGACTCGGAGCGCTCGGCGCAGTTGCGGGCGCTGGTGCGCGCCTACGGTGGCATGGTGAAGGCCGCCGGCCGCGAATGGATCGTCCGTGGAGCCCTGGATCGCGCACAGGTACACGATCTGCTTGCGGATATGTTGCTGACGCTGATCACCAGGTCGTTCGGGAGGATCGAGCAGCCGCGGTGACGTCGGTACGGGTGCGCTGCACCAGTACACTGCCGCGGTATGGCAAACGATAGGCAATCCGCGTCGGCGTTGTTCGGGCCGATCCTCGACGGCGTGAGCATTCCGACTCCGCCGGTGTTCGACAGCGTGGAACAGGAGCGGCAGTACCGCAAGGAACAGTTGGCCGCGGGATTCCGGCTGTTCGGCCGGTTCGGGTTCTCCGAGGGCGTCGCCGGGCATATCACCGTGCGCGATCCGGAATTCCCCGAAACCTTCTGGGTCAATCCATTCGGCATGAGCTTCAACCATATTCGCGTCTCGGACCTGGTCCGTGTCGATCACACCGGAACCGTGGTGGAGGGCCGGAACCTGGTCAACCGGGCGGCCATCGTGATCCACACCAAGGTGCACGAGGCCCGGCCGGATGCGGTGGCCGCGGCGCATTCGCATTCGCTGTACGGCAAGGCGTTCTCGAGCCTGGCCATACCCCTGGACCCCATCACCCAGGATGCGTGCGCATTCTTCGAGGATCACGGTCTGTATCGCGATTACGGCGGCGTGGCAACCGAATTCGAGGAGGGCGAGCGGATCGGCGCGGCGCTGGGGTCCGGTAAGGCGGTGATTCTGCAAAACCACGGGCTGCTCACCGTCGGTCACAGCGTGGCGGAGGCGGTGTGGTGGTTCATTACCATGGAGCGCTCGTGCCAGGCCCAGCTGCTCGCCATGTCGGCGGGCACCCCGGTGCATATCGACCGGGAGACCGCACTCACCGTGCGCGCACAGATCGGCTCGCCGGTCGCCGGCTGGTTCCAGGCCCGCCCGCTGTGGGATCAGATCGTCAAGTCCGATCCGGACCTGTTCGACTGATCTGTCCGGCTATTCCAGCACGGACCACGGGCGGTGCGGTGCGTCGTCGGTCGGCCCGGATGCCGCGGCGGTTCCGGCGCTGAGGGTGGTCGTCAATTCGTCCAGGGCATCGGCCGCCGCCCGATCGTGCCGTCGGAGTTGCTCGGTGAGCGTCTGTTGGGCGGCCCGGTGTTCGTGCAGGCGCTCCTGGGCGATCGATCGTGCGGTGGCGAATGCCTGGTTTGTTGTCTCGGTGATGATCTCGCCCAGCCGGTCCTCGTCGATTCGGCGGGCGGACGGTCGGATCGAGATCGATCGGACCGCGCCCGCCGCGGTGACGCGGACGGTCACGAGCCTGCTGGGAGCGGTAACGTCGGCCTCGAGGTCCTGTAGTTCGCCGAGGAGCTGGGTCAGTTCGCGTGCCTGCTGTGTGAACGTCTCCAGTACGCCGTTTGATCTCGGCTCAAGATCCTCGGGGGTCATTGTTCGGGCAGTTTCTTCAGGGCCGATTTGACGGCGCCGCGCACCTGGCTGTTCGGGTCGTGCGCGTACTGCTCGACGAGTGGTCGATCCGCCGGGTTTTTGGATCGGGCGAGTGCCTTGATCGCGGTGGCCCGGGTTTCCGGATCCGTGACGTACGGGAGTATCAAGCTGCGTGCCTCCTGGGTCTTGAACTGGCCTAGATAGTGCAGGACGGGGTCCTTCGAGGGGATGTGGTGCAGGGTGTCGAGCAGGCGCGCCATCCGGTGGTAATCCTGCCGCTCGGCGGATGTTATCGAACAGTTTTCTCCCCGTGACGGGATATCCCTGGCGGGCGTACCGGCCGAGGAATGGTGCGAGGTAGAGCTGGGCGTCGCCGGTCGCGCCCGCCGTCGTGCCGCCGGTGGTTTGGATGGCGCCGCTGACGTATCCGTCCAGTTCGGTCAGCAGGGTGTCGACATCGTGCCCGGCCTGGACCTTGAGCCGCTCGATATAGTCCTCGATCGACATCCCCAGGAACCAGCCTAGATCCGGCGCCCACGAGGTGACCGTCCAGGTCTTGATGGTCATATCGCAGTAGAAGAGAACGGATTTGATCGAGTCGCGCTCGGAGGCCGAGTAGCTCGCCGTTGTCTGGCATGCCTGGCTCAGGCATTGGGAGAAGAACCCGACGTCGTTGACCGCGGTGAGCAGCATCGCGGCGGCCGATGCGGGGTGATGCGATCAAGGTCGCGCTCGAACATCGCCAGGGCGTGTCGATCGACATGGTGGTGCCGTATCGGCTCGGGGACGCCGCGCTCGATGTCGATATGGACCGGGCCGACGCGGCCGTCGCCGAGGGCAGGCTGTGGCGGGAACGCGCCGCAAACGCGGAATAGCGTGCACTGGCGCGGACGCGGACGTCCCCGCGGGGGCGTTATTCCGGTGGGCGCGCGCGGCTGGGCTGCACGCGAGGAGGCTCGTTGGGCATCTTGGGATAGACCGGGGGCCAGGGGGCGTCCATCAGGCCCGCGTCGAGGTCGCGGGCGGATAGCTCGAGTAACGGCGTGAGGTCCTGGGGGGTGCGGTCGGCCCACGGGTCGCCGAGGTCGGCGACGCGGGCGGGCACGGTGCTCAGGGTGAGCTCCTCGGGGACGACGTCGTCGAGCTCGTCCCAGAACAGTGGGGTGGAGACCTGGCCGCCGACCTTGGGGCGCACGCACCAGGCGCCGAAGACGGTGCGGTGCGGTGCATTCTGGTTGTAGTCGAAGAAGACGCGGGCGCCGCGCTCCTCCTTCCACCAGGAGGCGGTGATCTGCTCGGGGTGGCGGCGCTCGAGCTCGCGGGCCAGCGCGACCGCCGCCGCGCGCACCTGGTAGCCGTCCCACTTCGGCTCCAGCAGCGCATACAGGTGCAGGCCGCGCGAGCCGGAGGTCTTGACGCGCACGTCGATGCCCAGTTCGGTGCAGAGCGACCGGGTCAGCACCGCCGCGCGACGCAGTTCCGGGAATCCGATACCGGGGGAGGGATCGAGATCCACCCGCAGTTCGTCGGTGACTCCGGTGGGCGGCAGCACCGCGCCCGCGGCGTCGTGCACGGGCGCGGCGGTACTCGCCTCGGGTGCTCCGGCATGGGTGGGCCAGACGTGAAAACCCAAGCAGCCCAGGTTGACCGCCCACAGGATGTGCGCCATGTCGGCGGCGACCAGCGCGTCGCTGGTGGTGCCGTTGGGGGTGGATACCACGGTGGTCTGCAGCCAGTCGGGCACCGATTTCGGTACCCGCTTCTGGAACCAGGACTTGCCGCCCGCGCCGTCGGGATAGCGTTCGAGCAGGACAGGGCGGTTGCGGGTGGTGCGCAGCAGGGGTTCGGCGACCGCGAGGTAGTAGTCGAGGAGATCCTTCTTCGTCTCGCCGTGCTTGCTGAAGTAGATCTTGTCCGGATTCGAGATCGACACCACCCGGCCGTCGATCTCGACGTCGATTACGGCGCTCATTTTTTCGCCTCGGCAAAGATATCCGCGAGCTCGGCGGGGGCGACCTCGTCGAGCTGGGCGTAGGTGCACGACTGCGGGGTGCGGTCGTCGCGGAAGCGCACCAGGCGCCCGCCGTGCCGCAGCCGCCCCGCCATGACGTGCTCGTACCGGACCTCGGCGACCAGCTCGGGCCGCAGCCCCTCCCAGGACAGATCCTTGCTGCCGGTCCAGCGGCTGACCCCGCCGGGCATCTTCCCGTCCGCCCTGGCCTGGGCGGCGGCATCGGCCCAGGTGCGCCACGGATGATCGACGAGTGCATCCTTGCGCAGCGGCTCGAGCTCGGTGACCAGCTCCGCGCGCCGCGCGGCGGTGAAGCTGCTGGCCACGCCGACGTGATGCAGGTTTCCCTCGTCGTCGAACAGGCCCAGCAGCAGCGAGCCGACGCCCTGGCCGTCCTTGTGCCAGCGGAACCCGGCCACCACGCAGTCCGCGGTGCGCTCGTGCTTGACCTTGACCATCACCCGCTTGTCCTGCAGATACGGCAGATCGCCCGCCTTGACCATCACCCCGTCGAATCCGGCGCCCTCGAATCGGGTGAACCAGTCCTGCGCGATGTCGGGATCGGAGGTGACGGGGGTCAGATGCGCGCGCTCGAGGGAGTTGTCCACGATGGTCTCGAGGATGCGGCGGCGCTCGGCGAACGGCGTACCGGTCAGGTCCTGCTCGCCGAGGGCGAGCAGATCGAACGCCACGAAACTCGCGGGGGTCTCCACGGCGAGCTTGTTCACCCGGGACGCCGCGGGGTGCAGCCGATTCTGCAGGGTGTCGAAATCCAGGCCGTTTTCGGTGACCATGACGATCTCGCCGTCCAGGACGCACCGCTGCGGCAGCGCCCGGGCCAGCAATGTCACTAATTCGGGGAAATATCGCGTGAGCGGGCGATCGTTGCGGGAGCCGAGCTCGATCTCGTCGCCGTCGCGGAACACGATGCAACGGAACCCGTCCCATTTGGGTTCATAGAAGAGTTCCGCATCACGCGGTAATGCGGATGCGGATTTGGCCAGCATCGGTTTGACGGGTGGCATGACCGGTAGATCCACGGAAGCCTCCTTCGGGCCGATCTCTCACCGAATAGACGGGACGGGCGAGAACAATTCATCGCCCGAACCCGTTGCTCGTGAAGATCGTAGGCTGTGCGGCGCGCCCGGCGGGCACGGAGGCGGTAGCTTGCGTAACCACGCAGGGCCCTCGGAAGCGCCGCCATTCAACACAGCACCGACACGAACGTGGTCCCGGCCACCAGCGCGCCGGGACCACGTCGGAGGTCAGGTCTCCAACCACCCGTGCTGTTCGGCGAACTCCGTCAGGCGCTCGCGGATGGTGATGATCTCCCCGGCCGTCAGGGCCGGGCTCGCATCCAGCAGCAGTTCGGTGATCAACCGCTTGTGCTCGGAGGGGGTGAGCGCGCCGGGGCTGCGCTCGCGGTTGCGATGCCGCGGCGCGGCGGCCGGCTGACCGCCGACCAGGGTCAGGTTCACCGCCTTGGGCCCCCGATCACCCTCTGTCACCTCGAATTCGAATACCCGCCCCTGGCGGAGTTCGTCCTCGTCGAGCCCGATGTCGTTCACATGAACGAACACATCGGGACCACCGTCTTCCGGGCGGATGAAACCAAACCCTCGAGAACTGTCGAAGGACACCAGTTTCCCTATCGACACCTACACCCGCTCCTCATTCATGGGACATGTCTGCGGCCCCTGCGTGGATACGCTCCGCTGCCGCCTCCGGGCCTGACGCAGACATGCCCGTATCGCCGTCACTGTGCCGTCACTCTAACCGTCACGATGCCCGTTGTCGGGGGATTCACCACCGGTGGAGAGTGCTTTCTGCAGGGAATTGAACACCGTCAGACCCTGGCCCACCATGCCGTTGATCAACTCGCCGACGCCGTCGGGTCCGTTGAGCACCGTGAGATTGGCGTTGGACAGGCCACTTGCGGCCTGTTTCACGATTTCGGGCAGCTGCTCGATGAGCAACTGATCCAGTGCGATGCGGTTGTTGGAGGCCGCGGCGTCGGCCTGGATGCGGGTGCGGTCGGCCTCGGCCTGCGCCAGGATCCGCACGCGTTCGGCCTCGGCCTGCGCGGGCTTGACGACCTCGGTCTGCAACTGCTGCTCGCGCAGCTGCGCCTCCTTGCGGGCGCGCTCGGCCTGCGCGGTGAGCACCTCCTGCAGCGCGATCGCCTCGGCCAGCGGGCCGGCCTGGCCTGCCTCGGCCTTGGCCTTGTCGACATCGCGCTGGTATTCGGCCTGCAGGATCGAGGTCTGCCGCTGGTATTCGGCCTGTTTGCGGCGCGAGGCCTGTTCGGCCTCGGCGGCGGCCTGCGAGGCGGCGGCCTGGGCGATCTGTGCGTCGCGCTGGATGGCGGCGTTATGGGGTGCGGCCAGGGCCTTGATATAGCCGAGGTTGCCGTCGTCGATCGACTGGATCTGCAGCGAGTCGACCCACAGCCCGATATTGCTCATCTCGAGCTTCGAGGCGATCAGCACCTCGTCGGCGAGCTTCTGGCGCTCACGGATGATCTCCTCGACGGTCATCGAGCCGATGATCGAACGCAGATGCCCGGCGAAGATGCGGCCGGTGAGCACCGACATCTCCCGTTCCTGTTCGGACAGGAAGCGTTGCGCGGCATTGACGACCGATTGGGTGTCGTTGGCGACCTTGAAGGCGATCACGGCGCGCACATCGAGCTGGATGGCCTGTTGGGTGACGCAGCGTTCCTGGATCTCGGCCTCGTACATGGCCAGCGATAGATATTTGACCTTGCGGAAGAACGGCATCACCCAGATGCCGTGCCCGGTGATCACCTTGAACGGCGCGCCGTCCCTGCCCTTCCCGCCGCTGACGAGCATCGCCTGGTCCGGATCGGGCACGTGGTAGCCCAGCACTGTTGTCTCCCTTGCTATATGACGCTGTCTCCAGGTCCGAGGTCGAGCGGAATCCACGGAACCACGTCGACGACCCGGCCAGGATGCACCTCGACGATCAGGACGGTAGCGCCCCTGTCGATAGGTTCGGCGGATCGTGCGATGTAGCTCTCTGTTCCCCCTCGGATCGCGACCAGGACCTCCCCGAGCGTTCCTGTGCCGCGGATCGGCGATGTGAGCGTACCGGTCAAACCGTGCACCGGGTCGGTCATCGCTTAGAACTCCTTGCCGGGCAACGGTGTACCGGACTCTCCAGCCTACCGCTGCGGGCTATCCGGAGCACCTGATAGTCGCCCGGCGCGCCGCGTCAGCAGGGGTGGTCCGCGCGGGGCACGGTCAGGTCGGTCAGGTAGGCGACGACCGGATCGTCGACGCAGTGCGACTTGCCGGTCAGCGCGATCGTGTGCTGGGTGCCGCGATAGGTGATGAGCGTGGCGTGCAGCTCGTGGGCCAGATCGACGCCGGCTTGATACGGGGTGGCCGGGTCGTCGGTCGTGGACACCACGACCGTGGGCGGCAGTCCCGTGATGGCCAGGGTGTGCGGCTGGCTGGTGGGGGGTACCGGCCAGAAGGCGCACAGGCCCAGGGGAGTGGGGCCGCGGTCGCGCCCATCGTCGGAGAACGGCCTGGCCGCGCGCATGTCGTTGGTGAACCGATCGTTGGTGGCGCGATCGGTGATGGCGGGTTCGTCGACGCACGTGATCGCATCGAATGCGTTCTGGTCGACCTGCAGCGGCGTCGCGGTCGGGCCGCCCGCGACGTCGCCGGCGAATTCGGCGGGCAGCGCGAGCATCGTGTCAGGGTTGCCCGCGGCCAGATCGCGCAGGGCGGTGATCAGGGGATCCCAGTGGGTGGGGAGGTAGAGGGCGGCGATGGTGCGTGAGATGACATCGTCGTAGGACAACCACGCGTTCGGGTCCTGTAGCGAGTGGATCGGTTGTGTCTCGAGGGGCAGGACCAGAGCGTGGTAGCGGGCGGTGGCCTGCGTGGGATCCGTGCCCAACGGGCAGTCGGTCTGCTGTGCGCAGACCGCGGCCATGGTGTCGAAGGCGGCCTGGAAGGCCTTGTACTGGTTGACATCACGGGTGTATCGGTCCTGGTCCGGGGCCACCGCGCCGTCGAGAACCAGCGCGCGCACGCGATCGGGGAACCGTTCGGCATAGGCCCAGCCCAGCCGGGTGCCGTAGGAGTAGCCGATATAGCTGAGGGTGTCCTCGCCCAGCGCGGCGCGGATGACGTCGATATCGCGCGAGGAGTCCCGGGTCCCGACATGGGCCAGGGCAGGCCGCGGCGTAGGTGCGGAAGTGCTGTTCGATGCGGGCGATGCCCTCGGGGATCGTTTCGCCGGGCGCGGCTCGCGCACCTCCCCTCCGCAGCGCCGTCCGATTCGAGTGTATTGCGCGAGGTGTGATCGGCGCGGGGCATTCATGGTCACGACCAGCGCGGCGGGTCACGATGTTTTGCTTGGCGAAAGTTCGGTAACCCTGTAGGGCTCGGGGAAATTGCATCTGGTGATTCCGGCGCGGCCGTGCAAGGCTTAAGCGGTGAACACTCCTCCGGATATAGGGGGCGCTCAGTCGGCTCCCGCCTCCGACAAGCTCGATAGCGGCGTGCTGAAGATCGCCGGCGTGGTGGTGCTCGGCGCCATCATGTCGATCCTGGACATCACCGTCGTCACCATCGCGATCCCGACATTCCAGGGCACCTTCCACACCGCCTACACCAGCGCCGCCTGGTCGATGACCGGCTACACCCTCGCACTGGCCACGGTGATTCCGCTGACCGGCTGGGCCGCGGACCGCTTCGGCACCAAACGCCTGTACATGATGGCGCTGACCTTCTTCGTTCTCGGGTCGCTGCTGTGCTCGACGGCATGGAATATCGAGTCGCTCATCGGTTTTCGCGTCATTCAGGGCCTGGGCGGCGGCATGCTGATGCCGCTGGGTATGACGATCATGACCCACGCTGCCGGTCCGCAGCGGATCGGGCGGGTGATGGCGGTGCTGGGCGTACCGATGCTGCTCGGGCCGATCCTGGGGCCGATCCTGGGTGGCTGGCTGATCGGGGTGCACTGGTTCGGCATGCCGGGCTGGCACTGGATCTTCCTGATCAACCTGCCGATCGGGGCGGTGGCGCTGATCCTGGCGCATGTGGTGTTCGCCGCGGACCGGCCCGAGCCGACCCAATCGTTCGACTTCGTCGGGATGCTGCTGGCCTCGCCGGGCCTGGCACTGTTCCTGTTCGGGGTGTCCTCGATTCCGCAGAAGCACACCGTGCTCGCGGCCGGGGTGCTCGTTCCGGCGGTGATCGGGGTGGTCCTGCTGGCGGCATTCGTCTGGCATGCGATGCGCACCGAACATCCGCTGATCGATCTGCATCTGTTCCGGAACCGGTCGCTGACCTTCGCCGTGCTGACGATGGTGTTCTTCGCGGTCGCCTTCTTCGGGGCCGGGCTGCTGCTGCCCAGCTATCTGCAGCAGGTGCGCGGACTGTCGGCATTGCATTCCGGATTGATGCTCGCCCCACAGGGTTTGGGTGCGATGCTGACGATTCCGATAGCCGGGCGGCTGGTCGACAAGATCGGACCCGGCAAGGTCGTGATGACCGGCATCGCGGTCATCGCCGTCGGCACCGCATTCATGACCCAGTTGCGTGCGGACACGTCGTATCCGATGCTGATCGCCGCGTTGTTCGTGATGGGACTGGGCATGGGCTGCACCATGATGCCGGTGATGAGCGCCGCGATCCAGACGCTGACCCAGGCGCAGGTGGCGCGGGGGTCGACGCTGATGAATATCGTCAACCAGACCGCCGGATCCATCGGCACCGCGACGATGTCGGTGATCCTGACGAACCTGTTGAACGGCAAGCAGTTCGCGCAGCTGGCGATCGCCTCGCGGTTCGACCCAAGGGTAGCGGCCAAGGTCCCGGCGAGCATCATCCACGAGGGCCTGCAGCAGGCCGCGTGGGCGTTCTCGCACACCTACATCGTGGCCGTGGTGCTGTGCGTGCTCACCCTGATCCCGGCGTACTTCCTGCCACGGGTCAAGCCGCCGGTGCCTGTCGAGCCGGTGGATGCGCCGGTAGTGATGGGGCACTGACACCCGTCATCCCGGCATGCGTTTGGCCGGGATCCACAGGTACACAGTGGATCCCGGCCAAAGACGCGCCGGGATGACGGTTGCAGATCAGGCCCAGCGCCGCGGCCGCAAGGGCGAATCCGGCGCTGATCCACGAACCCGTGGACATGGCGGCGGTAAACGCCGATTTCGCCGGGCCCTCGAGACCCAATTGGAATGCCGCGCCGATGGAATCACGTCCGGCCGCCGGGGCGTTCGCGGGCATATGCGAGGTGAACACCCCCGCCAGCACGCTGCCCAGCACCGCGATACTGATGGCCAGTACGACGATGCCGCCCGATGCCGCCACCGCCCGCGCCCTGGCGTTCGATTTCGGGCTGCTGTGCGTCCTGGACGGACTCACGGCACGGATGCGGGCGGCGGCGGTGGAACCTGGCGCGGCGGCCTCAGTTGGGAGCGGTGGCCCGGTCGGCTGATTGCGTCAGCAGGACCGCCACAAAGCGATACAAGGTGACCAGTGAGATCAATCCGAACATGAACAGGGTGACGCTGCCGACGGACTTGTTCACCGGGTTGAGGAACAGTGAGAATGCGTACGACCCGATGACAATGATCGGGGCGGCGTCGACCCAGCTGAGCGGCCGTGTCTCCGCTCGGCTGAGCGCGTCCCTACCGAGGATGGGGATGAGCACGAACGAGACGACGAGGGTGGTGACAAACCCCCAGACCGTCCATCCCAGCGGCAGTTGGGGGTCGCCGAAGAACGAGTCCTGCGGTGCCAGGGCCTTGGACTTGCCGACCCATTCGTAGACACCGAACTTCGTGCAGAAACCATTAGTGAGAAAGGCGAGCCAGGCATGCAGCATTCCGTAGAGCACGCAGTGCCACACGACCTGCCACGGCCGCAGCGAGCGTGGGTTCACCACGATCTTCCCGTCCAGCACGACGTTGATGATCACGTAGACCGGCCACAATAACGCGGCCATCGCGATCGGAACCAGCAGGGGCACGCTCCCGATGTGGGGACCCAGCATCGACAGATTGCCATAGCGCAGATCGCCCCAGACGAATCCGCTGAACGAGATGTTGGCCTGTTCGAAGGACCACTCGATGACGGTCGCGATCACGAACCATGCAGCGGCGAGTTTTACGCCGAGGTGTTTGAGCATGTGGCCGAACACGGCCACCACGAGCGCCAGCGACGTGATCGTCTGCGGGATCACCGGCAGGCCCTTGCCGCCGGTCTGTATCCCCGACCAGAGAGTCATCACCACCCACACCACGCAGGCGACACCGAGGGCCACATCGACCGGATTCGCCCGTCGCGCTTCCCTGCTCGTGCGGTTGTTGGTACTCGTGCTCATTCGCCACAGTCCTTCCGGTCCTACACTCACGTCAGACTAGAAAAATATTCTAGAACAATCCTCTAGTCAATAGCCGGTTTCCGGTACTGTTCGGTGGTGTCCACTGCCTCGATTGCCGGCGTTGCGCGCCGGCGCGCCATCCTCGACGCCGCGCTGACGGTCTTCCTCAAGAGCGGGGTGGCGGGCACCAAGGTCGAGGCTCTCCACCGCGCATCGGGGGCCAGTGTGGGCAGCATCTACCACTTCTTCGGGAGCAAAGAGGGGGTGGCCGCCGAGTTGTACATCGAAACACGGCGCGATTACCTTGACACCTATCTTGCTGCCCTGCAAAGCAATTCGAGTGCGCGCGCCGGGATCGAAGGCTCCGTTCGCACCCACCTGGAGTGGGTCGCGGCCAACGAGTTGCGGGCACGCTACATGTTTCATTGCCGCGAGTACGAGATTATCGAGGAATCACGGCCGGCGATCACCGCACTGAACGAGCACTTCTATGGCGAGGCGAGCACCTGGCTGCAGCCGCACGTGGACAAGGGTCGCATCAAACCGCTACCGCCCAGGTTGTGCCAGGCGCTATGGATGGGTCCATGCGTCGAATATGCCCGGCTGTGGCTGGCCCGCTCGGCAGAGTTCGACATGCTCGGCGCCGCCCCGATCCTCGGCCAGGCGGCATGGGACGCGGTGAAGGCCTGATCCTCGGCCTCTCAGTCGCGTCCGAGCTGAATTGCCTTGACCAGCAGCAGGACCGCGCCGACCACCAGGTATGCGCGCAGTGCGAGCATGCCGAGCTTCGTTCCGGCGGACCAGGTTACGGGCTCGAGCAGGGTCAGGGGCGGCATGCGCCAGTGATCCTTCTCGGCCGCATCGATCGCCGGGGCCGGTGCCGGGGTGGGGGAGCGGCGCGCGATCCAGCGCAGCGCCGCGCCGGCGATGGCGGTCAGCACGATCAGCGCGACGGCGAGATAGGCCGCGGTCGTGGTCACATCCAGGTGCGGGAACAGCGTGGTGGCCATGAGGATTCCCGATAACAGCAGCAGCACCCCGACGATGACGGCCGCGACGATATTGAGTCCCGTGCGATTCACCCACGGCCCCAGCACCTGCGGGTCGTTGCACAGCAACAGCAGGAATACGCTCGCGCTGGGCAGCAGCAGCCCGGCCAGCGCCTGCACGGCGGTGGTGATCAAACCCAGTGGCGCACCGGGGATCAGCACGACCCCCGCGGCCAGCACGACCATCGCGATATAGGACACGTAGAACTGTTTGGCATCGGAAAATCCGCGGTGCAGCGAATGTTTGATGCCGAATACGTCGCCGAAGGCGTAGCTGGTGGCCAGGGTCACCGCGGCCGCGCCGATGATCGACGCATCGAGCAGCACGATCGCGAAGATCGAGCCCAGCGTGCCGTCGATGCGGCCCAGCAGATGCGCGATACCGCCCGCGTCGACGAACTTGCCGACGGTGCCGGTCGTGCGGGCGGCGTAATCGGCGGTCATCATCAGCGCGGCCGCGCCGATCACGACGACGAACGCGCCCAGGGTGGTGTCGGCGCGCTCGTATCCGATGAACCGCGGGGTGATCCGCTTGTCGACGATATTGGACTGCTGGAAGAACAGCTGCCACGGCGCCACGGTGGTGCCGACGATCGCGATGATCAGCAGCACCGCATCGGAGCTGAACCCACCCGCGACGCCCGGCACCACCAGATCCCGTGCGGCATGGACCCATCCGGGGTGCGACATGAGCAGCATCGGGATCTGCAGCAGGGTGATCGCGATGAAGACGAACATCGCCCGTTCCCAGCGCCGGAAACTGCCGCTGGCCATGATCACCACGAGCGCGACCGCCGCGATCGGCACCACGAGGTACTTGGAGATGCCGAAATAGTCGGCGGCCAGGGAGATTCCGATGAATTCGGTGACGATGGTCAGGAAGTTCAGGACGAACAGATCCCCGACCGAGAACCAGCCCCAGCCGCGGCCGAACCGCTCGTTGATCAGCCTGGCATGCCCGATGCCGGTCACCGCGCCCAGGCGAACCACCATCTCCTGGTTCACGATCAAAACAGGAACCAGGAGCAGTAATACCCACAGCAGGCTGTAGCCGTAGTTCTGCCCGGCCTGGGCGTAGGTGGCCATGCCGCCGGCGTCGTTATCGCCGACCATGACGATCAGGCCGGGGCCGACGATGGCCAGCAGGGTCAGCGTGCGGGTGCGCAGCGTGCGCGGGTGGTCGGTGTCGGCGAGGCTGATCTTGCCGAGCGCGCCCTCGATATCGCCCAGGTGCGCGGAGTCCAGCACCGCCGAGCGGCGGGCGGATGCGGCCGGAGCGGGACTCTTCGCCTCGGGTGCCGGGCTGTGTTGATCGAGCCCGCCCGCCGGCCCGGCGTGGTTACGCTCCGCTGCCGCCTCCGGGCCTGCCGCGGCCGGGCCCCGCGCATCCTCCGGCGGTTCTGGATCGGTCATCTCGAACCCGTGCCGTCCAGTGCCTCGGTGGCCGGTCCCCGGGACTCATCCTCCCGGACCGGCCGGGGCGCGGGTTCGCGGCGGCGCCAGTCCTCGGGAATGGTCTCCTCCAGGATGTCGTCCACCGTGACCACACCGAGTACCCGATCGGCGTCGTCGACGACCGGGATCGTATAAAGGTTGAAATCCGCCATCAGCAGCGCGATATCGGTGAGGTCCGCATCGGGAGCGACCCGCACCGGATCGGCGTCCATCAACTCCGCCACGGGCGTGCCCGGATCGGCCTGCAGCAGCGCGATCACCGAGACCACCCCGGCCAGGCGGCCGGCCTCGAGGACGTGCACCTTCAGCAGCGCCTCCGATTGCAGGCCCCGCGCTCCCGTGATCACCGAAAGGGCCTGTGCCGCCGTCGCATCCGGGGCGCACGAGGCGATGTCGACGGTCATCAGCCCGCCCGCGCTGTCGGGATTGAAGCCCAGCAGGGTGATCACCTTGGTCCGCTGGCCCGCCGGCATCAGGTCCAGCACCTTGCGTCGGCGGGACTGGCGCAGGTCGGCGACGGCGTCCGCGGCGTCATCGGCGCGCATCCGGCCCAGCAGGGCCGCGACCTCCGGATCGGACATGTCGTCGAGCAGGCGGCTGGCCTCGTCGGGATCGAGCTCCTCGAACACATCGGCCTCGAGCTCCGGATCGGTATGCACGGTATCGAGGATTTCCCCGCGCTCGCGCTTGTCCGCATCCTCGAGCAGATCCGCGATCTGCGCGGGTTTGAGCGCACGCACGCGGCCGCTGACCCGGCGCACGGTCATCGACTGGCTGTGCCCGATGAGCGGCTCGAAGGCCTTCCAGTCCCGCGAGGCATGCCCGCCGCCGGCCTTGATGAGCCCGAAAAGCCGTGCGGGACGGCGGGTGTCGAGGCGGGCGAGCACCCAGCCCGATCCGGTGCCGCCGAGGCCGGTGTGCTCGAGCCCGTTGTTGCCAGGCCCGTTGTTGCCAGGCCCGGAGTTGTCGAGCTCGACGTCGTAGGCGCGCACCAGTTCCGCGGCCGCGACATCGATCAACCGATGCCCGAGAATATCGGCGCGGAGCAGCACCTCGCCCTCGCGCCGCTCGAAGGCGCGCAGGTCGACCTTGTTGCGCGACAACACGATGCGGTCCGTGCCGAACTCCTGGATGTGATCGACCGAGACGAACACCTCCCGGCCGCCCATGCCGACGACCGCGCCGGTGACCGGTGGATAGGCGTCGCCACCGGGCAGCCGCACGATGAGATCGTCGACGCGGCCGATGGAGTCACCGGAGCGGGCGATCACCGGCGACTTCAGCAGCTCCGAGAGCTGCAGGGTGGTCGCGGTCATGGGCTGCGGCCGGGATACGGGCTCGGTCATCTGCGCTGCTCCTGGGTCGGTGTCCCCGGATGCCGGTGGTCACGGCGCTACCGCGCGCCGTGGTCGGCACTGCTACTGGACTAGTTAACCAACCTCCGATCACCGCGGCGCGACGCCCCGCGTCAATCCCACCCGTCGCGCACGCTCGCGAACTCGGCCGATGCGCGGTCGGCGGTGATCTCGTCGTCGTCGGCGTCGTAGTCGTACAGCTCGGCGTAGCGGCCCCAGTCGATGGCCAGGTCGAGTTGGCGGCGCGCGTCCTCGGCGGAGAAGCCGCGGCGCAGCAGGTCCAGGAAGAATCCGGCCCGCAGCTTGCCGTCCTGGCTGCCGGCCAGGCCCTTACAGATGGTGCGGACCAGCGGTGCGCGGTGGCGGGCCTGCTCGGCGAAGATCTTCTTCGACTCCTGGATATCGGCGGTGGTGTAGCGGATGCCGATATCGGTGAGGGTGATATCGCCGTTGGCCACGGTCACGAATCCGAGCATCGCCGCGGCGTCGACCAGCGGGAGCAGATCGTCGATCTCGAAGTTCAGCGTGTCCGCGATCTCGGGCAGATCCGCGCGGCGGCCGTTGGCGTAGACCAGCTCCACCAGACCGGCCAGCCCGCCGACGGTGGCGTCGGGCAGCGGATGCGCGGTCGGGGTGGCCTTCTCCGGTTCGGGCTGGGGCTTGGTGGTGTCGCGCCCGGTCAGCAGGCCGTAGATCTGATCGACCAGGGCCTCGAAGCCCGCGGTGCGCCGATCGCGCGGGCGCGGCGTGGTGACCGGGATGTCGGCGATGATCCGGCCGGGATTCGAGCCGAGCACCACCACCCGGTCCGCGAGCAGCACCGCCTCCTCGATGTTGTGGGTGACGATGCAGACCGATCTGGTGGGGAATCCGTCGGTCTCCCACAGGTTCACCAGCTCGGTGCGCAGATTCTCCGCGGTCAGTACGTCCAGCGCCGAGAACGGCTCGTCCATCAGCAGCAGGTCGGGCTCGAGCACCAGGGCGCGAGCGAAGCCGACGCGCTGGCGCATGCCGCCGGAGAGCTCCTTGGGGTAGGCGCTCTCGAAGCCGTCAAGGCCGATCATGTCGATGGCCGCGAGCGCCTGCTTGGCGCGGTCGGCGGGCTTCACCCCGCGCGCGGCCAGGCCCAGCTCCACGTTGTCCTGCACGGTCAGCCACGGCATCAGCGCGAACGACTGGAAGACAAGCGCCGCACCGGGATTCGCGCCCTCGAGCTGCTTGCCGCGGTACCGGACGTGCCCGGTGGTCGGCGCGATGAGCCCGGCGATGGTGCGCAGCAGCGTGGACTTGCCCGAACCGGAACGGCCAAGCAGCGCAACGAATTCGCCGTCGCGCAGCGTCAGCTCGATGTTGTCCAGCACGTGCAGGGTATCGCCCGCGGCGCCCGTAAACGACTTGCCGACGCCGTCGATCTCGAGCAGTACCTCGCCCGAAGCGGTGGTTGTCATAGATTCACTCCTGTCACAACGAGTATCGGCGTTCGGCCAGCGCGTACAGCCTGCGCCAGAAGAAACGGTTGATGCCGACGACGTAGACGGCCATCACCACGACGCCGACGAGGATGCGGGGCCAGTCACCCGAGCCGGTGGCCTGCGCGATATACGAGCCCAGGCCCGCGGCCCGCAGGGCGTGACCGTGATACGTGACGACCTCGGCCACGATGGCGGCGTTCCATGCCCCGCCCGCCGCGGTGATCGCGCCGGTCACATAGCTCGGGAAGATCGAGGGCAGGATCAGCCGCCGCCACCACAGGCCGCGCGTGAGGCGCAGATTGGCCGCGGCCTCGCGCAGGTCGTTCGGCACCGCGCTGGCGCCGGCGATGACGTTGAACAGGATGTACCACTGCGATCCCAGCGCCATCAGCAGGATGCTCGCCCAGTTCAGGCTCGCGCCGGTGGCCACGAGCACCGCGGTCACCAGCGGGAACAGGAAGTTGGCCGGGAAACTCGCCAGCACCTGCACCACCGGCTGCGCGAACCGCGACACTCGCGGATTCAGCCCGATCCACACCCCGATCGGCACCCAGATCGCGCTGGCGATGATCAGCAGGGCGATCACCCGCAACAGGGTGAGCGCGCCGAGCCCGAACGCGTGCGCGACCTCGCCGAATCCGCAGGTGTGCCCGACATAGGTGACGATCTCGTAGCAGCCCCACACGATCAGCGCCAGGGTCACCGCCGAGAACACCACATCGCCGGCGCGCCGTCGCCCGGGGGCCACATGTAACGGATACTCGGCCAGGCCGAAGGCCGCCGTCGCCCGGTCGATCGGGTACACGATCGGTCCGAGGATCCGGCCCATCAGCTCCGGGACGTTCGAGCGGCGCAGCAGATCCAGGGTGATGCTGCGCGGGGCCTCGGCCGGTTCGGACTCCTCGAACCGGAACCGCTCGGCGAACGCGGTCAGCGGCCGCCAGAACAGCACGTTCACGCCGATGACCATGACGATCATCGCGCCGATCGCGATCATCACCTTGCCGGTGGCGCCCTGCTCGGTGGCCGCGGCGACATAGGAGCCGATGCCCGGCAGTGTGTAGGAGTGATTGTTGACGCTGATCGCCTCCGAGGCGGTCAGGAAGAACCAGCCGCCGCCGAAGCTCATCATCGCGTTCCACACCAGCGGCACCATGCCGCCGGGCAGATCCACCCGCCAGAACCGCTGCCAGCGGGAGAGGCGCAGGTTGCGGGAGGCCTCGTCCAGATCGCGCGGCTGCGAGATCAGGCTGTGGTAGAAGGCGAAGGTCATATTCCACGCCTGCGAGGTGAAGATCGCGAAGATCGAGGCGCATTCCAGGCCGAGCGAGGATCCGGGGAACAGCGCGATGAACGCGGTGACCGTCACCGACAGGAAACCCAGGATCGGCACCGACTGCAGAATGTCCAGGATCGGCAGCATCACCAGGCGCGCGCGCCGCAGCCGGGCCGCGGCGATCGCGAAGACGAAGGTGAACAGGAGCGAGAAGATCAGCGCGATGAACATTCGCAGCAGCGAGCGGGCGGCGTAGTAGGGCAGCTCGGCCGGGTTCGTGGACACCTGCGCGCCGGTGGCGTTCTTGTTGAACGGCACGTTCAGGCCCTGGGAGATGTGCACGATGATCCAGATCAGCACCGCCGCGCCCGCGAAGACCGCGACGTCGGCAAGCCGGGAGCGGGGTCGCTCCAGGGCGCCGCGAGACGGATAGGAACGCGCGGTCGTCATCGATACTCCTGTGCGGTGGGGCGATTCGCGGCGGGCCTCAACGGTCCACCTCCGGGTGCGGCGGTGTTCGGGAGGGTGCTCAGCGCTCCACCTCCGGTGCGATGGTGTGCGGGATGCTCCAACCCACGCTGGTGACCGAGGGCTCCAGGCTCAGACTGCTGACGGCCGATTCCATCTGGCGGTCGTCGCGTTCGTCGCCTACCAGTTCAGCGCTCACCTCGACCTGGCCCGTGATGCCGGTGTTCTTGCTGGAGATCGAGACCAGCCGGAAACCGGTGCGGCTCAACGCCTGCACCAGCAGCGCCCGCACGTGGGCCTCGTTGGCGTCGTCGGTGACCGCGGCGAACTGGTACTGGGCGAGTTGCTCGGTGCCCGCGGTGGGCTGGCGGTCGACCGCGTGGCCCACATATCGCATGACGGTGTTGACCGCGACCACGACGATGGCTCCGGCCAGCGCGGTGCCGTACATGCCGGTGCCCGACAGCGCGCCGACCGCCGCCGAACACCACAGGGTGGCAGCGGTATTGAGCCCACGCACGCTCAGGCCCTCGCGCATGATGACACCGGCGCCCAGGAAGCCGATGCCCGAAACGATCTGTGCGGCAACACGTGTCGGATCGGCATCGTGACCCTGGAACCCGTGCGCGGACAGCAACACGAACAGTGTCGCCCCGGCGGCGACGAGGGCGTTGGTCCGCAGCCCGGCCATCCGCGCGCGATACTGGCGCTCCACGCCGATGATCGCGCCGAGACCGACACCGGCGCCGAGGCGGAGCAGCATTTCCACCGTCGTCATGTCGTACTCCCGATCTTGCGATGCGCGCACTTCCGTGCCGCAGGCTACCGGGTGGTCAGTCGTGCGGCAGGGATTGGAAGTGGTCGCGCGGTGAATAGTTGGCAAATGAGTCCGTACTGTCACCATCGGGCATGTCGACCACCTCCTGACTTTTTCTTAGATCTTCGCGTTCCGCGGCGTTGCGGTTCGGCTCGGTCGCTCAGCTACGGTACATGGCCCGGTACGCGGTGATTGTCTCGACCACATGATCGACCAGTTGGGTGTGGTCCGCGCGCAGGGTTCCGTTGAGCCAGGCCGCGAACATTCCGGCGGTGCCCGAGGCCATCGTGAGCGCGGCGAGCCGTCTGCGCACCGGATCCTCGATATGGGTGAACAGGTGATCCTGGATCAGCCGGGTGAACGACGGCATGACCGCAAAGGTGGTCTGCCCCAGGCCCGTCGAGGAATACGGCTCCACCAGGAACAGCCGCGACTTGCGCGGATCGGAGCGGACCGCATCGACCAGGGCGTGCGCCAGCGCCCGGATCCGGGCCGGATCGTCGGCGTCGGCGAAGGCGGTCATGGGCCCGAGGAATTCGGCGGCCACCTGCCGGTAGAGCGTGTCGAGCAGATCGTCCCGGGTGGCGAAGCTCTCGTAGAAATAGCGGTCGGTCAGGCCCGCCCGGCGGCAGACCGCGCGCATGGTGACCGCCCCGGCGCCGGCCTCGCCGATCAGATCCAGCGCCGCATCCAGCAAGGCCGTGCGGCGGATATCACGCCGCTCGGTGAGGGTCGTGCCGCCCCAGATCCGGGGTTCGGCGGGCGCCTCGTCGGATGCGTTCGCCTCGGGGTCCTGACCGGTATGCACGGGCCCCAGATTATCCGGCGTGCCCGTCGGTGGGTGCCCTTGCCACTTCTCGCCCGGTTCCGCGCTGCGCCCACCGGATGGCGGTGTCGGCGAAAACTCAGCCCAGCAGTTCGTCGACGTAGCACCAGCGCCACTTCTCGCCCGGCTCCGCGCTGCGCATCACCGGATGGGCGGTCTCGGCGAAATGGCGGCTGGCGTGATTACCGGGCGAGGAATCGCAGCATGCCACATGCCCGCAGGACAGGCATATCCGCAGATGCACCCAGGCCAGGCCCTCGGCGAGGCATTCCGCGCAGGCCTCGGGCAGATCCGGCATCCGCACGTGCGGTGCGTGCCGCAGATGCTCGCAGCCGGCGACGGCCGGGCCGTGCAGCGGGTCGTCGGGCAGGTCTTGGGCCTCGATGACCCGGTCGATGGTCGACTCCTCGATATCGAGCGTGGCCATGACGCGTTCGAGGACCTCGTGATCGAGCGTGCCCGCATCGCGCACGCGCAGCACGGTTTCGCGCTCGGCGGCCAGCATCGCCAGGCGCAGGCGGCGGTATTCGCCGCTGGGAGTGATACGCACCGATTCCGCGCGGCCCAGCTGCTCCCAGGCGGCGTTGGCCCGGCGAGCGACCCGATCACGCAGTGCGGTAACGATTTCCGGCGGCGTCTCGGGCGCGATGTGCTCCTCGAGGGCGGCCAGGCCCGACGCGGTGGCCTGCTGGAGCAGGTTGGCCTGCTGCAGGGCGTCCTCGGCGGTGCTGGGGCCGCGCAGCCGCAGCAGTCGCACCAGCCACGGCAGCGATACGCCCTGCACCAGCAGGGTGCCGCCGACGACGACCAGCGCGAGCAGCTTGAGCGTCGCCAATTGCGGTGTGTCCGAGGGCAACAGCAGCGCACCGGCCAGGGTCACCACGCCGCGCATCCCGGCCCACGACACCACCGTGGGGCTGGTCCATGCGGGCCGGGGCTTGCCATGGGGCCGCCCTTCGATCCACCAGACCAGATAGGTGGCCGGATAGACCCAGATCGGCCGCGCCACAACACAGGTGAGCAGCACCGCCGCACAGGTGAGCAGCAGCGTGGTGTGGTCCAGGCCGCCGGACCAGGCGGCCTCGAGGATATGCCGCACCTGCAGGCCCATCAGCAGGAATACCGCGTTTTCCAGGATGAATTGGATGGTGCGCCAATTGGTGCGCTCGGCCACCCGGGAGGCGGCGGTCTGCCAGACCGGGGCGCCCTGGCCCAGTATCATCCCGCACACCACCGTCGCGATCACCCCGGACGCGTGGGCGGCCTCGGCGGGCAGATAGGCCGCGAACGGGGCGATGAGCGAGAGGCTGGTATCGAAGACCGGATCGGTGATCCGCCGCCGGATCAGGGCCAGCACGGCCGCCGCGACGACGCCGATCGCGGTGCCGCCGACGGTCGCGAGCAGGAAATCCCCGCCGGCCTCCCACACGCTGAACGCGCCGGCCATCGCCGCGAGCGCGGTGCGCAGGGCCACCAGCGCGGTCGCGTCGTTGAACAGCGCCTCGCCCTCGAGCAGCGTGACGATCCGCCGGGGCATGCCGACCCGGCGAGCGATCGAGGTCGCCGCCACCGCATCGGGCGGGGAGACGATCGCGCCGATCGCCACCGCGGCCGCGAACGGCACCCCCAGCATGGCATGCACGACCGCGGCGACGGCGAACGTGGTGAACAGCACCAGCCCGACCGACAGACTCGCGATCGAGAACTTCTTGGGCCGGAACTCCACCAGCGAGGTGCTGATCGCCGCTGTATACACCAGTGGCGGCAGCAACCCCAGCAGCACGATCTCCGGATTCACCGTGATCTCGGGCACGAACGGCAGATACGAGGCCGCGATCCCGGCGACGGTCAGCAGCAGCGGCTCGGCCAAGCCCATGCGCCGGGCCAGCGCGGCCATACACACGGTGCCCGCGACCAGCACCACCAACCCGAATGCGACATGCACCCCAGTATCCTGCCAGGCTGTATCCACACCGGCTGTAACAGGTTCGCGTGCCCGGGCCGTTCGCAGCGCGAAGGGAGCAGGTTCGCGCGCGGCGAGTTGCCGGGTCGGCGGGCGGCACCGGATCCGGCTGTACGCGAGGAAATCCGCGGCCTTCCGGCTTTGGTGGGCCGGGTGACTGGACCGCCCGCCCGCCCCGATCCGCGATTGCGCCGATGGCGTGCCTGTGCTGTGAGCGTGTCGCCGGTAGGGGCGCAAATCGCGGACCCGCCATACTGGTGGACGTGAGTGAGCTTGCGAGCGAATCATCGACACTGTGCGCCGTATCGGCGGCGGGGCCGAGCACCGGCGAGGTGCGGCCTTGAGTGAGCCGGTGAGCGAGGTGGCACCGTGACCGCGGGCCGGGAGAGCGTGCCGAGCGTGCCGAGCGTGCCCTCGGGCCCGATCGTCACGGTGTCGGGGCCGATCAACCGGCGCAACCCGCGACGCGCCGAGCTGGTGCTGTGTATTGCGGCGATTGTGATCGTCGCGCTGGCCGGTGCGGCGATGGCCGTCGACACGGGCGGGGGCGCGGCGTCGCTGCGCTGGTCGCTGGCGGTTTTTGCGGTGCTGGCGCTGCTGGCGCATGTGGCGGTGCGGGTGTTCGCGCCGCGGGCCGATCCGGTGATCCTGCCGTGTGTGGTGCTGCTCAACGGAATCGGGCTGGTCCTGATCGACCGGCTCGACCGGGCCGAGGCCGCCGCGGCGCTGTCGCTGGGCAAACCCGCGCCGTCCTCGGACGCGGCGCATCAGCTCGTGTGGACCGCGATCGCCATCGCCCTGTTCGCGCTGGTCCTGGGTCTGGTGCGCAATCACGCCCAGCCCGCCAAGTATGCGTACACCTGCGGCCTGATCGGCGTGGTGGCGCTGCTGGTGCCCGCGGTGCTGCCCGCGCGGTTCAGCCAGGTCAACGGCGGCAAGAGCTGGATCATGTTCCACGGCTTCTCGATTCAGCCCGGCGAATTCGCCAAGGTGCTGCTGCTGATCTTCACCGCCGGATTCCTGGTCGCCAACCGGGACCTGTTCAGCACCGCGGGCCGCAAGGTGCTGTGGTTCACCGTGCCGCGGCTGCGGGATCTGGGCCCGCTGCTGCTGGTGACGTTCGTGGCGGTGATCGTGCTGGTGTACGAGAAGAACCTGGGCTTTTCGCTGCTGGTCTTCGGGACCGTGCTGGCCATGGTGTACATCGCCACCCAGCGGGCCTCGTGGCTGCTGATCGGGATCGGGATGTTCGCGATCGGCTCGGTCATCGCCTACAACCTGTTCGCCCACGTGCGGGTGCGGGTGCAGGTGTGGGACGACCCGTTTGCGAGCTACTACACCAACGGATTCCAGATCGCGCAGGGATTGTTCGGGCTGGGCACCGGCGGCCTGTGGGGGGCGGGCCTGGGCGCGGGGCGGCCGCAGGAGGTGCCCTTCGCCAAGACCGACTTCATCGTCGCCACGATCGGTGAGGAGCTGGGCCTGTTCGGGCTGACCGCGATCATCGTGCTGTTCACGATCATCACGCTGCGCGGGTTCAGTGCGGCGATGACCATCCGCGATTCGTTCGGCAAGCTGCTCGGGGGCGGGCTGGCGTTCTCGCTGGGCTGGCAGCTGTTCGTGGTGGTCGGCGGCGTCACGAAGCTGATACCGCTCACCGGCTTGACCACACCGTTCATGTCCTATGGCGGCTCGTCGCTGCTGGCCAACTACATCATTATCGCGCTGATGATCAGGATCTCTCACGATGCCCGCAGCGCCCCGCCCCCCGCGCCGCCGCCCGCAGCGCCGATAGCAGAGGCCATGACCGAGCACATCGCCCGCCCGCAGCAGACCTGAAGTACCGGGCTGTACAGCTCATTCCAGCCGGGGTGAGCCCTCCAGGGGTTTGCCCACGTCGCGCCAGGCGACAACCCCGCCGTCCAGGCTGCCGGCGTCGTATCCGGCGCGGCGGGCCAGCGCAGCGAACCGGCGTGACACCTCGCCGACCGGGCACACGAAAATCAGTGGCCGCGACCGGGAGAACGGCATGCCCTGGGCGAGCATGTCATCGAGCTGATCGTCGCGGATATTCAGCGCCCCCGGGACATGTCCTATCCGGTAGGCCATCGCGCCGCGGGTATCGACGATGATCGGCTGCGCGGGGCCCGGGTCGACGGTGCGGCGTTCGAGCTCATCCGGGGATAACGCGGGGACCGCGGCCAGTTCCTGTGCATTCGGAGCGGCAGCGCGAACAGCGTTGCGGCCGAACAACTCCGGCCGGCGCTTCTTGATGTACGACAGGTACGGCTCGATCCGGTCACAGACGATGATCACCGCGGTCACCGGGCGGTCGTTCGTGATCGTCGAATGGTCCAGCGACCCCAGCAATTCCCGCGCCGCGGCATAGGTTGCGCCGCTTGTCGGCCCGGCCAGGACCCCGTAGCCGGTGGCCAGCTCCAGGGAGCCCTCGATCGCCGCGGCGGCGGTGATGGTCATGATGCGGTCGTAGAAGTCCGGCTGGAACAGGCCCACGTCCCACATCTCGGTCTCCGAGCGGATGCCGGGGATGAAATCGCCGCGCTCGGAGACCACCGCGATGGTGCGCAGCTCCGGATTGTGTTTGCGCAGATAGGTTGCCGCGCCGCGGGTGGATCCGGTGGTGCCCAGACCGCCGATGAGGTAGTCGATTCCGGTGCCGCCCGCGCCGCCGAGGTCCTCCTGGATCTCGCGGCCGGTGCCGTGATAGTGCGCCTCGATATTCTTCTCGTTGGTGTACTGCGACGGATGATGGTAAGCCCCGGGATGTTTGGCCATCGTCGATTCGATCACCGAGTACACATCGTTCGGCGTGGTCGGGTCCGGGCATTCGGACAGCCCGGGCAGCTCCTCGATCTCGGTGCCGAACAGCTGCAGCAGCTCGCGTACCTCGTTCACCTTGATGCGGTTGGTGACAGCGCGCAGCCCGACCCCCCGCATGGCGCCCAGGATGCGCAGCGCCTTGGCGGTATTGCCGCTGGAGGCCTCGATGAGGGTCTGCCCGCGGGCGGCGATGTAGTTCAGGTCATCGCGGATCATGCCCCACGCCACCCGGTCCTTGACCGAGCCGAACGGGTTGGCGGACTCCAGCTTTGCATACAGCGCCACATTCTCCAGCCCGTGGACGGCCGGGTCCAGGCGCAGCAGGGGGGTGTTGCCGATGAGCTCGGTGATGTGGTCGTAGCGCATCAGGCGGTCCCGGCGGTGGTGTCGTGCGGCGATCGGAGTTCCGCGGCTACCGGCTCGTAATCGATATCCCGGCAGATCTGAAAGGCGCCGGACCGGTACGCGACAGCGAGTTTGGGCGGCAGTGGATGCATCGACGCGGCGGCCGCCGAGAGGTCCATGTGGTAGGCGGCAGTATTGGGGAATACCACCAGATCGCCAGGTCGCGGGCACTGTTCGAGCCACACCTTGTGATTGGTGATCAGGTCGCGCTCGAGACACAGCCTTCCGGCGAAGTACACCCCGACGGGACCGGCCGCTTCGGTGGTCGCCCGCAGCACGATGGGATCCACCATCACCTCCTGATCGGCCGGGGTGACGGTGTCGCGGGACAGGTCGAGATTGACCAGCACGCTGCCGTCGGCGGCCCGTTTGACGAATTCGACGCGGGCCACGGTGATTCCGGCGTGATCGACCAGCGCCTTACCGGGTTCGAGCCAGATCTCGAGCAGATTCTCCGCCGCGATCTGCGACACGGTGCGCCCGCCGTGCGCATCCAGCGGCGCGGTCAGCAGGTCGGCGAGCATGCGGGTGGCGGGCACGGTGTTGGCGTACTTGTGGAAGATCGGGGTGCCGTGCACGCCGGTGTCGTCGAGGTGGAAGCCGAAGGTGTTGCCGCCCCAGGTCATCGGCTCGCCCCGGCCCAGCAGCGCGGACCGCAGCGCGGCCACATAGCCGTCGAATCGGTCGGCGTCCGCGGTGAACACCTGCCGGAATCCGCCGCCGATATCGAGCACCGCGGGGGAGAGCCGGTACGAGTAGGCCAGTTCGATCAGCTCCAGGCAGGCCTCGACCGCGCGCAGCCGCTCCGCGGGGTCGCCGGAATCGATATGGAAGGCCACGCCGCGCAGTAAGATTCGATCGCGGTGCGCCGAAAGTACCTGCAGTGCCTCCGCGGCGTCATACAGCGATATCCCGAACCGGCTCACCGCGCTGGCCGGAAATCCGGACACGCGCAGCAGCACCGGCACCGGCGCGCGGTCGCCGGCCAGCTCGGCGATGCGCCCCAGCTCCCATAGGTTGTCGACGTTGACGGTCACGCCGGAGCCGATGAGATCGCGCAGTAACCGCTCGCCCTTGGGGCCGGTGACCTCGATGCGCATCGGCCCGAATCCGGCATCCAGCGCGGCGGCGAGTTCCTGCGCCGAGGCCACGTCGACCGCGATCCCGGCGTGTTCGGCGGTGCGCAGCAGCGCGCGGGAACGATTCACCTTATGCGCGTAGCAGATCCGGTACCGGGGCAGATACCGTTCCAGTACGGTGCGCATCCGGCTCAGGTTCTCGGCGTAGACCTGTGGGAACAGCAGATGGGCGGGGGAGCCGAACCGGGTCAGGGCGTCCTGCGCCGCGCCCGGCGTATCGAGGAATGCGCGTACCAGGGGATGGAGCTTCGCGGGCAGGGTGGGAGGGGCGGGGAGGAGGGGGCGGGTCATGGTGCGGTCTTGCCGAGCGGCAACCGCGAGCGAAGCTCCTGCGGTTGCGAGGCGGAAGGAGCGCGAACGTCGGGGGGTGGGGCGCCCTGAGTGGGGTTGTAGCCGCTGTCGCGCAGGGCCTCGAAGGCGCGGTGGCGATTGCGGGGGTTCCGGAAATCAGCCACGACCCGCTTGCTGATCAGGTCGATGTCCCCGACCGGAATCCGCATGGAATCCAAGACGCCGGTGATGGTGCGCACGCAGTGTTTGCAGTTCATGTCGGGGACGTAGAACACCTGGTTCTCCCCGCCGGATTCGTCGTCCACGGTGTCGTCTCCGCGCACCTCGGTCAGTGCGAGCCGATCCACCGCGGCGGCGAACTCCTCGACAAACCTGTCCACCACGACCGGCAGGATGCTGTGATGCTCACCGTCGAGCTGATGCGGCATCGCGGCCAGGCACGCCGGGCGAGTGCCCGCGGGCAGCAGGGCGTACTGGCGCGAGATGAGGTCGAGTTCGTCGTGGTATTTCTCGATGGCGGCCGGGACGGACATGCCCTCCTGGGTGGTGGCGCGGCGCATCACCGCATGCGCGTCGGCGATGGTGGCGTCCTTCATCGCCCGCAGCGTGGCCACGGTGTCGGCGGTGTAGCGCACGGTGCCGTCGCGCTGGGTCGCCAACGTCACCGGGATCATCCCGCGCCGATAGGTCGAGGCCTGCAACTCCCAATACCAGCGGGTGGCCACGGCGCCGAAGATGCCCGATTCGCGCATGCCGTGTGCGAATTCGGTCGGCGTGCGGTACGGGGTGGAGCGCGCGAGCAGCGCATGCTGGGCCAGCGCCCGGCCGGTGGCCTCGATGCCGACGCGGAAGATGTCGATCGGGTCGTGGTCGGTGGTGGTGCCCTCGAGTGCCGCGCGGTCGCGTTCGGGCAGCGCCGAAATGTGGTCGGTTAGGCTGGAATTCACCGCGATCCGGTGCCAGAGCGCCAGTACCGCCTCCCGCATCGCGATCGGGACCACCGGTCCCAGGCCGCCGATGTGGAAGTGGCCGGTATTGGGGATGCCGTCGCTGTCGGTCCAGGCGATGCGATGGGTGGCGGTGGTGACCTGATCGGCGCGGCACGGCCGCATGAAGCGCTCCAGATACATCCGCTGGGACAGCGTCAGGTGGCTGTTTGGCTCGGAACCCAGTGCCGCACAGGTGTAGTCGACCCGTACGGGATCGCGGGGCGAATGCGACCCGCCGAACAGGCCCGGGCGGGCCAGCCCGGCCAGCACGCGCGAGGCGGCGCGCCGGTCGTAGCGGGGTTGCGGCAGGCTGCTGGTCATGATCGGACCTCCGTCGCGATGGTGCCGACACACCGGACGAATCGGTCGATCTCGTCGTCGGTGGTGTAAATATGGGTGCTGACCCGGACCGAATCCTCGTCGGCGGCATGGTCGCCGGCGGGCGGAATGCAGTGCGCGCCGGTGCGGACCAGGAACCCCGACTGCGCCAGGACGAACCCCAGATCCGTTGCGCCGATCCCGGCGAGGGTGAAAGAGACTATGCCGTAGCCGATATCGCAGGGCGCGTGCGCGGGGCCGGGGCTGAATTCGAGCCCGGGCAGCGGGCGCAGGCCGTCGATGAGCCGGCGGGTCAGCACGCGGTTGTGCTCGGCGATGATGTCCAGGCCGATCTCGTCGAGCACGTCCAGGGCCGCGCCGAGGGCCAGGATGCCGGGGATGTTGTGGGTGCCCCCCTCGAGCCGTGCGGGCATCGCCTGGCGCTGCAGGCCCGAGCGCCCCGGCGCCACACCGGAATTGCCGCCCGGCAGGAAGGGGGCGAGGCGATCGTGCGTGCGGCGCGCGCAGTACAGCACACCGGTACCGGGGGCGCCGAACATCTTGTGCGCGGACAGTACCGCGAAATCGGTGCCGAGCGCGGCGACGTCGATCGGCAGATGCCCGCCGCTCTGACTGCAGTCGAAGCACAGCAGCACCCGCGGATCCAGGCGCCCGCGCAGCTCCTCGAGGGTGGTGCAGGCGCCGAAGACGTGATGCAGGTGGCTCACGGTGATCAGCCGGGTGCGCGGGGACGCCTTGGCGGCGATATCGGCGATGTCGGCCTCGCCGAGTGCGGTGATCCGGTAGGGGATCAGCCGCAACTCGCGGCCGAACCGGGCCAGGGCGTCGCGCAGCGCCAGCCACGGATAGATATTGGAGGCGTGATCGCGTGGGCTGTACAGGATCTCGTCGCCGTCCTCGAGGTTGGCCAGCCCCCATGCCAGCGCCACGGCGTTCAGCCCGGCCGTCGCGCCGGGAGTGAAGACGATCTCGTCGATCTCCGCGCCCAGATGGGCGGCGGTCCGCGCGCGCACCCGCTCGATCGCGCGGGTCAGTCCGGTGGCCCACGGATAGGTGCCGCGCCCGGCGTTGGCGGTCTGCGAGCTGAGATATTCCTCGACCGCGGCGAGCACCGGCGTCGGCTTCTGGGTGGTCGAGGCGCTGTCGAGATAGACCTCGGAGGCGGCGGTGAGCGCGGGGAATAGGTGGCGAACCGACGGTGGCCGGACCGGTTCCGCCATGGGCGATGCGGCGCCGGTCGGGGGAGCGGGCGCAGACCACGATGCAGGTGAGGACAACGCGACGCTCCCTTCGGCCCGTACGCTCCGGCTCAATCCACGATACGCATATTTTCATGTGCGTTCGAAGGTTCTCGCCGACAACGGGTTTCGCGGAGGCGATAGCGCGACGGCGACGACTCCGCAAGCACGGGTGGGGTTTCCGGTGGGCGGGTCGGGCGGAGCACTGCCTATTTGCCCGGTAGGTCCGGACCGCCCGGATTGCACAGCGCCTTGACCGTCGCGTCGTACCCGACCACGGGGCGCCAGGGCTCGAGATTCCAGTCGACCTTGCCCGGGGCGACCAGTCGTGCCCACTGCCAATGGCATGTGAACTGGTCGTACATGCCGGGGGTGCCGGCGTCGGGCGCGTCGGTGAGCACCTCGTGCCAGGCGCGGTCGAGCGCGGTCGGGAACCAGTCCTTGCGCCCGGCGGGGGTGGGGTAGACGTGCAGGCGGCGGCCGTCCGGGTCGTTGGTCCATTGGGTGCGGTCGATCAGGGTGTCCGCGGCGTAGGGATCCGTCGTGGGCGCGGCCGCGGCTGACGAGGTGGCCGGCGCGGCGGGTGCGGGTTTGTCCGTGGCGGAGCTGACGGTGCCCAGCGCCACCGGCTCGGAGGAGTCGGGCGCGCCGCAGCCGGCGACCGCGATCCCGGCGGCCAGCAGTGCGGCCGCGGCCAGCGCCGGTACGCCCGGTCGTCCGATGCCGTACCGCATTCTCGTGCTCCTACCCCGATCGCGTGCCTTGCGTCTGCCACGGTACCGGCCCGGCCGCGTCAGGCCCGGAGGCGGCAGCGAAGCGTTACCACGCAGGGCCCGCGGCCGGGCCCCATCGACACGGCCCGGCCGCGTCAGGCCGGTCAGCGCGCCTGTCCTGCCCGGAATGCCGGTGCGGTGCACGTAGAGTGGGAGCCGTGGCCGCGCAGCTGACCAAGGGACAGATCGACCAGCTGACCGTCGACGATCTCACCGTGTCGGTGCGACACGCTGAGCCGGTCGACATCTTCGCGCTATTACTCAACGCGGCGGGCCGGGTGCGCGCGGAGAGCGATCTGGTCTTCTACAACCAGCCCGCCGGGCCGGGGGTGCGCCTGGTGTCCGGCCAGTCACCGGGGCTGTCGATCGGGCTGCGGGCACTGCCGCCGGACATCGACCACGTGCGGGTGGCGCTGACCCTCGAGGATCAGCAGGCCCATTTCGGCGACAATCCGCCGCCGTCCATCCGCATCGAGGGCGACGGGGGAAAGCTGGTGTACGACTACGAGGTCGACGGCCTGGACCGGGAGCCGACGGTGATCGCCTTCGATCTGGACCGGGTCGGCGCCGCCTGGCAGCTGCGGGTGCTCGGGCACGGCTATCCCGCCGGGTTCGGCGCGCTGGTGCAGGCCCACGGCGTGCACATCGGCCCGGCGGGCGGGCAGGACGAAGTGATCTATCGCGGTCCCGCGATCCTGGATCCGGGCCAGGAGGTGGCCCTGCACGAGATCCGCAAGGGCGAGCTCACCATGGTGAAGATGGCCCTGGGCTGGGATCCGGTGCGGGTGCACGGCGCGCGCGGCATGCGCAAGGTCGAGATCGATCTGGACGCCTCCGCGCTGCTGTTCGTCGGGCACAACCTAGTCGATGCCGCGTTCTTCCAGCAGCTGTCCTCGCGTAACGGCGCGGTGCGGCACTCCGGTGACAACCTCACCGGCGAGGGCCAGGGCGATAACGAGGTCATCACCGTGGATCTGTCCCGGCTTCCGCAGCAGGTCAGCGCGATCGTCTTCGTGGTGACCTCGTATGCCGGGCATACCTTCGAGCGGGTCCGTAACGCCTTCTGGCGCATGGTCGACGGCACCAGCGGCGCGGAACTGGCCCGCGGCAATCTGAAGTCCGGCGGCGACCATACCGGCATGATCGTGGCGAAGGTATTCCGCGACGACGGCATCTGGCGCCTGGGCGCCATCGGCGCCCCCATGCAGGCGGGTCACCCCTCCGAGGCCGTGGAGCAGGTCACGCCGCACCTCTGAACGGCACCCCATGCAATAGTGCAGGCGATGCGCGCGTGCGTGGGATGCCAAGATGCAGGCGATGCAAAATAATGCCGTGATCCGCACCCGCTCGGGGAGCCGACGCGGATCCGGGGTGCCTGCAGCTCAGGCGCTGTCGCGGCTCGTGATCTCGACGATCGGCAACACCAGGGCCGCCGGGGCCGACGCCGGAACCGCCGGATTGTTCGGCGCGACAGGGGAGATGCGCTCATATGCGGCGCCCTGGGCGGGGCGGGTGTCCTGTTCGCCCCGGTTCGGCCACATCGCGGCGGCCCGCTCGGCCTGCGCGGTGATGGTGAGCGAGGGGTTCACGCCCAGGTTCGCCGAGACCGCCGCGCCGTCGACCACGCTCAGGGTCGGATAGCCGTGCACGCGGTGATACGGGTCGATCACGCCGTGCTCCGGATCGGCGCCGATCGGCGCGCCGCCGAGGAAGTGGGCGGTCAGCGGGATGTTGAACACCTCGCCCCAGCTGCCGCCGGGAATGCCGCCGATCTTCTCCGCCACCCGCCGGGTGGCCTCGTTGCCTGCGGGGATCCAGGTCGGATTCGGTTCGCCGTGGCCCTGTTTGGAGGTCATCTTGCGCCCGCCGAACAGGCCGCGCTTGGTGTAGGTGGTGATCGAGTTGTCGAGGTTCTGCATCACCAGCGAGATGATGGTGCGCTCGCTCCAGTCCGTCACGTTCGCCATCGAGATCAGCCGCCACGGATGCTTGATGACCTCGATCAGGAACCGCAACCAGCGCGGGATGCGCCCGCCGCCGTCGACCATCAGCGTCTGCAGCAGGCCCATCGCGTTGGAGCCCTTGCCGTAGCGCACCGGTTCGATATGGGTGTCGGGCGTGGGATGGATCGAGGAGGTGATGGCCACGCCGCGGGTCAGGTCGCGATCCGGGTTCACCGTGCGGGTGGCGGCGCCGACGATCGACTCGGAGTTGGTGCGGGTCAGCTCGCCCAGCCGCGGGGACATGCCGGACAGGATTCCCCTGTCCCGCATGGCGAACAGCAGCTGCTGGGTGCCCCGGGTGCCTGCGGCCAGCACCACGTGCGAGGCGGTGAAGGACCTGGGGGACTTGCGGATCCAGGCGCCGGTGCGCTCGGTGTCGACCCGCCAGGAGCCGTCGGTGTGCGGGCGCGCGGCGGTGACGGTGGTGAGCGGGAAGACCTGTGCCCCGGCCTTTTCCGCGAGGTACAGGTAGTTCTTCACCAGGGTGTTCTTGGCGCCGTGGCGGCAGCCGGTCATGCATTCGCCGCATTCGATGCAGCCGGTGCGGTCGGGGCCCGCGCCGCCGAAATACGGGTCTGTGACGGTCTTTCCGGCCTCCCCGAAGTACACGCCCACCGGGGTCTGCACGAAGGTGCCCCCGGCGCCCATATCCTCGGCGACCTGCTTGAACACCTCGTCGGCGGGAGTCATGTGCGGGTTGCGCACGACGCCGAGCATCTTGGTGGCCTGCTCGTAGTAGGGCGCGAGCTCGGCCTGCCAGTCGGTGATGTCGCGCCACTGCGGGTCGGCGAAGAACGGCGCGGGCGGCACGTAGAGGGTGTTGGCGTAGTTGAGGGACCCGCCGCCCACCCCCGCGCCGCCCAGGATCAGTACATCGCGCAGCAGGTGGATGCGCTGGATGCCGAAGCAGCCCAGCCTCGGGGCCCAGATGAACTTGCGGGCGTCCCAGCTGTTCTTGGGCAGCTCGTCGTCGGCGAAGCGCCGCCCCGCCTCGATTACTCCGACCCGGTAGCCCTTCTCGACCAGCCGCAGCGCGGTGACGCTGCCGCCGAATCCGGAACCGACGATGAGCACATCGAAGTCGGTGTCCCGCTGGGTCATGGTGCTGGCTCCTCGAGGTGTCGTCGACGGTGACGGAGGTAACGTTACTACCTAGTATTATGCACTGTTGCAGTGAGAGTGCAATACCGTAATGCGGAAGCGGTGTTGATATTTGCGTGCACTGCTCTCGCTGTGGCAGACTGGTGATATGACCGCCACCACGCCCCGTGCGCGGGCCCGCGCACGCACCATGGAGGACATTGTCCGGATCGGCCGCGAACATCTGGCTATTCATGGCGCCGCGGCGCTGTCGCTGCGCGCGGTCGCCCGAGACCTGGGGGTGGTGTCCTCGGCGGTGTACCGATACGTGCGCAGCCGCGACGAGCTGCTGACCCTGCTGGTCGTCGACGGCTACTGCGAGCTGGCCGACGCGGTCGACGCCGCGCTCGCCGCGGCCCCGGAGGATCCGATCGAGCGCTTCCTGGTCGCGGGCCGGGCGCTGCGGGAGTGGGCCGTGGCAGAACCGGCCCGCTACGGATTGCTGTACGGCACTCCGGTTCCCGGCTACGAGGCGCCCGCCGAGCAGACGGTCGCCCCGGGCACCCGCGTCACGGGCGCGTTGCTGCAGATCTGCGAAACGGCCCACCGTGCGGGCGTTCTCGCCGCGCCGGATCCGGTGCCGCAGTTCTCGCCCGCGCTGGCAGTCGATCTGGGTCGCATCCGTGACGAAGTAGGTCTGAGCATGCCGGATTGGTTGCTCAGCCGGGCGATTTCGCTGTGGAGCGGCCTGATCGGCGCGGTGAGCGCCGAGGTCTTCGAGATGTTCGGCGCGGACAGTTTCACCGATAACGCCGAGGTCTTCGAGCAGCAGCTGGGCAATCTCGTCGCGATGCTGGGATTCGAGCAGGCGCCGCACGGCAAGTGAATACGGCCGGAACACCGCACTGCGGCGGGCCGGGCGGTCACGGGCGGTGAATGCGTTTAGGATTCCCGGTCGTGACCGGTTACGGCGTTTCCTTCGAGGATGACACTGCGTTCGAGCACCTCGACACCTCGGTGTTGCCGCTGCGCCAGCGGCACATCCTCGCAGCCATCCGGGATTCGGTGGTGCGGCACGGATATCCGCCCAGCACCCGGGAGATAGCGCAGGCGGTGGGGCTGCGGTCGGCCTCCACGGTCTCGCGGCATCTGCAGGCGCTGGAGGACAAGGGTTTTCTGCGTCGCAGCGACAGCGTGTCGCGGCCCATCGACGTGCGGCTGTTCCTGCAGGGCGCCGCGCCGCGGGAGCGGGACACCGATTCGGTGGCGGTGCCGGTGATCGGCGATATCGCGGCCGGTACGCCGATCCTGGCGCAAGAGCATGCCGAGGAGAGTATGACGCTTTCCCGCCAGCTCGTCGGGCGCGGAACGGTTTTCGGCCTGCGCGTGCGCGGCGACTCGATGATCGACGCCGCGATCTGCGACGGCGATCTCGTCGTGGTGCGCCGCCAGCAGGAGGCGCAGACCGGGGAGATCGTGGCCGCGATGATCGACGGCGAGGCCACCGTCAAGGTGTTCCGACGCCGCGGCGGGCACGTGTACCTGGAGCCGCGCAATCCCGCCTACGAGGTCATCGACGGCGATGCCGCGGTGGTGCTGGGCAAGGTCGTCTCGGTGATGCGCCGGATGTGAGCTTCGGGACGAATAGGCAGTTCAGCGGCGGCGGTGCGATGTTTTTTGAAACATCACCGGTTCGCTAAACGATAACGGGTGAACTACAGTTCGGGCGAGAGTTCGGCTGGTCAAAGCAGGTCGTGACAACGGAGGTGCACGTGGGACGTCGGATTCGGATCGCAGCGGCTGCAGCCGCAACCCTGATCGCAGGGTTGTCGACCGTGGTATCGGCGGGACCGGCCGCGGCCGCCGCCGACCCGCTCGTGGCCTCGGGCCGCCCGGCGGCCAGCCCGGTCGCGCCGGACGGCTCCAAGCTGTTCAGCTTCTCCGTCGTGGACGGCCAGCATCTGAAGCTGGAGGTGTTCTCCGCGGCGATGAACAAGCCGATCACCGTCGAGGTGCAGCGCCCCGCCGATGCCTCCGTGCCGCGCCCGACCCTGTACCTGCTCAACGGTGCAGGCGGCGGCGAGGACAGCGCCAGCTGGGACGCCCAGGCCCCGGACGCGCTGAAGTTCATGGCCGACAAGAACGTCAACGTCGTACAGCCCGTCGGCGGTGCCTGGAGCTACTACGCGGACTGGCGCGCGTCGGACCCCACTCTCGGGGTGAACAAGTGGCAGACGTTCTTCACCCAGGAACTGCCGCCGATCATCGACGGCGCGCTGGGCACCAACGGCATCAATTCGATCGCGGGCCTGTCCACCTCGGGCACCTCGGTGCTGGAGCTGGCGATCGCGAAGAAGGGCCTGTACAAGTCCGTCGCCGCGTACAGCGGCTGCGCGCAGATCAGCGATCCGATCGGCTACCGGTTCGTGAATCTTGCCGTGGACATCTGGGGCGGCGGCAACACCGTGAACATGTACGGCCCGGAGAACGACCCGATGTGGGCCGCACACGATCCGTACGTGCACGCCGATCAGCTGCGCGGGATGAACCTGTTCATTTCGAGCGGTTCCGGGCTGCCAGGTAAGTACGACACCCTCAACGGCCAGTACGCACTGCCGGGCGCGGGCGGGCTGGCCAACCAGCTGATCATCGGCGGCGTCATCGAGGCGGCGGTCAACGGGTGCAGCCACAACCTGCAGCTCAAGCTGAACCAGCTGGGCATCCCGGCCACCTACGACTTCCCCTCGACCGGCACCCACTCCTGGGGTTACTGGTACGACGATCTGATCCAGTCGTGGCCGGTGCTGGCGAAGGGCCTGGGCCTGCCTGTGTAATTCGCAGCTGAACTTTGGTGTGGGTGGCCCGGTGACGGCTGGATCCCAGCGTTGGTGCGTTGGCGTCCCGGGTTACTCGAGCGGGTCGTCACCCTGGCATGCTGTCGGATGGAGTGCCGGGACTGGGATTCCGGCTGATTGCACACCTCTACGAAAAGGAAAGCTGTGATCACACGGGTGCATATCCCGGCAAATTAGGACCGGGGGGTGGCGTGCTGGGACGACGGGGGTCGTCGGCGGCCTAGGCTACCGGGTGAATTCCCCACTTGGACAGTGGTACTGGGTTGTCGCAGCTGCTGGGCGGGTCCACCTTCGAGCAGGACACCGGGGCGCGGGTCGGGACGTAACCATCGGGCACGCCCCCGGCGCTGGTGATCGCGGCGTACGCATCGACCGCGTCGGTGGGGGTGCGGGTCAGGCCCGGATCGCTGGCCGCGTTCACCGTGTAGAGGCCGAAACGCGGTGTGTAGCTGCCCCACTCGTAGTTGTCGGTGAGACTCCAGTAGTTGTAGCCGATGAGGTTCATGCCGTCGGCCTTGGCGCGCTGCAGCCAGTAGACGGTGTCGCGCAGGTGATCGGCCCTGGTATAGCCATCGGGGCGGGGCTTGCCGTTCTCGGTCGGCATGCCGTTCTCCACCACGTACAGCGGCTTGCCCGGAAACTGCGTGGCGTAGTGGCGTAAGGCGTAATAGATGCCCTCGGTCTGCAGGGGCAGCTGCCACATGCCCGGGGCGCCGGCCGAGCTGCCCGCCGCCGTGGTACCCGGGTCCGGGCCGAAATAGTAGTCCACGCCGACGAAGTCGAGTTTATCGCGGACCCTGTCGACGAACGGCTGATTCACCTGCGTCTCGGCGCCGGGCACGAACCCGATATTGCTGGTGACCATGGCGTCGGGCTGGCTCTGGTGGATGATGTCGTAGATCTGGTTGTGCGCCTGCGTGATCCGGTCCAGCATCGCGGGGGCCTGGTCCTGGTTCACCGCGCCGATGCGCAGTTCGGTGCCGATATAGGCGACCGGCTCGTTGATCGTCACCCAGATAGGGTTCCGGGATGCGAAGCGGGTCACCACCTTCCGGGCGTTGTTCAGCCAGTCCTGCACCATGCCCTGATTGCGCCAGCCGCCGCGGTCCGCGGCCCAGCCGGGATAGACCCAGTGGTCCAGGGTGAGCATCGGGCGCATGCCCGCCCCGACGATCGCGTCGACCATATGGTCGTAGATCGCGAACGCGGATTCATCCCAGCTGTCCGGATTGGGTTGTACGCGCGCCCATTCGATGCTGATGCGGTACACCTTCACGCCGAGCTGCGCGGCGTGGGAGACGTCGTCGTCGTAGAAGTCCAGGAATCGCACCGAGTCCAGATAGGGGGCAGCCTTGCCGGTCGCGATGTAGCGGGTCCAATTGCTTTCGGGCGCATGGCCTTCGGTCTGAAATCCGGATGAGGCCACGCCCCAGAGGAAGTCGGCTCCCAGCGGCGCGGGCCCGCCGGGCGGCGCGGGCGGCGGCGCGGCCGACGCCATGCCGGGTGTCAGCAGGGCCGCCGCCGCGCCCGCGCCCGCGGCGAGGACCTGCCGGCGGCGCAGGGTCGGCGATGCAGCCGGGACCTGCTTGCGGTTCGACTGTCGCATCGAGCAAGCGTAGCTGGGCAATTGCTCAAAACCGGGGCAGCGGCCCGCGTGTCGTCGACTGAGGCTCGGGTCCCGTCACCCCGTCACCAGCATGCGGGGGTGACGGGGCACGCGCCCAGTCGGCGATGACGGGGCACGCGCCCGGCCTGTGCGACAGCTCAGCCGCGATAGCGCAGCGCGACGAAGGTGTCGGCATGTGCCGAACTCTGTGTGGAGCCTGCGACGACGATCTTGCCGTCATGCTGGATAACCACCGCATTGCCCTGATCGGCGTTCGTGCCCAGATTCTGGGATACCCTGCCGTCCTGGCCGAAGCCGGTGTCGAGCTTGCCGTCGGTGGTGTAGCGGGCCACGGCGATATTGTCTCCGGTGGTGGTGCCGTGGCTGGTGCCGACCGCGACGATATCGCCGGTGGGTTCGACCGCGATGCCGGCGGCGTCGTCGGCCTTACCGCCGAAGTCGGTGGATATCGTCCCGCCCGTGCCGAAGGTGGTGTCCTGTTTGCCGTTGGGCAGGTAGCGCACGATCGCGAAGTTCTCGCCCTCGGCGGGGTCGGGATCCTGGGTGGATCCGGCGACGACGATCTTGCCGTCCGATTGCAGCGCAACGGCGTTGGCGTGGTCGGCCTTGGTGCCCAGGTCGGTGGAGACCTTACCGTCCTGGCCGAAGCCGGTGTCGGGCTTGCCGTCGGTGGTGTAGCGGGCCAGGGCGATGTTGTCTCCGGTGGAGGTGCCGTGGCTGGTGCCCACCGCGAGGATCTTCCCGTCGGGCTCGATGACGACGGCCTCGGCGTCGTCGGCCTTGCCGCCGAAGTCGGTGGAGACCTTGCCGCCGTTGCCGAAGGTGGTGTCCTGCTTGCCGTTGGCGTCGTAGCGGACCAGGACGAAATTCTCGCCCTGGGCCGGGTCGGGATCCTGGGTGGATCCGGCGACGACGATCTTGCCGTCCGGCTGCAGCGCAACGGCATTGGCGTGATCGGCCTTGGTGCCCAGGTCGGTGGAGACCTTACCGCCCTCGCCGAAGCCGGTGTCGAGTTTGCCCGCGGGGGTGTAGCGGGCCAGGGCGATATTGTCTCCGGTGGTGGTCCCGTGGCTGGTGCCCGCCGCGACGATATCGCCGTTGGATTGCACGGCGACGGCCTCGGCGTCGTCGGCCTTGCCGCCGAAGTCGGTGGAGACCTTGCCGCCGTCACCGAATCCGGTGTCCTGCTTGCCGTCCGCGGAATAGCGGACCAGCGCGAAGTTATCGCCCTGGGCGGGGTCGCGCACCGTACCGGCCAGGACGATCTTCCCGTCGGGCTGCAGGGCCGTCGCATGGGCCTGCGCGGCCTGCGACCCGAAATCGGCCACGGCCTTGCCCTCGGAGCCGAATCCGGAGTCGAGCGACCCCGCGGGCGCGGCGGGATCGCTCGAATTCGAACACGATCCGACCGACAGGGCGAGGACCGCGCCGAAGCACAAGCGGCCCAGGGCCTTTCCGGGGGAGTGCTGTCGGACTGTACGCAACATCTAAGCTACCTCGATTCAGTTGAAATGGGGGTAGGACGTCGTACGGCATAACCACGTAATCCCGGACAGTATGGCTGCGGTCCGGGCGTCTATGGTGCGTTATGAACGTGTTGCAGCGCGCCGTCGGCGGAAATCGGTTGGGCCTCAGCCTAAAACGGGCTGTACGGTCTGCTTTATGGCATTCGCCCGGCTAGTTTCCGGCGACCGATATCCGAGCGATGACCTGCTCGATGTAGCCGCGGAACAGTACGGGCATATCGGCGCGTTCGGGGTCGAGTAGCCACTGCAGTTGCAGCCCGTCCATCATCGCGATCACCTGCCGGGCGGTGGCCGCGGCATCGAGATCGGGCGCGAGGGTGCCGTCGGCGATGCCGGCCGCGAGGGCGCGCACCAGAAACCCCTCGAGGGCTCGGTAGCGCGATACCGCCCAGTCGTGCGCGGGATGATTCTCCGCAACCGACTCGCCGGTGACCACGGTGAACAGCCGGACCAGGCCGGGCAGCTGCGCGTTGCTCTCGACCAGGGTCGCCAGGCGCTCGAGCGCGGCGGCGCCCCGTAAATCCTCGTCGAAACCCAGGCGCTGGGCGTCGAGCCGGTCGCGGTGACTCAGCACGGCAGCCAGCAGCGCGGCCTTGGTGGGGAAGTGGTGCAGCAGGCCCGGCTGCGACAGCCCGCACCGCTCGGCGATCTCGGCGATCGAGGCGCCACGGAAACCGTTGTCGGCGAAGGTCTTCAGCGCGACGTCGAGGATGCGCTCCTTACGTGCGTCGCCGTGGGGCCGGCCGGATGTTGACATGAGGCGACCTTATCAGGAAGAGATAGCGCAACCGACCGAGCACTCGGTTTGTGGCGGTACTATCGGTGGGGCGCACATCGCAGTGCCAGGCACCAGGAAGGACGCCCTATGAGCAGCATGTCACCCGCCGCCGAGATCGTTCCGTTCGAGCTGAAGGGGTCCGCGGGCACGTTGGCAGGGTGGAGATGCGAGCCCCCGGGTCCCGGCATCATGCGCGCGATGGGCGCCTTTGCGGTGCCCCCCGCCGCGGTGCGTGCGGCCGGGCTGCCGATCCTGGTCGGCTACGGCGATACCAACGATATGTGGACGCCGGAGGTGCACGAGCAGTTCGCCGCCGAACTCGGTGCCCGCACCGCGGTCTACAAGGGTGTGGGCCATCTGCCGAACGAGGAACGGCCAGAACAGGTTCGCGACGACCTGGTCGCCTTCTGGCGGGACGTGGAATCACCGGCATAGATCGAGATACGCTGTGGCGCAGCGAATCAACCAGCACAGCCGCGGTCTCCGCCCGGGGAGATCGGCAATCCGAAGCCGACTCGTCCGAGGTCACCGATGGTCTGGCAGGATGGGGGATGAATGGGCAGAGCCGTCGGGCTGCGGGACGATTTTCGCCGCGCAGTCGGCTCATGCCTGAAGGAGACTGCATGAGTACAGTTGTCGATACCGCTACGGGGACGGTGCGGGGCACCGCGGAACCGGTGGGCGCGTACGCCTTCCGAGGCATCCCGTATGCCGCCTCCCCGGTCGGAGAGCTCAGATACGCACCACCCCAGCCGCATCCGGACTGGGCGGGGATTCGAGACGCCGTCGCCCCGGGTCCCGCGGTACCACAGTGGCCGTCCAGGCTGGAATCGGTGATGGGCCCGCGCATCCCGGACTGGAGCGAGGACGGCTGCCTCACGGTGAACGTCTGGGTGCCGAAGGAGACTTCCGATACCCCGCGCCCGGTGCTGCTGTGGTTCCACGGCGGCGGATTCACCAGTGGCAGCGGCGGCTGGGACTGGTACGACGGCGCCCGCCTGGCCACGCTGGGAGGCGCCGGCGGCATCATAGTCGTCACCGCGAACTACCGGCTCGGGCCGCTGGGCTATCTGCAGCTGCCGGGCGTGGACAATCTCGGCTGCCAGGATCAGATCGCGGCGCTGGGCTGGGTGGCGGAGAACATCGCGGCCTTCGGGGGCGATCCGGGCATGATCACCGTCGGCGGGCAGTCCGCGGGCGCCTTCTCCGCCCTGGCCCTGGCCCTGGATCCCGCGACCAGTTCTCTGGTGCGCCGGGTGATCGGCCAGTCCGGGCCGTTGGGGCTGCCTCCGCTGGATCCGGACGAGGCCGCCGAGACGACGGCGCGATACCTCGAGCTGCTGAATATTCCGGCCGGCGGCGACCCGCTGCCGCGGCTGCGGGCGGTGCCGACGCTGGACCTGCTGTACGCCTATGCGCGACTGATGATCGAGACCGCGGCGCCGGGCCGTGTCGCGCCGCCGCTGTATCCGGTGCTGGGCGGCGCGGGCCAGCCCGGTGACTGGCGTGAGCTGGTGCCCGCCGGGGACCTGTCGGGCAAGGATGTGCTGATGGGCATGACCTCCGACGAGGCGACGCCGTTCGTCGGGCTCAACCCGATGATCCAGACGATGACCACCCAGGCGGCACAGGAGCTGCTGGGCGGCCTGGACGGCGAATACGGCGCGGCTCGCTACCGGCGGTTCGCCGCCGAACATCCGGGCGCACGCCCCGGGCAGGTGCTGACCGCGGCGCTCGGCGAGCTGATCTTCGGCGACGACCTGTTGACCCTCGGCGTCGAGCTTGCCGGACAGGGCGCTCCGGCCTACATCTATCGATTCACCCGCGGGCCCGCGGCGGACCCGTTCGGCCTCGGTGCCGCGCACTGCGCGGACCTGCCGTTCCTGTTCGGCAACCTCGACAGCTTCCCGAACGCGCCGATGCTGGGCGCGGTCACCGACAGCGATCACGCGCTCGCCGCCCAGTTCGGCGGAGCGCTGGCGGCCTTCGTCGCCACGGGATCCCCGAACGGTCCCGGGCTCGAACCGTGGAAGCCGTGGTTGCCGGGCCACTCCCCGGACGTCCGGGTGTTCTGAGCCGAGCCGAGCCGAGTCGCGGCAGATCTTCGCCGCTGCCGACCGGTGACGGAAGAGGCCGGAGACAGCGCAGGCCGGTGCCGCCCAGTACGGGCGGCACCGGCCTGCTGTGCGGTGGGCGGTTCCAGGTAAGCGGGACTCCGGCTCAGTGCGGCGTGGCCGCGAGGTCGTAGACGACCAGCCCGTCCATCTTCTGCCCGGTGTAGTGCGCCGAGACCCAGTTGTAGATATCGACGTTCCCCACCGGATGCCAGATTGCGGCGTCCGGATCCTGTTGCGTGGGAGCCTGATTCGCCCCGGCCGGCGGGTGCGCGCCGCTGGACTTCTTCTTCCACGAATCCGGCAGCTTGACCTCGGGCGCAAGATAATACGTGACCTGGTGGGTGCGGACCATGTCCTGGAACTGGGCCAGCGTCGGCACCGGGTCCTGGGAGGTGAATCCGCCGATCGCGATCACCGAGGTGTGGGTGGCCAGCTCCAGGCTCGACGCCGGGCCCGAACGGTCGGTGGCCGCGGACCACTTGGTGTGGGTGCTCTCGAGCATGTCGAGCAGCTGGGGCGGGTAATCGCTGCCGCCCATGAACATGCCGAACACGTGGCGCATCTGCGCGAAGGCGGGCGGCAGGTCGTCCGCGTGGGCGGGGCCCACGGACGGCCCGCCGCCGGTGTGCGCCTGCGGCAGCGTGACCGCCGCGTAGGCGGTGGATCCGCCCAGTGCCGCGATCATTCCGACCGTGACGAGCACCGCCGTGGCCCGGCCCCGCATGCGGCGTGAGATCGCGGGAATCGCGGTGAGGATCAACCCGGCAGCGGCGGCAACGGTCACCACCAGGATCACCCAGCGCAGCCACGGCTGCCAGCCCGCATTACGGTGCAACAGCACGAATCCCCACACCCCGCCGGCGAGAATCAGTGCGGCCGAACCCAACCGGCCCAGGATGCCCTCGCGCTGCCGCCACATCTCGTACACACCCAGGGCGAGGGTGCCCGCGATGGCGGGCGCGATCGCCAGGGTGTAGTAGGCGTGCATGCCGCCCTTCATCTCCGCGAACGCCGCCCCGTCGATGAGCAGCCACAGCCCGAAGGTCAGCGCCGCGCCGCGCACCAGATCGGTGCGCGGGGCCCGGCCGCGGGAGATCAGCACCAGCACCAGGGCCAGCAGCGCGGCGGGCAGCAGCCAGGAGATCTCGAAACCGATCTCGCCGGTGAACAGCCGCTTGGGGCCGTCGGCGCTGCCGAACGGCCCGCCGCCGCCGAAATGCGGGAATTCATAGCCCGCGGGCATCTGGAACATCTTGTTGTGGCCCATATGGTTCTGCCCGAGGTAGCGATCGAAACCGTTGTAGCCCAGGACCAGATCCATGAACGTGTTATTCGTCGACCCGGCCAGGTACGGCCGCGAGTCCGCGGGCCACAGGATCGTCAGCAGCACATACCAGCCCGAGGAGATGATCAGCGCGGCCGCGGCGGCCAGCAGATGCCCGATCCGCTTGCCCAGCGTTGTCGGCGCGACCACCAGATAGGCCAGTCCGAGAGCCGGCAGCACCATCAGGCCCTCGAGCATCTTGGCCAGGAATGCGAAACCGAGCGCGACGCCAGCGAGGACGAGCCAGCGCATGCTCGCCTGACGCAGCGAGCGGATCGTGCAGTATGCGCCCACGGTCATCAGCAGCACCATCGCCGCATCGGGGTTGTTGAACCGGAACATCAGCGCCACCACCGGCGTGACCGCCAGCATCGCGCCCGCGAGCAGGCCCGCGCCGCGGCTGTCGGCCGCGCGGGTGATCGCGCCGTACATCAGCGCGACCGCGGCGACGGCCATCAGGGCCTCGGGGATCAGCATGCTCGCGCTCGAGAAGCCGAACAGCTGCCCCGATACACCCATCACCCACTGCGAGACGGGCGGCTTGTCGACGGTGATGAAATTGCCTGGATCCAGCGATCCGAACAGCAGGGCCTTCCAGTTCTCGGAGCCGGCCCAGGCCGACGCGGCATAGAAGCCGTTACCCATCCCGTTGACGGTGATATTCCACAGATAGGCCGCCGCGGTACCCAGCAGCATCACGACCAGCCCTATCCGCTCCCACCGGCGAGCCGGTCCGAGTGCGGGAACGTCAGCGAGAACGGGGGTGGTCGATTCGGGCATGGCCGTATCGGCAGTGGTCGCTGTCACCGAGCCAGCCTCCCTTTTCGATCGGTGAGGAGTCTGGCCCAGGCCTGTGAGAAAGCTGTGAATGTCGGAGGTCTGGGAGTCGGTCGCGCGCCGCGGAAACCGCCAACCGGTCGCGGCCCGCTCACGCGGCCGCCTATATTGGCCCGGAGACAATCCATTCGGGGGTTGTCGAATTCCGTGGTCGTCGAAGGAGATCCGTTGCGCCGCATCCTGTTCACCGTGCCCGCTATCGTCGCACTCGCCGCAGTACCCGGCCTCGCCGCCGCGAATGGGCTGGGCGGGTCGGCCGTGCGGGTGCAGGCACTGGAGATGGGCCAGAACTTCCCCGTGATGGGCCTGGGTGCGTCGGTCACGGCATGCGCGGGCGGTCGGGCCGCCGCGACGGTCACCACCGGCACGGACGGCACCGCCACCGCGTCGGTCCCGCTCGGCTGCTACCGGGTCGTGGTCACCACGGTCCCCGCGGGCTGCTCCCTCGACGGCGCCTCCACCGTCCAGGTCGGCACCCTTCCCGGGGTCACCCCCGCGGCCGTATTCCACGTCCGCTGCGCATAGCGCGAACGAGCGCAGGGCCGCGGGGCCGAAGTATGTACTGAGCACCCCTTGTCGCGACGGCGCAGCCCGTGCAGTGGTCGACAGGGCGTGCTCGGTTGCGACGCGGGGTGTTCAGTAGTCGTCGGACCCTCGGGGGGGCCGGGAGACGAGCTATTGGTGGGCTAGGTTTGATAGCCAGCCGTGGAGCCAGGTGGTGGCGGTATCGCCGGAGTTGTCCACTACGTACCACGGGTAGGCCTGGTGGACTGAGGATTCCAGGAAGTGGCGCAGTTCCCGGACGCGTTCGTCGTTGGCGGCCTCGGTGAATTGGCTTTGCAGCATCGGGACTCCGCCCGCGGCCATCACATCGCCGATGATCGACTGCGCCTCCTGCTGATAGCCGGGGATGCGGCCCGGATCGGGTGCGGAGATGTGCGCGAAGAATCCGGCGATGCGGGTGGCGAAATCGTCGGCGGGGGTCGAACAGTACAGATCGCCCACGGCGCAGAACGTACGGACCTTGGAGGTGAGCGCGCCGAAGCCGCCGACCCGCGGCCCCTCGGCGCCCGCGCCCGGCACCGGCGGCCCGATCAGCACATCGGCGGGGGAGCGGCGCGGGTCGGCCACCAGGCCCACCGCCTCCACCCGCTCGGGCGGTATCACGCTGTGCCCGGCGCCGATCTCGGCGGCCAGATCCCCGGCGGCGTCGGCGCCCTGACTGTAACCGAGCAGCGCGAAATGCGTTGTGTCGCACCGCCGTGCCATCCCGGCGATCATCTCGCGCGCGGTGTCCACGCCCTGCTGCTTGGACCGGCCGTAGATGTCGCCCTCCCAGGGCATCGCGGTGGCCGGATAGTTCACATAGTCGGTCCGGACATCCCCCGGCAGGCCGGTGGTGACCCGGGCGAGCATGCCCTCGCGGGGATCCTCCCGCGAGGTTTCCCAGGTGCCCGGGACCGCCACGACATACAGATCGGGGCAACCGGACGGCCCGGAAGGCGCTGCCGAGGCGGCGGGCGCGATGGTCGATGACAGCGCGGCCGCGGCTAGGATCGCCGAGGCCAGGATGGATGCGGTGGTGCGAATGGTCACGCCGACACTCCTGTGCTGATGCTTCTGGGTGGGGGCAGCTCATCGCGCAGGGGGAGAGCACGCACCGAACCCGGCGCACGTGTTCACGGGATCCTGCGTGTCGAATAGTAGCGGAGCAACCGGACGGTTCGCGGCCGACCGGCCGATACAACTCGCACCAGAATCGGTCATCGTCGCAGGTAAGACGAATTCGCCGGGAGGTCGACCGGGTGCGCCCGGCTGCCGATATCGATGCCGTGGAATCGCTTGCCCGCGAGGCCGATCCGAATCACGTCCGGCTGCCGGCCGCTGAAGTCACCCTGGTGCGCCGGTTGCTCACCGCGCAGGGGCGCAGCATGCGGCGCGCGGTGCTCAGTATTCTCGGTGACACGATCGGCGAGGTCCCCGGGGCGGCCGCGGCATAGTGCGCGGTGGCCGCCGATCGGCAGGTGCCGATCTGGTGCGCACCGGCCGCGGTGTGGGAAGCGGGATCCTCGCCCTCGCCGACGCGGCTGGCGCTGTTCGGCGCCTTCCGTGCCCGGGGCGTGGAGCGGTTCGCCGAGCTGGTCAACCGGGCGCCGGAGTGACCTCCGCCCCGCGTGGTGCCGAAGAAGGTTCGGAGGAACCCGATCAACCACCTCCGACACTGATGATTAGAGCGAAAAGACGGTCCATGTAAGAATTATATTCACCTATCTAGCGATTGACCTGCAGTATCTTCATACTCACTGTCGAAGGGTGACGGTGATCCACCGTTGCCGCCCGCGCACTCGACGACCAGGAGCACAGATGAAGATCGGTATCCCCCGCGAGGTGAAGAATCACGAGTACCGGGTGGCCTGCACCCCGGCCGGGGTGCGTGAGCTGACCGCCCGCGGGCATGAGGTGTACGTCGAGACCGGGGCGGGCGACGGATCGGCCTTCGAGGACGACGCATACAAGGTCGCCGGCGCGCGCGTGCTGGATTCCGCCGATGGGGTGTGGGATACCGCGGAGCTGGTGCTCAAGGTGAAAGAACCGGTGGCGCAGGAGTATTCGCGCATGCGTGCGGGGCAGGTGCTGTTCACGTACCTGCATCTGGCGGCCTCGGTGGAATGCACCGACGCGCTGCTGCAGGCGGGTACCACCGCGATCGCCTACGAAACCGTCACCGGCCGTGACGGATCGCTGCCGCTGCTGGCCCCGATGAGCGAGGTGGCCGGTCGGCTGGCGCCGCAGGCCGGCGCCTATCACCTGATGCGCAGCGGCGGCGGGCGCGGCGTGCTGATGGGCGGCGTGCCCGGCACCCGGCCCGCGCGGGTCGTCGTCATCGGCGCGGGCGTGGCGGGCCGCAATGCCGCGGCGATCGCGGCCGGCATGCACGCCGATGTCACCGTGCTCGACCTGAACATCGCGCCGCTGCGCGAGCTCGACGCGCAGTATCGAGGCCAGGTGCGCACGATCGTCTCCAACGCCCACGAGGTCGAGAGCGCCGTGCGCGAGGCGGATCTGGTCATCGGTGCGGTGCTGGTGCCGGGCGCCAAGGCCCCGAAGCTGGTCTCGAATGAGCTTGTCGCGCAGATGAAGCCGGGCTCGGTGCTGGTCGATATCGCCATCGATCAGGGCGGCTGCTTCGCCGATTCGCGCCCGACCACCCATGACGACCCCACCTACCGGGTGCACAATTCGGTGTTCTACTGCGTGGCGAATATGCCCGGCGCGGTGCCGTACACCTCGACGGTCGCCCTCACCAATGCCACCCTGCCGTACGTGGTTTCGCTGGCCGACCGCGGCTGGCGCGAGGCGACCGCGGCCGATCCGGGCCTGGCCGCGGGCCTGAGCACCCATCGCGGGGAGCTGCTGTCGGAGTCGGTCGCGGCCGCACACGGGTATGCCTTCCGCAAGGACGTGGTTGCCTAGCGCCGCAACGGGTCTCAGCGCTGCGCACGGGTGCGCGGGCGCATGTGTTCGAAGATGAGGATCGTCTCGGTGCGCGCCACCGCGGGATGGGCGCTGAGGTGTTCGAGCACGAACAGCCGCAGGCCCTCGGTGTCGGCGGTGGCGACGTGCACGAGATAGTCGTCGGCGCCGGCGATGAAGTACACGTTCAGCACCTCGTGTAGCGCGCTGAGCTGTTCGCCGAACTCGGCCAGGTGCGGGCGCGCGTTGGCCTGCACGCGCACCGCGATCATCGCCTGCAGGTTGTGCCCGAGCGCGACCGGATCGATATCGGCGTGGAAGCCGCGGATGACGCCGCGTTCGACCAGTGCGCGCACCCGCCCGAGACAGGTGGACGGGGCGATCCCGGCCGCGACGGCGAGCGCGTTATTGGTCATCCGCCCGTCCCGCGACAGCTCGTCGAGCAGGATGTGGTCGACCTCGTCGAGCGTGACGGGCGGTCGCGGGGCCGCGGGCCGGGCGGGCTGCATGACTGAAATAATATCGAGTGCCGCAGCCATCCGAATTTACACAGGTAAACTGTACAGTATAGGCTGAATAGTTTACGATGTGATCATGACTCAGCACCCCGGCGACGTGTCCGAGTCCGCCGTCCGCGCCTCGCGTGAACTCCGGACCATGGTCAGCCGGCTGCGGCGGCGGATACTCGAGCTCTCGGACAATCGGGAGCTCACCCCGAGTCAGACCGCGGTGCTCTCGCGCCTGGCCAAGCGGGGGGACGCCTCGGCCAGCGAGCTGGCGGCGGCCGAGCGGGTGCGGCCGCAGTCGATGGCCGCCACCCTCGCGGTACTCGATGAGCGGGGCCTGATTCAGCGCCGCCCCGATCCAGGCGACGGACGTAAACAGCTGGTGTCCCTGAGCGCGGTCGGCCGCGAACTCTTCGACGATCGCAGCCGCAGCGGGCGGGAGTGGCTGACCAGGCAGTTGGACGACAATTTCACCGAATCCGAGCTGCAGACCGTACTCGAGGCGCTGGCCCTGCTGGAACGGCTGATCCAGCCCGACCTGTGACGGGGTGGCCGCTGTCGGGAAAACGCTGAAATACCGCGGGATTAGCTGGACGCTCGCTAAGCTCGGTATGTCTCGATGAGCGAGACGGCTCCAGGAAGCGGGCCGCGAATGCCCCCGCGGCCCGCTTTTCCTTGTAGTATTCACGTTTCCGGGAGGGTGATGCACGCGTTAGCCGACCCAAGAGCCGCTGCTGTGCAGCTGCTTTGGAAGATCCGGGCGTCCGGGTACACCGTGGAGGAATTCATCGCGCTACTGCGGGTCGATCCGTTCACCGACACCATGCCCTTCGCTCCGGTCCAGGACTTTTGGATCATTCCGCCGCGGCGAGCCGAGTGTGCTGATCAATTGCCGCACCGTCGTTAGGTGCCGCCCGCCGCGATGGGACAGGATCAACCCATGACCGATGCACCGCCGATCCTGGCCGGAGTCCCGGGTACGTTCCCGCACAGCGTGTTCCATCAGCGCCATCCCCTGCTTATCGAGCAGGTGATCGCGGGCCGCCCCTACGCGCCGGCCCAGCGCGCGGCATTGCATCGGCTGCTGACCGAGAGTACGGGCGGGGTTGTCGAACACCTCGGTACGGATGCACCGGACCTGCCCCATTGGCTGGCGTGGGGCCGGCAGCTGTGGGGATGCCCCTGGGGCGAGGTGCCGTTCCTGTGGGCCGAGAGCTATTTCTACCGCCGCCTGCTCGAGGCGACCGGATACTTCGGCGACGGGGCCTGGCGGGGCGTGGATCCGTTCGCGCCCAAGAAGTATGCCGAATTGGACACCCCGGAGGTGGCCGCGGAGATGGCGGCGCTGGGGCAGGTGTCCGGCGCGCCCGTGCAGACCGCCCGGCGGGCGCTGCTGGATTCGGCGCTGTGGGGTAATCAGGCCGACCTCGGCTTCCGGCTCACCGCCGGGCTGCGTCGATCGGGCCCGGCCGCCGGCCCTGCGTGGTTACGCTCCGCTGCCGCCTCCGGGCCTGACGCGGCCGGGCCGGGCACGCGCACCGGCCTGCTCGCCGACGACAGCGCGGCGCTGTGGGCGAGGCTGGAGGCGGCGCAGGCGCCGACGGTCGCCCTGATCGCCGACAATGCGGGCCGCGAGCTGCTACCCGATCTCGTGCTGGCCGATCATCTGCTCGACAGCGGCCTGGCCGCGCGGGTCGTGGTGTATCTCAAACCCCAGCCGTACTACGTCTCCGACGCCACCATGGGCGATCTGCTGGCCGTGCTGCGCCTGCTGCGTGGAGCGAGCCAGCCGCAGGCGCGGCGGATCGGCGAGCGCCTGTGGGAGGCGCTGAGCGCCGATCGGCTCGTGCCCCGCACCCATGAATTCTTCTGCGCCCCACTGACATATCGCGAGCTGCCCGCCGACCTGGCCGCCGAGCTGGCCGGGGTGGGAATGACGATCCTCAAGGGGGACCTGAACTACCGCCGCCTAGTCGGCGACCACTACTGGCCTGCGACAACATCTTTCGCCTCGCTGGTGGACTATTTCCCGTCCCCGGTGACGGCGCTGCGCACGATCAAATGCGATGTGGCAGTGGGCATGCAGGACGGCCAGGCCGAGCGGCTCGATGCCGCCGATCCGTCCTGGCGCACCAGCGGCGACTACGCGGTCATCCATTGCGCGTGAGGGGGCTCAGCCGACCTCTGTCACCAGCTCGAGGGCCCTGCCGAGGGTAGTCAGCTTGTCGTCCAACGTTTCCCCGGCCGGGTACAGGCGCACGGTGTCCACGCCCGCCTCGGCCCAGACCCGCAGCCGCGCACGCACCATCTGCTCGGTGCCGATGAGGGTGGTGGCCAGCACCATCTCGTCGCTGACGAGGGCGGCAGCCCCGTCGCGGTCCCCGGCCTGCCAGCGGTCCCGGATCTCGCCGGTGACCTCGGACCAGCCCTGGCGGCCGTACGCGGCATTGTAGAAATTCGTTCCCGCGCTGCCCATTCCGCCGATGCTGAACGCCAGCTCCGCCCTGCGGCCCCGGATATGCTCGCGCATCCGGTCCTCGTCGTCGAACAGGGCGATCTCGGCGCCCTGGCAAATATCGAGGTCCGCGCGAGTGCGCCCGGATGCGGCCAGGCCGGTGTCCAGGTGGTCGAAATACGCGTGCGCGCCCTCGGGCACGAAACTGGTGCCGATCCAGCCGTCGGCGATCTCGCCGGTCAGCTCGAGCATCCTGGGGGAGAGGGTGGCGAGGTAGATCGGGATATCCGGATTCGCGGCCTTCGACAGCCGCATCGGGCGTGCCTCGCCGGGCAGGGGGATCTGAAATTCCTTGCCGGAGAAGGCTACTTTCTCCCCGGCGAACACCTGCCGCAGGATCTGCACGGTCTCGCGCATGCGGCCGAGGGGATGGGCGAAGCGCACCCCGTGCAGGCCCTCGATAACCTGTGGCCCGGATGCGCCCAGGCCCAGCAGGAAGCGCCCGCCGGACAGATCCGCGAGCGTGAGTGCGGCCTGGCCGATCGCCACCGGAGTGCGGGTGCCGAGCTGAATGATGCCGGACCCCAGCAGAATTCGATCGGTCCGGGCGGCCAGATAGCCCAGCACGGAGGGGGCGTCCGAACCCCATTCCTCGGCGACCCAGCAGAGGTCCAGGCCCAGATTCTCGGCCTCGACCACGAAATCCATGGTCTGCCGGGCGTTGTCGGAAACCTCGATGGTGGTCGCGGTCCTCACTGCGCACCCTCCGCCCGGGCCTTGATCGCGGCGAGGGTGCCGGTCATCGCGGTTTCGAATTCCCGCATCCGGACGAAGACGATCTTCTCCTCCTTCTCGGGCATCTGATCGATGGCCAGCGACAGCCCCGAGCGGGCCGGGCCCATCCGCATCCATTGCCGCAGCGTCGTCCCGCCATCGACCGGCTCGAGGGTGAAACGCCATGTCGCGGTGGGGTTCTGCTGATCGTTGACCGCCCAGGTGAACGCCCGCGGCGGATCGCATTCGATCACATGGGAGGTGGTGGACCACTCGCCCAGCGACCGATGGCTGCTGCTGCCGAGGAAGCTGTGGCCGACCGCGGGCCCGCGCGCGTCGCCGAGCCAGCGCGCGGCCTGCAGTTCATCGCTGAACTGCGGCATCAACGTGATGTCGGAGACGATGTCCCACACGCGCTGCGGTGACGCCTCGATCCAGGTCTCGACCTCGACGGTCGGCCCGTCGGCGTATTTGGCGCCGGTCCACTCCATGGCAACCACCTCTCTCTCGCTACATACCCCTCGATGGATAGTCTCTTAAATAGACTTAGCATGTCAAACGCGTGGAAGTGTCCTCGGGCGGCCTACTCCGCCGCGAAGCGGCGCACGATATCCGGCCGAGCCGCCAGGTGGGGCGGATATCCCGGGCCCATCCGCATCCGCGATTCGTCCGATGAGATCTCCTCTCCGCAGTGCTCGCAGACCACCCGCGCCTGGGTGTCGTGCCCGCAGCGGGTGTGCTGGAGCACTACCGGCGGGCCGTCCTCGCCGGCCAGCCAGCGATCACCCCAGCGCGACATGGCCAGCAGCACGCTCCAGAAATCCGCGCCCTTCTCGGTGAGTACGTACTCGTACCGCACCGGATCGCTCTGATAGGCCTGCTTGTCCAGCAGGCCCTCGGCGACCAGGCGGCGCAGCCGCTCCGCGAGGGTGGTGCGCGGGATGCCCAGCTGCTCCTGGAACTCGTCGAACCGGCGGATGCCGTAGAAACATTCGCGCAGCACCAGCGGGGTCCACCAGTCGCCGAGCAGATCCATGGTGCGCGCGACCGAACAGGGCCAGCGCGCGAAGGAGGTCCGTCGCATTATGTGAGGATACCGGGTCCAAGGATAAAACTTCGCTGGTCGGGCGCCGGTACTTCCGGAGGTTGCGTCATCGGGGTGGGTTGTCGAAATGCAGGTCCAGGTGCCGCTCACCGTCGCCATTGAGCCGCACCGGAGCCGAGACCGGGGGATAGCCGCTCGCGCACAGCGTGTAGATCCCGGGCACGATATCGGTGATCGCATAGGCGCCCGCACGATCGGAGGTGACCGCCGCGACCACCGTGCCGTCGTCGGCGAGCAGCGTGATCAGCGCGTCCGGGATGGGGCGGTCGGTGCGATCGTGCCGCACGACGCCGTCGATGCGTGCGGCATGGGCGAGCACCAGATCGCACCCCGCGTCGCCCTGGGCGCCGATCGTGGCCGGGGCGGCGACGGGCCGGAAGCCGGGTGCGCTCGCGGTGACCGTGAACGCGCCCGGATACAGGTTGGGTGCGAGGTATGTTCCGTCCGGATCGGTGGTTGTGGCGGCGACCACCTCGCCGCGCACCTCGGTCACCACGATGGTGGCGCCCGCGACCGCCGTGCCGTCCGGTGCGTCGACCCGGCCGAAAAGCCCTGTGCCGCCGGATAACACCACATCGTGCACGACCCGCGGCCCGCCGACGGCAAGCGCGGTGGCATGCGGTTGGTAGTTCCCGGCCGCCACGATCGCCACGTACCGGCCCGGTGGCGGCGCCGGCATCGCATAGGTGCCGTCCCCCCGCGAGCGAGCCCGCCCGTGCTGATGGCCGCCCTGGTCGATGAGGGTGAGGACGGCCGCGGCGACCGGATGGCCCGCGGCATCGGTGACACGACCGGTGATGTTGAAAGGGGTTGCGCCGGAGGCTGGCTCGGCCACGAGCGGCGGTGGTGGAGCGTCGGTTGTGCCCGAGACGGTCTCGGTGCCGATAGCGGCCGTGCGAGCATCGCCCCCGCCCTGCGCCCCCGCGCGCCCGCGGATCAGCGAGGCCACCGCCGCGACCACCGACAGCCCGATCGCCATCGAGAACACCACGATCAACCCGTTGTGGAACGGCTGCGCGACCAGATGCGGGAAGAAACTCCGCCCGGTCAGCGTGGCGGCGTTGGCCGCGGGGAGTTGCCCCAGGATCTGCGGCCCGAGCAGATGCGCAATCGGGTTGTAGCCCAGGAACGCCGCGAACAGCACACCCACCGGCGGCAGGTTCGCGATCGTGTTCGCCGCCCCGGCCGGCACGCCCTGCGCGGTGAGCCCGGCGTACAGGGTGTGCGGCATCGATCCGGCCAGTCCCGCGATCATGAGCGAGAAGAACACGCCCATCGACAGCACCATGCCCGCATTCTGGAACGTCGCGCGCATGCCCGAGGCGGCGCCCCGGGCCGCGGCCGGAACGCTGGACATGATGATCGCGGTATTCGGCGCGGCGAACAGCCCGCTGCCCAGCCCGTTGACGAATACCAGCAGCGCGAACGCCCAGTAGTTGAAATCGGTTGGCAGCGCAAGCATGCCGCCGAAGGAGGCGGCCATCACGATGAATCCCGCGGCCGCGAACAGCCGCGCGCTGTACCGATCCGACAGATATCCCGCGATCGGCCCCGCCACCAGGAATCCGACAGTCAGTGGCAGCAAATAGATTCCGGCCCACAGCGGGGTGTTGGCGTAATCGTAGCCGTGCAGCGGCAGCCAGATGCCCTGCAGCCAGATGATGAGCATGAACTGCAGCCCGCCGCGCGCGATCGCCCCCAGCAGCGTGGCCGCGTTGCCGCCGGCGAACAGCGCGTCGCGGAACAGCCGCAGCGGGAACATCGGCTCGGCGACCCTCACCTCCACCACGCAGAATGCCACCAGCACGACCGCGCCGCCGATCAGGCCGGCCAGCACCCACGGGTTGGTCCATCCCATGGTGTGCCCGCCGTAGGGCTGGATGCCGTAGGTGATCCCGGCCAGCAGCGCGGTGAGCCCGACGGCGAAGCTGAGGTTGCCCCACCAGTCCATCCGTCCGGGCGTGCGGACGCCCGTTTCGTGCAGCGACCGGTATGCCCACACGGTGCCGATCAGGCCGATCGGCACGTTCACCCAGAACACCGCGCGCCAATCCCACGCCACCAGCGCGCCGCCCAGGATCAGCCCGACGAACGATCCGGCGATACCGGCAACCATGTTGACGCCCAACGCCATTCCGCGCTGACCGGCGGGGAAGGCATCGGTGAGGATGGCCGCGGAATTGGCCATCAGCATCGCGCCGCCGACGGCCTGGACCAGCCGCCAGCCGATCAACCACAGCGCGCCGCCCGCGCCGTGCATCGGATCGAGCGACAGCGCCACCGAGGTGACGGTGAAGATCGCGAATCCGGCGTTGTAGATGCGCACCCGGCCCCACATATCGCCCAGGCGTCCGAGCGCGACCACCAGCACCGCGGTGACGAGCATGTACCCCATCAGCACCCACAGCAGGTAGCTGACATTGCCGGGCTGCAGCGGATCCAGGCGAATGCCGTTGAAGATGCCGGGCAGCGAGATCAGCACGATCGAGGCGTTGACGGTCGCGATGAGCATGCCGAGGGTGGTGTTAGTCAGGGCCACCCACTTGTAGCGGGGGTGGTCGACGCCGATCCAGCGGCTGCGTCCCGGGGGGCCTCCGCCCGCCGAGCGGGTCAGTTCTTCGATAGCCATCGATCTGTTCCATCCGTCGAACGCCGGCGTAGATTCTTTGAGAATCCCTGCCGCGCTTATGTTGGTGGTTCCGTCACCCGCTGGACGATGGGCAGTGCCGTTTGCAGCGCCGCGTCCAGCTCCGCGCGCTCGCGCGCGGGCAGTGCCGCCAGCCGCTCGGAGAGCCAGTCCTGGCGTTCGCGCCGGCGCTCGGCGAGTGCGCGGCGCCCGGCCGCGGTGAGCTCGACCAGGCATACGCGCCCGTCCTGTGGATCGGGCCGGCGCACCGCCAGGCCGTGGCGCTCGAGTTTCTGCACCAGCTGGGTCATCGACGGCTGCGCGATGCCCTCGGCCGCCGCCAGGGTGGTGAGCCGCAGCGGGCCCTCCCGGTCCAGGCGTCCCAGCGCCGAGCTGGTCGTCAGGGTCATGCCGTGTCGATTCGGCAATCGGCGCACCAGCAGCGCGGCCACCTCGAGCAGCGCCGCGGCGGTATCGCCGAGGTGATCGCCCGGGCTGTTCGCGTCCACACTGTTGTGTGTAGCACGCATTTATATAGGTTGCCTATGTTTCCCGGAATGATCGAATCATCCGTTAACGCACTGTTATCCGTGATCTTGATTGCGCGCCGTCAGCGCAGCGGCACCGACCAATACAGCCGGGTGCCGCTGTGCGGCGAGGACACCGCCCGCACCTCGAATCGTCCCCCGGACCGCTCGGCGCGGCGGCGCAGTTCGGTGAGCCCGTCCGGTTCGATCCCGCGGCCGTCGTCGGTCACGATGACGGTCAGATCGTCCGCGACGCCGATCTCGACCTCGACGCTCGACGCCCCGCCCAGCCGCACGGCCTTGCCGACCGCCTCGCGCACGACGGCTTCCGTCTGATCGGCAAGCTCGGCGCCGACCACCGACAGCGGGCCGTTGACCCGCAGCGAGGTGCGAACCTCCCCGTGGGCGGCCTGCCGCCGGATCGCCGTATCGAGCCGCTCGCGCAGCTGGGTGCCGTGCCGGTCACCGCCGTGCAATTCGAAGATCGATGTGCGGATCTCCTGCACCACGTCCTGCAGATCGTTGACAATGCCGGTGAGCCGGACCCGCACCACGGACGACTGGACGCGCGGGATGGTCCCCTGCAGGGTCAGGCCGATCGCGAACAGTTGCTGGATGACGTGGTCGTGCAGATCGTGGGCGATCCGGTCGCGGTCGGTGAGGATATCGACCACGCGGATCCGCTGCTGTGCCTGGGCCAGCTGCATGGCCAGCGCTGCCTGATCGGTGAATGCCGTGACCAGTTCGACGATTTCGGCGGAATACGGCGCGGCGCCGGCCTCGCGCAGCACCGCCAGCACGCCGAGGGCGGAGTCCGCGGTGTGGACCGGCACGATCAGCGCCGGTCCCGCTCCGGGAAACAGCTCGCCCAGGTCGTCGCGGGCCGTGGTGCGCTCGCGAAAGGCCGTGCCGATGACCGTGCCCTCGATGCTCAATGCGCGGTCCGGACGCAGTTCCGGGCCGGGCCCGGACCAGTGGGTGATGACCAGGCCGGTGATGTCGTCGAGGGGGCTGTCCGGATCCGGTGCGACCGCGAGGAAAGCGCGCCGGGATCGGCTCAGGGTGCGGGCCCAGTCGGTGATCTGCCTCAGCACCTCACCAGTGGGCGTTCCCGCGAGCAATGCGGTGGTGATATCGCGGGTGGCCGCGGTCCACGCCTGCAATTGGGACAGGGTCGTGCGGACCGAATTCGATTCGATGCCGGATGATTGCTCGGGCCGCGCCGTCACCTCGGATGGCCCTGATAGCGGGGGCTGTTCTGCCATCTTGGGCAGATCTGCCATCTCGGCAATCCTGACGATCGGCGGGACAACGCTGGCGGGTCGAATACTACGCCCGGCGAGCCGTTCTCGGTGTCCCGAGGCGCAGATGCCCGGCGCCCGAAGTGAATGGGACCTTGGTCTCTGTCGGTGGCCACCCTGTCGATGATCGGATAGGGGATCGGGGTTGCGGGCGCGCGGTGCCCGCTGGAGCAGAGGCGGTGGCGACGTGGTGTGGATCGAGCGGAATTCCGCGGACGCGCGTACGGAACGGAACGGCGGGCATCGGGGCCCGGTTGGTGCCGGGGACGTGATCGACCTCGATCGCGCCGAATCCATGCGGCTGATAGCGCGTGCGCCGTATGGGCGCGTGATTTTCACCCGAGATGCGCTCCCGGCGATCCGGCCGGTGTGTCATCTGGTCGAGGACGACCAGATCATCGTGCGCACCAGCATTTCCTCCCGGCTCACCGAATCGGTGCGGCCCGAGACCAGCGTGGTGGTCGCCTACGAGGCCGACGATATCGACCCGATCACGTATACCGGCTGGGCCGTCGTGGTGACGGGGCTGGCACAGGCGATCACCGATCCGCACCGGATCGCCCGGTACGAGCGGCTGCTGCGGCCGTGGATGGATCGGACGCAGGATTCGATGATCGCGATCGAGCCGACCATGGTCAACGGTATCCGCCTGATGTGACGGGTCGCGCGCGGTCAGAACGGATGACGCTGTCCCGTACGCAGTTTGGAGGCGTAGACCGCGGCCTGGGTGCGGCGTTCGAGGCCCAGCTTGGTCAGCAGCCGGGAGACGTAGTTCTTGATGGTCTTCTCCGCCAGGAACATTCGCTCGGCGATCTGCCGGTTGGTCAGGCCCTCGCCGAGCAGATCCAGGAGCTTGCGTTCCTGTTCGGTGAGCGCGGCGAGGGGGCCGTCGGTTTCGGTGCTGTTGCGCAGCCGGGCCATCAGCGCGGCGGCGGCGCGGTTGTCCAGCAGTGAGCGGCCCGAACCGACCTCCTTGATCGCGCGGGCCAGCTCCATTCCCTTGATGTCCTTGACTACGTAGCCGCTCGCGCCGGCCAGGATCGCGTCCAGCATGGCCTGCTCGTCGGTGAAGGAGGTCAGGATCAGGCAGCGCAGGCCGTCGAGTTTGGACAGCAGGTCGCGGCACAGCTCGATGCCGTTGCCGTCGGGCAGGCGTACATCCAGGACCGCGACGTCCGGCCGCAGCGCCGGTATTCGGGCCATGGCCGCGGCGACGTCGCCCGCCTCTCCGACGACGGTTAATTCAGGGTCTTCCTCGAGTAGATCTATCAGGCCTCGACGCACGATCTCGTGGTCGTCGACGAGGAACACCTTGATCATCGGTGGTGTCCAATCGCGTTGCGGTGATTACCGCAACGATAGCCCGTCCACATCGTCAGCACACCCCACCTCAGCAATCCGATCGCGATGGCCAGGTGCAGGATCAGCGCCGTGTACACCAGCACCGCGCCGTAGTCGCTCGCCCAGCCGGGCAGGCGCGGCACGCAGAGTGCCGCGGCGACGATCATTCCGCCGCCGACCGCCAGCGCGGGCTCGGCCAGCGCGCGGGCCTGTGGATCCGGTAGGTGCGGAGTGTGGTGGTAAGTAACGGAGAAGCCGGTCATCCTGCGGTCCTGTGTCCTCGGCGGAATGGGGGAGCATCTCGCGCACCTGAGCCTTGTCCGCTGGGGGTTTGCCCGGCAGGGCCGTGCGTCCGCGCGTCGTGTGACGAAAGTCCCGCCGCCGCCCACCTGGACATGCGACTAACTGTGTCTTGCAGCGTTATTCGCTGCCCGCGGTGGGATGGGGCTCGCAACGCCGGGCGAGTTCGGCCATCCTGGCGCGATATTCGCCCGGGGTGATCCGCCCGGCTATGCGCGCGGTCAGAAGCGTGTTCTCGGCCGTGAGCGCGGGCCACACCTGGGTGGGGGAGGCCCATTCGGTGGTGAGCTGTGTATCGACCTCGGGCGGCTGATCGCCCGGCGCCGGGGGAGCGGGCCGCGCGGGTTTCTCGGGCAGCCGCATGCGATGGAATCGCCCGGTGATGCGCAGCGCGATCATGCACCAGGCGATCGCCACGGTCATCGCGCACCCGGCGAAGATAACGATGTCCATCCTCATCACCTCGTGCATCAAGGTTACTTCGAAATGAAGTGCCCGCGAACGGTTTCCGCCCGACCTGCGACGGTTTTGTGATCGGCCGTGCCGGATCGAGGCGATCTCGCGGTCCGTGGAGTCTCTCAATCGGACAAGTTTCAAAAATAGCAGTATCGACCTATGCGCATTCATCTATGAAAATCCGTGATCGCGAGTCGCAGTTCGACCGACATCCAACGACTCGAGACGCCCCGACAGGAGAGGCGCAGACGCCGGATCAGCTAGACGTAACCAGCAATAACAGGTAACCTGCGGGTGTGCCCGGTCACGGTCGTCCGGGCGGGATTCACGGAACGGATACCTCAATGACGCGGCATGTCGACGTACTGATCATCGGCGCGGGTCTTTCGGGAATTGGGATGGCCTGTCATCTGACCCGGGAGACGAAGGGGCGCACCTACGCGATTCTGGAGCGCCGGGAGGCGATCGGCGGCACCTGGGATCTGTTTCGGTACCCGGGTATCCGATCGGATTCGGATATGTACACCTTCGGGTACGGCTTTCGTCCGTGGACGGGTACCAAGGTGCTGGCCGACGGGCCGCATATCCGTCAGTACGTGGCCGATACGGCCGCGGAATACGGCGTGACCGACCATATTCGGTTCGGCCGGCGGGTGACGCAGGCGTCCTGGTCGAGCGAGGACGAGATCTGGACGGTGACCGCCCACGACACCGGCAGCGGCGAAACCGAGGTGTACACCAGCGATTTCCTGGTCGGCTGCACCGGATATTACGACTACGACAAGGGATACCGCCCGCATTTCCCCGGCGAGGAGGCCTTCCGCGGGACGATCGTGCATCCGCAGCATTGGCCGCAGGATCTGGATTACCGGGGCAAGCGGGTGGTCGTGATCGGCAGCGGGGCCACGGCGATCACGTTGATCCCGGCCATGAGCGCCGATACCGCGCATATCACGATGCTGCAGCGCTCGCCCACCTATATCACCGCGCTGCCCGCCGATGATCCGGTGGCCGTGGGCCTGAAGGCGGCGAGGGTTCCCGACGCGGTTGCCTATCGGACCGGCCGGGCGCGCAATATCGCCCTGCAACGGGCCAGTTTTCAGCTGTCGCGCAGGAGCCCGGCGCTGGCGCGGCGGCTCTTTCTTGCGGCGGTGCGCGCGCAGGTGGGTCCGGGTATCGATATGCGTCACTTCAGTCCCCAGTACAACCCGTGGGATCAGCGGTTGTGTGTGGTGCCCAACGGTGATCTGTTCAAGGTGCTGCGCTCGGGGCGCGCCTCGATCGTGACCGATCGGATCGAGACGTTCACCGAATCGGGTATCCGCCTCGCATCGGGGGAGGAGTTGGCGGCCGATATCGTCATCAGCGCAACGGGTTTGACGGTGCAGATGCTCGGCGGCGCGAGTCTGGTCGTGGACGGCGTTCCGCTGGCGACGCGGGATCTGGTGGCGTACAAGGGTGCGCTGCTGGGTGGTGTGCCGAATGCGATGATCGTGCTCGGCTACACGAATGCGTCGTGGACGCTGAAGGCCGATTTGGCGGCGGAGTATTTCTGCCGCCTGCTCAATCACATGAAATCCCGAGGATATTCGAGCGTAGTGGCGGTCCCGCAGGATGGGGACAGGTCCGAGCACTCGGTGATGGGCGGGGCGCTGACGTCGGGCTATATCCAGCGTGGGGATGCGGTGATGCCGCGGCAGGGTACGCGCGGGCCGTGGCAGGTGGTCAACAACTATTTCCGCGATCGTAAGTTGTTGCGTAAGGGGGCGATCGAGGACGGGATTCTGGAATTCGGGCGGCGCGGTGCTGGGATGCGGGCCGCGACGGAATCGCGGTCGGCCTGAGTGTGTGCGTCCTTCGCGGATCAGGCCGCGGAGTATTCGTCGTCGCTGGAGACCGTGACCACGCCCTGGATCGCGGCTAGCGCGGCGGTGAGGTCGGTCGGCGACCCGTTACCCTGGAGAGCGAGCCGGATCGAGACGATGCGATCGGCCTCGCCGGTTTCGGATTGTTCGACGGCGACCTCGGTGACGGTGAATGAGTGGCCGGTGCACTGCATGAGGGCCTGACGCAGGACGCCGCGGCCCTCGAGGTAGGACAGCCGGAGCCGGGCGGGGGCGTATCGGGATCGGGGCAGGCGGGCCGCGAGCGGGCCGTAGCCGAAGACGACCAGGAAGTGCCCGGCGGTGACGAGGATGGCCAGTAGCCACAGCCCGGCGCCGGCGGCCATGCCGACCGCGGCGGTGAGCCAGATGGTGGCGGCGGTGGTGAGTCCGCGCACGGCGTCGCGGCGGACGAAAATGAGCCCGCCGCCGATGAATCCGATGCCGGAGACGATCTGGGCGGCGACGCGGGAGGGGTCCAGATCGACATGGGGGCCGAGGACGTCGCCGAAGCCGTACTTGGAGACGAGCATGATCAGCGCGGAGGCGAATCCGACGAGGGTGTGGGTACGCAGCCCGGCACTCTTCTGCCGGACCTCGCGTTCGAGACCGATGGCCGTGGACAGGACCAGGGCGAGGCCCAGCTCGAGGATCTGGGTTATGCCCTGACCTGTCGGTTCTCCTAAGGATGATGCAAGTACCACTCGGCCGAGGTTAGCGGTCTCCGGACGTGTCCGCGAAAGATATATGTTGTGCACAATAATATTGCTTATTAGGGTAATGACGTTTAGATCCGTGCGCTCGAAGGAGAATCTGTATGAACGTCGTATACACCGCGGAGGCGCTGGCCACCGGTGACGGGCGTAACGGCCATGCCCGGACCGCGGACGGCACGCTGGATCTGGCGCTGGCCCGGCCCAAGGAGATGGGCGGCAACGGGGAGGGCGCGAATCCGGAGCAGCTGTTCGCGGCGGGATATGCGGCGTGTTTTCATCAGGCGGTGAAGGCGGTGGGCGCGAAGGGGAATTTCGATACCGCGGATTCGGCGATCGGCGCGAAGGTCGGCAATATCGACGTTCAGGTGCTGATCGCCGAGGACTGAGCTGTCTGTTCGGCTGTCATCCCGGCTCGCCTCGGCCGGGATCTCAGCCGGGCACCTTGACCGGATCCACGCAGCTGGCCGGGGCGTCGACGAGCGAGCAGTTCACCGGTGCGCGTGTGGGGCGATATCCGGCGGGAACGCCACCGCTGCGGGTGATTTCGGAGTAGGCCGGTACGGCGTCGGTGGGGTGCCGGGTGAGGGTGGGATCGGTGAGTACGTCGACGGTGTAAAGGCCGAATCGGGGTTCGTAGCTGCCCCATTCGTAGTTATCGGTGATGCTCCAGTAGTTGTAGCCCATGACGGGCATGCCGTCGGCCTTGGCGCGCTGGATCCAATAGATGGTGTCGCGCAGGTCGTTGCCGCGGGTGTAGCCGTCGAAGCGGGGGTGGCCGTTGTCGGTGGGTATGCCGTTTTCGACGATATAGAGGGGTTTTCCGGGGAAGCGGCGTGCGTAATATTCCAGCGCGTAGTAGATGCCCTCGGGCTGTAGCGGCATGCTCCACAATTTCTGGAGGTCGTCCGGGGATAGGGACGTCAGTTGCTGCGGGGTGAAGCCGTAGTAATAGTCGATTCCGACGTAGTCGAGTTTGCCGGCGATGGCATCCAGGACCGGTCCGCTGACGAGCGGTTCGGTGGTGCCGGTGGTGTAGGCGACGTTGCTGGTGACCAGGGCGCCGGGCTGGCGCTGATGGATGTAGTCGTAGATGCTGTTGTGCGCCTGGGCGAGTCGCTGCTGCATCGCGGGTACCTGGACCGCGGACAGCGCGCCGTTGGTGACCTCGTTCATGACGTAGCCGAAGGGCTCGTTGAAGGTGATCCAGAGCGGATTGCGGGATGCGTAGCGGTCCACCACCTTTCGGGCATTGGTGAGCGACGCCTCGACCATGGCTGGATTGCCCCAGCCGCCGCGGTCGGCGGCCCAGCCGGGGTACACCCAGTGGTCGAGGGTGATCATGGGGCGCAGGCCCGCGGCGGTCATCGCGTCCAGGACGCGGTCGTAGAAGGCGAAGCCATTCTCGTCCCAGCCGTCGGGGCTGGGCTGGACGCGCGCCCATTCGATGCTGATGCGGTAGACGCCGACGCCGAGGTGTTTGGCCAGGCCGATATCGGAGCCGTAGCGGGTGTAGAAGTCGACCGCGTCGTGGTAGCGGTCGTAGGAGGAGTTCTTGGCGACATAGCGGGTCCAGTTACTGTCCGGTGCGTGTCCCTCGCATTGGAATCCGGCGCTGGCCACGCCCCAGAGGAAGTCGTTGCCCAGCGGCGGAACTGTGGCGGGGGGTGCGGGGCGGGCGGCGGCGGTGACGGCCGGTCCGGCGAGGGCGGCGGCGGTTCCCGCGGCGAGTGCGGCTAGGGCGTGGCGTCGGGTGAGCGGGCGCATCGAACTCCTCTGCGTGGCGTGGTGCGGGTGGTCGTGCTGAAACGCTAGCCGGTAGGCGCCCGGCTAACCGAGTGATCGCTCGGTGTGGTGCCATTCTGTGCCCGAGATGGGCGCTTGTCCAGCTTCGTGAGTGTGTCGGTGGTGACCGCTACGGTGGGGACATGACCACGCATCTGACGCACTGGGGAGCGTTCGAGGCCGTCAGCGACGGCGAGCGGCTGACGGGCGTGCGGCCCTGGGCGGGCGATCCGGAGCCCACGCCGCTGATCGAGAATGTGGCCTCGGCGCAACACCATCCGACGCGGATCTGCCAGCCACACGTGCGGCGGGGCTGGCTCGAGCATGGGCCGGGCGCGCCGGGCCGCGGGGCGGATCCGTATGTGCCGGTCTCCTGGGAGCGGGCGAGCGAGCTGCTGGCGGGGGAGCTGCGGCGGGTGTACTCGGAGTATGGGGCCGAGGCGGTGTACGGCGGCTCCTACGGGTGGGCCAGTGCCGGGCGGTTCCATCATGCGCAGAGTCAGGTGCATCGGTTCCTGAACTGCCTCGGCGGTTATGTGCGGCACGTGAACAGCTACAGCATGGGCACCTCGTCCGTGCTGCTGCCGCATATTCTCGGCGATCTGTACTGGATGCTCGAGCACGGCACCTCCAAAGCGGTCCTGGCGGAGCATGCCGGGCTGGTGGTCGCCTTCGGCGGGCTCTCACCCAAGAATTCCGCGGTGACGCCCGGCGGGGTCTCGGGCCATCACACCCGCGGCTGGATGGCGGCGGCGCGGGCGCGTGGGTGCCGGTTCGTGTCGGTCAGCCCGCTGCGCGACGACACCCCGGGCGAGGCGGAGGCGGAATGGATCGCGCCGCGTCCGGGCACCGATGCCGCGCTGATGCTCGCGCTGGCTCAGGTGCTCGATGCGGAAGGCCTGGCCGACAGCGATTTTCTCGATCGGTACACGGTCGGCTTCGATCGGTTCGCCCGCTATCTGCGCGGTGCGGAGGATGGCGTGGTCAAGGATCCGCGGTGGGCCGCGGGGATCACCGGTGTGCCGGCGGAACGCATCACGGCGCTGGCACGGGAGATGGCGGCCGCCCGCACCTTCATTACGGTGAGCTGGTCGCTGCAGCGTGCCCGGCACGGTGAGCAACCGGTGTGGCTGGGTGTGGCGCTCGCGGCGATGCTGGGCCAGATCGGGCTGCCCGGCGGCGGATTCGGGCACGGCTACGGCTCCTCGGCGATGGTAGGTGAGCCGAAGCGGGCGCTGTCGGCGCCGGGGTTTCCGCAGGGGAAGAATCCGGTGGAGACCTTCATCCCGGTCGCCCGCATCGTCGATATGCTGCTCAATCCCGGTACGGGGTATGAGTACGACGGTCAACATCTGGTCTATCCGGATATCCGGCTCGTGTACTGGGCCGGTGGCAACCCCTTTCATCACCACCAGGATCTGGCCCGCCTGCGGGAGGCGTTCGCGCGCCCGGAGACCGTGGTCGTGCACGACCCGTTCTGGACGGCCACCGCGCGTCACGCCGATATCGTGCTGCCCTCGACCATGACGATCGAACGTGACGATTTCGGCGCCGGCAGCAACGACCGGATGTTCTTCCCGATGCCCGCGCTGACCCGCCCGCACGGCCAGGCTCACGACGATTATACGATTCTGTCCGAGGTGGCCGAAAGGCTCGGTGTCGCTGGGGAATTCACGGAGGGCCGCACCGCGATGGAGTGGTTGCGGCACCTGTACGACGGGTGGCACGCCGAGGTGGGGTCCTCGGCGATTCCCGATTTCGACGAGTTCTGGGCCGGGTCCGGGCTCGACCTGGGAGTGGCCGGATCCGAGCAGGTGGTGTTCGCCGACTTCCGTGCCGATCCGGACGTGCATCCGTTATCCACGCCGAGCGGCCGGATCGAAATCTTCTCCGAGACCATCGACGGTTTCGGCTATGCGGACTGCCCCGGGCATCCGGTGTGGCTCGAGCCTGAGGAATGGCTCGGAAGTCCAGCGGCACAGCGGTTCCCGCTGCAATTGATCGCCAATCAGCCGCGCACCAAGCTGCACAGTCAGCTGGATGTCGGCGCGCACAGTCAATCGGTGAAGGTGTCCGGCCGCGAGCCGGTCCGGTTGCATCCGGACGAGGCCGCCGCGCGCGGCCTGCGCGACGGCGATATCGTGCGCATCGTGAACGACCGCGGCAGCTGCCTAGCCGGTCTGGTGATCTCCGATGCGGTCGGCTGCGGCATTGCCCAGTTGTCCACCGGCGCCTGGTACGACCCGGATCCGGCCGATCCGAGCTTCTGCCGCCACGGAAATCCGAACGTGCTGACCGCCGACGTCCCGTCCTCCACCCTGAGCCAGGGCTGCACCGGCCAGCTGTGCCTGGTCGAGATCGAGCCATACCGCGACCCGTTACCGGACCTGACGGTCACCGGCCCGCCGGTCACCGCATGAGCGAGTGCGGTAGGCCCGCGATCGCGTCCTCACCGCGGCCACCGGCAGGTTCTCGTGCTTGAATGGCAGTGCCGATCGGAAGGATTGTGATGACTTACCGTGCAGACCCCACCCGCTACGAGGGCTCGATGCAGTACCGGCGGACCGGGCGCTCGGGCCTGGATCTGCCGCTGTTGTCGCTGGGGTTCTGGCACAACTTCGGGGACGACCGGCCGTTCACGGTGCAGCGCGAGATCGCCCTGCGCGCATTCGATCTCGGTGTCACCCACTTCGATCTGGCCAATAACTACGGTCCGCCGTACGGTGCGGCGGAGATCAATGCGGGGCGGCTGCTGCGGGAGGATCTGGCGGCCTATCGTGATGAGCTGATCGTGTCCACCAAGGCCGGGTGGGATATGTGGCCCGGGCCCTACGGGCAGGGCGGTGGGTCGCGCAAATATGTGCTGTCCTCGCTGGATCAGTCGCTGTCCCGGCTGGGGCTGGATTACGTCGACATCTTTTATTCGCACCGTTTCGATCCGACGACGCCGCTGGAGGAGACCGCCGCCGCCCTGGATACCGCGGTGCGCCAGGGCAAGGCGCTGTATATCGGGATCTCCTCGTACGACAGTGAGCATTCGGCGCGAATGGCGGGCATCCTGCGCGAGCTGGGCACGCCGCTGCTGATTCACCAGCCGTCATATTCGATGCTGAACCGCTGGATCGAGACGCAGGGCCTGCTGGCCACCGCCGCGGACGAGGGGTTCGGGATCATCGGGTTCACCGCGCTCGCGCAGGGCCTGCTGACCTCGAAATATCTCGACGGTGTTCCGGCGGGATCGCGTGCGACACAGCACAAGTCGTTCCAGAACGAGCTGCTGACCGAGCCGATGCTCGAGCGGCTGCGCAAACTCGACGCCATCGCCCAGCGCCGCGGCCAGACCCTCGCCCAGCTGGCGCTGGTGTGGGCGCTGCGCGACCCGCGGGTGACCTCCCTGGTGATCGGCGCCTCCAGCGTGGCCCAGCTCGAGCAGAACGTCGCGGCCCTGGACAACCGTGCCCTGAGCCCGCAGGAGCTCATCGAGATCGACGCCCTGCTGGACGAGGACGGCGTGGCGGACCTGTGGCGCTCGGCGCGGGAGGGTGCGCTGTAACCTGCGTCCAGTCCCACCTCAGCTGGGCTGCCTCTATTCCGTCACTGGATCGGTGACCGACGGGGCGAGCGCTTTGCGTGCCGCGAATTTCTTGTACAGGAAGAAGTAGACCTTCACGTACTGTCCGACGAGGATCGCGTTGATGATCGTGCCCTCGCGGATGAAATGCGGTGCGCCGAGGAATATCAGGCCGATGCCCGCCGACAGGGCGAGCATGGTGCAGTCGAATACGGTCTTGATGTTTCCCCACTTGCGGCCCGTCATCTGCTGGATGGTGTTGACGAACAGGTCGATGGGCATCAGCGTCAGGTTGGCGCGGATCATCAGGAACAGGCCGAAGGCCAGCATCGCGTCGGCGGCGAACAGCAGCGCGAGGTTGGCCGGGTACGTCCCGAATGTGATTCCCTCGGTGAGCGTCAGGTTGACATCGAGCAGCACGGACAGGATCAGTGCCGGGATCATCGAGAGCAGGTTGTGCGCCTTGAATGCTCTCGGCCTGACCAGGAAGGTCAGGATGAGCATGACGACCTCGAGCATGAGGTTGGCATTGCCCTGGCTGAGCGGGGGGAGCACCAGCGTCATCGTGCGGGTGAGGCTGCTCTGCGGTGAGATGCCGATCCCCGCCCTGACGGCGAGGCTCAGGCCCATGGTGAGAATGTAGATCCCCGCGACGTAGGTGATCCAGCGTCGCACCTTGTTGCCGGTGTCGATGACTCCCGCGTCTTTGTCGTGCTGCATAACAGGTCCCTTGGGCGAGCTATTTCATGAATCCGAAGCGGTCGAGCGAGATGAACAGGGTCAGGAGCTTGTTGACGACCGGTTCGCCCTCGTTGTGGTTGCCCAGCTTGCTCAGGGCGTCGTCGATCGAGCGGGTTGCCTCGAGGAGTTCGGTGAGGTTCATGTCGGCCATCACGCCGTAGAAGTCCAGCGGCAGAGCGGCTTTCACCTGCTGGTCCTCGGTGACGAGGCAGCCGCCGACGAGACCGTCCAGCTGCTCGAGGTTATGGCACATCTCGATACTGTCGGTGCCGACGACCACGAAGTACGCCGACGGCGCGGGCCAGAACGCGGCGACCGCGCCGCGATCGATCGAGACGCCCTTGAACAGCCCGTTGACCGTGTGCCGCTCCCCGTCGGCGTAGCGCTGCACGAGGGAGATCCGGTTGAGCCGCACTCCCTCGTGTTCGGGTACGACCGTGCCGTCGCGGTACGGAACCCACACCTCCTGAGCGAATTTGAGATGCCCGCGCCCGTACACATCGAACAGCAGCACCTTGGCCTGCGTGCCGTCGGCCGAGATGTCGATCGGGGTGAGATCGAGCTGCTCGGCACGCAGGTCGCCGAGGCCGGGGCGTGGTTGCTTGGCCAGCACCGAGTAGTCGATGCGGACCGGCTCGAGCAGCCTGCGGTCCTTGGCGACGAGCCGGCCGCCTTTGAATACGTAGCGGGGGTTGATCGTGGAGAGGCTGTCGGTCAGGACGATGTCGGCGAATCGTCCCGGGCTCAGTGAGCCGAGGTCGCGATCCTTGTGGAAGGAGCGGGCCGCGTACAGCGTGCCCATCTTGATCGCCTTGATCGGCGGGATCCCCATTTCGATGGCCAGGGAGATGACCCAGTCGATGTGGCCCTGCCGCAGCACGCGGTCCACCGAGATGTTGTCGGCGCAGAGCTGGAAGTTCTCGGCAGGCCAGCGGCGTTTCACGATGGCGCGCAACATGGTTCGGATGACCTCGGGGCTACCGACGCCGAACTTGATCTGGGTGTTCAGGCCGTAGCGGATGCTCTTCTCGATGTCGTCTTCGTTCCAGACATCGTGGTTGTTGTGGACGCCGATCGCGGGCATGTAGTTCAGCAGTGTGTCCGACAGCGACGTGACACCCCAGTGGCAGTTGACGAATCCCGCGTTCGCCCGTCCGAGCGCGGACCTGCGGAAGTCGTCGGCGTTGCCGGTCATATAGGACAGGTGGGCCAGCTCTCCGAGCCCGATGACCGGATCCATCTTCAGCATCGCCTCGGTGACTTCGGGCGCGGTCTTCTTGCCCGGCGCGAAGGCATACAGCCGGTACGGGAGCTTGTCATGATCGGCGAACAGCGCTCGGGCGGCGTCGACTGCTTCCTCGCCTGCCGCGCTGGCGAAGTCGAGGGTCTCCCCGAAGACCGTGGTCGTTCCGCTGGGCACGATCGCCTCGCCGAACGCCGCCGGATGCGCGAGCTGGGATTCGAAGTGCAGATGCGCGTCGATCAGGCCCGGGATCGCGTAAAGGCCTTCGCCGTCGAAGACATCGTGGAACCGCACGATCGATTCGTCCGGGTTCAGCGCGATGATGCGCTGCCCGTGGACCAGGAGCGATCCCGGATAGACGGTCTCACTGTGCACATCGAGGATGTTGAGGTTGCGCAGCAGCAGGTCGGCTTCCTGCTTGCCTTCCAGGATGGCGAAGATCGTCCGCACGTGATCGTCCTGGGCGGCGACGTCTGCGGAGCCTGCGAGTGGGGTGGCGGTCGTTGAATCCTGCATTGCGGTCCTCACGTTTGTGTTCACGTACTTGCAGGTGAAGGGGGCCGATGCGCACGGCCCCCTGGCCTGGTACTGATAGAACTCGCTCGGCACCGTTGCTGACAAGCATCCGTTTTTGCGCGACGTGTACTGTTTTTTAGTACGCTTTGCTGCAGGAGGTGCACGATGCTCCACTCACGGTTGCTGCAGTACATCGACGAGGTGGCGCGGCTCGGGTCCATCCGCGCGGCCGGTGCCCGCCTGCACGTCGCACCCTCGGCGATCAACCGGCAGATCCTGCTCCTGGAGGCCGAGCTCGACCAGCCGCTGTTCGAGCGCCTGCCACGCGGTATGCGCCCCACCCCGGCCGGCGAGGCGCTGCTCGCGCATATCCGGCACACGCTGCAGCAATATCGCGAGACGGTCGCGGACATTCGTGATCTGCATGCCCTCGGCAGCGGCGAGGTCGTGATCGCCACGATGACCGGCCTGGCCAGCAGCGTCGTCGCCACCGTCGCGGCAGCGTTCCGCACCCGTCATCCGCAGGTGCGGATATCGATCCGCACCATGACGGCCCTGGAGATCCTGCGGGCGGTCGAGCACAGCGAGGCCGACCTGGGCCTGGGATTCAACGTCCCGTCATCGACGCAGATCGAGGTCTGCTGGCAGCGAAACACCCGGCTCGGAGTCGTTCTCGCCCCGCATCATCCGCTGGCCCACAGGGATACGATCCCGCTCGCGCAGTGCACGCCGTATCCGCTGATCTTCGCCGACCGCTCCATGGTGATCCACGGCATCGTCGCCGAGGCCTTCGCCAATGCCGGCCTCGATATCGAACCGGCGTTTCACACCAACTCGATCGAGACGATGAAACGGCTCGCCACCTCGGGCGATGCCATCGCCTTCCTCAGCGAGTTCGATGTCGCGGAGGAACTGCGCGACGGCCGCCTGGCCTTCCGCCAGGTCCGCGACGCCTTCAGCAACAACATCGTCTCCCTGGTGCGCCGTGAAAAGCACACCCACGGCCTGGCCAGCTACCTGCTCGCCGAGGAGATCGCAGGCGCATTACAGCTCACAGACCCCCGACCGGCACCCGACCCGATTGGCCCGATGCCGGAGCGCGACTCCTGATGACCGGTGACGTTGTCGTTGTCGGGGGTGAGGGTTTGGTTATCGGGCGTGGTGGGTGGCGATGCTGTCGGGTGCGATGCTGAGCGGCAGATATTTCGGCGGTTCGCCGACGCCATCGACCAGGGGGCACTGTGCGATGGCTCCGGCCAGTCCCGGATCGGTGGCGGCGATATCGAGGATGTGCACGCCGACGAAGGACGTTCCCCAGATGAACAGGCGATCGTTGTCGAGCGAGTCGTGGGATTACAGCCCGAGGCGGGTTACGGCGTTGTCCTCCAGGGGGTTTGCGGTGCGGATGTAACCGTGGACGGTGCGGGGGTTGGCCCAGCGGCCCTGGCGCATGATTTCGCGGTCGCTGGCGCCGCCGAGGGCGGCCTGGGTGGCGAAGCCGGCGCGCAGGGAGTGCCCGGAGAACAGGTCCGGGTCCAGGCCGGCGCGGGCGGCATAGCGTTTGACGAGTTCGGCGACCGCGCGGCCGGACATGGCGGTCGCGGCGATGCCGCCGTGCCGGGAAATGGCCGGGAACAGCGGCAGTTCCAGGTCGGTGAGGGTGGTGCCGGTGAAGCCGTGGCAGCGGTGGATGGCCGGGTCGGCTGCGGGCTGGTGGTCCAGCCAGGACTGTAATTCCCGTGTGCTGTTGTCGTTATGGGCCTCGCGCAGGCGAATCCAGTCCGCGCACGCGCAGACCGGGCAGGTGCGCGGGTGCTTACCGCGGGGCAGGGCCACTCGCTGGGCGGCCACACCGGTCGGATCGGTCTTGGTCAGCGGCAGCTGGATCAGCAGGATCGGTTCGCCGCTGGCATGGTCGGTGTCGACCCGGATATCGGCCAGACGCAGGCCCGCGATCTCGCTGCGCCGCAACGCGCCCGCGAATCCGACCAGCAGTACGAGCGCATCGCGGCGGCGCGCGGGTTCGGTGGGCCATCCGGGCTCGGGCAGCCCGTCCAGGAGCTGAGCGAGGGTGTGCAGCAGCACGGGTCGTTTGCGCAGCGGCTGGGTGCGGCGGGTACGGCGGATGCCGCGCAGGGTCAGGCGCACCACATCCGACCGGGTAGGGGACGGCAGGCCGTTGGCGGCGTGCACGGCGGCGATGGCGGCGCTCTTGCGTTCCAGGGTGGCCGCGCCGAAGGCCCATCCGCCCGCGGGTTTGCGGGCGTCGGCGGCCGCGGCCAGATACACCGCCACGTCCAGGGGGTCGGCGGGCAGCGCCTGGCGGCCCTCGGTGGCGCACCACGCCGACCACGCGATCCAGTCGGATCGATAGGCGCGCACCGTATTCGGCGACTGCGACGCCTCGAGATACCGACCGAGTGCGGCGGCCTGCTCGTCGTCGAACCGCTCGCGTACCAGCCGCAGCGCCGCGGCATCCACCAGCACGCTGCGCACCCCGCGCCGCAACTGCGACCGCACCTGTTCGGGCACTGCAACCTGCCCCGCCGCCGCTGCGCTTTCACCCGCTGTGCTCATCGCCGCCCACCCTATCGCGCGCGCGGCGAGCGGCCGGTGATCCTTCGCGCGATTCTGGCCGTGTGCACCGCATTTCGCGGCGTTGCGAGCGCCGACCAACCACGCCCTCGATGAGCGCTGCTTGCGTCGAGCCTGTTCGGTCAGGCCGCATCGATGTTGTGCAGAAAGTCGAGAACAGCGGTTGCCAGCTCGTGCGGGGCCTCCTGGGTGACGTAGTGACCGACGCCCTCGAGCGAGACGGAGCGAACCACACCGGCCGCGGCTTTGGTGAAGGTGGCTCTGGTGAAGTCACCGCCGCGGGCGCCGACCGCCAGCACCGGCACGTGCAGCGGATGCTCGGCGGCGAGAGCCGTGATCTCCGCGCCTTCCCGCAGCATCGACCGGTAAAGGCCGATCGCGCCGCGGAACCCGCCGGGCCGCGAGTAGGTCCTGGTGAATTCGGCGATGTCGGCGTCGGTGATCGCTCCCGGCGTCGCGGTCATGGGCGGGACGGCGAACTGAGCCAGGAACTCGCGCTCCCGACCGGCCAGCAGCATCTCCGGGATGCCCGGGGCGGCGAGCACACCGATGTACCAGACGCCCCCGCGGGTGACGTCGGCCAGCTTTTCCATAACGATCGCGGTACTGCAGGAACGCGGCTATGTGGCCCGCGACGTGGATCCTGCGGACGCTCGACGCAAACGCTTGCAGGTGACCCCGCGGGGGTTCGAGATGCTCCGGGAAGCCGAAGCTATCTTCGACGAGTTGCGCGATCGATGGGCACGCCAGATCGGTGCCGCTCGGCTCACCGAACTCGAGGCACAGCTGACGGAGCTGGTCGGCGCCGAGCCCGTGCGCCTGGACACGCCGGGCTGGATCGCACGAGACCTCGGCGAGCCGGTCTGAGTGTGATGCTCGGTGCGCGCCGCCGGATCGCCGTTCCGAAGCGTCAGTGGGCGATCAGCAGCGTGCGGGCCCGGCGCACCTCGGGAATCCCGATCGCCTTGGCGGCGGCCAGGAACACCGCGATGCCCACGCCCGCGCCCGCGGCGGCCATGAGCAGGTGCGCGAGGGTCGTTGCGGCGACCGCGTGGCGGGTCAGCGCCATCGCCACCAGCCCGGCCCATCCGGCGATCGCGGCCGCCCACACGACTCGGGTGAATGTCGCTGCGACAGTGGAGAATCCGAGCAGCCCGTAGCGGCGACGCAGCAGCACATGCCCGAGGACCGCGCCGGTCACATAGGACAGCGACCCGGCCACGCCCAGCATCACCACCACGATATGGGCGGGGGCCAGCGCGGCGGTGACGGCGATGACCGCGATCTTCACGGCCACCATGACGGCATTGATCACCGTGGGTGTGCGCAGATCGTTGTGCGCGTAGCAGACCCGCATCTGCAGCATGACCAGCGCGAACGGAGCCAGCCCGAACGCGGACAGCGCGAGCGTCTCACCGATCAGGCGCGCGGCGGCGGGTTCGACACGGCCGGTGAACATCACCTGCGCCAGTACCGGGCCCAGCAGCGCCATTGCGACCGTGATCGGGATCAGCGCCACCACCAGGTAGCGGGCGCCGCGGCCCAGATCCGCGATCAGCGCCGCATTGTCCCCGGCCGCGGCGGCGCGGGCCATGCGCGGCATCAGCACGGTCAGCAGGGAGACCGCGAGGATTCCGGTCGGCACCTGGAACAGCAGATCGGCGTAATAGTTGACCGATACCCCGCCGCTGGCGAAGGCGATGCGCAGCGCGACCGCGACACCGAGCTGACTGAGCGCGACGTAGCTCAGGATCCAGCCCAGCAGTGGCGCGCCCGCGCGGACCGGGCGCCAGGTGTATGGCAGGGGGCGCACGCGCCAGCTCCACCGGAATCCGGTGCGGTGCAGTGCGAGCGCGACCCACGCGGCCTGTGCGGCGATACCGGCGGTCGTGCCCAGGCCCAGCACCGCGATCTGCGGCCCCGTCATCGACGTGGGTGTCAGGGTCATCGGTCCGGGGACCAGCACGAACGCGCCCGCGGTGGCCAGCACGATCACGTTGTTGGCCACCGGTGCCCACGCGGCGGCGGCGAAGCTGTCGCGCACGTTGAGCACCGCGGTCAGCAGCGCGGTCACCCCGTAGCAGAAGATCTCAGGCAGCAGCAGATATGCGAACAGCGTGGTCAGGTGGCGTTCGCCCGCGCCGGTGACGAACATCCGCACGATCAGCGGGGCGCAGACCACCGCCACCAGCGTGAGCGCGGCCATCACCAGCACCGCGGCCAGCAGCAGCCGCTGGGTGAATTCGCGAGAATGCTTGCGGCCGTGGCGGCGTGCGCGCATCAGCACCGGAATGACCGCACTGGAGAGCACACCCCCGACCAGCAGCTCATACACCATATTCGGCAGCGTGTTCGCGCCGTTGTAGGCCTCACCGACCGCCGCGGCGCCCAGCACCGCCGCCAGCACGATACTGCGGACGAATCCGGTCACCCGGCTGACGACCACGGCAATCGCGACCTGGCCACCGGTGCGCGCCAGCGAATGCGGGGTCCCCGAGGTGCCGTGCGCAGCGTTTGCCGTCATTGCGCCAGGATGTCACAGGCCCACCACACGCGGCGAATACTCGCCGACCGGCCGCAGGTGTGGAATGCCGGCGCTCGTGACGCGTTCGTGCGGCCGATGTTTTCACCCGATACCCCCGCCCGGGTGCTTACCCTGCTCGGCAAGCACGTCCAGGGCTGACGGCTCGTGCATCGCAGTCGGCTGCGCGCTGCACAGGTGGGGCGGCCGGTGCGTCCGAAGTCACTGCCGGTAGGTAGCCAGGAATCTGCCGATGCGTTCGATGATGGCCTCCAGATCGTCGGCGTGGGGGAGGGTCAGGATGCGGAAGTGGTCCGGGCGGGGCCAGTTGAATCCGGTGCCCTGCACGATATGCAGTTTTTCCTGCAGCAGCAGATCCAGCACGAACTGTTCGTCGTCGTGGATCGGGTACATGTCCAGGTCGATGCGCGGGAACGCGTACAGCGCACCCTTGGGGGTGACACACGAGACGCCCGGGATCGCGTTGAGGGCCTCGACGGCGCGGTCGCGCTGCTCGCGCAGCCGCCCGCCGGGCAGGGTGAGGTCGTGGATGCTTTGATGACCGCCCAGGGCGGCCTGGATCGCCTGCTGCGCGGGCACATTCGCGCATAGGCGCAGGCCCGCGAGCATGGTCAGGCCCTCGAGGTAGCTCTGCGCGTGCTGGGTTGGGCCGGACACCACCATCCAGCCGGACCGGAATCCGGCGCATCGGTAGCTCTTGGACAGCCCGGAGAAGGTCAGGCACAGCAGATCCGGGGCCAGCGAGGCGGTCGCGGTGTGGGTCAGATCGTCGTAGAGGATCTTGTCGTAGATCTCGTCGGAGAATACGACCAGGCTGTGGCGGCGGGCGATCTCGAGGATCTGGCGCAGCACCTCGGGCGGATAGACCGCGCCGGTGGGATTGTTGGGGTTGATGATGACGATCGCGCGGGTGCGGTCGGTGATCTTGGCCTCGATATCGGCCGGATCGGGGTACCAGTCGGAGGATTCGTCGCACAGGTAGTGCACCGGGCGACCGCCGTTGAGGGCGGTCGCGGCGGTCCACAGCGGGAAATCCGGGGCGGGAATCAGCACCTCGTCGCCGGTTTCGAGGAGCGCGGTCAGGGCCATCATGATCAGCTCGGAGACCCCGTTGCCCAGGAACACCTCCTCCACGTCTACCCCGTGCACGCCGAGGGTCTGGTAGTACTGCACTACCGCGCGCCGGGCCGGGAGCAAACCCTTGGACGAGCTGTAGCCGCTCGAGGCGGGCAGGGCGCGCACGATGTCCTGCAGGATCTCCGCGGGCGCCTCGAAGCCGAACAGCAGCGGGCTGCCGGTGTTGAGCTTCACCACGTGGTGTCCCTCGGCCTCGAGGCGGGCGGCGTGCTCGGCCACCGGGCCGCGGATCTCGTACGACACACCGGCCAGCTTGCTCGACTGCTTGAGCTGCATGAACGTCCCTCCTTGAAGTAGCTGCCGCACACTCTACTTGGAAATTCCAAGTTTGCACTTGGTATTTCCAAGTACTCCGCTAGAGTGAGGGACGTGCCCCGCCGGAACTATGATCATTACTGCTCGGTGAGCCGAGCCCTGGACATCGTCGGCGACCGCTGGAGCCTGCTGGTGGTCCGCGAATTATGTTCGGGCCCAAGGCGATACAGCGATCTATTCGCGGACCTGCCCGGTATCAGCACCGACATCCTGGCCGCGCGGCTGCGCGATCTCGAGCACGACGGCATCCTGACCCGCCGCCGCGTCGGCCCGCGCGCGACCACCGCGGTGTACGAGCTGACCGAGTCCGGCGCGGCATTGCGCGCGGTGCTCGAGTCGCTCTCGGCCTGGGGCGCACCGCGATTGGGCCCGCGGCGCGCGACCGACGCGGTGCGCGCGCACTGGTTCGCCCTGCCGCTGGGCCGCGCGATCGCGCAGGTCGTGACCGCGGGGACCGTCACGGTGCGCATCGGTGAGACGGTGCTGCATTATGTGATCGCCGAGTCCGGCATCACCCACCATGACGGCCCCGCACCCGAGCCCGACCGCGAATTCGGCCTGAGCCTGGACGATGCCATCGGCGTGGCGCTGGGTACACGGGACCTCGCCCAGGCGGCGGGCGCGATTGCGCGGCCCGATCACCCGAAACCGTAGTCTCGCACGACGCCAGGGCACAATGGCGTCCATGGCATCTGCGCATTCGCTGCATCCATTTCCGGAGATCGCGCCGTACGCCTCGGGACTGCTGGAGGTGGGGGACGGAAACCGCATCCACTGGGAGACCAGCGGAAATCCCGCAGGGAAACCGGCGCTGGTGGTGCACGGCGGGCCGGGCAGCGGCGGAAGTCACGGCGCACCAAGAAGCTTCGATCCCGGCCGCTATCGGATCGTGCAGTTCGATCAGCGCGGCTGCGGGGAAAGCCTGCCGCACGCATCGGACCCCGCGGTCGGTCTCGAACACAACACCACCGACCACCTCATCGCCGATATGGAGCGGCTGCGCGAACACCTGGGCATCGACCGGTGGCTGCTCTACGGCGGGTCTTGGGGCTCCACGCTGATCCTGGCCTACGCGCAGCGGTATCCCGAGCGGGTCAGCGAGATCATCCTGATCTCGGTCACCACGACCACACGGGAGGAAATCGACTGGCTCTACCGGGGATCGGGTAGGTTCCTGCCCGCGCAGTGGGAGGCGTTCCGGGACGGCGTGCCCGAATCCGACCGCGATGGCAACCTGGCCACGGCCTACAGCCGGCTGCTCAACAGTCACGACGAGACGGTGCGCCGCCGCGCCGCGCAGGACTGGTGCACCTGGGAGGATGCGCTGATCTCACACGAAACCCTCGGCTCCCCGGGCCAGTACAGCGCCAAACCCGACGCCGCGATGATGGCGATGACCCGGATCTGCACCCACTATTTCGCCAACGGCGCCTGGCTCGAGGAGGGCCGATTGCTACGCGAGGCGCACCGGCTCGCGGGCATCCCGGGCATTCTCATCCACGGCCGTCTCGACCTGAGCGGGCCCGCGCGCACCGCCTGGGACCTGGCCAAGGCCTGGCCTGGCGCGGAACTGCAGATCATCGAGAATTCCGGGCACACCGGTAGCCCCGAGATGGGACAGGCGGTGCTGGCGGCGGTGGGACGGTTCGGCGCGGCTGCTGGATAGGAGTGCCCCGGCTTTTCGTGCACTCTTGGCGGTTCCGCAACAATTTTTGTTGGTCCAGTGCGAGGAGTGCACGAATAGGCCGGGCTCCTATGCAGAGCCCCCCGTGGTCGCCACCAATAGCTCCTCCGAACCCGCCGGAAGCAGCCCATCGGTGCGGCCACCGAAGTAGCGGTCGGTCAGGTCGGCGGCCGAGGCGCGCCGGGCCCGGGCGAATCCGGACTCGAGGGCCAGGGCCTGTATCCGGTCGGGGCCGTAGAAACTGATGAACGGCGTACCCGAGGTGCGCGCGCCCCGCTCGGCATATTCGCGCAGCGTGCGCTCAGCGGGGTCGATCAGCTCCATCGGCAGCATGTAGGTCATCGCCAGCGTGGATCCCGGCGCAAGGGCAGAGATCTGGTGCAGGGTCGCCATATTGGCCTCGTGTGTGAGATACATCGACACCCCCGTGGAGGCCACGACCGCGGGGCGCTGCGGATCGAAACCGGCCGCGAGCAGCCGCTCCCACCACGAATCGACCTCGAAATCGCAGGGCACCAGTCGCAGCCGGTTCCCGGCGTCGAGGCCCAGCTGTGTGAGCCGCTGCTGTTTCCATGCCTGCGGGCCCGGCTGGTCGACCTCGAAAACCGTGATGGCCGAGGCGATCTCGGGCCGCCGCTGCGCGAAGGTATCGAGTCCGGCGCCCAGCAGCACGTACTGATCCACCCCGAGCGCGGCCTGCTCGGTGATCAGATCCTCGATGAACCGTGCCCGCGCCACGATCCAGGCGCGCATCGGGCCGGTGGATTCGGGATCCATATCCCCGCGCTCGCGCCAGCCGTCGGCGGGATCGACCAGCCGCAGCCCGATCTCGTCATCCAGCACGTGCGGGGGCGGGTCGACCAGCGTGTGCAGTGCCCGCCACAGCGCCACCCGGACCGCGGTGTCCTCCGGGGCGAGGTCTCGATCTTCAGCCATGAGTGGACTCCGTTCCGAGTGCGGCCTGCAGCGTCCACAGCCGCCCGTCGGGATCGCGGATCGTCATTTCCTTCGTTCCGAAGTGGGTCTCGGCGAATTCCTCGACCACCTGCACATCCTCGCCGAACCGGACGGCAGCGGGATCGGGGACCCGCAGCACCAGTTGGGTGGACGGTTCCTCGTGCGGGACCTCGGCCACGAAGATGTAGGGCCCGTCGCCGTTGCGGAAGAGCCCGGAGTTGTGATCGGTGGTGAAATCGGGCTCATAGCCCAGGGCCTGCATGAACCGGGCGGCCTTACCCCAGTTCCGGGTCGTCAAATAGACGGCTTCGATCCCGTCGGTCGTCATTTCGGGCGCTCCTGATCGGTAGTAGGGACGGACTCGCCGGGGGCGAGGTGGGCCCGCAGCGCGTCGGCGACCAGCGCCGACAGCGACTGCCCGGACTCGATGGCCCGGAATTTGACCTGCTTGATCAGCTCGACCGGCAGATACACATTGAACTGCTTCACCTCATCGCCCACCCCCCGAGGCTAGCATGCTAGCAAGCTAGGAGCTAGTGGAGATCGACACGCAATGCCGATGAACGATCATCGTGACGGCGGCCGTCGCGCCGAACTCGCTGGCCCCGGCCAGGGCGTAGCCGTGGAATAACCGTGGCCCGGTGAGGGATTGGGACAGAGATGACCGATCACGAGATCTTCGAGCTGGGCGATTTCACGCTCGGCGGTACGACGCTGCCGGGTGCGCGGCTGGCCTACCGGACCTACGGCGCGCTGGCCGCCGACAAATCCAATGCCATCCTGTTCCCGACCTGGTTCGCCGGCACCCACGAGGCGAACGAGTGGCTCATCGGTCAGGGCGAGCCGCTGGATACGGCACGGTATTTCGTGATCGTGCCGAGCCTGTTCGGCAATGCCCTGTCCAGCTCGCCCAGCAATACCCCGCCGCCCCACGACCGGGCCCGGTTCCCGCACGCCACCATGGCCGACAACGTGCGCGCCCAGCACCGGCTGGTCACCGAGCGGTTCGGCATCACCCGCCTGGCCCTGGTGCTGGGCGCCTCGATGGGCGCGGGCCAGACCTACCAGTGGGCCGTGAGCCACCCCGAGATGGTCGAGCGGATCGCCGCGATCACCGGGTCCCCGCGAACCAGCCCGCACAATCAGGTGTTCCTCGAGGGACTGCGCGCCGCCCTGACTGCCGACGCCACCTTCGCCGACGGCGACTACGACTCCGAGCCCCGCCGCGGCCTGCGCGCCTTCGCTCGCGTCTATGCCGGATGGGGTCTGTCGCAGGCGTTCTACTGGGAACGGCTGTACGAAAAGATGGGTTTCGCCACGCTCGAGGATTTCCTGGTCGGGGTGTGGGAGACCAACTTCGACGGCTGGGACGCCAACGACCTGCTTGCGATGATGTGGACGTGGGAACACGCCGACGTCGGGCACACACCCGGATTCGACGGCGACACCCGCGCGGCCCTGGCCTCGATCACCGCGCGCACCCTGTCGCTGCCCTCGCAGAAGGACCTGTACTTCCCGCCCGAGGACGAACAGTGGGCCGTGCGGCACATCCCCGGCGCTGAACTGCATGTGGTGCCAGGCATCTGGGGTCACCTCGCCGGAGGCGGAGCCGACCCCGGCGCCGCGGCATTCATCGCTGCCGCTGTGCGCGAACACCTGGCGCACTGAGACTGCATCCACGAATGCGCGGGGGCAGAACTGATCGGGTCGGCGAGTAGTCTGGATCGGTGGCCGTGCGGGCGGGGCACACCGGTTCCGCCGGACCGTGGGGCCCACCCGATCGGAGGTCGTTGCATGCGTGTAGTCGCGCTCGAGGAGCACTTCAGCCACCCTGCGCTGCGGGATCCGGAACTGACTGCCCGGCTGCGGGCGAATCCGCGGATGCGGGGCGCCGAGACCGCGCTGGCCGATATCGGCGAGCAACGGGTGGCGGATATGGACGCCGCAGGCATCGACGTGCAGGTGCTCTCGCATACCGTGCCGGGCGCCGAGGCACCCGAGCCGGGGCAGGCGGCGCGGGCCGCCGCCGAGGTCAACGACGCGCTGGCCGCCACGATCGGAGCGCACCCGGACCGGTTCGCCGGGTTCGCCACGCTGCCGATGCAGGATCCCAAACAGGCCACCGTGGAGCTGGAGCGGGCCGTGCGCGACCTCGGGCTGTGCGGGACGATGATCAACGGTACGACCGTCGGCGAATTCCTGGACGCCCCCCAATTCCTGCCGGTGCTCGAATGCGCACAGGATCTCGATGTGCCGGTGTACCTGCACCCGGCGTTGCCGCCGGAACCGGTTGCCAAGGCCTATTATTCGGGGCTGGAGCCGGAGGTAGGACGGATGCTGGCGATGGCCGGATGGGGTTGGCACGCCGAGACCGCGCTGCACACGCTGCGCCTGATCGTGTCCGGCGTCTTCGACCGGCTGCCCCGGCTGCAGCTGATCATCGGCCATATGGGGGAGATGATCCCGTTCGCGCTGGACCGCATCGACAGGGCCCTCACGCCGGTGACACCGCAACTGCGCCAACCCATTCCGGACTACTTTCAGACCAACATCCACATCACGACCAGCGGCTACACCGCCATCGCGCCGCTGCAGTGCGCGCTATCGGTGCTGGGCGCCGACCGCATCCTGTTCTCCGTGGACTACCCCTACCTGTCCAACCAGGCCGCCCGCACCCTGCTCGACACCGCCCCGCTCAGCTCGGCCGATCGTGAGAAGATCGCGCACGGCAACGCCGACCGCGTGCTGCGCCTGGAACGACGCTGAGGGTCCGTGTTCACCCGGCCGAGCGGGCGGCGTTCGTGCTCAGGAACTGGCAGTGATCCGGGTTTGCAGCCCCTCGGCGAATGCGCGCGCCGCCTCCAGATCTGCGGCGTTCGGCCGCCCCTTCCGCACGCCGCCGACGATCATCAAATCTTGCCACGGGCGGGGAAGCGCCGTGATAGTGGTTAGAGCGTGATGCGGGTCGCGCATACCGTCGCATCGGGTTCGACATCTAGTTATGAGTTCAGGCTCTGGCTGAACGTGGCGGAGTTGATCACATCGGCCTGGGTCGGGAACACCTTGTCCAGCAGTACCTGGTTCACCTGAGCATCGGAGTCGGCCACACAGTCCGACAGCACTATTGCCCGATAGTCCAGATCGGCGGCCACGCGGAGCGTGGAGAGCACGACTCCGCTGGTGGCGACGCCGGTCAACACGATGGTGTCGATGTTCCGCGCGCGCAGCATCTGGTCCAGCGACGTCGAAGTGAATGCTCCCACTCGATGTTTGGTGATCACCGGTTCGTCACCGACCGGGGCGATGCGCGGGTCGATTCGGGCCTCGGGGCTGCCCTCGAGCATCTTCCCCGTGCCGATAACGCTGGAGAAGGTTTTGTTGTTGGGCGACACCTCGGGGTATCCCGGCTCGAATGCGGTACGCACGAACCCGACCAGTACATGGGCCTTGCGCGCGGCCTGCTCCGCATCGGCGATATGTGTCAACAACGGTTCGGCGCCGGTGCCGAGCGCGGGCACGATGCCCTGTTGCATATCCATGACCAACAGCGCGGTGTGGGCCGGATCGATCTTCAGGTGCTCCCCGGCGGCGGGGTTCGTCGGCGCCGCAAGGGCGCTGGCGCTCGGTGCTGCTACGAGTAACGCCGCCACTAGGAAAGCGATTGTCGCGTGTCGCATTGGTATTCGTTCCTTTCTGCAGTGTGGCCCGCATCGGTGAGCAGGGCCTGGCCGAACCGAACGGCCCGCCGCCCGTGTCAGGGGTTGCCTCAGCGTTCGTAGACGCCGGTCAGTCGGCCGCGGTCCAGGACAGGCGCGGTGATGGTGGACAGGAGGTTGCGGGGCCGGGCCCGGTGCAGTGACGGTGCGTCGGGGGCGCCGCCCACGGGACTGGACAGGGCGAACAGCTGGAAGATATAGCGGTGTGGCCCATGGCCTTTGATGGGTCCGGGACCGTGGTATCCGCGTCCGATGGTGGACCGCAGCAGCTGCACTCCGGCACCCGGCCGCCGTGCGTTGAGGGCGCCGGGTTCCAGGTGCTCGTGTGACGGGTCGATCAGGGCGGCGCAATGTATGGCCGGCTTGGCTATCGGGACGTCGATGTCCTCGACGACCAGGAGTAGTTGCGCGGTGCCGGATGGCGGTGGGGTCCAGGCCAAGTGGGGGGACAGGTCGTCGCCGCCGATGGTCTTCGCGCAGTGCTCCAGCGGCATAACCTCACCGTGGCCGAAGTGCCGGCTCGTGAGGGTCAGCAGCTCGGGGCCCTGCAGGTTGGGCATGTTCCACGCCGTGTGGGTGTCGCCTGCCCTGCGATTGTTCAGGAGTCGGCCGAGCAGGGTCATCGCGTTGCCCCGACCATGTCGATGACCTCGGCGGTGGTGGCGGTTTCGCCGAGCTTGGGGAAGATGTGCCCGATGCTGTGCCGGTGGGCGTCGGCATCGGGATCGCCCATGGCGTCGGTGGCCAGGACGACGTGGTAGCCGTAGTCGGCGGCCGAGCGTGCGGTCGACTCGACACCCGAACTGGTCGAGATGCCGGCGAGCACGACCTGGGTGACTCCCAGATCCCGTAGCAGGGTGTCTAGGCCGGTGTCGTGGAACGCATTACGCCGCCGCTTGGTGATCAGGTGATCGCCCGGCTGGACCTCGAGCTTGTCGATGAGGTCGGTCCAGCCGGGCGGTAGTGCGGTCCTGCCCGTGTTCGATCCGGCCTCGGTGCGCCCCGGCGCGCGCCCGGCGACGTTGACCAGGACCACGGGCAGGTCGTGCCGCCGGAACTCGGTGGTCAGGTGGGTCGCCTGCTCGACGACGGCGGTGTACGGATGATCGGTCCGGTCCGGGACGATGCCTTTCTGGAGGTCGATCACGACGAGCGCGACCGTGGGGTCGATGGTTGTCAGTGCCATTGTTGTTTCTCCTGGGTAGGTCGGCTGACTGCCGGTGGTCAGGACAAGGTCGCCAGTGGTGGCGGCGTCGCGTGGGCCCGGAGCCCTGGGCGCGGGCCTGGTCCCGCGCAGCAGGGAGGCGAGCGCGGCGAGGAACGCCAGGACCGCACCGAAGGCGAACACGACGACCAGGCCCGAGTGGAAGGGCCCGGAGATCAGGGCCGGGAAGAACTCTCGTCCGGTGAGGGTCTGTTGCTGCGCCGCGGTCAGGTGGGTCAGGGCACCGCTGGGTTCGAGCAGGTGCTGGATCGGGTTGACGCCCAGTTGGGCGGCGAACAGGGACGAGACCGGGGGCAGGCCGCCGATCTGGGTGGCGACGTGCGCCGGGACGCCCTGCTGCTGCAGTCCGCTGGTGAGGGTGTGCGGGAGGCGGCTGGCCAGCCCGGCGATCATGAGGGAGAAGAACACGCCGATGGAGACCGCGGTGCCGGAGTTCTGGAAGGTGGAGCGCATGCCGGAGGCGACGCCGCGCGACGCCGCGGGCACGCTGCCCATGATCGAGGAGGAATTGGGGGAGGCGAACATGCCGCTGGCGATCCCGTTGATCGCTATCAGCACCGCGAAGATCCAGTAGCTGAAGTTGATCGGCAGCACCATCAGGCCCAGGAAGCTGACGCCGAACAGCACCGCACCGCCGGTGGCCAGGCCCCGTGAACCGAGCCGGTCGGACAGATATCCGGAAACGGGCCCGGCGGCGAGGAATCCGGAGGTCAGCGGCAGCATGAAGATGCCGGCCCACAGCGGGGTGTCCTCGAAGTTGTACCCGTGCAATGGAAGCCAGATGCCCTGCAGCCAGATGATCAGCACGAACTGCATCCCGCCGCGGCCGATCGAGATGGCCAGGCCCGCCAGATTGCCGAAGGTGAAGGCCCGCGAGCGGAACAGGCTCAGCTGGATCATCGGCGCGCTGACGCGGTTCTCGATGGCGACGAATGCGGCCAGCAGCACCAGTCCGCCGAGGATCAGCCCGTCGACCAGCGGGTTGGTCCAGCCCATGGTGTGCCCGCCGTAGGGTTGCAGGCCGAAGGTGACCGCGATCAGGACCGCGCTCAGGCCGACGGCGAAGGTGATGTTGCCCCACCAGTCGATCCGGCCGCCGCCGCGGGTGCCGGTTTCCCGCAGGGACCGGTAGGCCCACACCGTGAAGAACACCCCGACGGGCACATTCACCCAGAACACCGCCCGCCAGTCCCAGGCCGAGAGCAGACCGCCGGCGACCAGGCCGATGAACATCCCGGCCAGGCCGGCGACCTGATTGATGCCGAGGGCGAAGCCGCGCTGCTCGGCGGGGAAGGCGTCGGTCAGGATCGCGGCCGAGTTCGCGGCCAGCATCGATCCGCCGACGGCCTGGATCACCCGCCAGGCGATCAGCCACATCGCGGCGTGGCCGCCGTCGAAGGGGTCGAACGACAACAGGATCGAGGCGACGGTGAAGACCACGAATCCGGCGTTGTAGATCCGGACTCGGCCGTAGATGTCTCCCAACCTGCCCACCGTGACCACCAGGACGGCCTGGACCAGCCGGTATCCCATGATCATCCACAGTAGGTAGGCGATATTGCCCGGGGCCAGCGGGTCCAGATGGATGCCGCGGAAGATCGCCGGCAGGGCGATCAGCACGATGGAGCCGTCCAGCGAAGACATGAAGACCGCGGCGGTCGTATTGGTCAGCGCCGTCCACTTGTACCGGTCACCGGGGGAGGGACGCGCGGGTGATTTCGCCGGCATCAGATGTTCTGAGCTAGTCGTTCCAGCAGCGGCCCGGTCGCCGCGAGCTGCGCCAGCTCGGTGGGGGTGAACGTAGCGCCGAGGGCCCGGGCGATGAGTTCGGTCCGCGCGTTGCGCTTATCCCGCAGCGCCCGCAGCCCGGTGTCGGTGACCTTCAGTACGACGCGCCGGCCGTCGTCGGGGTCGGGATGGCGTTCGACCAGGCCACGGTCGCGTAGGGCGCCGATCGTCGTTCCCATGGTTTGCGCGGTGACCTGCACCTCCCGGGCGAGCGCCGAGGAGGTGGTGGGCCCCGAGCGTTCCAGATGCGACAGGGCTGTCCGCTCGGGCATCGTAAGCTCGCCCTGGGTGGGTACCTGACGAATCCGTCGCAGCAGCGCGCTGATACTTGCGTGCAGGGCGGCGGCTATCGCATCGGGGTCCAGACCAGCATCCATATACTAAGTCTACCTTAACAGTTATGACTTAGTAAATTTGACGTCAGGCGTCGAGGCCTCCGCGATCGGTGGCGACCGAGCCCTACGGCGCGTCTTGCTGCGCGCTGCCGTCACGATCGGTGTGGGTGAGAGTGGTCGACAGGTCTGTCTCACCCATACGATTCGCGTCTCTCTACTGCGCCGCCGTCCAGTCGCGGATCGCGGCGACGAACTCCTCGGGCGCGTCGGACTCCACGTAGATTCCGGCACCCTCGACGATCACCGTCTTGTGGTCTGGGAAGGTCGCTTCCAGGCGCTCGCGCTCCTGGGGGCGGAAGGCGAAGTCGGCATCACCCCACACGATCAGTGTCGGCAGGTGGGCGAGATCGGCAAGGCCCGCCTCGACCTCGGCGAAGAAGGCCCGGCTGGCGAGGATCCGGCCGGGAAGCACGGCGGAGGCCTGGCGCCGCTCAGGGGTGTCCAGCGCCCGGCGGTAGTGGGTCATCTCGGCTGCGGTCGGCTTCCGCCTGCGGTGACCAATGGGGATGAACGCGCCGACGAGGAGGTTGAGTTGCCGGACCAGGAAGCGGATCGGGAGTCCGCCGACGATGCGAGAGAATGCCTCGAAGTGCAGGTCGCCGTTGACCGGCCAGGCCCAGGTGTTGACGAGCACCAGCCGATCGAAGACGCCCGGCCGCCGCTGCGCGACCGCCAGGCCGATCGGGCCGCCCCAGTCCTGCCCGACCAGAGTGACCCCCTCGAGGCCGAGCGCGTCGACAAACCCGGTAACGACGTCCGCGTGTTCCTCGGGCAGGTAACGGTAGCCGGGCCTCGCCGCCGACAGCCCGAAGCCCGGGTAGTCCAGGGCGATGCACCGGAAATCGTCGCGCAGCGCGCGGATCACCTCGCGCCAGAGGAACGACCACGTTGGATTGCCGTGCAGGAGTAGCAGTGTGGGACCCGCCCCCTCATCGACGTAGTGCACGCTCTGCCCGTCGATATCGACAAAACGGCTCTCGAACGGGAACAGGGCGTCATCGACCCAGGCGGGCCGCACACTCTTGGTGGTATCGGTCATGACGTCCCCTCATTGGCTCGACCCCGAAGGCCTACTTGAATATTTCATACCTACTGGAGAAGTTCAAGCAAGCAATGCGATGTATAGTAATAGCTACGGGTGGTACTGAGATCTGATGCATATCGCTGCGGACACGCAGCCATCGACCGCGTTCTCGACCGGGCTCCGGGGCGCCTCAGCCGCCGGAGACCGGTGACATGCCCGAAACTATAGTGCGGCCCGCGGCGCGGCGAGCGGAGAACGATCGATGACCGACGAGCACGAACAACTCCGCCGCGACCGACCCGATCACTTCGCGCAGGACCCGGACACCTACTGGAACGGCTTCCTCACGTAAACCCAACCTTCCGCGAGACTCTCTCCCCCGGAGCGCGTCTGGGCCTAATCCAACTGTGACGCTACAGAACCCGCGATTCCGCACGACGGCAGTGCGGTTGGAGGAGATCGCGGTTGAGGACACCCGGTTCGGTGACAGCGTGCAGGCGGGCGTCTGTTCGAGTCCAGTAGCAGGAGCCCGAACAGGCCCCGATCAGCGTCGCAAGGTGTGAACCGGGTCCTGACCTGTACCCGGCAATCACCGACGGATACCGCTCATCCGGCAGAATCGACGTCATGGTGGACGAAGCGAAGTCTCCCGAAGGCGACCTGCGGATAGATGCCCGCTGGCACGGCATCCTCGATGCTGTGCTGGCGGTACAGGCCCTGTTACCGGCCGCGACGATGATCGGGGGGTCGGCGGTGACGGTGCACACCGGTCACCGGTTGTCTGGAGATGCCGATCTGGTGCTCCGAGACCTCGCCCGGGACTGGCGGCAGGTGCGCGGCGACCTGGAGGACTTGGCGGAGTGGATCACCGACTATCCCAAGATCCCCACCAATTTGATGGGCCGCTATGGCGAGACCAGGGTTTCGGTGCGCAAGCTGAACCGAATCCGCGACATCGAGCTGGCGGAGGTCGAGTACCGAGGCCGTACCTTGCGGATCGCCGCGCCCGATGAGCTGGTCAGAATGAAGGCGCTTGCGATGCTTGCGCGCAACTTCACTCGCGACTATGTCGATCTTGTCGCACTCGACATGGGCTTACGTGAGGTTGGGCGGTCCGCTGCGGCCGCCATCAGCACATTTGACGACTATTATCACGAGCATAAGTCGGCGGGTTCGTTGGCTAGGGAGGTTCTGACGGCCTTGGCCGAGCCCCGGCCCCGCGAGGAAGACCCACAGGCGGCGCTCGACGAACTCGCCGCGCTCAGGGACGACCTCCGTGATTGGGAGCAGATCCGGTTACGGTGTCAGCAGATGGCGAAGGATGTCGAATAGAACGGAGGGGTGGGTAGTGGCGAAGAGGCTGTACTACAACACGATTCATGCCGACGATGCCGATCCCCGTGATCTGCAGGAACAAGATCTTTTGAATCTGCTCGAATACGGAAGTCTCGCCGATTGGCGGCCGTTGCTGCGTGAGCTGCGCAGCGAACCTCACGGCGCCGTGGCACGCAAGGTGGCCGCAATTTTGGATCTGGTGGAATCACACGGGGTGGCCGAATACTTCCAGATCAAGCTCAACCAGTACCGGGGGATCCCGCTCGACCGTGTCGTCGTTGTGGAACGACCCACTCGATTCTGGGGAGTCTGATTCACGGGCGGACTTCCAACCGCCTGTTCTGGCCACGGACGTTTCTGTAACCGTCGGAGCTTTAGCGGCGGAGGTTACGCTGGGCGGATATCAGCTGTCGCAAGGCCGAAGACCTTGCGGCCGACGGACTTTGCGACGATAACGACGACTGCGGTCCTGGTTTCGGGGTCGACGGATTTGATGCGCCCGGTGAACTCGATGCTTCCGGCGGAGGCGGCCTCGATGACCGTGTAGTTCGACAGCCGGACCCCGTACCTGATCATCGCGCCCGGGTCCCCGAGCCACCCGGTGACGAATCCCGCGCCCAGGCCCATGGTGAGCATGCCGTGGGCGATCACATCCGGAAGGCCCGCGAGCGCGGCGATCTCGTCGTGCCAATGGATCGGGTTCGCATCCCCGGAGACACCGGCATAATTCACCAAATCCCCGCGCGTCAGGTGAACGGTGCGAGCAGGAAGCTCGTCACCGACGGTGATGTCCTCGAATCGGACTGCGGTGCGCGGGAAACGCGTTCGTGAGATCGACGAAAGAGCTGCAGGAGTCTCCGAATCAGGATCCCTCGCCAGCAGCTCGTCCGCGGGTGCGTTTGCGGCCCGGGCAGTCGCGTCGAGTCCGCTCATGATCACACGCTCGATCGTGTCGCTGATGCCGGCGTCGACGTCGTCGCTGGTGATGCCGACCACGGTGGTGTGCATGATCTGCACGACCGCACCGGCCTGGTCGATGAAGGTGTTGGTGATGGTGAGCAGGTCCTTGCCCGCGATGCGGCGCACCGAGGAGAGCTCGACATCGCTGACCAACCGGTCGCCGGTGAGCACCGGCCTGTACATCTCGAAGACCTGATCGGTCCGTACGAACATGTCGTAGCCGGTGATCACGGTTTCCAAGAGCCGACGGTTGGCGAGCATCGCGACGGTCGAGAGAAACGTGGTCGGCGCGATCAGACCCGTGTAGCCGACCTCACCAGCAGCATCCTCAGTCCAGTGCGCCGGGTGGAAATCCTGCACCGCTCGCGCGTACTCGCGAATCTTCTCCCGCCCCACCTCGTAGAAGTCGTCCGCGCGATAGCGATGCCCTACCAGCCCAGCCGCATCGAACGCTGCTTCCACCAAGTCTCCTCCATCGGGATTCCTTCGACTGAAACCTCACCTTCTCACATGCATGGCCCTCGCGCCCAGCATCAACAAGCCAACGCACCCGAGATGCTCTCAGCGGCAGCACCTTTCCGCTCGATCATCGACCAGGAGCCTCTGCCGACCAGGTCATGTGTGCGGTCGTTCCTGGCGGGCCTCGGTACTCGACCTCCGCTCCAGTTTTTCGCGGGCGGCGCCGAACCAGGCCTGGGTGTTGACCAGGCCGGACTCGATTTCCTTGCGGGCGCCCTTGAATCCGTAGAGGTCTCCGGCGTAACGGGTCAGTACCGAACCCTCGTGCTCGTCCAGTTCTTCCAGAACGGCGGTGTCGCCCAGGAGATAAGCAACACCGGCGACCTCCCCGGCCGACCAGGCATCGCGATAGTCGTTCCACCCGTGCTGCCTGACCGCGAGGGCTCGATCAACCAGCTCGGCTTGCAGCGCAGCACGTTCGGCATCGCTGGGTTGCCGGCGCTCGAGATGGCCCCAATTGATCGATTCAGCATCGGGCACGTCGGATCCGTCCTTATTGGTCAGTTGTCAGCGGTGGTGCCGTCGACTCCAGCCTTGCACGCGAGGCGCAGGCGAGAGACCTAGGGTGGCCGTGATACAGAGCCGGACGCTCCTCTGACCCCGGAACGCGCGCCGCTCGGGTGAGGCGGGCCAGGTCAGGTGGCTGCGTGGAGGTGGGGTAGCAGGTGGGCGGCCACGTCGGCGGGGCGTTCGGCCTGCAGGAAGTGCCCGCATCCGGGCAGCCGGGCATGGGTGGCGCCCGCGAGCCGGGACATGATGGCCTGCAGGTCGGGGGACATGCAGCCGTCGCGCTCACCGGCGAGCGCCAGAGTCGGGAGTGCGGCGGGCGGTGCGCCGAGGAGCCGGTGGAATGCGCGGGTGGCCGGGCGCTGCACGGTGAACAGCGAACGGTAGTAGCGCGTCGCGGCCCACGCCAGCTCAGGATCGGTGAAAACGGCTGCGGTGGGCGCGAATTCGGCATCGGTGAAGGTCCAGCCCGGAGACCAGCGCCGCCACAGCCGTCGCACGAATGCGGCATCGTCGCGTACCAGCAGCCGCGGGGCCGCGGCGGACTGCATCACCGGAATGTACGAGGACAGCACCGTCTGGCGGGGGAGCAGGCGCAGCATGTCCGGCGCGAACCCGTTCCCGATCGGCGGAACCGCCAGCATGGTCAGCGAAAGCCACTGCCGCGGATCGCGTTTGGCGAGAATCATCGCCGCGAACGCACCCCAATCATGGCCGACCAGATGCGCCGGCGGCGCGCCGAGCATCCGGTGCCAGGCGGCAATGTCCGCGGCCACCGCCATCAGGTCGTAGCGGGCGCCGCGATCCGCGGAGGCTCGGGTGTACCCGCGCAACCAGGGCGCGAGCACCTGGAAACCCGCGTCCAGCAGCCCCGGAATCATGCCGTCCCACGTGTGCGGGGTATCCGGAAACCCATGCAGCAGTATCGCCAGCGGCGCATCGGGCGATCCGAAATGCCGTGCCGACAACTCCAGCCCGCCGCGGGCCAGGGTCAGCGTCGTCTCGCCGGACGCCATGCGGGCACCTCGTTCCCTCGAATCGAGCAATCCCCGTCACACTAGAACACGTTCTCCTTCTCGGTCAGAGCGCCCTGCGTTTCCTTATAACCTTGGCCGCGGGTGCCATGTCTCGCACGCCAAACATGCATCTCGCCTACCGGAGATGGAGACCATCTCGACCGTCATCGCCCTACACTTCTACGCGACCGCCTGAATGAGCCTCATAGTTCCCACATTCTGCCGTGATCTCGGCTGTCGCTTGCGCCGCGGTGAAGAAGTCGTCGGCCAGCGGCGAGGTGCGCGATGCCGCCATCGCGAGGCATACCTGGTCGGGCGGGAGTTCCGGGATGGGTACATAGCTGATGTCCGGACGTGAGTAGAACACTGTCTCCGAACGCCCCACGAACGAGATGCCCCGGCCGGCCGCGACGTACTCGAGCTTCTCCTCCACCCCGCGCGCCACGAGTCCGGAGTCGGGGTGCGGGCGCCTGGTGGGATGTGTGCTCGGGTCGGCATGCCAGACCAGCGGCTCACCGGCCAGGTCGGCCTCGGTGACCTCGTCCTTGCCGGCCAACCGGTGGCCGGCGGGCAGCACCACCATGCGCGGCTCGGTGTAGAGCGGAGTCAGGCGCAGGCCGGTCTCGTCGATGGGCAGCCGTACATAGCCGATGTCGACGCGGCCGTCGAGCAGCATCGGGGCCTGGTCGTCCCATTCCATCCGCTGCACGTCCACGACCACGTCCGGATGCCGGGCCTCGAACGCCTGCGCCGCCGGGATGACCGGGATGCCGGTCCGGAAGCCGACCACCAGCCGCCGGCTGCCGCGGGCGGCCACGGACACCCGGCGCCGGACCGCGTGTGCGGAGGCGAGCAGCGGACCGGCGTCGTCCTGCAGTTGTCGGCCCGCGTCGGTCAGCGCTACGCCGTGGCGATCCCTGGTAAACAGCGAGGCGCCGAGATCCTGTTCTAGCGCGCGGATCTGCCGACTGAGCACCGGCTGCGCGATATGCAGCTCTTGCGCGGCGCGACCGAAGTGCAGCCTGTCGGCGACGGCGAGGAAGTAGCGCAACTTGCGCAGGTCCAGATCCATGGAACCTCCCGGCCTGGTGATGCCTCCAGGGTATCACCACGGCTGAAAGAAGTCTTGGACACCTACTCAGGTCAATGACAACCTCAATAGGTAACCCCATGGGGCCAAAGCGAATTCGGCACAAGAATTCGGCATCGGGACTTAATTGAGCCAGGCCCGTCGCGTCATTCGCCGGCATCGACAACAACCGTTGACAACGACGGGGTGGGCAGGCGTCCTATCCAGCTCGAGAAAGCAGGCACACCAATGAGCAGCGTCAGCATTATCGGCCTGGGAAACATGGCCGGCGCTCTGGCCGACCGGGCGCTCGCCGGCGGCAACGCCGTCGAGATCATCGGCCGCGACCCGGCCAAAGCCAAGGAAGTGGCCGCCACGCTCGGCGGCGGCGCCACGGCCGGGACATTCGGCACCACCCCGGCCGGCGACCTCGTCATCCTCGCCGTGCCGTACGCCAGCGCCGTGCCGGTCGTCGCCCAGTACGGGGACGCGCTGGCCGGCAAGGTCGTCATCGACATCTCCAACACCTCCACCGCCGACGCCACCGGGCTGGTCACCCCTGACGGCACTTCCGGCGCACAGGAGATCGCCAAGGCCGTCCCGGCCAGCGCGTACGTCGTGAAGGCGTTCAACACCGTCTTCGGCCACATCCTGGCCCAGGGCGGCCCGCTGGACGTGCTCTTCGCCGGCGACGACGCGCGGGCCAAGGCGAGCGTGTCGGCGTTCATCGAGAGCCTCGGGCTGCGCCCGCTGAGCGCACCTGCACCAGCACTTCTCACGAGAAGAACAGCCCTTCCACCCATCCTCAGAAGGACAGCAGCATGCGAGTTTTCGTCACTGGCGGGACCGGCCATTCCGGTTCGTACATCATCCCCGAGCTCATCGCCGCCGGGCACGAGGTCACCGGCCTGGCCCGGTCCGACACGGCCGCGGCGGCACTGTCCGCGCTCGGCGCGAAAGTGCGTCGCGGCAGCCTCGAGGATCTCGACGGGCTCAAGGAGGCGGCCGCTGATTCCGACGGCGTCATCCACGTCGCGCACAGGCAAGACCTGCTTCCGTCCGGCGGGATCGACGCCGTGGCCGCCGCGGAGCTCCCGATCGTGCTCGCGTACGGCGAGGCACTCGCGGAAACCGGAAAGCCGCTGGTCGCGGCCGGGAGTATTGGCTCACCCGGGAACCTGGGCCGGCCGGTCACCGAGGCGGACCCGGCCCTTCCCGGCGGCGATGAGTACAGGGGTACCCTGCGGGTTCGTAACGTCGTGGAAACCGCCGTGGTCGGCCTCGCCGAGCGGGGAGTGCGGTCTTCGGTCGTGCGGATTGCCAACATCGCGCACAGCACGACCGATCGTGCCGGCTTCCTCGTGCAGCTGATCGCGCTCGCGAAGGAGAAGGGCGTCGTCGGCTACCCCGGAGACGGCGCGAACCTGTGGAACGCCGTGCACGTCCGCGATGTCGCCTCCTTGTTCCGTTTGGCGCTGGAGAAGGGACCGGCTGGCAAATACTGGCACGCGGTTGGGGACGGGGCCATCCCGCTCCGCGAGATCGCCGAGGCCATTGGCAGCCGTCTGAGCCTGCCCGCCGTGAGCATTCCCGCTGACGTACTGATGGTGCCGGGATACTTCGGGTTCCTCGCGAACATAGTCACGCAGAACTACCCGGCGTCCAACCTCATCACCCGCCGGACCCTCGGCTGGGAACCCGCTCAGCCCGGCCTGCTCGCCGATTTGGACAACGGCCATTACTTCCGCGCCAGCTGACGGCATGGACCCGAATCGCAACGAGTCCGGGCAAATAACCAGATACGGCTCTTCTGAAGGGACGCTGAGAATATGACGACTGTGGGATTCATCGGCAGCGGATACATCGGCAGTACCATCGCGCGGCTCGCCATCGAGGCGGGGCACCAGGTCGTGCTCAGCAACTCGCGCGGTCCCGAAACGCTCGCGGACACGGCCACAGAACTGGGGCCGCGGGCGTCCGCGGCGACGAGCGGGGAGGCCGCGGCGGCCGGTGACATCGTCGTTGTCACGGTGCCGGTCAAGGCGTTCCCCAACTTGCCCGCCGTGCCACTGGCCGGGAAGACGATCATCGACACGTGCAACTACGGCCCCGAGCGTGACGGGCACATCCCCGAGCTCGACAGCACGTCGCTCACCTCGAGCGAACTGCTGCTGCGGTACATCCCGGACGCCCTGGTCGTGAAAGCGTTCAACAACATCTTCTTCAAACACCTGCTGTCACTCGCCCGCCCGGCGGGGGCGGCCGACCGCTCGTACCTGCCGATCGCCGGGGACTCCGCGCTGGCGAAGGTGGCGGTGACCGAATTCATCGAATCCATCGGGTACAGCGTCGTGGACGCGGGACCACTGGCCGACAGCTGGCGGCAGGCGACAGGCACACCGGCATGGGGGACCCCATACGGGCCGTCCTCGAACGAGACCGGCCAGCCGGTCGACGAGGGCGCCATCCGCGCGGCACTGGCCGCCGCAACGCGGTAACCGCAAGTTGGCGCGGGCCGCGGTGATGCTCGGCCGCTGGTCAGGGCATTTTGGCGTATGCGGCGTGTAGGCGCTGCCCGATCGTTCAGCGCTGACTCAGACGGACTGAAAAGGTTGGAATATCAGCTGAGTGCTTGAATCTCGGTCGCTGGCCTCTGCTGGCTAGCCGCCCACGACGCCAATAGGGCCAGACCGTCCGCGGTCGCCGTGCCAGCGGGCGCGGTGTAGACGTTCAGGAGCAGGCCGGGGTCGGCAGGCAGATCCATCGACTCGACGTCCAGGTCGAGCCGGCCCACTACCGGATGGTGCACGCGCTTGCGTCCGGACCGGTGGAGCCGAACGTTCTGAGATGCCCACCGCTGCCGAAATAGTTCACTGCGTGTTGATAATTCACCGACTAGGGCGATCAGCTCCTCGTCGTGCGGATTGCGGCCGGCTTCCATGCGTAGCTTCGCGGCCACATCGCAGACGATTCGGTCATAGTCGACGAAGAACGTTTTTGCCGCTTCGGGATCCAGATACACGAACCGCGCGGTGTTCGCCGGCCGCCGCGTGTCGGCCAGCACCGGTGAATACAGCGCGCGGGCAAGGTGATTCATGGCCAGCACGTCATAACGACCGTTGCAAATCCAAGCCGGCGCATCGGTGATGGCATCGAGCACCTGCTGCAGCGCCGGACGCACCGTCACGGCGGGTCGCCGGCGGCGTGGACCGCCGGGCGCCCTGGACTGCCGCGCAAGGTGGAAGAGGTGATCGCGCTCGGCCTCGTCCAGTTGCAAGGCAGAGGCCAACGCGTCGAGCACCCCATCGGAGGCGCCGGTGAGGCTGCCGCGCTCCATACGCACGTAGTAGTCGACCGATACTCCTGCTAGTAGAGCTACCTCTTCGCGACGCAGACCTTTGACCCGGCGGTTGCCGCCGTAGGCGGGCAGTCCGGCCCGCTCGGGCGTGATCCGCGCGCGACGCGAGCTCAGGAACTCCTTGATCTCAGTGCGCAGATCGATCGTGACCACCCCTTCACCATAGGTCCTGTCCGCGGGCGAAGGGAGGTTCTGCTGGTACCCCCGACGGCTACGCACCCCCGAAGGGCGCCTGGCCCGACTTGGAGGTGTTCACGAGGGGCCGTCGGCCGCTGGCAAGGCCTCGCGCCGACGCCTAGGGAGTACCCGATGCGGTCGTCGCGATGCCGCCGTCTACCGGGATGATGGTGCCCGTGAGGTAGGCCCCCGCCCGGCTAGCGAGAAACACGGCGATACCCGCCATGTCGTCGTCGCGGCCGACCCGGCGCAGCGGGGTCGCCGCCGCGATCGTGTCGCCGACGGCATCGAGCGTGGACGCCATCATCTGCGACGGGAACACTCCCGGTGCTACCGCGTTCACCGTGACGTGCTGTGGGCCAAGCTCTCTGGCAAGCACTCTGGTGAGTTGATGGAGTGCCGCTTTGCTGCTGGCGTACGAGTAGTTGGGCGACTGGGCGACGTGGATGGCGGCGATACTGCCGATGTTGATGATCCGCGCGGGATCATCGGCGGTGCCCGCCCTGCGAAGTGCGGGCAGCAGCGCCTGCACCAGCCAGAACGGCGACTTGAGGTTGAGGTCGATCACTGCGTCCCAGGCCTCGTCCGGGAACGTCTCCAGCGGCTCGCGCCACATCGCTCCCGCGTTGTTGACGAGAATGTCCAGGCGTTCCGAGTCGACCTTGACAAGATCAGCGAGGCGCTGACACTCGTCGTGTCTGGACAGGTCGGCGGGGATTGCTTGAACGTCGCCGAATTCGGACAGTAGATGCTGTGCCTCCGCGCACGTGTCTGCCTTGCGTGAGCTGATAATGACGCGGGCGCCCGCCTGGAGAAGGCCGCGCGCTATCATCATCCCAATGCCCCTGGTGCCGCCCGTGACAAGGGCGTACTTCCCACTCAGATCGAAAAGTTCTGTGTGAGTGGTGAATTGGTTGTCCGTCATTGGTCTCCGTCACTTCTGTCGTGGAAGAATGCGCCGACACCAGGTTGACAGGCATTTTGGACGTCTGGGAGACCCTGGTGATACAGGTACTGTGAGAGCCACCCTTGCCTGGTGCGCTGACTCACGCTGCCACAATCATTCCTGCACAGTCACTTTCGCGATTGCTTTGATCTGTATTGCGACCCGGCATCGTCGTCGTGAATCGACCTGTTAGTCATCCGATGACCGGCGTTATCGCGCCGCGCCAATCGTTGGTGCGGCGGCGACTCACGGGGTTCCAGCACGAAGAACACCACATGCGCAGAGTGTCAGTCCATGAGGCAAGGGTGGTTCTTTCAGTACCTGTATCACCAGGGTCTCCCTGCCGACCGCAGGGCCTACGCCATATCCGCTGTTTTTTCGGCGATTACTACCGGAACCCCGAAATGCCTTGGGGCAGGTCGGTCGAACGATGTTGCGGGTTGACCAACCTTGGTATAGTTTACGTGTCGTAACGTAAAGGAGGAAATGGTGGACCACATCACACTCGGATCGCTCGCGGTGTCCGCTCAGGGGCTGGGCTGCATGAGCATGAGCGAGCACTACGGTCCGACCGATTGGGACCGTGCCACCTCGGCCATCCATCGAGCGCTGGAACTCGGTGTCTCACTGCTGGACACAGCCGACATCTACGGCGCCGGCCACAACGAGGTGCTGCTCGGCCGTGCGATCGCCGACCGGCGCGACGAGGTCGTCGTGGCCACGAAGTTCGGGGTCGACCGCTCCGCCGGCGACCACCGCCGCCGGATACGGGGAGAGCCGGACTACGTGCGGCGCAGCTGTGACGCCTCGCTGCTGCGCCTGGGAGTCGACCATATCGACCTGTACTACCTGCACCGGCCACCGCAGGATGTCGACCTGGCCGAGACCGTCGATGCGATGGCCGGTCTGGTCGCGGCCGGAAAGGTGCGCTATCTGGGGTTGTGTGAAGTCGACGCCGACCAGCTGAAGCGGGCACATGACGTGCACCCGATCACCGCAGTGCAGAGCGAGTACTCATTGTGGAGCCGGGACGTCGAAGCTCTCACACCGGTCATGGTCGAACTGGGAGTCGGGCTGGTCCCGTACGCCCCGCTGGGGCGTGGCTTCCTCACCGGTGATCTCGCCCCGGTCTCGCTGGGGGAGAAGGACTCACGGCGCGGGCATCCTCGCTTCCAGGGCGACAACGCGACCGCCAACCAACGTCTGGTCGCCACACTCGGCGCGGCGGCGCGGAAGCTGGGCGTCACCAGCGCCCAACTCGCACTGGCCTGGGTATATGCCCGCGGTCGCCGGCTCGGGATCCCGGTCGTGCCCATCCCCGGTACCGGCAGCCCGGAACACGTGACCGACAACGTGAAGGCACTGGACATCGTGCTCGACGACACGGTGCTGGCAGAGTTGGAACCGCTCGCCCAGCAGGTGTCCGGAAACCGGAATGGTGCACTGCAGACCATCGCGCCCCGGACGATGCGGTTATGACCCGCTCGCCGGGCCGCCCCCGCGAGAGCACGCTCGAGGTCCGCGCGCTCGAGAGCGCCAACGAGCTTCTGCTGGAAGGCGGTGTGGCCGCATGCACCGTCGAGGCCGTGAGCCGGCGCAGTGGCGTCAGCAAACCGACGCTCTACCGGCGCTGGCCACACCGCACCGCACTGGCGATCGATGCGTTCGCCGCCCACATCGGCCAGCAGGTACCGCTGGCCGAGACCGGAGACGCCGCGGAAGATCTCGTACAGGCGGTGGCTCGCCTGGCCGACCAATACCAGGGCCGCGACGGAGTTGTCTTCGCCGAACTCATCGCCGCCGCCGTGCTGGAACCCGGCACCGCCGAACTACTCAACGACCGCTTCTTCGCCCCTAGACGCGCTGCGTTGCGCACGCTGTGGGCCGAAGGCGTCGGTCGCGGCCAACTCGACCCGCACGCCGACGCCGACGCCATGATCGACCTGCTGTTCGGACCGACGACATTTCGCCTGCTCCTGGGGCACGGACCGACCGACGCACCCGCAGCCGTTCAGCTCGCCCGCGCCGCGCTGCGCGGATTCACCCTTACTCAACCGCACTGACATTCGAAAGGATCACCCCATGCTGCCCATCACCGACACTCCGCAGCGGGAGCACGCGGCACATCCCGGTCGCACCCTGGTGGCTTCGCACTCGTTCAGCTTCGCCCGCCGCGAGTGGATCGAGGCCGGCGCCTTACTGTCAGAACAGTTCCGGGTCGTGGCCGTGGATGCCCCCGGTCACGGTGAAGCACACGACATCCCCGGCTACACGATGGCCGAGATGGCAGCCCAGTTCGCCGCCACTATCAACGAGCTCGGCCTGACCGACTATGTGCTCGTCGGCCACTCGATGACCGGCAAGATTATGCAGATCCTCGCCGGCCGCGCGGGCGCCGAGCTGGGACTGGCGCACCCGCCCGCGAAGCTGGTGCTGGTGACCCCCACCCCGCTCGGCTGCGAAGTCGGCGGCCAGGAGCTGCGGGACTCACTGTTCGCCAGCCGCCGAGATCGCGCGGACGCCGAAAAGTTCGTCCGGGACCGCACCGCGGTGCCCCTGTCACGCGAGGTGTTCGACCGCTCCTGCGAGGACTATTCGCGGATGAACCGCAAGGCCTGGGACGCGTGGATCACCGAGGGCGTCAACGAGGACTGGACCGAGCGTGCCGCACCGATCGACGTCGAGACCCTGCTGATCGTGGCCGACCAGGACCCGGTTTGGGGCCTGGATATGCAACGCGAAACGACGATGCCTAACTTGACCCGTGCGACGATCGCAACGGTCGACTGCGGGCATCAGGTGCCGATGGAAGCGCCGCACGCACTCGCTGACCTCATCACCGCGTTTGCCGCGTCGTGACCGCTGCGGAATGCTTCGACGTCGCCGACAGCGACGGTCTACCAATCACTCTTGCCGCGTTGGTCTTTCGAAGCCGGCCGCCGGTGAAGTCGGCGCGGGAGTTCCTCGGGGGCGGCAACTCCGCTCGCTCCGTTCCGGCCTCGGTGAGCTTCACGATCTCGGTGGCGCAGTGGCGTGCACCGACCTCGTCCTGGGCGGCAATCGCTTCGACGAGATGCCTGTGCAGAAGGGCGTGCTCCGCGGCCGTCTCCGCGGGCCAGACTGTGGCGCCGATCTGTGACTTCCCACTGAGATGTCAGTAGCGATTCCCGATTCGATGTCAGTGGACTATACGACTCCGTTGCACCGAATTGCGTTGTCCTACTTACCGGTACGTGATCGAATGCGTGTAAGCGTGGCGCGGCGAGGTGGCAGGAGAGGCATCCAGTGGTCGACTTGAGCGCGCGAGCGCTCCGTCAGGCTGCGACGGATCGGCGATCATGCGAGCCCATCAACACACAGCCGGTGCGCGCCGTGACAGCTATCGCCAGGCCGAACCGCCGGGCGGCTGTGGTGAATCGCCCGATCACGGTCTGGGCCGGTCGTGGGGTGGTTGGACCACGAAACTGCATCTGGCGTGTGAGCAGGGCTGCCGGGTGTTGGCGATGCTGATCATGGCAGGTCAGGCTGGTGCCTGAAGTGGAAGTCATCGGCCGGTGGTGCCGTCGATCAATTCGCGGAGGATGTCTGCGTGCCCGGCGTGGCGACCGGTCTCCTCGATCATGTGAACGAGTGCCCAGCGGACGCTGGGGGCGGGGCGATCCGACCCTTTTCGTGGAACGGGCGCGGCGAGATCGGGGCATCGGTCGAGCACTTCGTCCGCTCGCTCGACCGTCTCCCGGTAGCGGGCGACGACGTCGGCCACGCTGTCCGCCGTTGCTGCCCGGAATGTCGCCTGCCAGTCGGTGACATTGTCTCCCAGGAATATTGAGCGTTCGACGAACGTCAGGTGCGCGAGCAGTCCGAGCAGGTTGGTGCCCGACGGCACCGCGGCCGTTCGCACCTGCGGTTCGGGGGCGCCGTCGACCTTCGCGGCAATCGAGGCTCGGAGATAGTCGAGGAATGCGCGCAGGGTCTCGCTCTCGCTGTTCCCTGTCCGGGGAGGCGGGGAGTCACTGCGGCGCTTGCGATGTGAAGTGCTGGGCACGGTGGTCTCCTTCGTCGGGGTCAGGCAGTCCGGCGGATAAGCAGCACATGGTCGGTGACTTCGGCGGTGCGTCCATCCGGTCCCGTCGCGATCCGGCGGGGTGCGTCGGCCCGCTCGACCATCCAGGTCGCCGGATCCAGATCGATACCCGCGGCGACCTCCTGCGGGCTCGGGTACCGGACGTCGGGATCCTGATTCCACGACCACGGTCCGGTCGAGCCGTGGTCGACGACCAGCAGCCGCCCGCCCGGACGCAGCGCGTGTGCGGCCAGGCGCAGGACGCGAGCCCTGTCCAAGTCGAAGGACGTGTGCAGGTAGTGAGCGGAGATCAGGTCGAACTCACCCCGGGGGAAGGACTCGTGCAGGTCGTGCTGCTCGCCGCTGACACGGTCACCCAGGCCGTGCGAGCGGGCGAGATCGGTGAGCCGCGCGAGGGCCACGTCCGAGATGTCGACGGCGGTGACGCGCCACCCCCGGCGCGCGAGCCACAGCGCATCGCCGCCGTTGCCGCATCCGAGGTCCACCGCGTCTCCGGGAGGCAGACCCGTAATCAGCTCGGGAAGAAGGGCATTCGGCTGCGGGTCGGTGGCTGTCGGCCGGGCGGCGTAGACGCCTTCCCAGAATGTGACCGCATCGGTGGCGCTCATCAAGGCTCCTTAGGTCGGGACCTCCCCAGTCTTTCCGGGCGCACCACGATCTGGCACGAAATCTTGCGGTTCCAGCAAGATGGTCCCGTGGACCATGAGACGGACGACGACGTGCTCGATGCGGTAGGGTCGCGACTACGCGCACTGCGCCGCGACCGCGGCATCACCCTCGCCGACCTCGCGACGCGGACCGGGGTGTCGGAGAGCACCCTGTCTCGACTGGAGAGTGGGCAGCGCCGGGCGACCCTGGAATTGCTGCTGCCGCTCTCCCGCACCTACGACGTTCCGCTGGACGACCTCGTCGGCGCACCGCGCACCGGTGATCCCCGGATTCATCTGAAGCCGATCCGGCGGTCCGGGATGATTTTCGTGCCGCTGTCCCGGCGGCCGGGTGGCGTGCAGGCGTTCAAGATGCTCATTCCCGCGCAGCCGCAGCCGCTCGAACCGATGCCGCAGACCCATGACGGCTTCGAATGGCTGTATGTGCTCAACGGTCGCCTGCGCTTGGTATTCGGAGAGCGGGACCTGACATTGCCGCCCGGTGAGGCCGCCGAGTTCGACACGTCCTTGCCGCACTGGCTGGGCAGCGCCGACGGCGACGTGGTCGAGCTACTGATCCTGTTCGGCCTGCAGGGGATGCGTGCGCACGTACGCGCCGACCACCTCGAGAAATATTGACCCGACAACCGACAACCGATGCCGTGCGGGTCGAGGATCCGCGTCGCTTGGCGTCCCTGCATGATGAGGTTGCCGAACTCGTCCATCAGGTCGGCTGCTTGGAGGGCGAGTTGCCCGTTGTAGTCGTGGATGTCGAGCATTCCGCCCTGCATGCGCGCTGTCGGAGAGGGCTCAGCCTCATACACCGCGACCGGGATGCCGTGGACGTGCAGGACGCGGGCAAGGCTGAGTCCGCCGAGGCCAGCACCGATGATCGTTACTGAAGTGCTCATGATGACGACGGTGCTGCACCGCCCTTGCACCCGGCTTGCAACCTGTTGCGTCTGCCTCGAATACGGAGATCCGCCGCGGCTCAGGCATCTGCTCGACCGATTGGGTCGCGACGAGCAGCGGGGCTACCGGGGAGCGGGGGCCGGGGCCAGGCCCAGGGCGTTGAGCCACAGATGTGTGAGGGTTGCCGCGGTGTCGTCGAGTGGGACTCCGGTTTTCGACGCCTGATAGAAGGCGCGTTCGGTCATCCACACCAAAGCGGTTGTCACGGCGTGCGCGCCGGTCGGGCTGTCCGCATCGGGAAGCCCCGCACGTTCGGCGATGGCCTGGGTGATGTCGCGGATGGCGGTGACGGCCGAATGCCAGCTCTCGCCGATGGCCGCGACGGTGGGGGCGAGCTCGACGGCGGCGCGCATGACGTCGCCGTGGTCGCGCCACATGTCGCGGGTCTGGTCGATGCTGCGCTGTAGAGCGAGCGCCGGTTCGCCGGAGGCGTCGGCGGCTTCTATTTCCGTGCGCAGCGTGACCACAGTTCGTGCGACCAAGGCGGCCAGGACCGCGTTCTTGGAAGCGAAGTAGAAGTAGAACGCCCCTCGGGTGATGCCCACAGCGTTGGTGATCGTCTCGATCGTCATCCGGTCGAATCCGATCGTGTCCAGCTGTTCTTCGGCGGCGTCGAGGACGGCTCGCTCGCGCTGGTCGCCTTTGGTGGGCGCGGCGCGGCGGCGGTTGGTTCCGGTCTCGGGCACGACCGTGATTCTACCCTGAGGCAACTATTGTCTACACTGTGTCGATTTTATCTGACTGAGTGTAGATTCCGTGGCATGACCGATCGAACCTCCGTCAAGACCTTCCTGATCACCGGCGTGAGCTCCGGCTTGGGACAGGCAATCGCACGCAAAGCCATCCAGGACGGCCACGTCGTAGTGGGCACGGTCCGGCGCGAAGCCGACGCCGACGAATTTCGGGCACTGCATCCCAGCCGCGCCATCGCGCGCATTCTCGATGTCACCGACGACGCGGCGGTCCTGGACACGGTGAATGACATCGAATCCACGGTCGGCCCGATCGACGTCGTCATCGCCAACGCCGGATACGGCCACGAAGGGGTATTCGAGGAATCACCCCTGGCTGAACTACGAAACCAGTTCGCGGTCAACGTTTTCGGCGCGGTGGCCACCATCCAGGCGGTGCTGCCACACCTGCGGGCCCGGCGATCGGGCCACGTTCTGGCCATCACCTCCATGGGCGGGCTCATGACCGTGCCTGGTCTGGCGTACTACCACGGCAGCAAGTACGCCCTGGAGGGAATCCTCGAGACGCTCGGCAAGGAGGTAGCAGGGCTCGGCATCCATGTCACGGCCGTCGCGCCCGGCTCGTTCCGCACCGACTGGGCAGGGCGATCCATGGTCCGCACCGAACGCTCCATCCCGGACTACGACGAGCTGATGGATCCGGTGCGCGCACACCGCCGTGCCGCCGACGGCAACCAGCTCGGGGATCCGGAAAAGGCTGCGGCCGCGATACTTTCGGTGATCGGCACCACGGACCCGCCGGCCCATCTGGTGCTCGGCTCCGACGCCCTGCGGCTGGTACAGCTCGGCCGAGCGGCTGTCGACGCCGAAATGGAGAAGTGGGCCGACCTCTCGCGCATAACGGACTTCGCGGAGGGAGCGCAACGTCTTCGGCGACGAACCGCTCATGATCGGACGTGCCGTCCTCACCTGCAGCGGCGCAGTGGTCGAGGCAACGTTCGGCGGCGAGGCCTCCGTAGCCGTGCCGCACGGATCGAGTCGGTGGACGGACAGTATCGCGCTGCCGGTTCAGACGGGCGACGAGATCGTCGTGGACCTGTATGTACCGACCCCGCTGGCACTGGGCACCGGGAACTTCGCTCGAACGCCCGTGGAGATATCCGTGGAAGGCGATCACGCCGGAGCGGCACCGTTCCCGGCCGTCACCACACCGACCATCCCCGCTCCGGATGGCAGCGAGATCTCGATCCCGGTGCCGTTCCTCCGAGCTGTCGAGATCGACGGCGACGCCGATGCGGTGGTGGCGTGCTTGGGCGACTCGATCACCGCGGGTGGCTGGCCGGAACTGGCGGCCGCGCTGCTCGCCCCGCACACCGGGACGGTGATGCTGAACCTCGGCATCGCGGGAAACCGGTTGCGGATCGACCCGGCACCGGAGACCGCGTCATACGGACGGTCAGGTCTGTCCCGGTTCGCCGAGGACGTCCTCGCGTCGGCCGGGGTCACGGACGTCGTCATTGCGCTCGGCGGGAACGATTTAGGGCTGCCTGGCGCGACAGCGCCGCTGGAAGAGCTGCCAACCGTCGACGAGCTCCTCGATGCGTACACGAAGCTGATCGGTCAGGCCGAGGAGGCCGGTATCCGGGTCGTCGTCGCCACCATCACGCCGTTCATGGGCGCCGAGGGCTTCGATCTCGGGCGTGAAGGACTCCGCGAAGCGGTGAACAACCTGAGCGGGGATTCGGTTCCGATGCGCGGCAATCCCAGCGATCCGCATGACGTTGGACGGGTCAGATCGTGTCGTCGAGCCAGTCGAAGATGCGCGCCACCGCAAGGCGAAGCGCGCCCGGGTGGCAGTGGGCGTCGCCTCCTTCCTCTGCAGTGAAGCTCAAAAGTTTCTTCGGCGCTGTGAGGTGCCGGAATAGCTTGCGGGCGTCGGGCTCGTCTGTCGCGGAATAGAACAGGTCGGCGGTCGCCTCGCACACCAGCACGGGGCAGGTGATCTTTTCCGCGCTTCCGTCGTCCAGGTTGTAGCGGGCGTACTCGGCCAGGAATTTCCGGTCGGTCGAGGTCCCCGTGACGTAGCGCCCGTGGTCGCAGGCCCAGCGCAGAGTCGGGCTCTGCTCACGGGCGTCGGCGATCATCCGGTCCAATTCCTCGTCGTGCTCGGCTGCCGCGCGTTGGACCACCTCATCGTGCGGCAGCGGGAGGTGCGCGGTCAAAGCGGAAACGGCGTCGAAGACACCGTCGACGGCGGCGACGGCGGCCAGGCGCGGCTCATAGGCCGCCGCGCGGGGCGCGAGGTAGCCGCCGAGACTGACGCCGAGCAGCGCGATGCGGGCCGGATCGACGCTCGGGTCGTGGGTGAGGAAGTCCAGGACGGGACCGACCACGTTCTCCCAGTCCGGTCGAAAGGTCAGCCCGTCCCGGTGGATGGCCGCAGGCTGCCCGGGGCCGTCGAAGGTCAGGACGTGGTACCCACGTTCCTGTCCGCCGACAGCGCCGGAGAAATGCAACTCCTCGGCGGCGCCGTCGAATCCGTTGTGCATGACCACGGTGGGCTTCGGGCCTTCGCCAGCCGCCCGATAGAAGTAGCCATGCAACACGGTGCCCTCATACGGGATCTGTACGGGGGTGATACCGGGGATGCTGGTGACGGCATCACGGAAGCAAGCGACACCACGCTGGTAGGCGTGGTCGATGCGGGGGTCGCTGGGGTTGCCGTGCAGGAAGAACTCTGCCGCCCGGTAGTAGGTGGAAGCACGCAGCAGCCCGTCCCGGGCACTGACAGGGTGGCTTGCGCGGGCCTCGGCCTCCAGACGCTGGGCGGTGGACAGCCAGGCATCGTGCCAGCCGTCGTAGTCCCCGGAGGTGACCTGCGAGGCGGTTGCGACGACTTCACCGACGTCCGATCCGCCGTAGACGGCCAGGCCGAGAGTGCGCAGAGTCTCGAACCAGAACTGCTGATCATCCTGGAACATCAGCTGCTTCATCGCAGCATCTCCCTTTCACAAAGCGTGCGCAAAGTCCGCGCGGGCCGACCGGTGAGGCGCTGGACAGTGTCGGTGACGCGGTCCTCCGCCCCCTCGGCAATGGCACGGTCCATGCCGGCCAGCATCACGGCGAACTCCACCGGGACCACCGCCGTCAGGCGATCGCGCAACTGCTCGTAGGACAGACTGCGGTGGACCACGGGCTACCGGTGACCTCGGTGACGATCGAGGCGACCTCGTCGTAGCTGAGGGCCTCAGGCCCGGTGAGGACGAGGTCGGCATTGGGGGCTTGCTGGTCGGTCAGAGCGTGGACGGCGACGGCCGCGATGTCCTCGGCGTCGACGAAGCCGACCCGGCCGCTGTCGGTCGCGGTCCAGATGATGCCGTCTTCACGGATGCTCAGGGCGTGCGCGTGCGTGCCGGTGAAGTTCTGCATGAACCACGAGGGCCGCAGCACCGCCCACTGTTCGAACAGATCGGGCAGGGCCTGGTGCACCATTCCCACCGCAGGACCGCCCTCGGGTATGGCCGAGGAGCTCAGCAGCACCGCGCGGTGCACACCACCGGTGCGGGCCCGATGGAGGAAAGGCAGCATGACCGCCGCCGGGTCGGACTCGCCCACGGGCGGTATGAGATAGATGCGGTCGACGCCATCGAGGGCGGCAGTGTGGGTGGCCGGGTCGTACCAGTCGAACAGAACCGGCTCGGCGCCCGGGATCGGAGTGGCTTGACGGCTGGCCGCTTTGACGCGGTGACCGGCGGCCGTCAGCTGCGCTGTGGTGCGGCCGCCGGTGGTGCCGGTGGCGCCGATGACCAAAGTGGCGCCGGTGGCGGTCATCGGCGGCTCCCGGTGAAGTCGGTGCCGGGTTCGAGGACGGCCAGGGGATTCCAGTAGTCACGGTAGGAGGCGATGCGCCCGTCCTGAACGGTGACGACGGCGATGTAGGTCATGTCGAGGGGTGCGTCGGTCTCCACCAAACGGCCGACGCCGCGCATCTCGACCACGATGGTGTCCAGATCGATGGTCTGGTGGATCCGCAGGTCAGGGAAGTCGTGCAGATCGATGTGATCGGGGTAGCTGCGCATGTAGGCCGCGATCGCCCCCTTTCCCTCCAGCCGCGCGGGCCAGCCCGGTGGAGCGAAGGGGAACTCCATGATGCCGTCCTCGGCCCACAGTCCCACCCACCCGGCGATGTTCTTGTCCAGTAGCAGCCTCAGGCTGTGGCGGTAGAGATCCGCCGGAGAAGTCGGTGCGGACATTGTTCTCCTTCCATCGCATAGAATCCGGACCTAAGGTCCGCTTTTGACGATACGGACCGTGGGTCCGCTTTGCAAACGGAGGAACCGCATGCCTGAGCACAAGGTCCGCAAGGACGCCGCCCGTAACCGGAATGCCGTCCTCGCGGCCGCCGACACCCTCTTCGCCCGCGGCGAGAGTCCCCACGACATCACCATGGCCGACATCGCAGCAGCGGCCGGCGTCGGCAAGGGCACGCTCTTCCGGGCCTTCGGCGACCGCGCCGGGCTGCTTCGCGCGCTGTACGAGGCACGACTCGAACCGATCAGGAAGGCCATCGAAGCCGGACCACCTCCCTTGGGGCCCGCTACCCCACCGCACCAGCGCGTGCCCGCCCTGCTCGACGCTGTCCTGTGTTTCAAACTCGACAACCGGCGCCTCGCGCTGGCCCTGGAGGAAAGCGGGAGCACCAGCCCTTATCAGGCCGAGCATTACGTGCGGTGGCACGGCTTGGTCCAAGCCGTACTGGAGCAGATCCCCGGCCTGCCCGACAGCGAGTTCACCGCCCACGCCCTACTCGCCGCCATCCGAGCCGACCTCGTCGAGCAACTGGCCGGACGAGAGCGCATGCCGCGCGAAAGGATGCGGGCGCAGCTCGCGAACTTCGCCACCAGGGTCCTGGTCTCCGACCCGCAACAGGGGTTGGTCGCCGAGCCCTGATCGAGGATGAGGCGACTTCTATAGACGGGCAGGGCTTCTCACAAATGACCGGATGTGAGAGTCCCGCGAAAGGCTCGGAGCCCGATCCGTTTCCACAGGTGACCGTTCGCAAAAGTCGTCTCAGAACCTGCCCCTTGTGCGACAGGGTTCTGCGAAAATACCGTCACGGATCTCACGCCGGATCGGGCCGCAGCGGCAGTGGAACATCACGACTGTCCCAGCTGTGCCGCGCCCGCCGGCAGCGCGTGTCGCACCAGAGGCGGCAAGACCGCCTCGAAGTACCACACCCCGCGATTCGTCCTGGTCCCCGCGCTACGCGAGGAACTCGATGTGGTGGTGCCCGCGGACCGATTCCCCGGCCGGACCTGGAAGCAGGGCCCTGTGCTCACCCTCGTGCCCCATCGCTGACCAGGGCCTACGCCATATCCGTTGTTTTCTCGGCAATTACTACTTCTGCCGCCAATTGCATCGGATGCGAACTCGCGACGGTGTGCACGTCGACCAGTTCGAGGGTGGCAATTGCGGCTTCTACCAGTGGATTTCGGCTGCCGCAGCACTGACGATAGTAGCGGTCCCCGATCCGTCGGTGACTCAATGCAGCCCAACTCACGGGCGGCTCAGCGGCAGGATTTCGCGTAGTCCTAGTGTTGAGGGAGGCGGGAGAGGGCCTGAGTGCTGTGGCTGGAAAGCCTGGAAGAGGTAGGCCAGCAGGCGTCGGGAGGCGGCGAGGGCGGTGTCTCGTGGTTGTCCGGCCAGGGCGCTGTTGGCCAGGAGCAGCAGGGTGATGTCGGCGGGGTCGAAGTCGGCGCGCAGCTGTCCGGCCTCGCGGGCACGCTGGACCAACTGCGTCAAACCTGCTTCGGCGCGGGCGCGTTCGTGATCGTAATCGAGGGTGTCGGGGAAGTGAGCCATGAGTACGGGTGCGAAGCCTCGATCGGTTACCTGTGTGGCGCACATCTTTTCGAGGAGCGTGCGCAGGCCGCGCCCAGGATCGGGGTCCGCGAGGGCTTGGTCGAAAACGGCCGCGCACTCGCCGAGTTCTTCGGTGAAGGCGGCGGTGACGAGCGCGTCGCGGGTGGGGAATCGGCGGTAGAGGGTCGCCACACCGACACCGGCGCGGCGGGCGACGGCGCTCATCGGGGCGTCGGCGCCGCGCGTCGCGAACACCTCGCGCGCGGCGTCGATGAGGCGGTCCCGGTTGCGCCGGGCATCAGCGCGCAGGGCTGACGAATCGGCCCTGGACGGTTTGTGAGATGGCTGAGCAGGCAATGTCTCTCACTTCGAGTTAAGTGGACGACACCGTCCATTTACGTGGATAGCGTGAGCGTATCAGCGGGCGGCATCACCCCTCAGCAGCCTGAAACGCGAAACAGGAAGAGATCATGAGCGAAATGCGCGCAGCCCTTTTCGGCCGCTTCGGGCCACCGGAGGTCCTCTACGTGGGCAAACGGCCGATCCCGACCATCACACCCGGGCAGGTGCTGGTGCGGGTGCACGCGGTCAGCGTCAACGGCGGCGAGCTGCTCGACCGGGCCGGGAAACTGCGACTGATCACCGGCCGCACCTTCCCCAAAGCAACCGGCATCGACTTCGCAGGGGAAGTAGCCGAAGTCGGTCCGTCGGCGACCGGAGTCCGTACCGGGGACCGGGTGTGGGGCGGGCGGGGCCGCAGCGCGGGCAGTATGGCCGAGTACGTCGCGGTAGACGCTCACCGAATCGCCCGTGCCCCAAAGAATCTCACCCCGGTGCAGGCCATCTCGCTGCTCGCCGGCGCGACCACCTCGGTGACTGCTTTCCGCGACAAGGCGGCCCTCGCGCCCGGTGAGCGACTGCTGGTGCGTGGTGGCAGCGGAGGCGTCGGCAGCGTCGCGATACAGATCGGCAAACTCTTCGGCGCCCACGTCGTCGCGCTCGCGGGCGCGACGAACCTCGATTTCGTCCGCGGCCTCGGCGCCGACGAAGCGCTGGACTACCGCACGACTCCGCTGTCCGAGCTGGGCCGCTTCGACGTCATCCTCGACACCGCCGGCACGCAACAATCCCGTTTGCGCCGCCTGCTGGCACCCGGCGGACGCATGGTCGCCATCACCCCAGATTTCAGCAAGCCACTTGCCAGTCTCGCCACCATCCTCGCCTCGACCGTCCACGGGAGCGGACGCATCCGCATCTTCAGCGGCAACCCCGGCGCCCAGCAGATGGCCGAGATAACGCGCTACGCCGAGCGCGGCGATATCGTCCCCGTCGTGGACACCGTCCACCCACTGGACCACATCGCCGACGCCCACCGAGCCCTGGAAGCCGGCGGCGTCCGCGGCAAACACATTATCCAGATCATGTGAGCAGGCAAGCCCAACCCTTCCGTACCGACCGCATACCACCGGACTCCGATGAGCCGAGGATGCACTGTGGCCGCAACAGTGGGTTGCCCTACGAATGCACGATATTGCCGCATATCGGTCGCCCGCCGGTGCGGTCAATCCCCGGTTTGGCGTGGCTGCCGTCGCCGAATCGGGATGACCTCGGCGTTGGGATTCGCCATGGCCTCTCGCAGCGCCTGGTTCTCCAGCGTGAGTTGATTCACCGCCCGGACGAGGGCGGGGACGTCGGTGCGAAGTTGGGTGAGTTCGGCGTTCTTGTTCGCGATCGTCTTCTTCAATGCGGCGATGGTGGCCCGGAGTCGGGTCTCGACCTCCGAGGGCCACCCGCGCGTAGAACTCGTTCTTCAAGTCTGTATGCCGTTGTGTCAGAGCGTTTCTGGGGACATCAGCCTCCAGGGCGAGAGCGACGACCGTGAGTGCGCCGTTGGATCGCTCCGCGGCGCCGGACAGGATGCGGTCCATCGCGGTGCGGATCTGATCGCGCTCGTCGGTTTTCATCGAGCGGCCTCGGTCAAGGTGATGCGGGTGCGGTCATGGGTGTCGGCGTAGCCCCGAAGCTTGTCGGCGTTGGCGCGTAGCCGATCACCGAGCGGGCCGGGAACCCGGGCAGCCCGAATGTCCATGACAGTAGCGTGCTCGCGGAGCTGGATAGCGTGCTGATCAGTGCGGATAACGTTGCCGCAACCAGGGACGCAATGGTCCAGGCTGGGTGCGTCTTTGACCCCGTCGCGGTGGCAGAGGGCGGTGGCCCGCTTGTAGTGACAGACCACGCGCATCGCCCAAACCAGCAGGGGCCCCATGGTCTCTGCGGCCAACGGTTCGGTCTCGTTCTCGCCACCGAATGTTGTTGCGGCAGGGAGATAATCATCGATACCCGCGTCTTCCCAGGGCGGTCGGCCGATCCCATTCGGATGGGCGCTGAGCTGATCGAACGCCCATAGCCGGGTCAACGCACCCAGGATCTTGTAGACGCGTTGTCGTCCGATCCCTGAGTCTCGGCACCGCTCGCCGAAGTCGTGCAGGACGTCGGTACCACAGTCGGCCAGACGGTAGATGCCCAGCGCTGCCGCAGTCCCCACCAGTCCGAAACCCCGGTTGGCGGGGTCGTCGACTGGCGAGATCGCCTATTCAACCTTCGAGGGTTCTCGACGATGTCCAATCTCGGGTGATCGAAACCGGTGTGCGGTGACGCAGCGGCTCCAAGTGGCTGCGGCGTCGGCGGCACGCTTCGTCGTGATGACGGGGTGATAGCCGAGGGTATCGGCGACGACCGGGGCGGGCATCTGCTGAGCGGCCTCGCTCGTGCAGTTGGCGACTTGGTTCCGAACACCGTTCTAGACAGTGCGGGCGAAGAGTCCTTTCTCGGCCATCAGTTGTCGTCGGAGCTGCCGGGATCGCGCAGCGGTCGGTGGGTGCCGGCGAGGTCGGGCAGGTGGAAGGCGTAGTGGCCGTCGATGCCGATGTGGTCGCGGGGGTGCACAGTTTTTGAGGGGTTCCGTTGTAGTTACGTAGCGTGTGATGCAACCAAACGAAACGTAATAGATTCCGGTGTTGACGGGGGATATGGCGAGGTCTGACCTCCGATAACGTTCACTTATCGGCGGTCAGGACGTGGCGGGATGGATTTCGCCTCATCTAGATTCGTTTCGTGTGTTTACGTTGGAAATGACGTAACTAACGCTACGATTTGCCGGTGACGACGATGTGTAACTATCCGGGCTGCTCCCGGACGATCACCCGCGGCGGCGGGCCCGGGCGGCCGTCGGAATACTGCGACCATCCTGAGCACACCCGATGGCGGGCCTGGCGGGAGCGACAGCGGCTACAGGAGCAGGAACAGGCCCCGGTCGCTAACGTCACTGTGACGCAACAGGGCCCGGTTACCACGGCGCGGCTGCGCGCCGATGAGCTGCTCACTCAGTTCCGCACCCTCGCCGACCAGCTCGGCACCACCCTCACCACCGCGGTGGCCGAGCTGTCCACCCTCGCCGATCCCGCCGTGGCCGAGGCGCAGGTCCAGGCCGTGCAGGCCGAGGCCGCGCGCCGCATCGCCGAGGCAGACATCGCCGCGGTCGCCGCCGAACAGGCCCGCCGGGAGTCCGAACAGGCCCGCGCCGCCGCCGAATCCGCCGCCGAGGATGCCGCCGCGGCCGCCGATGCGGCCGAGGCCCGCATCGGCGAGGCCCACTCCACCCGCGACGACGCGCTCACCGAGGTGCAGCGCATCACCACCCAGGCCGCCGACGACGTCTTCGGCGCCCGCACCGAGGCCGAAGCTCAGATCCGCACCGCCCGCCGCGAGGCCGCCGACGATGTCGAACGGGCCCGCGAACAGGCGAGTGAGGAGATCGCGCTGGCCCAGCAGAAGTCCGCCGCCGAGGCCGAGCGCGCCAAACGCGAAGCGGCTCAGCAGATCACCGCCGCCGCCGCCGAGCGGGACCTGGCCGTGCAACGCGCCGCGGACGCCGAACGCGCCATCGACCGCGCCGAGGCCGCAGTCGCCGAACGCAACCAGGCGCTGACCCAGACCCGCGAGGACCTCACCCGCACCCGCACCGAACTCACCGGGGCACGCGCCGAGATCACCACCGCCCGCACCGAACTCACCGAGGTACGGCGCACCGCCGCCGCGGACGCCGCGGACCGGCGCACCGAATACGCTGCCGCCCTGGCCGCCGCCCACCAGGAGGCCGCCGACCGCCTCGCCGCCCTCGACGACGCCCGCGCGCAAACTCTCGCCCGCGCCGAACGCGCCGAACGCCAACTCGACGAGCTGCTGGCCGAGACCCGCAAGCCGGCGGTGGGCACGAGATGATCGGCCCGGCCGCGTCAGGCCCGGAGGCGGCAGCGGAGCGTCACCACGCAGGGCCAGCGGCCGGGCCCCATCGTCACAGTCCGGCCAGGTGCGTGTCCGGCACCGCGAGCCGCTGCGCCGCGTCGTGGTCGTGGGAGGGAACGACGGTGACAACGTCACGGACCAGATGCAGGCGATGCAGGCTCCGGAAGGTCAGCTCCCGATCTTCGTCGGCGAGGCCGCCAGGGTAGCCCGACTTCGGGCGGATCGCCTCGATCTGCAGGTGGTGCCATGCGGCATCGCCCGCCAGCAGGACCCATCCGCGCGCGGTATGCGCGAGAATGCCGACGCTGCCGGGCGTGTGGCCGGCCAGATCCACCAGCACGACGCTGCCGTCGCCGAATAGATCGCGGCTACGAGTGAAGGTGAGGATCGGCGGGCCGTCCAGCTCGTATCGGATCAGCGGACGCTCACGCAGGGAGTCGCGGACGCCGCCGACCGGAGCCACGGGGCCCGCGGCGATCCACTCATGCTCGATGCTGTGCAGGTGCAGCGGCAGTCCTGGCATATCCAGCAGGCCGCACACGTGGTCCCAGTGCACATGGGTCGGCAGCGCGAAATCGAGTGCGGGCAGCTCGGGCAGTGCCTGCAGCGCGGTGATCGTCGCGATCACGTCCGAGGGCGGTCGAACGGCCGGGCGCAGCACAGCCGGCAGTTGCGCGATGGCACGATGCTCGACATCCAGACAGACACCCGGATCGACGATGAACGTCGCCTCTGGGTGCTGGATGACGAACGAAGTCAGCGAACTGGCGACCCTGCGGGGGGAGAACCTGCCCTCCACGATCGCCGCGGTCGGCACCGCGCGCGGCATCTGAGCCAAGGCGGTGACGGACACCGTGCGTGAGGCCCGGGGAAGTCCGGCATCGGTAATCGACCGCAGGAATCGCTCGTCGGCGCGGCGCGGCCGGACGGCGCCACGTACCAAATCCGCGGCGGCCGCACAGCATTGGAGGGGGGTTACAGGACGCACTGGATCAGGCATGATGGAACGGTAATACTTAAGGTCGACATGAAGTCTAGGGGTAATCGTGACTACAGCCGGGGCGATGAGGATCGGGGATGCCGCCGCGGCCCTCGGGATCGAGGCACACGTGCTGCGGCATTGGGAATCGGTCGGACTGCTCATGCCGCGGCGCAGCCCCTCGGGCCACCGCAGCTACGACCCGCAGCTGCTCGACTATGCCCGCGTGATCCGGCTGCTGCAGCGCACCGGACTCTCGCTCGACCAGATCCGGCAGCTCGGCATCAGCACCCACCCCGAACGCCTGTCCCGCCTCGCCGCCAGGCGCGCGGAGGTGCACGAGCGCATCAGCCTGTTGCAGGCCACCGATCACTTCCTGGAACACCTCACTTCCTGCAGCCACCCCATCATTGCCGAATGCCCCGAATGCTCGGCGTTCGTGACCAGCCCAGTGCACCGCACTGGCGAGCCCCGGAGGGGTTGACCTGCGCCACACCGGGTTTTAGTTGGTGATGATGTGTTCACCAACCGCTCACCAGGCGTATGCCTCGGGAGCTCATCCTGAACGACATCCACGACCGTGACATCTCCTTCACCGCTTCCCTGCGCCTGAAGGACACCCGCATCGGCGTCGAACTCGCCGAGGAGGTCGGTACCCCCGCCGCCCTGGGCCACACTGCCCTGGACATCTTCACCCGCCTGGTCGCCGCCGGGCACGGCGACCTCAGCGAGACCAAGGTCATCGACCTGCTGCGCGAGTAATCCGGCGCCCCAAGGACCGGGCACACCGGTTTCGAACAACCGGCGGGTGGCCACGGTGACGGCCCCGGAATCCTGAAGCTGTGGGGATCCACCAGCTCACCGAGGGGTATCGGTGATTCGGCGCAGCGCATCGGCGAGATCGCGACCGGTCGGGGCATGGTTGGGGTAGATGAGGTATTGCGCCGCGATTCCGGTGAGCAGGGCTTGGTAGAGGGCGCCGGAGCTGCGGGTGGCAGCGGGATCATCTTCGTCGGTGCCATCGAAGAGCTGCGCCAGGCCGGCGCGAGCCTCGTCGAGGTTTCCGGCAAGCTGTGCGCGCGCGTCAGGGTGGGCAAGAGCGTCGAAGGTGGCCGACCACACTCCGCGGTGGGCGGCGATCGTGGCCAGCACCGCGTCCCAGCGGGCGGCGAACCGCTGCCACGGATCGGTCTCGCTTTCAGGCACCTGGGCTAGGGCCTGCTGCAGATCAGCGCCCCATTCGCGGGTTGCTTCGGCCAGTGCCGCGGTGAGTAGGGCCTCCTTGGTGCCGAAGTGGTAGCCGATGGCCGCCATGCTCACCCCGGCAGCGGTGGCGATGTCACGCACCGTGGTGCGCGCGTAGCCCTTGTCGTACAGGCAAGCCCGTGCGCCGGTCAGTAGATCCTCACGATTTCCCATGTCACCTATGGTAGCGCATTTGCATGACACATTTGTCTTGCGCAGTTGCCCAAATCGGTTGTATGGTCCTTCTCATGAACGAGATGAACAACCGCAACGTCCTCATTTCCGGCGCGAGCATTGCCGGCCCGGCGCTTGCCTTTTGGCTGAAGCGCTACGGCTTCACGCCGACAGTCGTGGAGAAGGCCTCGACGCTGCGGGAAGGCGGGCAGGCCATCGACGTGCTGGGCACCGCCACCGAGGTGGTGCGGCGCATGGGCCTACTCGACCGTGTGCACGAGATGAGCACCGGCAAGCGTGGCACCTCCTACGTCGACGCGAACGGCAAAGCGCGTGCCAGCATCTCGAGCGAGACGTTCAACGGTGTCGGCGTGGACGGGGACACCGAGATCCAGCGCGGCGACCTCGCTCGCGTGCTGTACGAGGCCACCCGCGATGATGTCGAGTACATCTTCGGCGACTCCATCGTCGAACTGGTGCAGGACGAGAACGGCGTGCGGGTGAGTTTCGAGCACGCTGCCCCGCGCACCTTCGATCTGGTGATCGGCGCCGACGGTGCTCATTCCCACACGCGCACACTGGCTTTCGGGGCGGAGTCGCGGTTCGCCCGGCATATGGGCTATTACATCAGCATCTGCACCATCCCGAACTTCCTCGGCCTCGACCACTGGGAACTGGACTACAACACTCCCGGCACCATCGCCGGGGCCTACAGTGCCCGCGAGAACACTGAAGCGAAAGCGATCTTCGCGTGGGCCTCGGATCCGATCGACTACGACTACCGTGATGCCGCACAGCAGAAGAAGATCGTCGCCGACGCATTCTCGGGCCAAGGCTGGCAGGTTCCGCAGCTGCTCGCCCACCTGGACGACGCACCGGATTTCTATTTCGACGCCATGACCCAGATCCACATGGACTCCTGGCACACCGGCCGCGTCGCGCTCGTCGGCGACGCTGGGTACTGCGCCTCTCCGCTGTCGGGTCAGGGCGCGGATCTGTCACTGGTCGGGGCCTACACCCTCGCCGGTGAATTAGCAGCTGCCGCAGGCGATTACACCGTTGGCTTCACGAGCTACGAACGGCAGATGCGACCCATGGTCGAGGCCTGCCAGCAGTTCGCCGAGGGCACCGGCGCCTGGTACGCCCCCGCTAGCAACACCATGATCCGATTCCGCAACCTCAATGTGCGCCTGCTGCCCTACCTGCCCTGGCGGGGTGTGATCGGTGGCGCCCCGCAGAAAGTCGCCCGCACCATCGCGGCCAAGGACTACGCCGCCTGACAGTGTGTCCCTGTGCGTGCGGGCCGCCCGCCCATCGGTGGCCAAGAACGACATCGCCCCGTCGACCGGACGGGCACGGATTTCGTACCGCCGCCGCGCGGCCGAGCTGTTCGAGGCCCACACCGACCGCTACGACGACCCCTATGCTCTGCACCGACCGACTGCGGCACTCCCGGTTGACCCCACGCGACAGCGAGAGGCGCGTCCACAACCTGCGCTGTCGAGCAACGAATAGCCTTGGCCGCGTAGCTGTTCCACAACGCGGTTGCTGTAGACGGTGCTCTACAACACGACGCAGTTGAGCATCAGGATCGACACCGCGGTCCGGCACATGCTCTCCCAATACGCGGCGATCCCGGCGGTATCGATGTGGTCCCGCTGGAACGCAGCCTAGAGCAGAGCCCCGCCGGTGGCGTCGAGCCTCTGGCCGGTGATCCATCGTGCCTCGGCGGAGGCAAGGAACGCGACCACGCCTGCCACGTCATCGGGCACCCCGACACGAGCCAAAGGCGAGCGGGCGGCGGTGGCGGCGCGCACCGCCTCGTCCGAGCGCAGCCACCAGGGTTCGGTGCTGCAGGGCATGTCGTAATCGGCCCGCGACGGCGCGAGCCGAGAGGAGTTGGAGCGGGTGGCCGCGCCGGCTATGCGCGGGTGGCCCTGAACGCACCCGATAGCGGCACCAGTGCGCGCCGATGTCATCGCGCTCGAGCTCGGCACACTACCGGCGCAGTGAACGAAGGCGCGCCGAGCCCGGCGCGTGCCGGCGACGGATCCGGTATGGCACGCTCTGCCCATGGTGAATGTGCGATGAATCGCGGAGTGCTGGTGACGGGGGCCTCGCGGGGGATCGGGCGGGCGATCGCGGCGGCGTTCGCGGACGACGGGGATCGGGTTGCGGTGCACTACTCCTCGCGCCGCGAGGACGCCCAGGACACCCTGCACGCCCTGACCGGCCGCGGTCACGTGCTGATCGGCGGGGATATCGGCGACCCGGCCGGGGCCGCGGCGGTCGTCGACTCCGCGGTGGCCGCGCTGGATTCGGTGCAGGTGCTGGTCAACAACGCGGCGGTGAATCTGCCGCAGCCGCTGCCGTCCACCGATTATGAGCAGTGGCAACAGGCGTGGCGCACGACCGTGGATGTGAATCTGCTCGGCACCGCGAACGTATCCTATTGTGCGGCAAGGCATATGATCGATCGCGGCATATCCGGGCATATCGTCAACGTCGGGTCGCGCGGCGCGTTCCGGGGCGAGCCGGACCACCCCGCCTACGGCGCCACCAAGGCCGCGGTGCAGGCCATGGGCCAGTCGCTGGCCGTCGCGCTGGCCCCGTTCGGCATCGCGGTCGCGTCGGTGGCCCCCGGCTTCGTGGCCACCGAGCGGGTCGCGGACCGGGTCACCGACTCCGTGCGCGCGCAGAGCCCGTTCGGGCGCGTGGCCGAGCCCGCCGAAATCGCCGCGGCCGTCCGGTATCTCGCCTCACCGGAGGCGGTGTGGAGCTCGGGTGCGGTGCTGGATGTCAACGGGGCTTCCTACCTGCACTGACCGCCGGGCACCCGATGCGGCGATGCATCGGGTGCCGAATTCGTGACGACTACGTAGCCGCCGGATACCGGGCATCGGCGTGCGATGATCGGCTGCATCAGCCCGCCGTTAGCCCCGGAGCCGGGCTCGGGAACCACGGACTTCTGGGCAATTCCGCGGCGACGTCGCGGAGACCGGGATTGTGCTGTTGATAGTCCCAGGGCCACCAACCCGCCCTGCATATCGTGCAAATGCCAAGCAACATTCCGGTTTTGCTCATATCATGTTGCTATGCCCACCTTCCGAGTGGCCGGGCGCGCCGATGTCTTTGTCGGCGGCGGCTGGCAGCCCGCGTTCGCGATCGGCTGTACCTCGGTGGCCCTGGGGGTGGTGATGATGGTGTGGCCCAGCAAATCCGTACCGCTGGCCGAGCTGCTGTTCGGTGCGGGGGTCCTGCTGACCGCGGCCTGGCAGCTGGTGATGGCGTTCCGGGGCCGGATCCGCACCGGCCTGAAGATCGTCGAATTCGGCACCGCGATGCTGGCGGTGCTCTTGGCGGTGTGGTGTGTGCAGAGCGGGGACTGGGTGTCGCTGGTCGCGCTGTGGGTGGGGCTGGGCGGGGTGATCCACGGCATAGTGCAGGCGACAGTCGCGGTGTGGTCCGACGGCATGCCGCGCACCCGCGGTCAGGAGATCGCGGGACTGCTCACGCTGGTGGGCGGGCTGGCGGTCATCGTCTGGCCGATCGACACCCTCGACGCGCTGTCGGTGCTGGTAGGCGTGTTCCTGATCCTGGTGGGCGCCGGGGAGATTCGCATCGCGTCCCGGATCGACCGTCCGGCCGCGTCCGGCGGACACGTGGGCGTGCACGGACTGTTGCGGCCCACGGCAGCGCAGCCCGCGGTGGCGTCGCGGCCGGCGGAGCTGTAGTCCGGGTCCCCGGCGTGGGAAAAGTCCGCAATGCCGGGCCGCCCCGTACGGTCGGGGCATGGCCGTCGTTCACCGCACCACGCTCAGTCCCTCCAAGCTCGAATTGCTCAGCGCCTGGTTGCCCGCCCAGGAATGGTTCCGCAGCGGCGATACCCTGGATCTGGTGAGGGCCGGGGGATTCCGGCTCGACGACCCGGCCGGGGAGGTGGGCATGGAGTTCGGCACCACCGAGCACGGCGTGCTGGGGCGGCGCTGGGTCTACGACGGCGCCCGCGATCCCGTGCTGGTCGAGCAGGCGCTGGCACTGCTGACCGGGCGCGCGCGGGCCCAGGACCAGGATGTCAGTAACACACTCGCCGCGGCGGTCGATGTCATTCCTGCCGCGGTCGATGCGCCGATCAGCCTGCGCGTCAATAGGATTCCCGGCGGGGAGCCGGGCGAGCAGGGTGGCCGGATCGAGGGGGCGTGGCGAAACTCCGACGGCGTCGTGCGACGCGGTATCCTGCTCGAGGCGGTCGCCGCGACCGGAAGGAATTAAGAAATGGCAAGCAGGGCAACACTGTTCACGATCGTGATGATCGGCGCGGCGGCGGCATCGGCCGGGTGCTCCTCGTCCCCGAGCGGGCCGACGGTGGCGCCGAGCGCGCCAACGACCCCCGAGAACACCACGACCGCACCCACGGAGTCCGTGGCGCCCCAGACCGAGCAGACCTCTCCGCAGCAGCCCACCTCCTCGGCAGCACCGATGATGAGCGCCTGCGGCGACGGGCAGCTCGCGGTGACTGCCCAGAGCATGGGCTCGGCGATGATGCACCGCGGCCTGCAACTGACCTTCAGTCTCGCCCCGGGGGCCGCGCCGTGCACCCTGAGCGGCTATCCGGGCGTCGACACCGGCGCAGGCGGGCCGGTCGTGCACGCCCAGCGCACCTCCGGAAACGGCGGCGCCGACCCCTCCACGGTGGTGGTCGTCCAACCGGGCAGCCCCGCCCACGCCGTGGTCGAGGCCAGCGCCATGGGCCCCAACGGCACCGAATGCACGAATTATTCGACCCTGCTGGTGACTCCGCCCAATGTCCTGAACGCCCAGACGGTCACCTTCACCCTGCCCGGCTGTGAACTCCAGGTGCACCCGGTCACGCAGTAATACCCGGCGCGCGCGAGCCGCGGGCGCCGGCCCGCGCTGCGCGCCCGCCGTGTCGCGGCAACAGCCAATATGGCCCAGCTGCGGCGGCGCAAGCTCATGGCCCGGTTCCCGGGGCTCATACAGCTCCTCGATGCGGAAACGCCTGCCGGCAGCGAATCTGGTCATGCAGTAGCACCGGGCGCGCAATTCACTATCGGGCCGACCGGTCCGGACCGCGCCCGGCCGATCCGTGCGTGGTAGGCCTGCTTCCACGCTGGTCGGTGGCAGATGGCGGCTCGGGTCGTAGGTGACGTGCACGGTCGATGCCGGCAGGTGGGCTCACGCAGCGCTCCACTCGGCAGCGAACGCGCGCGCCGGATTGGCGGTGAAAATCGCCGCGGCAACATCGGATCCGAGTTCGCGTTCGATGCGGGGACGCAGCGTATGCAACAGGTACGGCATGCCCGGGCCGTCGGCGGTGGAGCGCGCCGACGGGGTCACCGTGTCGCCGCCGAGCAGGATCCGGTCCCCGTATCCGGCATCGACCAGGGCTCCGATGATCTCGAGCAGCCGCCAATCGGTGGCGTGGTGCGCCCGCGAGGGTCCCTCGAATCCGACGAACGCACCCGCCGCGGCGACCTGACGATGCACGGCACTGTCGGGAAACCGGTGCAGGTGGCCCAGGATGATGCGATCGGGGGCGACACCGCGTGTCACGGTCAATTCCCCGAGCACGGCCGCCGCGGCGGTTCCGGCCTCGAGATGCACCCCGATCGGGGCGCCGGTGGCGTGATGCGCCTCGGCCGCGGCGGCCAGCACGTACCGGGCGTGCGTATCGAGGTGATGGAACGCCCCGGCGATCTTGATCAGTCCGGCACGCACCGGCCCGCTGGTGAGCTGCTGTACGAACACCGCCGCCAGGTCGGTGTAGGCGCGGGCCAATTCGTCCGGATCGTAATGCTTGGCCTGGTGCATACCCGTCGCGGCGACGATATGGACCCCCGAGCGCCGCGACAGTTCCGGCAACTCCTCGAGGCGCTGGCCCATACCCCACGGGGTCCACTGGATCACCGCCTGTCCACCCAGTGCGGCGAAGGAATGCAGTTCCCCGAGTGCGGCATCGGGGTCGTCGAGCTCCTGGCCGGGCAGCTGTGGGGAGCTGATGAACAGATGGTCGTGGGCATTGGTCAGGCCCAGCTCGGCGGGGGCGATATCGCCGAGCACGGTACGCGCGGTCGCGGTCATCGTGTTGCCTCCTGTGTGGCGGGCGTGGTGTCGGCGGCCACGGTGTCGTCGGCGAGGGCGGCGGCGGCCACGCGCAGCCCGGCCAGCGCCTTGGGCACGCCGAGGTACGGCGCGAGATGCACGAAGACCTCCAGCACCTCCTCGCGCGTCATACCCACGCGCAGTGCGGTTTTCACGTGACCGGTCAACTGCGGGTCGACCCCGCCCAGTGCGGTCAGTGCGGTCAGATTCACCAGTTGCCGATCCCGCAGCGACAGGCCGGGGCGCTGATACGTGCCGCCGAACAGGGCGGTGACCACCCAGTCCGCGAATCCGGGGACCAGCTGCTCGAGGCCGGGGAGACTGGCCTGCTGCGTCCCGGCATCCTGTAGCCGGTCGAGCAGGCGGTAGCCCTCCTCGCGGTCGAACCGGGCGGCGCTGAGCTGCTGCGAAAGTGGTTGTGTACTGGTCATTGTCGTAACCTTCGTCGATGTAACGAGTGAAGCGTTACCGAACCTAGCACACGTAACGAGTGAAGCGTTACACTTTCTTCATGGCCTCCGACGATAAGCACGCCTTCCGGTTCGACTGCGGCGCCACCTGGTTGAACCTGCTCGCCACCAAGGGCCGGACCTTCTCCGCCGACCCGGTCGAGCGGCTCGATACCCCCGAGCGGTTCGCCGAGTGGCTCGAGCGCAGCGAACTCGCCCCGGACCGCCCGCCGACCGCCGCGGACCTCGCCCGCGCGATCGAGCTACGGGAAACGCTGCGCGAGTTGGCCCTGGCCACCGTCGACGATCAGCCGCCGCCGGCCACCGCAACCGCCGACCTCACCGCATTCCTGGCCACCGGCAAGGACCCGGTCCGGCTCATCGTCCAGGACCGCCTGCGCCGCGAACCCCCGGCCACCGCCGCACAGGCCCTGTCCCGCGTCGCACGCCAGGCCGCGGACCACCTCACCGGCGCCGACCGCACCGGCCTGAAATGCTGCCGTGAACACGACTGCCGCGGCGTATTCACCGACCCGGCCGGCCGCCGCCGCTGGTGCCCGTCCCCGGCGTGCGCCAGTCGCGGGCGCGTGCGCGCGCTGCGCGCCCGCCGCGCCGCGGATGGTGGGCGATAACCCAAGCGGCGGCCGCGGGCCTGATGTCGTTAACACCGGCGCAAGTCCTCAGCGCCGTCGGAGGTTTCGCCGAGAATGTCGGCGAGGCCAAGGGGTGGGAGGGGTGCGGGCGGGGCGGGGGTACCGGCTATGCCGTCCAGTAGGGCGTTCAGGCCGAAGGTGAAATGGTCGTCGGGGGAGGCGTCTGCGGCCTCGGCGATGCGGCGGGACAGGTGCGGATGCTCGCCCGCGGCCAGCACGGTGCGCAGGTAGGGGCCGACGGTGTTGCGCCACTGCTCCTCGCTCAGGCCCGAACGCCGGTGGGCGCGCTGCTCGGCGAGCTGGCGGGTGGTGGCGCCGAAGACGTAGGCGCCCACCGCATCCACGATATGGATGCTGTGGGTGAGGTCGGGGGTGAACTCGGTGGCCGCGGCGAGTACGGATTCCTGTTCGCGCAGGGAGTTCGGGCCCAGTGCGGGGCGGCCGGCGATCTCGGGGCCCAGCCACGGATGACGCAGCAGGGTGGCCCGCAGGTGCTGGGCGTTGGCGGTGAGGTCCGCGCGCCAGCGGCCGGTGGGGGCGGGCGGTTGCTGCTCGCCGCGCACGCTGTCGATCATCAGGTCGATCAGATCGTCGCGACTGTCCAGGTAGCGGTACAGCGACGCGGTGCCCGAACCCAGCTCCGCGGCCACCCGGCGCATCGATACCGCGTGCAGCCCTTCGGAATCGGCGATGACCACCGCGGCCGCGACGATGCGCTCCATGGTGGGCCCCTGCCGGCGCGGGGTGCGCTGCTCGCGCGCCCACACCAGGGTCGGCTGCTGGTCGGGCACATCGGCTCCTCATCGTGCGGGGTGGCGGTTCGACCGCGCTTATGGATACAGTGTATCCGAACGCGAACGTCGTATCCGTAAGGGGGTTGTCATGTCCGGACAGCAGGTCCCGGTCCTCATCGTCGGCGGCGGCACGGTGGGGCTGGCCGCGGCGCTGTTCCTGACCCGGCACGGCCTGGCGCCGCTGGTGCTCGAGCAGCAGCCCGGCCGCTCGATCCATCCGCGCGCCACCGGCCTGGGCCCGCGCACGATGGAGTTCATGCGCCAGGCCGGTCTCGAGCGGGCGGTCAACGACGTGGCCGTGGACATGTCCGCCGGTGGGGCGGTGAAGTTTTCGGCACCCACCCTCGCGGCGGTGGATCTGCGCACCGTGCCGTCGCTGTCGGTGAGTGAGGACGGCTGGGGCGGGCTCCATGGGCACAGCCCGGCGCGGGTGCGCGGGATCTGCCCGCAGCATCGGCTCGACGCGGTGCTGCTGCCCGCCGCGTGCGCGGGCGGCGCGCGCGTGCGATTTTCCGCGCGGGTGGTGTCCTGTGCGGTCGAATCCGATGGTGTCACGGTCACACTCGACACCGGTGAGGTGATCGCCGCGGACTATCTGATCGCGGCCGACGGCGTGCGCAGCACGATCCGCGAGCACCTGGGCATCGGCGTGGGCGGTCCCGGCGCGGTGGGGGAGCCGACCATGAGCATCCTGTTCCGCGCCGACCTCACTCCTTACAATCAGGGCCGCACCTTCGTGAACTGCACCATCACTACCCCGGATGCCCCGGGCCTGCTGGTGACGGTGGACGGAGAGAAGGAGTGGATCTTCCATACCCCCGCTGCCGCCGAGACAACCACCAGCGCATCCGATTTCACTCCGGATCACTGCCGGGACCTGATCCGCGCCGCGGTCGGTGACCCGGCCCTGGCGGTTGAGGTGTGCGGGGTGCTGCCGTGGCGGCCCCGCGGGCAGCTCGCGGACCGGTTCGATCAAGGGGGAAGGTCGGTCGGCGAAGCTTGCGGAGCCGACGGGGTGGGTAGGCACTGCCGGGGTTTCCTGACCGGCGACGCCGCGCATACGGTCCCGCCGGTGGGCGCATTCGGCCTCAACACCGGCATCGCCGACGCACACAATCTGGCCTGGAAACTGGCCGCGGTCCTGCGCGGCGACGCCGGGCCCGCCCTGCTGGACACCTACGCTGCCGAACGCCGCGCCGTCGCGGCAATGACACTGGAACAGGCCATGATTCGCCTCGCCGATCCGCTCCTGCACTGGGATGCGCGCGCCGTGGACGCTCGCGCGGCCGCCGGTGCCTTGCACGCCCCGGTCGTGCACCTGGGCTACCGCTACTCCTCGGCCGCGGTGATCGATCCGAATCCCGCGCTGCCCTCCACCGAGGACGTCGTCGCCGATCTGGACGGCACGCCCGGATCGCGCCTGCCGCACCGCTGGATCGCCGACGGAGTGTCCACCCTGGACCTGATCCGGACGCACTGCACGGTGATCGGCGGAAACCATCGCTGGATCGCCGCGGCCGCCGATGCCGCCGACGCGCTCGGCATCCGGGTGGACTCGCACGTACTTCCCGTGGCGGACAATGCCGTTCGCGAGTGGTTCGGGACCGCGGGCATCGGACCCGACGGAGCGCTGCTGGTCCGCCCCGACCACATCATCGCCGCCCGGATCCCCAGCGCGCCACCGGCTCCGGCGCGCTTGCTTCGGCAGTTGCTGACGCGGATTCTCGCCCGGTGACCGCCGTCAGTTCACCGGGGCCGGAGCGCCACTGCGGGCCGTGAACGCGACGTGCCCGCCGGTCTCGGTGCCGAGACCGGCGGGCACGGAACGTACTGTTGCCGTGGTTATCTCAGGAGGCCGCGGGGGAGCCGGATGCCGCCCCCGAACCGGACCCGGACGGGGTCTCCAGGTCCGACTTCACCCAGGCCAGCGCATCGACCGGGGTGAGATTCCCGCCCTGCGCGTTTTGGCCCAGTTGCGGCCAGCCCGCACCGTTCGGGCCGCGCAGCTGATCCCAGATATCGCTGACCTTCTGAAACAGCTCGGTCTGCTGAGCATCGGTGAGTGCCATCAGAAATCCCTCTCCTTGTCCTTGTCCTGCGAGCAGTGTGGCCAGGTCCGAGGCGCTGCCACGGAAGGCGTCGGCGTCGACGGTCATGCCGGCGACCGAGGCCTGGTCGGTGAATTGCCAGATCGCGGGGTTGCCGCCGCCGTAGGATGCCCAGCCCTCACCCGAGTCGCCTCCGGCGTTGCCGTAGATCGTGGATGCGTAGCCGCTGCCGCCCGGATAGGCCGAGGAGACCAGCCCCGGCACCTGCGACAGGTCCGGGGACCCGATATTGTTCCAATACCACTGCGGGATATAGGACAGCGCGACCGTCACACCCGCGGCGTTGAACGCGTTGACCAGCGCCCAGTAGTCGTTGATATTGCCCGAGTTGTCCTCGAAGTCGATCATGCACACATTGGGGCCACCGTTGGCCTGCCAATTCTGCACCTGCGAGGCCGGCGTATCCGACGCATTGGCGTAGTGGTAGCCGATGATCTGCAGACCGGCCTGGGTGGCGGCGGATTGATTGGCCGCCCACGTCGGATCCTTGTAGTAGTTGCCCTCGGAGACCTTCGCCTCCACCCAGGAAAACCCCTCGCTGGCAACCTCGCTCATGTTGATGTTCGCCTGATAGTTCGAGATGTCAATGCCATACAGGGTCATTCGTGGACCTCCGTGTCGATCTGGTGCGCAAGCACCGCCAGTAGCACAGTAGCGACCTCAGCCGAGCAATGCGGTGAGATCCGAAGCGCTGCCACGGAATGCGTCGGCATCGACGGTCATGCCGGCGACCGAGGCCTGGTCGGTGAACTGCCAGATCGCCGGGCTCGCGCCGCCGTAGGACGCCCAGCCCTCACCCGAGTCGCCCCCGCCGTTCCCGTAGAGCGTGGACGCGTAACCGCTGCCGCCCGGATAGGCAGAGGAGACCAGACCGGGTACCTTGGACAGGTCCGGGGAGCCGATCTTGCTCCAATACCACTGCGGGATATAGGACAGCGCAACCTTGATCCCCGCGGCGTTGAACGCGTTGACCAGCGCCCAGTAGTCGTTGATGTTGCCCGAGTTGTCCTCGAAGTCGATCATGCACACATTGGGGCCGCCGTTGGCCTGCCAGGTCTGCACCTGCGAGGCCGGATCGCTCGAGGCGTTCGCGTAGTGATAACCGATGATCGGCAATCCCGCCTGCCCGGCGCCGGATTGGTTGGCCGCCCACGTCGGATCCTTGTAGTAGTTGCCCTCGGAGACCTTCGCCTCCACCCAGGAAAACCCCTCGTGCGCAACCTCGCTCAGGTTGATGTTCGCCTGGAAGTTGGAAATATCGATGCCGTACAAAGTCATTCGTCGATCTCCGTGTCGGTCTGGTGCGGCAGCGCCGTATGCACCGTGGGTGGCAGAGTCACGAATCAGCGCCCCCAACGCCGCAGTTGCGCATGCCACTCGGCGGCAGCTCACTCGGCTCGGTTGTCACGGACCGGACCGGTCGGCGCGGAGACGGCGGCGTCGCGTCCCGGTGCGGACAACTCCCCATGAAACCCACTAACGCCGCAGCTGAATTCGGTCACAATCGTCGCTCGCCCGGCCGCCCCGTCGCCGCGGTCTGGTTAGCAGTTCAACGATCCGAGTGTTACATGCAGCGACTCTCACCCGCAACCCAAGATTTGCTGTCGGTCAACGGGATACGGGAGAGCGACCCGCGGGGCGGCAGTTGCCAGAGGTGCCAGAGGTGCGATCGGGAGCGCCGAAACAGTCTGGACCGCAAGAGGTCACAGTTCCTGTGTGAGAAACCGACCGGTATGCCAATATCCAGGGTCGGCCCGCGACCCCACCCACGGGCCACATCGCATGATCGAAACCCGACGGCTCGCCGGTGGCGATTCGGCCTGCTTCGGCGGCGGGGCATCGAGCGGGATCCGGCCGTGACCGCGTGTGTTACGGCGTACTAATCGGCGAGTGGTGCCGTGCACCGGACCACCCGGGGCCTTGCGGCAAGACCCCGGGTGTGCTGCAGAATCACCACCCGAAGCCAGCACCTGCGGAAATCAGGAATATAAACTCGGTGAAAGGGGCGGTACATGAACGATGTGATCGTTATCGGCGGCGGTCCGACCGGCGTGATGCTCGCCAGCGAGCTGCGGCTGCGGGGCGTGGAATCACTTGTGCTGGAAAAGGAGCCGGCGCCGACCAAAGTGGTGCGTTCACTGGGGCTGCATGCGCGCAGCATCGAGGTGATGGATCAGCGCGGTCTGCTGGAGCGGTTCCTCGCACTCGGCAAGCAGTACCCGATCGGCGGTTTCCTGCCCGGCATCCCCAAGCCGCAGCCCGAGCGGCTCGATACCGCACACCCCTACCTGCTGGGTATCCCGCAGACCCTCACCGAACGCGTGCTGATCGAGCACGCCACCGAACTCGGGGTGGAGATCCGGCGCGGCCGCGAGCTGGTCGGCCTCGAGCAGGATGACCATGGCGTGACCGTCGAGCTGGTCGAAACAGGGCCGCTCGGCGAGCCTCGCTCCGGCGTCACGCGGCTGCGTGCGCGCTACGTCGTCGGCTGCGACGGCGGCCGCAGCACGGTGCGCAAGCTGGTGGGCATCGGTTTTCCCGGCGAGCCGAGCACGGTCGAGACGCTGCTGGCCGAGGTGGAATTGACCGCGTCGCCGCAGGAGCTGGCCGACGCGAACGCCGAGATACGCAAGACCCAGCAGCGGTTCGGCATCGGGCCCCTCGAGGACGGAGCGCACCGGCTGGTGGTGCCCGCGGACGGGCTTACCGAGGACCGCGGGGTCCCGCCGACTCTCGAGGAGGTGAAACAGCAGCTGCGGGCGGTCGCGGGCACCGACTTCGGCGTGCATTCCGCGCGCTGGCTCTCCCGCTTCGGCGACGGCACCAGGCTGGCCGATGACTACCGATCCGGGCGGGTGCTGCTGGCCGGTGATGCGGCGCATATCCACTCTCCGGTCGGAGGTCAGGGCCTGAACCTCGGCGTCCAGGACGCGTTCAATCTCGGCTGGAAACTGGCCGCCGAGATCGCGGGCTGGGCACCCGACGGACTGCTGGACAGCTACCACGCCGAGCGTCGTCCGGTGGCCGCCGACGTGCTGGACAACACCCGCGTGCGGACGCTGCTGATGTCTCTCGAGCCCGACGCCCAGGCCGTGCGCCGGTTGCTGTCGGAGCTGCTGGACTTCGAGGACGTGAACCGGTATCTGGTCGAGAAGGTCGCCGGGATCGGGATCCGCTACGACTTCGGCACGGGACATGAGCTGCTGGGCAGGCGATTACGCGACGTGCAGCTGAAGCGGGGACGCCTCTACGAGCTGATGCGCCGCGGCCGCGGCCTGCTGCTCGACCAGACCGGCCTGCTGTCGGTGAAAGGCTGGGCAGAGCGCGTCGACCACATCGTCGATGTCAGCGAGGAACTGGACGCGCCCGCGGTCCTGCTGCGCCCGGACGGTCACGTGGCATGGGTCGGTGATGAGCAGCAGGACCTGGACGCTCACCTGCCCATCTGGTTCGGCGCACCGATCGGCTGAGCAGCTGCCCGGAATGAAGGTGACAATCAGTCCGTCTCACCCGACGGGGGTCACATTCATTCAGGGCAGATTTCTCGGTGCGTGATATCGCCTGCGTTGGAGGAGGTTACGGAACTAGGGCGGCGCGGGGCTTTACCAATAGCGGTACTGCTTCCCGTCGGTGTCCGCGATGAAGATGACCGCGTCGGCGCCGCCCAGTTCTGCCGGTTGTAGCGGGATATGGCCGGGCACGATCGGCTCGCCCGGGCCGATCGATGCGGGGAGCGCGGCGCGCAGGGCCGGTGCCGGGAATAGGGCGCGGCGGCCGGTCGACGCGGCCAGCGCGCCCTGGAGGGTGCCGGGATCGCTGTCGGGCCTGGCGTCGGATACCAGCACGGCGTAGCGCTCGCCTAAGGTGTGCGCGACGAGCGCGCCTGCGCCGCACCAACTCACCGCATCCCGGCCGACCGGCATATCCGGCCGCGCACGCAGTAGATGCAGGTTGTGCGCGAACACCAGGCTCGGCCCGCGGTGATGCTCTTGGGCGCGGATAGCGAACAGGTTCTCGGCCATCATGTCCGCGCGCAGACTAGACAGGGCCTCGATCCGATCGCCGGCCGGACTTGCCATGGCCGTGTGATAGCGCAGCAGGCCCTGGGCGGTGCGGGCATGCGCGATGGCGTGGTCGTGGCCGGTGGGGTCGGCGGGACGCAGGCTCGGTGCCGCGCGGCGCAGGGCGCCGGCGAGGTCGTCGGCGACGATGCGCAGGGCGCGAGCGCGGTCGGAGTTGCCGATGGATGCCGCCGGATCGAACATGGCAGCCTCGTTCGTCCAGCCGTTGTCGGGGCCGAGCAGCGTGTCCAGGTCGCGGGCCGATTCGGGCCGCAGCGCCTCGGGCAGGTAGCCGGCCACCCAGGTCAGTGCGCGCCGCGGGCTCGGGGCACTGGAGAACTCCGTCGGCGCGTCGAAGCCGTAGAAGCGCACCCGATCCCGCGGTGGGCGGCCGGTGTTGTACTCATAAAGCCATTCGACGAGTTCGCGGTTGCCCGGCACGCCGCCGAATCCGTGGCTGAATCCCGTCGCGAGCACCGTGTCGATATCCGCGGTGCCGCCGCTCACGTAGTCATCGACCACGGACGCGGCAAAGAAATCGGTCTCCAGCGCGATCGACCGGTACCCGCGCTCGACGAGGTGGGCGAGAAGTTCGTTGCGCAGCAACGGAAATGCCTCGATCCCGTGTGTCGGTTCGCCGAGGGCGAGCAGGGCCGGCGGCTCGGTCCGCGCGGCGAGCAGTGCGTCGACGGCACATCCCAGGGCGGCCGGGTCGTCGAGCTGGCGGCCGATCCCGTGCAGTGATGCGGCAGTGAACATGAAACACCCCTTTCGATATGAACTACCCTTGACGATATCGTTGAAGAATCGAGTGAGACTTCTATGAAGACGACCTCGTCAAAATAGCTCCAACCCTCAAAGGAGGTGCACGCTGCGACCCATCGACCTCGCCCGCGAACACGGATTGTCCGCCCAGGCGATCCGCAACTACGACGACGCGGGCATCCTCCCGCCGACCGAGCGCAGCGACGCCGGCTACCGCCGCTACACACCCCTGCACGCCCAGGCCCTGCGTGCCTTCCTCGCGTTGCGCCGCGGCCACGGGCATCAACAGGCGACGGAGATCATGCGCGCGACCAACCTGGGCGACACCGAATCCGCCTACCGGCTCATCGACGCCGCGCACGTCGAACTGCTCGCCGAACGAGCCACCCGAGCCGAGGTCGCGACGGCCCTGGGCGGGCTGTCCACCAACGCGCCGGCCCCTGTCCACGGTCCACCGCTGAGCGTGGGCGAACTCGCGCGCCGGCTCGATGTGCACCCGGCGACGCTGCGCGCCTGGGAGGCCGAGGGCATCCTGCACCCCGAACGCGACCGGGTAACCGGTTACCGGCAATACGGGCCGGGGAGCGTGCACGACGCCGAGATCGCCCGGCAGCTGCGCCGCGGCGGCTACCCGCTTCCACAGGTCGCGCAGTTCCTCGACGCATTGCGTGAGGCGGGCGGGACGGACGCGCTGCGAGCCTTGCTCGGCTCCTGGCAGGACCGCCTCACCCTACGCAGCCGCCGCCTGCTCACCGGCGCAGCACAACTCGACGCCTACCTCGCGCTGCTCGATCAGACGTAATGACGGGCCCAGGCAGCGAGCACATCCTCCGGTCCCCAGGTCAGATCCGCTGCCGCCGACGACTTCACCGACTCGGCCAGCCCGCCCCTGGTGATAACCAGTGAACCGGTATATCCCGGGTCGTATCCGGGCACCTGGACGGCGGCCTTGACGGGGCGCGGGGGGAGGCATACGTTCAAGATACGGAATCGGAATCCGGTTCCGTAACGTGAAGGGAGCTTCGGTCATGGTCTCTACACAGGTTCGCGCAGTGTCGCGGGTGCTCGTCGGGGCAGTGCTGGCGAATACCGTGGTCGGTCCGTTGCTGGCCGATCTGGTGATTCCGGATATCGCCAGGCAGCATCTGCGCAATCCGAACTGGCCGCCGCATGCGAAGTTCCACGATGCGCAGTACATCGGGATGGGGATGCTGACCGGGGCCATCGGGTTGCGGATTCTGTTGCGGCGCAAGGGGGATCAGCGGGCGCAGTTCTATCTGGCGGCGGCGCTGGGGTCGGTGACGTGGCTGGGGATGTGGGGTGCGTTGCTGTTTCCCGGGACGGCCGCGAAGGATCCCGAATTCGAATGCACCGGGCATCAGGTGCTGGGGCTGGAGCCGCAGCTGTTCGTCGCGCTGGTCATGCTGGTCGGCCTGTCCTCCGCGGTATCCCTCGAGCGTGCCCGGCCGCGGCGGATTGCGCAGTGAGCGGCGAGCAGATCGCGCAGACCCCGCGCAAGCGCCGTGATGCGGTGCGCAATCGCGACCAGGTGCTGGACGCCGCGGTTGCGCTGTTCGCCGAGCACGGCGACGAGGTCCAGATGGCCGATGTGGCGCGGGCCGCGGGGGTCGGAGTCGGCACGATCTACCGGCATTTCCCGACTAGGCGCGCCCTGATCGAGGCCGCGGCACAACGGCGGTTCGCCGGGATCCTGGACTATGTCCGGCGCACCAGCCTGCCCGATCCCGATGTGCGACAAGCGTTGTCGACCTTCCTGGGGCATGTCGCCGAGGTGCACGAGCGCGGGCGTGCGCTGTCCGCCGCCATCGAATCGGTACTCGGTGACACCGAGCCCCGCGGGGAAATCCTTTCCGAGTTCAGCGATCTCGGCGAGGAACTGCTGGCGCGAGGCCGCGCGGACGGCAGCGTCCGCGCCGATGCGACTGTCGCGGACCTGTATATGACTGTCGGGGCCGTCGCCGCGGTCGCCCGCGGGGGATTCGGCGACTGGCGCCGGTTCATTGAACTGGTCCTGGATGGCCTGCGGCCGTAGCGGAATCGGCGCGGGGCCGGGTGACATGCAGGCTCTCTGATCAGGGGCCGGGCGGGGCGATGCCGTCGCCGAGGGCCGCGGTGAGCCACGGGCGGACGGTTTCCTCGATCTGCGAGTCGGGGATGTCGGTGAGCGCATCGAGCTCGAGGAAGTGCCGCGCGATCGTGAGCCCGAGGATGCTGGAGACGGTCAGTGCGGCACGGAGATCGGCGTTGTCGCCGCCGTGGGCGCGGGCGAGGTTCGTGACCCGTTCGTTGAGGAATTCGCGCATCGCGTGGGTCGCCTCCGGCGCGGTGAGCATCGACCGCACCAGGGCCCGGGTTTCGGGCGGTAGTGCGCCGAGGCGGACGTCAAGGACGTCGAAGAGGTGACCGGCGACGTCGTCGGTGCCGTCGCGATGCAGCTGGACCGCGATGGCGAACAGGTCGTTCTTCGAGCCGTAGTGCTGGATGACCAGCGAGGGATCGACGCCCGCACGGGTCGCGATCGCGCGCACGGTCGTCCCCTCGAGCCCGTGTTCGCCGAACTCGAGCTGAGCGGCCTCGAGAATTCGCTGCGCGGTGGCGGCGCGTCGCGCTGCTCGTGTCGTCGGTTCGGCCACCAGTATCACTCTACAGGCGTTGAGCGAAACTGCTACACTCACTCAACAAGACATGAGCGAAAGGAGCGCGATGCGCATCATCGCCATCGAGGAACACTGGACCACCGCGGGAATCGACAGGGCGTTGCGGGCGCAACCGGCGGGCGCACGAGACGAGAGCGTGGTGCTGAACGACCGGGGCGACATCTCCGCGCGCCTGTTCGACATCGGCGAGCAGCGGATCGCGGCCATGGACGCGGCGGGCATCGACGTTCAGATCATCTCGATCGCCCCGCCGGGAACCCATGGGCTCCCGCCGCGCGAGGCCGTGGCGCTGGTCCGCGAGGCGAACGACCGCGCCAGCGAGGCAGTCGGCCGCTATCCCACCCGCCTGCGGGCGATGACGACGCTGCCGATGTCGGACCCGGCCGCGGCGGTGGCGGAGCTGGCGCGGACCGCGAATGATCCCGCGCACGTCGGGATCATGTCCTACGGCCGCAGCGGCGAGCGCCCGCTGGACGACCCCGCCTACGACGAGGTGTTCGCGGCCGCCGCCGAGCTGCGGCGGCCGATCTTCATTCACCCCCAGATTCCCCCGGACGCGGTCCGGGATGCCTCCTACCGCGGATTCGACCCGATGACCGACCTCGCGCTGGCCACCTTCGGGTGGGGATGGCATATCGAGGCGGGCCTGGCGGCGCTGCGGCTCATCGTGCGCGGCACCTTCGACCGCCACCCGGATCTGCAGATCGTCCTGGGTCACTGGGGTGAGATGCTGCTGTTCGCCCTCGACCGGGCCGACAGCCTCTCGAACATCGCCACCCACCTGCAACGTCGTGTCTCCGAATACTTTCCGACCAATATTTACATCGCGACCAGCGGCATGCTGACCCCCCGTCTGCTGCGCAACGCGCTCGAGTACACCACCGCCGACCGCATCCTGTTCTCGGGCGACTATCCCTTCCATCGCGCGGACGCCGCGGCCGTCACCGATTTCCTGGACACCCTTGCAGACTCCGGCGATCGGCGAAAGATCGCGCACGCCAACGCCGAATCGCTGTACGGGCTCGCGCGGGCGGTCGATCGGACACCACAACTTCGGGAGCATTCGTGAATGAAACCTCAGCCGACACAACGGTTCTCCTGATCGGCGCGTCGCGTGGCCTGGGCTACGCGATCGCCGAGGAATACCTCGACCGCGGTGCTCGCGTCGTGGCGACCGTCCGCGGTCCTGGCCGCACCGCGCTGCACGAGTTGCAGGATCGCGCCGGTGAGCTTCTGGAGATCGAACAGGTCGATATCACTGCGCCGGAGCAGGTCACAGGCCTGCGCGACCGGCTCGGCGCCCGCCGTTTCGAGCTGCTGTTCGTCAACGCCGGGGTCAGCAACGGGGAGCAGGAGACCGCCGCGGACGTCACGACCGAGGAATTCACCCGCCTCATGGTCACCAACGCGCTGAGCCCGATGCGGGTCATCGAGGCGCTCGGCGAGCTCGTCGACCCGAACGGCACGCTCGCGATCATGTCCTCGGGGCAGGGCAGCATCGCGAACAACGAACGCGGTGGCTTCGAGATCTACCGAGCCAGCAAATCCGCCCTCAACCAGCTCATGCGCAGCTACGCCGCCCGCCGCGCCGGCGAGGGCCGAACGCTGCTGCTGATGGCCCCCGGCTGGGTCAAGACCGAACTAGGCGGCCCCGGCGCCCGCCTCACCATCGGCGAAAGCATCCCGAACCTCGTCACGACCATCGACGCCCAACGCGGTCACCCCGGCCTGCAATTCCTGGACTACCTCGGCCAGACCGTCGCCTGGTGAGCAACCGGCTGCCCCCGGACCGCGCGCCGTCTGACCGGTCGAGCCCCAGCTATGGAGGTAGTGACCTGGCACCCCCTTCCGCCTCTGCGCGTCGTTGCTGGCTCCGCGGCCGCAGAACTTCTGAACGGTGGAACCCGAAGCCCCGAAGGTGTTTCGGGGCATCGACCTTGTTAGGCGGGCGTGTAGTCGCCTCCGCGCTGCCGGTTGATGACGGCGAAGCGATCGGTGGCGTTGATGAGGGCGATGAACGCCACCAGCGTGGCGAGTTGATCCTGGTCGTAGCGCTCGGCGTCGGTGAACACCGTGGACTCCCGCCACACGGCGACCAGGTTGAGGCGTGTGGCGCTCTCCCCGGCGTGTGCGGCGTTCTTGCTGTGGACGTCGGTGGCGTAGCCGTCGCCGTTGATCTGGCTGGCGCGGATCATCACCAGGTTCTGGGTCACGGTCGGCAGCGTCGACTCGCTGATGAGCACTGGGGCAGAACCCGCTATTCAACGACTCCTCACGCCGGCGCTGATCCACTGTTGATGGATTCTTATGCCGCGCACAGGGATCGGGAGAGGGCCTCCGGTTACGGTGGCGAAGGCGCCGCGGGCTGATTCGAGGTGTCTTGAAAGCCTTTTCAGAAGACGAAGCCGCGGCTTTCCGTGCGTCGAGCACACCCGAGTGTTGACAGGCTAACGTGATTAGCTTTAGGGTTAAGCTAACGACGTTAGCGCCAGCTAGATCATCTCGGAGACCCTGATGACCACGATCACCGCCACCCAGCACCGCTTGCCCGCCACCGCACGCAAGACCGGATGGATCGCCTGGACGCTGTTCCTCGCCGCCTTCGCCATCCTCGAAGGCGTGCGCCACGGCGCGGGCGCATGGTTAGCGCTCACTGCGGGGCTGATCGCACCGGACCTCACCTTCTTCGCGGCCATCGGCGCGAAAGAGCCTGTGCAGCAGGGACAGTTGCCCCGGCGGGCGGTGCCGTTCTACAACGCGGCGCACCGGACCTGGATCCCGTTGGCGCTCACCGTGATCTACACCTTCTCGCAGCTGCAGGCACCCGCGTTGTTCACGTTGCTGCTGGCATGGATGCTGCACATCGGGATTGACCGGATCGCCGGATACGGCCTGCGCACCAAGGAGGGATTCATCCGTGGCTGAAACCACCGGAACGCTCACCGAACGGCAGCGGCAGATCGCCGCGGCCGCTCGCGCGCTGTTGGATGCCGAGGGGCCCGCGGCGCTGACCATGCGGAATGTGGCTGAGGCGCTGGGGATCAAGGCGCCGTCGCTGTACAAGCACGTGCCGGACAAGACGGCGCTGGAAGCGCTGGTCGTGGCCGAGGCCTTCGGTGAGATCGCTCATGCGCTGGAAGTAGCTGCGACACAGGGGCTTCCCGGCATCGCGCGGGCCTATCGGGAGTACGCGCTGGCGCATCCGCATCTGTACCGGTTGATGAATTACCGCCCGCTGCGCCGGGATCTGCTGCCTGCGGGGCTGGAGGCCCGCAGTGCCGAACCCTTGGCGGCGGCGGTCGGCTACTACCCGGACCGGGCGCGGGCGCTGTGGGCCTTCGCGCACGGGATGGTGAGCCTCGAGATCGACGGCCGATTTCCGGACGATGCCGACCTGGATGCGGCCTGGCGGGCAGGGATCGCCGAATTCGCTGGAGGCACCTGCGACCTTCATGGCGGAGGATAGGGGATTTGAAGGCTCGACAGATCGCGCCGACCTACAGCGACAACGCCAAACGAATCGCCGCGCTCATCGCCGAGGAAGACGGCGCAGGAAAGGCCGTCGCCGCAGTCGAACAGCTCATCGGCTGACGGCGCAGTGCCAGCGCCCGTTGGTCGGAGACGTAGAGGTTCCAGCAGTCGTACTTCGGTAAGCACTGGCGGACCGGGGCGTGGATGGCACGGAGCAGTTACTTGTTGCGGCGGATGCCGGTGGCAGCGGCGAAGAGGGTGTCCAGGATCGGGGTGGGAGTCAGCGTGGTGGCGACGACCTGGATCCTTCCCGAAAGGCCTGGGATGTAGCGGGCCCGGGGACGTTTTGCGGTGAGCGCCTTTTCAACCTGCTTGACGACGGAGGCGGCCGGGGCGGCGATCTTGGGGATTTGCTGCGACATCCTGCGTAGCCCCGCGAGGTGGGTGGCGTAGAGGCTGCGTTGTTCGTCGGTCAGCTGGGCGGTGGTGGCGGCGATCGTGTCGCCGGCATCGAACCACAGGTCGGTGGCGATGGGGCCGGGCTCGATAAGGCAGGCGTGGATTCCCCAGGGGCGCAGCTCGATTCGGAGGGCATCGACGAGGCCTTCCAGGGCGAACTTGGAGGAGTTGTAGGCGCCCATGCCGGGCAGGGAGATGCGGCCGCTGAGGGAGGAGATGAACACGACGCGGCCGGTGGTGGTGCGCAGGCGGGGAAGGACGGCCTGGGTGACAGCGAGCGCGCCGAAGACGTTGACCTCGAACTGATTCCGAACGGTCGGCAGGTTCAATAGCTCGACGGGACCGTCCGCAACGACGCCGGCGTTGTTGACCACGGCGGACAGCTCGGTGGGTAATACCTGGTCGAGGGCGTCGATGTGGTCGCTGTTGGTGACATCGAGCAGCACCGGGGTGATGCGGGAGTCCTGCTCGACCAGGGCTGCGCCGTCGGAAAGCTTGCGGACACCCGCGTAAACCGTCCATCCTTGCTGCGCCAGCCGCAAGCAGATGGCTTTGCCGATCCCCCGAGCCGCGCCGGTCACCAATACAGAATTCATGAACTTCAGGCTAAGGCATCGGCTCGAAGCGGCGTGGATTACTGCTGGGGCCCCTGCGGGTTCGATGGCGGCTGGTAGACGGTCGGTTCGGAACCTGCACGCTGGGCGCCTGGCTCGGGGGCGTTCGGCTGCGGCGGCGCGGCCGGGCCGCCGGGGTTGTACGTTCCCGGTTGGGGCGGGGGATAGGCGCCCGGGGACTGCAGGATGGTCTGCTGGTTGTCCTGGACACCGCCGGGCTGCTGCAGGACGGTCGCCTGGAAGCCGGAATCCTGCGGTGCACCAAAGGGATTCGGTTGCTGTGGGGGTAGTGGGGGTGCGCCGAACGCGCCGGGCTGCTGCAGAACCGGGTTTGGTTGCTGGGGGGCGGGCTGTTGGGCGGCGAAGCCGGGATATTGCTGGCCGGGGAAGCTTGGCTGCGGTTGGTACGCGGGCTGTTGCGGGAATCCGCCGGGCTGCGGGGCAGCTGGTTGTTGCTGGGGGAATCCGCCGTGCTGCGGCGCGGCCGAGGGGTGCTGCTGAGGGAATCCGGGGACCTGGGCGGGGAATCCTGCGGGCTGCTGACCGTACGGGGTCTGCTGTTGCTGCGGCCAGCTTGCCTGTGTCGATGGCCACGGCATCGCCGGCGCGAGACCCGGCTTGGCTGCGGTCCCGCGGGACGAAATGTACAGCAGGACAATGGCGGCCAATGCGACAAGGGCGCCCGGAATCGCGGACCAAATGCCACTCCTGAGCACGCCGTATGCGTAGTAGCCAAGACCATTCGTTATGTCACTGAGCTGAATGATGAACAGCCAACTGGCAGCTATGGCTGCGGTAATGCGTGCGGACACCGGATTTCGATTGAGGATCAATTGCACGGCCCCGGCGATGGACACACCGAGGGTGACGATCCAGGTGATGACGATCGGGTGTCCCATCCAGCTGAAATCGCCGTACCGCACGAACCTGCCGATGAATTGGATCACGAACGACAGCAGGATGAGTCCCGCGGCGACAAGGGTCGACGTACTCCGTCCGCCCGCAGCCCGCGGCGCCGAATGCAACGGATTAGCCTGCCCCACAGGCGCACCCGGCTGAGCGGGCCAGCCGTAACCCGGGGGCGGCGCCGCCGGCATTGGCGCGGGACCGGGTTGGTACGGGTTGGCCACGGTGAAACTCCTTGCTTGTCACGCTGAAATGCCTGAAATCCGAGCTTTGATCAGACTATGGGATCCGCGCGCACCGGGCGCGCGGAACCCGGTGCGCACCAGGCCTCGGCGGCACGATCCACCTGCCGCTGCCCCCGAACTCCCTGCGGCCCTGGATGCCCGATCGCCTACTGCTCGGGCCAGGGCAGGGGAGCCAGCCGCTTCGGCGGCGCCTGCACGTGGTCGGGCGGCGGTGCCGCCGATTCCGGTTGTTCCGGTGCGGGATTCGCGTCCAACCAGCCCGGTGGCTGCTCTTGGCGGTCGAGGTGCTGCGGCGCGGACCTATCGAAAGGCTGCGTCGGCGCAGCCGGCGGCAGTTGCGCCGGTATCGGTTCGGAATCGACCGGTGGTGGCGAAAGGAATCCGCCGGGTTGCCGCAGAACCGGCTGACGAACCCTGCGCTGCGAGGGGATCGGCGCGGTCGGCGGCACGGGCGGGACGCCTTCGGCGGAGTCGGGCTGCTGTGCGCCGCGGCCGTCGGCAGGCTGGTACACGGCTGTCTCGGCCGATTCGAATGCCTGCCATCCCGCGGAGCCCTCGGGCCGCCGCGGCTCGGTCCCGGAACCGCTCGAGGCATAGCCATCCGGCTGCAGCGAGGCCACCTCCGCGAAAGAATGCTGTTGCGGTGCAGGTGTATTGGCTGCCTGGTAGGCCGCGGTCTCGTTCGACTCGGGGCCCGGCCGGTCCGGAGACTCGCCGCGCCCCTGAGGGCGGATATCGGGTGACCGCTGGGCATAGCCGTCCGACCGCGCCGGGTTGTTGTTGGCCGGTTGGTGGGCCGCGGTCTCGTTGGAATCGAACCCCAGCCACTCCGGGGCGTCTTGCTGCTCCCGCGGCCGGGGGTCGGGGGCCTGCGGGGCGTAGCCATTCGTCCTCGGCGACGCACTCCGCGGTCGTGGATCCGGTTGCGGCGCCCGGTCGGGGGCCTGCTGCCACTCCGGGGCCTCGAAGTCGGCGGAGTGCCGGGCGTAGGCGTCCGGTCGCGGCCGTACCCTTTCCGCGGGGCGATTCGGCTGCTGGGGCGGGGCGTCGACGGGCCGGTATTCCGCGGTCTCGTTCGATTCGAATGCCTGCCAGTCCGGAACATTTCCCGGCCGCGGCGGCTCGGAGTCGGGGGACTGTGCGACGTAACCGTCTGAGTACGCCGCCTGCGGAACGGAATTCGGGTGCGGGCCACGGCTGTCGAGCGGGCGGTAGTCCGCGGCCTCGGATTCGTCGAACGATTGCCGGGCGGGGAAGTCCACGGGGCTGCGCGAATCGGAATATGAGGATTGGGAGGCGTAGTCGCCAGGTGTCGCCGCGGCGGACTGTGGGGGGCCGAATGGCTGCGGGGTATTCCGCGCGGCCTGCTGAAGGGGCATGGTTTCGGGGGATGCCAACGGCTCCGGGGCAACGGGATGAGCGGCCCGATCGGGCTCGGATAGGGCGGGCGGGCGAGGGCTGACGGCCCCGCACCTATCGGCCGCGGCCGATAGGTGCGGGGCGTTGAGGCTGTCCCGGTGGGACGGCTCGGAGTCCGCGACCTCGGACTGCCGGTGGATGTTTCGGCTCGGCTCCTGCGGTGCCGCCGCGTAGTCGGCGGGCGCAGGGTTGGATAGGCCGCCCGGCAGCGGCAGCACCGCGGTCGGAGGATCGGCAAACTGGACGGCCGGGATCCCTTCGGTCTCGGCATGCTCCGATGCCTTGGGCTCAGGTCCGGTTCGCGCGGACTCAGCGCGAGTGGACCGCGTAGTCGGCTGCCCCTGAGCGGCTTCGAAGTACTGAGGTTCTGGCTGCCGTGGCTCGGGAACGACCGGCGCGGAGGGGGCGGCCGTCCGGCGTTCGGGCATGAACGCCGCCGACTCCATGGGCTGCTCCCCCCGCCGTTCGGGCGCGAGAGATCCCGGCTCCCAGGGACGGGGCGCGCCGAAGGGGCCGGTCGGTCGCGGCAGCAGGGATGTCGCCGGGTCCTCGATATCGGATTCGGTCTCGCCCCGCGGCGTGGCCGTTTCGGGCCGCGGCTGGAGCGCCGGGCCGAATGACGACGGCCGGCGCGACGGTGCGGAGGGAAGGTCCTGTCCCGCAGCCGAGTCGGCCTTCCCGGACCGGGACGGCGGCGGTTCCGGCGCAAATGCTCCCGGGTCCCGGGTCTGCGGCGCTCCGAAGGGCCCAGGCGGTGTGCGCTGTGGTGGTTCGGCGAAACGGTCGGCACCGAACACATCGGGCTGCGCACCCTGCGGCGGCTCGGGGTAGCGGCTGGTCCCGAACGCGTCGGTCTGCGGGGACGGTGGTTCGGCATAGCGGTCAGCCCCGAACGCACCGGGCCGCGCACCCTGCGGTGGTTCGGCATAACGTTCGGCCCTGGATGCACCGCGCTGCGCGCCCTGCGGTGGTTCGGCGTAGCGGTCGGCTTCGAACACGCCGGGCCGCGCACCCTGCGGCGGCTCAGCGAAACGATCGACACCGGTCTGCGGAGACGGCGGTTCGGCGTAGCGGTCGGACCCGAACACGCCAGGCTGCATGTCCTGCGGTGGTTCGGCGTAGCGGTCAGCCTCGAGCGCTCTGGGCTGCGGGGACGGCGGCTCAGCGTAACGATCGGCCCCGAAGGGCCCGGTCGGCAGCGGGAGCAGCGACGTTGCGGGGTCCTGTACCTCGGATTCGCGCTCGTCCCGGCGCGACAGCGAGTCGAGCGGCTCGGGCCGCGGTGTTTGCGCAAACAATTCCGAACTCCGCGGCGGCAGCGGTGACTCGGCGAAGCCTTCCGGCCCGGACTCGTCGCGCGGGCGGGACCCGAACGGTTCGAATTCCGAGCGTTGCGGGACGGTCCGTTCGGGCGAGGGATTCGGCGTCCGAGCGGCGGCGAATGCCCCGGTCTGCCGCCACGGTGCGGCCGCCTCGTCGTCCTGCGGCTCGGTCTCGGCGCGCGGCGAGGTGAACGGCTCGGGCCGCTCGTCCGCATTCGGTCCCGGTTTCCGTTGCGACACTGCGGGTTCGGCGAAACTCTCCTGCTGCTGCCAGGGATCCGCGGACTCCTCCTCGGGTTCCGGCGCGCCGATGACTCCCAGGGCCTCCTCCGGCGCGGAGCGTTCCGGCGGGGAGAACAGCGATGACTGCGGGACCGCGGCCGATCGCTTCGACGGCGCCGGTTCCTCCGATTGCCCGGCGGCATCGTCGTGCGGCCGCGACCGCGGGGTGGCCGTCTCCGTGCCGGACCAGGATGCCTGGTACAGCGCGACAATGGCCAGGAATGTGGTCGCCGCGATCGGAATCGCCGCCCACGTAGCGGATTTCCCGATCACGTCGTCGACGTCTCCGCCGGTCAGATTCACCACGTTGAACAGGAACAGCGTTCCGGCCCCGACCGCGGCGGTGAGGCGGGCGACCGGCGGTTTCACCCCGGTCACCAGCAGTATCCCGGCGACGATCGCGATGATCGCGGCCAGCAGCGAACCGAAATCGCGCGGCGTGATCGCACCCCCGGGCTGGGACAGCCCCAGCATCAGCCGCCCCAGATAGGTCAGCGTCGCCAGCAGCAGCATGACCGCGGCGACCATATCGGCGATCGCGCGGCGCGCGTCCGGCGGTGCCTCGGACTCCGACGTTTGCCCTGGACCGTTGTCCGGCGCCGTCGGCATCGGCCGATCTCCGGACCGGTTCGGGTTGACCATCGGTGAGACTCCTTGTTGCCGTCGAACACCGAACAGCCTATTGGATCCGGGCGGACCGGTCGGAACCGACATCGCCGCCGCCCGGCGGCATCACCGTTCGGTAAGGAGCACGCGACCCTTGGGTTCTTCCCACTCCTCCTGGCGGCCCAGTGCGGTCAGGTCGAGCAGGTGCAGTGCCGGCATCATCACCTCGACGCCGCGGCCGTAGGTGGAGTAGGTGTGGAAGATTTCGTCGCCTTCGCGCAGGAAACAGCTGATGCCCTCCCGGTCGCCGGCGTAGTCGAGCATCCACTCATCCTTGGTGGCGGCCATGTCCTCGGCATCTCGATAGTTGTAGTTGGGCGGGGCCGTTGCCGAGTCGAATGAGACGTGGAAGTCGTAGTTGAAGTCGCTGTCGAAGGAGGAGTACCAGGGAAACCGCCAGCCCCGGGCTGCGCGGACTGCCACCACCTTCGGGGAGGGCGCGCTGGACACCGCGGCGAAGGTGGTGTCCAGCTTGCGCAGATGGTCGAGCGTGGTATCGGTGACCATATCGGCCATGAAACCGCAGCTGCCGCAGGGCTGCTCCATGGCCGGGTTGAGCATGAGGTGCTGGACGATCAACTGCGCCCGGCCCTCGAATAGATCCAGCCTGCTGATAATTCGCGATGCCGTCTTTGCGGGCGTGACACGGTTCTCGGACTTCGAGCGTCGGCTCGGCATTGCGCCAAATATCCTGGCAAAGCGGCTCGATGGCTTCGTGACCGACGGGCTGATGGACATGTCGCCCGTCGACCAGACCGGCCCGAGCAAATACGTCCTGACAGACAAAGGGCGCGAACTGGGCCTGGTAGTGATGGCGCTGGTGCAGTGGGGCGACCGGTGGGCGACCCCGCTGGGGCCACCGATGCTGTTCGAACACGGCGGCTGCGCGGGGTCGGTCCGCCTGCACGCGACCTGCGATCGGTGCGGTCGCGAGCCCGTGACCACCGAGATCGTCACCGCGCCAGGCCCCGGCCTCGACGAGCAACGCTCCGCGCACTGACCGGGCGCCCTCCGCTGGCTATTCCGGTCGCGCCTGCCCTCCGAGCAACTCGATCACCCGGGTGGCGAATTCCCTTGCCTCCGCGCGCATGCCATTGTGCATGCCCGGGAATTCGGTGACCTCGAGGCCGATCCGGGCTGCGATCTCCGCGGCGGGGCGCGAGGGCAGTAGGTGGCGCGATTCGCGGCCCACGCCAAGTATGAGGCGATCCCGCACCGCGGTCAGGGCGGCGTAATCGGGGAGGTAGGAGGTGAATTCGCGCATCTCGTACTCGATCATGATCGGGGCGTTAGCGGCCGTCCGGGCCCACATGGCGGCCCTGTCCGGCGGCAGGTTGTCCGGCGCGGGGGAGGGTTTCATCGCCCCGCCGATGCCGGCCAGGAAGCGCGCCGACGCGGCGGCGATGCCCTCGGTGCGGGCCAGGGTGACCACCTCCTCGACGAAGGCGTGCTGTTCGGCGGCGTCGGGTAGTACGGCGAAACAGGGCGGGTCGTGCGCGAGGAGGGTGTGGATGCGATCGGGATGGCGGCTGAGCAGATCCAGCCCGACGATCGCGCCGTTACTGCCGCCGACGATGTGGGCGGGCTCGTCGGTCAGGTGAGTCAGCAGCCGGTACGCGTCGTCGCTCTGCACCTCGACTCGCTGCGGTTCGGGCGCGCCGCCGTCGAGCGGGCTGCGCGAGTATCCGCGCGCATCGATCGCGACGATGGTGAAGTGTGGCGCCAGCAGTTCCGCCATGTCGTCGAAACCGTTGGCGTCGCCCCCGCCGCCGGGCAGCATCAGCAGGACCGGCCCGCCGCCGCGGATCTCGTGGTAGAGGGTCGCGCCAGGTACGCGCAGGGTGTGGGCTGTCGATCGAGATGTCATCTGTGCGTGTGGTCCTCGGGAGCAGGGTGGCCGGGAGTCACGGAAGCCGACCTCCCGACCCTATCTAGATTAGCCTAAAACCTAATACTATTAGGATCAAGTGGATATACGAGCATCGGATGCTTGATGACACACGGTGCACTGACGAGTCGGCCGCGCCGATGCGATGCGAATCAGTCCAGGTTGTAAGCGGTTTCGCGATCCCCTAGCCGTTGCCGTGATCGGTGAAGGTGAGCGCTGGCCGGACGATCGTCGCGAACAGCTCTTGTCGAGACGCCGCGGTCTCCTCCTGGCCGCTGATCAGGGGAGAGAGGGCGAGATCGGTGATGATCAGGGAGGCCAACCGCTGAAACAGTGGCGAGTCGCGCACGACCTCGCCGCGGTCGGCGGCGGCCTCGAAAATGGCGGCCAGCTCGTCCACGACCGGCGCGATGATCTCCGTGCGCAGCGCGGTACCGAAATGAGGGTCGGTCGACGCCGCATGCAGCAGCATGAATCCCATGCGCAGGTCGCGGGCCGGCACACGATCGGCGCGAGCCATCTGCGCGAAGACCTCGTCGAGCGAGGTCGCCCCGGCGTAGTCGAACAGGGCCGGACGTTGCTGTGTGAGAGCGGCCATGACCAGACCGGATTTGCCGCCCCACTGCCTGTACAGGGTCGCCTTGCTCGTTCGAGCACGGGCCGCCACCGCGTCGAAGGTGAGCCGCTCGTAGCCGACTTCCAACAGCAACGCGCGCACGACGTCGAACAACTCGGTGAGCCGCTCGGACGACATGCGCGAACGGGGCGGGCGGTTGGTCGACACTCCGCAACTGTACGAAACAGTTTCGTACATGCCAAACTGGACCTATGTTTGAGTCAAACGAACGTATGAGTGAAACGACACGCAAATGCGGGTTGTCATGAGACTGCTCGTGTATGGCGCCGGGGCTACCGGCAGCCCGTTCTCGGCCCGCATGCACGAGGCCGGGCACGACGTTTCGCTCCTCGCCCGAGGCGAGCGCCTAGCCGCCCTGCGCCGGCACGGCCTGCAGCTCGCCGAGGAAGACAGCCCAGCCGTCCGGCGGATACCGGTGCCGGTGGTCGAGCAGCCGGCCGGCGGGTACGACCTGACCGCCGTCTTCGTCCGCACCCATCAGATGGACGCGGTGCTGGAATCACTCGCCAGCCTCGAAGGCGACGTGCTGTTCCTGCTCAACTGGGCAGCCGGCGCGCAGCCGCTGGGCGCGGTGATCGGCCACGAGCGGGTACTACTCGGCTTCCCCACGGACGCTGGCACGATGGACGGCGACGTGGTCCGCTACCGCGCGACCAACTTCATGACCCGCCGGGTCCCGATGCCGATCGGCGAACCCGACGGCCGCACCACCCCGCGACTGGAAAAGATCGTGCGGGCGTTCCGCACCGCCGGGATCAACGCCAAGGCCCAGCCCACGATGGATGCCTGGCTCAAGACACACGCCGCGTTCGCGGCGCCGCTCGGGCAGGCGGCGTACACGGCAGGCGGGCCGGCAGCGCTGGCCGATGATCTGGACGCGGTCCGCGGCATGGTCCGCCTCATGCGGCAGAACCTGGCCGCCATGCCGACGCGGCCGGTCCCTCGCGGGTTCGCCATGTTGCAGACCCTGCCGGAAGGGCTGCTCGTGGCGATCCTGCGGCGCTTCTTGCGGAGCCCGACGGCCACACACAGCGGGCTCAACGACGTTTCGCCTGCGACGGCGGCTGAACTCGAGCGGCTGGCCGAACAGATGCGCGCCATGCGAGGGTCCGGTAGGCGATAGGCGGCTGCCTCCCTGTGAAACGCGTCGCCCACCACGTCCGCCGGACGGACGCCGACCGCTCGTGTCGGTGCGATGCGAATCAGTCCAGGTTGTAAGCGGTTTCGTGATGCGGCTGATACAGCCCGATATCCCCGGCGCCCGGCACGGCGAGCGTGGTCGTCAGCCCCCAGCGCTGCTCGGTGATGTCGCCGGTGAACTTCACGCCCTTGGCCGTCAGCTCCTCGATGGTGGCGTGCAGGTCGTCGCACATCAGATACAGCTCGGCGCGCCCGCTGTCGGGGCCGTCGGCCGGATGGACCGCGAGCTCGGCCGGCGGGGACTTGAAGATCAGCCAATCGTGCCCGGCGTCGACATGCGCTAGGCCGAGGACGTCGCGGAAGAAGGCCCGCGCCGCCTCGGCATCGGCCGCATAAATGATGGTGTGCGCGCCATTGATCATGCGCTCAGGCTATCGCCTCGGGTGGCGCGCGTTACGGCTTGCGGGCCAGCGCGCAGGAGATCAGCTGCTCCCAGAGCGTCAGGTCGCGCTCCTCGACGCCGATCTTGCTGACATCTTCGCCGGGAGCGGGTGCCGGACGCCACAGCGAGCAATTCACCAGACCGGGCTCGAGCACCTCGAGATCACCGAACAGCGCCTCGATCTCCTCGTCGGTGCGCCAGCGCCCGCGCCCGAAGCTCTCCTGCAGCTTCGCCTCGGCGGCCTGCGTTTCCTCGTTGAGCCCGGAACGGAAGTGTGAAATGTAGAACTCGCTGCCCGAGGGCACCTGGTCGGCCCACCAGGCCACCAGATCGGCCGGGTGCTCGTCCTCATTGAGATGGTGCAGGATGGCGCTGAAGACGACCCCGACTGGCCGGTCGAAGTCGATCAGCCGCTCCACGTCGGGGTTCTTGCGGATCGCCTCCGGGTCGCGCAGATCGGCCTGAAAGACGGTGGTGTTCTCGTCGGTGGCCAGCAACGCGCGCCCGTGCGCCAGCACCATCGGATCGTTGTCGACGTACACCACGCGCGCTTCGGGATTGTGGCGCTGGGCAACCTGATGGACGTTGTCCACGGTCGGCAGGCCGCTGCCGATATCGATGAACTGCGAGATGCCGTCGCGGGCGATGGCGCCCACGGCGCGAATCAGTGCCTGCCGGTTGGCATACGCAATCGAGACCGAACCGGGGAGGCCCTCGATGAAGAAGTCGCCGACCTTCCGATCGACCTGGTAATTATCCTTACCGCCCAGCAGATAGTCGTAGACGCGGGCAATGCTCGGTTTCGACTGATCGATCTGTGCGAAGGCCTCGGTCATGGTCCGACCACCCCTGTCTGCGTCGTTGTTCAACTGTGTAAATATTCGGCTCGGAACCATCGTAGGAGCCCCCCACGGCGGCGATGGGCACTTCCGTTATACCCGTCCGGGGCGGGACTGTCGCGCCGTCGCGCGGCAGATCGACGATGATTGGGGGCAGATCGATGCCGTTGCGCGGCAGCCGATTTACCCGGCACGCAAAGGCGCACTATATGCTGCGCCGCCACCGATGAATTTCGGATACCGGAGGAGTCGAAATCAGTGACCCGCTCGTCTGACGTCCCCGGAGGATCGCATGACCACACCTGTCACCACCAACACCCTCGAGGCCCCCGGCGTGCACCTGTACTACGAGCTGCGCGGTAGCGGGCCGCTCGTGGTCCTGATCGGGTCGCCGATGCATTCGGCGCCGTTCGTGCCGCTGGCCGAGCAGCTCGCCGCCCGGTACACCGTGCTGACCACCGACCCGCGCGGCCATTTCGGCAGCGTGCTGGACGATCCGGACACCGACGCCACCCCGGAGCTGCGGGCCGACGACCTGGCGCGCATCCTGCGGCACGTGGATGCCGGCCCCGCAACCGTATTCGGCTCCTCCGGGGGCGCGATCACGACATTGGCGCTGCTACAGACTGCCCCGGAACTGGTATCCACCGTCATCGCACACGAGCCACCGCTGGCCGAACTCCTGGACGACCGCGACGACCAGCGCGCGATCCGCGCCGACATCATGGAAACCTTCCGCGGCGGCGACCAGACCGGCGCGATCCGCAAATTCTTCACCGTGTCCGAGATCCCGATGCCCGAGGACATGTTCCAGCGGATGTTCGGCAATCGCGGCCCGGCGGAGATCGCCAACGACCGCTTCTTCTACCTGCACGAACTCGAGCCCACCTCGAGCTGGCGCCCCGACCTGGACGCCCTGCGCGCCATCGACACCCACCTGATCATCGGCATCGGCGAAACCTCCGACGGCATGTTCTGCGACCGCGCCTCCCGAGCCCTGGCCACCGAGCTGAAACTCGACCCCACCCTGTTCCCCGGCGGCCACGGCGGCTTCATGGAAAACCCGGTCGCCTTCGCCGGTCGCCTGCGCGAACTGATCGGTTAGCCGGCACCGCCGTGCCGACCGAGGCATGCGGGCGGATCAGGATGCGAGCCGGTCCGGGTGACAGGACAGTAGGAAACCGAACATGCCGGTAGCGTCCTTGTTCCGGTAGAAGTCGACCATCAGGGTATTGAACTCGAGTCGTCGGGCGGCGGGCACACTGATCGCGTCGATGCCGTGGGTCATCAAGTGACCGTTCATCATCGCGCGGCCGGTGCGCTTGTTGCCGTCGAAATAGAACTGGTTGAGCGCCGCGAAGAGGAAGTAGGCGATGCCCTGCTGAACGGGGTCGGGCAGTTCGAGGATGCTGGTGAGGCCCTTGTCGTGGATCCGAATCAGATTCGTTCCGTCCGGCCCTGGCTCTGGGGGAATATGGCTGCCGTATTCGCCGAGATTCACGCTGATGCCGGTATTGAGTGACCCCTCGCCGCGAAAATGGCCCGCCTCCAGCGCCTCGTCCTTGGCGATGAGGTACTGCAGCCGATCCGAGGTCGCCTTGTCGAGGCGGAAGCGTCCCTCCTCGACCAGGGTCGCGAGCTCTCGCATCGACTCGGCCAAGGAGAGGATCTGGCGTTCATCGGCGAGCTTGTGGCCGCCGACGGTGACACCCTCTATGACCGTCTGCACCTCGGGGTAGGTGAACGGATTGCCCTCGAGTACCGCCGCGTCCCAGACGAATCCGGGCATGGTCCTGCGCACACGCCACACCGCGCGCTCGACGCTGTGGCTGGCGAGTTCGAGATCGATCGCGCCGGCGTCCCAGGTGAATCCGAGGGTCATGCCGACACTGTAACCTGCGTCCGAGAGGCACTGAACAGGCTGATCACGGGCGTTTCCGGTGAACCCGGGGTCGGGTGTCGGGCTGCTGTGCCGATACGGGACGAGTAACGGTGTGCCCGGATGCATCTCATGCATTCGGGCACACCGTGTGATGTCTGCTCGAGCTCAGTGCACGAACGACGTTGCGTGGTCGACGATGTCGAATATCGGCTGGGGCAGGACGCCCAGGACCAGGGTGGCCGCGGCGGTGATCGCGACCACCGTGGTGGTGACCGGCGGGGCCACGATCTGGGGGGCGTCGTCGGCGGGGTCGGTGAAGAACATCAGCACGATCACGCGGATGTAGAAGTAGGCCGCGATCGCGCTGCAGATCACGCCGACGATCACCAGCCACGAATAGCCGCCCGCGGCCACGGCCTGGAACACCGCGAACTTGCTGATGAAACCACTGGTGAGCGGGATGCCCGCGAAGGAGAGCAGGAACAGTGCGAAAACCGAGGCCAGCCAGGGCGATTGCCGCCCCAGCCCGGCCCATGCGGACATCGCGGTGGCCTCGTCGCCGACCCGGTCGCGCACCAGGGTCACCACCGCGAACGCACCGGTCGTGCTGATGCCGTACGCGATGAGATAGAACAGCACCGGGGAGGTGCCCTGGGTGTTCGCGGCCACCAGCGCGACCAGGATGAAACCGGCATGGGCCACCGACGAATACGCCAGCATGCGCTTCACATCGGTCTGCGTGACCGCCGCTACCGCACCCACGGCCATCGTCGCCACCGCGACCGCGGCCAGGATCGGCCGCCAGTCCTCGCGCAGCCCCGGCACCGCCACCTGCAGCACGCGCAGGAATGCGCCGACTGCCGAAATCTTGGTGCCCGCGGCCATGAATGCGGTGACCGGGGTGGGCGCGCCCTGATACACATCGGGCACCCATGCCTGGAACGGCACCGCGCCGATCTTGAACAGCAGCCCGACCGCCAGCATCGCGATGCCCAGCACGGCCAGGGTTTTCGAACCCGAGTCACGCGAGACCGCCGCGGCTATGCCCGCGAACCGCACGGTTCCGGCGTACCCGTACAGCAGGGCCATCCCGTAGAGGAAGAACGCCGAGGAGAACGCGCCCAGCAGAAAGTATTTCATCGCCGCCTCCTGCGAGAGCAGCCGCCGCCGGCGGGCCAGCCCGCACAGCAGATACAACGGCAGCGAGAGCACCTCGAGCGAGACGAACATGGTCAGCAGATCATTGGAGGCCGGGAACAGCAGCAGCCCGCCGACGGCGAACAGCATCAGCGGGAACACCTCGGTGGTGGTGATTCCCGCACGGGCCGCGGCGATCTCGTCGGAGCTCCCCGGCGTGGCCGCGGCCTGCGGGGTGAACGCGTCGACCGGAACCCGCACCCCGGCGACCGCCGCCGCGCGGCTCCAGGTACCCGGACCCTCCCGGCGCGCCCGGCCCAGTCGCGGCTCGATGCCGCGTTCGGCCATCAGCGCCAGCCCGAGCAGCGCCGCGACCAGGATCGTGCCCTGCAGCACCAGGGTGACATTGTCGATGGCGACCGCCCCGACCATCGCGGTGGTGTGCGTGCCGGCCAGCCCGATCACCGCGGCCAGGGCCACGCCCAGCCCGGCGACACCGAGCACCAGCTGCAGGGGATAGCGCCACGATCGCGGCGCGAACGCCTCCACCAGGACGCCGACCACCGCGACGCCGAAGACGATGAGCATCGGTGACAGATCGCGGTATTCGATGGAGGGGGCCGGTACCGTGGCGACGGCAAGAAGCGGACTCACTTGTGCGTACCTCCGTCAGAAATCGTCGCGGCCTGCGGTACAGCCGGCGCGGGATCATGCACGCCGATCGTGGTCAGGGTGCCGGCGACGGCCGGGTCGATGCGGTCCAGCAGCGGCTTGGGGTAGGCGCCCAGGAACAGCAGCGCCACGATCAGCGGAACCACCACCACGAGCTCGCGCGGCACCAGATCGTAGAGGCGTTCGTTGCCCTTCTTCACCGGCCCGGTCATCATCCGCTGATACATCCACAGCACGTATACCGCGGCCAGCACCAGTGCGCCGGTCGCGAGGATCGCCGCGACCGGATACCGGGTGAAGGTGCCGACCAGGACCAGGAATTCGCTGACGAACGGCGCCAGGCCGGGCAGCGACAGTGTGGCCAGCCCCGCGATCAGGAAGGTGCCCGCCAGGATCGGCGCGACCTTCTGCACCCCGCCGAACTCGGCGATGAGGCGGGTTCCCCGGCGCGAGACCAGGAATCCGGCGATCAGGAACAGCGCGGCGGTGGAGATGCCGTGGTTGACCATGTACAGGGTCGCGCCCGCGCCGCTCTGGTTCGTCATCGCGAAGATGCCCAGGATGATGAACCCGAAGTGCGAGATCGAGGTGTAGGCGATCAGGCGCATCACATCCTTCTGCCCGATCGCCAGGACCGCGCCGTAGATGATGCCGATCACCGCGAGCACGCTGATCAGCGGCGCATAGGTGTGCGCGGCGTGCGGGAACAGCATCAGGCAGTAGCGCAGCATGCCGAACGTGCCGACCTTGTCGACCACCGCCATCATCAGCACCCCGCTGGCCGGGGTCGCCGAGACCGCCGCGCCCGGCAGCCAGGTGTGCAGCGGCCACAGCGGCGCCTTCACCGCGAAGGCGAACATGAATCCGAGGAACAGCGCGTTGAGCACCGCCGGTCCCGCGCCCAGGTGGCCGGAGTTGGCCGCGGCCACCACATCCCGGAAATCGAAGGTGCCGTTCGCGCCGCCCACGTGTTCCCGCGCGGTGAGCACATACAGCCCGATCACCGCGGCGAGCATGATCAGCCCGCCGAACAGGTTGTACAGCAGGAACTTCACCGCCGCGCGCGAACGCTCGCGGCGCAGCTCGGCGGCATCCTTCCGGGGCCCGAATCCGCCGATCAGGAAGTACATCGGGATCAGCATGACCTCGAAGAACACGTAGAACAGCAGAATGTCCAGCGAGACAAAGGAAACCAGCACCATCGACTCGACGATCAGCGTCAGCGCCACATAGATGTGCGCGACCCGCCGCCCCTCGCCGACCTCCCGGTCATCCTTCCAGCCCGCGATGATCAGTAGCGGCACCAGCCCCGCGGTCAGCAGGATCAACGCCAGCGCGATACCGTCGATGCCCAGGGTGTAGCCCGCGCCGAAAGCCGGTATCCAGCGGTGCGATTCGACGAGCTGATACTGCGCCCCGCCCGGGGTGAACCGGGCCGTCACCACGATCCCGATCGCCAGTGTCGCGAGCGAGATCACCAGCCCGGTGTAGCGCGCCAGGTTCCGCCACTTCGCGGGCAGCGCCATCACCAGCGCGGCCCCCACCAGGGGCAGCACCCACAGCGTTGTCAGCCAGGGATAGTTCACAGCAGCCTCACCGCGAGTAGGGCGGCGACCACCAGGGCCGCGCCGGTCAACATGGACAGGGCGTAGGAACGCACGAATCCGGTTTGCACGCGCCGGATTCGGGAGGACACCGCGCCGATGACGGTCGCGGTCGAGTTGACCAGGCCGTCGATACCGCGGGTGTCCAGGAAGACCAGCGAGCGGGTCAGCTGCGCGCCGGGCCGCATGAACGCGGCCTCGTTGAGCGCGTCGCCGTACAGGTCACGGCGGGCTGCGACGGTGAGGACCGAGACCTCCTCGGGTGCGGTCTCGGGCACGGCCCGCTGCGCGTACTGCCGATACGCGACGTACACACCGACGGCCACGACAACCAGCGCCAGCACCGTGACCACCCACGACGGCATGCCGCCCTCGGAATGTTCCTCGCCCACAACCGGACTCAGCCAGTTCTGCAGCGTGGATCCGAAGAAGAACAGTCCGCCGGAGAACACCGAGCCCACGGCCAGCAGGATCATCGGGCCGGTCATCGAGGCGGGCGATTCGTGCGGATGAGTGCTGAGCACATGGGGCATGTCCGCGGGCCCTGCGTGGTTACGCTCCGCTGCCGCCTCCGGGCCTGACGCGGACATGCCCACCACCCAGCGCTTCTCGCCGAAGAACGTCAGCAGCATCACCCGCGTCATATAGAACGCGGTGATGCCGGCGCCCAGCAGCGCGGCAACGCCGAGGGTGGCCCCGCTCGCGCCGCCGTGCCCGAACGCCGCCTCGATGATGCGGTCCTTGGAGAAGAACCCCGCGAACGGCGGCACCCCGATGATTGCCAGATATCCCAGCCCGAAGGTAACGAATGTGATCGGCATCAGTACCCGCAGACCGCCGTAGCGGCGCATGTCGGTCTCGTCGTTCATCGCGTGCATCACCGACCCCGCGCCCAGGAACAGTCCGGCCTTGAAGAAGCCGTGCGTGAGCAGATGCATGATCGCGACCGCATATCCGGCCGGGCCCAGGCCCACCGCGAGCATCATGTAGCCGATCTGGCTCATCGTGGAGGCCGCGAGGGCCTTCTTGATGTCGTCCTTGGCGCAGCCGATGATCGCACCGAACAGCAGCGTCACCGTGCCGACGATCAGCACGCCCGCGCGGGCGCCCGGCGCCAGATCGAAGATCGCATGGGACCGGGCGATCAGATACACGCCCGCGGTGACCATGGTGGCGGCGTGGATCAGCGCCGACACCGGGGTCGGGCCCTCCATCGCATCCCCGAGCCAGGACTGCAGCGGCACCTGCGCGGATTTACCGCACGCACCCAGCAGCAGCAACAGCCCGATCACGGTGAGCGTGCCCTGGCTCGCGTGCGGCGCGCCGGCGAACACCCGTCCGAAGTCGACCGAGCCGAAGGTGGCGAACATGACGAATAGGGCGATCGCCAAACCCATATCGCCGACCCGGTTCACCACGAACGCCTTCTTGGCCGCCGTTGCCGCGGTGGGCTTGTGATACCAGAACCCGATCAGCAGGTACGAGGCCAGGCCCACACCCTCCCAGCCCAGATACAGGACCAGGTAGTTGCCGGCCATGACCAGCACCAGCATCGCTGCCAGGAACAGGTTGAGGTAGGCAAAGAAGCGACGCCGACCCTCGGCGGTGTAATCGTCTCGCTCCGCTCGGGGAGCCATGTAGCCGACCGAATAGATGTGGATCAGCGACCCGACACCGGTGATCAGCAGCGCGAAACAGATCGACAGCTGATCCAGCTGCAGCGTGAAATTCACCTGCAGCCCGGCCACGGGCACCCAGCTGAAGTAGTCGTGCTGCACGGCGCGGTCGGCGCCGGAGCGCCCGAGCATATCGACGAACGCCCACACCGCGATCGCGAACGAACCGACCGCGGCCAGCACACCGAGCCAATGCCCCCAGGTATCGCTTGCGCGCCCGGTCAGCAGCAGGATCACCGCGCCCGCGAGGGGCAGGATCGGCAGGAACCAGAGCATCTGTGCGGTATCCATCAGCGCGCACCGAGGGGATTGGCGGCTTCAGCCCTCAGGGGAATCGCGGTACCCGACCACAGCTCAGCGGTACATGTCGGTGGTGGTTTGTATCGTTTGGTCATGGCTGGGTCTCGGTTTCGTCGTTCGGCGGGTGGTGTGAGTTCGCTCTTTCTGCATCTGGTGTGGTTTCCGAAGTACCGGCGCCGGCGTATCGAGCACCTGTGGGGCGTGGTCGTGTGAGGCGTTCTTACAAGTTCCGGATGCGGCCGACGAGTAGGCAGCATGTGGCATTGCGGTGTTGCCTTGATTCGCATCGGGAGTTGTACAATGCGGCATTGCAGGAACGCCGGGACGGGTGGCGGCACAGCCACACTCGCATCACCTATGGGTCCCAATGCGCGCAACTCAAAGGCATTCGGGCGATCCGCCCGGATCTCAAGGTGTGGTCGTTCTCCAGTCAGCAGGCAACGCTGCGTCGGTTGAACAGGGCGTTCGACGGATTCTTCCGTCGTGTCAAAACCAATGCGAAGCCCGGCTATCCACGATTCAAGGGCGCGAACAGGTTCCTCAATGTGGAGTGGCCGAAAGACGGTGACGGGGCCCGGTGGCATCCTGACACCTCGCGGGTCTATTTGAAAGGTATCGGACATGTGAAGGTCACCGCGCACCGCGCAGTCGCCGGTACGGTGAAGACGATCCAGATCCGCTGCGAGGGCAGGCACTGGTATCTGATCCTGTCGTGTGACCAGGTCCCGGCGAACCCGTTGCCCGCCACCGGAAACCCAGTGGGAGTCGACGTGGGGGTCGCGATTTTCATGACTACCTCGGAGGGTGAGCATGTGCACAATCCCCGCTGGTCGCGCACCGGCGCGGCGAGACTCGCCATCGCGCAGCAACGACTTGCGACTAAGAAGCGCGGTTCCAAAAATCGTCACAGGGCCAGGGCGACTGTCGTGGCTCGGCATCGTAAGATCGCCAACCAGCGTCGCGACTTCCACCACAAGGCTGCGCGGACGCTGGTGCAGGTATATGACTTCATTGCCGTCGAGGATTTGAATATCTGCAATATGCTGCGCCGCGCAAAACCCGTGGCAGATCCTGATTCCCCGGGGGGGTTCTTGTCGAATGGGGCTGCGGCTAAGACCGGGCTGAATCGAAGTATCAGTGATGCGGGCTGGGGACTGTTCGTGTCGATCTTGCGTGCCAAAGCGGAAGACGCTGGACGCGTGGTGATCGACGTGGATCCCCGGCACACCTCGGACTGCTGCGAGCGATGTGGGCACGCAGCCAGGGAGAACCGTGTCACACAAGCGCTGTTTCGTTGCCGGTCGTGCGCGTTCGAGGCTCACGCTGACGAGCACGCCGCCCGTAACATTCTGCGGGCCGGACTGGCCCGTCACGCAGCCACCGCTGCGTGAAAAGAAGCTGGCGGCTTCAACCGTCAGAGATGTCACGTCAGTACTTCAGCAGGTTGGCGGCGTCGACCGAGGTCGAGCGGCGGGCGCGGAAGATGGTGATGATGATCGCCAGGCCGATGACGACCTCGGCGGCGGCCACGACCATCGTGAAGAACGCGAAGACCTGACCGTCCAGGTTGGCGTGTTCGCGGGCGAAGGTGACGAATGTCAGGTTCACCGCGTTGAGCATCAGCTCGATGCACATGAACACCACGATCGCGTTGCGCCGCAGCAGCACCCCGGCCGCGCCTATCGTGAACAGCAGAGCCGAGAGATACAGGTAGTTGTCCGGATTCACCGCAGAGCCTTTCTGGTCAGCCGTGCGAGGCGGCACTGTTGTCGTCGGGGCCGTCGCCGTTGCTCACACCGACGCCGATGACCGCGGCCTCGGTGTGGGCGCGATGACGGCGGTGCCGAAGGATGGTGCTGACCGACTCTTCGGCGAAGGAGCCGTCGGGCAGCCGTGCGGGGATGTCGACCGCGTTATGCCGTGCGTACACGCCCGGAGTGGGCAGCGGGGTGACCCGATCACCCTCGCGGACACGATGTTTGGACATTTCCTTCTGGTTGCTGTGCAGTCCGAAGCGTTCGCGGTGGGCCAGCACCATCGCGCCGACCGTGGCGGTGATCAGCAGCGCGCCGGTCAGCTCGAACGCCCACACGTAGCGCACGAAGATCAGCTCGGCCAGGGCGTTGATGGTGTCCTGGCCGAAGCCCGGGCCGGTCTGCGCGACCGAATGATCGTGCACGCCACGGGCGATCGCCGCGATGAGTATCAGCCCGAAGCCGAAGCCGACGCCGATCACCGCGATCCGGTGCCCGCGCAGCGTCTCCCGCAGCGATTCGGAGGTGTCGACGCCGACGAGCATGAGCACGAACAGGAACAGCATCATCACCGCGCCGGTGTAGACCACGATCTGCACCACACCCAGGAACAGCGCATCCTCGGCGATATAGAACACCGACAGCGTGATCATGGTGGCGGCCAGGCACATCGCCGCATGCACGGCCTTGGGCGCGGTCACCATCCCCAGCGCCCCGACCACCGCGACGACGGCCAGCACCCAGAACAGCACGGCTTCGCCCGTCGAAGTATGAGTCGCGCCCTCCGCGAGGATATTCATCGCACACCTCCTGTTCCTGTGGCCCCGACCCCGTCATTCCGGCATGTTTTTGGCCGGAATCCATCATTTCGCCGCTGGATCCCGGCCAAAAGCGTGCCGGGATGACTGTGAGGGGTGCTCATCGCGGTACCCCTTCCGCGCCGACCGCAGCCGGGGTGCGCCCGGAGACGATGTCCGCCTCCGAGGTCGCCCCAGCCGCGAGGCTTCCCAGCACGTCGATCGTGCCGAGGTAGTAGTCCTGCTCGGTGGTGTCGGGGATCATGGCGTGGGGCGGGAGCGTCATTCCCGGCTGTAACGGGGCGAGCAGGCGGTCCTTCTCGTAGATCAGGTCCGCGCGGTTGTCGTCGGCCATCTCGTACTCGTTGGTCATGGTCAGCGCGCGGGTGGGGCAGGCCTCGATGCACAGGCCACAGCCGATGCAGCGCAGGTAGTTGATCTGATAGACGCTGCCGTAACGCTCACCGGGGGAGAAGCGTTCGGTTGGGGTGTTATCCGCTCCCTCGACGTAGATCGCGTCTGCCGGGCATGCCCACGCGCACAATTCACAACCGATGCACTTCTCGAGTCCGTCGGGATGCCGGTTGAGCTGATGGCGGCCGTGGTAGCGCGGCGCGGTCGGCACCTTGACCTCTGGATAGAACTCGGTGTTGGGCTTTTTGAACATGGTCAGGAAGGTGACGGCGAATCCCGCGAATGGTTCCAGCAGACCGGGTTTCGGGCCCTGCCGCGTGGCCGTCGCCGGCATCGGCGGCACCGGGAAGGAGGAGTAGTCCGCGGCCTCGGGCGGTGCCGGTGTGCCGCTGCCGCGCAGGCCCGCCCGCACGACCATGCCCAGTAGCAGCAGCGTCAGGACTATCCCGACGATCACCAGCCCGGCGGTCTGCACGTGGTAGCCGTTGTCCTGCAACACCTTCAGTGTCGCCACGACCATCACCCACAGCAGCGAGACCGGGATGAGCAGCTTCCAGCCCAGATTCATGAACTGGTCGTAGCGTAACCGCGGCAGCGTGCCGCGCAGCCAGATGAATACGAACAGGAACACCCACATCTTTGCCGTGAACCACAGCACCGGCCACCACCCGGAATTCGCTCCGGCCCACAGGTTCAGCGGGAACGGCGCGTGCCAGCCGCCGAAGAACAGCGTGGTCGCCAGCGCCGACACCGTACCCATGTTGATGTACTCGGCCATCATGAACATGGCGAACTTGAGCGAGGAGTATTCGGTGTGGAAACCACCGACCAGCTCGCCCTCGGCCTCGGGCAGATCGAAAGGCGCCCGGTTGGTTTCGCCGACCATCGACACCGCGTAGATCACGAACGAAGGCAGCAGCAGGAATATATTCCAGGTGCCCCACTGGTACGCGACGATGCCGGAGGTGGACATCGTGCCGGTCAGCAGGAATACCGCCGCGAAGCAGGCCGCCATCGCGATCTCATACGAGATCACCTGCGCGGTCGAGCGCAGCCCGCCCAGCAGCGGATAGGTCGAGCCCGACGCCCATCCGGCCAGCACGATGCCGTACACGCCGATCGAGGCCATCGCCAGGATGTACAGCACCCCGACGGGCATATCGGTCAGCTGCAGTGGGGTGTGGGTGCCGAAGACCGACACCTCCGGCCCGAACGGGATCACCGCGAACGCCATGACCGCCGGAATCAGCGAAACCACTGGCGCCAGAATGAATATCGGCTTATCCACGATGGCCGGGATGATGTCCTCCTTGAGGAGCATCTTCACCCCGTCCGCGATCGACTGCAGGGTGCCGTGCGGGCCGACCCGGTTGGGGCCGACACGCATCTGCATCCACGCCACGATCTTGCGTTCGGCGTAGACGCCCAGCATCGGGATGAGCAGCAGGAATATGAAGATGACGATGCACTTCGCCACCACCAGCCACCACGGGTCATGCCCGAACACGCGCATATCACTCATGACCGAGCCTCCCTGGAACCAGTACCGACGGCAACGACATTCGTCCCACTCCTGTCATCCCAGCGGGGGTGACGGAAGTGCCGCTGTGCGAGTGGGGTTTGCGTGAGCTCACTCACGGTGGTCCTCCCGCCGGATCCGCACGAGGTGGCCGGGAGTGGTGGAAAGCTGTTCGTACACCGCCGATCCGGGCGAATTCAACGGCAGCCAGACGACCCGGTCGGGCATCTCGGTCACCTCCAGGGGCAGCGTGATGTGGCCGTGGTCGGTGCTTGCGCTGACCGGATCGCCGGTGCTGGCGCCGATCTCGGCCGCGGTGCCGTGCGAGAGGCGCAGCACCGGGCGGCGCGCGGTGGCGGCGAGATTCTCCTCCCCGTCCTGCAGGCGGCCGCGGTCGATCAGCATCCGCCAGCCCGCCAGGATCGCGGTGCCTGCGGCGGGCTGCGGCAGCGGCTCCGGCACCGCGCCGGGTGTGCCGGCGGCCGGCCCGTCCCAGGCCCCCAGATCCGCCAATTCCTTTCGGGCCGAGGCGATATCGGGCAGCCGCAGCGCCACGCCCATCTCGTCGGCGATGGTGTGCAGCACCCGGTGATCGGCCAGTTGCGCGGCCTGGCGGCGCACGGTCGAATCGCCCAGCGCGGCATCGAATGCCCGCGCGCGCCCCTCCCAGGACAGGAAGGTGCCGGATTTCTCCGCCGCGGTGGCCACCGGGAACACCACGTCCGCGCGGTCGGTGATCTCGCTGCGCCGCAACTCCAGGCTCACTACGAAACGCGCGGCGTCGATGGCCGCGAGGGCGGCCGGCGGGTCGGGCAGGTCGGCGATCTCGACGCCGCCGACCACCAGCGCACCGAGCGACGGCGCGGCCGCCAGGATGCCGGCGGTGTCACTCCCGGGGTTCAGGGGCAGCTCGTCGACGTCCCACACGGTCTTAACCTGTTGCCGCGCGCGCGAATCCACCACCGGGCGCCCGCCGGGCAGCAGCCCGGGCAGGGCGCCCGCCTCGACGGCCCCGCGCTCGCCCGCGCGGCGCGGCACCCAGGCCAGGGCGGCGCCGGTGTCGTCGGCCAGCCGGGCCGCGGCCGAGAGCGCGCCCGGCACGGTGGCCAGCCGCTCGCCGACCATGATCACCGCGCCGGGTTCGCGCAGCAGGCGAGCCAGCGCCGCCACGGTGTCGGCGGGTACCTGCCCGGGATCCACGCCCGTGCGCAGCATCTCCAGCAGCTGTGCCTCGGCACCCGGCACGGCTGGAATCAGCCTGCCGGACATGCGTTCGAGCCCACGGCTGGCAAAGGCGGCCATTGAATACACCGGCAGCCCCCGCTTGCGCGCTGCCTTACGCAGCCGCAGGTAAACGATCGGTGATTCCTCTTCGGGTTCGAATCCGGCAAGTAACACGACAGGCGCTGCCTCGAGCGCGGCGTAGTCCACTCGCATGCCCTGCCCGGCGACTCGGGCAGCCAAGAACTCGGCCTCCTCGGTAGAGCAGGCGCGTGAGCGGAAGTCGATATCGTTGGTGCCCAAAGCGATCCGTGCGAACTTGGCGTAGGCGTAGGCATCCTCGAGGGTGGCCCGCCCACCCACCAGCACGCCCGCGTTGCCGTGCGCGGCGGCCAGCCCCTCCGCGGCGCGCGCAAGCGCCTCGGACCACGAGGCCGGGGTCAGCTCGCCGTCCCAGCCGCGGACCAGCGGGGTGGTCAGGCGATCGGGCTCGGCGGCGTAGGCGAAGGCCCAGCGGCCCTTGTCGCAATTCCATTCCTCGTTGACCTGCGGGTCGTCACCGGCCAAGCGGCGCAGCACCTTTCCGCGGCGGTGGTCGGTGCGCTGGGCGCAGCCCGAGGCGCAGTGCTCGCATACCGCGGGGCTCGACACCAGGTCGAACGGGCGGGCCCGGAACCGGTAGGCGGTGCCGGTCAGCGCGCCCACCGGGCAGATCTGCACGGTGTTACCCGAGAAGTAGGAGTCCAGCGGTTCGCCGTCCGCGATGCCGACCTGTTGCAGCGCGCCGCGATCCATCAGCTCGATGAACGGATCCCCGGCGACCTGCTGGGAGAAGCGGGTGCAGCGCGCGCACAGCACGCAGCGTTCGCGGTCCAGCAGCACCGCGCTGGACAGCGGAATCGGTTTGGGATAGGTGCGTTTGACGCCCTCGAACCGGGATTCCGCGCGCCCGGTGGACATCGCCTGGTTCTGTAGCGGGCATTCTCCGCCCTTATCGCAGACCGGGCAGTCCAGTGGATGGTTGATCAGGAGCAGCTCCATGACCCCCTCCTGCGACTTCTGCGCGGCGGGGGAGGTGAGCTGGGTTCGCACGACCATGCCGTCGGCGACCGCCATCGTGCAGGAGGCCACGGGCTTGCGCTGCCCCTCGACCTCGACCAGGCATTGGCGGCAGGCGCCTACCGGGTCCAGCAGCGGATGGTCGCAGAACCGGGGGACCTGGATGCCGATGAGCTCGGCGGCGCGGATGAGCAGCGTGCCCGCGGGCACGCTGAGCGTGGTGTCGTCGATGGTGACGCGCACCAGATCCGCGGGGGTGGTGTCGCCGCTGGTGTCGGTCGGGACCGTGGCGGTCATTGGACGCCTCCTGTAGAGGTCGCGGCCCACACGGTCGAGCGGGCCGGATCGAAGGGGCAGCGGCCCTCGCGCAGGTGCTGCTCGTATTCGCCGCGGAAGTACTTCAGGGAGGAGAAGATCGGGCTCGCCGCGCCATCACCCAGGGCGCAGAACGACTTGCCGTTGATGGTGTCGGCGATATCGAGGAGCTTGTCCAGATCGCTTTCGGTGCCGCGTCCCTGTTCCAGGCGCTCGATCAGCTGCACGAGCCAGTAGGTGCCCTCCCGACACGGGGTGCACTTGCCGCAGGATTCGTGGGCGTAGAACTCGGTCCAGCGCAGCACCGCGCGCACCGCGCAGGTGGTGTCGTCGAAGATCTGTAATGCCTTGGTGCCCAGCATGGATCCGGCCGCGGCCACCCCCTCGTAGTCCAGCGGCACATCGAGATGCTCGGCGGTCAGCAGCGGGGTGGAGGAACCGCCCGGGGTCCAGAACTTCAGTGTGTGCCCGGCCCGCACGCCGCCGGCGTAGCCCAGCAGCTCGCGCAGCGTAATACCCAGCGGCGCTTCGTATTGCCCGGGCCGGGCGACGTGCCCGGACAGCGAGTAGAGGGTGAATCCGGGGGACCGCTCGGAGCCCATGGACCGGAACCAGTCGATACCGTTGAGGATGATCGGCGGCACGCTGGCAATGGATTCCACGTTGTTGACCACCGTCGGGCACGCGTACAGGCCCGCGGTCGCCGGAAACGGCGGGCGCAGCCGGGGCTGGCCGCGGCGGCCCTCGAGCGAATCGAGCAGCGCGGTCTCCTCGCCGCAGATGTAGGCGCCCGCGCCCGCGTGCACGATCAGCTCGAGGTCGTAGCCGGACCCGAGGATGTTGTGGCCCAGATAGCCGGCGGCATAGGCCTCGGCGACCGCGGCCTGCAGCCTGCGCAGCACCGGCAGCACCTCACCGCGCACGTAGATGAACGCGTGCGACGCCCGGATCGCATAGGCGGCGATGATGACACCCTCGACGAGCACATGCGGGGTGGCCAGCATGAGCGGAATGTCCTTACAGGTACCGGGTTCCGACTCGTCGGCGTTCACCACGAGGTAGTGCGGCTTCGTGGCGCCGTCGGGACCTGCTCCCTGCGGGATGAAGCCCCACTTCATGCCGGTGGGGAAGCCCGCGCCGCCGCGGCCGCGCAGCCCGGAATCCTTGACGGTGGCGATCACCTCGTCCGGCTGCATGCGCAGCGCCTTGGGCAACGCGAGATAGCCGTCGTGGCGGCGGTAGGTGTCCAGGGTCCAGGATTGCGGCTCGTCCCAGTAACGGGTGAGCACAGGCGCGAGTGTCACGTGTCGCTCCCGTCTGGCTGGGTGAACACAGGGGACGGTGAGTCGGCGGAGCTTGCGGAGTCGGCGGGGTGGGTGAACACAGGCTGCTCCGGGACTGCGGTTGTGCGCGCGGCGTGCAGCCCCGCGAGAGTGGCCGCGCCTGCCTCACCGTCGGTGACTCCCGGGCGCTCGTCCGGGAATCCGGCCAGCACGCGGGCGGTCTCGCGGAAGGTGCACAACGGAATTCCGCTGCGGGTGCCGATCACCGGCTCGCCGTTGCGCAGCGAATCCACCAGTGCGCGTGCCGATTCGGGCGTCTGGTCGTCGAAGAACTCCCAGTTCACCATCATGACCGGTGCATAGTCGCAGGCGGCATTGCATTCGATGTGCTCGAGGGTGATGCTGCCGTCGGCGGTGGTTTCGCCGTGCCCGATGCCCAGATGCGCCTCGAGCGCGGCCAGGATCTCATCGCCGCCCAGCACCGCACACAGCGTGTTGGTGCACACTCCGACGTGGTAGTCACCGGTCGGGGTGCTGCGGTACATGGAGTAGAAGGTGGCCACCGCGGTGACCTCGGCGTCGGTCAGACCCAGCTGCTCGGCGCAGAATCCGATGCCGGTGCCCGAGACGTACCCCTCGATGCTCTGCACCAGATGCAGCAGCGGCAGCAGTGCCGAGCGCGACTGCGGATAACAGTCGATGATCTGCTTGGCATCGGCCTCGAGCCGATCATGCACCTCGGCAGGATACGGAATCGGCCGCGTGGATAACTGGAGAAAGATCATCGATCAACACCACCCATCACCGGATCGATACTTGCCACTGCGGCAATGACATCGGCGACCATGCCGCCCTCGCACATCGCCGCCACCGCCTGCAGATTCGTGAACGAAGGGTCGCGATAGTGCACCCGATACGGCCGGGTGCCGCCGTCGCTGACCATGTGCACGCCGAGTTCGCCGCGCGGGGATTCGACCGCGACGTACACCTGCCCGGGGGGCACCCGCATCCCCTCGGTCACCAGCTTGAAGTGGTGGATCAGCCCCTCCATCGAGGTGCCCATGATGTGGCCGATATGCTCGGGGGAGTTACCCAGGCCGTCCGCGCCCAGCGTGAGATCCGCTGGCCAGGCGATCTTCTTGTCCTCCACCATGACCGGGCCGGGCCGCAGCTTGTCCAGGCACTGCTCGACGATCTTGAGCGACTCCTTCATCTCGTTCACGCGGATGAGGTAGCGGCCGTAGCAGTCGGAGCCGGTATCGGTCATGACATCGAATTCGTATGTCTCGTAGCCGCAGTACGGCTGGGACTTGCGCAGGTCGTGGGGCAGGCCGGTGGAGCGCAGCACCGGACCGGTGATGCCAAGGGCCATGCACCCGGCCAGATCGAGGTAGCCGACGCCGCGGGTGCGGGCCTTCCAGATCGGATTCTGGTTGAGCAGCAGTTCCATATCGCGCAGCCGTTTGGGCATGAGCGTCAGCAGATCCCGCACCTTCGCCACGCCGTCGTCGGGCAGATCCTGCGCCAGGCCGCCGGGACGGATGTAGGCGTGGTTCATGCGCAGGCCGGTGATGGTCTCGAAGATGTCCAGGATCAGTTCGCGCTCACGGAATCCGAACAGCATCGGGGTCAGCGCGCCCAACTCCATGCCGCCGGTGGCCAGGGCCACCAGATGCGAGGAGATGCGGTTGAGTTCCATCAGCATCACCCGAATCACTGTGACTCGCTCGGGAATTGCCTCGGTGATGCCGAGCAGCTTCTCCACCGCCAGGCAGTACGCGGTCTCGTTGAAGAACGGCGAGAGGTAGTCCATGCGGGTGACGAAGGTGGTGCCCTGCACCCAGGTGCGGAACTCGAGGTTCTTCTCGATGCCCGTGTGCAGATAGCCGATGCCGCAGCGGGCCTCGGTGACGGTCTCACCTTCGATCTCGAGGATCAATCGCAATACCCCATGGGTTGAGGGGTGTTGCGGACCCATGTTGACGACGATGCGTTCCTCGGCGGCGCCGTCGAGGGCCTGGCGCACGTCGTCCCAGTCCTGCCCGGCGACAGTTACCATGGATTCTCTTGCGGCGGCCGCCGAAGCAGTTTCGCGCCTGATATCAGCTTTGCTCATCAGTGGTACGTCCTCCGCTCGTCGGGCTTCGACGATGCAGCCGCGCGCCCTGGTATGCGGTGGCGGGTGTCTGTCCCGTTCATCTTCATCAGTGGTACGTCCTCCGCTCGTCGGGCGGCGGAATGCGCGCGCCCTTGTACTCGACCGGGATCCCGCCGAGCGGGTAGTCCTTACGCTGGGGGTGTCCGCGCCAGTCGTCGGGCATCAGGATGCGGGTCAGCGAGGGATGACCGTCGAACACGATGCCGAAGAAGTCGTAGGTCTCCCGCTCGTGCCAGTCGGTGGTGGGGTACACCGCATACAGCGAGGGGATGTGGGGATCGGCGTCGGGTGCGGACACCTCCACCCGGACCCGCCGGTTGTGGGTGATCGAGAGCAGGGGGTACAACGCATGCAGTTCGCGCCCGGTCTCGTCGGGATAGTGGGCGCCGCTCACGCCCAGACACAGCTCGAACCGCAGGCTCTGCTCGTCGCGCAGCGCGCGGGCGACCACCGGCAGATGTTCGCGGCGCACGTGCAGGGTCAGTTCGTCGCGGAAGACCACGATCTTCTCGATTGCCGCGGTGAAGATGTTGTCCGACAGGGCCTCCGCCAGCGCGGCGACCAGCTCGTCGAAGTAGCCGCCGTACGGCGGTGGCGTACTGCCGGGCAGGCTCAGTGTGCGGATGAGGCGGCCGTACCCGGAGGTGTCGCCGGTGCCGCTCACCCCGAACATGCCGTGGCGCACGCCGATCACCTCCTCGGCGGGATCTGCCCGTTCCGGCTCGGTGCCGGATTGCCCTGGGCTGTCTGGATTCTCGGTCACCCTGGCCTCCGGTGCGCCCTCGGTGGTACCGGGGGAATCGAATGTCATCGCAGCAACCCCTGCAGTGCGATGGTCGGGGTGACCGCGAGCGCGGCCTGTTCGGCGGCGCGGACCGCCTCCTCGCGGTTGACCCCGAGGGGCATCTCCTGGATCTTCTCGTGCAGCTTGAGGATCGCGTGCAGCAGCATCTCCGGCCGCGGCGGGCAGCCGGGCAGGTAGATGTCCACGGGCACAACGTGATCCACGCCCTGCACGACCGCGTAATTGTTGAACATGCCGCCCGAGGAGGCGCAGACACCCATCGCGAGTACCCATTTGGGCTCGGTCATCTGGTCGTAGACCTGGCGCAGCACCGGCGCCATCTTCTGGCTGACCCGCCCGGCCACGATCATCAGATCCGCCTGGCGGGGTGAGGCGCGGAAGACCTCCATACCGAATCGGGCGCTGTCGAACTTCCCGGCGCCCGTGGCCATCATTTCGATTGCGCAGCAGGCCAGGCCGAACGTCGCGGGCCACAGCGAGCCCTTACGCATATACCCGGCGAACTGCTCGACCGTGCTCAGCAGAAATCCGCTGGGCAGTTTCTCCTCGAGACCCATATCCGACCGACTCACTTCCCGTACTCGAAATCCGGATCCCGGCGTGGGCCGGGACGTCAGGGGATGGCTGTATCTGAGTGCGCCTCAGTCCCAGCTCAGCCCGCCGCGGCGCCATTCGTAGGCATAGGCAACCGAGACGTTGACGATGAACAGCGCCATCGCGACCAGACCGAACACGCCGAGCGCATCGAAGTGGACCGCCCATGGGTACAGGAACACGATCTCGATGTCGAAGATGATGAACAGCATCGCGGTGAGGTAGTACTTGACCGGGAAGCGTTGTCCGGCAGCGTTTCCGGGACCACCGGCCACCGCGTGCGGCGTCGGCTCGATACCGCATTCGTAGGCCTCGAGTTTGGCGCGGTTGTAGCGTTTGGGGCCGACCTTGGACGCGAGCAGGAGCGACCCCAACCCGAACGCCGCGGCGACGGCGCCGAGAACGAGTGTGGGAACTTCGTTATTCACAACTGCACAACCCCTTTTCAGTGTCCTCGGATGGCAGCAACCGAGGCGGGGCTGACATCGTCGTCTGCCGGGCCAGTCTCACCCCGTGGGCGCGCTCGGGCATGGGCGCGGGCGTAAGGGGACCTGACGTGGACTGATACCAACGCCCGCACTCGTGTGAGCTAGGGCACAGCCTACAACTGCGGCTTCTGAATGCATGCGGTTTGGCGGCTGCGTTTGATCGAATTCAGAACTGTCACTTATTACTGAAAGTTCTCACACTGAACGCGCCTACCGACGTGACGGCTCCCTCGAGCAGGCGTACGGGGGCGAAGTTCAGGCGGCCTGGGCGTTGCGTAGCAGGCCTACCGCGGCCCGGGTGAGCTCGAACGGGTCGATCGGGTGCGCGACCGCCGCCTCGGCGCGGGACCAGTTGGCCAGCCAGGCGTCGTCCGGGCGGCCGGTCAGCACGAGAATTGGCGGGCAGTCGGTGATTTCGTCCTTGAGCTGCTTGGCCACACCCATGCCGCCGGTCGGGGCGGATTCGCCGTCGAGGATGGCCAGGTCGATTCCGCCGGCGTCGAGCTGCTGTATTACCACCGGGGCGGTAGCCACCTCGAGGTACTCGAGGGGCGGCAGCTCGGGGTGCGGATGAGTGCCCAGCGCCAGCATCACCTGGCGGCGGGTGTCGGAATCGCTGCTGTACACGAGAACCCGCAGCACGGCGGGACGGTTCGCATCGGCCACGTGGGCGATGGTACGTCCGCACGGGGTCCCCGCGTGGCAGGTTCGCGTGGACTTGACGTAGACACGGCGTTTTTCAACCGGGGCGGTTACGCGTGCCCGGCCGGATCGTTACTGGTCATGGCGGCCGAAACGCGGGATCCTGAGTATCGAAGGGACGGGCGAGCGATGGGCGGTGACGCTATGCGAATTTCGGAGATCCTGCGCCAGAAGGGCGGCGAGGTGGTCACGATCGAACCGGAAGCGACGGTGCGCGAACTACTGGAGGTGCTGGCCGAACACAATGTCGGTGCGGTGGTGGTGTCCCACGACGGCAGCGCGATAGACGGCATCGTGTCCGAGCGCGATATCGTCCGGCGCCTGCAGCGGGTCGGCGCGGAACTGCTGGACCGCCCGGTCGCGGAGATCATGACGGTGGTGGTGCACACCTGCTCGCCCGACGATGGGGCCGAAAGCCTGCGCTCGACGATGACCGAACATCGGATCCGGCATCTGCCGGTGGTGCGCGGCGGACGGATGGTCGGCATCGTGAGCATCGGCGACGTGGTCAAGAGCGCCATCTCCGAGCTGCAGACCGAGCGCGAACATCTGGTGCAGTACCTGCACGGCTGAGGCGCGGCGGGGTATCCGCCGGGGGGACAGTCCCGAATCAGGTGTAGGGATTCGGGCGTGGGCCGATCAGATACCCCAGGCGTGCAGGAGGTAGGTGATGTTGGCCGTGATCGAGGTGACGGTGTCGGCCAGGTTCAGGGCGGCGGAGCCCAGGTTGATGATCGGCATGACAACCACGGTAGAGCCACGGGCAATCTCTCAGCAATATCGCATAGCTCACAGGCATGATTCGACCGGGCGAATGATGCGGCGAAATAGCTTGCCGTGCAGGGATATACGGCCGCACAGTTGCCGCCGGAATGCGCACCGCCGCAGCCTTGCAATGAGCTACATCACTACCCCCGCCGGACTGTGGCGCAACACACATCGCCCCGGTACTCTGGCGCTCCCGCGCGGCCGTGCGGGCGCTTGGCAGAGGCAGCAGATGTGACGCGGTACGAGCACCTGACCCAGCAGTTCCGAACGGCCGTGCGCGTCGGCGGCGGTGGGGTCGCGGCCGCCTGTCATGCCAGCGTGCGGGTGCTGCCGGTGCAGCGCGCCGCGATCGTCATCGACGAGAACGAGGCCGGGGTGCAGCCGTGGTTCGCCAGCGACGAGGTGGCCGCTTGGGTGGAGGCGATGCAGGCCACCGCGGGGGAGGGTCCGGCGGTGGATGCGGTTGCCACCGGACTGCCGGTGGCGGCCGCCGATCTCACCGGTACCCGGGAGCGATGGCCCGAATTCGCCGCGGCCCTCGCGCGCACCCACAGCTCGGGCGCGCTGATCGCGGTGCCGCTGCGCCTGGGTGCGGTGCGCGTCGGCGCCCTCGATCTCTATCGGGACGCCCCGGGACCGCTCGATACGCGCATGATCGCGGCGGGGATGCACGTCGCCGATCTGATCGCCGAACAACTCGCGCCGATCTGTGCGCTGGACCGCGAGATCCCCGGGCAGGCGCCGCACTGGCTCGATCGGCCGCTGGCGAGCCGGGTCATCCATCAGGCGGCCGGCATGATTGTGGCCCAGCTGGACGTCGGCGTGCGGGAGGCGTATGTCCGCCTGCGCGCCTACGCATTCGGGCACGCGATGTCGCTGTCCGAGGTCGCCGCACAGGTGGTGGCGCGGCGCATCCGGCTCGACGGGCCGGAGTAGGGGGATTCAGCACAGCACATCGGCGGCGTCCACCGTGCCCTCGACGATGGCCGTGGCCAGTTCGGCCAGGCGGCGGCCGGTCTTGCGGGCGTGGGTGCGCAGGCGGCCGAATGCCTCGGCCATATCGAGCCCGCCACGCTCGGCCAGCACCCCCTTGGCCTGTTCGATGACGATGCGGGCGTGCAGCGCACCGGACAGCTGTGCGGGGAGTTCGTCGAGCCGGGGCAGCAGCAGATGCTGGGTGATGCCGATGCCGGCCAGATCCGCCAGCATCTGACCGGCGCGCATGCCGGTGGCGTCGAGCGCCGCGGGGGCCGCCGCGAGCACGGTGAGGGCGCCGACACTGTGCCGATGCGCGCGCACCGGCATGGCGAATGCCGAGCGGTAGCCGAAATCGACAGCGCGTCCGCAGAATTCGGGCCACCGATGGTTGGTGGCGGATAGATCGGGGATGGTGGTGGGCAGGCCGGTGCGGAAGGTCTGGCGGCTGGGCCCGTCCAGGGCCTCGACCTGTAGGAGCTCGAGCAGGTCGGACTCCTCGCTGGTGGAGGCGAGTAATTGCAGATCGCGGCGACCGTCGGCCAGCAGCAGGCCCGCATCCGCGCCGCCGGTGACCCCGAGGCAGGCGTCGACGAGCTGCTGGGACAGTTCGATGACATCGAAATCACCGGTGAACAGCTCGACAGCAACGAACAGGGCGGCCAGCAGCGGATTTTCGTCATCGGGCGAGCGCCCCATTGCGCCTCCCCGGCCTTGTTGCGGCGGTAGCTATTTCATCCTGACATCCTCGTGCGTGTCCTGTCGAGACTCCATGACATTGCAACTGCACCGAACATCCATCCCATCGGGCGTTCACCAATCACCCTGCGCGGCCCGAGAACGTGTCTGACCCCACGGAGTTCTCACACGCGTTGTAGCATCGATAGGTTCGACTGTTCGAGGACCCAAGGAACTGTAGCGGCACCGTGCGCCGGCTCATGTGGGGGTGATGCGGGTATGTCCGACGGCGAACTGCGGGTGGATGCGCTGGCCCGGCTGGCGCTGCTCGTGCCGGGGGATCACGATACGACCGGTGTGCTGCTCCAGCTGATGAATACGGCCACCGACGTGCTCGATGTGACCGGCGCCGCGGTCACGCTGATCGCGGACGGCCGCTGGCAGGTCGCCGGGGCCATCCCCGATGTGCTGGTGGAACTAGAAGGGGTGCAACAGGACTCCGCGCGCGGGCCCGGCGTCGAGGCGGTGCGGAGCGGCCGCGCAGTGGCGGTGCCGGACGTGCGTGCGCACTGGATGCGGTGGCCCGAGTACACCACGGTCGCGCTGCGGCACGGGGTGTCGGCGGTGGCCCAGATCCCGCTGCGCCAGGGCAAGGAACACGTTGGCGCCCTGGGGCTTTTCTCGAGGCACCCGCGCGAATGGAGCGGGGAGGACCTATCGATGGCGACGCTGCTGGCCGGGATGGCCGCGGGGCATCTGCTCACCGCGGACACCCTGCGCCGCCAGGAGCGCCTGGCCGAACAGCTCCAGCATGCCCTGTCTTCGCGGATCGTCGTGGAGCAGGCCAAGGGGGTGATCGCCGGGGCCCGCAGCATCACCCCCGAGGCCGCCTACGAGTTGATCCGCGGGCATGCGCGGCAGCGGCGGATCGGCGTGCACGAGGTGGCGCGGGCGATCGTCGAACTCGGTCTGCGGCTGTCATGATGCGGGGTATCAAATAGGATTCGCGGTACGAAAACTGCGCGTGCCGTTACCCCCGGGCGAGTAGGCTCGCACCCGGATACCGAAACCCCTGCCCCCGGACGGCATCTGAGCACCGGCATCCGTCCCTGATCTCGACGGCTGGTTCCGAAACCGTCTTATCAGTGGGGCTCCCTTGTGACTATCCTGATTCCTGTCCGCGTCGCCGATTCCGTGCCCGCCGTCCGGCCGCCGCGGATCATCCCATCCGTTGTCGTGCGTTCCGTCGGCACGGCTATATCCGGCACCCCTGCGTCCGGCCCCACTCCGTCGGGCATCGGTTCCGTCACTGAACGGCGGGGTCCCGATCTGGACGCCGATCTGGTCCGTCGCGTCGGCGAGGGCGACCGTGAGGCCCTGGCCCAGTTGTACGGCCGCACCCGCGATCTGGTCTATCGGCGGGTGCTCTCGGTGGTCCGGGACCGCGGCTACGCCGAGGAAACCTGCCAGGACGTCTTTCTGCAGGTCTGGCGCAGCGCACCCGGATTCGACGAGCGCCGCGGCACGGCTGCGGCGTGGCTGCGCACGCTGGCCCACCGCCAGGCGGTGGACCGGGTACGGCACGAACGCGCGAGCGCCGATCACGACCACGCCTGGGGCGTCAGCGATTACCGTCCGCCGGTCGATTCGGTCATCGAGGAGACCCTGCGGCGGCACGAATTACGCAGCGTGCGCAGCGTTTTGGCGGTCCTCACGCCGCTGCAGCGCGAGGCGGTGGTACTGGCCTACTACCTGGGCATGAGCTATCCGGAGGTCGCCGCACACCTGGGCGTGCAGGTCTCGACCATCAAATCCCGCATCCGCGCGGCCCTGGCCCGGCTGCACACCGCCTTGAGCGAGGCCGGCCTGTAGGAATCATCCCGGCGCCGTGGGCGGCTCGGGCTCGGCGGACGGGGCCGGGAACATGATCATGCTGGTCAGGCGTGGGCCGCGGCCGGGAGCGGGGCCGTTGCCCACACGGGTGGCCAGCACCGCGCGCATCTCATCGATCATCTCCGTGAGTTCGATGGGAGTCAGCCAGAGGATGCCCTGGCGGTAGCCGACCGAATCGGTGACGGGGGCGGCGCCGGGGTGGTCGAGGTAGGCATTGAACTCCGCGAGGAGCACGCCCATGGCGGCGGCGAATGCGTGGCGATGGTCCTCCAGCGACATCGTCGCACCCGCTTCGGCGTCGATTGTCCCGCGCGCCGGATGCAGCCGGTAATACCGCTCGACCGCGCCGCGGACCCGCTGCTCGTCGACGATCTCGAGGATTCCGCCGTCGGCGAGCAGGCCGATATGCCGGTACAGGGTCGTCTTCGGGATATCGGGTAATCGCGCACACAGCTCGGCGGTGGCGCAGACCCGCCCGCCCGACATGGCATGCACGATCCGCAATCGCACCGGATGTAAGAGCAGCTCCAACGACTCCATGTGCAAATGATCCCATACTTGGTATTGTTTCCAAAGTTGGAAACGTTTGGGAGGATGCGGCATGACCACGAACACCAGCCCGGCCCGGCTCGGCTCGACGGCGCTACTGCCGGTACGCACCCTGGATCCGGCCGCCCCGCTCGAGGATCTGCATTGGCTCGACGAGGCGATCGGCGACGCCCGGGTGGTGGCGATCGGCGAGAGCGCCCACTACAACCGCGAGAGCTACCTGCTGCGGCACCGCCTGTTGCGTTATCTGGTGGAGCGGCACGGATTCGGCGCCTTCGCCATGGAATCCGGATTCGTCGAGGGCCCGGCGGTCGACGCCTGGATCCACGGCGGCCAGGAACCCCTCGGCCGCGTACAGGCGACCGGGATCACGTCGCTGATGGGTCTGTGGACCGAGATGCGCGCCCAGCTGGAATGGATGCGCGGATGCAACGACACTGCGGCGCAACAGGTCCGCTGGCACGGCATCGATCTGGGTGGTTCGAACGTATCGTTGACGCCCGGCCTCGAGGCCGTCATCGCCTATCTCGCGCAGGCGGACCCCGCATTCGAGGTGGATCCGATCATCCGGGAGACGGTGGCCACAGGACCCGGGTCGTCCCCGTTCGCGCTCCCCGCCATCTCCGCCGCTTACGGGCAGCTCGCCACCGGGCAGCGGGACGCGCTGACCGCCGGCCTCGCCGACCTCGTCATGCGAATGACCGGTCAGCGCCTGGAATACGTCCGGCGGACCACGGCCGAGGCCTATGAGCGCGCATTGCACGTGCTGCAGCTCACGGCCACCATCGACGCTATCGCCCGGGCGATGACGCGCGGCGACATTCAGGCGGTGATGCTGAGCCGTGATGCCGCCCAGGCGAATACGGTCGAGTGGATCCTGCGTCGCGAGGACCGGATCGTGCTGGCCGCCCATAACGGCCACGTTCAGCGGTGGCCCACCACGCTGCCGAACATGCCGCCCGCGACCCCGCTGGGTATGCACCTCGCGGACCGCCTCGGTGCGGACTACCTGGTTATCGGCATGACCGCCGGGACCGGTCGAACCCTCAACACCGGCAGTGATTTCTACACCGGCACCCTGTTCGCCGACCTGGAAACCCCGCGGGCCGGCAGCCTCGACGCGCTCATGGACGCCAGTCACGACGAACCCTTCGCCGTCGACCTGCGCCGGCTGTCATCAGCCGACACCGCCGCGATGCGGACCGTCACCAGCCAGCGTATCGGCAATTACTACACCGAGATGAACCCCGTGGCGGCCTACGATATCGTCGTCCACCTCCCGCACGTGACCGCCGCGACCCCGGACCCCGCCGCCCTCGCGGAATCACCGCAGGACGTGCAGCAGGCGTTCTCGCAGTTGACGAATAGGTGATGCCATGACCGCGCCGCGCGGGCGCGGTCGCCCAGGCCCGCATCGGACTGCGCGGCCGCCGGTGGGCTCGAGGGCATCGGGGTGCGGGGAGCTGTTGCGCTGGTATTAAGGTCGGGGGCGCACCGTGACGACCGCCGGGATCTCCGGCCCCGACCGTGAAGGAAACCGCATGCGCCGCACCGTGATAGCCGTCACAACCCTGGCCGCCGCCCTCACCTGCGGGGCGTGCGGGGGTTCGAACGGCTCCACCGCGGCCCCGAACTCGGCGGCGGCCAGTTCCGATGCGGCGCAGGGTTCCGCGCAGACCGCGGCGCAACAGTGTCAGTCTCAGACCTGGCCGCAGCAGATGCCCGACTTCCGCGGAAAACCCCTCGGCGATACCGTCGTCGGCGCGGCGCTGTGCTACGACATCACCGCGATCACCGCGGCGGACGGCACCGATGTCATGCACGATGCGACGGCGATGACCAAGCCGTGGACGGTGACCGCGGAATCGCCCACCGCGGGCACCGAGGTCACCGCCAAGACCCCCGTAACACTGAAAGTATCTGCCGCGCACTAGCTCTCGCCCGGAAATCCCGCCGGGCACTTTTCGAGCCAGCGCGTAGAGCCGCGGACGGATGTCTACTTTCCGGCGGCTCGGGCCAGGTGCTCCGGGTAGCGCGCGCCTGCGACGCCCTTGGTCGCCGCCTCGATGCGGGCCAGATCGTCTGTCGTGAGGGTGATTTCGGTTGCGGCGACGTTCTGCTCGAGGTAGGTGCGGCGCTTGGTGCCCGGGATCGGGACCACGTCCTGGCCCTGGTTCTGCACCCAGGCCAGCGCCAGCTGGCCGGCGGTGAGGTCCTTCTCTTCGGCGAGTACGCGTAGTTCGGCGACGATGGCCAGATTGCTGTCGAAGTTGCCATCGGCGAAGCGCGGCAGGCTGCGGCGCATATCGTCGGCGGGCAGGTCCGCGGTGGAAGTGACTGTGCCGGTGAGCAATCCCCGGCCGAGCGGGGAGAACGGCACGATGCCGATGCCCAGCTCCCGGCAGGTGGGGAGCACCTGCTCCTCGATGTCGCGGGTCCACAGCGACCATTCGCTCTGCAGCGCGGTGACCGGGTGCACGGCGTGCGCGCGGCGGATCGTATCCGCGGAGGCCTCGGAGATTCCGGCGTAGCGGATCTTGCCCGCGGCAACCAGTTCCGCCAGGGCGCCCCAGGTCTCCTCGATCGGCACGTTCGGGTCGACGCGGTGCTGGTAATACAGGTCGATGTGATCGACGCCGAGCCGGGTCAGCGACTCCTCGCAGCACTGCTTGACGTAGGCGGCGTCGCCGCGCGCGCTCATCCCGTCCTCGCCCCACACGATGCCGAACTTGGTGGCCAGCACCACCTGGTCGCGACGTCCGGCGATGGCCCGGCCGACGAGTTCCTCGTTGGTCCCCGCGCCGTAGACGTTCGCGGTGTCGAGCAGGGTGACGCCCAGCTCGAGCGCGCGGTGCACGGTGGCGATCGACTCGTCCTCGTTGTCGCGAACACCGTAGGCCTGACTCATGCCCATGCAACCGAGACCCTGCGCACTTACGGTCAGCTCGCCGAGTTTCCTGGTCGCGATCATGGGGATCCTCCTTGGAAAGGCTGAAACTCTGGGGTGAGCGGCGCCCACCACGAACGACGCTACGGCCTGGAGTGCACTCCAGGTCAAGTCCGGGGCCGGTCCATCCAGCTGCTATTCGTCGAGCAGGTCTACGACTTTGGTGAGAGTGGTTGTCAGCACGCGGCGTTCGTCGTCGTCGAGGTTGTCCAGGGCGGCGGCGAAGCGCTGGATGCGCTCCGAGGTGAGGCCGTTGACCAGATCCGTCGCGGGGGCGTTCGCGGACAGGACCTGGGCGCGGCCGTCGATCGGATCGGGATTGCGCTCGACGTATCCGGCCTTCTCGAGCACCGCGACGATGCGCGACATGGTCGGTGCGGTGACGCGTTCGACGGTCGCCAGATCGCTCAGGCGCATCGGGCCCAACCGCACCAGGGTGGCCAGCGCGGCCGCCGAACCGGGACTGAGCGAGCCCAGGTCCCCGGAGCGGCGCAGCAGCCGCTGGATCCGGCCAACCGCTAGATACAGATCAGCCGCCTCGGCCAGACGTTCGGCGCTGCGCTGCTGCTGAATCATGGGGTCTGCGCTCCTCCTGCCGCTCATCGTCCTTGGCTGCAAGTATGCCTGCCTGCGCCGGCTATGCGAGTGCGGTGTCATTGGATGGATTTTCTGGCGCGGGGCCGCGGCAGATGCTGCCGCGGCCCCGCGCCCGAGCTGAATTACTCAGTGTCCGCCGCGTGGCGGGCGGCGACGGCGGATCCGTTGTGGCCGTTGCCGTTAGCGCGCGCACCCTGGTGCCCGAGCCGCACATCATGCCCGACCGCGCCGCCCGCGACGACAACCCGGCTCGTCACCGGCGGATACCCGCTGGCCACGACCGTGTAGTCGCCCTCGGTGAGGTCGGCCACCAGGTAGTGGCCGTCCTCGTCGGTGCGGGCGGCGCCGACCACGCCGCCTGTCGCGTCCTGCACGACGACCTGGGCATCGGCCACGACCTGCCCACCGGCGCCCCGCACGACTCCGCGCAGCACCGTCATCCGGGTCAGTTCGACATCGTGCCGCAGCAGGCCGCTGTCGGGCACGGTCAGCGTGGTCGCGCTGGGCCGCATATGCTCGGCCACCGCCACCAGGGTGTAGAGGCCCGCGACCACGCCCTGGCAGCTGTAGCCGCCGTCGACGCCGGAGACCGCGGCCCCCACGACCTCGCCGCGCATATCGGTGAGGGTGATGGTGGCGCCCGGCACCGGACGGGTGCCCGCGGAGCTTGCGGGGTGAGTGAACACCGTGCCCGACAGCTCGCCCGAACCCTGCAGCGGCACATCGAGGCGCTGCGGGCGGCCGTTCGCCAGGACGTTGACCGCGGCGGGCTGATGCCCGCCCGCCGAGACGATCAGCACATAGCTGCCCGGTGCGGGAGGTTCGATGACATATTCGCCGTCGGAATTCCCGGTGGCCCGCGAAACCTGGTGTCCGCGTGGGTCGATCAGGGTCAGCGCCACGCCCGCGACGGGACTGCCGTCCGCGTGCGTCACCCGGCCGGAGATCGAGCGGCCGTCCGCGGCGAGCGGGCGTGCGGTCGGCGCGGGCAGACGGGTTGTCGTCGCGCTGGCGACGGCGGTGTGCCCGTTGGCGACCGCGTGCCCGTTGGTCACCGGCAAGGTGCGATCAATCTCGTCGACCAGACCCTCGCTGGTGGCCTCGGCCAGTTCGGCCGTCTCGTCCACGACGTAGTCGCCGCGGGCGAACCAGGAGGCGATCGAGCCCAGCAGCAGCAGCACTGCGGCGGTGATGAACGCCGCGATCAGACCCGTGTGGAACGGGCCGGAGATCATGTGCGGGAAGAAATCTTGGCCGGTGATGGTGCTGCCGTGCACGCCGGGCTGGTTCAGGTCGTGAGCGGAGATCAGCTCCTTGAACGGGTTGTAGCCCAGGAACGTGGCGAACAGGCTGCCCACCGGTGGCAGGTTCGCGACCTGGTCGGCTATGTGCCCGGAGATACCCTGCGCACGCAGTCCGGAATTCATGGCGTTCGGCAGGGATCCGGACAGGCCGGCGATCATCAGCGAGAAGAACAGGCCGATCGAGAGCGCCATGCCGCCGTTCATCAGTGTGGCCCGCATGCCCGAGGCCACGCCGCGCTGGTTGGCCGGGACCGTGGACATGATCTCGGCGGTGTTGGGCGAGGTGAACACGCCCATCCCTAGGCCGTTGAGCAGGATGATCAGCGCGAACAGCCAGTAGTTGAAGTTGACCGGGAGCACTACGAGCAGCACGAAGGTCACCGCGGACAGCAACAGCCCGCCCGCAGCGAACAGCCGGCCACCGTAGCGGTCGCTGAGCCAGCCCGCGACCGGGCCCGCCACCAGGAATCCGATGGTCAGCGGCAGCATGTAGATGCCAGCCCACAGCGGAGTGTTCTCGAAGCTGTAGCCGTGCAGGGGCAGCCAGATGCCCTGCAGCCAGATGATGAGGATGAATTGCATGCCGCCGCGGCTGATCGAGGCCATCAGGCTGGCGAAGTTGCCGAGCGCGAAGGTGCGGTTGCGGAACAGCGACAACTGGAACATCGGCTGGCGCGTCTTGGCCTCGATGATGCAGAACACCACCAGTAGCGCCAGTCCGCCGATCACCCCGGTCAGCACCCATGGGTTGCCCCAGCCCATCGTGGACGAGCCGTACGGCTGAATGCCGTAGGTGATGCCGGCCAGCAGCGCGGTCAGGCCCACGGCGAAGGTGAGGGTGCCGGGCAGGTCCAGCGAGCCGGGGGTGCGCTGGCCGTTGTCGTGCAGCGACCGGTAGGACCAGATGGTGCCCAGAATGCCGAACGGCACGCTGATCCAGAACACGGCCTTCCAGTCCCATTCGGCGAGCAGGCCGCCCAGTAGCAGGCCCAGGAACGAACCGGCCACGGCCGCAACCTGATTGATGCCCAAGGCGACGCCGCGCTGTTTGGCGGGGAAGGCGTCGGTGAGGATGGCCGCGGAGTTGGCCATGAGCATGGCGCCGCCGACGCCCTGCACGACGCGCCAGGCGATGAGCCAGATGGCACCACCCCCCAGGTCGAACGGGTCGAACGAGAGCAGAATCGCCGAGACGGTGAAGACGATGAATCCGGCGTTGTAGATCTTCACCCGGCCGAACATGTCGCCGAGGCGGCCGAACATCACCACCAGCACCGCGGAGGTGAGCATGAAGCCCATCATCAGCCACAGCAGGTAGCTGACGTTGCCCGGCTCGAGCGGGTTGAGGTGGACGCCGCGGAAGATTGCGGGCAGCGAGATGAGCACGATCGAGGAGTTGATGGTGACCATCAGCATCCCCAGCGTGGTGTTCGACAGCGCCACCCACTTGTAGTGCGGGTGGTCGTGGTCGACGCGGAGCCGCCGCCGAATCGTCTGGACGTCTCCGACGTCCAGGTCGGCGGGTGTTTGTGCGGAAGCCAAGGTCCCTCTCCCCGAAGTGCGCGATGTGAATAATGCCCTGTTCAATATAGTTGCAATATGCTAACTAACTAAATTTGAAGACTAGGTAATACGTCACACCCGAGCCGGGAATAGGCGCGGACGTGCTACCGGTTACCGCGGGCATGCGCTACGCGATCTCGATTCCGCAGTTCTATGCCGACGGCACGTTCGATCCCGACGAGTTCCGGGTCCGCATGCAGCGGATCGAGGAGCTGGGTTTCCACAGCGCCTGGACGCAGGAGCAGGTCCTGACCGCCGGGCAGATGCCGCAGCTGGGCGCGCTCGAGACCATGACCTACGCCGCGGCGAGCACGTCCCGGATCCGATTGGGCTGTTCGGTTTTCGTCACCTCGCTGCACAATCCGGTGCACCTGGCGCGCTCGCTGAGCACCCTGGATCAGCTCTCGCGGGGGCGGCTGGATGTCGGTGTCGGGTACGGCGGCAAGGGCCGGATGCTCTCGGCATTCGGCATCGAGCCCGAGGGTCTGCTGACCCGTTTCACCGAGGGCATCGAGGTGATGCGGGCGCTGTGGAGCGAACCCGAAGTGACCTACGACGGCCGATTCTGGCAGCTGACCGGCGCGCGCATGGAGCCCAAGCCCTTCCAGAAGCCCGGCCCGCCGGTCTGGTTCGGCGGCGGCCACGCCAAGGCCCTGCGCCGCGCCGCGCGCCTGGGCGACGGCTTCTTCGGCGCAGGATCGGCCACCATCGACGCCTTCGTCGATCAGGTGCAGACCCTGCGCACGGAACTGGCTGCAGCAGACCGCGATCCCGCGACCTACCCGATCGCCAAGCGCGTGTATGTCGTCATCGACGACGATCCGGCCCGTGCCCGCACCCAGGCCGAGCAGAGCCTCGAGAAGATCTACGGCACAAAGGCTTTCGCCCCGGTCGCCGTCGCGGGAACCCCGGCCGACGTGACCTCCGAGGTCCAGCGGGTCATCGACGCAGGCGCCGAACTGGTGCTGTTCACCCCGCTCGACGACGCCTCCGAGCAGGCCGAACGCATCGCCGCCGAGGTCATCCCGCACCTGCGCTGAGGTCTGTGCTGCCATGATCATCCCGACGTGCCTGTGGCGGAATCTATTCTCAGCCGGCGGGTTCCGACCTCGGGGATGCCCTATTCCCGCCGACGGTAAGTCCCCTTCGTCGACCGTGTCGCTTTCACCGGCATAGTGGACAAGACACGTGTCGGCGCATCGAATGGATTGAGGGGACACCATGTCAATCGTTCCGCTGCCTGGCGAGGGAAGCTGGGACGGGACCGAGTTCGCTGTAGATCCGGCAGGTTTGCAGGGGGTGACCGGTGAGGTCGGCCGAGTCTATGACGATGTCAATGCCGCGGTGACGGACTGGGGTGGCGCTACCGTGCTGTCGGTGCAGGCGCTGGGTGATCCGGGTATCGCGTCGGCCTACTCGGGATTCATGCAGGCGTGGAGCACGGAGACCAACCTCACCGAGTCGGCTCTGGGTGAATTGGTGAAGAACCTGTCCACTGCCAAGCAGCTCTACGAGGAGACCGAGTATGCCTCGGCCGAGCAATTCGATCGGCTGCGCGGCGCATGAGCACACAGCCGGACCTGACCACAATTCTGGACTTGCAGGCGGCGCTGAAGAAGATCGAGTCGTTGTCATCGGCCGATGTTGTGGACGATCCCTCGGTGCTGGCGTCGGCTATCGGTGCCGCGTTGGCTCCGAAGGCGCCTAGTGGCTCGCCCACACAGATCTATTCGGCGGCGACCGCCTACGGGAAGACCGCCGAGCGGTACGGTCAAGCCTTCGGGGACCTTCAGAGGGTCAATACAACAACCCTGCCTGCCGCGTGGAAAAGCCCCGCCGCCGACAAGGCTGCACAACACATCAAAGCCATAGGGATCCAAATACAGAACACTGTGTCTGCATTCAGCCTCGTCAGCGAGGCCTTCGTAGCCTGGAGCGACGCGCTGCAGCGCGCTCAGCAGAACGACCAACAGGGCCGCGAGCTTTTGGCACAGGCTGGCAACGTAGGTCCCGTGACCAGCGGCAGGACCTTGGGGCTCGGCTACGGCATGTCGGTAACTGAGGCCGCGGATCAGGCTTTGTCGCTCGCCGCGGAAGGCTGCTCCACCAGACAAGCCGCCGCGCTGGCGCTGGCCGTAGCGGCTTCCAGTGCCACCTCGGTGCTGACACAGACCACTGGTTACGCTACTGCCCAGAAGATCGTCGATGCCGGTCCCTTGACCGCGATGCTGATGTCCACTGCGCTGAACCCGGACGGCACGCCGATCCTGAGCCTCAACACGTTCACCATGGGCATGCAGCGGTGGGATGCCCTGTCGGCTCAGGACCGGACAGCATTCGAAGAGCTGCTTGCTTCGAGTGCTTCCCCGCAGGAAGCCGCCTATCTGTGGGAGGCGCTGGCCGCGGGCAATTCGGTCAAGACCGTTGAGGCATTCGACAAAGCGATACGCCCTTACGGCAACAACCCGGAGTGGCTCACCGACCATCTAGACCCGGACTTGGACGGCCACCCGGGGGTGCTGCCAGGAAACGGCAACGGGTTCTTTGCAACCTACAAAGGCAAGACGGACGGAGAGCTGAGCCTGGTCAAACAGATCCTACAGCATTTTCCCGGCGTGTTCCCGGACGATATTTACGACCAGGGTGACATAGGGGACTGTGTGGCTGCGTCCACGGTCGTGGCCAGAGCAAGCGTGGATCCGGTATACATGCTTGGGTTGACCACCGGATTCGATCCTGCCAGCAGCAACCCGACGCTCGGCGACGACAGCCCCGGCGCATTCCACGCACGGCTCCAGCAGGCATACACCGGGGCGTTTCGGAAAGACCAGACCGATTCGAATGCGCTAGCGAATCAAGTGCTCTCCCCGGCGACTTCTACCCCCTACCAATATCAGAGTTTGGGTAGCACCGCGTCGCGAGCGCAGGCGCTTCAGCAGATCGAGGCCAACGCAGGCAGCGGCGTACCGGTGCTCATCGACGTGGAATCTCCACCGGGGACACCCGCGAAAGATTTTGGGGCTCACCAAGTAGTGGTAGTCGGATACAACGGTGCGAACAATCAGCTCGAGATCTACAACCCGTGGGGATTCACCCAGAATGTTGATGCGTCGAAGTTCGTCGATGGGCAGCTGCCCATCAACTACAACGGGACCTCGACCGGCGCGATGCCAGATGCCTACGGGGTGGAGATGCCGAACGGTTGAACGGGATTTCGGTGCGTCGTGACGAGGAGTTACGCGGCCTGGACGTAGAAGCCGGCCTCACCATGGGCATGCTGTTGCCGGGGACCGCACGCGCTGCGATGTTCACCGACGTTGCGATCGCGGCGTCGTGGCAGGCGCAAGAACTCGGGGTCGGCCCATACCCCCTCGCCTTCCTGGCGGGCTGCGTGCGCTCGCTCGGGATGGAGGGCGCCTTGCAGCTGCCGGAGCCGCTGATCGGGCGGGAGCCGACCGCGCTGGTGCGCGGTTGGCTGTCGGCGGCTTTCGGACCGAGTCGCAGTATTGCCGGCGATGACCTGTTCGCGCAGTGGCTCGAGATGGTGGCCATCCTGCTGCAAACCCGCAGACGGGTCCTGCGCTGAGGCGATCGAGTCCTCACTGAACGTGCAGTGCCTTCATCGTCTCCTTCTTGGCGCGGTTCCCGCAGGTGTTCATAGAGCACCAGCGCCGCACACCGGGACGCGAGGTGTCGACGAACAATGCGCCGCAGTCGGTTCCAGCGCACTGGCGTACGCGGGCGAGCAGCGGTGACGACACCAGATCGAGCGCGTCCCGGGCAACCAGTGACAGCGTCGCCGCGGTCGGGTCGTCGGCGCGCCAGTGCAGCCGACCGTCTACGGCCAGGGTCGGGGCAGGCGCCGCCGCCGCCGCGGCCGCATTGACGGCGTGCAACGCCGGCGTCGGATAGGGGAGTTGCTGACGCGCGGAATCGATCAGCGCCCGGATCGACTCCCGTAGCCGTCTGGCCTCCTCGACGTGCCCGCCCCCGCGAGGCGCGCACTGACGGCGCTCACTGAAATTCCCCACTGACGCTCACCGAAATTCCCCATTTGTCCCGTGTGGCTCCGCCGTGAAGGGCGGGCCTGCTCCGATGCTGGTGGTTACCACACCTGACCAGCGTTTTTCATCGGAGGAGGCCCGCTTTTCCATGTTGACATGTGAGGAAGATGTGGAAATCAGTGCCCTACGGGCGCAGGGCTGGACGATCTCGCAGATCGCCCGGCACACCCGCCGCGACCGGAAGACAATTCGGGCGTATCTCGATGGAGAACGCGCCCCTGGCGTGCGGAAACGACACCGCCCCGATCCGTTCGAACCGTTCGTCGAGTACGTGACCGCCCGCCTGACCGAAGACCCGCACTTGTGGGCGCAGACGTTGATGGACGAGCTGGAACCCCTGGGCTTCCCGCTGTCGTATCAGTCGCTGACCCGCAACATCCGCGCCCGCAACCTACGGCCGGTATGCCAAGCGTGCCGGACCGCGACCGAACGCCCCAACGCGGTCATCCCGCACTCGCCCGGTGGTGAAACCCAGTGGGACTGGGTCGATTTGCCGAACCCGCCCGCCTCGTGGGGTTGGAGCGGATGCGCGCACCTGCTGGTCGGCTCCCTGGCCCACTCGGGCCGGTGGCGCGGCTATCTCGCACCGGGCACCGATCAGCCGCACCTGATCGAGGGCCTGGACCGTGTCGCTCGCGCGTTGGGCGGGGTGACCGGGACGTGGCGGTTCGACCGCATGTCCACGGTCTGCCACCCTTCCAGCGGGCAAGTGACCGCGTCGTTCGCGGCGGTCGCGAAATACTACGCCGTGGTGCCGGCGATCTGCCCGCCCCGCCGCGGGAACCGCAAAGGAGTGGTCGAGAAGGCCAATCACACTGCCGCGCAACGCTGGTGGCGCACTCTGGCCGACGAGTTGACCGTCGAGCAGGCCCAAGCGAGTCTGGACAAGTTCTGTTCGCTGCGCGGGGACACCCGGTTGCGGCCGACCGCCGACGGCCGCGCCAGTGTCGCGACAGTTGCGGCACGGGAACCGTTGCGGCGCATGCCCACTGAGGCGTATCCGGCGATGGTCGCCGAGCCTCGGGTCGCTTCGCGCCAAGCGATGGTCTCCTGGCGCGGCAACCGCTACTCGGTGCCGCCGGAGCTGGCGGCTGCGACGGTGATCGTCGCGCAACCGTTGCGCGGCAACCACATCGATATCGCCACCACCGAAGGGATCGTGATCGCCCGCCACGAACGCGCCGCCGACGGCCTGGGCACTACCGTGCGCGACCACGGCCACGTCGTGGCACTCGATCTCGCCGCGATGGCCTCGGCGAACACCGGCCGCCCGCATCGCCGCAAGGAACGCATCCCACCCGGCGACGCCGCCAGAGCCGCCGCCGCGGCCCTGCGCGCTGCCGCCGACCCCACCACCACCGACGCGGCCACCACCACCGTCGCCTCGGTCACCGATCTGGCCGCCTACGAGCGCGCCGCCACCGCCAGGAGCCGCAAATGACCACCCCCGCCCCGAAGAAGACTCCCCGCCGCGCGGTCAAGGCCGTCGGCGCCGAGGAGACCGCGACCCGCTACCAGCAACTCCGATCCCACCTGGCCACGCTGAAACTGCACGCCGCCGCCGAAGCGCTACCTGCGGTGCTCGACGACGCCACTACGCAGAACCTTTCGGCGACAGCGACGTTGGAGAAACTGCTCCGCATCGAGGTCGAGGACACCGAAGCACGCCGGCTCACCGGCCGGTTACGGTTCGCGAACCTGCAAACCCCCGCCTCGCTGGAGAACTTCGACATCGATGCCGCCTCCGGCATCGACCGCCCGCTGCTCGACGAGCTCGGGACCTGCCGCTACCTCGAATCCGCGACCAATGTCCTGCTGATTGGTACGCCGGGTACTGGAAAGACCCATCTGGCAACGGGTCTCGCGCGAGCGGCCGCGCATGCCGGTTACCGCACCTACTTCACCACCGCCGCGGACCTGGCCGCCCGCTGCCACCGCGCCGCGATCGAGGGCCGCTGGGCCACCACCATGCGTTACTACGCCGGACCGGCGCTGCTGGTGATCGATGAACTGGGCTATCTGCCCTTGCCGGCCGAGGCCGCGTCAGCACTGTTTCAGGTTGTGTCGCAACGATATTTGAAGACATCGATCGTGATCACCACCAACCGGGGCGTCGGGTCGTGGGGAGAAATCCTCGGCGACAACACAGTCGCCGCGGCCCTTTTGGATCGTTTGCTGCACAGGTCGATGGTCATCAACCTCGACGGCGACTCCTACCGGCTCCGCAATCACCACGCCAGCGCCGACAACCTCCGCCGGGCAACCACCGGCAACCGCGAGCCCCTATAA